>Ga0208686_1000004_pt1 | contig 220028 bp, 183 predicted proteins | sample June2015DPH_6_50_FD_184694 | JGI IMG/M metagenome (GOLD analysis project Ga0208686, IMG submission 184694) | Peatland microbial communities from SPRUCE experiment site at the Marcell Experimental Forest, Minnesota, USA - June2015DPH_6_40... | ecosystem: Environmental > Terrestrial > Soil >... | reverse complement strand
TCAAACCCCGCCACGACGCTCACCGCCGGCATGATGTCACCTTCCTCCAGCAGGTTGTATTTGCCCATCAGGGTCAGGTCGCCGGGACCGGCATAACTGGCTGAGTGGTTGCCGTTGGGCCCGGGAACGGTCACATCATTGCCCCAGTAGGAGATAAAGGGGGCAATCAGATAGACTTCCACATTCTTGGCGGGGCCATAGGTGACCTTCACCGGCATATAGTAGGTGTAAAAATTACCCCCGATGTTCGACGTCCGCCAGTTGGAGTTGAAGGTCCCCGGGTAGAAAGACAAGGCCGAGAGCACCGAGACGCTGGCATGGCCGGTGTCGATGGGGATGGTGGTGTCGGTGATCATGGGGCCGCCGGTGGAGGGAGCCGTCTCTTTTTTCTCCTCGGGTGCGGCGCCCCCTGCGGGTGCTGCCGCCGCGACCTCCGGGGTGGCGGTTTGCGCCAGGGCCGGCACCGCGGCCAGGCCTCCCAGGCCTCCCAGAAAAATTAATAAAGCCAGACAGATCAGGACCTTTCCCTTGATGCCGTAACCCTTAAGCTGATGTCTAATCATCCAAGTTTCCCCCTATGCGTTTGATGCTCGTTGACGGTTAACAATCATGGCGCCCGGTTGACTAAGGCGAAGCTTCGGGGCCTTCACTTTTTTGTCAGTTTGCTGCCCAGGCGCCGGTGAGTCAACGGGAGAGTCCAATTGCCAAAATCGGGCGGAGGAGCCCCCTCCCCCGCCCCTCGGGTTAAACCGCGGCGTCGCCGGTCTCCCCGGTGCGGATGCGGATGACCTCCGCCACCGGGTAGACGAAGATCTTGCCGTCCCCGATCCGGCCGGTGCGGGCGTTGGCCACGATCGTCTCCACCACCGTTTGGGCCTTTTCATCCGGGGTGACTACCTCAATTTTCACCTTGGGGAGGAAATCGACCTGGTATTCCAACCCCCGGTAAACCTCCCGGATGCCCTTTTGCACCCCGAAGCCCTTGACCTCAACCACCGTCATACCTTTCACGTTGATGGCGTGCAGGGCCTCCTTCACCGCTTCCAATTTGAAAGGCTGAATTATCGCCTCTACCTTTTTCATACGCTTCTCCTATACCTTTGCAGAAGTCCGCAATTTTTTGAATCATGGGACTTTTGGGAAAGTCCGGGCCATTATCCAGCGCTGGTGCCAACGCTGGTGACAGGAACTCGCCGGGGTGAACCCTACTCGGCCTGCCGCCTCCAGGGTTAGGCAGGCAGGCCGAGCACGTCCTGTCATCATTCCGCGGTTACGACGCTTTCAGGGTAGCAAGGCATACCGAATTCCGGTACGTCGAGGCCTTCCTTCTCCACCTCTGCATTAACGCGCAGCGGGAAGAAAGCATTTACGATTTTGAATACCACGTAGGTAAACCCGAAGGCATATACCGCCATGAGCGTGGCCCCGCCGATCTGAGTGAAGAACTGCGTAACGTCCCCATGAAGCAGGCCGGTTACCCCCTGGCCGGCCGTCCCGAGGTAGGTCGTGGCGCCGACACCGTTCCAGCCCGCGCCGTACGTGCCATCGGCGAAGATCCCGACACAGACCCCACCCAGCCAGCCGCAATAGCCATGCACGGAGATGGCCCCGCAGGGGTCGTCAACCTTGATCACCCGTTCGTTAAAGAGAACCCCCAGACAGACGACCACGCCGGCCAGAATGCCGATAATAATGGCTGAGTTGGGGCTAACAAACGCGCAAGGGGCGGTGATGGCCACCAGACCCGCGAGCATGCCGTTGCACGCCATCGAGATGTCGGGTTTACCGAAAAGGAAGTACCAGAGGATCAATGCCGTCGCCGAAGCCGAACAAGCGGAGAGGTTCGTGTTTATTGCAATCACCGAGATGCGCAAGTCCGTGCCGGCCAGAGTGGAGCCCGGGTTAAAACCCATCCAGCCGAACAGGAGGATGAAGGTGCCGATCACCACAAAGGCCAGGTTATGAGCTGGAAAGGCTCTCGGCTTGCCGTCCGCACCGTACTTGCCGAGGCGGGGGCCCAGGATGATAGCCAACGCCATGGCGCAGAAGCCGCCCATGCCGTGGACGACGGTCGAGCCCGCAAAATCTACGTAGCCGTGGGCCCAGTGCAAGGTGTTTCCCAACTGAGAGAGCCAGCCGCCGCCCCAGACCCAACATCCGAACATGGGGTATAAGAGGGCGCCCATGAAGATCTCGCAGAGGACGAATCCCCAGAAAGTGATCCGCTCACAGATGGCGCCCACGATGATATATCCGGCCGTCTCCATGAATACGACTTCAAAGAGCGTGAGGCAATTGCTGCCAGCGTCGTAGGCCGGGCCGCTCAAGAAAAAGCCTTTGCCGCCCAAAAAGCCCCAGAGGCCGCTTCCTAAGAGGAAGTGGTCCAAGGTTGGCGTCCCTCCAAGATTCGTCGGCGCCGCATTCACCGCACAGGCGCCATACTGGAAGGCGAAGCCGCACGCATAGTACGCTAAAAAGGCGAAGACATATGCGGCGAAGTTAAGCATCATCAGATGGCCGGCGTTCTTCCTGCGCACCAACCCGCAGGTCAGAAGGGCGAAGCCTGCTTGCATGAAGAGCACCAGGTACCCTGTAAGGAGGGTCCAGCTGAAGTTGATCGCCACATGGTTGTGCCCAACATCGTTGGCGAGCTTGACCGCTAAAGGCTCTTTGGCTGCCTGGTCCTTGTATGCGTCGAAATCCTTTTTTAGTGCTGGATAGTCAGGAGCTTTGGTGTCGGTCGGCTCAGGAACGACAAAAGCATTACCGGCCGCGTCGAGAGCATTATCCTTATTCCCAGTGGCAATTCCCGCGGGGTCAGGCTTGGGCGGCTCCGGAGTTTGAGCCACGGGCGCAGCCGCGGGCGCCGCCGGGGGCGCGACCGCTTCATCCGCCGCGGCCGCCAGCAGCGGCGAGGCCAGGGACACCATGATGAAAACCAGCAGACAAAGGGTGAATCGTTTCGATAGCACTTGATTATTCCTCCCTCAAGAAATGGTTTTAACTAAAAATGAACAGGGCGCCTTTCACCTGAGGGAAGGGTAAGCAATTGTTGTGCCATACTATATTTATAGTAATATCAATAGTTTATGCTGAAGGGACTTCAAACATAGTGTACAATTATGTATATTATTAATTTTTGATTTACCTTTTATGTCATATTGTGCCGTTTTAGGTTTTGTAACTATCTAATTTTATCAATTGATAATGCCAGTTATGGTATACAATTTTGGATGGTTATATTTGCGGATTTGACAAAAAAGGAGGCGGCTCGCCTCCAGGGTGAGCCGCCCCCTTGCCTGAACTCGTCGATTCCGGGACCGCCGCCCGCTTAAACCGCGTTTTCCCCGGTCTCTCCGGTGCGGATACGGATAACCTCCATCACCGGGTAGACAAAGATCTTGCCGTCCCCGATGCGGCCGGTGCGGGCTTCCCTGATGATCGTGTCCACCATGGCCTGCGCCTTCTCATCCGGCGCCACCACCTCGACCTTCACCTTGGGGATAAAATCGACCTGGTATTCCAGTCCCCGGTAGACTTCCCGGATGCCCTTTTGCACTCCGAATCCCTTGACTTCGGTGACGGTCATGCCCTGGACGCCGAGGGCGTGCAAGGCCTCCTTTACCGGCTCCAGCTTGAAAGGCTGAATGATGGCCTCGATCTTCTTCATTTTTCCTCCTTAATTACAGATTGTAGGCCGTTTCCTGATGTTCTCCGAGGTCCAGACCCCTAACTTCTTCATCATCACTGACCCGCAGGCCCATGGTGGCATCCAGGATCTTAAAGAGAATGAAGCTGACCACGAAGGAATAGACCAGCGTAGTCGCCACCGCCACGAACTGGATACCCAATTGCCCGGGATTGCCGAAGAACAGCCCGTTGGCCCCAGCGTCGTTTACCAGCTTCGAGGCGAACAGTCCGGTCGCCAGGGCGCCCACGATCCCTCCGACGCAATGCACCCCCACCACGTCCAGGGAATCGTCATAGCCCAGTTTCGGTTTGGCCAGCACCGCCAGGTAGCAAATGACCCCGGCCAGGATGCCGATGATGATGGCGGACATGGGACCGACGAAGCCGGCGGCGGGGGTGATGGCCACCAGGCCGGCCACCGCCCCGGAAGCTGCGCCCAGGGTGGTGGACTTGCCCCGGTGAATCCATTCCGCCCCGACCCAGGACAGGGTGGCGGCGGCAGTAGCCAGATGGGTGGCGGTGAAGGCGGAACTGGCCAGGGCCCCGGAGGACAGGGCGCTGCCGGCGTTAAACCCGAACCAGCCGAACCACAGCAGGGACGCCCCCAGGATGGTCATGGGCAGGTTGTGGGGGATGAAGGATTCGTTGCCGTCCCCATAACCGGTGTAACCCTTGCGGGGCCCCATCACCAGGACGGCGGCCAGAGCGGCGATGCCGGCGTTGATGTGCACCACGGTACCGCCGGCGAAATCGAGGGCCCCCAGGTTCTTCAACCAGCCGCCGTCACCCCAGACCCAGTGGGCGACGGGATCGTATACCAGGGTGGCCCATAATACCATGAAAACCAGAAATGTCTTGAATTTCATGCGCTCGGCAAAGGCGCCGGTGATCAATGCCGGGGTAATGACGGCAAACATGCACTGGTAGATCATGAAGGTCTGATGGGGAATGGTGGGGGCATAGGCCTTAAAGGGTTCGAAACCCACGCCGTTCAGCCCAACCCAATCGAGGTTGCCGATGAAGTGTCCCACGTCCGGACCAAAGGCCAGGCTGTAACCGTAGATGGCCCAGAGGACGCTGATCACCCCCAGCAGGATAAAATTTTGCATGATGGTGCCCAGGACATTCTTTTGGCGCACCATACCCCCGTAAAAGAGCGCCAAACCCGGAGTCATCAGCATCACCAGGGCCGCGGACATTAACATAAAGGCATTATCACCCGAATTCATGCCACCAATCCCTCCTTTGACTAAATTTATATTTCCAGGAGCAAATGGCGTGCCAGTTTCGATTGCCAATATTTTCTATAAGTTACCCATTTAAAGGGCGGTTTGGTTAACAATTATGCAAATTTACGATAATTAAGCTACAAAGATGTTACTTTAGGCGCTCAGAACCCGGTGCAAAAAATTAGGTAGTTACATTTTTGCTGATCTCCAGGGAGACCTGGCTAAATCGGCGCGACCACCCCGGTTTTATATCTTCTGCGGCCCCACCACTATTATCCGGCAAGTTTTTTGGTAATCTGCCGTTGTAATCTAGTCTCCCAGATCTTCTTGAATTAATTTATGGAATTCTCTGGCTTTCTGCCCTCTCCCCCATTGGGGGAGAGGGCAGGGTGAGGGGGGAATGAATGGTTTTGTAGGGGCGCACCCGTGTGTGTGCCCCTTACGAAAGTGTGGGCAGTGTAGGGGCGGGTTTTAAACCCGCCCCTACAGGGCGGACACCTGGGTGCGCCCCTACGAATACCCAGGCAAAGCCACCCCTCACCCGGTGTCGTCCCCTCACAGGGGTGAGGGAGTTTTGGCAATTCCGCGCTGCCCCCGTCTGCACTGGCTTAACGCTTGCGGCTACATTTTTCAATTTTCATTCGCCACTGGTGCAAAATCTCTGCCGGACACACTACTGCTGCGGCCCTGGCCTTGCTGCCAGGACCTTCCGGCGGTGCTACCGGAGGCGCTGCGGGGGGCCTTCTCTTTCTGAGCGGCTGGGTCTGCGAACGCTTCACCGGCAAGGTGGGTATGGGGGGCGACCCGAAACTGCTGGTCACGAGGGGGGGGCAATTTATGGGGTTGATTTCTGGATAAAAACCGATCTGCCAGATCAAAATATATCGAATTTAGGGCCCGGGAAACCGCGCCTTCGGTCAGGATTCCCGGCCTTTCCCTTGGTGGGGAAGGGAAATGAGCGCGGGGCCGGGACTGCCGGCCCTGGCCTTATGCCGCCTGCCCTCACCCTCCTCCCGACAGATCCCAGGCCAGGCGGGCGGCCCCCAGGAGGCCGGCGTCGTCTCCCAGTCGGGCCGGGACGACGCTGAGCGCCTCCAGTGGAAACAGGGTGAGGCGGTGGTGCAGCTCCTCGGCCAGCGACGGCTGGAAGACCTCCCAAGCCCCGGCAAAGCCGCCGCCGATGATCACCCGGGAGAGCCCCAGGAGGTGCACCACGGCCGCGATGGCCTGCGCCAGGCTGCGCCCCACCCGGTCGAAGGCCTTGAGGGCCAAAGGGTCCCCGTTCTTGGCAGCCACCATTAGAGTTTCCCCCTGGATGGCGCCGGGATCGGTGGCATAGAGATCCTGGAGCCAGGAGGAGACCCCCTGAGCCAGTTGTTCCTTAACCCAGGCTACGGTCCAGGAGGCCGAGGCCAGGGTCTCCAGGCAGCCCCGGTTGCCGCAATGGCATTTGCGGCCATGGGGCTCCAGGGTGATGTGGCCGATCTCCCCGGCGGTGCCTTGGGAGCCCTGCCACAGGCAGCCGTCCAGGATGAGGCCGCCTCCCACCCCGGTCCCCAGGGTGATGCCCAACAGGTTCCGGTGGCCGGCGCCGGCTCCCAGCCAGTGTTCCCCCAGGGTAAAGAGGTTGGCGTCGTTTTCCAGGAACAGCGGCCAGGCCACAGACCGGGAAAGAAGCGCCACCAGGGGGCAGTCGTTCAGGACCGTCAGGTTGGGGGAAAAAGCGATGCGCCCTTGCCGGGAGAGAATCCGGCCCGGGATGCCCAGGCCCACGCCTCGGATCTGAAGGCCCAGGGAGCCGGCTTGCTCACCGCAGGCCGCCAGGTCCTGGGCCAGGGTGGAGATCAGGGCGTCCCGATCGGAACCGGCGGGCGTGGCCCGCTCCCAGCGGGCCAGGATCTCGCCGCGCGCTGAGACCAGGGCCAGCCGGAGGTTGGTGCCCCCTAGATCGACGCCCACCACCGCTGCTTTTTTTGCCATCAGGTCCTCATTTCCGGAAGGGCTTCCTTGAGGGTGGCCGTGCTGATCGCCCCGGCCCGCACCAGGCGGGGCGGGATCACGGTCAGGTCCACGATGGTGGAGGGCAGGCCTCCCGGGGTGGGGCCGGCCTCCAGGATCAGGTCCACCTCTCCCCCCAGCTCCCGGGCCACCGCGGCCGCCGTCGCCAGGGGCGGTTGTCCGGTGCGGTTGGCACTGGTGCCGGTGACTGGAAACCCCAGGGCCGCCAGCAGCCGGCGGATCAGGATATGCCCAGGCTGGCGCACCCCGATGGCCCCGGTGCCGCCGGTGAGCAAGGGAGGCAAATCCGGCCTGGCCGGTAATATCAGGGTGAGAGGACCCGGCCAGAGAGGAGCCAGCAATTGGTAGGCCGGCGGCGCCGGCAGGGCCACCTGGGGCAACATCTCCGGCCCGGAGATCAGCACCAGAACGGGATTGCCCAGGGGGCGGGCCTTCACCCCATACAGCCGGGCGAGGGCGGCCCCGTCAAAGGGATTGACCGCCAGGGCATAGAAGGTCTCGGTGGGCAGCGCCAGCAGGCCGCCGGCGCTGAGCAGGCCCCGGGCCTCGGCAAAAAAATCCGCGGCCAGCTCTTCCCGCCAAACCCAGAGGCGCCCCATGCCCCATAATAACTACCGCCAACTCGTCTGGCAAGGGGATTCAGAATCTTCTCAGCCACGCAAAAGCTGGGCTTCAAAAAGGAGACGCATAATTGTTTTAAGCTTGTCGCGATAAGAGTCTCTAGGAAATACGCCTTCGATGCCCTCAGCTGTGGGAACTTTTGGACCCCATAAATTTATACTAATTCCATTTTCACCTAATTTGCTAATTAAGAGAGTGCTGTGCAAAAATAGGTTTGCCTTAGGCAGAAAATCTATACTCAACGAAGGCGGACGTTCTTTTCTAGGAGGTTCACCAGAAGAGAATTCAATCTGCCATACTATCTCATTTGTGAATAATACCTTCCCACAATACTCTTTTGCCTCCTTGGAATATAGGTTTTCAGGAATAGGCGGAAAATCGACTTTAATGGTTTCGCCAGATTGCGCGTTGTAGGCATTCACTAGTGATTCGATAGTCTTTAGAACATAACCGTAGATTGGCCTCCACTCTTTGCTAACATTCAACTGGGCGTCAACCGAATTCAGCTCGGTTCTTGCGAATTCTATTTTTCTCATTTCACGATTTTTCAGGAATTCAGATGCCCAATCCTTAAATTCTTGTTCGATTTGCTCGATCTTTCCAGCTGACCCCCCATCCCTTTCTTCCTGCCGAACTTCATCGATGTGCTTAAAGACATTATCCACCTTATCTTGGAGCGCCCGAGACATTTCACTACTCTCAAGCTTATTCTTAACATGCTGTCCATAAACTATCATGCCGGTCCCCAGGGCGTTAAGCACGATACCGACAATTATGAAAAACTTATAAAGTATCATACCCGTCCCGAGGGAGAAGAGCAGGATACCTGCTATGATATAAAAATTCATTTTAGACCCCTTCGGCTAAAATTGGAAATCGAGTTGGTTTTATATTGCCGAAATATTTAAATAAATCCAATCATAATTTAATTTATTTTAAATACCCAATCCCTAACCCTGCTATTTGCCTTTCTCCCTCCTGACCTTTCCCATCAGGTGGTCAATATCTATGCGGAGGATGAGCGCAGCGCAGGCTAAAGCCTGCGGCTACCAGAACCTGATGATATTTTTAAAGGTATTTCTGAAACAGACACTGCCTATGACCTTATCCCTTCCCTTCCCCTAACCCCTAACCCCTTCATTTGGCTTTCTCCCTCCTGACCTTTCCCGTCAGGTGGTCGATATCTAGCCGCAGGACCGCAGTTCTATCCAGGGAATTGGCGGCCTTCACCTTCCCCAGCTCCAGGTGTTCCGGGTCGTCGCGAAAATATTTTTCCACCAGGGCGATTAAGCCTTGCAATTTTTCCTGGTCAGCAGCGACTTCGTAAATTTTTCCGAATACCATGGCGCTCTTATATTTCATGCTAAAGGTATCGGGAAATTTGAAAATGGGTTCGGCTCCCTGGACGACACAGAAGGAGACTCGATTATCCCGCCGGATAAGATCTAATTTCTTACCTTGCAAGGCGCAGTGCAGGTAAATGCTGTTTTGCACATAGACGTAGCTGAAAGGGACCCCATAGGCATAATCATCACCGCCGTTCATGGATAAGAACCCGAACGAGCCGGCGGCCAAAATTTCCTCGGCCTGCGGCCGGGTCAGCCCCCGGTCAAGGCGTCTCAGTTCCTGGAACATGTCAATCTCCTTAGGGCGGCGGCAGCTTGCCGCGGCCCGTTAAAGAATTAAAACACCTCGGATGTCAGGTAAGTGTCCATATTTATTCTAAGGAAGTGGTGGGCAGTGCCCACCCTACAGGTGGTGTTTTCTGTTTTCTGTTTACTGTTTTCTGTTGCGTTAAGGGACCTTTGATTTTCATTTTGCCTTCACCGAAAACAGAAAACCGAAAACCGCCTTTATAAGGAACTGGTAGGCAGTGCCCACCCTACAACTGCTTGCCGGGCCCCTAAAGAATTCCCCATTTAAGGTTTAGGCTGCCCTTTTTTGCTGAAAGAGGCAAGCTGATCGCGGCTGGCTCTGTTTAGCCGTTGCCGCCGCACCTCAAACAGGGCCACGGCGCCGGCGGTGGCCGCGTTCAGGGAGCCGATTTCCGGCGCCGCCTGGGGGATGGCCAGGACCAGATCGCACTGCCGGCGCACCCGGGGGCGCAGGCCCTTTTCTTCCCCGCCGATGACCAGGGCCAAAGGGCCGGTGAGGTCGGCCTGGTAGAGGCTTTGGGGGGCGGCGGCGTCAGCCCCGACGATGAGCAGGCCCGCCTCTTTGAGGCGTCCCAGGCAGTCCGCCAGGTTGGTGACCCTGAAAACCGGCAGGTATTCCAGGGCCCCGGCTGCGGCCTTGGCCACCGCCGGGGTGAGGCCCGCGGCCCGGTCCTTGGGGATGATGAGGCCGTGGACCCCGGCGGCCAGGGCGCTGCGGCAGAGGTTGCCCAGGTTCATGGGGTCGGTGAGGCTGTCGGCGGCCGCCAGCAGGGCTGGTTCCGGGAGCTCTTGCAGGCGGTCCAGAAGCTCATCCTGGGAGAGGTAGGGATAGGCGCCCCGCCGGGCCAGGATTCCCTGGTGGTGGGGAACGCCGCAGAGGCGATCCAGGGCGGCTCGCTCCTGGACCCGGAACCGGACGCCTGCGGCCCGGGCCAGACGCCGCACCTCCTCCAGCCAGGGGCCGCCGACCCCGGCGGCCACGATGACCTCCTCCAGAGGGCTCTCCGGCCGGCGCAGGGCGGCCAGCACCGGATGGCGGCCGTAAATGATTTCAGTCCTAGACATTGATTGATGTAGAGCCGGCGCCATCCCCGTTGATAAACCGACGGGGGCGGCGATTCCACTTTTACTCCCTTATCCCCAATCCGGGAGCTGCGCAGTAGTGTCCGGCAAGGTTTTTGCCAATCTGCGTTGTTATCCAGGCTCCCAAATCTTCTTTGATTAACTTATGGAGTTCTCTTGCTTTCTCCCCTCTTCCCTCACAGGGGAGAGGGAGTTTTGGCGCTTCCGGGCTGCCCCCGTCTTCTCTGGCTTAAGGCTTGCGGCTAGATTTTTCAATTTTCATTCCTACTTGTGCAAAATCTTAATTAAGGAAAAAGGGCGCAGGCTAAAGCCTGCGGCTACATAAGCCCCTTGTCGAACACTACTGGGAGCTGCGGCTATTACTTTTGAAAAAGTGCAGGTATAATGTGTATTGATTATAGCAGATAATCGCCCATGGATACCGAGCTCAACCAATTTTATCAGCACTTAACGGCGGAAAGGGGCCTGGCGCCCCTGACCGTGGCCGCCTATGCAGGAGATCTCCAGGATTTCTGGGGGTTTGTGGAATCGCAGGGGCTGGCCCAGTGGGGAGCGGTCTCGCTGGCCCACCTGCAGGAGTACCTGGCCGTCCTGGAAGGCCGGGGCCTGTCGGCCCGGAGCCGGGCCCGCAAGCTCTCCGCCTTGCGGCAATTCTACCGGTTTTTGCAGCGGGAGGAGAAGGTCTTGTCCCAAGTGAGCCCGGTGGAGCTGCTGGACTCCCCCCGTCTGCCCCGGCGGCTGCCCAAGGTGCTGACGGAAGGGGAGGTGGCCGCCCTGCTGGAGGGACCCGACCCCGCCACCCCCAAGGGGCAACGGGACGCCGCCCTGCTGGAACTACTTTATGCCACCGGGCTCCGGGTCTCGGAACTGGTGGGCCTGACCCTGAAACAACTGGACCTGCGCCGGGGGGTGGTGCGCCCCATGGGAAAGGGCTCCAAGGAGCGGGTGGTCCCCATGGTGGCCAAGGCGGTGGCCAAGCTGGAACTCTACCTGGCCCAGGGCCGGCCCCAGCTCCTCAAGGGCCGCCAGAGCCAGCACCTCTTCGTCAACCGGTGGGGCGGGCCCCTGACCCGCCAGGGGTTCTGGAAGATATTGAAGGGCTACGCCCGTAAGCAAGGGGTGGTGGACCTCAGCCCCCACACCCTGCGCCACTCCATGGCCACCCATCTTTTGTCCCGGGGGGCCAACCTGCGGGTGTTGCAGCTGCTGCTGGGCCACGCCGACCTGGCCACCACCCAGATCTACACCCACGTGGACGCGGCCCGCCTGAAAAAGGCGCACGAGAAGGCTCATCCCCGCCCATGAATCCCTCCTCCCGCCGCCCGCAACCTCCGGCCCGCACCCTGGAGGTGATTACCAGCCACCTCAACGCCGACTTCGACGCCATGGCCTCCATGGTGGGCGCCAAAAAGCTCTATCCCGACGCCATCCTGGTCTTTCCGGGGTCTCAGGAGCCCAACCTCCGGGATTTTTTCATCCGTTCCAGCCTCTATTTCCTCGATTTTGCCCGGAGCAAGAACGTGCCGCCGGAGGAGATCAAGCGCCTCATCCTGGTGGACACCCGCCAGGCCTCCCGCATCGGCAAATTCGCCGAGGCGGCCGCCTCCGGGGAAGTTGACATCCACATCTACGACCACCACCCCGACGCCGCCGACGACGTCCACGGCAGCCTGGAGGTGGTGCAACCCCTGGGCTCCACCACTGCCATCCTGACCCGGCTCATCAAGGAGCGGGGCCTGACCTTGACCCCCCAGGAAGCCACCACCATGGTCCTGGGGATCTTCGAGGACACCGGCTCCTTTACCTTCGCCTCCACCACCCCCCAGGATTTTGAGGCCGCCGCCTTTCTGCTGAGCCAGGGGGCCGACCTCAACATGGTCTCCGAGATCATCACCCGGGAGCTCACCGCCGAGCAGGTGGCCCTCTTGAACGACCTCCTGGAGCACTCCACCAACTTCCACGTGAGCGACATCGAGGTGGTCATTGCCCGGGCCACCACCCAGGAGTACGTCCCCGATTTTGCCCTGGTAGCCCACAAGCTCATGGACATGGAAAACATCCAGGTGCTCTTCGCCCTGGGCCAGATGGAGGACCGGGTCTTCGTGGTGGGCCGCAGCCGCCTGCCCGAGGTGGACGTGGCCGACATCCTGGCGGAGATGGGGGGGGGCGGCCACAGCCACGCGGCCGCCGCGGCCATCAAGGGCCAGCCCCTGGCTCAGGTGGAGGAAAGGCTGCGCCAGGTTCTGCAGAAACGGGTGCATCGGGGGCACCAGGCCCGGGAGATCATGTCTTTCCCGGTAAAATCGGTGGCCCCGGAGGTCCCGTTGGAGAGGGCGGAACTGGTCTTGAACCGGTACAGCATCAATGCCCTGCCGGTCCTGGCCGACGGCAAGCTCCTGGGGGTGATTACCCGGCAGACGGTGGAAAAGGGTATCTACCACGGCCTGAAAAGCCATCCGGTGAAGGACTATATGACCACCGAGGTGCCCACCGTGCCCCCCGAGGCCACCCTGCCCTTGATCCGGGAACAGCTGTTGGTTCACAAGCAGCGTATCCTGCCAGTCCTGGAGGACGGCCAGGTGATCGGCATCATCAGCCGCACCGACCTCTTGCACCTGCTCAGCCCCGAAGATGATGAGGCTCAATGGTCCCAACCCATGCGCACCAAGAACATTGGCTCCCTGATGCGGGAGCGCCTGCCCCGGGAGATTCTGGCGATCCTCCAGCAGGTGGGGGAGGTGGCCGCGGGGCTCCATTATCAAGCCTACGTGGTGGGCGGCTTTGTGCGGGATTTGCTGTTGCGCCATGACAATCTGGACATCGACATCGTCATCGAAGGGGACGCCATCGTTTTCGCCCGGCACTTTGCCTCCCGCTATGGGGCCCGCTCCCGGGAATTTCAGAAATTCAAGACTGCGGTGATCATCTTTCCTGACGGTTTCAAGATCGACGTGGCCACGGCCCGCAGCGAGTATTACGAGGCCCCGGGGGCCATGCCGGTGGTGGAGTACAGCTCCATCAAGATGGACCTTTACCGCCGGGACTTCACCATCAACACCTTGGCCCTGCGGCTCAATCCCGGGGAATTCGGCATCTTGCTCGATTTTTTCGGGGCCCAGCGGGACCTGAAGGACGGCCGCCTCAGCCTGCTGCACAACCTGAGTTTCGTCGAGGACCCCACCCGGGTCTTCCGGGCGGTGCGCTTCGAGCAGCGCTTCCAGTTTCGCATCACCAAGCTCACCGCCAACCTCATCGCCAATGCGGTGCGCAACAACTTTTTCGAACGCCTTTCCGGAGCCAGGCTCTTCCAGGAGCTCAAGCTGATCCTGCAGGAGGAGAACCCGCTGCCGGCGGTGGCCCGGCTGGCGGAATTGGACCTGCTGAAGGCCGTCCATCCCCGGCTGATCTATGAGCAGTCGACCCGCTCCATGCTGGAGGGGCTCCGGGCCGTGCTCTCCTGGTACGACCTCCTCTATCTGGAGGACCGCTACCAGCGGTGGCAGGTCTATTTCCTGGGATTGGTGGAAGCGCTCAGTCCCAGGGAGTTGCAGGAGATGTTGGGGGGCTTCAACCTCTCCCCCAAACTGGCCGCGGCCCTGGTGCAGGGCAAGGAGGCGGCGGACCGGACCCTGGCCTCCCTGGTCCGCCTGGGTGAACCGAACCGCAGCCAGATCTACCACCTGCTGGCGCCGCTGGCCGTGGAGGACCTCCTTTACATGCTGGGCAAAGCCCGGCAGGAGTCCGCCCGGCGAAGCATCTCCCTCTTTTTCACCCATCTCAAGAAGCTCAAGCCGGAACTCCTGGGCCGGGACCTGGTGGCCATGGGCTACCAGCCCGGTCCCCTCATCAGGGAGATGCTGGCGCGGTTGCTGGAAGCCCGCATTAACGAAGAAGTGAAGAGCCGGAAAGAGGAGAGGGAATTTATCCGCCTCTCCTTCGGGCCGCCCGCCGGAGGGTCCCGATGACCCGGATCGCTGATTTCGACTACCACCTGCCCCGGGAATTGGTGGCTCGATATCCCCTGGCCCCAAGGGACGCCTCTCGCCTCCTGGTGCTCTCCCGGGAGACGGGAGAGATCGGCCATGGCCTCTTCCGGTACCTGGCCGCGCACCTGAACGAGGGCGACCTGCTGGTGGTCAACGACACCCGGGTCTTTCCCGCCCGCCTCCGGGGGGTCAAAGAGAGCGGCGGCCGGGTGGAGCTCCTTTTGCACCAACTGCCCACGCCGGAAGGCAACGGCCGGGAAGCTGCCCGGGTCCGGGCCAGCCACCGGGGGCGGCTGCGGCCGGGCCAGGTTCTGCGCTGCGGCCCCCAGTTGCAGGCGGAAATCCTTTCCCTGCCCCAGCCCGGCGTGGCGGAGCTGCGCTTGGTGGCGGCCACGGAGGTATTGGCAACGGTACTGGCAGCCGGGGAAGTGCCGTTGCCGCCCTACCTCCGCCGCCCGGCCGGGGAGGCGGACCGGGAGAGCTACCAGACCATCTTCGCCAGAGAGACCGGAGCGGTGGCCTGTCCCACTGCGGGGTTGCACTTCACCCCGGAGGTCTTCCAAGAGCTGGCACGGCGGGGCATCGAGACGGTGACCCTCACCCTGCACGTCGGGCCCGGCACCTTCTTGCCGGTTAAGGAACAGGACTATACCCGGCACCGGCTGCTGCCGGAATATTTTGAGCTGTCCGCGGCCGCGGCCGCCCGCCTCAACCAGGCGAGGGCGAGGGGGCAGAAAATCAACGCGGTGGGCACCACCTGCGTCCGGGTCCTGGAACACTGCGCCTCGCCTTCGGGCTTTCAAGCCCGCCGGGGCTGGTGCGACCTCTATATCTACCCCGGCTACCGCTTCCAGGCGGTGGACCGGCTGCTCACCAATTTCCACCTGCCCCAATCGACCTTGCTGCTGCTGGTGAGCGCCTTCGCCGGCCGGGACCTGGTCCTGCGGGCCTATGCCGAGGCGGTGCAAAAGGCCTACCGCTTTTACAGCTATGGCGATTGCATGCTGATTTTGTAAGTTGGGGAAGTTTGGCGTTCCAAAGCAGGGGCTTGGGAACCACGAGAAATATTAAGGATATATGCAGCAGGAGGTCTTAATGGGCAAAATGCCACCTACTATTGAAGAAGTATTTAACGAGTTGAAAAAAGAGATTACTTTGCTACACGCCAGGTGGATTATCTATCGACAATTATTCGGGTCCTCGGAGAGACGGATTGAGCTTCTTAACGAGTGCGCTTCTGCATTTTTTGCTATCATCCATGAGGCGCTACTCGGGGAGGTTCAATTAACTCTAAGCAAATTGACAGACCCTCCTCGCTCAAGAAAAGACGAAAATCTTTCTCTTGAGCAATTGCGGGAACGCATTGATGCACAAGGACAAAATGATCTTGCAAATAGTTTGCGGAATCTACTCGACGATCTGAAGGATAAATGCCAAGGAATGCGGACGCAGCGCAATAAGCGGCTTGCCCACCTTGATCTACCAACAGCTATCAGCAAGTCGAACCTTCTTCCGGGCATTTCGAGACAAATGATAGAAGAAGCCCTTAAGGTGACCCGAGAGTACATGAATGTCATAGAAAGGCATTATAATGGAAGTGAGACAAAATATGAGTATCTTGGAATGACTGGCAATGATGGAGAGACGCTAATATCCAGGTTGAAACATGCTCTTCGCTACGAAGAACTCATTAAAAATAAGGAGATATTCTTACAAGAGCGGGGCAAGGGAAAATGGCAAGATGCCTAACGAATAAGATTGAGGTACTGTAGGGTTCCCACAGTGCGCATTATTCCGATTATACGAAGCAACCATAGATCGGTACGCAGTGCGCACCCTGCATGGCTATTTAAATCACCCCGCATATCTATCTTCCCCAAGCTGGAGCTTGGAGAAAAAAATGGCGTTCCCAAGCAGAAGCTTGGGAACGAGACAAAGACCAATATTGAAGCTGATGCTGTTCCCCCCCATTTTGATTCAGATTTTAGCGAAAAGATCATTAAGGAATCGGTGGGCAGTGCCCACCCTACCTAACCCATGTTCGAATTCCATCTAAAAAAATCATCCGGCCCGGCTGGGCCCCGGCTGGGGAAGCTGGTCACCGCCCGCGGCGTGGTGGCGACCCCGGTCTTCATGCCGGTGGGCACCTATGCCACGGTGAAGACCCTCACCCCGGAAGAGTTGCGGACCATGGGCGCCGCCCTCATCCTGAGCAACATGTACCATCTCTATCTGCGGCCGGGGGTAGAGGCCATCGCCCAATTGGGAGGCCTGCACCGCTTCATGCACTGGGACGGCCCTATCCTCACCGACTCCGGCGGCTTTCAGATCTTCAGCCTGGCGCCCTTTAGGGACGTCAGCGACCAGGGGGTGACCTTTCGCTCCCACCTGGACGGTTCCAGCCATTTCCTCACCCCGGAGCGGGTGGTGGCCCTGCAAGAGACCCTGGGGGTGGACATCATGATCTGCCTGGATGAGTGCCCCGGTTACCCGGCGCCTGAAGGCGAGGTGCGCCGGGCCGCGGCCCGCACCCTCGATTGGGCCAGGAGATCCCAGGCGGCTCGCCGCCGGCCCGAGGCGGCCCTCTTTGCCGTGGTCCAGGGGGGGATGTTCCCCCAGTGGCGCCGGGAGCAGGCCCAGGCCATGCGGGAGCTGGAGTTCGACGGTTACGCCCTGGGAGGCCTCAGCGTGGGCGAGGACAAGGAGCTCACCTGGGAGATGGTGGCAGCCGCCACCCTGGAGTTGCCCGAGGACAAGCCTCGCTACCTCATGGGGATGGGCTCCCCCGAGGACCTGCTGGAAGGGGTGAGCCGGGGGGTGGACATGTTCGACTGCGTCCTGCCCACCCGCAATGCCCGGAACGGCATGGCCTTCACCGGAAACGGCCGGGTGGTCATCAAGAACGCCGCCTACGCCCTGGATCCCAGGCCCCTGGACGAGGCCTGCGGCTGCTACACCTGCCGCCACTATTCCCGGGCCTATATCCGGCACCTCTACGTTTGCCGGGAAATTCTGGCCTTTCGCCTTTTAACCTTTCATAATTTGTATTATTATTTCGATTTAATGGTTAAAATGCGGCAGGCGATCCTGGAGGACCGCTTTGTCGAGTTTCGCCGGGAAATTCTAAAGAAAATCTCAAAATAGTCCTAATGGAGGTAAGGCCAAGTGTTTAATTGGGCGAGTGCAGCTACCCAGGGCGGTTCGGCCGGGGCCGCGGGCGGCATGACCAGTTTCATGCTCCCCATGATCCTGATGGTGGTGATCTTTTATTTTCTCCTGATCCGGCCGCAGCAGAAAAAGGCCAAAGAGCACAAGGCGCTCCTGGGGAACCTGAAGAAGGGCGATCGCATCATCACCAACGGCGGCATCATCGGCACCATCGTCAACATCGATGACCAGATAGTCAACGTCGAAGTGGCCGACAAGGTCCGCATCGAATTGGGCCGTCCCTACATCGCCGGTTTCGCCCCCAAGAAGGGCGCCAAGATCGAGTAAGGCGCCCCCCCGCATCCTGCAGGAAATTTAAGGTGCCGGAAACCGCAATCCTCCAGGGGCTGACCCGGGAGCTAGACCAACTCCAGGAACTGGCCCGGGTGTGGAGCAGCCTCTTTCCCCAGGCGGCGTCCCAGGGGGAGCACTGGCTTAAGGTCCTGGCCCAGGTGCAGGCCCACCTGGCCGAGGATACCTGCCGCCTGGCGGTGATAGGCGCGGTCAAATCCGGCAAAAGCACCATGGTCAACGCCCTGGTGGGCCAGGACCTGCTGCGCCGGGGCGCCGGCATCCTCACCGCCATGATCACCCGGGTGCAGTCCGGACCCCAGCCCCAGGCCGTGTTGCAGTTCAAGGAATGGGAGGAAATCAACGGGGAGTTGCGCCGGGCCCTGGGGCTGCTGCCCAACCAGCGCCTGCTGGAGAAGGCCGCACCCCTCGATTTGCAAGAGGCCGCCGACCGGGAGCTCCTGGCCCAGGTGCTGGCCGAGACCCGGGGCGTCGACCTGTGGCGGAACGGCAGCCTGGATCAGAATTATCTCCTCCTCCAGTCCTATCTGGAGGGTTACCCCCTGCTCCAGGGCCTCTCGCCCGGGGGCGGGGTGCTCAAGCTGGCGGGGCCGGACCTGGCCAGGCACCGGGAGCTGGTGACCCGGGAAGCCACCGCGGTCTATCTCAAGGATGTGCTCCTCACTATCCCCTTCCCCTGGGCGGCCCAGGGGGTGGAACTGGGGGACTGCCAGGGGAGCGACTCCCCCATCCCCCAGCACCTGACCCAGGTGCTGTCCTATCTGCTGAAAAGCGACCTGGCGCTCTACGTCATCAGCTCCCGGGTGGGGCTGCGCCAGGCCGATCTCCATTTCCTGGGGGAGCTTAAACGTATGGGGCTGGCCCCCCATATCCTGGCGCTCCTCAACCTGGACCTGGGGGAGCACACCTCTTTTCAGGAGTTGATCCGGATCCGGGATCGGGTGCGAGAGGAACTGAGCCCCTGGCAGTCCGAGGTGCGGCTCTACGCCTTCTCCGCCCTGAAGCACTTGTTGGATCAGCGCCGGCAGCGGGGAGAGAACCCGGACCCGCGGGAGCAGGCCTTGCTGGCGGTATGGGGCACGGACCCCGAGGCCGCGGCGTTTTCCGATAAGGAAGCGGCCCGCTTCGCAGCCGACTTGCAGCCCCTGCTCCAGGAGCTGAGAAGCCGCCACCTAGCTGGCGGGAGCCTGGCCCAGGTGAGGATGGTGGCCCGGGGGATGCGCGAGCAGTTGCAGCTCAGCCGGGATCTCTGGCAGAAGGGGCTGGGGGCCGTCCAGGAGCTGGAAGCGCGGCTGGAGGCCCGGCGCCAACCCATGCAGGCCATCCTGGCCAGCCTCAGTCAGACCCTGGAGGGCGCCGGCAACCATCTGAAAAAGGAACTGCGGCAGCGGGTGGACCACCTGCTGGATTGGAGCGCCGGACCGGTGGCCGCGGCCCTTAAGGAGTTCATCGAGAAATTTCAGCCCCAATGGGAGGAACTCACGGCCGATGGCACTCCGGCCTCTTTCCGGCCCGCCCTCTATAGGATGTTCCAGGAATTCGCCAAAGCCCTCTCCCAGTTGCTCACCTCCGAGGTCAACATCATCCTGGTGGAATTCACCCGGGCCCAGGAAGAGTGGTTGCGCCAGGAACTATCCAAGCTGTGGACCCCGCTGTTTTTTACCTTGCAGGAGGCCCTGACCCTGTATTACCGGGAGATTGCCGAGCTGGGGCTGGCGGCCGCGGCCCCCACCCTGGAGGTGGCGGCCAGCCCCCGGCCCCAGGGTCTGGAGATGCCGCTGCTGGTCCTGGAACCGACCCCCGGCTGGCGCTTTGCCAGAGAGGTCTGGCTGCGCTCCGGCCTGGGTTTCCTGGGCCGGACCTGGGAGGCCCTGAAGCAGCGCCTGGGACTGGGCGAGGAGATGGAACCCCGGCGCCTCCTGCAGCGGGACCTGAAGAGGGCCCTCGCCTCGCTTAAAGAATGGCTCCGGGAAGAGGTGCAGATGGGGCTCCTCGATTACCGGGAGCGTCTGAAATTCCAGTACTTCTTCCCCCTGGTGGACCGCTGGCTCAAGCAGCAGGAGGCCGGCCTGGAGGATACCCTGGGGTCGCTCTTGGGCAGCCTCTCGGGCCTCACCGCGGCGGTACACCTGGAGGAGGAAGAGCGCCAGGCCCGGGAGCAGCGCCTGGAGGAGATGATCCCCAGGCTCCAGGCCATCGAGGCCCGCCTGGCCGGGCCGATGGCCTGAGGCAGATGTTGTTGGGAGAGGGGGCCAGGGGCCGACGGCCCCTACCCCCTCTCCCAATCCCTCTCCCCCAACCCCCATATATTTAAATTTCTTGACAAACCAGCCTATCCCCATTACGAAACGAAAATGTCAAAACATTTAAAAATGGAATTTCCAAAAAACACCTGCAACGCATTAATTGGGAACAGATAGGGATGAATACCGCAAAAACTGCATTCGACTTCGATTTCGCAATTTCTTTCGCGGGAAATGATCGAACTCTCGCAGAGCGCTTGGGGTCGCTTTTAAAGTCAGGCGGGGCGGCCGTCTTTATTGATTCATCATTCCGTGATTATCTATTGGGCAAACGACTTGATCGGGAATTTGAATGGCTTTTCGGCTCCGGAACTAAATATTTTGTACCGATCATTTCCCAGGCATACGTAGAACGATTATGGCCCCAGCATGAGTGGGATGCGGCGATTAGAGAGGCAGAAAGGCGTGCTCCTCAGGAATTCATCCTGCCTCTTCGGTTAGATGATACGCCAATCCTTGGTTGTCCAAAAACGATAGGATACATCGACCTCCGTCAGCATTCAATCTATGATGTTGCAGAACTCCTGATCAAGAAACTCAAAGGAACGAAAGGAACAGAAGTCACGCATTGGATTGCGACATTCGGTCTATTGATCGAAGACGTGATAGAAGCTGGGAATCTTCCGCTCACAGTATCCACATATTACCCAAACCTTTGCGACTGGCTTGCTGAAGACCTACTTACTCGACTAAAAAGTTCATCGATTTCAAATGTTCGGATTACAGAGGACTCTCGAAACGGGGAAACCTTTTCGGTTCGAATCGAATTTATATGGAAATCGAAGGAATGTCCTCTTGACTTCGGTAAGCTGGATTGGTGGGAGGTTATCGAGGTCACCCCTTATAATCGTGTCTATCAAGAGGATCAGTTAGAGTGATTAGCCAATATCATCTTTGCACCTTTGCGTCTTGGCGTGAGATACTACTCGCATGACCGACAAACTCCCCTACCTGGCCCTGAAGTCCATCCCCGGAGTGGGGCCGGTGCTGTTCCAGCGCCTGCTCGCCAGGTTCGGCCATCCGGCCCGGGTCTTTGAGGCCCGGACCGAGGAGCTGCTGGGCGTCAAGGGGGTCAACCGGGACCTGGCCCAGGACCTCCTGGCCTTCCGGGATTGGGACCGGGTGGAGGCGGAACTCGCCAAAATGGCGGCCGCGGGCATAGAAGTGGTCATGCCGGACGATCCCCGCTTCCCGGCGCGTCTCAAACAGATCCCTTATCCGCCGGCCTTTTTTTTCCTCAAGGGGACCCTGCTGCCCCAAGACGACCTGGCCCTGGCGGTGGTGGGCACCCGGAGCGCCTCCTACTACGGTTTGAAGGCCTGCCGGCGCCTGGCCGGGGCCCTGGCGGCCCGGGGAGTGACGGTGGTGAGCGGACTGGCCCGGGGCATCGACACCGCCGCCCACCGGGAGACCCTGGAAACCGGAGGCCGCACCCTGGCGGTCTTGGGCTGCGGCCTGGACGTGGTCTATCCCCCGGAAAATCTCAAACTCTATGAGCAGATCCCCGGGCAAGGCGCCTTGATCAGTGAATTCCCCCTGGGCACCCCGCCTGAGGCCAAAAATTTTCCCATCCGCAACCGCATCATCAGCGGCCTGGCCCTGGGCGTGGTGGTGGTGGAGGCGGGCCTGAAGAGCGGCACCGGCATCACGGTGCGCTATGCCCTGGAACAGGGGAGGGAGGTCTTCGCGGTGCCGGGTCCCATCGATTCCCCCACCAGCGTCGGCCCCCACCGCCTCATCCAGCAGGGGGCCAAGCTGGTCCAGGACGTCGAGGACATCTTCCAGGAATTCCCCGGCCTGGCCAGGGGCCAGGGTACGCTGTTCGGGGTGCCCTCCCGGGTCAGTGAAACCAGCGGCCCCGCCGCGCCAGCAGCCGCGGCGCCGGAGGATCCCCTGCTGGCCCTCTTAGGCTCCGACCCCCTGTCGATAGAAGAGCTGTTGCGGGCGACCGGGCTTCCCGCCCCCCAGGTCCTGAGCCGCCTCACCGTCCTGGAGCTGGAGGGCCTGATCCGGGAGCTGCCCGGAAAGCGCTTTGTGCTGGAGAATTGACCCGCGGGAGGGATTTCTCTTTATTGTCCAAAGTAGCTTTGAAATTCTCCTAGATATTTGGAGGAATTTTGAGGATCAAAGGCATTGATTTTCATGAGGAACTGCTTAATGCTCAGGACAAGGGGGCCTTGGTTGTATTTGCTGGGGCAGGAATTTCCATGGGTCCTCCATCGAATTATCCAAGTTTTAATGGTTTGATTAAGGAGATTGCTGAATGGGCTGGTAAGAAATGGGAAGTAGGGGACGAACCTCCAGAACGTTTCCTAGGTAGGTTGGTCCATGAAGGAAAAAATGTCCATGAAAAAGTCGTCGGGCGCCTATCTGATCCAAATTCCAAGCATAAGTCTCTGCACGAAAACCTGCTGAAGCTATTTGGTGGCCAAGAGCGGATCAGGATAGTTACGACTAACTTCGACTTTCATTTTAACTCTGGATCAAAAAAGATTTTTGGACAACTGCCGGAGGTATTTCGAGCACCTGCCTTACCTTTGGGGAATGATTTTTCGGGCATTGTCTATTTGCATGGCAGCGTGCTTGGAGATCCGAAAAGGTTGGTTTTAACAGATCAAGATTTTGGTCGTGCCTACCTCACTGAGGGGTGGGCGACAAGGTTCCTGCGGGCGATGTTTTCACAATACACAGTTTTGTTCGTAGGCTATAGCCATGATGATGCAGTCATGCACTACCTATCCAGGGGACTACCCCCTGAAAGCACGAAGCCACGGTTTGCGCTAGTCCGGCAAGATATGGACATTCGTAAATGGGATTATCGAGGGATAAAAACTTTATTCTATCCCTTTGAAAGCGAAAATGACCACAGTCAACTGAGCGTGGCGGTTGCAGGTTGGGCGGAATGGGCAAATAGGGGAGCCCTAGACACGGAGCAGCGGATCAGGGACCTTGTGGCTGGCCCCCCTCCTTTGGATGAAGAAGCCCAAGATTTTTTAAAATGGGCTGTCAAAGATCCTATAGCGGTCCACTTCTTTGCTCGTCACGCCAAGGGATCTGAGTGGTTGCTTTGGGCATCTGAACTAAAAATTATTTTGCCCCTTTTTCACCAAGGGGACCTCTCTCCGGTTGATAGAGACCTCTTAAATTGGGTTGTACAAAATTTTGTCGTACAGCATGCCGATATAATGTTTACTGTGGTAGAAAATTATAGAAATGTGCTTAATCAATGGCTTGTATATGGGATTGCTCATCGACTTGCTTACGGTGAGCCAATTCCTGATGGAAACATTATCTCCATGTGGTTGCCAATACTATTTAACAACAATCCTCTATCAGCTACTTCCGAATTTGTAATTCTTTTAGAAAGGTCTATTCAACAGGGTGCGTGGGCAGCAGCGGCGCAATTATTTGAATACTTCACAAGACCGCATCTATTAGTGAAAAAGCGTATTTCATGGCATGGTGACGGTTTAGATAAAGACCCAAAAACAGATATAGAACTCAGCTTTTATGGAGAACATTACCTCTTGAATCCAATCTTGGAGAAATATGTAAAGCCAAAATTACCAGAACTTGCCTTTAGTCTCTGGCCGATTGTAATTCAGAACCTAAACCATGCTTATCAGCTATCCAAGAGTTGGGGGAAAGCGGCTTCGATATGGGATCCCTTGAGTTGGCACAGGTCGGCAATAGAACCTCATATTCAAGATAAATATCATAAGGATGCGGACGTCTTGATCGATGCTGCAAGAGATTGTCTGGAATGGGCGTTGGAAAACATTTCTCAGGTAGGTCTGGCTTGGATTGAATCTTTGTCTGCCATGGAACCAGTGATTTTGAGACGTTTGGCGGTTTATGGAGTAAATTATACAACTAATTTAACAGCTAATGACAAGATTAATTGGGTACTTAATAAGGATTTTATTCTTACATTTGGATTGAAACATGAAGTTTTTCAACTATTAAAGAATGCCTTTCCTGATGCTGATTCTGGTTTAAAGAAGAATCTCGTGGACGCTATCCCGGTGATGAGTGATTCCCTGCCAGAAGAAGGCGAGGAAGAAAAAACGACGATAGATTACGAAAAATTTAATCTCCTTTACTGGTTATCGAAAGCAGACCCGGACTGTCAGGAAGTTGCCTCACAGCTCGCATCAATCAAGAAAAAGCGTCCTGATTTTCATCCCCGTGAGCACCCAGACATGGATCAATGGATGTCTGAGGTTAGCTGGGTTGGCCCTCAAAGTCCTGTTTCTGTTGATGACCTTCTGAAGAAACGGCCTGTCGAATGGTTTGAATATTTCATGACCTTTCGGGGAGAAAGGTTTGGAGGTCCTGACCGCAATGGCTTGCTTCAAATTATTGGCGAGGCTGTACGGCAAGATTTCGAATGGGGTAAAGAACTCGCCAACTTGTTAATTGATCATAATGACCCTGCAATTGATCTTTGGGAAAGTGTCATACGAGGGTGGGATAGTGCTGAACTTTCAGATAAACAATGGGGACATATTCTATCTATGCTCAATAATAAAAAGTTAGTTAAACATCATTATCGCCATATTTCAGACTTACTTGAACGTGGTATAGGGAAAGGGGATAAAGGAATTCCATTAAAGATGTTGAAAAAAGCTGATTCTGTGGCTCAGAAGGTCTGGGCAAGCTTGCAGGGTGAAGGAGTTGTGGAAACGGACGACTGGTTACAGAAGGCCATCAACCATCCTGGCGGGAAGTTAACCGAGTTTTGGCTTCATTCTCTTTATCGTTCGAGAAAGGAAAAAGGCGACAAAGAGGAGGGATTGCCTCAGCGATATAGGATGCATTTTACGACCATCGTCTCTGAGAATAACGAAGCCGCCATTTTTGGCCGGGTTGTACTGGCTAGCCAGCTTGAATTCTTGTTTGGAGTGGACAAAGATTGGGTAAAGAAGAACATGGTCCCCCTATTAGATTGGGATCGCAATGTTCAGCAAGCCCAGCAGGCTTGGGATGGTTGGCTCAACGGGGGACGCCCATCTGAACCTCTTCTATCTGAGCTAATTCCACTATTCAAAAAATCTTTTTCCCATATTTCTTCAGAGCCACAAGGGAAACGGAATCGGTTCAGCGAGTGGGTTGCTATCATTTCCCTTTTCTGGATGGACGATCCCTTGGCAAATGGGTGGGTTCCCGATTTTCTGCAAGCGGTTGAAGAGCAAGATCGTATCAGTTTTGCTTCCCAGGTTGGGAACCAACTAAGGCGCATGAAAGCTGAAACCAAAATAAATCTTTGGAAGCGTTGGCTAAAGAAGTATTGGGAAAGCAGAAATCAGGGTGTTCCCGTTCCTCTTGCCGATGATGAGCTTAAAGAAATGGCAGAGTGGGTTGGCGAACTGGGGCCAGTTTTTCCCGACGCTGTGGACCTAATATGCAAAGGGCGTGTTCCTCAGTTTGAACATATATCTTTGTTCCGGCTGGTTGGAAAGAACGATATACCAACTCGCTACCCCGAAGCTTTGGCAAGGCTGCTTGTACATCTAACTAGCGTTCAGATGCCACGGTATTTTTGTAATGAACTTGAGAAACTTACTGAGAAGTTAATTACCTGCGGGGCACCCGCAACTATTCTACGCAGGTTGTGCAATAACCTTGCTGCGATTGGCTGCGGTAGAGCTGGAGAGCTTTCCTCTAAGATAGAATGAGTAGTTAAAAAGTTTTCTATAAAGATTACTGATATAATTTCCACTTAACTATCAAGTTAATTTAATTTAAAAGCCAAAATTCGGCGGGCGCAGCCCGCCCTAGAGGTTGGGAAGGATTGAACAGGTAGAACTGATGTCACTGTTATCCAAGCCCCTCCCAGCCAATCCTTTGTGTGTCAAATGACCCACCTGTGCTGGAAATTTCACAGAAAATCAGTATGATAAGCCCCACGATCAGGGTTTGGTGCTAATCAAGGCCGATGAGCGCAGGCTAAAGCCTGCGGCTACAGTGATTTGGTCTTTGACGGCGAAAGGCGTTGAGTACTGGCCCTCACTGCTCACTGCTCACTGCTTACTGCTCACTGAAAGGCGTTGAGCCCAAATGGTTGGTGCTGGATTGGCGGCCCGCCAGCCTCTTGACACGGACGCCAATTTAAGCGAATCTAAATCCCTGCCGACCCAAATGCCAGCCCGCGACCGGCAAATCCAATAAACGGCTAAAATTTAAGAATATGCCCAAATCGCTTCTAATCGTCGAATCCCCAACCAAGGCCAAGACATTGCAGAAATACCTGGGGTCCGATTTTGTGGTCGTCTCCAGCAAGGGCCACATCAAGGATCTGCCGCCCCATGACCTGGGGGTGGACCTGGACAAGGATTTTGCGCCCAAATATACCACCATCCTCGGCAAGGCCAAGGTCATCCAGGAGCTGCAGAAGGCGGCTGCCGGCATCTCCGAGATCTTCCTGGGTCCCGACCCGGACCGGGAAGGGGAGGCCATTGCCTGGCATATCGCCGAGGCCCTGGGGGAAAAGGACCATCATTTTAAGCGGGTCCTGTTCCTGGAGCTGACCCAGGCGGCCATCCGGGAGGCCCTGGCCCATCCGGTGGCGCTGGACCGGCCCCGCTACGAATCCCAGCAGGCCCGGCGGGTCCTGGACCGCCTGGTGGGCTACCAGATCAGTCCCATCCTCTGGCAAAAGGTCAAGACCGGCCTCTCCGCCGGGCGGGTGCAGTCCGTGGCCCTGCGGCTGGTGTGCGACCGGGAACGGGCCATCCAGGCCTTCGCCCCGGAGGAATACTGGTCCCTGGACGCCTGCCTGGCAGGGAAGGAGCCGCCGCCTTTCCTGGCCCGGATAGTGAAGCACGGGGCCAAGGCCCTAAAGCCCACCAGCGCCGCCCAGGTGGAAGGCATCCTGGATGACCTCGAGGCCGCGCCCTTCCGGGTGGCGAACATCGAAAAAAAGCCGCAGCGGCGCCACCCCTCGCCCCCGTTCATCACCAGCAGCCTGCAGATGGAGGCCAACCGCAAGCTCCGCTTCGCCCCCAAAAGGACCATGGCCCTGGCCCAGAAGCTCTATGAAGGCTTGGACTTGGGGGACGAAGGCCCGGTGGGCCTGATCACTTACATGCGCACCGACTCCACCCGGGTGTCCGGCGAGGCCCTGGGGGCGGTGCGCCAGTTCATCACCGACGTCTACGGGGCCGGCTACCTGCCCAAGGGCCCCAACGTCTATAAGAGCCCCAAGGGGGCTCAGGAGGCCCACGAGGCCATCCGGCCCACCGGGGTGGGCCGCCGTCCCCAAGACCTGAAGAGGTTTTTGAGCAAGGAACAGCTGGCCCTCTACGACCTCATCTGGCGGCGCTTCGTGGCCTCCCAGATGACTCCGGCCATCTACCAACTGACCACCGTGGACGTCCAGGCAGGGGATTACCTGTTCCGGGCCACCGCCTCGGTGCTGCAGTTCCCCGGGTTCACCGCGGTCTATCAGGAGTCCCGGGAGGGTGAAGAGGAAGAGGGGCCAGCCAAGCTGCCGCCCCTGAAAAAAGGGGAGCTGCTGGAATTGCGGGATTTCGATCCCCAACAGCACTTTACCAAGCCGCCGCCCCGCTTCACCGAGGCCTCCCTCATCAAGGAGCTGGAGGTCCAGGGCATCGGCCGGCCCAGCACCTACGCCACCATCCTCAGCAACCTGCAGGACCGCGATTACGTGGTCAAGGAGAAGGCCACCCTCTGGCCCACGGAAATGGGCCTGGTGGTCAGCGACCTGCTGGTGGAAAACTTTCCGAAGGTCATGGACCTGAAATTCACGGCCAACATGGAAACCGACCTGGACCGGGTGGCGGAAGGCCAGGCCTCCTGGCACCAGATCCTGCGGGATTTTTACGGGCCCTTCGCCCAGGATCTGGAGGCGGCCAAGGGCGGGATGCGCAAGGTGAAAAGCGTCCCGGCCGGGATCCGCTGTCCCCGCTGCGGCGCCGAGTTGGTGGTGCGCTGGGGGAAAAACGGCGAATTTCTGGGGTGCTCCGCCTACCCCGAGTGCGGCTTCACCGGGGATTTCAGCCGGGATGCCCGGGGACGCCTGGTGCTCAAGGATGCGGAGGCCTTGGCGGCAGCCGGGCCGGGAGGCGCCGCCACCGGCCTCAAGTGCCCTAAATGCCAAAAGGATTTGGTGGTGCGCCGGGGGCGGACGGGAGAATTCCTGGGCTGCTCCGGCTACCCCAAGTGCAAGTTTACCCAGAATTTCACCCGGGACCCCGAGGGCAACCTGCGGCCCCTGGATCAGGAAGCCGAAGCCGCCGCTCACCCCTGCCCCCGCCCAGGTTGTACCGGCGCCCTGGTGAAGCGCCGTTCCCGGCGAGGCTTCTTTTACGGCTGCAACAACTACCCCAAATGCGATTTCACCCTGAACCAGCCGCCGCTGGCAAAGCCTTGTCCTAAATGCGCCTTTCCCTGGCTCATGAAGAAGGGGAAGAAGATCCTGTGCCCCCGGGATGAATGCGACTTTGAGCTCGCCGCGGTGGCCGAGGCCACCGAGTAAAGACGGTTTTCGGGTTGTGACGCAGGCGTCTCGCCTGGGCGCTCCGCAAGCAGCCCGCGACTCCGGATAAAGGAAATGGTAGGCGGCGCCCACCCTTTTTATTCTTATTCAAGAATTTGTTCCCCGAAAAATGACCATCGGAAACCGCAAATCGACAACCGCAAACCGCGTCACCATCATCGGCGGTGGCCTGGCCGGGGCGGAGGCCGCCTGGCAGGCGGCCCGCCGGGGAGTTCGGGTTCTCCTCCTGGAGATGAAGCCCCGGAAGTTTTCCCCGGCCCACCATTCGCCCCGGTTGGGGGAACTGGTCTGCAGCAATTCGCTGCGGGCCGAAGCCCGGGAGAGTGCGGTGGGCCTCCTCAAGGAAGAGATGCGCCGGCTCGGCTCCCTCATCATGGCCGCGGCGGAGGCCACCCGGGTGCCGGCGGGGCGCTGCCTGGCGGTGGACCGGGAGGCCTTCGCGGCCCGGATCACCCAGGCCTTGGACCAGGAACCCCTGGTGGAGATCGTGCGGCAAGAAGTCACCGATCTCGATCTGACCTCCACCACTGTGGTAGCCAGCGGCCCCCTGACCTCGGAGGCCCTGGCCGCGGCCCTGGGCCGTATCAGTGGCCGGGAGCATCTCTATTTCTATGATGCCATCGCCCCCGTGGTGGCGGCGGCATCGCTCGATCCGGGCAAGATCTTCCGGGCCTCCCGCTACGGGGCCGGGGAGGACTACCTCAACTGCCCCTTCAGCGAAGCAGAGTATGCCGCCTTTCACCAGACCTTGCTGGAGGCGGAGCAGGTGCCGCTGCATCCTTTCGAGGAGCCCCGCTTTTTTGAGGGCTGTCTGCCCATCGAGGTGATGGCGGCCCGGGGCTATCTCACCCTGGCCTACGGTCCCATGAAGCCGGTGGGGCTCACCGATCCCAGGAGCGGGCGGCAACCCTTCGCGGTGGTGCAACTGCGGGCGGAAAACCGGGAGGGCACCGCCTACAACCTGGTGGGGTTTCAGACCAAGCTGAAATACCATGAGCAGGAGCGGGTCTTCCGGCTGATCCCGGGCCTTCAGAAGGCGGAATTCTTGCGCCTGGGCTCCATCCACCGCAACACCTTCATCCACTCGCCCGGCCTGCTGAGCCCAACGTTAAATTTTCTTGAATATCCGCAGCTCTTTCTGGCGGGGCAGATTTCCGGGGTGGAGGGCTACGTGGAGTCCGCGGCCATGGGCCTGCTGGCGGGGATCAACGCCGCCCGCCAGGCCCAGGGGCGGGAGTTGGCAAGCCCGCCACGGGCCACCGCCCTGGGTGCCCTGGTGCATCACCTTACCGAGACGGCTGCCAGGGACTTCCAGCCCACGAACGTCAACTTCGGGCTGTTTCCGAAACTTCCGGGCCGCATTCCCAAACAGCTCCGGGGCGCGGCCTATGCGGAGCGGGCCTTGCAGGAATTGGCCGAATGGGTCGAGGCCCTGGGGGAGGATAGCTAGGAAATATGGATTACTTCGTGTTTAACAGCTTATGCCCCCCTCCCCCCGCGGGGAGGGGAATAATAGTCGAGGCCGGATAGACCGGTTCCCATAAGGGGGCGCTGCGCACCAGGCGAATATAACGCCGCGGCGGGGAGGTCTCGGGTTTTTTAGTTTTCTGCTTTTTGGTTACTATATTATTGTTCCATAGACAGGGGCGGCCCCGCGGGTCGCCCCTGCTCGCGCCGGTTGGGAGGAGAATACCAGACTAACCCCACCGTGCCTGATCCAACCGGCATTTGGCGCCGGATGCGCCTGAAGGGCATATGGCGCCGGGCCGGTTCTCCCGCCGCGGCGCCGGGCTATCAATAATATTGTCGGGAAAATGGTGAATTAATCGCAGCGGAACTGCTGCGGCCTGAAACTTGCATAGACTATGGGTGCGGAGTCTATTTCAGGGAGGGCTTGCGGTGAACTTTCCGGATCGTATCAGGCAGCTGGAGCAGGATGAGAATCTCCAAGAAACGAAAGACGTCTTGGAAAATCTGTTGGACAGCTCTGCCGACTCCATTGGCGTCGTGGACACCAAAGGCCGATTCAGCAGATGGAATGCGGCGTCAGAGGAGATTTTCGGCTATAGCAAGGCGGATCTCGAAGACCAGCATTTTTCTGTGCTCTACGAAGATCCGGGCGAGCTTGAGAAAATGCTCGCCCGGCTGCGCCGGGATGGCTTCATTAGGAAATATGAAATCAACATGAAGAAAAAGGATGGCACTATTGCGCCGTTTAATCTGTCCATCAATCTCTTATACGACAGGCACCATAATCTCACCGGCAGCCTCTGCATAGCCCGGGATCGAAGCGATACCCGCAGGGCTCTGGCCGAATTGCAGATGCTGAACGAGCGGCTGGAAAAGGAAATCATCGAGCGCAGGAAAATGGAAGACGACTTGTGCGAAACCAGGGAAACTCTGAGAGCGCTTTTCAATGCCATTCCGGAGTCGATTTTCCTGATGGATGCCGGCGGGGTCGTCGTGGCAGCCAATGCCACCTTGGCAACAAGATTAGGCAAAGGTCTTGATGAACTTATTGGATCCAAGATGTCCGACCTGGTTCCTGCCGAAGTGGTCGAAAGGAGGAAAACCTACACCGACGAAGCCATCAGAACCGGGAGGACGGTTCATTTTGAAGATAGGCGGGATGAAAGGTTCCTGGACAACTTAATCAGTCCCATCACGAATGGCGGAGGAAAAGTTTCCAAGCTCGCCGTTTTTTCCATGGACGTTACCGAGCGCAAAAGGGCGGAGGAGACGCTGCGGAAAAGCGAGCAAAAATACCGGCTGCTGGTGAACCAAATCCCCGCGGTATTATTCAAAGGATATGCCGATGCGTCCATAGATTTCTTTGACCGCAAGGTGGAGGAACTGACCGGCTACCCCAAGGAAGATTTCGACTCACGCGCCCTGAAATGGACTGACCTGGTGGTAAGAGAAGACCAAAAGGAGTGGAAAAGCAAGTTCCTCGAGGCGCTCAGGACCACCCGGTCCTTTACCCGGGAGTACCGGATCAGGAGAAAAGACGGGACGCTCCGCTGGCTTCAGGGACGGGGCCAGATATTCTGCGACGAGGCAGGAAGAATCGATTATGTCAGCGGCGTCTTGTTTGACATTACTGAACAGCGGCGGACCGAGGAGGCCTTACGGGAAAGTGAAGAGAAATACCGGGGTTTGATAGAGACCACCAACACCGGTTATGTAATCGTCGATGCCGAAGGCAAGGTTCTCGATGCCAATCCGGAGTATGTGCGGCAGACCGGAAATAAGGAATTAAAGGAAATAATGGGACGAAGCTTCATCGAGTGGACGGCGCAGCAGGATCGCGGGAAAAATGCCGCAGCCCTGGAGCAATGTCTAAAGACCGGGCACGTCAAGCATCTTGAGCTGGTTTATGCCGGGGGAGCTGGCCGCTCCATGCCGGTTGAGATAAATGCCACTGCCATCAGGACCTCGGAAGGGATAAAGTTTCTGGCCCTGGTCAGAGATATCTCCGATCGCAAAAGGGTCGAAGGCGAGAGGGCCAAACTGGAGGCCCAGTTGGTGCAGGCCCAGAAGATGGAAGCCATCGGGACTCTGGCCGGTGGCATTGCCCACGACTTCAACAACATCCTTACCGCCATTCTTGGCAACATCGGGCTGGGCATGCTGGCCCAAGACATGGGAGACCAGGGCCGTCAACGCCTGGCTGCCGCGGAAAAGGCCTGCCAGCAGGCCCAGCGTCTGGCCCGGCAGTTACTCACCTTCGCCAAGGGCGGCGCCCCGATCAAGGAACTGGTTTCCCTGGAAAACCTGGTGGCTGAAACTGCATCCCTGGCCTGCCGGGGCTCCCAGGTTCGCTACGAATGCGCCTTTGGCAAAGATTTAATGGCGATAGCTGGAGACCCGGGACAGATCAGCCAGGTCTTCCAGAATCTCATTATCAATGCCGTCCAGGCCATGCCGCAGGGCGGCACCATCGAGATTACCGGGGAAAATATCAAGGTCGGCAATGGTGGCCGCCTCCCCTTGGAGGCTGGCAATTATGTCAAAGTCTCCATTAAGGATCAAGGGATAGGCATACCGGAAAAATATCTCCAGAAGATCTTCGACCCCTATTTTACCACGAAGCAGCAGGGCAGCGGCCTGGGCCTGGCCACCGCCTATTCCATTGTTAACAACCATCACGGCCATATCTCGGTGGAGTCCGGGTTGGCAGAAGGAAGCACCTTCCAGGTCTATCTTCCGGCCAGCAACGGGAAGGTTATGCGGCCACCCCAGGAGACCACGGAGCTGCTTTCCGGAACAGGGAAGATCCTGGTAATGGATGATGAGGCGATGGTGCGAGAGGTCTTGGGGATGATGCTGCTCAAGCTGGGCTATGAGGCGCAGTTCGCCAAGGATGGGGTTGAAGCCATCGAATTGTTCAGCCAGGCGCAAGGGTCTGCAGATCCTTTTACCGCCATAATCCTTGATCTAACCGTTCCCGGCGGCATGGGGGGCAAAGAGGCTATGGAAAGACTTTTGAAGATCGATCCCCAGGTAAAGGCCATAGTCTCCAGCGGTTATTTCGATGACCCCATAATGGCGGATTTTCAAAAGTATGGGTTTGCCGGGGTTATTGCCAAGCCCTACAAGGTTGCAGAATTGGGTAAGACCTTAAACAAAGTCCTCACCAAAGGGAATTAGGTCCGGTCAGCGGCCCGCCCTAATGGCTGGATGATAACCTTCCTGGCCCCTGTCTTGCTCTCTTTTCCAATACCGGGGGCTCGAGCCTCATTCCCAGCCGCACCCCGTGGTAAGAACCCACCAGGCAGTTCTAAAAAGTGTAAAGAAACACTTGACACTATTCAGTCGGCTTGCTATCTTCTGGGAGCGGACCCACCGCGTCCATACCTGAAAGCTGGGCGGACACCTAAGTCGCCCCTACAATGGGAGAGTGGGTTAGATGGCAGGAAAGATAGAGAAGTCCAGGCACAGCCAAGCCTCAGGTCCGGCGGCCCTCAAAATGCAGGACCTGGTGCAGGCCACCGGCATCCCCAAATCCACCATCCTCCACTATCTGAATGAGGGGCTCCTGCCGGAGCCGGTTAAGACCTCCCGCAATATGGCTTACTATAGTCCGGCCTGCGTGGAGCGGATCTCCTTCATCAAGGTAATGCAAAGCAAGTACCGCCTGTCCCTGGCAATAATCAAGAAGTTCTTGCAGGATGGCAGCGCCGGGCCCGAGATGGAACCGTTCCTGGAGTTAAGGTCCTTCATCTACGGCCGCCGGGACGACCGGGAACTGCTAGATTTAGGGGCCTTCTGCCGGGCCTCGGGGCTTACTGCCCCGGAGGTGGCGGCATTACAGAAGGCGGGACTGTTGATCCCCCTGGATCCGGGCCGCTTCGACGCCGAGGACCTGGCCATCGGCCGCATTCTCAAGGACTGCCTGCAATTAGGCCTCACCCCGGAGGAAAGCTCCTTCTACCCCCGCCTGGCCCGGGAGATCGTGGACCACGAAATGGCCATCAGAGACCGGCTCGTAAAGGGGCTCTCCCTGGAAGCCAATGCCACCTTGACCCTGCAGCTTACCCGGGGGGCCCGGGCCCTGCGGCCTTATATCATTGACCGGATGTTTCAGCTCCGGGTGCTGTCCCGGGAAAGGATCGACGGGGATGAGGCAAAATGACCGGGGGCCGGATCCCGGGCCCTAGAGAGGTGTCATCGCCCTATCCCAACCAAGGAGGGAATACGAAATGTGCGAATTTTGCCATCAGCACGGAGACGGCCAGAAGTGGTATCTGAAGGCGGAAAACTATTCCCAGGAACTTCTTGATAACCTGGAACGCCGCCGTTATCTGGACAGTTTTTCGGGGTTAGGGAATATTCAGGGCGCCGAGATCGAAGCCGGGTTCCAAAAGGCGATGCGCTCTCCGGCCTGGCTGCGCAAGCTTATCTACTTTTTTCGGGAGAAGCGCCAGCGCCGGGATCACTTCGGGCAGGTGGTTCCCCTGGAGGATCTCGCCCAGGTGATGGACCTGGCCGCCTCCATCGTCCGCATTCCCTGCATCTGCCGCAAGATCAATAAAGGCAAAACGGACGCCGGCTATTGCTTTGGCCTGGGGCTCGATGCCGAAAAGATGTTAGGCTTCCAGGAGTCCTTCCTCAAAACCTTCAGGACTGGTCCTGAAGAGGCCCGCGTTGACCGCCTCTCCAAGGCGGAGGCCCTCGATTTGCACCGCGGCTTCGAAAAACAGGGGCTGATTCACACCATCTGGACCTTCAAGACCCCCTTCATCGGCGGCGTCTGCAACTGTGATCGGGCCGACTGCCTGGCCATGCTCAGTTATCGCTATAATTTTCACGCCTTTTTCCGCGGTGAGTACGTGGCCGAGGTGGAGAGCGATGCCTGCAACGGCTGCCGGGAATGTCATTCCATGTGCCAGTTTGGGGCTATCGGCTTCTCGGTGGTGGACCAGAAGACCTTCATCGATCCCATCCGCTGCTACGGATGCGGAATTTGCCGCTCGGCCTGTGAGATGGATGCCATCTCCCTGGCGCCGAGGAAGGAACATCCCATCGCTCATGATCTTTGGTGAGTCCAAATGGATGGGGCCCGGGGATCACCAGGGGGAGCTCAGGGTTGACAACCTGAGGCGGCAATATCGTCTTCACCTCCCCCAACCATATGATTCCAGGCAACCGGCGCCGCTCGTCTTAGCTTTCCATGGACGCTTGGGGACCGGCAAGCATATGGAGAAGCTGACCGGCTTATCAAACCTTGCCGACCAGCGGGGTTTTCTGGTGGCTTATCCAAACGGGGTGGGGCGTTCCTGGAACGCCGGCCATGGGACTGGAAAGGCTGAGGCGACAGGGGTGGATGATGTAAAATTCGCCGCGCTGCTGATCGATTCGCTGGGGCAGACGCTCAACCTCGACCGCCGGCGGGTGTATGCCACCGGTTTTTCCAATGGTGCGGTATTTGCCCACCGCCTGGCGTGCGAACTCTCGGAAAAGATTGCCGCCATCGCCGCAGTGGCAGGGACCGTGGCGCCCCTTCTAGGACGAAGCTGCCACCCGAGCCGGCCGGTTGCCGTGCTCCAAATCCATGGCACTGCGGACCCGTTCGTTCCCTGGGAGGGTGGGCGCACCCAAGGGGGAGGATTCGTAGAATCAGTGGCTGCCACCATCGCAGGCTGGGTGGAGCGGAACGGGTGCGTGGCCCGGCCTCAGGTGTCAGATATCGGCGAGGGGGTGATCTGCGAATCCTACCGGCCGCCTGCCCAGCCGCCCATGGTAATACTTTGCCGGGTTGAGGGGGGAGGCCACACCTGGCCTGGCGGCTATCAATATCTGCCGGAGAAGGTCATTGGCGTTACCAATCGTTCCTGGGACGCCAGTCAAGCAATTTGGGACTTTTTCCTGGAGCATCCCCGGAATTGAGTCCGGCAACTCTCTGAACGGCAATCAAGATTAACCGTCACCCCCCCATAAAAAGATTAACCCATTGGACTTTTCCCATGGCATAATGCTTCCTTGAGGGACTGAAACCATGGCTACGCACTGGCGACACCCTGGGGGGAAACTTCGAGAATTGGGTCCTGCGAGTTTGACCGAGAAAGAGCTCCTGGCAATTTTAATCTCTCCCGGTATCCGAGGTCGCTCCGCCGAATTTATCGCCGCCGAAATTCTTGATCGGTTCGGTTCCCTGAAGGGTTTGGCCAACCAGCCTTTGGAGAAGCTGTTAGAGATCAAGGGCCTGGCGGATGTGAAAATCATTCGGCTGGCGGCCGCCTTGGAATTGGCCCTGCGCTTGGCCAGGGAAAAAACGGACAATGACAAAGCAAAGTAAACTTACCGAAAGAGGTGTGCGCATGCCCGATATCAGGGAGCTTCAGCGTGGCGATATAATTGCCAAATACCTGCAAGATGTTGAACCGTTGCATTCTGAATCCTCCCGCTCACATCGTTTCGCCATGGTGCTTCAGCAACTCTTGGGCATTGCCGAACCTGATTTCATTGACAGCTATTGCACCGGTTTTGAGCAGTATCTATCGGCTCGTCAAAAAGATCGTATCCTCAAAGGCAGAGCCGATAACCTTTTCGGCAATATCATTATTGAATTTGAGAATAATATCCCAAAAATGCGCACCGAGGCCGAAGCCCAGCTTCGCAAATATGTTGCTATTCTCTGGTCCCAGGAAGCCCCGGAGGTCCGCACCCGTTACCTTTGCCTCGCCGGCGACGGGGTGCGTTTTATCTCCTATTCTCCTACCCTCACCGACCCCCAATTCCGCGAGGTTGCGCCGGATCAGGTTAATTTGCATGTCCTGGAAGAAGTGGACTGGCAAAAACTGAAACCACACCCCGATGAAATCTTTTTCTGGCTGGACCGTTACTTTCTCCGTCGCGAACTCTATCACCCCACCAGCGAACGAATGGAAAAGGATTTCGGGGCCAACAGCCACGCCCTCCAAACTGCTACAGCGATACTCCTGCCTCTCTGGCGGCAGCTTAAAGAGCAAAACCCTTATGCGGTGATTTTCGCCGAATGGGAACGGTATCTGCGCATCGTCTACGGAAGTAAAGTTTCAGGCGACGAACTCTTTATCCGCCATACCTATCTGGCCACCCTGGCCAAGTTGATGGCCTGGATGGCTATTACCGGGAGCGAAATATTGCCACCGAACGAAAAGATGGTGGAATTACTGGGCGGCCAGATATTCAAGGCTCAGGGTATTGAGAATTTTTTGGAAGAAGATTTCTTCTCCTGGACGGCCCGGCCTGCCGCGGCGGAGAAGGTGATCGGGGTAGTCCGCGGCCTCTATAGCCTTCTGCAAAATTACCTCATCGGAGAGTTGGCCAAGGAAGGGGAGGATATCTGGAAATCTCTTTATCAAAAGCTGGTGGACCCGGAGACCCGCCATGATTTAGGAGAGTTTTATACCCCCGATTGGCTGGCCCACCGCATGATTAAGAAAATGCTGGCTGACAATCCCAAGGCCGCCATGTTGGACCCCGCTTGCGGTTCCGGCACTTTCCTGTACCTATCCATTCGGGAAAAGCGTGAAAGATTAAAAGATTCTTCCGAAACCCTGCTCCATATCCTTGATTCGGTAGTGGGCGCCGACATTCACCCTCTGGCAGTCATTATCGCCAAGACCAACTTTGTATTAGCGTTGGGAGTCCTTCTGAAAAAATCACGCAAAACCATTACCATTCCTGTTTACCTGGCCGATACTCTATGGTTGCCCGAGCGCTATATGAAGGGACCGGAATATATCATTCATCTTGACGATCAAACTGCTTATGTTCCAGAGGAATTATTGAGTAATATTGCCGTTTACGACCAAGCCATGGAAATGGCCAAAGAGTTTGCCCGGCAAAATCAAGGCCAACCTATCTCACTTGAAATATTCCTTAATTTTCTCAAAGCGCAAAATTTCGCCGCCTATCCTTCCATAGTCCGGAAACTCTATGAGATCGCCGAGATTCTGAAAGACTTCATTGATAAAGGGCGGGACACCATCTGGGCTTTTGTTCTGAAAAATCGCTTTAAACCTTTATTTTTCAAAAATAGATTCGATGTCGTTATGGGCAACCCCCCCTGGATCGCCTTCCGCCACCTGGAACCAGCATACCAGGATTTTGTTAAGAGGCAGGTGGCACGAGAATACCGCATCCTCTCCGGGCGGGGCCATCTCATCACCCACCTGGAAGTGGCCACCTTATTCCTGGTGCGGGCCGCAGACCTCTATCTAAAACCGGGCGGCGTCATGGGCTTCGTCATGCCCCGGAGCGTCTGCACCGGCGAACAGCATGACGGTTTGCGCCGCAACGAGTTCCGCTTTCCCCAGGACGCCATGAACCGCTTGGCCTGGACCGGGTTGTGGGACTGCGACCGCGTCAAACCACTGTTTAACGTGCCCACCTGTGTCCTGTGGGCCCAAAAAACCACGGCGGTGGAGGTTATCAAATCCTTCCCCGGCGAGGTGCTGGCCGGCAGCCTTCCCAGGAAAAACGCCTCGTTGACCGAAGCCGAAGCAAATTTGACGGTTGAGGCCGCTCAATTTTCCCTGTCCCAGCGCGGCCGTCACTCGTTTTGGGCGACCGGGGAGGCCACCAAAACCCAAAAAACCAGTCCGTATAAGAGGAAATTTTTTCAGGGGGCCACCATGGTGCCGCGGTCCTTCTGGTTCGTGCAGGTCAAGCCCTCTCCTATTGGGTTAAACCCGGATTGTCCGCCACTGGAGACGGACCCTCGAGCCACCAAGATGGCCAAAAAGCCTTATAAGAATGTAAATTTTACCGGTCAGGTTGAGAGCCGCTTTCTCTATGCAACCTTGCTTTCCACGGATTTACTCCCGTTTGGGAACCTTGATTATCGGATGACAGTTCTGCCTATAGAAACTGAAGGCAAGATAAATCGAATTATTGATTCTAAAGAATCAAAGCAGCATGGTTTCGTGAACCTTTCTAAGTGGTTGGAAACTGCTGAGAAGCAATGGCAAGAACTACGCGGCAATAAGGCCGAAGCAATGAATATCTATCAAAGAATAGACCGCTTCCATGGCCTAATTAGGCAAAATCTAAATGCAAAATATAGAGTTGTCTATCCATTAGCCGCAACAAATTTATGCGCTGCAATGATTGAAACTAAACCAATAGATTTTAATATTGGGGACCAATTTATTGCCAGCAATGGATTATTTATTGACCATGCTCTTTATTATTTAGAAAGCAACGATAAAGATGAAGTCTATTTCTTAACTTCAATATTAAATTCTTCCGAAATTAATAATGCAATAAAGCCAATGCAAGCTCGGGGACTATTTGGTCCTCACGATATCCATAAAAAAATCTTTGAGCTTCCAATTCCCAAATTTGATGCAAGAAATAATACGCATTTGCGTTTAGGTGAAATAGGAGAATGTTGCGCTCAAAAGGTGCGGGATTGGAGAGATCAGGGCGGTCCCGGCCAGGTTGTAAGCATCGGCCGCCTGCGAGGCATGGTCCGCCAGATGCTTAATTCGGAATTATCGGAAATTGATGTGCTGGTTGCTTCTCTTTTGCAAAATGGAGCATCCTAAAAACTCAATCTATCCCAGGGCTGCTTTGCCGATAAGCAAGAGGCCTATCGCCACGAGCATCGCCGTAATTACCCTCCTGTAATTTTCGGACGCCGTTTTCCCGTAGCAGAAAGAACCGCAGAATACTCCTAAAGTCAGGAAGGGGATGGACCAGAGGGCCATCGTGACTACTTTCGCCGTGACCAGGCCGCCGTAGGCTTGCAATCCGAAGGTGCCCAGACTGGCGATGGAAAAAAAGGCCACCAAGGTAGCCTTTATTTCATCCTTGTTCCAGGGCTGCAGCGCGGCATAGACGACGATGGGAGGGGCGTACGTCCCTAGACTGCCTCCCAGGCACCCCGCACAGAAACCCGCCAGATACGCCCATCCCGGACGCAGGCGCAGGGCGCTCAGATTGGCATAGCGGTGGTAAAAAGGAAAACCGATGAGCACCGCTCCCAGCAAAAGTTCCAACTTCCAGGGCGCTACAGTTTTTAGAAAATAGACCCCCAGGGGAATGCCGAAGAGTGAAGCGAGCAGTAAAGGGATGACCTTCGACCATTGCAGGTGACGGCGCAGCTGCACCATGAGTACCAGGTTGATACAGCAAAACATGAGGTTTAGCAGCGGCACGACGGTTTTGATCGGCAGCAGCAGGGTCAGCCAGGGCAGGGCGACCAGCACGAAGCCAAACCCGGAGAAGCCCTGGGTGAACCCGGCGAAGGCGATGATCAGGCAAGGCAGGAAATATTCGTACACAGGAATCCGTCAGGCCACGCCTCGATTTTCTGGCGTAAACTCCGCGCCGCGCCTGTGGCCCTGGGGGCGGCGGTCACGGCGGACATGGCCGCCGGTTGCCGGCCCCCCCCCAAGCAACCATCCGGCCATCAAGATTCTCCTTCAATTCAGGCCAATTTTCAAGATGGGAAAGCCAGTGGGTTGACTGCCCGGCTTTTAGCCGGCGCCCTTCAGGGGCTGGCCCCTGGCGCCAGGAGGCAGAGATGGGTTAGACCCAGCCTCCGGTTGTCCTGGAATTGCGGGCCATCAGAATCAAATCTAGCTTGGATCCGGTTTGGCTGCGTTTTAATCCGCCTGGCTGTCAAAAACCTCTTGGGGCGGAACGAAAGGAATATCCGGCCTCATGAAGAGGCAAAGAACCGCACCGGCGACACAAATGGCAATAGTCAGATAGAAGGCGGCATCCCAAGTCTTAAAGTGATCGATCACCAAGCCAAAGACGATGGGCGAAATCACTCCGGCTATGGCGAAACCGGAGTTCATGATGCCGCTGCCGATACCGGCATACTCGTGGGAGATATCCATGGGAACGGCCCAAATCGGCCCGCAAACGGCCTCCGAGCATAAGAAAGTGCCAAAAAGAAATAGGGTAACCAGAGTCAGGTCGTGAGTAAACAGGGTGGCCGTGAGGAACCCACCCGAAAGCAATAAACCGGAGGCGATAAAAGCATTGCGGGCGATCAGCTTGTTGCTGGTTTTCACCAATAGCCAATCAGAAAATAGGCCCCCCAGGGTATCTCCAACGACCCCGGCTATGAGAGCGAAGGCGGAATGCAGAGCTGAAGATTTTAAATCCAGGTGAAAACGAGTCATGAAATAGAGGGGAATCCAGGACAGAAACACCCAGAGCATCCAACCGTAGGCAAAATCGACCATGGTCACCGGGAAGATGCGCTTTATCAGTGGCCACCAGGGAGTGCGGGCGTTGCGAACCCCCTTGGTGGGAGGGACCAGTTCAGCCACTTCGGCCGCGGTAATGTGCGGATGCTCACGAGGATTCTCAGAGAAGTTAAGCCACCAGAAGGCAAGCCAGGCCAGGGTTAACAGGGCGCACACAAAAAAGGACAACCGCCAGCCGGACAGCGCAATGCACCAGGCCACAATGAGCGGCGCCAACGCGCCTCCGAACCGGGCGGCGGCGTGAGTTATGCCTTGAATATACCCATAACGTTTCCCGGAATACCAGTGTTTCATCCCCTGGGTGGCGGCGGAAAAGACCGGACCTTCACCAATGCCGACAAACAGCCGGGCCGCGAACAAGGTCGCCAGGCCCACGACGATGCCGCTGAAGAAGGTAGCCACCCCTGCCACAAAGACGCAAAGGGCCAGGGTGAGCTTGGCCCCGATTTTATTGGCTGACCAGCCGCCGACCCATTGGCCGACCAGGTAAGGCCAGGAGAAGGCCGAGAAGGCGAGGCCAAGCTCGACGTGCGACAGGTTAAAATCCTTGATTATCGATTTGGCGCCCATGGAAATGTTCACGCGGTCAAGATACATGAGGAAGTATAGTGAACAGAAAAGAATGGTCGTCAGGGTCGAGGTACTAATTAAACGGCTTGGCGCCGCACCTGGGCCGGCGGGACCTTTCGAATCATGATTAGCCATGTGAGATCCTCCTGAAACCTTCTATGACCTTATGCGAGATTTTTGGTTCTATGGATGCCAGGCAGCCTCATCGAACCGCCTCTCAGGCCGGCATCGGCAAAATTAGGGAGGGACTCCCGTCACCCAGGTGCGCATCTAAGAACCTATCCCCACGATGTCTTTCAACTTAAGCCGTTGAATCTTCCCGGAGGGGCCCTTGGGCAACTCTTCGATCAGGATAATCAGCTTGGGAGTCTTGTATTTCCCCAAATGACGCAGGCAATGGTCCCTGAGTTCCGGTTCGGAAACGGAGCAATCGGGTCTCAGGGTATAGCACACCATGATCTCTTCCCCGTAGTGTTTATCCGGTATGCCTACGGCCGCCGCATCCTGGATGGCGGGGTGCAGGTAGAAACATTCATCGATCTCGCGGGGGGCGATGTTTTCCCCACCCTTGATGATCAGTTCCTTCAGTCGCCCGGTAACAAAGACGAAGTCATCCTCGTCCATATAGCCCAGGTCTCCCGTGTGGAACCAACCGTCGGGCTCCAAAGCCTCTGCAGTTTTGCCAGGATCCTTGAAATACTCCTTCATCACGCAGTCGCCTCTAATCATGAGTTCCCCGGGGGTGCCCCGGGGAACTTCATGGCCCTGGCGGTCGATGATTTTGACCTGGCAACCCACGGGCTGGCCGGGAGAGCCGATTTTCCGTTTGGCGGGGTCCAGGGGGTTGGAGAAAATCGGGGCGGCGGTCTCAGTAATCCCCATGGTTTCCACAATATGACAGCGGAACTTTTCCTCGAATTCCTTTTGCAGGGAGGGTGGCAGGGGCGCGGAGGCGGAACGTCCGAAGCGCAGCCGGCTCAAATCATAACCTTTACCGATGATTTCGCTGCCGCTAACCAGGTAAGAGACGATGGTGGGAACCACGGAGAACCAGGTGCATTGATATTCAGACATGAGCGGCCAAAAGGCGGTGACGGAAAACCGCTCCGGGACCACGATGGAAGAGCCGCTCACCAGCGGCCCCATTATCGAGACGATCTCGGCATTAATATGATAGAGGGCCAGCGATACCAACCCCCGGTCTGCCGGTTGCAGACAGTGAGCCAGGGTGACGTTCTCCCCGCCGGCGGCCATGTTTTTCTGGGTCAGAATGACTCCCTTGGGAACGCCGGTGGTACCCGAGGTATAAAGCAGGAGGGCCGGATCGTCCTCCGTTACCTCGGGAAGCTCATAGCCGGCAAGGTCTTCATCGGGAAAGATCTCGCCGGCATGTTTATCGACGACCATAATCCGGATATCTTTTCCTGCGTCCCTGATTGCTGCCTCCAGGCGCTCTCGATTCAGCTCCGTCACGAATACCAGCCTGGGTTCAGCGTGTCCCAAAACATAACTCAATTGGCTGGGTTGAGCTAAAAGATTGAGGGGAGCAACGATCAGGCCGGAGTACATGGCGCCCACGAAGATCTTCACGGTCTGATAGCCGTTGCCCATGAAAAAGGAGACCCGGTCACCCTTCTTGATACCCATTTTTAAGAGTTGTTTACCCACCTTGATGGAAGACTCTTTGAGTTGTCCATAGGTGAGTTCCAGCTTCGGTTCCGGAGCGAACACAAAAACCTTGTCCGGCTGCAAGTCCGCCTGCTTATCCACGAGAAATCTTACCGAACGCACGGCGTCTAACCTCTTCTTTATGGAAATGGTATTTCCCGGTTTCAAACATCAAGTTTTCATTAAGCACGCCTTTCCCCTGCATGATGATTTGCGGCTGAACGGGAAAGGTCAGCTATCATCAAAGGTCTTCCATGGCGCCGATCTCGGGCTCCAGGGCGACCCTAATCCAGCTTTATGGAAGTGCTTTGAAACAATCATTTTCCCATTGCTTTCATACCCTCCCTTTTTTCCGCTCAAACGAGCGGTTTTTCGTTGTAAACCGGGGGACGGCGTTTATGAAATTCCGTGGCGGCTTCGAACGCGGCCGCTATCCTTAAGATCAGCGGCTCCTGGAAATGGTCTCCCACGATCAATAGCCCGATGGGCAGCCCTTCCGTGCTGAACCCGCACGGCACGGATACACAGGGTGTGGCCAGGAAACTGAAGGGTAGCGTGAATTGCCATCCCTGGGCATAAGCGGCGGGCCCGGCCGCCAGCGGCGGAGGCATCATCGGCAGCGTGGGGGTAAGGAGGGCATCGATCTTGGTAAACGCCTCCTTGATCTGGGCTATTTGGTAGGGGCGCTCCTGCTGGATCTTCTCGTAGGTAGCGCGGGGGATTTTAGCCCCGGTTTCGAGGTTTTTCTGGACAAAAGCCCCGAACTCTTTTTGCCGTTCCCCGGCGGCGCGGAACTGTTCTCCCAGGATCTGGTTGAACTCGTAAAGCAGCATATTGTTGAATAGCGCCCGGTAATCCAGAGAAACCAGAACTGGAATTTCGATTGTCTGTACCTGGGCGCCGAGTTTTTTGAAGGTTTCCGTGGCCGACTGAACTGCGGCGGCGACCTGAGGGTCGACGTTCTTGAATGTGTAATCCTGGACAATGCCGATGCGCAGGCCTTTGACGCCCTTCTGGAGTTGGGCGGCATAACTGCCCCTCAGTTGATAGAGGGATGAGTGCTGGTCATGGGGGTCAAAGCCCGCCATGGCATCCATCAGCAGGGCGGTATCAGCCACGGTTCTGGCCAGGGGCCCGGCGGTATCGAGGCTGTAGGCCCGCGGATATATCCCGGCCAGGCTCACAAGTCCATAAGTCGGGCGCAGGCCCACGATGCTGCACCATCCGGCCGGCACCCTAATGGAGCCTCCGGTGTCAGTCCCAGTGCCCCCCAGGCAAAGGCCTGCCGCGATGGCCCCCCCGGTGCCGCTGGAGGAGCCGCCAGGAGCGCGGCTCAAGTTCCAAGGGTTATGAATATCGCCATAAAACTGATTTTGCCCCGATATGCCGGCGGCAAACTCGTTCATGTTCGTTTTGCCAAGTATGACCACTCCGGCGGATTTAAGCTTGTTCACGGCAGTGGCATCTTCCTTGGGGATTCTCTGTTTGAAGAATTCGGACCCCACTGTGGTGGGAACGCCCGCCGTGTCGTAAATGTCCTTTACTACGATAGGTATGCCGTGGAGAGGGCCCCGGTCCTTACCCGCTTTCAACTCGGCATCCAGGGCGCTAGCAGACGCGAGTGCCTGCTCCTCCATAAGGGTGATGAAAGCATTCAGCTCAGGTTGCAGCTTCTTGATGTTTTCAAGGTAGTTCCGGGTTAAAGCCTCCGAGGTGAGGTCACCCTTTCGCAGCATCTTCCCGGCCGCGGGTATGTAACCGGTCAGCTTTCCTGCCGTTCCGGCCTTTGACCCGGCGCCTGCTTGTTTTTCTCTCGCCGCCATTGCCGGTACGCCAAAGGCTCCTAATACAGCCCCCGATGCGGCAGTGATGCTGGCAATCTTGATGAAACCCCTTCTGGACAATTCTTGGCCCATCATGACCTCCACTTTTGGCCCAAAGAGCCTCCGTTAGGGTCCGACGACGGTCATTGCTGCCGGCCCGGTTCAGCCAGGACCGGTCCCCCGCCCAAGTTTCAGAATCTTCAGATGGTTTTGTAGCCCAGTTCAAAGGCCTGCTTATTCTCCTCTTTGAATTTGGGGATGATGGCCAGCAGGCTCTCCAGGAGAACCTCCTTCTTAATGGCTCCCTCATCTTCAAGGAGTTTGGCAATGGCCCCCAGTACTACGGAGTTGCTGAACAAGGCTTTGCCGAAATTGTCCATCGCCAGCTTTTTGGCCGGCAGGGCCCTTTGTGAACAAGTTAGCTGGTCGTCGATCTCCTCCACGAAGTCCGGGTCATAGATAATCAGCCCATTATTGGCCACGGTCTGTTTAAAGCGGGTATAGGCGGCTCCAGAAAGGGCGATGAGATAGTCGGGACATTCGCACATGGGACTATCGACCACCTCTTTGGCCAACACTACCTGGCTCCTGACATATCCTCCCCGCATTTCAGTGCCATGGCTTTTCAGCATGGTGACCCTAAGACCCTGCTTCACCCCGGCTTCTCCCAGGATCTGGCCCAGCCGCACCACACCCTGGCCTCCGAAGCCGCTCGCCACTACCTCAATTCTGTCTTTCATAGTCCGCCGGTCCTCCTGATCTTTTCGGTAGCCCCCCAAACAAGTTCGGAAAATTCGGGCCTGGAATTGCTGGCGTCGTGCCAGACCCCGGTAGCCCAAATGGTCTCCGGGGTCTCCTGACCCAGGGGTGCAGTATGTTTTTTGAACCACCGGAAAATATCCACCGGAACCCTGGACCCCAGATGCTTCATGGCAAAGTTGGTGACGCAGGGATGCGGCATGTGCACCAGCGAGAAGCCGCGGTTCAGGATGGCCTTCTTAACGCTGGCCACCGCCTGGAAACCGTCCGCCAAAACCACGTGACGGGCCAGGAAGGTAGCGCCTGCCCCTTTTAAGATATGCATCACATCCATACCCTTACTCATCAGGTTGGGCTCGAACATCCCGTAAGGGCTGGAATCGGTTTTTACTCCCATGGGGGTCGTGAAGCCGAATTGACCGCCGGTGGACTGGTATCCGAGGTTATCATGCACGATGACCGTGATATCGGCATTGACCCGGGCTGCGTGGATCAGGTGCAGCAGGCCGATGCCGAAGGCGTCCCCGTCCCCGACGGAGAGGACGATCTTCTTTTCCGGGGGCAGGGCAATGCGCAGGCCCCGGGCAATGGCGTACGCCCGCCCGTGAGTTCCGGCGAAGCCGTCGCCTTTAAAGGTGGCGAAGGTCTGCCGGCCGGCGCAGCCGATGGAGGTGCCCCAGATAACATCTGCCGTACTCAATCCCAACTCCTGAAAAGCCTGGATCACCACCTTATGGTTCATTCCCAGGCCGCAGCCGGCGCAAGCGGTGCTGGGTATTTTCCGGGTGCGCAGATATTCTTCGATCAACTTGCTGGCATATAATTCCATCACCAGGCCTCCCATTCCCAGCCCTGCCGCTTCAGGGGCTGGTTTTTTAAGATCTTGTCAAAGGTTTCCAGGAGGTTTTGATTAGTGGGCAGATCTCCGCAGATTCCCAGGAAGTGCACCTCGGAGTCATGCGCGGCCGCCCGCTGAATCTCCCGCACCAGTTGCCCATCCCAATTGAGCTCCACGGCCAAGTACTTGGTTTTTCTGGTGAAGTGCTCCACCGGGAAGGGCCACAAATTAATCAGCCGCAGGGAACCGACTTTCATGCCCTGGCTGCGGGCCCGGCCCACCGCGGTGTTCACCACCCGGGAGGGAGTGCCGTAGGATACTACGACCAGGTCCGGATCGTCGTCCATGTATTTCTTCTCGTAATGGTGGTTAAAGAGGTGCCGGTTATTCCGCACCTTGTAAATGAGCCGGTAGGCATGCTTGTGGTGATCTTCCACCTCTTCGATATCGTAACCCTGTTCAGTCGGCGTCCAGTCGGAACAGAGGCCGCCCGTGTTTTTGCCCATCTGCACCGGAGGGATATCCAGAGCATCAGTGGCTGGATAAAAATCAGGGCCGGGGTGAAACTTCCGGGGCTGGAACCGGAATCCCATTTCTTTCATTTCCGCCTCGGTTTCGGGAATGGAAATGTCCTCCCAGCCATCGGTGATCAACTGGTCAGCCAGAATCGTGATGGGCATGCGCAGCCGTTCGGAGAGGTAGAAAGCCTCAACGACCATGGCCATGGCTTCTTGAGCCGAGTTCGGCGCCAGGACCACGCTCTCGAAATTGCCTCCCTGGGTGGGATAACGGGTATTGTAAAACTCGCCTTGACCAGGGGCCCCGGTAATCCCGGATACCGGACCCACCCGGCCGGAGTTCAGGACCACCAGGGGCATCTCACATCCCAGGGCCCAGCCATAGGGGTCCGCATAAAGAATGAAGCCTGGGCCGGAGGTCGCGGTCATGGCCTTCATGCCCCCCAGCGACGCCCCGATGCAAAGGTGCATGGCGGCACACTCGTCTTCGGCCTGAAGGTAAACCCCGCCCACCTGCGGGAGGCGCAGGCTCATGGATTCAGCCAATTCAGTGGCCGGGGTAATCGGGTATCCCGCAAAGAAGCGGCAGCCGCCAATGATGGCTCCCTCCGCAATGGCGAAATTTCCGGTTTCCAGAAAGCGTTTCATCTGGTTTCTCCTTGATATTTAGGAGCCATGTCCTTAATTACTTCTTTGACGTCGATGGCAAAATCAGGGCAGACAAAGTAGCACTTGAAGCACCTGACGCAATGGTCCGAGGATTTGACTTCCATCGGCCGGTAGCCCTTATGCGTGAACCCGGCGGCGGGGACAAAGGTGCCGACCCCGCAAACTTCCGCACAGTAGCCGCACTCTTTGCAATTCTCCCTGGCGATTACCACTTCGAATTTGCGGGCGTCGCAATTCAGACAGCGGCAGGCTTCAGCCTTGATGTCCGGGTCGGTCATGGGAAGTTCCACGTGCTCAAAATCGAGGACACTTTCCCAAACCTGGAGATGCGGGAGATCACGGCGAGGCTCCACCAGGGGAATATATTCCTCGAGTTCCACAAAGTCTTCGGGCGCCGCCAGAGTCTCTGAAACGTCTCCCTGGCCGCCGAGAAATTTATCGATGGCGCCAGCCGCCTTGCGCCCCTGAGCAATGGCGCTGATGATGGAAGCAGGTCCGGTGACTACGTCGCCGCCGGCGAAAATCCCCGGAACCGAGGTAGCAAGCTGGTTTTCAGAAACCGCCACCCGGTTCCCATTCAGGTTCATCGGCGTGGTTTCCACAAAGTCGAGTACCGGCGTTTGGCCAATGGCCAGAATGACCGTGTCGGCGCTCACTTTCTCGGTAGTCTCTTCATCGTAAACGGGGTTGAATTTTCCGTCCTGGTCAAATACCGCCAGGCAACGCTTCAATTTGACGCCGGCCACCTGAGCGGCGCCCAGGATTTTCACGGGAGCCCACTGGTTATTGATGACAATGCCTTCCTCTTCGGCCAGGGTGATTTCAAAAGGATGGGCCGGCATCTCTGCGCGTGTTTCCAGGCAAAAGAGATTGACTTTCTTGGCCCCCAGCCGCCGGGCGGTGAGCGCTACGTCGATGGCCACGTTGCCGCCGCCGATGACGGCAACCTCGCTGCCGATTGAACCCTCCGTCCCCAGGACCACACCCCGCAGAAAATCGAGGCCCCAATAGACCCCGCTTTTATCAGCTCCCTCCACGGGAATTTTGGCTGAAGCACTGGCTCCCACGGCGATGAACACCGCGTCGTAATCCTGTTTAATCTCCTCCAGGGTTACATCCTGGCCCACCCGGGTGTTCCCTTGAAACCTTACCCCCATTTCCAGAATGACATTGATATCCTTGTCCAGTCTGGCTTCGGGCAAACGATATTTGGGTATGCCGTAACGCATCGTCCCTCCCGGCTTGGGGAGGGAATCGATAAGGGTTACCTGATGACCCAGGGTAGCCAGATAGTAGGCCGCGGTCAGTCCAGCCGGACCAGCGCCGATAATTGCCACCTTTTTCCCCGAAGGCGGGGTTTTTTTCCGGTTGCTGAGCCAGCTGTCGCCCCCTTTATCCATGGCCGCCCTCTTCAAAGCCCGGATGGCGATGGGATCCCCGAACTGTTTATAGGCGCAGACATCCTCACAGGGAGCGAAGCAGGCGTCGGCACAGACGGTGGGCAGAGGCAAATGTTCCCGCAAGACGGCTACCGCTTCATCGAAGCGGCCATCACGCACCGCCCGGACATAGCGCGGCACGTCCACTCCAGCCGGACAGGCCTCGGAACATCGCGGCGTGATGAAATCTTTCCTGCTAACCCTAAAACCCATGAATGGTTTCCTCCTCGTTGTTTCCCATAATTAATGCCGCAGGGACTGATAATAATCGGTTCTTATGCCTGCCTCTCCAGACCACTAGGGCTCACCCTGCAAAGCTGACAGATCGGTCCCGGTCTCTTCGACGCTCCGGCCCGCGGTTTCTATTCCCAGAAATAGCAAGGGCATTACCAGAATGATTGACAAAGTTCCCAGGATTATGAAGAGCTTAGACATGCCGATGGCCGCCATCAGGGAGGGGATATAGTAGACCAGCAGTACGCCGGTCAACAAGCGAGATATAAACTCTCCAACGGCGGTTCCGGTGCCGCGCAGCCTGGTGGGAAATTGCTCTGCCATATACAGCTTGGGCACGGGAAAGCCGGCGACGCCGAAAAACCATAAGCCGGTTGCAGCCAGGATGAGCACCGCAGTAGGCGGGCTCTGGCCCAGCGTGATTACCGCAGCCGCGGCAAGAGTCATCCAGATCACATGGGCGGGACGGCGCCCTATCCGGTCGCCCACCCGAGCCCCGATGACATTGCCTGACATGGATACGAAGTTTAAAGCCGCCACATAGAGCATGGAGTTGGCTGGGGTGGCTCCCATGGCGTGAAAGATCGTCGGACCGTAAATGATCGACAGATAGAACACCACAAAAGGAGCGGTTAGGGCGCAGTAAGAAACAAAACAGCGCTTAAAATAAGGAGGCTTAAGCAGGGTTCGCAGCCCCACCCGGCGCTCCGTGGTGCTCTCCAGGACCCGCAGGGCGTTCTCGTCTGTCAACTTGGTATCATGGGGCAGGCCCGCTTCATCTTCGACGCGCTCGACGAAGGCCCGTACCTCTTCAACCCGCCCCTTTTTGAGTAGAAATCGGGGTGATTCGGGCAGATATTTCCAAAGAACGGGGGCGATAATGATGGCGCCGCCGCCCATGGCGAACAAAACCCGCCAGCCAAGCTCCGGCGCGAAGCTACGAACGGCCCAAAATCCCGCCAGGGAAGCGAGCATATAAGCAAAGCCCAGCAAGCTGTTGGTCCAGCCCACCGCCTCGCCGCGCCGTTGCTTATTCACGAATTCCGCGATTAACAGGTAGGGAACCGGGAAGACTGCACCTTGACCCAGGCCGGCAATAAAACGAAGTACTGCAATTTCAAAGACATTTTGGGCCGCGGCGCTGGCTAAAGTAAAGAGCGAGAAGATCACGATGCCGATCACCAGAACCTTCTTGCGTCCGTAATGGTCCGCGAACCAGCCGGCCGGCAGCAAGCCGATGACGATGCCGAAGGTGCCGGCGCTTCCCAGGAGGCCGATCTCCTTGGCGGTGGCGTGCCAGGAACTCTTGATAATTAAAATTGCCGGAGCAATGATCCCGATATCGAATGCTTCGATGATCCAGGCCAGCATCAGCAGGCCGATGATAATCTTGATGCTCCGGGTCACGGGGGCGCGATCGAGGCGAGCCAGCAAATTTTCCTCAGCGACTACCGAGCGACCCGGTCCAACCTGGCTATTGGCTCCCATGCTTGGCTCCTCTTTCAGGTTCAGGAGATGCCCAAAAATCTTTTCTTTAGGGCATTTCCGGTTTATCTCATGCGCGAGGCCAGATCCACTTCATCGGGAAGTTAGCTTCATTCCCAGGATGGCCCGGGCTTCCGTGGGGTCGGTGACGACGCGGCGGCCGAGGCGCTCGGCGATCTCACGCGCCAGGGTCACCATATCGGAGTTCTTTTTGATGACTTCATCCTTGTGAGGATATACCCAATAGCAGTCCTCGATCCCCACTCGCACCAGTTGCGTACCCATCATTAATCCAAGCACCAGGATCGGCAGCCAGTTGCGCCCTCCGGGGTAGACGCCCACTATCGAGTCGGAGGCGGTGCTGAGCACCATGTTGTAATTGGTAATAAGCTGGAGGTACGACCAGGGGTCCTGCTGAATGGCATGGGCATGATGCTTCCCCATGTGCAAGTTGAATACATAAGGCTTAGACTGGGCGATACCCGTATCCAGGACTTTTTGCTTCAAGTCCCAAATGACATAAGTGTCATAGAGCTGAAAGACCGGTTTGACGTCATGCGCTTCCAGCCACTTGATGCCCTCAACCATATTCTTGGCAGTATGAAACGCCCCGGTGGCGCTGAGGAAGCTATCCCGCAGGACGACGCTGCCCTGGCAATATTTATTGCCGCTGCCGAGTTCTAAGAGTTTGTCGGTCTCGGTAATGTATTCGGCTTGTTCTTTTGCCGACCAGGTGTGGGAAATCGTCACGAAATCGCCCACTTCCTTGAACACCGGCCCCAGAATTTCTGCCAGCAGCTTCGGATCTGCCTTGGCATTCCCGGTTTTGGGGTCCCGGGGATGCATATGCACCGCAATGGCCCCGGCCCGCACCGAGTCGATGGTTTCCTGAATCTGGTCTTCGATGCTGATGGGAACCGCGGGATAGCGGGCGCCGCCGACTTGCCAACCCGGACAGGCGCTTTCGATGATCACCGGCTTGGCCATGGTCATAATCTTAGGTTCTTTTTCGATGGGGAAGTGTTTCGCCACTCGCTCCGGCGTGAATTCCGGGATAACTTCCATGCCGGTTATTGAAGATTTAGCCATAGAGAGACTCCTTTCGAGGCGCTGTGCCCCAATGCTGTTGAAATTTTTTAATGAAATACAGGGCGGGGGTCATTTTCTGCTTACAAAACCGCCGTCCTGGTTTCCCGCACCATCAACCCGGTCATGGGAATCAGCAAGAGTGAGGCAATTCCGATGACGATGAACAGGTTATGCACTCCCCACGAAACCAACAGCGTGGGCACGATTCCCGCCCATAATATGCCACCGATAGTGCGGGCCACGAATTCAGCCGCACCGGCGCCGGTGCCTCTGGTTCCGGTTGGATAGCTCTCGTTAATGAGCATCTTTTGGGCGGCAAACGTATCGAACCAAAAAATACCGCAACCGATCACAATAAGCATTACATGGCCCGTAACAAAACTAAAGGCAATACAAAATAATCCAGTCAATAATCCATAAGTTGCGATGGTCCAGCGACGGCCAATAACGTGCATCAATATTCCCATCAAGATGTTTCCAGGCACCGAGGCAAAATTCATTATTGTGGCAAAGAGCAGGGAATGATTGAGATCAATGCCCTGCGAACTCAAGATTAGAGGCATGTAAAGCAACCTTGTATAGAATACTACGAAGGTCATACTAAACATGATCCAAAGTTTTATGGTGGTAGCTAGGTACTTTTTGCTAAAGATATCCAATATCTTTCCGGCATCCTCAAAAGCCAGCTTAACATGAGAGACCGGAGGCAATGCGCGCCCGGTCCAACGTCTTACCTGATTTTCGATTTTTGCCACCACACTCTCTGCTTCAATAACCTGTCCATGGGCGACCAGCCACTTCGGAGACTCCGGAACTGCATAGATGAGATAAGGTATACTCAAAAGAAGAATCCCAGGAACCAGAAATACGGCATGATATCCATAAACAGGAGTAATCCAATAACTAACCAGCATACTCATAAAGTATCCGAAGTTGAGCATGGAATTGCAAACTCCAGAATAATAGGCTCGCTCTTTGCCCCCAATAAATTCTGAGATATACGTCAACCCGATAGGGAAAATAAACCCGAGCCCGAATCCAGATAAAAGACGCATAACCAGAAAGGTGGCGTAATGGTTCGCAAAGTACGTTAAACATGTAAAAAGTTCTGCAATGGCAACTCCCAAGACCAATATTTTTTTTCTGCCATACAGATCCGCAAGAGGACCGGCAAGAAGGACTCCGACCACCGTGGTAATTATAGCCGCGACGCTAATTAAACCGGTTTGAGCCGGATTAAGGGCCAGGATTTTTTTAAGAGGTCCCAGCACCGACGCGATAACCGAGGTATCCATCGCTTCCACCAGAAACGCCACCACTCCAGCCCCGAGAATCAATAAATTAAAGCGGCTGTTGGGCAGGCGTTCCAACCTTGCGGCCAATTCCTCGGTTTTCTGGCGGTAATCGGTGGGAACGGCGGATTTTCCGGCTTTGGCTATCTTGGCCATGGTTGTCCTCTAATATTCCCTAGCCATTGGGCGCGCCCCTTAACAATTTAGCGTTTCTACAACCCCAATATTGTTCTCGCTTCCGCTGGGGAGGCGATTTCACGGCCATATTCATGCGAAATTCTCACAATTCGATCCACAAACTGGGCATTGCTTTTGGCGAGAACTCCTTTTCCATAATAAATGTTATCCTCCATCCCGACCCGAATATGTCCCCCCATAATTAAGCCCATCATGGATATGGGAAGATGCCCCCGGCCAATCCCGATTACGGACCAGGTGGCATCCGCGGGTAGATATTCATGCAGGTAGAGAAGGGACTTGGGGGTCGCAGGGGCGCCCCAGGGGGTTCCGAGGACAAATTGGAAATGGAGCGGATCATCTAATTTTTGCTGATTCCGCATATTGAGGGCAGTCACGACCATTCCCAGGTCAAAGATTTCGATTTCCGGCTTTACCCCCTTTTCTTTCATTTTCATTGCACAGGCGTCGAGGAATTCGGGGGGATTGCTAAAGACCCCACCCCCTAAATTGATGGACCCGGCATCAAATGAGGCTAATTCCGGCTGTAGCTCCAAGGGAATGAGACGCTCTTCAATGGGAAGATTTACTCCCCCTATTCCAGAAGTCGTCAAATTGAGGATGAGATCGGTTTTCTCGCGCAAGGGGGTGACAACTTGCCGATAGAGCTCCAGATTTTGGGTGCCGAATCCTGTTTGGGGATCGCGCACATGAATATGAACGATGGCTGCCCCGGCATTCCAGCATTCGATACTGGATTGGACGATTTCCTCCGGGGTAATGGGAATATAGGGAGCAATGTCCCGCATATTCCGGGATCCCGTTATGGCCGCGGTAATAATCAATTTATCCATGATAATCTTCAATGCTCCAAGATTTTTGGTGAAACCAAATGCCCAAGCGTGGTTTAAGCTTTAGCTCGTTTTAATAAGGGCGAGTGTGGCCGGGGAAGGGCCCCAAAACCAGTATGTTATCTTTCAAGAATGGTGCCAAAGCGGCGGTATGGTAGGATGATCGGGGTAAAAGAGGATAATTTGTTGGAAATTAAGGAGATTATGGCAAGTCTCGGGAGAATCCGACAATGGACGAACAAATCCATGCCGCCAAAAACTGTCTTGATATTAATACATGTCGGGAAATGGAGACACAAGTTAAATTTTGGAATTGACTAAATTGTACTTCCGGAATTTTTCATATAAGGCCGCCCTCGAAATACCCAAAAGTTTAGCTGTCTTAGACATATTGCCCTTGGAAGACTTGACTGCATTTAACAAGACTATTTTCTCAAAGTTAGCCATCTTGAGGCCCAGGGAATTGTCAGGAATGTCATACAGATTGCTCTGGAAACCGGCCTCGAGCACTTCCACCGGCAGATGTTCCAATTTTAATTCATTTTTTTCGCACAAGCTCAGGGCTCTCTCGATAATATTTTTGAGTTCGCGGATATTCCCAGGCCAGTGGTAATGAGCCAAAGCCTCCTGGGTCTGCTCGTTCAGGCGGCATCCCGGTCTCCCCGCGGCTTTTAAGAAGTGTTTAATCATAAGGGGAATATCTTCCGTTCTCTTGGCCAGGGGCGGAATATTCAAGATCATGGTGTTGAGCCGGTAAAATAAATCTTGCCGGAACTCTCTCCGCTGAATCATCAGTTGCAGATCTCGATTCGTCGCCGCAATCAATCTGAAATCGATTTCAGAGGATTTGGTCCCGCCGACCTTGGTGAGCATCTTATCCTCAATGATGCGCAACAGTTTGGCTTGGGCAGCCAGAGACAGTTCACTTATTTCATCGAGGTAGAGGGTACCGCCATTGGCCAGTTCGATGAGACCCGGCTTGCCGCCTTTCTTGGCGCCGGTGAAGGCTCCCTCTTCATACCCGAATAGTTCCGATTCCAACAAGTCCTTGGGGACCGCGGCGCAGTTAAGGCAGACAAACGGCCCCAAGTTGCGGTTGCTGGCGGCATGCAGGGCATGAGCGAATAACTCTTTGCCGGTGCCGGTGGGACCGAGAATCAAGATGGCCGAGTCGGCCCGGGCGTATTTCTGAGCCAGCAATTTTACTTCCGTAATCGTCTTGCCCTTGCCAATGATGGAATCAAAGGTGTATTTGGGGGAAAATATCCTTTCCAGGGCCATCTCCTGGCGTTTGACCTTCCGCTCCAATATATTAAGTTTTTTCACCAGATCGGTAAAATCCTTATAATCCCGCAAGACCGTCTGCAAGATGGCGCCCACGACCTTGCCATTATGCTTAAGGGGTATACGATTTACCAGCAACAAGGCCTCGGTCTTCAGAGAGCAACGCTGGCCCAGTTCCGGGATGCCTGTTGCCAGGACATGAGAAAGCCTGGAATCGGGAAAATATTCTTTGATATCCTGACCAACGGCTTCCTGGGGGTCTATCCTGAGCAATTCGGCATATACCTGGTTCATGAAGATAATTTGCCTCTGCTCATTGCAGACGATGATCCCGGAATAGACATTATCCAGGACAAACCTCAGAAAATTGATGGATTCCAGCATCTCTGCCAAACCGCGCGGACCATTGGGGCGTGCCCTATGATCTACAGAAAGGCCGCCTTCCAAATAGCCCAGGCCCCCGGTTTTTTTCGTGGCATCGTTCTTCATCAGAAATCCCGTAGCAAATTTCCTGCCAATATATCGATCTCAATTGATTTTATCAGATTTACCCTGGCCCACAAGTATTACCGGCAATTAAGGGGTGGCTTTGTATAGGTATTCGTAGGGGCGGACCCACGTGTCCACCCTGTAGGGGCGGGTTTAAAACCCGCCCCTACACTGTCCACACTTTCGTAGGGGGCGCACACATGGGTGCGCCCCTACAAGCCCATGCATACTCCCCTCACCCGGCCCTCTCCCCCAATGGGGGAGAGGGGAGAAAGCGAGAGAACTCCATAAGTTAATCAAAGCAGATTTGGGAGCCTAGATTACAACGGCAGATTAGCAATAACCTTGCTGGACACTACAGGGATGCAACGTTATTTAAGCCTAAGCTCAATAAAAGGTCATACGGGCGGGAATTATTGCTGTCCGGTCTTAATAGGCAATCAACAGAGCACAACTTAATGTAGGAAATTATTCGGGAGGGAGTGGTCGACCCCGGCTTGGGCCACCAATAATCGACCCATCCGGCCCCTTTTTCTTGGGCCAATCTGTTCATTTCCCAGAAGGGTCTTTGGTCATGGCCATCCTTCACGTCGATCAGGTTCATCCCTTCCATCTGGGGGATGGCGGGATCCAGGCGCATGCCCCCCTTCAAGTCATGCACCCAGATGTAAGTGCCGCAAAAGATAAAGTCGCTGTTCCTCCCTTTAAACCTGGGGAAAGCCGTCTTGCCTTCTTTTTCCAGGAGGCTGCAGGCCTGATCGACCTTTTCCTTGACCAGGTCGAAGCTGGGTCTGATCTTGGCGCTGGCCGCACAAGCCTCCAAGGTTTCTTTACGCAGTTCTTCCGGGGTTGTTTGGGCCCGGCCCGGCAGAGACGCCAGGACCAGCCCCGCCAGACAAAACCCCAGCAAGCACTTAACTCCGGGCCTCATCAAGGAACTCCTCAGCGCCCGAAGGAATTCAGAATGCCCTGCACTTGCGAATTTTCCCGCAGTTTCAAGTTAACCAGAATCATGGAAAATTGATCGACCACAGAGGATATGAGCTGTCGGCCGGTCTCTTTTTCTTGTTCGGAAACGGGGTGGGGGTTGCCGGCGGGCTTGCCCTGGCGCAGATGCAGTAGCCCCAGGGTTTTCCCTTGGGCTGCTATGGGCCAGCATTGGTAAGCGGGCGGTAGATTTTTTGACAAATGCGGGCAGGGGAGGCTGGCCTCGGAATCTTCCACCAAATACTGCCGCCCGCGGCGCAGCGCCCAGCAATCATCCGGAGCAAACCTCTGCTCCTCCGGGGCAAGCTCTCCCCAGACACCCATGACTTCAAGCGTGTCCCTCACGGTAGTCAGATAGATGGCGCCGGACAGGTTGGGAAATAAGCGCTGCAGATATCTGGTAATTACGGGGACGGCATCCCGGGAGCTGTTGCACCCCTGCAACAGGTCCCCCATTTCGCTAACGAGACCGATACTCTGCGCCAAATCCCGGTATTTGCGCTCACCCTGTTGCAGCTGCTCTTCAATCTGACCATAATCTATAGTGGCGCCGGCTTGGGACCAATCCAAGGCTGCGATTCCGGCAGTCTTATAAGAGGTTAAATCCCAGGAGACATAAAAGCCGATCAGGGCGAAACCGAGAACGAGGATAGCGGCCGCCCCCAGAAGCTTATAGAAGGGGATGGCCTCAGTAGAGCCGAAATGCAGAATCGTCCATCCCGACATCGAGATAGGCCGAGCCAGGGCCATCAGGCGCTGCCCCTCAAGTTGATATTCCTTGCCGGCCAACGGTTTCTGGTCCAGGATGGGGGCGAAAGGACCGTTGCCAAATTGTTGGGAAGCGACCAATTCCTTTTTGGTCTGTTCGTTCACCGGCCACAAGGAGGAAAGGATATATTGGGGTTGATTGGACAAAGCCACTATGCCATTGGGATCTACCAGAAATGAGATAGACCCGGGGTCGAAGGCATTTTTCAATTCACCCGTGGTCCGGATCATCCTCTTGATCACCGCCACCCCGATAATCTCACCCTGCTCATTGCGGACGGGGGCGCTGGCATAATACCCCAGCTCCTTGGACGTCACCCCGAGGGCGAAATAACGACCCTGCAGACCCAAAGCCGCTTGTTTGAAATAGGGTCGGAAGCCGTAGTTTTTCCCGATAAAACTGTCTGGTTGGTTCCGGTTGGAGGAGGCAATAGTGAGCCCGGCGGTATTCATAATATAGCAAACGCCGAACCCCTCTTCCGTCTGGCTGAAATTGTCCAGTATCTCATTGGCTCGGGCGGTCTGGTCTTCAAAGCGCTCCACAGGGCGCTCCGCATAACGGTCAGCAAGGCGCTCCCCGCGGCGCTCCTGGGGTACTGCCTGGGGTCCCGCCTGGGGTCCCGACAACATAGCAATAATGCGGCTGGACCCGGCCAATAACTGGTCCAGGCGATCGGCTTTTTCCATCTCATTATTGACTATCTCCTGGAGACGTTGGGCCGTGCCTTGGTTTTTCTTCAACTCTGCGCCCACGGCTTTATTGGCTAAATAGTTGATACCCAGGCTTCCGGCCAGTCCTACGGCAGCGATGAACAGCAAGCCAATGGTGGTCCCGCGGGTAAAATACTGATAAATTTTTTGAGCACGGAGTTCCTCAATGCTGTCCATGGCAATTTGGCCGAATCGGAAAATGGAGGCGGCCAGACCGATGGCCAGCAAGCTTCGCACCAGTGAGATGGAAATTCCCACAACAGCATTAAAAGACTCGGTGCTATAAGGAAAGCAGGAGATGAGGCCGTATAGCACCATGAAGATCCCGGCCGTAATCAGGGTTTCTTTACCTTTGGGGATCTTGGGCGAAGCTTGCAATAGGGCCCAGGCAGCCCACGCTCCCGCCGCCACACTCACCCCGAAGCTCACTACGCCGACCAGGTCGGGCAGGCCCAGCATCCTGATGGAAAAGATAAGCGCCACCAAGGGGAAATAGACCACAGGTCGCGGCACGGTGTGGCCGGGAATGCTGCTGCCGGCCCGCCCAAATTCCAACAGAAATATTAAAGATAAGCAAAGCAGGATTAACTTCACTGCCTCGAGATGGCCCGGGAGCAATTGATTGAGCGACGGTAAATTGAGCAGATCGTGCACCCCCCGGCAGAGAGCAAACAACCCCAGCCAATTCCAAGGTAGGAGACGGTTCGTCCGGCGATTCAAGATCGGGGTCAGCGCCGCCAGGAGAAAAAGCGCCAGGACACCAATCAAATAAATAATCAATTCATTTTCATTAAACACGGCGCCGCCCTCCAAATTAAGTTATAAATAATACATTATTATTTCTTTACCGAGTTTAAACGATTCCCCTCTTCGAGGTCTGCTCTGAGAAGACGATAGCATAAATTTTTGTCAAAAACAATTGGTTTTCTCCCCAGGGTAACATATTTAATTAACTACTTAATTATCCATTCACGAACCCGCTGCCGGCATCAAGCCGGGGTGCCGGATTGACGTCCTAAGGTAGTTGTTTAATTATGCGAATATTATTGTAAATTACTAAGTTATGATATTGGGATTATTATGAAATATATCGCAACAAGGCGCGCCTTGCCTGGACCTGTTCCCGACAGTTTTTCCCGGGATGATGGGATTAACCAACTGTAATATTTAGGAAATAGATATTCCCCAAAGGAAAGCTCTTGGGAGGGTTAGCCGGGGATGGGACTGATGAACCTGGAGGCCTTCCCCAAACTACTTTTTGTCACTGGGGGAACCCAAAGGGAAATTTACCATAGCCCCTGCGGCGATCGACCCCCCTTCGACATGACAACCTGCTTGATTAACCGGCTGTGAGAAGGGCCCATTTGCACAGCCGGAAAGAAACACGGTCAACACACCGGCACTAATAATTTCCGCCCAGCCCAGGTTCATCTGCCAGCCTCCTAAGCAATTCACTTATGTGGAGCCTCTAAGCCAGCAGTACCTTTTGGGAGCAAGACTGCGGCGACGCGAGCGGCTCATTGAACGCCGCTCCTCAGGAAAGAGACCACTTCCCCATGAGGGCAACCGGTTTCCCCCAATCCGGCCCGGAGAGACGCTTCAAGATGAGCGTTCCCAAAGCCGCCAGCACGGCCAGGGCGGCGGCGCCGTAAAAGGTGAGGGTCCAGCCGACCCAAAGCATGCAGGAAGAAAGGATAACTCCGCCGATGATACCACCGATGCCCTTGGCGCTGTAGACAAAGCCGTAGTTGGTCGCCAGATAGGCGGTGCCGAAGCGGTCCGCGGTGAGGGGCGGGAAAAAGGCAAAAATCGGCCCGAAGCTGAACATGGCCAACGCGATCAACAGCACAAAGAAGATAGGGTTGCGCCCCAGGACCGGCAGTAAGGCCACAGCCGCGGCGCCGATGAGAAAGTCAATCACCATGGCGATCTCACGTCCCAGCTTGTCGGAGAGAAAGCCCCACACCACCCTTCCTAAGCCATTGCCGATGCTGCTCAGGGTAACGGCCAGGATAGCGATATTGGCGGCTATGCCCAAATGTTGGGCGAGGGGCTTGGCCTGGGCCGTTATCATCAAATAACCGGAGGCCATGGCTACAAAGATTAAGTATATCAAGTAAAAATGGGGGGTCTCCAACATCTCCATGGGAGTGAGACCCTGCTCCTCAACCCTGGGAGCAGCAGCAGGTGACTCGAAGGGGCCGGCGTCCGCGGCCTCGGCGGGAAAATGGAGAACTTGCGCCACAATGAGGAGGATGACTCCGAAACCTATGCCCGTCATCAGAAAAGTGGCCCCATAACCGAATCTTCCCAATAGATACCCGAACAAAGGAATCAATGGCGCCGCGCCTGAACCGAAACCAGCGGCCATCACGCCGGAGGCCAGTCCCCTTTTTTGGGGGAACCATTTGAGGGCGGCAGCTATGCCGCCGGTATAAATAAAACTGGCTCCTACCCCTGCCAGGCCATAGAAATAATAGAGCGCCAGCAACGACTTGACCAACCCCATGGCCGACCAGCCGATGCCCACACAGAAAGCGGCCAATGTGAAGAAGAGGCGGGTGCCGAACCGGTCTAACAGATAGCCGGTCAGCGGCGCCAGATAGGTCATAAAAATGATAAACAGGGTTAAGGCTAGGGAAACGGCCGGAAGGGGCCACTTAAAGGTTCCGGTAAATGAGGGTACAAACAGCGTCCACGCATATTGGAGGCTTGAGATCATCATCATGCCAACGACCCCAGCCAGCAACTGGACCCAAGGTTTGCCGGTGGAGGACCTGTGAATCTCCCTGGATTCAGAATCTACCTGGGCACGCATGATTTGATCCTCCCTAGCGGGATCGCGGTGCAGCATTTCTAATTAACTCTTGTGGTCTAAGCCTGGCTATCATTATGTCCCACAATTATCTTAACAAAAAATCTGAGATAACCCCCCCTCCCTGAGAGGGGAGGGGGTTGGGGGGAGGGTGGCAACAAATGGTAAGTGAACAATAAATTACCACCCCCACCCGGTGTCGCCCCCTCAAGGGGGAGGGAAAAAGCCAAAGCATTTAGGCAACATTTCCGTGTGACATAACACTAGGCAGTCTCCGGGAATACGGGTTGCAAGGTGACAAAGAAGGTGGTGCCGCTGGCGGCGGCATCTTCCTCGGCGGTCCTGGTTTCGAACCTGATATGGCCGCCCAGCTTTTCCACGATGGTATAGCTGACAAAGAGGCCCAACCCCGTGCCCTCCCCCACTTTTTTGGTAGTGAAGAAGGGGTCGAAGATACGGTCGGCGTTCTCCTTGGGAATGCCCGTCCCGGTATCGGCAATAATGGCTTCCACCAAATTGCCGCTGGCATGTTGGCGGCTGGCTACCGTCAGCTTGCCTCCCTCCGGCATGGCCGCCGCGGCATTGGTGATTAAATTGAGAAAGACCTGCTGAAGTTCGCCCGCGCCTCCCTTCACCTGGGGCAGATCGGCAGCCAGATCGAGTTCCAGCTCGATCTGTTTAGTCAAGAGCGTGTTCTGCACCAGGAGGAGCACGGCTTGCAGGTCATGATTGAGGTCGCTAAATTCTTCCGGCTGGCTCGGATGCCGGGCGAACCCCATCAGGTTCTCCACGATGCGCTTGCAATTGAGCCCCTGACGTTCCACCGTCTCGAGAATCGTATGTTCCTGGGTACCCTCAGGGAAGCGGTCCAGTAAAATTTCGGCAAACCCCAGAATGACGGCCAACGGATTATTGATCTCATGGGCCACTCCCGCGGAAAGAGTGCCCAGGGAAGCCAGCTTTTCGGTCTGGAACAGTTGCTCCTCCATCCTCTGGCTCTCGGTGACATCCCGCGACATCACCAGGATCCGTTCCACCGTCCCGCCATCCTCTCCGAAAACGGGCACAAAATGAGTGGAAAGCGAGTAAAGGCGTTCGCCGATATGCGCCTGGAATTTGACTTCTAGGCCTGCGCGGCTGTCCATCACCTCCCGCACCCGCTTCAATATGGCCTGAGCATCCTCCGGGGCAAAAAACCTCTCCAGGTTTTTGCCGGGAATCTCCTCCGCGGGAATTCCAAAGGCCTTGGCCGCCGCAGTATTGGCGCTGACAAAGTTCCCGTTTTCATCAAGCAAAAAAATGAAGTCCAGGGCGTTTTCCACCACCGATTTGTATTGCTCCCGGCTGCGGCGCAAATCCGCGGTGGTACGGTCCACCTCCCGCTGGAGTTCCACCGACCAGCGCAACCCATAGTAGATTACCGCACAGGCCGCCAGAATCAGGGCGAAAATCAGAATCCCCTGGATAAGGAATTGCCGGATGTAGAGGGAATGGATGGTGCCATAGACTTCAGAGGTGGGCGCCACCACCGCCACCGGCCAGATTCGGGAACCATCCGGGTTCACCTTGACATGGCTGTAGGCCACGAATTTTTCCATCGGCCCGAGGACACCCCGGTTCCAGCCTGAGGTGTAACGGGAGGTCCCTTCCGCTCCAGCCAGCATTTTCGATTTCTGAAGTTCGTTGATCTTGGTGAAACTGATCAGCGGATTGCGGCGGTCGCGGGCGGTAAAGGCGTCTTCCCCGACAAACTCCCGCTCGGGATGATAGAGAAAAACCCCATCGCTGTTGAGCACCCAGCAGTAGCCGGTGTGCCCGGAGCGAATCCCGGCGCAGTAGTGGCCGGTAAACTGGCTGGCATCTATCCGGAACAACAGCACCCCGCTCCAAATGCCGGTGGCTTGGGGGTGCGATTCATCCACGCTCTGCTCATATACCGGCATGGCCAGGTCGAAAAAAGGCGTTTTCCGGCCTCCACTCGATTCCAGTGCCACCGGCCCCTGGCGAATACGGCCGCGATTGGCGGGGTCTTTAGCCCAAGCCACCTCAGCGGCGTATTGATTAGCATCGTAGGCGAGAACCCGGGGGCCGCCGGCGTCCAGGATATAGGTGTGGCCGCCATTGGCGCCCGCAATATCGAGCCGTTCAATGGCGGTCACCCCCAATTTGGAGAGGTCGTTGAAACTGACCTGCATGCGGTTGGCCCAGGCCACTTTCTCCAGATATTGAATGGCCGGGGAATAGTCGAGGATCCTGAGCTCCCCCCGCAAAAACTCCAGGCCGTCTTCCATCTGGCGGGCGGTGGTTTTAGCCAGGATCAGTTGTTGCTGCTGAAAATCTTCAGAAACGATCTCGCTGGTGCGCTTTAAGGAGAGCAGACCCAACACGAAGGCCGCGGCCAGCAACAGCACCACCAGCAGGCCCAACCCCGTCAGGAGTTGCCTGATGTGGATCCTGGCCAGCGGCATGCCCTTTCCCATTCTACGTCCTCAAAACCGTTTAATCCCTCAGGTCCAACGCGATTTTGGCCCGGATTTTACCTATTTTAAAGAAATTTTACCATTGATATCTTGGCCAGGATCAGGAATTTTCGCTTCAAGATAATGCTCCGGACTCCCGCAGGCCCTGGGCTGGAAATTTCGCCTTTGGGCCTCAGCGCATTTTCTAGTATACTCAATTAGTGGCAATATCCGGGGCAGTAGGCCGGGGCGCCCATCCCCTTGCCGACAGCCTGGAAAAGACTTTTCGGCTCAGAACCGTGAAAAAAAGAAAGAAGACCGCCCAGAATAATCAGCAGGAACCCGGAAGGCGGCGTTTTGAGGTCCTGATCTTCCTGACCGGAGCGGTGACCCTGGCGCTGGAAGTGCTGGCCTCCCGGATTATGACCCCCTATTTTGGGGTGAGCCTTTACATCTGGGCCGGCATCCTCTCAATCACCCTGATCTTTTTAGCCCTGGGATACCGATGGGGCGGCCGCCTCTCCCGGAGCCGGGATCGAGACGCCTTGCGGCTAATCCTGCTTTCCTCCCCCCTATGCGCCGCCGCGGCCATTGTCCTGGCTACCGCCTTTTACCCCCTGATATTCCCGCGGTTGACTACCCTCAACCTGATCGCCGCCAGTTTTTTGGGCGGGACCATCCTGCTGGCCTTGCCCCTGGTAATCCTGTCCGCCATGAACCCGCTGCTCATCGCCCTGGCCCGGGATGCCAGCCCCGGTGGCGACGGCGGCGCCGGCAGGGTCTTCTTCATCAGCACGGTGGGCTCGGTGGCGGGGGTCCTGCTCACCGCCTTTTTACTGATTCCCCACCTGACCAACTTTCGCGCCCTCTTGTGGCTGAGCCTGGGGCTGGCCCTGGTGGTGGGCGGCCTGGCCTGGCTGGACCGGGAGGTGGCCCCCGGCCGCAAGAGACTGCTGCTCTGCGGCTGCCTGCTGGTCTTAATCTGCGGCGGCGGTCTGCTGGCGGCACAGCCATCCTACTTCAGACTTCTGGCCGGCATGAGCGATATCGGCAAGGATTTCAAGGTCATGGCCGAATACACCTCGGTATTCGGCAATATCAAGGTAGTGCGGGTGCAACCGGAGGTGGCGGGCAGAAAACCGGCCCTGGCCTATCTGCAGGATGGCATTATTCAAAATATGGTGACCTCGGACGGGGTGGTGTTGGATCACACCGAATTCATGACCCGCCTGGCCGACGCCTATGCCCCCGAGGCCCGCAAGGCCCTGGTATTGGGGATGGCTGCGGGCATGATCCCCCGCTACCTTAAGCATCAGGGACGGCAGGTCACCGCGGTGGAGATCAACCCCGACTCACTCCAGGCGGCCACCGAGTTTTTCGGCTTCGATCCCCGGGGAATCGAGGTTCACCTGGAAGACGCCCGCACCTTTGTGCGCCGGCATCCGAACTCCTATGACCTGGTGATCACTGACCTGTTCCAAGGCGACGGTACTCCGGACTACCTGCTGTCCGTGGAGTTTTTCCGGGAAGTGCAGGCCTGCTTGCGCCCGGGGGGGGTGGTGATCATCAACACCTATTTTGATCCCCACAATGAACCCGCCGATGACGCGGTTTTGGCGACGGTCTGTGCCGTTTTCCCCCAGGTCCTGGAATTGCGCTCCCCCTCATCCGAGGGCCTGGTGAGCAACGCCTGCATGGTGGCGGCCAATGTCCCCCTGGACCCGGAAGTGGCCCTCTCCCTGGCCGCCAGTGGGCCCATGCCGCCCAAAGATTACCAGACCTTGAAGGCGGTGCGGCTGGTGACCCGGGAAATGCTGAAAGACCCAAGCCCCGTGAGCGATGACCACAATATCTTTTCCATCCTGTTCGCCAGCAGTCAACTCCGTTACCGCAGCCAATTCAACCAACTGCCCCCCAACCTGCTGGTCAATTAAGCGGTCGCGGCCTTGATGCCGCGCCCGGCGGCCTAGCCAACCCCGATTACCGGCAGGGCGAGGCTCCGGGCGCCACGGCCACAAAAAAGGCGCGTCAACCGCGCCCTTCTCTAGGGGCGGGTTTCAATCCCACCCCTACCATTGCAGAGAGCTTTGGCCCGCGGCAAATCAGATCAAGGGCAGCCTCTCGTCATAAATAAACTCCCGGGTATGGCGGGCCACACTTTCCGGCGGCAGCTCGATTCGAGCCGTGCCGGTTTTCATGGCGGCCCGGGCCACGGCTTCCGCCACCGCCGGCGGCACCCGGAAGTCCATGGCTGGCGGCAGGATGTAGCTGGCGCTCAATTCCTGGCCCACCAGGTCGGCAATCGCATGGGCCGCGGCGATATTCATGGCCGTGTTGATGCCGGTGGCCCTGATATCCAGGGCGCCGCGAAAGATGCCGGGAAAGGCCAGGCAGTTGTTCACCTGGTTGGGAAAGTCCGACCTGCCGGTGGCCACTACTGCCGCCCCGGCCTCAGCGGCCTCCTGGGGATAAATCTCCGGCTCTGGATTGGCCATGGCAAAGATGATGGGGTTGGGCGCCATGGACTGCACCATCTCCCGGGTGAGCACCCGGGGCCCGGAGAGGCCAAGGAAGACATCAGCTCCTTTGATAACTTGGGCCAGAGTGCCTTTTTGGCGATCCGGGTTGGTAATCTCCGCCAGTTCTTGTTTAATGGAATTCATCCCCTGGGACCGGCCCCGGTAAACCGCGCCTTTGGTGTCGCAGACCACCAGATTTTGGGCTCCGGCGTTGATCAGGAGTTTGGCGGTGGCGATGGCCGAGGCGCCGGCCCCGTTGAAGACCAGCCTGACCTCGGAAAGTTTCCGGCCCACCACCTTCAAGGCGTTGAGCATCCCGGCCAGGACCACCACCGCGGTGCCGTGCTGATCATCGTGAAAGACGGGAATATCCAGGGTTTCCCGCAACCTTTGCTCGATTTCGAAACAACGGGGGGAGGAGATGTCCTCCAGGTTAATACCGCCAAAGGCCGGTGAGATATTTTGCACCAGCCGGATGACCTCTTCGCTCTCCTGGGTGCTGATGCAGATGGGAAAAGCCTCCACGCCGCCGAAGGTCTTAAAGATAACCGCCTTGCCTTCCATGACCGGCAGGGCGGCCCGGGGCCCGATATTTCCCAGGCCCAATACGGCGCTGCCGTCGGTGACGATGGCCACCAGGTTGTTCTTGGAAGTGAAGTCGTAGGCGGCCATGGGTTCATGCAGAAGTTTCTGGCAAACCTCCGCCACCGCGGCCGGGGCATAGAGGCGGGTATAAATGACTTCGTCCTTGATGGGCACCTTGGTATAGATCTCCACGCACCCTTGATAACGGCGGTGCAGCTCCAAGGCCTCCTCATCAATGCTCAATTTTCCATAATCCTGGCCTTCAGCGGGCAGCCAGGCCAGCTCCCCTTCGTAGATATAGCGCTCGGTGCGCTCATAGATCCGCTCGGGACTCATCTTTTCCGGCCCCAGGGAGGCGGCCCCGTTCTCCTGGGCCGTCTGGGCCACCGCCTTGGCGATCACCGGAGAAATACGCCAGTCCATCTGCCGGGGCACAATATGGTTGGGGGCTAATTCCGCCTCCGGGATCATGCCCGCCAGGGCCCGGGCCGCGGCCAGATACATGTCGATGGTGACTCGATTGGCGCCCACGTCCAGGCACCCCCGGAAAAATCCCGGGGTCACCAGAGACGAGCGGATCTGGGTCTCGCTGGTGGCGAGTCCCGTGGCTGTCACCGCGGCGCCTCCCGCCTTGGCCTCCGCCTCCTCAATCTCCGGGTGGGGCAGGGCCAGGGCAAAGACGATGGGGTTGGGGGCCATGCTGGCAATCATCTCCCGGGTGACCAGGCCGCCTGCCGACATGCCGATGAAGATATCGGCGCCCTTGATGACCTGGGCCAGGCCGCCTTTGACATCATAGGTGTCCACCAGGCGGGCAATTTCCGACTTGGCCCAGTTCATGCCCACCGGCCGGTAGACGTTCAAGGCCCCATGGCGATCGCACAGGACGATGTTATTATTGCCGGCGACGATCAATCCTTTGGCCACCCCGATCCCCGACGCCCCGGCGCCGCTGATGACGATGCGGGCCTCCTCAAGTTTCTTGCCCACCACCTTCAGGGCGTTAATCACCGCCGCCAGCACAATGATGCCCGCCGCGTGGTTTTCAGTGTGCAGCACCGCCACCCGCACCGCCTTGCGGATGCGGTTCTCGATGGTGAAGCACTTGGGGGCGGCGATGCTCTCCAGGCAGAAACCGCCGAAGGACGGGGCGAGAGTCCGGACGATTTCCACGATTTCATCCGCATCCTGGGTCAACAGGGCAATGGGCACCGCATCCACGTTGGCAAAGGTCTTGAAGAGCACCGACTTGGCCTCCAACTTGGGAAGCGCGGCCAGGGCTCCGATATTGCCGAATTCGTAAACCTGGCTGCCGTCGCTGATCAAGGCGATGGAATTGCCGCGGCAGGTGTATTCGAAGGAGGCCAGGGGATTTTTGTCAATCTCCCGGCAGATGGCCGCCACCCCGGGGGTGTAGATGCGGCTCAGAACTGAGGTATCCCGGATGGGCATCTTGCTTTTGATACCCACCAGGCCGCGGTAACGGCGGCGATAGGACAGGGCATCCGATTCGGTGGCCATGGCTATATCCTCGTTGAAGACCGGTAATCTATCCTTAAATGCGATGAGGTTCCATAGCCACCTTAAAACTGGCCAGGGCGCGGCCAGCCCGCAGGGGCTTCTCCCATCTCAATCCAGCTTTTCATGGATATAGTAGAGAATCCTGATTTGGCCTGCCAGGTCTTTCCGGAGGGCTTCTTCATCCTGCACCTCCCGGGCCCGGATGTAAACCCTGATAAAGCTCTCGGGCGCCCCTCCGTAGCCCGTCAAGATGCTGGCAATGCGGCCGCCGTGGGCCCTGATCTGGTCAGTGACCGCCTTGACCGTGCCGGGCCGGTCTTCCAGCTCCAAGCCCATGGCCAGGGGTGCCTGGGTGATGCCCGAAATGGAGACAAAGGCCCGGAAGATGTCGCCTTTGGTGATGATTCCCTGCAGGCCTCCGTGGGGGTCCACCACCGGCAGGGCTGAAATATTCCGGTGCAACATGACCGCGGCCGCTTTTTCCACCGTTTCCCCGGGAGCGATGGTGTAGAGGTGTTTGGGCATCAGGCTCTTCACCGTGACCCGATCCAGGAGATAGTACATCTCGTGGATATCGAGGGTGGTGGCCTTGGAAGGCGTGGCCTCCTTCAAATCCAGGTCCGAGACGATACCCAGCAGGCGGCCTTTCCGCAAAACCGGCAGATGCCGCACCCGGTTTTGCTTCATGAGCTTGGAGGCCTTGATGATGGAAGCGTCTTCATCCACGGTAATCAAATCTTTGCTCATAAAATCCTGCACCGGCATGGCAACCTCCTCGGTTTGAACAGGGGTACTCCCCGGTAAGCCTGTTAACCTCTGGGTCTTAAAAAGTCGGCGTCTCTTCCTTCCGGGCCATCTGGTCTGCTTAGGGGTTGATTTAACCTTCTATTTTCCCAGGAGGAAAGTCAAGCCTTTCCGGGGCCGGGGCGAAGGCCAGATGCTTTTTTCTATGACCGCCTGGAACCGGCTGGTTTCGGGTAAAGGCCAGCAATTATTTCTTGAGGCGCAAAATCTTTTTCATTTCTGCGGCAATACTCGATTCTCCAGGATGAACAGTTCATTAGACCTGGCAAAGCTCAAAAGATACCGGCCCATGACCAGCATCTGGGTATGGTACTCCAGGATGGCCTGGCGCTTAGTGGCCGCCTCCTCGGGGGTGAGGGCCAGAGAGACCCAATGTATGCCTTTGTCAGGAAAACCCTCCGGAGGATTAAGGTGGGACCCGGTCCCCGCACCCTGGGCGATCGGCCACTGGCCAAAATGGACCAGGAAGGTGAGCACCCGGGGTTTGAGGCCGGGGTGTTTCTTGCTCAAGCGGGCCAATGCCTCCATAACGAAAGAGTAAGTGGCGTGGTGGTCCGGATGCTCGTCCTGCGGCGGGGTGGTCGCCACCACGTCAGGTCGAAAATCTAAGATCTCCCGTTCGATCTCTCTGGTGAGGGCGTCCCCGGTATAGATGGTGTGCGGGATGACGATTTCCAAGGGCGGGGGACAGTTTTGCCTGGTATAAGGAGACCGGTACGCCTGGGACCCAGAGCAATATTTCGAGAAAAGGGAGGTCAGCCCGCCGTCCGGAAAGCCCAGGAAGGTTATCTCGCCTTCTTTGAGCCCCAACCTGGTGTCGGCCATCAGGGCCTCTCCCCGGCGCTCATCACCATAGTCGCGGTAATCCTTGGCAGTGGGATTGGAGATGCGATCCTCCCGTTCCACCCCTTCAGGAAAGCCGGCTCCGTTGGTCATAAAGACCACCTTCACCTTCCCGCCCTCCCGGAGAAGGCGCTGAATCAACCCTGCCGCCCCCAGGGTTTCATCGTCCGGGTGTGGCGAGAAGATCATCAGACGGGTGCCGGGGGGGATCAGCGGGGCCAGCGCCCCAGGTTCCGCGGCCCGGGCATAAGAAGGGACCAGGATGGCTAAAATGACTAGAACAACCCAGATTACCTTGATCACCTGACCTCCGGGAAAGACCCCTTTAGGACCGGATAACTATATATATTATATCTGAAAGGCAAAATGGAGCGAGATTGCGGAAAATAATCGGGTGCCAACCACAGAAGCAGCAGCGGCGTTTTTGAAGCTGACGCCTTTCACAGTTCCTGATTATGCCAGGCGGAAGATTCTGGGGCGTGCTGAATTCACCAGGGAATCGTCTTGCAACCATCCCGGTAATGAACAAGATTGGCAGGGCCCGCCAGCAGCATAACCTCAGGGCCGGGCATTCACTATCAGTTATCCTGGATAGCGCCAGAGGAAGAGGGTTCCAAGGTGGTTTCCTTAAACCCGCCCCGGGGCGCCGCCTGAACCTCGATCTGCCGCTCCCGGATGATGGTTGCGGCCTTTTCCCGCACTACCTTTCTCATGGCGAAAAGGTCTTCTCCCTCGACGCAGGTCAAGAAATATTGCCTGAACCTGGTGGGGTTTTGTCGCCACATCCCGAGCAATTGGCTCCAGACCTGACGCCGGTATGACGGCCGCAATCCTTGCCACCAGAGGATTTTGAAAACAGACTTGACGCCGATCAACATCCGGCGCAACGTCAATCCCTGGGCGAGGGCGCGGTCCTTTGGCAAGGCCTCCCCGCGGCTTACCGCCTGGGCCCCGCTAGCCGGCCGCATGGCCAGATAATAGCGGTAAGCCCTGGCCAGGTAACGGGATGGTTCATAAAGCTGGTCCCAGGCCTCGACGTATTCCTGCATGATTTCAGCTTCCGGCCGGTCCGGTTCGTAGTTCAAGGCTGAGAAGGTCCCTGAGTCATCTCCCACATCCGGGCGCAGCCGCCCTTCCCGCCCCAGGCGATGCCACAGGTTGGTATGCGGTGAGGCCTGCAGGACCCCAAGCATGGCCACGGGTAAGTCAGTCTGTTCTATAAAGGCGCAGATGCGCTCGCCGGCCCCTTTCTTTTCCCCGTCCAGGCCGATGATGAAACTGCCGATAACCTCCAAGCCGTTCTTCTTGAGGGTGGACAGCGATTCCAAAAGCGGGTTTTTGATGTTGTGATATTTGTGGCTGGTCTTAAGTACCAACTCATCCGGAGACTCGATCCCTATAAAAACTTCCCTGAGGTTGGCCGCGGTCATGAGGTCGATCATTTCCGGATCCTGCCCCAGGTTCACCGAGGCCTGGGTCAGGAACCTGAAAGGTTCACCCCGGCTCCGCAACCAGGGAATGAGTTCATTAAGGAAGGCCCGGGTGTGCTTCTTGCTGCCGATGAAGTTGTCATCGCAAATGAACACGGATCCCCTGGCCCCGAGCCGGTGGAGGGTTTCCAGTTCGGCGAGGACCTGCTTCGGGGTCTTGTAACGGGGCGTGCGTCCGAAAAGGTTGACCACATCGCAAAATTCGCAGTCGAACGGGCAGCCCCGGGAAGTCTGAATCGTACAGGTGATGTAATCTTTGAGTTGCAGCAGATCAAACCGCGGGACCGGCGAGGTCTTCAGGTCCGGCTTGCCGCCGTTTTCGATTACCCCGGTCTTTCCGTGTCTCATCGCCTCCAGAAGCAAAGGAATCGTATTCTCGCCCTCACCCCGCACTACAAAATCACATCCCGCCTCCAAGACGGCCTCCGGGAGGGAAGTGGGATGGGGTCCTCCGGCTACGACGGTTTTGCCCCGGCGCTTGGCTTCCCTCACCAGGGCCAGCAAGCCCGCCCTTTGAATGTACATGGCCGATATCATGATCAGATCGGCCCACTGCCAATCTGCCTCCGTCAGGCTTCTGGTGTTGAGATCGGCCAGACGCAGTTCCCAGGCCGCGGGGAGCATGGCTGCCACCGTAAGCAAGCCCAGGGGTGGATTAACCGTCTTGGCGCCCAGGAGCTGGCAGGATTTCTGGAAACTCCAAAAGGAAAGGGGAAATTCTGGACATACCAACAAAGCCCGCATAGCTGTAAATCTCCTCCCCAGGCGCACGCCCGCGGCAACGAGCACTGGCTGCCCTAACTCAGGTGGCTTGAACTATTTTTCGAACCTGGCAACAGTTGTCCTTCTGAAGCACCCGCTCCTGAGAAGTATGATATCACAAACTGAAAACCTATTCCTCATTGATCGGTCCGCCCCGCGTTCCGTAAAAAAAAGGCGCCCCTGGCCGGGACGCCTGTTGGTATTTTTTATTACTCCGTAACTTTGTTGTTCCGCTGAGACTTCTCCAGGAGCAGCATTTCATCGGCGGGGCTCAGCTTGGGCCGGTCAATGGCCAAGGTGATCTTGTTGATCTTGCCGGTGAACCTGAATGGCGGTTGATAGTCCGCGTCATTTACCCCGGTCAGTGTGTCCGATCCGACGTCGAGCGACTCGTCAAACTGCAGGATGAACGGAATCGTGCGCTCCATTTTCTGCGTGGCGACTGCGGCACCGTCTACCTTTAAGACGCCGCTGCCGCCCTGCCCTATGCCGCTGTAGTCGTTGAACGCCAGTGTGCCGGCACCGAGCCCCTCGTACTTGAAGTCGAACTCGAGCACGTGATTGCCGGGCGCGAGTTGGGGGCCTTCCCAGCGGACCCGCTTCAGGTCCAGCAGGTTCCAGAGGAAGACCGGCTTGCCCTTGACCAGATAGAAGCCATAGCCGCCGAAGCGGCCGCCCTGCGTGATCAACATGCCCTCGGCGCCACCCGGCGGGATCTCCACCTCGGCCTTGAAGGTGTAAGACGCATTGAGGATGCTCGGCGCGTCGCCGTTCGGCGTGCCGGTGAGCGGACGGGTCCAGGTGAAGACATTCCTGCCGGCGGTGATGCTCGGCCGCGGCGTGATGGCTCGTGCCACAAAGGAATTATCCAGCGGCAGCACCTGGTACTTCTTGGCTTCCTTCCAGAACAAGGCCTGCATTTCTTTCAGTTTGGCCGGATACTTGGCGGCAACGTCCTCCGACTGGGTCCAGTCATTCCTGAGGTCGTATAGCTCCCAAGGATACTCGGTGGGGCTCATCTTCGGCGCCAGGCTTTCCCAAGGTGCACGCATGACTTTCGTGCTGGCGATCCAGCCGTCGTGGTAAATGGCGCGGTCGGACATCATCTCGAAATACTGCGTCTTGTGCGTCGAGGCCGCCTCGGCGTTCTTCTTGTCGAAGGTGTACATCATGCTGACGCCTTCGATGGGGCGCTGCTTGATGCCGTCCACTACCTCGGGCTGGCGGATGCCGGTCGCCTCCAGAATTGTTGGCGTAATGTCGATCATGTGATGGAACTGGTTGCGGATGCCGCCCTGGTCCTTGATCACCTGGGGCCAGGAAATGCACATGCCCTGCCGTATGCCGCCGAAGTGAGAGCAAATCTGCTTGGTCCACGAGAACGGGGTGTCGAACGCCCAGGCCCAGGGCACCGCCATGTGGGCGTAGGTCTTGTCAGTGCCCCAGATGTCGTAGAAGTACTTGAGCTGCTCCTCGACGCCCGGATTGACGCCATTGAACATCGCTATTTCATTGGGTGTGCCAATCATCGTCCCTTCGGCGCTGGTCCCGTTGTCGCCCTCGATGTAGATGATGAGCGTGTTGTCGAGCTTGCCCATGTCCTCGACCGCCTGGATCACGCGGCCAATTTCATGATCGGTATAGGCGGCGTAGGCCGCGAAGACTTCCACCTGGCGGATGAAAAGCTTCTTCTCATCGGCCGCAAGCTGGTCCCACTCCTTGAGGAGGTCCTTCGGCCACGGCGTGAGCCTGGCATTGGCAGGAATCACGCCGAGCTTCTTTTGGTTCTCGAAGATCTGCTCGCGCAGCTTGTTCCAGCCCTGGTCGAACAGGTGCATTTGACTGATCTTGTCGGTCCATTCCTTGGTCGGATGGTGCGGCGCGTGCGTACCGCCCGGCACGTAGTAGACGAAAAATGGCTTGTCGGGCGTCAGCGCGTTCATGCGATTCATGTAGTCAATCGCGTCGTCGGCCATAGCCGTGGTCAGGTTCCAGCCGGGCTGGCCCTCGAACGGGTAAATCTGCGTCGTGTTGCGGAACAGGTTCGGCTCCCATTGGTTGGTGTCGCCGCCAATAAAGCCGTAGAAGTACTCGAAGCCCATGCCGATGGGCCACTGGTCGAACGGGCCTGCCTGGCTGGCCTGGAACTCGGGCGTGTTGTGGTCTTTGCCGAACCACGAGGTGGCATAGCCGTGTTCCTTGAGGATGCGCCCGATGGTGGTCTTGTCCTTGGTAATGAAGCTGTCGTAGCCGGGAAAACCGGTGGCCTGCTCCGCCACCACGCCGAAACCGGCTGAGTGATGATTGTGTCCGGTGATCTGGGCGGCGCGCGTGGGCGAGCACAGCGCGGTGGAATGGAAGTTGGTGTAGCGCAAGCCATATTTTGCCACCCGGTCGAGGGCCGGGGTCGGAATTACCCCACCGAAGGTACTGGCGACGCCGAAGCCCGCATCATCGGTCATGATCAGCAGCACGTTGGGCGCGCCCTTGGGCGGCACGACGCGCGGCGGCCAGTACGGCCTGGATTGCGCGGCCGTATCTTTGATCACGCCACCGAACTTCGGCGGCGGCGGCGGCAGCTGCTTGCCGTCGATGGTGATGGTGGCGCTGGGGGAACCCGGCATGCCGGTGATCTGCTGGGCTGGAAAAGTGGCGGCCTTCGCGGTTGCGGCTTCGGCGGCTTTGGCCCCGGCGGCTTCGGCCGGCGACGGCGGTGCGACGAGGGCCCCCACCGTGCCGGTCCCAACGGCAAGCCCGGTAAGTCCCACGGTCTTTACGAAATCCCGCCGGGTAAATCCTGTTCCTTTCTTCTTCGAGCTCATAAAAGCCACCTCATAGGCTTAGGGTAATAATTATTAGAATTTAGCCCAGTCTAAATCGGGTGTTTAATAATATCCGATATTATCCAGCAGCCTTGCCCCCGTAGTCAAAACAAGGATATATATTTCAACTTTCCAGGTGCTTGCGAGACTTGTCTCCTGCTTACTCTTTGATCTCTTGGCCTCGGGTCAAAAAAGAGACCCCGCGGTTTAATACTTGCCCCACCATCAATACTTCCACCAAGGGGGAATTGGCGGCTTGGCCAGATTTCCAGCGAACGATAAGGTTGGCGCCAACTTCATCAGGCTGCGCAGGGGGTAGGAGGGTGATCTCTTTGCTGCTCCAGGGGTTGATCGTGATTGGTGCAAGGAGTAACTTTTTGACCAACTTGCCGTTCGCGTCATACTCTTCAATAGCATAAACTACAATTGCATTTTTAGGATCCGTATTATGCAAAGATACTGTGCTGGTGAGACCATAGGCATCTCTAGAACTGCCGTAACTCTGATAGAAGGTCCTATAAATTGGCACGTAAATTGTGCCGCCAGTCGACAATTCAACTGCTGCAGACTTGCAGGGATAAATGAAGTTTAATGAAGATAGCAACACAACCATAAAAATTAACATTTTCTTCATGGCTTAGCTCCTTCAAGCAAACATTGCTGCCGTGACCAGAAACAGCCGCCGGTCCAGGATGCCACCTCATCCTGAGGCAGGCGGCGTGGGGCCGCGTGACAGGTCTGATGCCACCGGCTCCCTTCTGCGAAAGAACAACTCAAACAGGTTTACCTCTTTCAGCGCTTGCTCTGCCTCTCGAAAGGCAAAGAACGGGATTAAGGCCACGAACATTATCAGAATACGAGCGAGGATCTCGTACCGGCCCCTGATTACCTCTTGAAAGACTTCCGCCAGATCATTGCCGTGCAGAAATCCCTTGATGATGTGCTCCAGGATGCCGAAGGCCAGCACGCAGAGGGCGAATAACAGCGTCTTGTAAAGAGTTGGAAAGATCAAAGGCTTATTGGAGAATCTCTCGCCAATTCCTAAGCTTTCTCCAACTATAATGACTTTGGCCAAAACCAACGCCTCAATCAGAGTGTATCCGCAAACGAAGTAGCCGACGTGGTATTCGGCCAATAACAACCATCTGTAGGTATTGAAGGCGCCGATCAGGATGGCAAGATACAGGAAAACCATCACAAACTGCTTCATCTCGTGCCTGATCTTCTTCTCCAGGCCCTCCTTGGCATTCATGTTATTCGTCCCCACGCTATGGTTTTGGTTATTTGCCAGGATTGGCACTTAAGAATTATTTTGGGTTTTCTGCCAAAATGCGGGAGAGTGCGGCCGCGGCGGCTCCAGGCAGCCCGGAGAACTTGATAATATAGTAATCTCTTGACTCTGTCACACCCACCACCTTGGCGTCAATCAGGAGAGCTGGCTCCGCCAGGCCAGGGATCTCCATTTGTAGGGCGGCAAAGATCTCCAGAGGCAGCTCCGTCTCCAGTTCTGCGCCGGCGGACGACAACTGGACCAGTCCCCCCTCATATGGCTCCGGGCTGACTCGTTTGCCGGTTATGAGACGGACCGAAACCGGCAACGGGGCGGCAAGCCGAATGAGGCCCGGGACCGTGGGCGGCAGGGATTTATCCTTTTCCTGGGCAACGCCCCGCACCTCCCAGAGGCGGAGGGCGCCTTCCACTCCCTTGGCGTAAGCCTCCATTGGTCCGGCGAGTTCAAAATGGGGAGCTACGGCCTGATAAGTGGACTCGGAGATGAGCACTTGTCCCCCTGCGGTGAACGATTCGAGGCGGGAGGCCAGGTTGACGGCGGACCCCACTACGCCATACTTGATCCGCTGCACCGCCCCCATGTTGCCGACTATGCAGGTGCCGGTATTAATGCCGATGCCCATTTCCAGGGACAGGAGTCCCTGGGCCTCATTTTGCTCATTTAAGCGCTGCCGCGCGAGCTGCATTTCCACCGCGCAACTCACGGCTTTCCGGGCATGCCCGGTGTCGGCCAGGGGGGCGCCAAAGACGGCAAAGAGACTGTCTCCCAGGAAGTCCACCACGAAGCCGTCGTGACTGTTGATAATCTCCACCATCGCGTCGAAATGGGCATTGAGGAGGTGCACCACCGTTTCCGGGCTATTTTTTTCAGAAAACCCCGTAAAGCTTCTAAGATCGCCAAAAAGGAGGGTCACCTCCCGCCGCTCGCCCCCGAGCATGGCCTCTTGCCCTCTGACCACCACTTCCCGAACGATCTCTTGGGGAGCAAAACGGGTGAAGGACTTGATGCTCACCCGCATCCGGCTTACCGCTTCCTGGAGGAGTTGGATTTCCTGGATGTGGGAGCTGATCTCCCGGGCTTCATCCAGCCGGAAATCCTTGATCTTCTCCGCTTCCCGCGTCAACAGGAGGATTGGCCGGGAAATACTTCTGGCCACCCTGGAAGCAAGGAGAAGGGCCAGGCCCAGAATGGCCAGACTGAATACCAGGGCCACCCTGTTTGCCTGCTTGAGGTGCCCGGTAAAATCATCCTTCGGCACCAGCATCCCCACCTTCCAGGGTTTTTCGAAGGCAGGGGGAAAAGGGGTGAAGGAGGCCATATAGCGTTGGCCGCCACTTGCCAGGGAAAATCTGCTCTCTCCGTTCTTTTGGTATTCCTTGTAGGCGGCGGTGACACTGGCCGCGTCCAAGTTTTCCAGGTACACTATACGCAGAATTCCGTCATCCTCAGTCCAGTCCACCATGTGACCCGCCTCGGGGTAGGCCACGACCTCCCCTTTGTCGTTAAAGATGAAAGCGAGGCCTTGTTTGCCGATTTTCAGGTTTTTCAAGAAGGCGGACAGGGCGTCTATCCCGATATCCATTCCAAAAACGCCCAGGAATTTGCCGTCTCGATCCAGTATCGGGGTGGCGCAGCTAATGCCTGGCTTCTGCCCGGTATTAAAAATGTAGATGTCGGTCCAAAAGGTTTTTTGGGAATCTCTGGCTCCGAGATACCAGGGACGGCCGCGGGGGTCAAATGATTCCAACTTCCTTGTTTCGGTTTTAACGACCCTTAAGGAGTGATCCCAATATAGCCAGCGGGTCTGGGGCGGCGCGCCCGTCCGCTCAATAATCTTTGTAGAAAAGGTGCCGCCCGGCTCCCTTTTGGAGAAGATAAAATTCCCCTGGCCGTCAGCGATGTATGCCATCTCTATATGGGAATTGGAGATGAGAGGCTCCAGCGTATATTGATCCAGTCTGTCGTTGTTCAGCAAGGACCGCAGCATCTCCGGCATCGCCAGGCGGGCGCTCATCTTCTCCATATTGCTGGCCTGCATCAGGAAATTATTAGTTTCCGTCATAACCTGAGCGGTTGCCAGATCCATCAAATCCTGGGATGACGCCAGGACGATATGAGACGTAGTACGGTAATAGTAAATAATGATGCTGGTGAGCGCGATAACGAGTACGCTCCCGAAAGCCGTAATAATTTGGATTCGCAAGCTTCTATTCTTAAAGGAGGCCATTTTAACGTTCCGGAAGTTTAGGTCTATTGATACTGCCGCCGGTGCTCAATGCCGATGCCGGAGAGGTCTAGCTGCTTTAGGCTAGTCCTCCACCAGAAAGGCGGGAACCAGACCCGCCTCGATTTCCACCAGGGCCGCCGGAGAGTTCACCCCTTCCTCGTTAAAGGGCCAGGATTGCCTTAGAGAAGGAAGCGGCTGGCGCTACCGTTGTCTAACGACGCCTGCCACCGCCGCCGCCGGCTGCCGGGCGACCACCGCCACCGCCACCCGAGGGTCGATTGATGGCGCCACCACCGGCAGGCCGGCCTCCTCCGCCGCTGGGACGGGGGGCAGGATTGGCCCGCTGGAAGTTCTGGATGCGCGTATCGCCACGCTGGCGGGCGGCGAAGTCCCTGTTCAACTGGCCGATATCGGGGCTGGGCCGGGTTGCCGGGCGGGCTGGGGACGGGACGGGACGAGGGGCCGCGGCTACGGGTTTAGCCCACTGATTTCCCTGGCGCTCCTGCCAGTTGCCTTGATTGCCCCGCTTGTAGACGTTGCCGTTTTTACCGGCCAGAACGTTGTCCCGGCCGCCCGCTGGCAGGACTTTGGGCTGAACCGGTTTGGCGGCAGGCATTCCGGCAGGCAGGGTGGCGGGCTTCCCCGCCACGGGGCCTTTAGGCCCAGGCGTTGCAGGCCCGCCGGGGCGTCCCTCCCGGCCAGCGGGAAGGGTGGTGGGCCGGGAGGCCAGCCGATTCTCGTTCCCCGGCCGGTTATAGAGATTGCGCCGTTCGGCGGGTAGGGTGGAAGGCCGCCCAGGACGTTCTCCTGGCCTTACCCCCGGCCTTTCGCCCGGTTGCCACCCGGATGGCCGCTGGCCCGGCCTCCCGTTGATCACATTGTTTTGAGTGTAGTTGATGTTGACGTTATTATATCCGCTTGGCCCCCACCAGCCGCCGCCCCAATAACCGTAACTATGGCCCCACCAGGGACTGATGACCGCGCCCACCGCCATGCCCGCGGCAAAGCCGAACAGGCCGGGGATAAGCCAGCCGGCCGGATTATAATAAGGGCTTTGATACCCCCAGCTTCCGGCGTAAGGGTCGTAAGCCGCGGCGTAGCCATAAGTAGCCGGGGGCGGAATATAGGTATCCTGGGTAGCATATCCCGGGTAATTGTAGCCGGTGCCATAGACCACCGTGCCGTTGTCCACATAGGAACCGGTATAGCCGGGGGTGTACCCCACGGTGACCGTGTCATCCGCGGACTCGTAGACCTTGACGAATTTGGCGTTGTAATGGGGGTTGCCGGGCGGGATCTTGTCGACTTCCTGAGGCGGGCTCCCCGATACGGTCCAGGGGCCATTGGGAGAGCCGGCCTCGTACCAAACCCCCTGGTCCACGGCATAATATTTGGTCCCTTCTTTTAACACAGTCCTGCCGGTATTTACGGCATACTCGAGGTTAGTGTCGCCAATCTTCTCAAACTTGGGATCCCCGGCATACTCAACCTGGGCAGCGGCTTTTTTACGGTCAATGATGGCGGTTTGGGGAATGGAGTTGTCCAGGACCGCCTCCTTGGCCTGAGGGGTGCCCCCCACGCTCACCAGGACAAAGCCCTTGGCCGAATTTTCCGGAATCCGGGCAAAATCCCCGGGAAGCTTATCGGGCGCCACATAGGCCCAGGGTCCATTGGCCAGGGACTTGGTTTGGAACCAGCGGCCCGAGATGATGGCGAAGTAATCCTGGGTGGCGGTGTCCAGGAAGATACTGCTCTCGGTATTGCTCACGTAAAGGAGGTTGGTATCTTTAATGGGGGTGTACTGGGGCTCCCCGTCGGTCGCCAGCAGCTCCGCCGGCACCGTGCTGACGATGACTTCCGGCATCTTGCCCGCCTTGGCTTCTACCTTTTGGAGACCCTCCTTGGCCTGGCCGGCTTTCGCTGCTTCGGTTTCCAGGGCGGTGATCGACTCCGGCAGTCGGTCCGCGGTCTTAAAGGGGCCTTTGAGGTCGGCGGCGGCCAGCCAGGTCTCCCCGCCCTTCAGGTAATAGGCCCTGGCCTTGGGATCATAGAACATGATAAAAGGCGTGTTCGCCACCCTCATGAGGGAGGATTTGGGCAGCGGCAGCAGCTTGGGGTCGCCGTTCAGGGGCACCAGTACCGCGGGATGGCTGACGAAGATGATTTGGGGCGGCTCGTTTTTCAGGCCCCGGTCTTCGGCCTGGGCCTTTTCCAATACCTCCAGGTCGGCCAGCAGCCGGTCCATGCCGATGGGAATAGTCCAATCCTGCATCTCTTCGTTCAAAAAGGTCTTAAGCTTCTCCACCTGCTCCGGCTTGGCCTGGGGAAACTTGGCGTCGGTAACCTTGACCTCAGTAATGGTGGCCATGCGGGTATCCCGGTCGGTGAGGACGCGGCCGGAGAGCCAGACGGCGCCGAACACCGGCTCTTTCCATTCCTTTTTTTTCACCGAGATCGCGGCCCGGGCGGTAAGAACGTCGTCCTTAAAATCCTCGAGCTGAGGTTGGTACATGACCACGGTGCCCTTGGGGTCCTCGAAGCGTTTGGGCCACTTATCCTTTGACTCCTGGGCCATAACCGCCTGGCTGCCGAAGGCCACAATCAGGGCCAGGACCAGACCGGTAAAACCAACCTTAACCATTAATTGCCACGCCGGGCATTGTCTATCCATAAAGTAAAAACTCCTCTCAGATAATCCTCCAATTATCCAAATGGTGGTTAGCTTAAGTTTCTAATTCCAGGCTATGGCTTGTAATTGCTGTCGCCAGCTTTTTGAATCGCCTCGGCAATCTCCTGGCTGAGCTGGGCCAGCGTCCGGCTCTGGGCCGCCACCAAGGCGGCATAATCCGCACCACTCACCGGCTCGCGAATATTGGACCGATAAGTCTTGACCAGCTTTTTTTCCGGGCCCTTGAAGATGCTCCAGCGCGCCTCCAGCCAGGCGGCGTCGCCCAACCGGCCATCGCACCGAATTACATCCACTACCACCTGGTAGTCGATGGGCACGGACGTGCGCCAGGGATAGAGATAAATCTGGGCGGTCGACAGGAGAACACTAATATCGTCGGCCAGAACATTAGTGAAGTTATCCTTGAAGGAGCCCACCCAGCGATCGAACTGGGCTTTTACCGCCTGATTGTCGCTGGTGCGGGTGACCAGCATAGACTGGTCGAGGTAATCGGCCAGCTTGACGGGACCGATGCCGATAACCGCGTTTTGAGCCGGGCTTTTCCTTGAGATCACCTGGTCTTCCGATATCGAGCTCAAGGTGTAAAAACGTGACGATTGACTCCGGCAGCCGCCCAAAAAGATGGCCGCGATCGCCAGGATGACCAGTAAGCCGCGAGAAACTGGCACTACTTTCATGTTATTTACCTCCAGTACCTCCAGGTTTCCCTTTGCCGCGAATCAGGGCCTCGGGATGCTGATCCAAATAATCGGCAACCTGCCGCAGTGACCTGCTCATGGCGGAAATCTCCTTCAGCGTGGACTCCAATTCTACCATCAGCGGTGAGTCTTCGGAAATAGTGCCTCTGGCCGCCGACATGGTTTTATCCATACCGTCCGCCAGCCCTGCCACCCGGGCGTCAAGAGCACGGGCCAGCTTGCCGAAATCTTGAACGGTTTTTTTGGTGTCGCCCGCCAGGGGGTCCACCTGACGATCCACCCTGGTGAGGAGCTTGCTGGCGTCCTGAAGGGTGCCTTTCAGGGCAAGGATGCTGGCGGTCAGGTCCGGGTTGTTAACGACCCGATCGACACCGGCCAGGGACGATTCCAGATGCTTTTCCAGCTTCTGGAGATCCAGGTTCTCAAGGGCCTTAGCCAGTTTTTCGCCGGTGGACCTGCAGGTTGGAATCACGGTATAGTCCTTATAGTCTATGTCGGTTTGTGGTGGAGCATAGCAGACAGCTGACTTGGGATAAAAATCAAGCTCGATCATTAACTGGCCGGTAATAAAACTCTGCATAATCAGCTGGGCCCGAAGACCCTTTTCGATGAGCTTCGGCACATTTTTCCGGGGATTTCTTTCTCCGCCACGCACCTTCCATTCATCAGGCATGATTTCGATGATAACGGGGATTTGTATCTGATTCTTAGCGAGGTCGGCCTGGATAACAATGCTGGTCACCTTCCCGACCTGAACGCCCTGGAACAACACCGGTGCGCCCACACTCAACCCCTTGACGGATTCATCGAAGTACAAAACAAAATTCAAGGTTTCCTGGAAGAATTTGCCCGAACCTAATATGACCAGGCTGGCGGCCAAAATGATCACTGCGAGGACCACGAAACCGCCGATCATCATTCTGTTTGCTTGTTTAGCCATCTGTCCCCATCCTCTCGGTTAAGATTTCTCCCCCCGGGTTAAAAACAGGCGCAAATTGGGATCCCGGGTTTCTGCCAAGAGCTGGTTGGGATTGCCCGTGGCCGTCATGGTTCGTTGGGATACATCCAAAAATACGGAATTGTTGCCAATCGCAAATATGCTGGCCAACTCATGGGTCACCACCACCATGGTGGTGCCCAGGCTATCACGCAACTCCAGGATCAGGTCATCCAGGCGGCGGGAGCTTACCGGATCCAACCCGGCTGAAGGCTCATCGAAAAACAGGATTTCCGGATCCAGGGCCATGGCCCGGGCGATACCAGCCCGTTTCTGCATGCCACCGCTGATCTCCGCGGGATAAAACTCTTCGAATCCGGCCATCCCCACCAGCGCCAGTTTCAGTTTGACAACCTCACTAATCTGGCCCGGGCTTAAATCCGTATAGGTCTCCAGGGGCAGGGCGATATTCTCGGCCAGGGTCATGGAGCTCCAGAGCGCCCCGCTCTGGTACATCACCCCGGCACGGCGAATGATCCGGTCGCGGGTCTCTGGATCGGCTCCCCAGAAATCGACATCTCCATAAAAGACCTTACCCTTGGCCGGGGCCTTCAAGCCGATTAAAATGGTCATCATGGTGCTCTTGCCGCACCCGCTGCCGCCCATGATGATGAAGATGTCCCCCCGGTTTATGGTAAAGGTCAGGTCCCTCATGATGACAAAGTCGCCATAGGCCATGGTGAGATCCTGCACAGTTAGGTGGGCTTCTTTTTCCGTCATTTTCACTTTATCCAGAGGCGCAGTAGTGACATTCCCTCATATTCCCAGCATGTTGCACAAAACGGTGATCACCGCGGTGGAAAGGATGATTCCGACAATGGCGGTGACCACTGCGGACGTGGCCGCGTCACCCACCGCCGCGGCGCTGCGGCCGCACTGCATGCCCCGCATGCAGCCGGCCAGCGCCACGATCACGCCGAACACGGCGCCGGAAAAAAGGCCTATGCCCAGATTCCAGAGACCGACCGCCTTCGCTGTCTCGTTATAGTATTGTATGAAGCCGATATGGAGCAACCATACCCCCACCACCATGCCTCCCAGTATGCCCATGACATTGGCGTAAAGACACAGCAGGGGCATCATCAGCGCCAGGGCCAGCATACGCGGCAGCACCAGAAACTCCATGGGCGATATGCCCAGGGTTTTCAGGGCATCAATCTCCTGGTTCACCTGCATGGTCCCCAGCTGAGCGGCAAAGGCCCCCCCCGTGCGGCCGGCCATGACGATGCCGGTCATAATCGCCGCCATCAGGCGAACCATGGCAATGCCCACCAAATCGGCCACATATATTTGGGCCCCGAAGAGCTGCAGCTGGATGGCGCCGATAAACGCCAGGATTAATCCCACCAAAAAACAGATGAGGGAGACGATGGGCAATGCCTGGGCGCTAACAGATTGCATGATTAAGCCCAGATCGGAGCGGCGGTACTGGGCCTTGCCGCGCAGCAGCCTCTGAACGGCAATGACCGCATCGCCGATGAACTCCAGCAGTTCACCCGCGGATTGGAAGAAATCGACGGTTTGGTTGCCCAAACTGGTGAGAAACGACACCCGCCCCTCTGCCTTGCGGGCATCTTTCTTTTCCGGTACCGCCGAGGCCAATTCTAACAGTCTCTGCGCCCCTTGGGGCAGTCCGTCGCTGTTGAGGCTGATTTTTTGTTGGGAGCAGAATGCATGCAAATTTATCAGGAAGATCAAGAGCCCGCTGTCCCAATGGGCCAGTTCCCGGGTGTCAAAGACCAGGTTACGAACCCCCGGCCTGCCTTCGATCCTTTGCTGAACCTTATCGGCCCCGGGCAGTTCACCGCCCAACTGCCACTGACCGGAAAGAATCACCTTCAGCGTGTCTGCTGAAGGTTGCTCTATGGTTATTTCACCACGGGTTGTCATGGGCTTTTTTCTCCAAAGCAGCGATACGAGGCCGTTATCTATTGCTACTGCGCTCGGCCCAGGATCTACTTACCGAGATTAGCGAGGGCGGTGCGTAGCGGCGCACTGGAGACCTTTATCAGCCCTTGGTACGGGGTATCCAGCTCCAGGATCAGAAAGAGTGCGCCCGCGGCCGACAAGGCGCAGACCAGCAAAACGATAATTACCGTTCCATTGGAGGGGGAGAACAGGCCAAAGCAGGTGAAGATGATGATGAGCCAGAGAACCAGCATCACAAAGAACGGCATCGGCAGCGTCCTCTGCCCTATCTGCTCTATGAGGAGCCAGCGCCCTTCGGCAAGTTCAACGCTGACCTGCAAGGCCTGAGACTGAAGCCAGCGCTGGGCGTCGTTCCGCGGGGATAGTTGCTGGAGTTGCTCCTGGACAGTTTCGAGAACAATCTTCCCGTCAGCGGACTCGGTTATCGCTTGCCCGATATTGTCTTCCGGCCATACCCGCGTGATCGTTTGGGCGATGCTGAGGTGCAGCAGATCACGGGTTGCCTTCGTCTCCGGTCCATATTGGGCCATAAGGCGGTCGAGCAGGATGATCCGCGACCCAGCCTGCCTGAGCTCACTGCTCATCGTATCAAAATTACCCTTGGCCGAGGCAATCAACAGGCCGAGGACCAGGGCAGCCATCGTGGCGATCATACCGATCCCCAGCATCACGGCGCCCTTGGAATCATCACTCACATGATGATCAGGCAGAATAGTGCGAAGAAACATACCGAGCAGGGTGCCACCGAAAATGCAGGCAAAGGCGATCAAAGAAATTGTCAGTGCGTTCACGTTTTACCTCCGGGTATAAGAGGCCGGCGTCCCGATCCCTAGAAACTGAAAACCGACCCCAGCATGGGGCCCTGCAACCAGCCATGGACTGCGACATCATCAGTACTGCCCGAAGCATAACGGCCGCGATAGCCTGCATAGATACGAATACTTTTAGTCACCTGGTAACCCACCAAGCCCTCAATAACACTGTCCACGTTGTTGTCAGCGACAAAGCCGAAGCCGCCGCAGTCGGCTTTTAATATGAGGTTAAGCTTCGGGGTCAACCAGAAGCCAAGGCGCAGTCCTATGAGCGGTTCCACAACCGAAAAGCTTGCAGAATCGAAAAAAGATCCGCCCCTGCTTATTTGCACGTTACCCAAAGGTCCGGTTAGGGTGGCATTCAGGCCCAAGGCTGGTGTCCTGGTTTAAATAAGTGTAACGGAGGCCGCCTAAGAGCTCGCAGGTCAGCACGGGCAGCGGTTTCTCGGCACTGAGGGGGACGCACCCAGCAAATAGCGGACTCCCACATCCTGGAACAGGAGTCGCGTCCAAAACTTGGCGTCGCCCGAGAGTTGCAGCTTAACCGGAATGGTTATGGGCAGGCGTCTGGGATTCAGTTTTAGTTCCGTGGCGCCGCCGGCAGTGACGGACTCTCCGACATAGACAAAATTGGTGTCGGAAAATAGACCCCACCTGCCGTTCCAGATCTCCACCCGGCCCATGCCCCCTATGGCCTTGCTGAAAAGCAGGGGCACGACGTCGTACCAGGGCACATCCACTATGGTGGTGCCGCTAAATTGGCCCTGGTGGCTGACATCGGCATGAAGGCCCGGAACCCATAAATACGGGGCCAGAAAGAACTGCCAGCCCTCTCTTTGGAAGGGGAGGCGGTTATCCTCTTTAGCGTCAGCCGCCTTCTCCTGGGCTGGGCCCGGCTCTTCCTTGACAGAGCCTGGCTGTTCCCTGGCTGTGCCTGGGTCTTCTTGCGGATAAGCGGCGGTACTTAAAGTGAGGAACAGAAAGATGGTAATTATGGTCTTCAAGCTCCTCATTACACCCCTCCTCCCCAAGCAGCCCCAGGCAAGGCGGCGACAGGAAATTCATCATACAGGAATTTACATGAATTTAAATTAAAATCTAGATCATAACTTCACGAATGATATCCTTTTCCCCAGGGCCTCTTTCGGAGGCACCTCTTGACAACGGCTCAATAGGCACTATCTTTCGCCTATTCATTGCCGTCCCAAGCCTTCTCACCTTTAAGAGCCCTCTTGATGACCAATGAAAACCTACCCCCTCGAATCCACGTGTTGGCCAAGCCCACCGGGGCAACTTGCAACCTGCACTGCTCCTATTGCTTTTTTCTAAATAAAGAACGGCTCTACCCCGGCAGTCGCTTTCGCATGAGTGACGAGGTTCTGGAGACCTATATCCGGCAGCTCATCGAGTCCCATCGCGCCGATACGGTGACGGTGGCCTGGCAGGGTGGAGAACCTACCCTGATGGGCCTCGACTTTTATAGGCGCGCCCTTGAATACCAGAACCATTACCAGCGGCCGGACATGGTCTTCGAGAACACCTTACAAACCAACGGCACTCTCCTGAACGACGAATGGTGCGAGTTCTTCCGCGAGCACGGCTTCCTCATCGGCATCAGCATCGACGGTCCGCGCGAACTGCACGATGCCCACCGGGTGGACAAGAGCGGCAGGCCAACCTTTGACCGGGTGCTGCGAGGCCTCCGGCTGTTACAGAAGCATGGGGTGGACTACAATATTCTGACCACCGTTAATCGGCTCAACGCTGACCACCCCCTCGAGGTTTACCGCTTTCTCCGGGACGAAGCCGGCGCCGCCTGGATGCAGTTCATTCCGGCGATTGAACGCCTCAATGAAGAGGGGGTCTCGCTCTGCCAGGAAGGGACCACCGTTTCGGAGCGTTCGGTGCGGCCGGAACAGCTCGGTAATTTCCTGACCGCCATTTTTGACGAATGGGTCAGGAAGGACGTGGGCCGGGTATTCGTCCAGACCTTCGAGGCCAACGTGAGAAACTGGCTGCGCCTGCCCTCCTCCGGCATGTGCGTCTTCGATGCCACCTGCGGGCATGGACTTGCCCTGGAGCACAACGGCGATCTCTACTCCTGCGATCATTTTGTCGAGCCCAAGCACCTGCTGGGCAACATCCGCCAAAAGCACATGATGGAGTTGGCAAGCTCCGATCAGCAGCGCCTCTTTGGCCGCGGCAAGCTGGAAACCCTCCCCCGTTATTGCCGGGAATGCGAGGTGGGGTTTGCCTGTAAGGGTGAATGTCCCAAGAATCGGTTTCTCACCGCTCCGGATGGGGAACCGGGGTTGAATTACCTGTGTGCGGGTTATCGGGCCTTCTTCCACCACGTAGACCGTCCCCTGAAGATCCTGGCCGGTTTGCTGCGCCGGGGATACCCGGCCGCGCAGGTCATGCAAGTTCTTGCTGACCAGAATGGCAGGCCGCCCCAGGCGTCTGCCAAAACCGGCCGCAATGATCCCTGCCCCTGCGGCAGTGGCCGCAAGTTCAAGAAATGTCACGGCCGCGAGGCAACTGGCCAAGCCGGCAGAACTTCTTTGTAGTCAACGCAGCTCCAACCATGCCGTGAAAGCTTTAAACCAGGATTTACGGCATATTGATCAATTGTTTTATTGCACCCTAAAAGGAGGATTTATGCCAGCAGAGAAGCAACCCAACATTCTGGTCATCTGGGGAGATGATATCGGCATGTGGAACATCAGTGCCTACAGTCACGGCATGATGGGCTACCGGACGCCGAACATCGACCGTATCGCGGCAGAAGGGATCATGTTCACCGATTGTTACGGCGAGCAGAGTTGCACCGCGGGGCGTTCGGCGTTCATCACCGGCCAAAGCGTCTTCCGCACCGGATTGAGCAAGGTGGGGATGCCGGGAGCCGACCTGGGCCTGCACGGCGAAGATCCCACCATCGCCGAGCTGCTGAAGCCGCTGGGCTACGCCACCGGGCAGTTCGGCAAGAATCACCTGGGCGACAAGGACGAATTCCTGCCCACGAAGCACGGGTTCGACGAGTTCTTCGGCTTCCTGTACCACTTAAATGCTTGCGAGGAGCCGGAACTGCGCGACTATCCTCCGGAGGCAGATTTTCCCAACTTCAAGAAAAACTACGGACCCCGGGGCGTGCTTCGCTGTTACGCCGACGGCCGTATCGAAGACACCGGCCAGCTGACCAAAAAGCGGATGGAGACCATCGACGATGAGGTCCTGGCCGCGGCCACGGAATACATCGACCGCCAGGCCAAGGCCGATAAGCCTTTCTTCGTGTGGTTCAACACCTCGCACATGCACTTGCGGACCCATGCCAAGCCCGAGAGCCTGGGCCAGTCCGGCCGCTGGCAGTCGGAATACCACGACGTCATGATCGACCACGATAAGTGCGTGGGCGCCCTGCTGCAGCAACTGGATGACCTGGGGATCGCCGACAACACCATCGTCATGTACAGCACCGACAACGGGCCGCATATGAACTCCTGGCCTGACGGCGCTATGACGCCTTTCCGCAACGAGAAGGACTCCAACTGGGAGGGGGCCTTCCGGGTTCCGGCCATGATGCGCTGGCCCGGCAAGATCAAGCCCGGCACCGTATCCACCGAGATCGTCAGCCACATGGACTGGTTACCCACCTTCCTGGCCGCCGCCGGGGATCCGAACATCAAGGAGAAGCTCCTCAAAGGTCATCAGGCCGGCGCCAAGACCTTCAAGGTGCACCTGGACGGTTACAACCTCCTGCCTTTCTTGAAAGGCGAGGTAAAGAAGAGCCCCCGGGTGGAGTATTTCTACTTCTCCGACGATGGCGACCTCATGGCCCTGCGCTACGACAACTGGAAGTTGATCTTCATGGAGCAGCGGATGGTAGGCACCCTGCGGATCTGGCAGGAGCCGTTGGTGCCGCTGCGGTTTCCGAAGCTCTTCAACCTGCGCACCGACCCTTTCGAGCGGGCCGACATCACCTCGAATACCTACTGGGACTGGATTATCGATCACGTCTACCTCATTCTGCCGGCGCAGAAATTCGTGGGGGAATTCCTGATGACCTTCAAGGAGTATCCCCCGCGCCAGAAGGCCGCGAGCTTCACCATCGACCAGGTGTTGCAGAAGCTCCTGGGGGGCGCCGGTAGCCACTGACGCTGCCGCGCCTTAGTAAAACCTTGCCTCCGCAGGTCCACGGAATTCTTTGGATCTGCGGAGGCAGTTTGCACCAGGCAAAAGGGAAAATTAGGTTGATGCAGGAAACCCCACTAAGGTGAGAGGTTTTGTATGGGTCCTTGGTCGCACGTCCCGATTTCTGACGCCTTGATCTTCTTCTTTTTAACCCTGGGTCCGCTCAAGGCCATCGCCCCTTTTGCGCAGTTGACCCAGGGGACCGACCCCGCCTTTCGCCGGGCCGTGGCCTGGCGGGCTACAGCAATTGCCACCATCGTCGTTCTGGCGGTGGCCCTGCTGGGTGATCTCGTATTGGAAAATTGGCATGTTTCGGTTGCCGCGGTCGTCATCACCGGCAGCATCATCCTTTTCTGCCAGGCATTACAGCTGATCATGCAACCGCTGGCGGCAGCGCCCTCGCCCACCCCGCAGGCCGCTGGTCAGCCTCCGCCATCCCTGGAAATTGCCAGCTTTCCCCTGGCCATTCCCGCCCTGGTCACTGCTCCCGGCATTGCGGCCATTGCCGCGTTCATGGCTATCGCCGGGAGCGACTGGACTCAAAGAGGCATCGTCTTGGCGGCATTACTGGTGATCATGGGGCTGAACCTGGCCACTCTGCTAAACATCGAGGTGATTTCCAGGCACGGCTCCCCTTTGGCGCAACGAGTGTTCGGATGGGTGCTGGCCGTGCTCCAGGCGGCCCTGGCGGCGCAATATCTAATTAATGGTCTGGTGCGACTGGGGGCGCTCTCCCCTCTGGTCTCCTAGGGGTAAGTTATGGATAGGGATGAACCTCCGAAGGAACTGAACGTTTCCAACGAACTTGGCAAGGAGCGGACTCGCGAGGCTGCTGACCGGACCCTCATGGCGTGGATTCGCACCTGTCTTTCGCTGATTGGATTCGGATTTGGCATCGCCAAATTCAGGGATATTTTGCTCGAAGCCGAACATATTCACCCAGACAGCCACATTCACACCACCATGATTTTCGGGTTGAGTTTTATCTCCCTCGGCATCTTCGGTCTCCTCGCCGCGGTCATTCAGCATTGGCGAATTCTGAAACATCTCAAGTTTGAGGAGTTCCGATATACCGGCTTCCGGCCAGTGGTAATGGTAACCGCGATCTTATTGCTGCTCATCGGTCTCTTTGCTTTCATCGCCATCTTGAAAAATCTTTAACAGACTGATCAGGGATGGGAGTATTAGGTTCCATCTGGCCAGAACTGGTGTAAAGAAAACCCTGAGAGTCTCAAGAGGTTGGTTGTGCCTGAAGAATTGTTCTATGATGTGAACCTGTGGCTCATTATGGTAGCCGGCACTGGTTTTTTCCTCTTGGCAACCGAAGCTGGATTTCTGCTGGGGCGCCGGAGTCAGGCAACTATCGGAGATCACCAGATATCTCAGATATATACGATTCAAGCCGCGGCTCTCGGGCTGCTGGCGCTGCTTCTCGGGTTTACTTTTTCGATGGCGGTGTCCCGTTATGATGCGAGAAAGCAGGTGGTTCTGGAGGAGTCCAATGCTATCGGCACCACCTTTCTGCGCGCCCAACTGCTGCCGGAACCGCCACGAGAGGAGGTCTCCAACCTGTTGCGCCGCTATGTCGAGGTGCGACTCGAATTTTATGAAGCAGGCAATAACCAGAAGATCTTGCGGGAAGTGAAAGACAAGACGGAACGGTTGCAGAATCAGTTGTGGACCGATGGCGCCGCCCTGGGCGAAAAGGATCCGCGAGCCGTCACGACAGGATTATTTCTCCAGTCTCTGAACGAAATGATAGACCTGAACGCTAAGAGAATAAGCGCCCTGGAAAACCACGTGCCCGTGGTCACGCTGGTACTCCTCTATTTTGTCGCGATTATGGCAACCGGCCTGATCGGCTATGGATGCGGGCTATCCGGGGTACGAAAATTCTTCGTGACGATAATATTGTCGATCCTCATCTCCGCGGTGATTATGGTGATTATCGATCTCAACCGGCCAAGCATGGGCCTGATCAGGGTAAACCAGCAGCGGATGTTAGATCTCAGGGATAGCCTCTCGAAGTATTAAGCGGTAGCAAAAAGAAAAGGCCCCTGAGGGGGCCTTAACTTATTGAAATAATGTGGTGGGCGATGGGCGACTCGAACGCCCGGCCTTTGGTTCCGGAGACCAACGCTCTATCCACCTGAGCTAATCGCCCGCACCTAAAAATTCTATCAGATGCACCCCTCTTGTCAAGGAACCCGGCGCCGGGCTAGTGTCCCAATTTGGCGGCCGGCGGGTTCACTTATCCTGGCAACCCGGTCAGCTTCTTTATTCCGATGCTTCCTGGGGCACCCAGTGCGCCCCTTTGCCGAGCAGGCCAACGCTCACGGTCATCCCAACCCCCAGGGATGCGGCATGGGCTTCCGTCTCCCGGGGCGAAAGGTAGGTCTTAAGAGACTCCCCTCCCTCGTGAACCAGGATCAGCGAAACCATGCCGGCGCCGTCCACCTGATGGACCTCGGCAATCCTGAGGCTCCCCTGCCACAAATAATCCTGGGGCTCCCCGGCCGGGAACAGCACCACACTCCAGCCCGGCAGGGTCAGGCAGACTCGCCCGGGCAGCTCGCCCCCAGGCCCGGCAACCTGCCCCAAATCCAAGTCCCCCATCGCCGTCACCAGCCGCTGATCCTCGACTTTGGCGGCGATCAGGTTCTCGATACCCATCAGTTCGGCGACGCCATAGCTCCGGGGATACCGGCACACCTCCTCCGGGGACCCTTCCTGGAGGATCTGTCCATCTTTCATCACCGCCAAGCGGTCGGCCAGGAAGCAGGCTTCGGCGACATCATGCGTGATGTGGATAATCGTCACCCCTAGTTCAGTGTGGATCCTTTTCAGTTCCTTTTGGATGCGACTCCGGGTGGCGCGGTCCAGGGCGCTCAAGGGCTCGTCGAGCAACAGCACGTAAGGTTCCATCACCAGGGCCCGGGCCAGGGCGACGCGCTGGCGCTCCCCTCCGGAAAGCCGGTGGGGCCGCCGCCGGAGCAAAGGCCCGATTTCCAGAAAGGCGGCCATTTCTTCCACGGCCTTCTGGATATTCCGTCTGGGGCGGCCTTGCAGGCGCAGCCCGAAGGCAATGTTCTCGAAAACCGTGAGATGCGGAAACAGGGCATAATCCTGATAGACTATGCCCAGGTGCCTTTTTTCCGGCGCCAGGTGAGTCGCCTCCCGCCCCCTGATATGGATGCGTCCGCTGCTTACGGTGTGCACCCCGGCGATAGTTTCGAGGAGGACCGTTTTCCCCGTGCCCGTGGGGCCGAGCAGCCCCAGGTAGGTCCCCGGCTTGACGTGCAGGGAGATTTCCCGGAGGCGGAATTCGCCCAGCCTTAGACAAATATCTTCAAGTCTGAGCACCTACCCCTCCTTTTTCCGTCCCGCCAGCCAGCGCAGCCCGGAAAAGAACACCAGACAGAGGAGGATCAGAATCACCGCCACGGGAGAGGCGTATTTGAGTCCGTAATTCTCGAAACGCTCCCAAATCAAAATGGGGGCGATCATGGGGTGGTAGGTCAACATGACTACTGCCCCGAATTCGGCAATTCCCCGGGCCCACATCAATATGGCGCCCGAGAGAATTGACCGCCAGGAAAGCGCCAGGCTGACCTTGAAGAACGCCTGCCAGGGGGAAGCCCCCAGCGTCCTGGCGACCCGTTCCAGGCGCGGATCGACGGCGAGAAATCCATCCCGGGCGGCGTTGACCAGAAACGGCAGGGACACAAAGGCCATGGCCAGGCTAATGCCGGCGATGGTGCCCGGAAAGGTGACGCCCACCCTGGCAAAGGCCTTGCCCAGCAAAAACTCGGGGCCATATACCATTAGCAGGGCGATGCCGGCAGCGGTATGGGGAATCATCACCGGCAAATCGATGGCTCCCTGGACCAGGGTCTTCCCCGGAAAATCCCAACGGGCCAGGGCATAAGCCAAAGGAATGCCAAACACCAGGCACGTTAGGGTGGCATACAAGGCGGCCCGCAGGGTCAGGAGGATCGACTGGATGACCTCCGGGTCGATTATCGTAGATCGCATGACCCCGGGGTCCGCCGTGGCGATCATATTGACCAGGGGGATCACTATGAGCAAGAGCAGAATCCCGCCCAGCCCGGATATGACGATTTTAAAGTTGGTCATTTGACCATTGGCTTGAGTGCCGGGGGCAACTGCGCGGCATCTCCCGAGACCTCTGCCGGATAAATGGCGTGCTGCCCGCTTTTCTCCATGATCGCCCGCCCCTGCGGCCCCAGTATGAAAGCCAGGAATTTGACCGCCCATTCCGGGTGTGGCGCATTTTTGGGAATCGTCAGGCCATAGACCATGGGCGCCCCCGTCTGTTCAACAAAAGTGCCAGGCGTCTTCCCCGAAATCTTGAGCGTGGCTTGCTTGTAGAAGTCTGCATAGGCCGGAGACCCCAGGTTGATTTGATCGGGAAGCGCCACATAAGGCATATGGTGCTGCTCACATATGGATTTATAGATGAAGACGTAGTCGAGCTGGCCCGTTTCCAGAAGGGGGATCAGGTCCGTCTCTTTGGGGCGCACGTTCTGGGCGGGACAGTTGGCCAGGAGGTCTTTATAAAGACCCGGCGCTTTATAATACTTTTCGGCCAATTGCCAGATGAGCAGAGCCCTATAGCCCGCCGGATCGGCGTTGGGATCGGAATGGCCGTACCGGACCCCCTCTTTCAGGAGGATTTGGTACCAGTTGTTGCTGTTGATCTCCTTGGCGTATTTTGAGACCGGCCGGTACATGATAGCCATTTGGTTGGTGGCAAAGTGGATATCCCAGGAGGCATACTTGGGGATCAACAGGGTATCGATAACGTCATAATCGGCTGAAGCCATGATATCGCAAGGCCTTTTCAGGTCTATGATCTTCCTGGCGCAAATCCGTGACCCCGCCGCCTCCCTGAGCACATCTACCTGCGGATATTGCTGGTTGAAGGCCGCAGCCATATCTTTTAAAGGGATGGACAGGGAGCCGGCATTAAAGATGATCACCTGTCCCTGAGTCTCCGCCAGCGCTGGAAAACTGAGGATGGCCAGGCAAACAAAACTCGCCAGCACAACCGGCACGCTTCTTCCTAAAAATCGAGGTTTTCTCATAACTCCCTCAGCCCCTCCTTTCTTTGAATAGACCTATCAATTAATTTAGCGATCTTGAGCGAGCCAGGCTCACCCCGGGCCCGGCTCCGCGGCCGGAATTGGCGGGGCGGCTCAAAACCGGCGGCCGGACAAATAATCCCGGAATTCAGCCACCAGGAGCCAAAAGCGGGTGATGGCCTCCTCGCCGGCAGCAGTGAGCCAGGCCCGCCCGCCCTGGCGGCCGCCGAAGCTGCGGCCCACCAGCTCACGCCCGGCCAGGCGGTTCATGGCGGCCACCAGGGACCAGGCGTGGCTGTAGGCCATGTCCAGGGAACGGGCCGCCGCGGCGATGGAGTGGTGTTCCCGGATCCGCTCCAGGAGAACCACCCGGCCCCAGCTCAGGTAAGTCTCCCCCTCCTTTTCCAGCCAGAGGCGGCCTTTGATCTGGAAACCCTCCGCTCCGGGACCTTCTGCCAGGGCCGTGCCCCGGCCGTGATGGCTTCGCTTGTTTCCCATGGCGCTATTTTCTATAAAGTATAGCCACAAAAAGGAGCCCGGGCAATGATTTTTTCCCAGCGGTTCCGGGTCCTGCTCCGGGAGCGAGCCGGCCGCGCCGCCCTCAATTCCTTGGAATGGGTTCACTGCCATTTTCATGCGAATTCCTGCCACGGTTATTGACATCGCCCCTCGCCTTCTTAATTTTACAATGGCCGTTCAACGTCCGGCGGCAGGAATCATCCCGGGCTGCCCTAAGGGCGGCGGGCGGGAGATTGCCATCCGCTTAACCAAGGAGGAGCAAGATGATTATTTACGTTCACGAGGGCGGCTCTGATCGGGTCGAACTCACCGAGGCCCTGAACAAGGAGGGAGTGCTCTACGAGGAGCGCCAGGCGGAGACCGAAAGGGAGCTGGGGACTACCAGTTATCGCCTGATGGAAATCCGGGCCAACCTGCCGGAGGTTTTCCCGGTGCCTGCGGAATTTGTCCAGTCAGAGGGAGATACCAGGGTCTGGCGCCTGCCTTCGGGCAAAATGATCGTCAGCGACCTGGACGGCAATCTGGAGCAGATTGCCTCCCCCTTACCGCGTTGACCACCCCACAATTTGGCGCATTGGCAACCCTTGCCTGCCTTCCCATCCGGGCTTTTTCCATACCGGGAAGGCAAAATTTTGGCGCCAGGCGCTCATCGGTATAAGCTGCTAAAATAGCTCATAATATTGGCTTCAGTAAATAACAGCCCGGCCGTTTTTACTGCTATTTTTGAGAGGATATTTTTCCCACGGGGGAAGCTATGGGATCCCATGGCAACGATCCTTAACTGGAGGGAAAGATTAACAGCATTGCCGGCCTGCCGGCGGTCACAACAATAAATGTAATAAATGGAGATTATGCAGCTCCCCGGAGGCATCCATTCCAAAACCCCTCGGTCACCTCTCTCTCCTAATTTAATCCCGAAAAGTTCCAGTATTTTATGAGAAGATTCCGAATTCGTGAATTTTTCTAGACTGTTAAACACCATTACAAATCTTCGCTGCCGTCGTTTCAGCAAGCTTAGCAGCTAGATTCAAGCATTCTGCAGATGTTGCCCCATCTTCGGATAAATAAGGGAATCTCCCCTCAAGAAACAGGGATTTCCCTATTTACGAAGCCGGATAAATCGACCAAGATAGGGGCAACATAGCTTTCGACTGTGGGGTCCAGGCGGCCGCCTAATCTCGGATAAAATCCCGGCTTGGCCATCGCGTCCGCAGTCAAAATTCAGAATTCAGGATGATTTATTGCGGCTTTAAATACCTCTTCACTTTTGGGCTTGCATCTGGAAAAAACTTGACAAAAACAATTTACCATTATAATGATGCAAATATTCTTAATAGAATTGCCAGAATTGCAGGTGGGTAACCTTCCGGAAAATTTAAGTAAAATAGTAAAATATTCGAATAGGATTAAGGAGTAGGGGGTGAAGACAATGGCAGCCAGGTGGGTGTGGTTGCTGTCCTTATCGGTGCTGCTGTGGGGATTGGGGGCAAGCAGCGCCGCCGGGGCGAACCTAACCGAAAGGATGAAGAGTCAGGAGATCACCCAGGTGCTGCACCTGCAGGTGGGGCAGTCCAAGGTGCTGCGCACGGCCTACCCCATTACCCGCATCTCCGTGGCCGACCCGGAGATCGCCGACATCATCCTGATCTCCGAAAAGGAACTTTACGTTAACGGCCTCCATTCGGGGGTCACCAATCTGAGCATTTGGGGCAAAGGCCGGTTCACTTCGGCCACCGTGACGGTGGAGGCGGACCTCACCCTTTTGAAAGAAAAGCTGCACCAGATCCTGCCCGGCCAAAAAATCGCGGTGCAGGCCGCGGGCGACACCGTGGTGCTCTCCGGCGAGGTGACCGGGCCCGTGGCCCAGGAGACCGCGCTCTCCCTGGCGAACTCCTTTAGCGGAGGCAAAAAGGATAAGGTGGTGAACCTGCTCCACATCGGGGGGGTGCAGCAGGTGATGGTGGAGGTGCGCCTGGCGGAGATCGACCGGACCGTTATTGACCAAATGGGGATCAACTGGATCGCCTTGGCTTCCTCAGGCAATATTTTTGTGCAACAGATCAACGCCCTGAATGCCCTCACGGCTTTGACCCGAACTTTCAGCGGCACCTCCTCTACACAATCCCTCAGTTCCAATATCCAAGCCATTGCGAGTTTTAAGGGAGGCGGGCTCATTTGGACCGTATTCTTTAACATCCTCAAGCAGAATAACCTGGGGCGGGTGCTGGCGGAGCCCAACCTGGTGACCACCAGCGGCCAGCAGGCCTCCTTCCTGGCCGGGGGCGAGTATCCCGTGCCGAGTCCTCAGCCTAGCGGGGGAGGGACCACCGCCACCGTTACCGTTGAATACAAGCCGTACGGGGTGACATTGAACTTTACTCCCACGGTGCTGGACGGCGACATGATCGCCATGAAATTGGAACCCGAGGTTTCGGAGCTGGATCCCACCGTGACTGTGCAGGTCGCCGGCTTCAGCATTCAAGGGTTCTTGGATCGGAAAATGAGTACCCATCTGGAGGTCCATGACGGGCAGACCATTGCCATGGCCGGGCTGCTCAAGAACTTGGACACCAATGTCGTCAACAAGTTTCCCTGGCTGGGGGACGTCCCCGTTTTGGGGAACCTGTTCCGTTCCAGCAGTTGGCAGAAGCAGGAGACCGAGCTGGTGGTGCTGGTGACCCCGCACCTGGTGAAGCCCGTGACTCCGGGCACCGCCCGGATGCCCGATGACAAGTGGATAGACCCCAACGACTATGAGAAATATCTCCTGGGGTGGAGTCAGGGGCAGCCGCCGAAGGGGGCGCCGGTCCAGGTCCAGCAGCCGGCCCAACCGCTGCCGGCGGGTTTTGGGATTCAAAAACCGTAATCGCGGGGAACAGTTAACAGGTTAAAAGGCCGCCCAGCCATTTCACCTGTCAACCATTCACTTGTTCCTCTATCATATCTCAGGCAGAGGCTGGAAATGAAAAACGAGAGCCGAAGGTTGAAAGCCGGAAGCGGCCTCATCGGGTTGGCCCTGGCGCTGTTATGGCTGACGGGTTGTGTCAGCCCCGACATCCTCCAACAGGACTACGGCAATTCGGTGCAAAACAATATCGCCCAGTCGGTGCTCAATCCCCAGGCCGGCCTAACGGACACCCCGATGGTGGGGCTGCCCCCCCAGGCCGGAGCTAGTGAAATGGATGCATATAACAAGAGCTTCACCGGTGAGAAGGCGGGCACTACGTCGGCGGGCGCGGCGGGCGCGATGGGCGGGATGGGCTCTCCTGGTGGTGGTGGTACTGGCGGGGCGGCCCCGCCGCAGTGATTAAAACGGGGTGAGCAATCATGCCGGCAGCAGGGCTCGACCAATTATGGCCAGGGGACAGGGGATCCCGGCGGCAGCAGCTACCACCCCGGAGTCCTTCCGGGGCAGCCGCCGCTGGACCAGCCTCTGTCCGGCAGCGCCGGCTGGCGTGGCCACTGGCCATGGCGGCGCTGGCCGGGGCGTTGCTGGGGGCGGGTTGCAACGCCTCCTGGTTGGCTAATAATGAGACCAACCGGGTTGTAGCCTTGCCAGCCGCGGCGGACGCCGCCCGGTTGTTGTATAATGCCCATTATTACCAGTTGCTGGGGAGGCCGGAAGTCGCCTTAAAGAATTTGCAGCAGGCCCACGAGGCGGATCCCACTAATATCAAGGTGGTGGATGCCCTGGCCCAGATGTACCAGGAGCAGGGACAATTCCCACAGGCTCAGGAGTTGTACCAGGAGACCCTGACACGCTATGGCGAAAACCGGGCCTTGCGCAACAATTGGTGCTTCTCCTATTATCTTCAAGGTGACTTGCGCAGGGCCGAATCCTGCTTCCAGGAGGCCCTGGCCCGTGATCCCGGCAATATGGCCGCCCGGAACAATTTAGGACTCTTATGGTGCCGCCAGGGCAAGCTGGCGGAGGCCAAACGGCTTTGGGAGGAAGCGGAAGGCGCCACCCTCGCCAAAACCAGGATGAACCAGGCCCTGGCTTTCCTGGGAATGAGCGGTCCCGCCTATGCCAATCTAGAGGAGCCGGTGCCAGGCCGGCCACTGGCCGCTTCTTCAGCCAAATCACCGGCAGAGCCATCATCCCCAGCCGTGGAGGCGGCGCCGCCGGCGCGGCCTTTGGCCGCGGCCGCGGCCCCTGCCATTGTTGCGTCCCAAGATGGATCCCTGGTGGTGGCTGAAGGGCAGGCCAGCGTCAAGGCTACGCCAGCGGCAGGGTTGGCGGAAGCAGCTAAGGCGGCGGCCCCACAGCAACCGCCGGCCCCGGTGCTAGTTGCCACCCAAACCGTAATCCAGGCGCCGAAACCGCCCATCACTTTCGCGGCGGCGGCCCCAGCCGCACCTGCGGCTACCCGGCCAACGGCAGGGTTGCTGGAGGCGGCCAAAGAGGCGCCAGCACCTGCTCCGCCAGTGGCGGCTTTCTCCAGCAAATCCGTGGCAGTTCAGGGAAAAACCCTGGCGAAGGCGCCGGCCCCGGCCAGGGTGCTCGCCGCGGCGGCGAAGGTTGAGGCGAAAAGGGCCGCCAAAGAGGCCGCGCCCCCGCTAATCCTGACCGCCGCAGAGCGGGTGGGGACCAACATCGAGGTCCTGAATGGCAACGGCAGCCGAGACCTGGCCCACCTGGCCCGGAGCTTGCTATTCCAGGAAGGCTTCAATGTTGCTCAGATCGGCAACTATCTCGATTTCGGAGCGGATTCCACGGTGATCTATTACGGCCCGGGGGCGGAGCGGGTGGCCCGGGTCCTCCACTCCGAGATTTTCCCCGAGGCCCGGTTGGCAGAGTCTGCCGCGTTCAGAAATGGAGTGGAAATCAAGATCTTGCTGGGCCGCGATCTCCTCGAGCACCCCCGCATCATGGCCCGCTTAAGTGGGGAAGAGCCGGGCGCCTCCCCGCGAGAGCCGCAACCCCGGCCGCTGGCTTCCCAAAGGCCGGCTGCCTCGCTGATCCTGGCGAGTACGGCCGCTTCCGGGGCCGCCCGCTCACCCCGGCCTGGGCCGCCGCTCACCCCGGCGAAGACCCTGGTCCACCCCAAGGTTCCCCTGGGAGCGCTGACCGCCGAAGAGCTGATAGACAGCGTCATCGAGATCCGGAATGGCAGCCGGGCCCAGATGCTGGCTCACCAGACCCGGGCGCAGTTGTCCCAACAAGGGTTCAATGTCGGCATAATTGGCAACTATATTGATTTCGGGGCTGAAACCACGGTAATCTCCTACCGCCCCGGCACCGAGAAGGTAGCCCAGGCCCTCGTCTCCCAGTTCTTCCCCAAGGCCCAATTGGTGGAGTCCCTCAAGCTCAGAGCCGGAGTGGACATCAGGATCCTGCTGGGGAGCGATCTCCTGGCCCAGCCGCAAACCATGGCGCGCTTGACCGAGAAAGGTAATGAAGGTTATTAAACCCCTGGCAGCCATCTCCTGGCTTCTGGCCATGCTGATGCTCTCTCCCGGATGCGCCCAGCAACAAGGGGCGACCCGTCCCTCCGCTCTGGAGACCCTTGCCGCCAGCAGCTCTTCCAACGACACCATCTGGAACAAAATGAAGGCGCACTTTACGGGGGATAAACAAGCCCTGCCGCCTGACCGGCAAGAGGCCTTGGGGGACGTCGCCGTACAGGGCGGGGACTACGAATCCTCCCTGCTCGATTATCTGTCAATTCTCCGGGACCACCCAGATCGCTATGACCTGCATTACAAGGTCGCGGTCCTTTTCCTGCTCAACGGCCAGTGGCAGGCAGCCCAGCAGGAACTGGCCCTGGTTCTGATGCACCGGCCGGAGATGCTCCAGGCCCACGAAGCTATGGGGCTGGTGCTCCTGCAGGAAAAGAATTACCCCCTGGCCATCGATGAATTCCAGACGGTCCTGGGCCAGGATCCCGAACGGGTCAATTCCCTGCACCTCCTGGGGGTGGCCTACCTGGAGAGTGGTCAGCCCGGCAAGGCGGTGGTCCAACTAAAGCAGGCCCTGATGGTTGACCCCCGCCACGTTTCCAGCATCCCGCCCCTGGCGCAGGCCTACATCGATTTGAAGGATTACCGGCGAGCCATCGCCTGCCTGCAACAAGGGCTGGCCCGGGATCCGAAAAACGAAAAGCTCAATAATCAATTGGGGATGGCCCTGGCCTCGGAAAAACACTACAATGAGGCCCTGGAAGCCTTCATGAAGGCCGGGGATGAGGCCCAGGCCTACAACAACGTCGGGGTCTACTATTTCGTGGCAGGTCAATATGAAGAAGCAGCCAAGTGCTTCCAACGGGCTATTGAACTACGACCTTCTTTTTACGAGGAAGCCAAGACCAACTTGCAGCGGGCCTTGGAAAAGCTGCAGCAACTCCGGCAGGGCAACAGCTGAGGCCAGTCCGCCATCCCGAATCCCCCCCACCCCCCAGGTTCCAGTTCAGCGAGGTGAGCAGCCCGCGCCACCGGGGCCCCCTGCGCCCCCCAATTTGACAGAAGCGCTCTTGACTTAATCCTCCACAGTTATAAAGTTTAAAAATAACTCATGAGGATTAAACCGCGATTATGTGCCGGCGATCACCCTGGCGGCGCCTGGACTCCACCACTGGCGAGGGCCTGCCTCTGGCTGCTCGGGTTGGCTGTCTTGGTGGCGGCGGCCGGCTGCGGCGTCCAGGAGCTGGCCCGGGGAGAGATTCAGGCCCCCGAGGTCACCTTCCAGGGCCTCACCGTCTATCAACCCACCGCGAAGGGCTGGCCCCTGGCTGCCAACCTGCTCCTGAAAAATCCCAACCCCCAGCCCCTGAACCTGCTGGGCTACGACTATCAGTTATTGATCGAAGGCCGCAGTGTAGCCACAGGGTCTTCCCAGGAGGCGGTGAACCTGCCTGCCGGGGGGCAGACGGTGGCCCGGGTCCCCATCCTGGTGAAGTTGGACACCCTGCTGGGCTTTTTGCCCGGGTTTCTGCAAAATTCTCAGCAGAAAGTCCACTACCAAATCTCCGGCAGTTTTCGCCTGGCCTCAGTCATGGGAGGGATAATCCCGGTACCTTTCCGGTTCCAAGGGGAGGCGGCGCCCCGGGAAGGCATGGAATTTCTGCGCCCCTACTTGCATTAGATCTTCAGCCGCCAGTGAGAATATTTCCTACGAAGGAACTGAAATTTTCCCAGTGGGATGATCAAGATATCGCTTGAAAGCACCCTTTTCCTTGCTGTATAAACAAGTTGTGAGTAATATGCCCCAATAATAGGGGAGTCTTTAACTCATTTGGCGAGGTCCGGTAATAGGACCAAGGAGGATCTATGAGGCGTTTGGGATTGGTTAGCTGTCTGGCCATAGTTGTCATGTTCTTGGGGCTTGGCGCTCCCGGGATGGCTGCGGAAAAGACCATAACTCTGGGCTTTACCGCCTCTCAGACCGGAGCGTTCAACGTGGAGGCCATCCGCCAGATCAACGGCTTGAACCTCTGGATCGACACGGTGAACCAGGCGGGAGGCATCAAGCTGGCCGACGGCACCGCCATCAAATTGGCCGCCAAATTTTATGACGACGAGAGCAAAAAGGATCGGGTGCAAGAGCTTTATACCCGCCTCATCACCACCGATAAAGTCGACTTCCTTATCAGTCCCTACAGCAGCCCCCTGGCGGATGCTGCCGCGATCATCGCCCAACAGTATAAGAAGATTATGATCACCGCGGGGGCGGCTGCGGAAGCCACCCATCAAAAAGGCTACACCCTGGTCTACCAGGCTTACACCCCTGCCGGCTTCTACCTGACGGGACCTGTCGAAGTGTTGGCCAAGCTGGCCCCCCAGGCCAAGACCATCGCCATCATTTATTCAAAGGACAATTTCTCCACCGCCTGTGTGAACGGTCTGAAGAAATTCGCCACGGAGAAAGGCTTTAAAATAGTGATGGATGAAGGCTATGACCCTGCCACCACCGATTTCTCCCCTTACATCGACAAGATTCCGCCCGGGACCGACGCAGTGATGGGCGGCGGCCACTTCTCCGATACCACCACCCTCGCCCGGCAGATTTATGAAAAGAAGATCAATCCCAAGTTGGTCGGCCTGCTGGTGGCCCCGCCGGAGCCCAAATTCGCCGAACTGGGCGATGCCTGCATCTGTGTGACAGGATCATCCCAGTGGGAACCGCTGGCCAAGTACAGCCCGGAGGCGGCCAAGAAGGAAGGGGTGATGTGGTTCGGCCCCACGGTGGAGCAATTTATCGAGGCGTATAAGTCCAAGTACCATGAAGATCCCTCCTATCACAGCGCCGGGGGCTACGCCGCCGGGCTGATCTTGCAAGAGGCCATATTAAAGGCCGGCTCCACAGACACGGATAAGGTCAAGGCGGCCCTGGATGGGGAAGACATGTACACTTTTTTCGGTCTCACCAAGTTTGACACCACCCCCCAGGCCCACGGCCTCCAAATCGGCCACCAGATGATCGTCATCCAGTGGCAGAAGGATGCCCAGGGCAAGCCGGAGAAAGTGGCGGTGTATCCGCCGGCCGCCGCCAGTGGACAGGCCTTCCTCTGTCCGGCGCATTAACCTTGACTTGAAGGACATCTGAGAGGAGGGCACGGCCTGCCCGTGCCCTCCTCTGCCGGGGAAAAGCGCCAGGGCGGGCTGCGGGCCCCTCACCTGGAAATGGCCTGGCCCTTCCCGGGAAACGGGATCAGGATTTTGTCGGTCCAGGAGCCTCAAGTTGACCCAAATTCTGTCTTCGATAATTGACGGCCTGCTCATCGGCTTCGTGTACGGCGTGGCCGCCATGGGCCTCACCCTGATTTGGGGGGTGATGCGGGTCATCAACCTGAGCCACGGGGCTACCATGGCCCTGGGGATGTTCGCCACCTACATGTTGTTCACCGATCTGGCGATCAATCCCTACCTGGCCCTGGTGGGGGTGGTGGTCCTCTCCCTGCTCTTCGGCTTTTTGATTTACGGGGTGGCCCTGCACCGGGTGATCAAGGCGGGTTATCTGTCCACCCTGCTGTCCACCTTCGCGGTGAATATGATTATCATCGGGGTGGGCACCGCGGTCTTCACCACCTCGCCCCGAAATATCAACTTTTCGGCGGGCTCCTTCGACTGGGGCGGAGTTATTTTTACCGGCACCCGTCTGCTGGCGGCCCTGGCCGCACTGGTGATCACCGGCGCCCTCTATCTATTTCTCTATTTTACCCGGCCGGGGAAGGCCATCCGGGCCGTGTCCGGCAACCAGGCGGCGGCGGAGTTGATGGGGATTCCTTCGTCCCAGATCCTGGCCCTGAGCTTCGCCCTGGGTACCATGCTGGCCGCAGTGGCCGGAGGGCTTACCGCTACCTTCTTCCCCTTCACCATTTTGAGCGGCGCCTCCTACCAACTGAAGGCCTTCGTCATTTGCGTCCTGGGAGGGCTGGGCAACCCCCTGGGGGCGCTGGTGGGCGGGCTGTTCCTGGGTGGCCTGGAAGGGGTGGTTCCCATCTTCATGCCGGTGAGCTGGGTAACAGTGGTGGAATTTGTCCTGTTTGTCCTGGTCCTGGTGGTCCGCCCCACCGGGCTGTTAGGGTCCAAATAGATGAACCCTTTCCGGCAATCAGGTTTATGGCCCAGTTTCCTCCTGGTATTCCTGGGCGGCCTCGTGGTCCTGGTCCTGCGCCAGGACACCATGCGGGAAACGGCCTTCACGGTCCTGATGTTCATCGGCCTGGCTTCCAGCCTGAACATCATCATGGGCTACACCGGCTACGTTAATTTCGGCCATATCGTCTTTTTCGGCATGGGCGGCTATTTCGGCTTCTATCTGTTAAGCGAATTCGGGTGGCCCCTTTACCTGGCCGCCCTGGCCGGCGGGGTCATGGCCATGGCCATCGCCTTCATCATCGGCGCCGCAGTTCTCAGACTGCGGGGGGCCTACTTTGCCCTGGCCACCATCGGGGTCAACCAGGCAGCCGGGGCCTTTGTCAGTAATTTTGGGCCCTTCGGCGGCTCCATCGGCCTGTCCGTCAACTTCTCGGCCTACGAACGGTACGGTGGCGCCGGCCAGGCCCTGTGGCTCACCTTCATCCTTTTGTGGCTGGTCACCCTGGCGGTGGTGGTGGTGAGCTACCTGGTGAGACGTTCCCGCTTCGGCCTGGGCCTCATCGCCATCCGGGAAGATGAGGACACCGCCATGGTTATGGGGGTCAAGGCCCCCCGGGACAAGACCAAGGCCTTTTTGATCTCCGCCTTTTTCCCCGGCCTCATCGGCACCCTTTATTTCTTTAAGAATGGCAACGTGCAGCCCGACGACGCCTTCAATTTTCAGATGTCCCTGGAGGTCCTGGTGATGGTGATGCTGGGAGGCAATGGCACCCTGCTGGGGCCGGTGCTGGGGGCCTTCTGCTATGAGAAGCTGCGGGATTACCTCCTCACCAGCGTCTTCTTCAAGGACCTGCAGCTGGCCACCACGGGCATGATTCTCTTGCTCATCGTCCTCTTTGTCCCCGGGGGCGGCGTGGGCTGGCTTAGGAAGCGCTTTCCGGGGTTGCGAAAATGGCTGGAATGATCCTCCAGGTACAGGAAATCTCCAAGAGATTCGGCGGTCTGCAAGCCCTGCTGGACGTCACCTTTGATCTCACCGAGGGGCAGATCCTGGGACTCATCGGGCCCAACGGCGCGGGCAAGACCACCCTGTTCAACGTGATCAACGGGGTCCATCAGCCCAACAGCGGCCAAGTGATCTTCCGGGGGGAAAAGATTAGCGGTCTGCCTTCCTACGAGGTGGCCCGGCGGGGTCTGGCCCGGGCCCACCAGGTGGTCCGCCCCCTGAACGAACTCACCGTCCTGGAAAATGTCATGGTGGGGGCCTGTTTTGGCCGGGAACGCCACTCCCTGGGCCGGGCCGCCGCCATAGCGGAACAGGCCCTGGCGCAGGTGGGCCTGACGGAGCTGGCCAAGCGGTTGGCGGGCGGCCTCAACGTGGCCCAAAAGAAGCGCCTGGAACTGGCCCGGGCCCTGGCGGCCCGCCCTTATCTGCTGCTGCTGGACGAAGTGCTGGCCGGCCTCAACCCCTCGGAGATCGCCCATATGATGGAGACCATCCGGGAGATCAGGCACCAGGGCTACTCCATCCTGATGATCGAGCACGTCATGCAGGCAATAATGAGTATTTCGGACCAGATCATTGTCCTGGACTACGGCCAGCTCATCGCCAAGGGCAGCCCCCAGGAAGTGGCCAGCAACCCCCAGGTCATCGAGGCTTACCTGGGGGATCCGGAAATGACGGCGCGGCTCCTGGCCGAGTGAGGCGGTTTTGGGTTGCAGGCGGCGTTTTTCATCTGAAGGCCAAGGATAGACTAACTAGATGAATCTCTTAGAAGTCAAGGATATCACTTCGGGCTACGAAGGGGTCCAGATCCTCTGGGGGGTGAACCTGCGCCTGGAGAAGGGGAAGCTCACCACCCTGGTGGGTTCCAACGGGGTGGGCAAAACCACCCTGTTGAAATCCATGATGGGGCTGCTGCGCCCCTGGCAGGGCACCGTTACCTTTGCCGGCCAGGATGTCAGCCACTGGCCGGCCAACGCCCGGGCCAAGGCCGGCATGGTCCTGGTTCCGGAAGGACGCCAGCTCTTCACGGAAATGACGGTCCTGGAGAACCTGGAGATGGGCGCTTTTTCCCGGCGGGCCCGGCCGTCCTTTCAGCAAAATCTGGAGAAGGCCTTTGAGCTTTTCCCCCGCCTCAAAGAGCGGGCCCGGCAAAAGGCCGGCACCCTGAGCGGCGGCGAGCAGCAGATGGTGGCGGTGGCCCGGGGCCTGATGGCCGAGCCGGAAGTCCTGATGCTGGATGAACTCTCTTTGGGCCTCTCCCCCTTGTTGGCCCTCACCCTGTTCGAATCCCTCACGCATTTGAAAAAGACCGGTCTCACCATGCTCCTGGTAGAGCAAAACGTCACCATGGCCCTGGCGGTGAGCGACTATGCCTACGTCCTGGCGGAGGGCCGGGTGCACCTGGAAGGAGAGGCCCGGGCCCTCATGAAAAACGATGAGGTCAGGCGCGCCTACCTGGGGATTTAGTTGCGTTTTGGGTTTCGAGTCTGCCCAGGGAGCCTCATGCCTGCTAGCAATTATCCCGGTATTTTGGCAGATTTTTTAGGGTAAGGGCAATAATCGATATCAAAAAATTAGCTTTTCAATTTTTTGAATTTATATTGTAAAGTTATCACCATTGTTTGGGTCCATGTAAACTTTTGGGGATTCCCTGGCCCCTTTTGGACAGAGGCAGCCAAGGTTGCCGATATAATTGTCAGTCAACCCTGGGCGGGGTGTATCATGGAGCGGCGATTATTCCCCCGGATCTATAAGTCCTTGCCGTTCGAATACCAGGCACAATTGCAGGGTTCGGAAGATACCTTTTCACACCGGGCCGTTATGACGGACCTCAGCATTGGCGGCCTGCATATGTCCGAAACTGCTCCCAGGTTGCAACCTGACGACATTGCCGACTTCATTTTCAAATTCCAGCCCGACCACGGCAATCCCCTCATCCCCTACATAATCAAGGCCACCGGGAAAGTCAAGCGCGTAGAGCAACCGACTAAAGAATCCCCCCACTATGGGGTGGCGCTGGAATTCCTTTCGGGGCCGGTTTTCGTCTACGCGGATTAACCCCCAGGGCCGCCGTCGCGGTTAAAGCCTCCCGGGCCGCTCTAAAAGCCGAGGGACTGTCCCGCCAGCCATTCCGAGTAACCTGCCTCTTCCGGGGGACGGGCTACCTGCCTCGAAGATTGGCGAAATCTTGGGTGGCCCGGATTTCCCCGCCCAGGGCAGCAACCCCCACGCCCAGGTGGGTGTAGTCGGCGCTCAGGATGTTTTCCCGGTGACCGGGGCTGGACATCCAGGAATCCATAATATACCGGGCCAGGGCCTCGCTGTTAGCGGCGGAGATGTTGGAGCCTTCCCAGATGTTTTCTCCCCAGCTGCGGAGGGAGCCGGAGAAATATGGGCTGAGCCTGTCCTTGACAGTCAGGCCTTCGGGATTGGTATGGGAAAAAAAGCCACGCCGCAGCATGTCATCGCTATAACCCTGGGCAACGGTTGAGAGATTCCCGTCTTTGGCCAGGGGGGGGAGGCTGGATCTCTGGCGGATTTCATTGGTGAAGCGCCCGATCCATTCTGCCACGTCATTAAGGTGCGCCGGGGCCGGGGCCTGGGCCCGGGGACCCCAGGATGACGGGGGCTGATACTGCTGCCCGGGATATGGTTGACCCTGGTAGGGCTGCTGCGGATATGGCTGACAGCCCAGGGGCCCCATCAGGGCGGTGAGCCAGGCGGCCCAGACTATGGCCGCCATGACCGGCGCTAATAATTTTCGCACCCGGAAACCTCAGTCGACCCTCGGGCAGCGGGCAGGCTCAGGGGCGGCATCCAACCCGCACCCTTTGCCTGCCCTGCCCTCTCCATTTTCGCCTTCAATCACCGGCCAGCTTGCTTAGGGCCGATGAAATTCATGACCAGGGACCCCGTGATGCCAACCGCCGCCCTGGCCAGGATGATACCTGTTATAGAACTCCTCGCCATAATGACGGCCTACAGCGTGTCCGCGCCAATGCGGGTAGGCGTGCTGAAAATTCTTCCAGAAAACCGGATGGGCTCGATACCACCCATCCCATTTCGGCCCATACCATTGGCCGGGTCTGACTATGAAGGTTTCGGGATAGGCGTAATACGGGCCCCATCCATAACGTGGGCCAAAAAAGTAATACAGGATGCCATTCAAGAACCAATCACCGTTGTAATAGACCCAGGGGGTATTGAGGCCAACATAAGGGGCTGATGCGACCGGCCCAGGCGGGGGCGGATAGACCTGCGCCTGGGAAAGCCCAGGCATCGCCCCTATCATGCCGGCGCCCAGGAAAATTGCCAGTATTAACAGGATACTCAACTTTTTCATAAACGGCTCCTTTGGTTTTGAGGATCAGTCTCTGGGGCGGCTGCAATTTGCGGCCGGCCTCCCTTTCTGACTAGCGTAATCACTTGCCTGGTCCGAACCAGGCACATCTTCCCTTTTATTCATTAGACAGATTTCGGCGCGAATTGCTAGGCGTCTTGCGGACCCGGGACTAGTCGCCAGGATTGGGGCGAAACTTCATTAGCTTTGAATAGCCCGGGATGAGATAGGTCTTTGAGATAGGGGTCAGCGACCCCATCACTCCTTAGGCAAGGCAAAGTAGAAGGTGGCGCCCTCGTTCACCTTCCCGGCGGCCCACACCCGGCCACCGTGCCTTACCACCAGACGCTTGACGATGGCCAGGCCGACCCCGCTGCCTTCGTACTCCCCCCGCCCGTGCAGACGCTGGAAGACGCCGAACAGGTTTTCGGCATAGCGTTCATCAAACCCGACTCCGTTGTCCTTGACATAGTGGACGGTTTCCTGGTCCGCCACCCGCCCGCCCACTTCAATGACCGCGCTCTCGCTGGACCTGGTGTATTTGATGGCATTGTCCAGGAGATTCATCATCACCTGAGTGAGCAGTTTGGGGTCACCGAAGGCCGGGGGCGGGTCCGCAACGATTAATTGCAAATCCCGGTCCGGCGCTTCGGCCCGGAGTTGCTCGAAGGCCCGTTTACTGACAGCAGCCAAATCGACGACGGACTTGCTTAGCTGCTGCCGCTCCAGCCGCGACAGGGCCAACAGGTCATTGATGAGGTTGCCCATCATCCGGGTATTGTCGACGATAACGTCGAGCAGCCTTAGACCTTCTTCATCCAGCCGGGAGGCATGCTCGCTCGCCAGCATTCGGGAGAAACCCTGGATGGCCCGGATGGGGGCCTTGAGGTCATGGGACACTGAATAAGTGAAGGCTTCCAGTTCCCGGTTGGCGAACTCCAGCTGAGCGGTGCGCTCCTTGACCCGCTGCTCCAGTTCTTCGTTAAGGCGGTGGATCTCTGCTTCCGCCTGCCGGCGTCTGGCTTCCCGGTCCATCGATACCATGGCGAAGGAGAGCTCCTGGGCCAGGGAGTTGAGCGCCGAGATCTCTTCCGTATTGAAGAAACCCTTCTGCCCGGAATAGAGGGTCAGGACTCCTTCGACCCTTTCGCCCACAAACAAGGGAAAAGCGGCGGAGGACTTGAAACCCCGCGCCAGGGCCTCCTTCCTCCAGGGGGCCATGCGGGGATCAGCGGCAATATCGAGGCAAACATCCCAGCGCCCCTGGCGCACCGCTACCCCAGTCGGTCCCAGGCCCTCCGGGACATCTCCCAGGGAAATAGTAATGTTTTGTGGATAATCCTCTATGAGGTCGAATTGCGCCGCAGCCCGGACCAACCCGGCTTCCCAATCGACCCGGCCGATCCAGCACAGCAGGAAGTCCCCCTCCTCCATCATGATCCGGCAGGCCTGGCGGAAAAGCCCTTCCTGGTCTTGGGCGTGCACAATGGTTTCATACACCCGGGTCAATAAACGGTAAAGCCTTCCCAGGGCGGCCGCCTTCTGTTCGGCCTCTTGTCGATCGCTCATTTCTTCTTCCAGTCGAGCCACCGTTCCTCGCAATTCCTCGGTGCGCTCCCCGACCCGCTGCTCCAGTTCCTCATTCAGCCGGTGCAGCGTCTCCGCGTCGGCCATGATTCCTCCGCTAGGTGGGCAGTTGCCCGATAATTATAACTTGATCATATGAACTTTCAAGGGAAAGCCCATTGGCTCGACCCCGCCGCCCAGGGAAATTCCTGCCGGCCCGGTCCTTGCCTTCTCAACGATGACGCCTTAACTTTTGCTTACTCCCTGGTCAGCCGCCCTTCGCCGGGAGAAAAGGCCATTCCCGGAATTTTGGGTATTTATTGCCAAGGAGTTTCACCCATGGCCAGGATTCTGCGCCTCAATATGGCTCGCCAGAGTTACCACTGGGAAGAAGTTCCCCCGGCCTACACCGGTTTGGGGGGGCGAGCCCTCACTTCCCGCCTCATCCGGGAGGAGGTGGACCCTAGCTGTCACCCTCTGAGCACCGCCAACAAGCTGGTGCTGGCCCCGGGGCTGCTCGCCGGCACCTTTGCGGCCAACTCCGGGCACCTCTCGGCGGGCGGCAAATCTCCCCTCACCGGCGCCATCAAGGAGGGCAACGTCGGGGGGACCGTTTCCCAAAAGCTGGCCCGCCTGGGCATCAAGGCGGTGGTGCTGGAGGGCAAACCCAGGCAGGCTGACGGCTGCTGCCTGGTGAAGATTTCCCCGGAGGGGGTGGAATTCTTCCCTGCTTCCGAGTATGAGGGTCTGGGGAACTACCGGACCATGGCCCTGCTCTGGAAGCGCTTCGGCCGGGGCGTGGGGGTGTTGAGCATCGGCCCGGCCGGCGAGAAATGCCTGACCGCGGCCAGCATCCAGGTCAGCGATCCCGCCGGCCGTCCCGCCCGGGCGGCAGGCCGAGGCGGCTTGGGGGCCTTGATGGGGTCCAAGAAGCTCAAGGCCCTGGTGGTGGACGATAAGGGGGCCCCGGCCAGCGTTCCCCTGGCCGACCCGGAGGGATTCAAGGCCGCCGCCCGCGCCAAGGGCAAATATCTCACCTCCGGCTACGAATACGAGACCCACAGGGCCCTGGAGGCCAATACCCGGATCCGCCACCCGGATGAGATTGCTCAACTGGACCGCCTCTGCGATGACCTCGGCCTGGATCCCATCGAAATGGGGGTTACCCTGGGTGTGCTGATGGAAGGGGGGGTCATCCCCTGGGGCTCGGGGTCCGTGGCCCTCAAGATGCTGAAAAAGGTGGGAAAAAACGACCCCTGGGGTTTGATCATCGGCAACGGCTCGGCCTTCACCGGCCAGGCCCTGGGGCTGGAGCGGGTCCCGGCGGCAAAGGGGGAGGCCCTGCCAGCCTGTGACCGTCGGGCCGAAAAGGGGGTGGGCCTCACCCGCGCCTCCAGCCCCATGGGTGACGACCACACCGCAGGCTACGCGGTGGCCGTTAATTTCCTGCAGTGCGGCTGCGGCGACGAATCCTTGAAAAAGGAAGGCAACATCGAATTCTCCCGGAACCCGCAGATCGCCACCGCGGCCATCGACGCCACCGGCCTCTGCCCGTCCGTGGCCTTCCCGGTGCTGGACAACCCCGAGGCCCTGCAGTGCCTCGTGGACCTGATCAATGCCTGCTACGGCCTGAGCCTCACCACCGTCGACGTGACGGCCCTGGGCCGGCAGATCCTCCACGACGAGAAGAGCTTCAACCGGGAGGCGCGCTTCACCCGGACCCAGGACCACCTGCCGGGCTTTTTTAAAGAGAATCTGAAACCGCACAACGTCACCTGGGACTTCACCGACGAGGAAATCGCCCAGGTGCTGGCAGATTTGTAGAAAGATGGTGGGGGGAGGGCCAGGGTCCCGGCAGAAAATCCCGGCCTCCCCCAAACCCACTCCCAACCTGTGTCAAGAGCCTTGACAGCGTGGGCTCAGGCCCCGGCTGCCAGGGGGGCGAAACGCGCCGATAAACATGCCGCTTAAAATCTTCCTCAACGCCACCTTGCGGCAATATGCTTCCGGTTACGATCCGTATAACGGAATTTCATTGGAAGTCCCGGCGGGCGCCACGGTGGCGTTGGTGATCGCCCGCCTGGGCCTGCCCGCCCCGGAAGTCACCCTGATCATGGTGGACGGCCGCCGGCGGGAGGCGGATTTTGTCTTGCAGGGGAATGAACGCCTGGGTCTGTTTCCACCCATCGGCGGCGGCTGAGAATATCGCCCCAAAGTATTGTCCAGGCCGGGGGCGGCGCCATCACCGGCTGGAAGCCGGCGCCTGTAGGGGCGGCGTCTGGTGGCACAGGCCTCTGGCCTGTGGGTTTGCCCTGGGCGTGGAAACCCCGCCCCTACGGAAATGGTGGGCCGCGCCCACTCTGCCTATCTGTGCCACTATTCCCCCTAATTCTTTCCCTAATGGCGCGTAAGACGCGCCCTGCGGCTTCCATTTTGCAGAAGTCTTGTAGTTTTGTAGGGTGCGTCTCACGCACCGTTACCAGCGTCCCCATCACCAGCTGGAAGTCGGCGCCGCGGTCGCCACGTCTTATGCGGGAGGGGGAAGGGGTTTAGAAAGGGGGCAGGGCCGGTGGCACAGGCGTCTCGCCTGGGGAAGCCCTGGCCCCCCCAAGACCATCAGCCCAGCGGCAAGATCTCCAGGCGGCCGGTGTCGCCGTCGAAGTGGGCCAGGCGGCCCCGGTAGTTGGGCTCTTTGCCCAGCAGCAGGCGGATGGCCTCCATGGCCTGGAGGCTGGCGGTCAGGGTGACAGTGGGGGCCAGCACCCCGGGGACGGTTTCCGGGTCCGGGGCTTGAAGGAAGGGATAAAGGTTGACCTCCCCGCGGTCCTGGGGCATGAGGGTAGTCACCTGGCCAAAGACGCCGTTCACGGCGCCGTGCACCACCGGCACCCCTGCCTCTTTGGCCGCGGCGATCAGGTCCCGCCGGGCCCCCAGGGTATCCAGGGCGTCCAGCAACACCTGCACTCCGGGCAGAATCTGCCGCAGGCGCTCCTGATCCAGAAACTCCGGGATGGCCTCAATGAGGAGGCCCTCGTTGATCTCCCGGAGATGGCGGGCGGTGACCACGGCCTTATTCTGCCCCAGGGTGAGGGCGGTGGCCAGCAACTGGCGGTTGAGGTTGGAGGGGGTGAAGACGTCGCCGTCCGCCAGGAAGAGGCGGCCCACCCCGGCCCTGGCCAGCAGCATGGCCTGGCAGCCCCCCAGGCCCCCCAGCCCCGCCACCAGGGCGCTGCCCCGCCATAAGGTGAGCTGCGCCGCCGGGGTCAGGCTGGGGAAATTGCGCTCCAGGGCTTCGGGGAAGATGCCCGCCTCAAGGGCCGCTTCGATGGCCTGGCGCAGGGAGAGCCCCTGTGCCGCCGCCCAGGGCCGCAGGCTCGCCATCGGCGCCACCAGGAATTCCTGGCCGCCTCGTATCGCCCGCCTGGCTATCGCCTTAAGGGACATTCTAGTGGAGTGTTCCATCATTAGCTGGACATAATATCAGGACTGGAACGCTGGATTTTGCCTGGTTAAGTCCCCCTTTGAAAAAGTGGTATTTAGAGGGATTTCAAGATGTTATATTAAATCTCCCCTACCCCCCTTTTCCAAAGGGGGGTTAAAAATCAGTCATTTTCAATAGATAATCAATTATGTAACGGACCACTAGCTGGCATCCCGGTTTGGTCAGGCCTTTTTTGGCAGCCAACGCCGAAAAATGGCAGCTAGGCGGTTAATAAGACCGGATAATGTCGGCCGCCTCCCGCCAATCCCGCAGGGCCAGGGTGCACAGGCTGACGGCGTCGGCGCCGATCTCGAAGTAGCGTTGCACGTCCTGGCGGCGGCGCACCCCGCAGCCCATGATCAAAAAACAGCCCACCTTGGGGCGCAGCCCCCGGTTGTATTCATAGGCCGCGGCCCAGGCCGGGCCGCCGGAGACCCCGCCGCCGCCCACGTCCACAAGCGGCGAGGGAGGATAGCGCCCCGGGGGAAAAATGATCTCGTAGGGGATGGTGTTGATGGCGTGGATGGCCGCCACCCCAATTTTTTCCAACTCCTGGGAAAACTCGTAGGGGTGGCAGATGCTGATCTTGGCAATCAAAAAAAGGTCCGGGTAGCGCGCCTTAACCTGCTGGCAGCAGTTTAGGCCCTGCTTCAGGTTTTGGGCGATCTCCTCCTGGGAGTTGGGGCAGGAGAAATTGAGTTCCAGTGCCCAAAAGTGCGGACCCAGGCTCTCCCGATAAATCTCCAGGGCCTCCAGGGTCTCCCGGATGGCGGTTTCCGTCCCTTTGATGAATTCGGGGTAAAGGTTGGGGACGGCGTGGATGCCGGCCTCCGAGGAGCGCCGGATATCCCGGGAACAGGCCGCCACCCCCCCGTTGGTGAGGCCGTAGGCGTTGAGCATGCCCATCTCCGGCAGCCGGCGGAGGTATTTCCAGGTGAGGGGATTGGCTGGGACGAAATTGCCCCGCCTGGGGAAGCGGGTGGCCGACTTGGTGAAGACCGTGGCGCCGGTTTCCCTTACCACCTGGAGGAGGCGGCGGTAGCCCGGCAGCAGGGTATAGGGAAAGATGCCCCGCCCCGCCTGGCCCAGGGCGGTGGAGATGACCACGGGCGAAATTTTGCGCCTGGTTGAGGGCATCATGGATAAGCGCCTTGGCAGGGGCGGACCCAGGTGTCCGCCCTAAAGAAAGGAGTTGGCGGCACGGGCGTCTGGCCCCTTCCCGGCAAGCCGCTGCCTCCCCTTAAGCACTATAGTCGAATCAACCCCCGCTGGCAAGAAGTGAGAGTCAGGCGTTTTGCAGGGGCGGACCCAGGTGTCCGCACTGTAGGGGCGGGTTTTAAACCCGCCCCTACAATACCGCAGCCAAAACGGCGGACACAGCCCGCCCTGGAAGAGGGTATGGAGATGGAAATTTATAGGGCGGCCTGTGGCCGCCGATTATCTTTGCTATCCCTGGCAGAGGTACACTCCCCGGCGGCCCCATCGCCGGCTGGAAGCCGGCGCCATTGCCGCTTACGGGTTTTGCTCATATCCGGTCTGGAAGTTTTTCGTTGCAATCCAATGATGATTTGGCGAAAATTTAGGGTAACAGGAGTCAGGGAAGATATGTCTCAAGACAATGCGCACCAGGCAATCAGGCCGTCCAGATTAAAGAATTTTGGTAAAAACTTAATCCTGATATTTATCGGTTTATTTGTGGCGTTGAGTATCTGTGAGGTTTCCTTGCGGTTCTACAACCCCCTAGGATTTAGAATCAAAGGCGACAACATAATATTGCCGGTTAATAAAACCGAGATACTACATCACGATAACCCCACCAAGATCGACGCCCTGGTAGTGCATCATAATAACTCCCTCGGTTTTAAGGGTCCGGAGCCTCCCCGGGATTTCGCCAACTGGCTGACCGTGGTGACGGTGGGCGGCAGCACCACCGAATGTCTGGAAATCTCCGAAGACAAGACCTGGTCGCACGTGCTGGGGGTCGATCTGCAGCGCGACTTTAACAAATTGTGGCTCGACAATGCCGGATTTTGCGGCCAATCCACCTACGGCCATTACATTTTGATGCACAACTTTATCGACAAATTGCAGCCGAAGGTGGCGATTTTTCTAATCGGCATCAATGAAGTGGGCGTCAGCGCTCCCCGGGAGTTCGACACCCGCATGGGCACCAAGATCAGTTTCCGCTCCCTCGACAAGTTTCTGGGGGCCCTGGCTTACCGCAGCGAAGTGGCCTCCATGGCCTTGAACCTGTATCGCTATTATTTTCCCAAATCGGTGCAGGCCATCGGGGAGCGGGACATGGGGGAACTAGACCTGACCACCCTGCCGACCCTGGAGTTGACGGCGGCGCAAAAGGCGGCGCTTCTCAAGACCCATGCGGAAAAGTACGTGCCGGCCTACGAGGCGCGGCTGCGGCGGCTCCTTACGATCACCGAGGATCACCACATACTCCCGGTGCTCCTCACCCAGCCGGTGGTCTATGGCAAGGCCATCGACGACGTGACCGGCCTCGACCTCGGGAAGATCGTGGTGGCCAACGGCATGAATGGCGAGGTGGGTTGGCAGGTCCTGGAGCTTTACAACGACGTGACCCGCCGGGTGGGGGCCGAAGAGCACCTGCTGGTGATCGATGAGGCCCGGGAGATGCCCAAGAGTTCCCGGGATTACTACGACGTGATGCATTTTTCCAACGCCGGGGCTAAAGTGTTTGCCGACATCGCGGCCCGGCACCTGAGCCCCTATCTGGCCGAGAAATTCAGCAAGTTCGCCAAGGCCCCCGCGGCCGCCCAGACGGCCGCCGCCCCACCCCCGGACAGCCCGGCCAGATAAATTCATGAGAAGACCGGCGGGGCGGTGGCACAGGCTTAAAGCCCTAGCTCGGGTCAGCGCAGCACGCCGCGCCCCTGCGGCTCAACCTGGGGGAGCTGCGGCGAAATGGGCTTCGGCCCGGAGCAGGTCCGCCGGGGTGTCCACCTCCAGGGTGTCTCCCTGGGTCTCCACGATATGGATGGGAAAACCGTGCTCCAGGGCCCGGAGCTGTTCCAGTCTCTCCGCCTGCTCCCAGCGCCCCGGGGGCAGGTGCACGAACTCCTCGAGAAAACCCACCCGGTAGGCATAGAGGCCGAGGTGCCGGTAAAAATAGCCGGCGGCGGCGTCCCTTGCAGAGGAGACAGGAAACCAGCAGGGGAGCGGACTGCGGGAGAAATAGAGGGCCTGGCCCCGACGGTCGAAGACCACCTTGACCACGTTGGGGTCCGCGGCCATCCTGGGGTCGGTGAACCTGCGGGCCGGGGTCGCCATGACCACCTCCGGGTCCCGCCTAAGCAGAGCGGCCAGTTGGGCGACGAGCTCCGGGGGAAAGAGCGGCTGGTCCCCCTGGATGTTGACCACCAGGTCAGCCGTGGCCAACCCGAGAAGCTGGGCCGCCTCGGCCAGGCGGTCGCTGCCCGAAGGGTGGTCGGCCCGGGTCATCAGCGCCCGGCCCCCGAAGCCCTCCACGCAGGCCCGGATGCGCGCGTCGTCGGTGGCCACCCAGAGTTCGTCCAGCCCCTTAACCAGCCGGGCCTGCTCGTAGACCCGCTGAATCAGCGGCTTCCCCAAGATAGGCGCCAGGGGCTTGCCGGGGAACCGGGTGGACCCGTAGCGGGCCGGGATGAGGGCGATGAGTTTCATAAATCTGGGGTTCCACCCATTCTTGGGAATAATCGACTCGATTCTATGCCAGCCGGGCTGGTCCCAACGATGTCTGGAGGAACGACATCTCGCCGCTGCCAGCGCAGGCTAAAGCCTGCGGCTGCCGGAACCAAGGATTTTGCCACCCCCACCCCAACCCTCCCCCCTCAAGGGGGAGGGAGTTAAAGATGATGATGGAGCAGGCAACAATCACCCCGTACCTTATCGAGGCGCCACCGAGCCTATCTTATATTAAGAAATTATTAAGGGAGCACTTCTACGAATATCGATAATTAGTTGAAATATCATATAATAACTAAAATCTTTCGTATCAATTTCATATTAATCTCAAAAGCTGATTCCGTCAAATACATTTCCCCGGGCCGGCCGCTTGTTCCCTAGTACTCCGTGGGTTTCCTTGACAGGCTAAATTCGATGCATATCATTTAGTAATGATTACTTCCTGTTAGCTGTCAGGAAGCAACAGGTATTGCCGGGCGCACCCGCCTGGGCGCCCTTGAAAAGGGCGGACACAGGGGTCCGCCCCAACTAGAGAAGGAGGCAGAAGACTTGATCCCCATTGACAAATTGACCTATAAGGCCCAGGAGGCCCTGCAGGGGGCCCAGGAATTGGCCCGGCAGTTGCACCACAACCAGTTGGAGCCGGCCCACCTGCTCAGGACCCTCCTGTCCCAGGAGGGGCTCATCGTGCCCCTCCTGAAGAAATTGGAAGTCGATCTCCCAAAGCTCCTCCAGGGGACGGAAGACCTGCTGACCCGGCTGCCGAAGGTGAGCGGCGAAGCCCAGGTCTACCTTTCCCCCGCCGTCAATAAAGCCCTGGATGAGGCCTTGAAGCAGGCCAGCCAGATGAAGGACGACTACGTCTCCACCGAGCACCTGCTTTGGGCCCTGACCGCGGACAAGGCCACCGATGTCGGCAGGCTGCTCAAGGCCCAGGGGCTCACCCCCGAGGCCATCCTCAAGGCCCTGGCGGACCTCAGGGGTTCCCAACGGATTACCGACCAGGCCCCGGAGGAGAAGTTCCAGCCCTTGGAGAAATATGGCAAGGACCTGACGGAAATGGCCCGCCACGGCAAGCTGGACCCGGTCATCGGCCGGGACAGCGAAATCCGGCGCGTCATCCAGGTGCTGTCCCGGCGCACCAAGAACAACCCGGTGCTCATCGGCGAGGCCGGGGTGGGCAAGACTGCCATCGTGGAAGGCCTGGCCCAGCGCATCGTCGATGGCGACGTCCCCGAGAGCCTGAAGAACAAGCGCCTGGTGGCCCTGGACCTGGGCTCCCTGATCGCCGGCACCAAGTTCCGGGGCGAGTTCGAAGAACGCCTGAAGGCGGTGCTCAAGGAGGTGACCGAATCCGAAGGCCAGACCGTCATGTTCATCGACGAGCTCCACACCCTGGTGGGAGCCGGCGCCGCCGAAGGAGCGGTGGACGCCTCCAATATGATCAAGCCGGCCCTGGCCCGGGGTGAGCTCCATTGCGTCGGGGCCACCACCATCAACGAATACCGCAAATACATCGAGAAGGACGCGGCCTTGGAGCGCCGCTTCCAGCCCATCATGGTGAACGAGCCCTCGGTAGAGGATACCATCGCCATCCTCCGGGGCCTGAAGGGAAAATACGAGGTGCACCACGGGGTGCGCATCAAGGACAGCGCCATCGTGGCCGCGGCCACCCTCTCCAGCCGCTACCTCACCGACCGGCACCTGCCGGACAAGGCCATCGACCTGATCGATGAGGCCGCCTCTAAGCTGCGTATGGAGATCGATTCCCGCCCCGCGGACATTGACGAGGTGGAGCGCAAGATCACCCAGGAGGAGATCGAACGGGAGGCCCTGCGCAAGGAGCAGGACCCGGCCTCCAAGGAGCGCCTGCTCAAGATCGAAAAGAGCCTGGCCGCCTCCAGGGAGAAGAGCGGCGCCCTCAAGGCCCGCTGGCAGCAGGAAAAGGACGTCATCAGCCGCATCCGCGCCATCAAGGAGCAGATCGAGAAGGCCCAGTTCGACGCCGCCCAGGCGGAACGTATCGGCGACCTGGCCCGGGCCGCGGAGCTGAAATACGGGGCGCTGCTCAACCTGCAAAAGGACCTGGAAGACGAAACCGAGAAGCTGGCAGACATGCAGCAGCAAGGGGCCATGCTCAAGGAAGAGGTGGACGCCGAAGATATCGCCGAAGTGGTCTCCAAATGGAGCGGCGTCCCGGTGACCCGCCTGCTGGAAGGCGAGAAGCAAAAGCTCCTGCGCATGGAGGAGCGCCTGGCGGCCCGGGTGGTGGGCCAGGAGGAGGCGGTGCAGGCAGTCTCCAACGCGGTGCGCAGGGCCCGCTCCGGCTTACAGGACCCCAACCGGCCCCTGGGTTCCTTCATTTTCCTGGGCCCCACCGGGGTGGGCAAGACCGAGCTGGCCCGGGCCCTGGCCGAGTTTCTTTTCGATTCCGAGGCGGCCATGGTGCGCCTGGACATGAGCGAGTACATGGAAAAGCACACGGTCTCCCGGCTCATCGGCGCCCCCCCGGGGTACGTGGGCTACGAGGAAGGAGGGCAGCTCACCGAGGCGGTGCGCCGGCGGCCCTACTCGGTGGTCCTCTTCGATGAAATCGAGAAGGCCCACCCGGAGGTCTTCAATTCCCTATTGCAGATACTGGACGACGGCCGCCTCACCGACGGCCACGGCCGCACCGTGGACTTCAAGAATAGCATCATCATCATGACCTCTAATATAGGCAGCCAGTACCTCGCCGAGGTCAGCGACGAAAAGCTCATGCGGGAGCGGGTCATGGAGGCGCTGCGGCTCCATTTCAAGCCGGAGTTCCTCAACCGGGTGGACGATATCATCATCTTCCACCGCCTCACCAAGGAGCAACTGCGGGAGATCGTTTCGCTCCAGATGTCCAGGCTGCGGCAGCTCCTGGCGGAACGCCAGCTCTCGCTCGAACTCAGCGATAAGGCCCGGGACTTCCTGGCCGAGGCGGGCTACGACCCGGTGTACGGCGCCCGGCCCCTGCGCCGGGCCATCCAGCACTACCTCCAGGACAAGCTGGCCCCAATGCTCCTGGAAGGACGCTTCCAGGAAGGCGACACCATCCTGGTGGACGCGGACAAGGCCGGGGAAGGGCTAACCTTCAAAAAGAAGAAATAGGCATTGATTATGGGGGCGGGGTTGAAACCCGCCCCTACAGCCAGTGGGGAGGGCCAGGGATTTCACAGGCGAGACGCCTGTGCCACTGGCCCTGCCCCATCCTCAACCCCTCACCCAACCCCCATAAGAGTAAGGGCGACCCGCTGGGTCGCCCTTTTTTGTTTTAATCGCTTTTGTCAATCGGCCCACAGACTGATCTTTGACCTTTTTACATGCTTCCGGCTCAGCCCGATTGGAGCATTTCACTTTTTTTTGTTACTGAGCCATTCTTTAATAAAATGCATAAATTCATTAACTCCCATTTTTTGTATATCTTTATGTTCATAACCTTTCGCAGTTGCTTTAAGTTCAAAATCTGTCATAAATAAATTATATTTATCCCACATTATCGTTACACTATCTGCCATGATTCTATCATTTTCAACAAACCACTGCCTAAGTTCTTCTATTATTTTTTTTGGCTTATTATTATGTGCCTTTATGTCAAAGCCAGATAAATCTGATAATGCCTTTTGATAGCTATATTTGTCTTTTTCAAAAATAATACACCGCTTTTCCTTAAATTTGTCACTTCCAAACAATCTGCACCCAATATCAACTCCTAGTTCATAGGGCATATTTAATCTGTAATATTCTAATTTCTTGGAGGCCTTTAATCTAGATATATCATGAATACTAAATTTAGAATTTTGTATCAATTCGCAAATCTTACTAAATCTTTGTTCACCAGAATCAGATCTTTCTAAGGCTATACGAGGATTATACCCTAAATAGACAATAGTAAATAATATTGGCCTGAGTAATTTAGTATATTTTAAGTCAAAGGGACAATTAATGAAAACATTTTTGGAAAAGTCCTCGGCATCTGAGGTCATTTATCTTTCTTTCCCTTTTCCCAATTTTGTATTGATCCGTCTTTTTTATGAACAATTACATCATGACCTTGCTCAACAAGCTTTCTTGCTCCCTTAATTGCTGAATCCTTTTTTTGATATATTTTAGTGGCTTTTATATTGCCTTCTATCTTTATGGCCCAACCATCATCCCGGGATATTATATGGGCTCGTTTGGAAGAGCCACTCGTCGTTGAAGTCTTAGTCATTTTAGCCCCCGTGTAGGGTTTTTGAATAAAATATAATGCTTTAAGATAGAATCGTCAAATATTTAATTATATAATAAATATAAATAGTTACCTGGGTTTATTCAATTCAGCCAATATAATTGGCCAGATCTTCCCCGCCTTGCCCGGCAGGAAGTAGTTGGTGAGGGTATAGGTGAGACGGGTGGGTGCCAGGTTGTTTTCCACGATGGTGGCGCCGGACTCCTTGGCGGTGTGAGGGAGGTAACTGGCCGGAGCCACTTCCCCGGAGGTGCCGATTACCAGGAGCAGCTCGCACTCCCGGGCCAGCTCCTCGGCCTCCCCCTGGGCCGCAGACGGGATGGCCTCGCCGAAGAAGACCACGTCGGGGCGGATGAGGCCGCCGCAAGGGCAATAAGCCGGAGGCTGCTGGAAATCTACGGACTCCCTGGGCTGCGGCGTATGGCAGAGGTCGCAGCGGAGGCGCGCGGCATTGCCGTGATACTCCACCACCCGCTTGCTCCCCGCGGCCTGGTGCAGATTGTCCACGTTCTGGGTGATGATACCCAGGAGAAGCCCCTGGGCCTCCAACTCCGCCAGGGCCAGATGGGCCGGATTGGGGCGGGCCTGGCTGATGAGCCCCTCCATCTCCCGGAGCATGGTCCAGACCTTGGCCGGATTGGCGCGCAAGGCCCGGATGTGGGCATATTCATAAGGATCGAAGCGGGACCAGAGGCCGTCGGCGCTGCGGAAGTCAGGAATGCCGGATTCCACCGAGATGCCGGCGCCGGTCAAGGCCACCGCCTTCCGCCCCTGGCGCAGCAGGCCCGCCGCGAACTCCGGGGAGATCTCTTTCTGTTTGGCCTTCATGACGCTCCCCATCAATAACAGTCTTTAATCCCGGTAATGTCCGGTGTGGTTTTTGCTAATCCGCCGTGTAACCTGGGCTACCAACTCCCCATTTTTGATTAACTTCTGGAGTTCTCTTGCTTTTTCCCATCTTCCCTCCCAGGGGAGAGGGGGTTTTGCTATTAACGACTTCAGCCTACATCGGCCGCGGCTGGCTTTATTTCGCCAATCCGCCGACGCCGCCATCCCCTTACCCTAAGAAAAAACTCGAATCCGGGCGTCCAGGGCCAGGAGTCCGGGCCGGCCGGGAAAGACCAGCACCGGGTTGAGGTCCACCTCCTGGATTTGGGGAAACTGGGCCAATAGCTGGGACAGGTTCGCCAAGGCCCCGCTCAGGCCTTCCAGATCTGCGGGGGGCTGGCCCCGGAAGCCGGCGAGCCCGCGGCCGATATGGGTCTCCGCCACGAGATCCCGGGCCTGGGCCGGGCTGATGGGGGCCAGCCTCAGGGCCACGTCACCGAGGAGCTCGGTTTCCAGACCCCCGGCCCCAAAGGCCAGCACTGGCCCAAAGGTCCGGTCCCGGCGGCCTCCCAGCAGCACTTCCCGGCCGCCGGCCACCTGGGCCATGACCAGTACCTGCCAGGGCTCCTCCGGGGGCAGTCCCTCTCGAGCCAGGCCGGCCAGTTGCCGGTAGGCGGCCATTACCGCCTCTCCATCCTTAACATTCAAGAGGACGGCCCCGGCTTCAGTCTTATGCACCAGGCTGGGGGCGGCCAGTTTCAGGACCACGGGAAAACCGAGATTGACAGCGGCCGCGGCCGCTTCCTCCGGGCTGGCGGCCACTTGCCAGGGAGCCGCCGCCACTCCCACGGCCTCCATGATGGTGAGGGCCAGGGGCAGAGGTAGAAATCCCTCCCGGGTCTCTTTGGCCTCTCTTGTTTGAGCCAGCCACCTGGAAAGCTGCTCCGCAGCCGGCAAGGGGGTGGCCGCCACGACAACCTCCGGAGCGGAGGCCAGGGCCTGATCCCGGCTCAAAGCCAGGGCTCGGACTGCTTCTTCTGGGAAGTTAAACACCGGCACCCCCAGGGTTTCCCGGAAAAATTCCCCTTCCGCCAGGGTGATCAACAGGGTGATGGCCAGGGGCTTGCCGGCAGATTGAGCCAGCTCCACCATGCGCCGGGCCATTTCCCGGCCGGCTGGGATCTCAAAGTCGGCCATGGGGCCATAGTGGAGCAGGACCGCGTCCACCTCCGGGTCGCGGCAGACCTGGGCCATCACTTCGGTATAGACGTTGAAGTCGAAGACGTCCCCCAGGTCGATGGGGTTGCCGGGGCTGATGACCCCGGCCCGGGAGTGGGAGCGGATAAAATCCGCCAGCGGCGGGGCCAACGGCGGCAGGCGGAAACCATAGCGGCGGCAGGCATAGGCGCCCACCACCGCCTCACCGCCGCTGCGGGAGAAAATCACCAGGCGGTTTCCCTTAACGGGCGGCTGGCCCACCAGCTTGGCCAGGGAGAGAAACTCCGCCTGGCTGTGGAGGTGCACCATGCCGCCGTGGCGGCAGGCGGCGGCCAGCACTTCCTCATCGGTACTGAGAGAAGCGGTGTGGGATTGGGCAATGGCCGCGGTCTCCGCCCCCACGTTGGCCACCTGCAGAAAAATGGGTTTGGTGGCCCCCCGAGCCGCCTGCAAGAGGCCCCGGCCATCCTCGATACCTTCGAGATAAAGATAGACCGCTTCAGTCCCCGGGTCCTCCAGGAAATAGGCCAGGGCCTCGTTTTCCGCCACGTCCAGCTTGTTGCCCAGGCTCAGGAATTTGTTGACCCCCATGCCTTCATTGGTCATCCAGGCCATCAGATGAGTGGCCACCCCGCCGCTCTGGGCAATGATGGAGATCCGCCCCAGCCTGGGCCGAGGCTGCAGTTGGGCGAAGGGCAAGGCCAGGCCGGTCTCCAGGTTCATGCAACCCAACCCGTTGGGGCCGATGAGCCGCATTTGGTACTTTTTTAAAAGGTCCCGGACTTCCTCTTCCAAAACCCGGCCAGCCGCGCTAAGTTCAGAAAACCCGGCGGCTTCCACCACCACCCGGGAGATGCCCAGCTCTCCGCAGTCCTTAACCAGGGCCGGCACCAAACGGGCCGGGGCCAGGATCACCGCCAGGTCCACCGGCTCGGGAAGCTCCCGGAGGCTCGGGAGGATGGGTAAACCAAAGGCAGAGCCGGTCCGGCGGCCCACCAGGAATATCTTCCCCTGATAATTAAACTGCAGGAGGTTGGCCACAATCCCCCGGGCCAGATTGTCCGGGGAGTCCGATACCCCCACTACTGCCAGGTTTTTTGGATAGAAGAATTTTTTCATAGGTATACTTGGTGACCGTCCACAAAATAGTATAAAATATTCGAGGAATAAGGAACCTCAAAATCACCAATCCTGGTAAAATGGTTCTCCCCCTTGCAGCCTGCTGCGGAAATGGCTGGCGGCGCCGTAAACTGCAAATGTGCTGATAAAACTGACAAAATGGTCCGGAGAGCTGAGTGGCTTATGAGAAATGCGCCAAAGTGAGCCAGGAACTCTGGGGTGATTTGGAGGAGCGGGATTCGGCGGAGGTGACCGGCCGCACCGGGGTCATTTTCCGGGAGGGGGAGTACGAATTGCCCTTTCTGGACCGGGAGTTGCGGATCAATCCGGCCCGGCGGCAGGTGCGGGTGCTTCCGGGACTGGAAGAGGACCCGGGGTTCCGGGCCTGCCTCTTGGCCCTCACCTACCTGCTGCATCTGGTCCCCTCGGGCTTGGGGCCTCCCATCGGCCCCCTGGAATTGCCGGGAGGGGCCACCTTTTTTCGGGGCCATCACGTGCTTCCCAACGCACCCTGGAAGCCAGGTTCGGCCTGGATCTGGCCAGTTTCCTGGCCGCCGGCCGGAAGCTCGGGGCGGAAGTTCAGCCGGCCGGGGACGCGGCCCTGGCCCTGCGGGTCTTTCCAGGGCTGCCGGTGGCAGTGATCCTGTGGCAGGCGGATGAGGAGTTTCCGGCCCGGGTCTCCTTCACCCTGCCGGCTCACCTGGACCGCTTCTGGTTCCTGGATGCGGTCTGGAGCATGCTTTCCCTGGTGGCCCAGGAACTCCTTAAGGCCGGGGAGCCATGACCCCCGGCCCGCGCAGCAGGCGCGCCGGCTGCGAAGCCATTGAAATTACGGGAGTAGTTTTTGGCTGTGGAAAGCTCCAACGTAAAAGAGCATTTAGTCTCTTGGGTCTCGAATATCAGGCTTTAAATAAATAAGGTTTTGCACTCCGGAATTGAGGCGGGGTCTAATTAAATTTCCTGGAATGGATGGGATATGGCTCACTTATACAAAAAAGTTAAGAAAGGGCGTGAATATTACTATATCAGGGAGAACCAGCGGGTCAAAGGCAAGTCCACCACCGTGAACCAGGTCTATCTGGGCACCGCGGACAAGGTCGAAACCCTCTTGGGCCGCGGGGGGATTTCTCCCAAGGAGTTCGGGTCGGTCTTTGTCATCAATGAGTTGGACAAGGACCTGGATCTGGCGGGAATAGTCAATGAAATTCTGCCTCCCAAGAAGCGCACCAAGGGTCCTTCTCTTGGAGATATGGTCTTTTACGCCGCCTTGAACCGGGCCATCGCCCCCACCAGTAAGCGGCAACTGGCAGCCTGGTATGAGACCACCGACATTCAACGCATCCGGCCCCTGCGCCTGGAGTCCCTAAATTCCCAGAATTTCTGGAACCACTGGGATCGCATCAATGACTCGGACCTGGAACGGATCGCGGTCACCTTTTTTAAGAAGGTGAACTCCCTCTGGGCCAACGGGGAAAGACGGTTATTGATCGAAGCCGCCAGATTGCCCGCTACTCCCAAGTCTCCGCTGTTGGCTGAGGCGTGGCCGGACGAGGAGTTTGTCGGGCAACCCCAGCAACCGGGCAGCGGTTTGGCCCTGGTGAGCGCCTGGCCGCAGCGGGTGCCCTTGTCGTATCAAATCTTTTCCGGGAACCTCTCGGAAGGAACGTTCTTCGACCGCGGCCTGGATGGGCTGTTGGCCCGGGTGGCGCATCTGGGGGTGCCGGTTAAGGACGTCACCTTACTATTCCACCGCGGGATAGACTCCGAGGCCCTGGTCAGCCGTCTCAACGGCCAGGAAGGGCTGCACTTCATCGCCTCCTGCCCTCCCGAGGCGGCTCCGGAATTAACCAAGATCTCCATGAAGGAGTTTTCCCCCCTCCCTGGACTGGCCCAGGGGCTCCACCCAACTTTGGGAGATGACGACGGACAGGCGCTTTTTTATGAAACCCGGGCGGACTTCTGGGGACGCTCCCGCCGGGTGTTCGTCACCTTCGACCCCGAGGCCTTCCAAAAGAGCTACTGGGACCTTGGCAAAAAGGTCCGAAGGGTGCGCAGGGAGATGGCGGCCCTGGAGCAAGGCTGCATGCAGGCAGAGTCAGGGAAAGAGGTGCCCCAGGCCCTCAAAGACCGCCTGACTCAGTTGTGCCAGCGGCTGCAAATCAGCCCCAGCCTCTTTAAGTGGGTCCGGGAGAAGGGGCGCTCCCACCCGGTCCTGGAGCTCGACCACTGCCAGATGGCCGACAGCGTGCGTAATTTCGGGAAACAGATCTACATCACCGACCGGGAAGATTGGGCCCCGGCGGAAATATTTGAAGCCTGCAGCAGCAGGTGGGTCCAAGAGGCCCAAAGCCCGGGGGGCAAAATCAACGGCCTCAGGGCCGCCAACGGGGGCGAGCCCCTGAGCGCCATGCCGGTGGCCCCCAGGCCCTTTTACCATTGGACCGGCTCCAAAATCCGGGTGCACCTGTTTGTCTGCGTGGCGGCCATGACCTACCTGGCCCTACTGTGCCAGCGGCTCAGTGCCCAGGGCTTCCACCTCGCTCCCCGGGAGGCCGTGGAGGAGTTGAGGTCCCTAAGGACCGCCATCTTTAAGGAAAAAGAGGATGGCAAGCTCAAAAGGATGGTGGAGCCGGTCAGCAACAGGCAGTCCGCCATCTTAAGAGCCATGGGCTATCAGGTCAAGGACGGTGACATCCTGCCTCTGTAAGGCCCACCAGGTGGTTATCTGTTTTCTGGGAAGGGCGGAACAAAGTCAAAGGTCCCAAGGTAGAGACAGATAATAGGAAACCGAAAACTGTCTTTTTCCCCGCTCAAATAGGCGGGGTAATGGTGACCAGCAGCCGCAAGTCAGTCCCGGCCCTGATCCCGTGGGGTTCGGCGATCTCGGAAATCAGCACGTCTCCTTGGGTGGCCGGCAGTATGGCGCCGTCTTTCCCGAGGAACTCCCCCTTGCCCTCCAAGACTACCAAACTCACCTGTCCCTCGATGTCGTGGGCATGGACCGGGAGTTCCTGGCCAGCTTTGAAATTGAAGTTAAGGATCTTGAAATAGGGAGAGTCGTGTACCAGCAGCTTTTTCATGCCTGTTTCCGAGAAATCATTGGCCTCAATCACATTGACCTTTTTCATCGAGGTTGCCTCCGCCTTCATCTTTTTGGCTCAGCCTTCTAATAAACCTTAATTAGTACCCTAAGCAAAAGCAATCCTTGACCCAAGCCCAGGTTTCTGCCGAAGCGGCCACGGGAAACAGGACCGGCGTACCATCCCAGGATTATTTTTTGCGTAGGGGGCCTTTCTCGTTTAACCTGGCAATGGCGCCTCCCCTGGTGGTGGGGTGGGAAATAGGAACCACCGGGACACCAAGGTGCAGAAAAAGAATATGGGCGCCGTCCTCCGGTTGGTGGGACTCTATAATCTCGTTCTCAGGTTGCAGTTGGGAACACCATAGCGGAGCATTGCTAAAAAGACGGGAGGGGGCTAAAATAGAGGCCAAGCCGGCATAGCTCAGTGGTAGAGCAGCTGATTCGTAATCAGCAGGTCCTCGGTTCGAATCCGAGTGCCGGCTCCAGTTAAATCAAATGGTTAGCTATTTTGGCTAACCCCATTTTTATGTTGGGCTACCAATCGGGCTACCATTTACACCTGCATAGCACCTCAGAATTTTTCGCCATGTTAGGGCTACCACCCAGGCTACCATTCAGGTCCACTTGACCCCCATCCCGCCGGCACGGTTACCCCCGGTCTGCGTGCTCCGGCCCCGGCCACCTGGTGCAGCCCCGGTAGCCTGAGGATTTTTCGGCCCCGAAAGGCAAACCCAGAGGGCTGGGACTCCCGCCCCCCTGCCTGGTAGGCTGCCAACGGGGATTTTTTCAATTTTTCGTCGAGGGTCAATCAGCAGCAGACCCTCCCTTAAGTCAGGGGACCGAGCTTATCAACCGTCCTGGGGCCTCTCATGCGGTCGGTTTCCCTTTCTGCCGTATCGGTTTCTGGTAATCCAAGTGATTACTTTCTCAAAAGCTACTTCCCGTTTAGGGTCATCGGCCTCTATTCTTTCCAATTGGCTAATGGCTATCGTCGCAAAGCATATTGCGTCGGAAACTGGTTCGATAACTGTCTCTTCGATTAAATCCTCAGCGACATTTTTAATATGCTTCGCCGCCACCTTCCCCTCTAGTATGGTTTTAACAGTTTCCAAACTCCTCAAGGCCAGGCGCAACGGGGCCGGTATCCTCCGCTCACCCCTTTCCCAACGGGAGACCGCCAGCTTCTTGACCCCAAGGGCCTCCGCAAGTTCTACTTGAGTCAACCCCCGGCTTTTCCGCCACGCTTTTAACTCTTCCTTTGTCATGTCCACGATAATAATCCAATGGATAACTATTGTCAAGGGACTTTTCAAGCGGTCGGTTTCCCTGGCGGCGCTTCCTATCCCCCTTGGTGATCTCTTTTTTTTGGCCTCAGCGCTTATACTGACCGGGTAGTTTTCAACGATCAGCTTATGGCCTATCCAAAGCCAAGGTCATCCCCTTCCGTTCAATGTAGGGGTTCTCAGGGGGTCGCTTGAGAGGAGGGGAGCCGGTCAAAGACAAACGGAGATGAGAGGGACCTTGAGATAGGGTGTCTGGTGCATCCCTCGCCTGGGCCCGCGTTGTCGTCCCCCCTGTGGTGTGCCAGCACCCTCGCCACGGCGCCGGCACGGTCACCCCGGCCTGCAAACCGCTCCCCCGCCCCGTCCCCGGCGTCCACCATGCAGCAACCGCTCGCCGCGGCTCTCCTGGCGCCGCGGTCCTCCCCGGCCCCGCCCCGATCCTGGCCTGAAGGATTTTCGGTCCCGGAACCCCAAACGCCTAGTGGGACTCCTACCGCCCCCCCATAGTCAATGCTTTGTCCGCCAAATTTTTCATAATTTCTTTTTCAGACCCCCCCCTGGTATTGGGCCGGCCCAAAAATTTTATAAGCAAAATATGGCCGGTTGGCGGGGCCTTCATAGGGCGATTTAAGCATTTTACAGGCTACCCTTTACCTTTCCCTTTGGGTGACCGTTTGCGGGCCGTGGTGGGCTGTAAGTGGTCATCATTACTGTAGATTTATCTTTCCGAAGATAGGGCTGAGGAGGCTTCTGGGGTGCCGGTGCTCTCGGCGGGCAGGATCGGCCAGGAGAAGGGCGACGGCACCTGTGGCGATTTCTTAATGCCTGCCATTTCTGGCGCCAGCACTGTCCGGTCCCGCAACTATGGCTTTGGTCTGAATCCGGAAACCTCGGGCCGCGACTCCCTCTCCCCGGGTAAATATGATCACCCCAGAGATTTTTCAATTTTTCGAGAAGATTAGCAACCCGAATTCCATTTTAAAAGGCTTTCAGATATACGAACCATATGGAAAGATTCGTGGAAGGGCGTATAGTGGCAAGTTAGTAGCTATCCTTGAATAGCCCTTCTCACTGCAAGGTTATGACAGATATCCAGTGCCCGCAGTGGTATATGGTATTCTCAAATGAGTTGATTTCCCTTAGCAACCTTAAAGCTGGGCAAGGAGCGGCCCGCTGCCCTGGGGCTTCTCCCTGCCCGCCTCAATCCACCTTTTCATGGGTATAGTGAAGAATTCTATTTTTCCCTTCCAGGTCCCTCTTGAGGGCTTCCTCATCCTTCACCTCTCGGCCGGATGAAGACCCGCAGAAAGCTTCCGGAATTTTGGGGCTGGTTTATCGTTGGCTAATCTTGTCCAAGGGGTTGTCAAGTCTTCCCAATTTGTGTAATTGTTGCTAACGGTATTTTGAATAAAATTCTTTTGGATAAATCGTAGCAAAAACCTCTTCCTAAGCCATTTCATCTTTTTGGACTAAACTCAGATTCGAGGTCATCCGTGACTACTGGGTTCAGCCATTCGCCTGCGTCCAAGCTCAAGGCGGCCGCGGTCCTCACGGCGGCGGTGCTACTCCTGGCCGGCTGCCTGGAAATCTTCGGCCCCCTCCCTTATTATCGCCTCAAGACCCTGGACCTCCTGTTCCGCCACGTGCCCCTGGCGCCGGCCTCCCCCCAGGTGGTGGTGGTCACGGTGGACCAGCCCGACCTGGATTTCTTTAAGAAGCAGGGGGTCGTTTGGCCCTGGCCCCGGCAGCTGTACGCCCCTATCATCGAATATTGCCGGCAAGCCGGGGCCCGAGCGGTGATTTTCGACATCCTCTTCACTGAGGCCTCCTCCTATGGCCCCGAAGATGACCAACACCTGGCCCAGGCGGCTGCGGCCGAAGGCAAAGTGGTCCTGCCCTTTTCCCTGACCCGGGAGGAAATGGGGGCCAATCCGGATGAGGCGGCTTTGCTCGATAAGGCCGGTTTGGAGATCCCCGGCCAGCCCCCTCGGGAGTTGGAGAGGGAAATAACCTACCGCGGCGTGACCACCCCGGTCCGACCTCTGCTGGATGGGGCCCAGGCCCTGGGCAATGTGGAATGTCATCCCGATGCGGACGGCATCTACCGCCGCGTCCCGCTGGTCTTGCCCTTTAAAGGCCGCTGGCTTCCCATGCTGGGCTTTGCCGCCTTTCATCGTTTCGGCAATAATGAGCCCCTGAGGTTTGAGAAAAACTGCCTGCTCCTTGGGAACCTGCGGATTCCTCTGGACGACCGGGGCAACCTGCTCCTCAAGTTTCGCGGCCCCAGCCGGAGCTACCGGCGCTTTGCCGCGGCCAACGTCATCGCTTCCGAGGCCCGGCTGCGTCACCAGCTGCCGCCCATCTATCCGCTGCAGGATTTTGTCGGCAAGTGGGTCCTGGTGGGCCTCACCGCCCCGGGATTGTATGACCTCAAGGCCTGCCCCATGAGCGGGGTCTTCGCCGGGGTAGAGGTGCACGCCACCTTGCTGGACAACCTGCTTAAGGGGGATTTTCTCCGGACCCTGCCCGGCTGGGCCTTATGGCTTTGGGCCTTGCTGCTGGCCGCGGTCATGTCCGTCGTCGTCCTGTTCTTCCGGCATCTCCTGGTTACCCTGGCGGCCTTTCTGCTGCTGCTGCTAATTTATCTGACCCTGGCGGTCCTGGCCTTCCGTAGCGGCTGGTGGGCTGACCCGCTCCTGCCGGGGCTGGCCCTGGCCCTCAGTTTCGGGTTGGCCACGGCATACAGCTATGCCACCGAGGGCCGCCAGAAGCTTTACATCCGCCGCATGTTCGGCCAGTACATGTCCGAAACCGTCATCAGCGATCTCCTGGCGCACCCGGAGAAACTGCAACTGGGAGGCGAGCGCCGCAGGGTTACCCTGTTCTTTTCCGACCTGGCCGGCTTCACCACCCTTTCCGAGCATTTGGATCCCGAAACCGTGGTGGCCCTCCTCAACGATTATCTCTCCTCAATGACCGAGATCATCCTGGAGGAGGCAGGCACGGTGGATAAATTCGAAGGGGACGCCATCATGGCCTTTTGGGGGGCGCCCCTGGACCAGGAGGACCAGGCGTTGCGGGCCTGCCGGGCGGCGCTGCGCCAGCGGGCCGCACTTTCTATCCTCAACCAGCGCTTTGCCGGGCTGAATTTACCGCCCCTGGCCATGCGGGTCGGCCTCCATACCGGCGAGGCCATCGTCGGCAACCTGGGCTCCGCCAGGCGCTTCGATTACACGGCCATCGGCGACACCGTCAATCTGGCCTCCCGCCTGGAGGGTCTCAACAAGTTCTATGGCACCACCATCATGGCCAGCGAGGCCACCGTGGCGGAGTGCGGCAAGGCCGTGGGCTTCCGGGAGCTTGACCTGGTGGCGGTGAAGGGCCGGGAGACGCCGGTGCGGGTCTTCGAGGTCTTGGCCCTCAAAGAAGACCTGACCCCGGATGGGGAGGCCCGGAGCCGGGAATTCACCCAAGCCCTGGACCACTACCGCCGCGGCGATATCCCTGATGCCGGGGCGGGCTTTACCGCCCTCTTGGAGAAATTCCCGGACGACGGACCCGCCCGCGCCTTCCTGGAGCGCTGCCGGACTTTGCAGAAAGATCCAACCCTGCCCCGGGACCCAGTCTTCCATCCGGATTCCAAGTGATGGACCCCCTAAACTTTTTTGGAGTTTTGGCAGGTTTTCCGGGGAGAGCCATCGGTTCTCTTAACTCCTTGCCCCTTGCCAAGAAATCTTTTACACTGGGAGCCGTGGCGGTCACTGAACAGCAAAAGCTTTTCATCTTTTTACCGAAAACCCGGGATTATCCGATAAGGTTCCCGAACACTACCGAGAAACCGAAAACCGACCACAAAAGGAGGCGGACGTGAACTGGCCCATCTTTTTCCGGCGCCCTGGCCCCTGGTTCTTGGCCCTGGCCTTGCTGACGCTGTTGTTGCTCCCAGGGATCGCCATGGCAGAAACCATGAAGGTCACCCAACCCAATCAGTCCCTCTATCCAGACCCGGACTTTGCCAGCGCCCCGGTGGCCTCGGTACCGGTGGGGGCGGCGGTCACGGTCCTGCAGCAGGCGGGCGACTGGTACCAGGTGGAGTACCAGGGCCAGCGCGGCTGGCTTAACCGGCAGGCATTCCCCGCCCCCGCCGCGGGCTCCTGGTTTAACCCCGTCGGACTCCTGACCGGCGCCCCGGTGAAAGAGACCAGCAGTGACGAAGTGGCTTTGGCTGGCAAGGGCTTCACTCCGGAGGTGGAGTCCTCCTACAAGCAAAAGCATCCGGAGGCTAAATACGCCGAAGTGGACCAGGTGGAGGCCCAACAGGTGGCTCCAGCCAAACTCCAGGCCTTTATTACCGAAGGAGGATTAAAGCCATGAGAAGCCAACTGCGCCGGTTAGCTTTCCTTCTTCTGGTGGCCCTCCCCGGTCTGTGGGGCTGCGGCGCCGCCACCGGGTTCCTGCCGGCCGCGGCGCAACCGGCAGTCAGCATTGCCTCGGTCGGGGCCACCAAGGCGGCCCGGGCCTCCCGGGAAATCAGCGATTCCGAGGAATACTACGTGGGGCGGGCGGTGGCGGCCCGCATCCTGAGCACCTACCCACTCTACCGGAACGACGCGGTCACCGAGTACGTCAACGAAGTGGGCCAGACGGTGGCCCGCAAGTCCCCCCGGCCCAATACCTATAAGGGCTTCCACTTCGCGGTACTGGACAGCGAGGAAATCAATGCCTTCGCCTGTCCCGGGGGCACCATCTTCATCACCCGGGGCCTGCTGGCCACCTGTGCCAGTGAAGACGAGCTGGCCGCGGTGCTGGCCCATGAGGTGACCCACGTAGTCGATAAGGATGGGATCAACTCCATCAGCAAGGCTCGCTGGACCGAGGTCTGGACCTCTATGGGGGCCGAGGCCGCCCGGCAGTATGGCGGGGCGGCGGGCAATCTGGTCAACCTTTTCGAAGGTTCGGTTGACGACGTCTTTAAATCCCTGGTGGTCAACGGCTACAGCCGCAATGCGGAGTATGCCGCCGACGCCGGGTCCGTGAAGATCTCGATCGCGGCCGGTTACGACCCCGGGGCCCTGGCGAAGGTGCTGGCCAAGATTCAGGCCAAGGAAACGCCAGGCGCCGGCGGCTTCTATAAGACCCACCCGCCCGCCAGCGAGCGCCTGGCCAGGGTGAAGGCCGAGGCCCCGAGAGTGGCGCCGTCGGCGGCCGAGGTCACTCGTACCCAACGATTCCAAAAAATCGTCAAGACCTAAGACGCTCGGGGTGATAGTCCTTGGGGTAGCCCCCCAGTATCCACCATCATCCCAGCAAGGAGGAAAAAGACCATATCCCGCTGTCGTTCCATTACTCTCGGCCTTATAGTGCTCGCAGCACTTCTGGTTTCTCTCCCGGCCCAGATGGTTTGGGCCCAGGGAGCACCCATCACCGCGGTTACCGTGACGGCGCACCCACAAAGTTATACGGGGCCTTGTCCGGCCAAGATTACTTTCACCGGCAGGATTTACGTCGACCGTTACCCCATGACCTTAAATTATCAGTGGCAGCGCAGTGATGGCGCCAAGGGGCCATTACGGGTAATGCGGGTCCCCAATGCCAGCACAAGGGTTTTGACCATTATTGAGCATTGGCAACTGGGCGCGCCGGGTCAGCAAATGCAGGTTTGGGAGCAACTTCGGGTTCGAAGCGGCAAAACTGACATCACCTCGGCTCCAGCTACGGCTACGATCAACTGCCGCTAAGGCCTGGGCCAGGCCTGATTATTCTTTTTAATTAAAGGGACCAAGGAGGTCCCTTCATCAAAAAGGCCAAGCCCGCGGTAGTTTGCTTATAATCTCGGATTATTCCAGGAGGCTGCAATCACGAACAGGAAGATCTCCGCCCTGGCCGGCGTCGGCCTTCTCTGACTGACGCTGGCGTGCGCCTGCGTGCTTCACGCCCAAGAAGCGCTACCAGATTTCCCTTATCTCTCCCACCTGCCCACCTACGACCTTACGGACAGCAACGATCGCCAGTTCGACGAGTTCAGCTTCTTCAACGGCAAGGAAATGGTGACCGTCGAAGGAAAGTTCTTTTCGAAGAGGTACAGTCTGAAGCAGGGCGCCACCCCGGCGAGTCCTCTGCAGATCACCCGCAATTACGCCAATGCCGTCAAGGCGGCCGGCGGCGAGGTCCTATATGAAGGGACGGCGGACGTTGAAGGGATCAAGGACAAGAATGGGGACCGGATGGCCTCCCTCAAACTTGCCAAAGACGGCAAGGAGATCTGGGGTGAGGTCCTCCCCTTTAATCTCGGCAACGCCTACGATCTGCACGCCATTGAAAAAGGGGAAATGAAGCAGGAGGTGGCCAAGGCCGAGGCGAAGCCCGAACCCCCCAAACCTGAGGTGAAGCCGGAGCCGGTTAAAGTGGAGCCCAAGGAAGATATCAGCAAGCGGGATCTGGCCAAGGAGATCAAGACCCAGGGATACGCGACCATCTATATCAACTTCGACGTCGACAAAGCGACGATCAAGCCCGAATCCCAACCCGCCCTCGACTACGTCGCGCAAATGCTGAAGGACAACCCCGATCTTAACCTGACCATCGCCGGGCACACCGACAGCACGGGCACCTGGGCCCACAACAAGACCTTGTCCGAAAATCGCGCCCGGGCGGTGCTCGAGGCCCTGGTGAGCCGGGGCATTGCCGCCGGCCGCCTAGCGTCGGTGGGCTACGGCCAGGACAAACCCATTGCCGACAATGCCACCGAGGAAGGCAGGGCCAAAAATCGGCGGGTGGAGCTCATCAAGAGGTAACGGTATATTGCTGTTGCAAAAGTGACTTTAGGGGAGGGTCGGGGGATTCTTTGTAACGGCCCCTCACCCTCCCCTTAAACACCCCTCCCCACCATAACAGATTAGTTATTTTGTGCCAGCACCTGTGTCGATCACTGCTATAAGTCGGGACCTATCAAAAATCTAAAAACTTCCCATATCCATTCCATATCTGGAACTTCTGCCTCTACGCCGATAATTTTTGCTCTTGGCAAGTATTACCAGGAGCGAAAAATTGATTAATTTTAATCTTCCTTAAATTCGCCCCCCTCGAGGGAACGGGGTAGAGCGAGAGTGAAAAGTTAATCCATTTCACGCTCCCAGTAATATATGCAAGCTCGATGAAATATTTGCATCAGAGACTTCAACTTGTATCAAAAATCAGTGAATTATCCCTCAAAAATCAGAGATACCCTGATGGCATTTAGAAAAATCGGAGGGCATTCTGAATATTAAGCGGAAACGGTCCCAAAAGCATTTTTTTGACCAGGGTGGCCAAGGCGGCCGCATAATCTCAGTTTATATGGAGGACCGGTGGGCCTTTCAAGAAGAGTTTTTTTGAAGTACTGCGTTGGTTCCGCGGCAGCCCTTGGGCTGGGGTTTTCGACTCTCGGGGTCCTGGAGAAGGCGCTTGCTGGCGGAAGCCCCCTCCTGATCGGACCGGTGAAGGGCAATGTGCCAACGTACCCGATCAGGGCAGATGTCTTCACGACACTCGATAAGACGGTCATTGCCTTGCCTCCTTCCCCGGTGACGCTTTTACCGTGCCAGGTTTCTCAATACGCGACATTCGGCTACGGTGTGTGGCGTAAAGATACTGCCGGCTTCCCTACTGGGCCCAACTACCCTTACGTTCGTCCCCCCATGGTGATCGGAGGCATTAATGGTCCACCGGCACCTGATCTATCGGTCCGTGATCCATTGGCCGCGACGCTTTTGACTTTCTTCTCTATGAGCGACATGCATATCACCGACAAAGAAGGCCCGGCTCAGTGTAACTACTTCGGTTACGGTTTTCCAGATCCTATGACACCACAGGGACCTGCAGGTAATTCTTCGGCGTATTCGGCGGTCATTCTCTCTACGACCCAGGTCCTTGATGCCGCGGTCCAGACCATCAACGCCCTGCACCAAAAGGCGCCGTTTGATTTCGGCATCTCTCTCGGCGATGCGGCCAACAACACTCAGCAAAACGAGCTCCGGTGGTTTATCGATATCCTCGACGGCAAATGGATCATCCCCAGCTCCGGCGCTCACCAAGGAGCCGAAACCATTGGTTATCAGAGGCCCTACCAGGCAGCCGGGCTCGACAAGTCGATTAGCTGGTATCAGGTCGTCGGCAACCACGATCAATTCTGGATGGGCTCTGCCCTCGTGAACGATTACATCCGAGAAACCCTCGTCGGCTCCAGCATCCTCGACACCGGTCCGGTAACCTCACTACCCCCTGATATTCCAACAGTCCTGAGCGGCCGCGGTTTATATATGGGTGTCGTTGATGGTTCGACAGAGTTCGGGGACATCATAGATGTGGGGTTGGCGCGTCACTTCCCAACCCCCCCGCAGATTGCCGCTGACCCGGCGCGCCGCTCGCTCTCGATCAGTGATTGGATGGGCGAATTCTTAAATACCACGTCGACACCGGTTGGCCACGGATTCACACCGGAAATGATCCAAGAGGGATTTGCCTGCTATCACTTCTATCCGAAGGCTGATATTCCCATCAAGTTCATCGTTCTCGACGATACCGACAAGGTCGGCGGCGGTGCAGCCGGCGCTCTCGACCAAAAACGCTACGAATGGCTCATAAATGAGCTCGATGAGGGTGAGGCCGCGGGTGAGCTCATGGTCGTCTGTGCGCATATCCCGCTGCTGCCCTATATGGCGCCCGTGGAGAATCCGCCGCCCCCCAATAATCCACTTTATCCATTGTGGCCAATTTGGGCAAAGACTTCCTATTGCTCCGATAGGGAGTTGCTCATCAAACTCCACACCTATAAAAACCTCATCTTGTGGCTCTCGGGACATGTGCACCGCAACACCATTACTCCACATCCGTCACCCGATGGCATTCCTGAATACGGCTTCTGGGAAGTCGAGACCCCATCGTTAAGGGACTTCCCTCAGCAGTTCCGTCGCTTCGAGATCGTCCGCAACCGCGACAATACTATTTCCATCTTTGCTCTCGATGTTGATCCCGCGGTCAATCCGGTCCCTCTCGGGGACGGGTCTGTGTCGCCCGCGTGGACCTCGCGCTCATATGCGATCGCAACCCAGGAGATCTTCGGAAATCAGGTGTGGCAGGGACCTAATGTCGATAAATTTTCCGGTGTTTATAATGCGGAGCTTGTCAAACATTTGAGTCCTGAAATGCAGGCGAAGATTGCGCAAATTTCTCCGGTTGTCAGTTATTTCAAAATCAATGGCGATGCCGTCTCTATCCCGGGCCCCATTGTCACTCTGAACAACACCATAGTGGGCAGCACTTCCACTCATTACATGGCCAGTGAAGACCCCGACTTCTACGGAGCTGTCTGGCTGCCCTATTCGACGACCCCATCCTTTACCCTGAGTTCAAGATACAAAACCGTCTACTTCAAAGTTAAAGATGGTTCGGGAAAGGAATCAGCGGTTGTAAACTCCAGGATCCCCAATAGTATGTGGCCGCCTCAGTGAAGAAGGGCGAGCCTCCCATACGGAACGCTGGCGGTGCCTCAAGTGCCATCGAATCAGAACAAGGAAGGAGCAGGATGATGAAAGGCAGGAATCTGTGGCCGATTGCCCTGGCGTTGCTCGTGGGCGCACAACTCGCTCTGGCCCAAACCGCCCCCCAGACCGACCCGCTGCCTTCTTGGAACGAAGGGCCGGCGAAGCAAGCCATCGAGAGTTTTGTCCAGAAAATTACGGATAAGTCGAACCCTGCATATGTAGCGCCGGAGGAACGCATCGCCACCTTCGACCAGGACGGCACCCTGTGGGTCGAGCATCCGATGTACACGCAGGTGAGGTTCTGCCTGGATCGGGTTCCGGCGGTGGTCAAGGCGAAACCGGAGCTGGCGAAGGTCGAGCCGTTCAAGACCGTGCTATCGGGCAACCGCGAGGCGATGGCGAAGCTCTCGATGCAGGACCTGGAGAAGATTCTGGCCGCGACCCTGACCGGCATGTCGGTGGACGAGTTCCAAGCCGAAGTCAAAAAGTGGCTCGAAACGGCCAGGGATCCGCGGTGGCAGCGGCCTTACACCGAGCTCACCTACTTGCCGATGCTGGAAGTGCGGAAATACCTGCGTGCCAACGGCTTCAAGACCTACATCGTCACCGGCGGCGGCCAGGATTTCGTGCGCGTGTACTCCGAGCGCGTGTACGGCATCCCGCCCGAGCAGGTGGTCGGCACCGCCGGCGGGACCAAGTACGGCTACGGCAAGGACGGCAAGCCGTTCCTGACCAGGGAGCCCAAGCTGCTGCTGAACGACGACTTTGCCGGCAAGGTCGAGGGCATCCACCTGATGATCGGCCGCCGGCCGTACGCGGCGTTCGGCAACTCGTCCGGCGATCGGGAAATGCTGGAGTATACCGGGGCAGGCCCCAGGGCGCGGCTCATGATGCTGGTGCTCCACGACGATGCCAAGCGCGAGTATGCCTATGGCCCTGCTGAGGGTCTGCCGGACACCAAGGTGGGCACCTTTCCCCAGGCGCTGCTGGACGAGGCGAAAAAGCGCGGCTGGATAGTCATCTCCATGAAAAAGGACTTCAAGAAGATCTTTACTTGGGAGTGAGGGTTCCACTTACGGTGCCATTGACTACAAGAATCGAGGCCGGATGTACGGGAGGCCCAAGAAGAGGCACAAAAGCAGCGATAGCTGCTATAAGTCGGGACTTATCACCAAGCCAAAAACTTCCCATATGCAAATAATATCTCAACTTCCGAGTTTTTAACCCCTTACAAACTCAACCTCTTCCGCAGATACGTATAGCGCTTTCTGAATTTCTTGACGATCCGCTTGGCCATGACAGGCCCGATGCCCTTGATAAGCCCGGACCCCAGATATTTTTCAACACCAGCCACTGAGGCCGGCACCAGGGACTTGTAACGGACCACCTTGAATTGCTCACCAAATTTTGGATGATTAGCCCTTCCCCCTGCATCTTTAAAACTTTTCCAGGCATCGGGGCCATAAAGTTCCCCACCACAGTCACCAGATCCCGGCGGCCATACACCTTGACCTTGGCGATGGTATAGCCGTTCTCTTCATTGGTATAGGTGATTCTTTCAATTTGCCCCTGGAGGTCGGCAAGCATATTCTGAAACCTGTGCTGCTGGTTGTTATGGAAATACATATACCATAAATAGCCTGCGGCAGGTGCCGAGATATCACCCATTCAAGGTAGGTGAGTGGGCCCCATTGCAGCTATCTTTTTCAGCTAAATCTGGTATATTCCCAGACGGTTATCATTTGGTTCCAGAAGGACCAACCAAGCCAGAAGAGGTGACTCATGGCCCTTACCAAGGATAAACTGATCACCCGTCTCCAGACGCAGATAGGCCTGGACAGGCAGGAATCTCGCCAGATAGTGGAACGGCTCTTAGAGATAACGAAGGACACCTTGACCCAGGGAGAAAAACTACTCATCACCGGGTTTGGAAAATTCTCGGTGAGGCAAAAGAATGCGCGTCGGGGGAGAAATCCTCAAACCAAAGAAAGTTTAGTCTTGGCCGCTCGAAAGGTTTTAGTGTTCAAGGCATCTGGGATATTACGCGAACGAATCAACGAAATTTCGGAGCGCGGCTAAAAATCTTCTGACTTATGGGACCAATAGCGGCCAGAAGGCTTAAGAATGAATGGGATGGGGCTCTCCATGCCAATCTGATGGCCATATCGGGTATCCCCCACACAAGGACAGATTATTCATGCCCCTATCGCAAGGGCTTAGTTTCTTTCGGAGCTGGACGGAATCCGGATAGTCTTGCATCTGGCATCGAGTCTCAAGATTCTTATCTTGGGAGGAGGCAGGCCAGGCCTTCTGATTACCAACAACCTCGATTCTTTGATAAGGTAAAGATTATCGGAACGCCTTAGCGGCTTGATTCTGTCATGTCCGGAAAGGAGTCCGTCATGGGAAGCGCCTTATTTTCACCGATCTCTTTGAGGGGCCTGACCCTGACCAACCGCATCGTCGTCTCCCCCATGTGCCAGTACAGCGCCGAAGACGGCAACGCCACCGACTGGCATCTGATGCACCTGGGCAACTTCAGCGTCTCGGGGGCTGGCCTGGTGATGGTAGAAGCCACAGCCGTGGAGCCCCGGGGCCGCATCACCTACGGGGACCTGGGCCTTTATTCCGGCGCCAACGAACAGGCCCTGGGCCGGGTGCTCCGGTTTTGCCGCCAGTATGGCCAGGCCACTATGGGCATCCAGCTGGCCCATGCCGGCCGCAAAGGCTCCGACCACCTACCCTGGGATGAGGGGGGCCGGCCCCTGACCACCCAAGAGGGGGCCTGGCAGACCGTGGCCCCCTCCCCCATCACCTACGACGAGGCCTGGCCCCTGCCCCAGGCCCTGGACCGGGCCGGGTTGGAGGCGGTGCGGGAGGCCTTCGTGGCCGCCACCCAGCGGGCGGCCCGTCTGGACTTCGACCTGGTGGAGCTCCACGGGGCTCACGGTTACCTCCTGCACCAATTCCTTTCCCCCTTGAGCAACCGGCGGACCGATGATTATGGGGGCACCCTCGAAAACCGCCTGCGTTTCCCCCTGGAAGTATTTTCCGCGGTGCGGGAGCACTGGCCCGAGCACAAGCCCCTGGGGGTGCGGATCTCGGCGACGGATTACATCGACGGGGGGTGGCAGTTGGCAGATTCGGTGATTTTTGCTACCGAGCTCAAAAAGCGGGGCTGCGATTTTATCGACGTCTCCGGGGGCGGGCTCGGGCCCCAGCAAAGGATCGCCCCGGGGCCCGGCTACCAGGTGCCCTTTGCTGAGGAGATTCGCCGGCAGACCAAGATCACCACCATGGTGGTGGGCATGATCAACCAGCCCCGGCAGGCCGAGGCGATTATCGCTAGTGGCCAGGCCGACTTGGTGGCCCTGGCCCGGGGCATGCTCTACAACCCCCGCTGGGCCTGGCACGCGGCGGAAGAACTTTGGGCCGAGGCATCCTATCCGCCCCAGTACCTGCGCTGCCAGCCGGCCCGCTGGCCCCAGGCCTTCCCCCAGCGGCAGGCGGTGGAGTGAGAGGGACGGAAAGAAACGTAGATTTGTGGTGGATTTCAATCCTGGTTAAAAAATTTCAAATTCAGGGAGGTACTTATTATGTGCATGATGCCGAAAGGCGGCCATGGGCATGGTCATGGCATGATGCGGCACGACTGCTGCGGCCCCGGCGGATTCATGGGGTGGCGCCAGTTCATCACGCCGGGCGAAGAGCTGGAGGGGCTGTTAAATTATAAAGAACAGCTTCAGAAAGAGCTGTCCGGGGTGGAGGCGCGCCTGAAGGAGCTGAAGGAGAAGAAATAACGCCTGACTGGAAAATTGCTTTTCCTCCTGTTACCCCGAACCGAAGGTAAAGAGTCTCATGAGCCAGTAGGGCGGCGAGGAACAAACCCCGAAAAATCAAGCCTGAAGGACTTCCTGAGGGACTTCTCGCCGCCGCGCACCCGTCGCCGCGTGAAGGGTTAAGAGGGTCCTGCCCTTATAGCCTGGAGAATTTTCGGCCCTGGAACCCAAACCCCGGGATGGGTCCCATGACCCCCTCCTGTCTAAAAAGCCCCGTCCCCAAATTTTTCCCAAAATACTTTTTCCGGACTTTAATCAGGGGAGAATAGCAGCAGGCCTCCCCTTGTATAGGACCGCCCCAAAATTTTAAGATGAAAAATTCTCGCCGGTCGGCTGGGCATCTGTGACCCTGGGAACACCCCCGGGGTGTGGGAGAGAAGGGGCGAGGGTGGGTCGGAGGTCAATATATGATGTGCATATCAGCACTCAACAAGCGGGGTGGTGAAATGCGGAGATATAGCAGCTATCATCACGTCAGGGATTAAAAAAAGGGGGCGAAGTTTGTCTCCGCCCCATTCCTCTCCAAGAAGTTCTGGTAAACTTCCTTTCTCTGATCCTCAGAACTGCCAACGCACCTCGGCGTTCACATTGTGGGCGGTTTAGTTACTCCGGCCTACCCGCCCGACAGGGCCAGGTTATAAACCATGGATTCCAGCTTGCCGTGGTTGGCATGCTTTCCCTGCCCCGTGACTGCATGGACTTTTTAATAAGCCCCTGCCGTCGCCGGCCGCTGAGTGAGTCCGGTAACCATCGACCCCTCTATCGATAATCACCACGGTACGCAGCGGGCCTAGCCGCCAACCTTATCTGAGGTCGGGTATTTCGGCTTGTCCGGTCGCGATTCGAGCAAAGCCCGCATCCGTCGCCTCGTTTGCCAGAAGCCGATTCACCGGCCCGCGTCCTGCGAGGCGAGTTGTCCTATCGCCGACCAGTCAAGCCCCTCGCCGCCATGAGCCAGCAGCGTCAAGAATCGATCACGCACCAGACTCGCAAACGGCATGGGCACGCGCAGGGTTTCCGCCGCCGCAAGGGTCAGCCGGATATCCTTATGTCCCAAGGACGCAGTGAAACCAGCAGGCTCAAACTTTTGCCTGACGATCAGGTCCCCATAAGTCTTATAAATCGGGGCGGCAAAGAGGGTTGAAGTCAGGAAATCGAGATAATGGGCTTGATCGATGCCCGCCTTGCCGACGAGCGCCATGGCTTCGCCCAGCGCCTCGAACACCGAGGCGATCAGGAAATTGCCGCTCAGTTTGATCAGATTCGCGATTTCCGGCTTATTGCCAAAGAAAAAAGTCTTTTGCCCCAGCGCCTCAAAGAGAGGTGTGCAGGAGTCAATGGCAGCCGATGCCCCGGCGGTCACGATGACAAGCTTGGCCGCGGCCGCCGCCTCCGGCCGCCCAAAGACCGGGGCGGCGACATAACCCTGGCCTGCTTCGGAATGCGCCGCGGCGAGCCTTTCTGATAAGGCAACGCTGATGGTGCTCATGGAAATATGGCTGGCGCCCTGGCCCAAGCTGGCAATCACGCCTTGGCCGCCAAAAGCGACGCTTTCAAGAGCACCGTCGTGCGCTAGCATCGTGATGACAGCATCGCCCTGGCAGGCATCTGCCACCTGCGCTGCGGCCTGCGCCCCCTGCTCGACCAGCGGTTCCATTTTAGCATGTGTGCGATTATAAACCGTGACCTCATGGCCGGCCTTGACCAGGGTTGCCGCCATCCCAGACCCCATGTTTCCGAGTCCGATAAATCCAACTTTCATAATTTCACCTCATCTCACATTCCGCAATGTCTAGCCCTTCCGGTTTGACACAGTCCAGGATGGAGCCCCTTCCAAATCTTCTTGGAGAGCGCATTAATAGTAGTCTATCCGATAAGCTATCCGAGGTTATGCGGCAACCAGGCCACCGCAGTCAAAGAAATAATTTTGGGGATCTCTGTCCCAGAGGTTACCCCGAGAAGGTTTATCTTTTATAGCAAATTTGCCTTGCGGGAGGAATAAATAACGCTAATTTTCAAAAATATTAATCAACCAGGAGAAAGGAAAAGCCCATCCAATCACTATTTCTGTGGCCGGGGCTAAGCGGTTTTGGCTTACCGGCCCAGAATATGCAAAGCAGCCCTTTTTCAGTTCCGTAACCATTTAGGGACTAGTCGCGTTAAGAATCGAATTTTCCAACCGTAACACGGCCCGGGCTGTGTAGCCCGATCTTACTACTCCCTTTTATACCCGGCCATTTCTTCCAGGACCTCACAGACTGAGGCGGTATCCTGTTTGGCCCGGCCGTTGGCCAGGGCAGTAGTGTATACCTGGGCAGCGGCGCTCAAGAGAGGGAGGGGGCAATTGAGCTCGGTTGCGAAGCTGGTGATGATCTTCATGTCCTTCTGGAACACGTCCACCTTCATGGTGGCCGGCTGATACCGGCCCGCGACCATAAGCGGGCCTCGCACTTCGAACATTCGGGAGGTTCCGGCACCGTCGCTGATGACCTTCAAGATCATCTCCGGGGCCAACCCGGCCTTCATGCCCAAGACAAAGGCCTCCGCAGCCGAGACATTGTGAATGGCCACCAATAGGTTGGCCACGAACTTCATCTTGGAGCCCATGCCGTACTCGCCGATGTAATAATGGGAGCGGGCGAAGCCTTCGAAAACCGGGACGCACCGTTCGTAGGCCTTCGGGTCGCCGCTGGCGTATACGGACAAGTCCTTATTGATGGCCTGGGCCCCGGTGCCGCTCAAAGGGCAGTCCAGGGTCTTGGCTCTCCCCTTGGCCAGTGCGTCGCGCACGGCCAGCTTGGTCTCCAGCGGCATGGTGCTGGCCTCTATGAGGACCAGTTCCGGGTAAGTCCCGGCCGCTAATTCCCGCCCCACCTTCTCTACCGCCGCCACCGTGGGCAGCACCGAGATCACCGTGGGGCAAGCCTGGGCCACCTCCTTGACAGACCCGGCTCCATGGCCCCCCATCTCTTCCAAAGCCTTTACCTTTTCCTCTAATACATCGTAGCCCAGCACCTCGAAACCGGCTGCCAAAAGATTTTTGGACATGGCCGAGCCCATGATGCCCAAGCCCAGCATTCCCACCTTCTCACTCATAGGAAACTCCCTTCCCGGCCAGCCTCAGCCGGCCGCTAGATTTATTGATGGGTAGGCGTCATTGCCTCAATCGCCAATGTCGGCGGTCAACCCAGCAGCTCGCACCCCGTGCACCGCACACTCCTCGTCTCGGTCGGAGGTGTCGCCGCTAACCCCAACCGCTCCCAGCAGATCGCCCTGAGCGTCGCGGATCAGCACGCCGCCAGGCAGGGGCACCATCCTGCCCTGGGACATGGCCGCCAGAGAGCCAAAAAACACCGGCATCTCCTGGGCCCGGCGGGACAGCTCGCGGCTGGCGAAGCCCATGCCCAGTGCTCCCCAGGCCTTGCCCAACGCTATCTCCACCCGCATGAGTCCGGCCCCATCCTCGCGCTTGACCACCTTGTACTGGCCGCCATCATCCAGCACTACCACCGTAAGTGGATCGCAGCTGATCTCCCGCCCCCTTTTCCAGCGCCTCGTCGGCAATGACGGATGCCTGCACCAAACTAATTTTGGCCATGCCTATCCTCCTTGGCTCGATTTGTGGGGTCAGGCAGACCGGGTCCCGATGGACAGATGGTCCAGCAGAGAGGCCAACAGGACGATGCGAGCCGACTCCTCCACCAGTTCGGCCAGGTTCTGGGCCTGACGCAGATCGTCTCCGGCAGCCAGGACGCCGTGTTCGGCCAGGAGAACCGCACGGACTTCGGGGCGGGCGAAGGTCTTGCTCAGGGCCTGGGCCAACTCCGGGCTGCCCTCGCCCGGCGGATACACCAGCGGTACTTCAACCAGGGTTCTCCGGGCATGCACGGTGGGCAAGGGCAGCGGCCGACCCTGCACCGCAAAGGCGGTGGCGCAAGGCGAGTGGTAGTGAACCACCGCGCCCACCGATGGCCGGGCCTGGTACACCGCCATGTGGGAGGCCAGCTCATGGGTGGGCAGGCCCCGACCTTCCACCACCCGGCCGGCGCCGTCGCTCACCAGGAGATCCTCAGGCCTCAGTTCGCGCAGAGACTTGCCGCTGGGTTTGACAAGGTAGCGGTCTTCGCCAAGGCGCAAACTCAGGTTACCGCCGCTGGCGACCTGCATACCCAGGCTGAACGCACGATGGCACATCTCCACGAACAGAAGGCGCATCTGCGCGGACTGATTGGTTCCCATGGTCTTACTCCTCACGGCCAGCGGGTTCGGCTTAGGGACCCGTGGCCATGGGCGGTGAGCACCACATCGCCCCGCTGGACGATCTCCTCCATGCTGGCGTACATCTCAAAGACATTGACGTAGCGTCCCATGGGGGTAAAAGGAAGCCCCCGCTTCTCGTCCGGCAGCAGGTTCTCGTCGGCGAACATGGCGTCGCCAGCGATAACGTAGACCCCGGCTTCGGTGGTTACCTCCACGGACTGGTGACCCGGGGAGTGGCCTGGCGTGGGGAACATCACGATGTTGGCGCTGTAACGGTGCTCGCCATTCACAGCCTCGAAGTCCGCGCCGCCGAAAGACGGTTCCACCCCCAGCTTGGGCGATTCGTAGGACTTCAGGTACAGGATATGAGGATCGCGGGCGAAGTCCAGCTCCTTCTGGTGTACGAAAAAACGGGCTTGCTGGAAAAGCTTCAGGTTGAAACAGTGATCCCAATGCAAATGGGTGAGGATCACCGTCTCGATTTCCTGGGGCAACACCCCCAGGGCGGCCAGGCGCTGGTCGATACGGAATCCTTCCGGCTGGTAGGAACCTGGGTGGTGCCAGTGGGCTCTCTCAGTGTCCGCCATACCGGTGTCCACCAAAATCTTGGAGCCGCCATCCACTACCAAAAAGGCGTTAGTGGGCACCTTCACCTCCTGGCCGTAGCCATAGCCGCCGGTGATGTAGGCACCCCGGTCCAGGCTGATGAAGCCGGTGTTGAACGGATATATCTGAACCGTCATCTTGCCGCGTTCTCCTTGTGGGTGTGTTTAGGAGCCGGTCGGCGCGGTTACTCCACCAGGCTCCAAACTAGGCAAAAGGGACTCAATCTCCCTGGCCGCCCGCTCTATGAAGGCGTCGTCGTTGATGTGGCGGGCAAGTTCGATCACTTCGATATCCCGACGCAGAGCGACCTTGAGGGCCCCAGTGAACCGTTGGTCGGCCTCCGGGTCATAGAACTGCTTGCCCCGGGCGTTGGGCTCGGAGAACCCTTCCAGGGGGATCATAACCTTGACCGGGCCCCGGGCGCGGTTGAGCTTATCAGCCAAAAACCCGGCTGCACGGATCATCTCCGCAGGCTTGGCCCGCACCAGGGTAATGTTGCGGTTGTGCACGATGATATTGCGGTTCTGCCAGGCATTATCCAACTCAGCCAGAGGTCCCTGGCAAATGTAGTCAATGGCCCCAGTGCTTACCAAACAGGGGATCTCCCGCCGGGCCAGCAGGTCCAGGAAATTCGGCCGGGCCGCGAAGATACCCCCGGCCACCAGATCCACTACCTCGTGGATGGTCCAAGCCAAGAGCAGGTCGAACCAACCTTCTTCTGCCAGAGACTCCATGGAGGCCCCGCCTATGCCGGTGGCATGGAAGAAAACCATCTCCAAGTCGGGGCTCCGCAGCAGGTCCCGCAGCTTCATGAGGCCCGGAGTGGTCGTCCCGAAAGCGGTGGCGCCTACGGTGCACCGGGGGCGCGTCTGGCTGACGGACCGCTGGAGCACCATGGCGGCCAGGGCGTTGGCCGCGTTGCCCAGCGTCAACGCCAAAATATGGTTCATACCCAGCATGTCCGCCACGGAGGGAAATACCGCAATATCCTTGGTTTCTAGAAAAGGGCGCAGGTTGCTGGCCGCCAGAGTGGTGACCATTACCTTGGGAAAGCCCAGGGGGAGCACCTGCATGGCGGCGGTGCCCATGGCCGTGCCCTGGCCGCCACCTAAGGCCAGGACGCCCTGGATGCGCCCCTCCTGGTAGAGCGCTCGCACCCAGGCGGTGAGCCCCTCAGTCATGCCCGCAATAATGCGGCCCTTGTCTGCCGTGGTCACCAGTGCGGCCAGGTCGTACCCGGCCCGGGCGGCGACTTGCGTGCGGGTAATGTCGGCCACGGCCGGCGGTTGGCCCAGGCCGCCGCCGTCCATGATCAATACCTCCAGGCCCTGGGATGCCAGCAGGTCCTTGATGAAGAGGGCCTCCTCCGCCTTGGTGTCCAGGGTCACGATTATGAGGGCTGTATTACGCATGAAGTTATTTAGGGAACGACCGGGGCGCGGCCTCCGGTCAGAGCTGCACGCCACAAAATTTGAGAAGTGGACCACGGTCGGCTAAAAGAGCCTGGATGCTGCACTGGTGGCAGATCTGGCCCTTTTCCATGATGTATATCCGCGAGTTTTCTGAAAGGTCGAAGGCCATCTCATAATTCTGCTCGACCAGCATGATGGTCACACCACTGGCCAGAAGGTGCCTTATGATCACGGCGATCCCATCGACCATGATGGGCATGAGTCCCTCGGAAGGCTCGTCGATAAGGATAATCTTGGGCTTGGCGACCATGGCCCGAGCCAGGGCCAACATCTGCTGTTCCCCACCGCTCAGGGCGTCGCCCCGCTGGTGCAGACGCTCCTGAAGGCGGGGAAAGTTCTGAAAGACCACTGCCAAGGCCTCCTCCGTCTCCCCGGGGGTCAGCTTACCCCGCACCAGCATAGCCAGCTTTAGATTCTCCATCACGGTGAGGTTGGGTATTATCCGGCGCTCCTGCGGCACGTAGGCGATGCTGCGTTGAGCGATCTCGTGGGGTTTGAGGCCGGCGATGTTCTCGCGGTCCAGCAGTATGCTGCCAGAGCGGGGGGGCTGGATGCCCATGATGCTCTTGAGGGTGGTGGTCTTGCCCACACCATTGCGGCCGATTAAAATAACCAACTCACCCGGCTCCACGTCCAGATCGATCCCCTGTAAGACGTGGCTGCGGCCATAGTACGTATGAACGTCTCGCAGGCTCAGGAGCATCAGTGCCCTCCCAGGTAAACCCGTTGAACCTCTTGGTTGCAATGGATCTCTTCTGGGGCTCCCTCGGCCAAAATGGCCCCGTTGTGCAAGACCGTTATATAATGAGAAATATGCATCACCACGCCCATGTCGTGCTCTATGAGCGCGATGGTTAGAGTCTTGGCCAGTTTTTGCACAAACAAAACCATTTCCACGGTTTCGGCGGGGGTCATGCCCGCGGTGGGCTCGTCCAAAAGCAGAATCTGCGGCTCGGTGGCCATGGCGATGGCGATATCCAGATAGCGCTGATCTCCATGGGGAAGATTTCCCGCCATGATATCTTTCTTTGCCAGCATTCCCACTTCGTTCAGGATCTCCAGAGCGCGCTCATTCACCTGCCTGAGACTCTGGCTGCGGCTCCAGAAATTGTTGCGGGTCACCCTCATTTGGGCGGAAAGGCGCACATTCTCGAAGACGGTGAGCTTGGGGAAAATGCTGGTGATCTGATGTGACTTGGCCACTCCCAACCGGCATATCTTATGCTGGGGCAACCCAGCAATGTTGCGTCCCTGGTAGAAGATGCTCCCCGCGGATGGCTGGAGCCGGCCGGACAGCAGGTTGAAGAAGGTCGTCTTGCCGGCGCCGTTAGGCCCGATAATGGAACGGATCTCACCGTGGCGCAAGGCGAAGCTGACCTTCCGCACCGCCCTGAGACCGCCAAAATCCTTTTCCAGGTCCTTGGTCTCTAAGATAATTTTTTGAGCCAAAACCAAATTCCCTGGCGATCGCCCTCATCAGCCTGGGCGATCTTCTCCTTTACGGTGCCCAGGATGCCCCCGGGGAAGATGAGTATGAGGATTACCACCAAGGCGCCGACGAAAAACTCCCAACGGGCCGTGTAAACGCTGACATTGTCCTGGAAGAAAATGAATATCCCTGCCCCCAAAAGGGGACCGAAAAAGGTGTGCATGCCCCCCAAGAGGGTCATAACCAGAGGCGTGCCCGAGTTCAACCAGTACAGCGAGTCCAGGGGCACGTAGCCCAGGTTCACTGTGTAAAGGGCCCCCGCCACGCCCGAGAAAAGGCCGGAAACGGCGAAGGCCCATATTTTTACAGCATTAGTGTTGTAACCGCAGGCTCTGAGCCGCGGTTCGTTCTCCTCCAACCCCTTCATGAGAGAACCGAGGGGAGAGTGCACGAAACGATGCATAACCAGGATACAGACGATGAGTATGCAGAAAATGAACCCGAACAGGGCGGCTGGATGGCCCAAGTCGGCATGCACGGGAAACTTGAGCTTCAAGACCTCGATCCCTTTCAACCCGTCTTCGCCGCCCGTGATGAACCTAAGCGGAGAAAGAGCCAAAAAGTAGAACATTTGGGCGAAGGCCGCGATGAGCAACGCAAAGTAGACGCCCCTTTTCTTGACGCATAGGGCACCCATCAGCAGGGCCACCAGGGAAGCGCATAAAACCGCCCAAAAGATCGCGGTCCATACGGAGGCGCCGAAATAACGCAGAGCCAGGCCGGCAGCGTAGGCGCCAACCCCGAAGAAGGCGGCATGGCCGAAGGATAGTATCCCGGCGAATCCCAGGGCCACATTGAACGCCATGGCGTATAGGCCGAACACGAGGATGTCAGTGGCGGTGGTGAAGTTCAGCCATAGTGGCAATGTCAGCAAGATTAGAGCCACTATGGCGATATGGGCGTATTCTTTGATCATGCACCTAACCCACTAAGTTGGGTTGCAGGCCGGCGCTCTTGCCTATTCCCTGCTGAGCTCGCCGAAAAGCCCCCGCGGGCGCACCAGCAGGATGACCGCCATGACAAAATAGATGACCACATCGGCGTAGCCGCCGGCGAATAAACTTGTAAAAGCCACCACTTCACCGATGATGACGCCGCTGACGACAGCACCGCCTAAACTGCCCAGCCCGCCAACCACCGTGACCACGAAGCATTGCAAGACTATGTTCACGCCCATGTTAGGTTCCACTGACACCATGGGAGCGGCCACGGCCCCCCCGAGGGCAGCCAGGGCGATGCCGATGGAAAAGCCCAAGGTGACCACCCGGTTGACGTTGATTCCCATGGCGTCCACCATACCCTTGTCCGTGGTGGTGGCCCGCAGAATCATGCCCAGGTTGCTTTTTTTCAGGAAAAGCCAGAGGCTGAACATCACAGAGAAGGTGAGGACAATGACGAACAGGCGGTACTTAGGCACGATCAGGGGGCCTACCAAAAGACTTCCTTGGAGACCCTCGGGGTAGTTTACCGGCATAGGCATAAGACCATAGAACATCTTTACTACGTCAGGTAAGGCTAATGCGAGTCCAAAGGTCAAAAGCAGAGGATATAGGAGGTTTCCCGTCTTATATAGCGGCCGCAACAGGCTTATCTCGGTCAAAGCGCCCAGCAGGGCTACCGCCAATACGGCCAGGGCCACACCCACCCAGAAGTTGCCCAGCGTCAGGTTAAACTGGTACACGGCATAGGCGCCCAGCATGAAAAAAACGCCGTGGGCAAAGTTGACCACGTCCATCAGCCCGTAGATCATGGATAGCCCGCTGGCCAGCAAGACAAACACCGCTCCCAGGGCCAGTCCGATGATGGCTTGCATTAGCAGGATATTAGGGGGGATATGGAACATCTTGCTCTCTGAGTTGACCACCGACGGTACGCCGGCGCAAGGCCATGAGCAGGCCACGGAAAGGGCTCAGACCCCCTGGCTAGCCGGTGCGTCTATCCCAGGTTGAAGGCATCGGACTGCAGTCCTTCCGGACTACAGCCCGATCGACCCACCTCTAGCGGGGCAGAGGGATGTTGACGTTGGGCAAGTCCTTCTCGGCCCAATCGCAGTTGCGCATGGTCTTTGAGGCCGGGACCTCTTCCTCGATCGTGGCCAAGTTCCAGTCCTTGCCCTCCTTGCCCAAGCCGCGCAGCACCAGGTAGCTCTCGGCCCGCTGGTGGTTGCACTTCTGGTAGTACTCCTCGCCCTTGGTGAAGGCGTACTTGCCATCCTCCAAGGCCTTGATCACCTTATCGGAATCCAGGCTGCCGGCCCGGTTGATGGCGTCGGCAAGAGCCCTCACCTGGAAATAGGCAGACTGCCCGTCCTGGAAGGGCGGACGGCCATACTTTTGCTGGAAGGCTTGCACGAACTCCTTGGCGGAGGGGTATTTGTTCTCAAGCTCCCAGTAGAAGTCCACGCCGCCATACACTGACTTGTCGTAGAGGGGATAGATCTCCTTCATGGTCAGGACGGTCGTCTTGGTGCAGACGATGGGAATCTTGCCCAGGATCCCCAGCTCATAAGCCTGCTTCAAGGCGGTGCTTTGGTCGCGGCCCAAGTTGTTGAAGACTATGAAATCCGGTTTGGCGGCCATGATCCGCGGCAGAAAAGCGGAGAAGTCGGTGGTCCCGAGGGGCGCCCAGACATTTCCCAAAAACTGGCCGCCATGCTGTTCGCTGGAATACATCCAGCCCTGCAGCAGACGCTGACCCCAGCGGTAGTCAGCGGTCAGGGCGAACCACTTTTTGCCCAAGTGGCTGAAAGCATACTGGGACGTGGCCTGGGCCGCCATGAAGGGGGTGACCATGCCCGTGAAGCCAAAGCGGCAGATGTCCTTGCCGATGGACATATCCGACTGGGGGAACCCCATGTAGATGATCTGATTTTTGCAGGCAAACTCGTTCAGCACCTTTGACACCGCCCCCGAGAGGGAGCCCGCCAGGAAGTTCACCTTTTCCTCGAACACCAGCTCCTTGGCCTTTCTGAGGGCCACGTCACCGTTGAGCTGGGAGTCGCGCACCACGATCTCCAGCTGCTTGCCTAGCACACCGCCGGACTTGTTGACCATCTCGGCTGCAAGCTCGGCTCCCTTCTGCTGGTCGTCGCCCAGGGCGGCATAAGGGCCGGTCAGGGGCAGGATGGCTCCGACCTTTACGGTTGTGGCTGCCAAGGCAGGCACAGCCAGCAGCAGGGCGCATCCCACCGCCACTACGGCCGTCAGGATTTTGCAAGAATTGGATTTCATGTCTTCCCTCCTCTTGAAATAGACTGAATACCGCTCCCGAACTAAAATCCTCCAGGTAACCGCCTGGCGGGTTACTTGATGGTCCAGCCGCCGTCTACCAGCAAGACATGGCCGGTGACGATGCTCGCGAAGTCGCAGGCCAGGTACAAGGTGGCATAAGCCACTTCGTCGGCAGTGGCCATGCGGCCTGCGGGGATGCTGTCCAGGACGTAGCGCTTGAAGACAGGGTCTTTGAACATTTCGGTCACAAATGGGGTCTCCACGAAGGTGGGGGCCACGGCGTTCACCCTGATGTTATGGGAGGCCCACTCCAGGGCCAAGACCTTGGTTATCATGTTCAATCCGGCCTTGCTGGCGCAGTAGGCAGCCCGCAGGGGCAGCGCCACGGATCCGGCCTGAGAGGAGACGTTGACTATGCGCCCGTATTGTTGCTTGATCATTTGGCGGCCAGCCGCCTGGCAGAGGAAAAACACCGCGCGCAGATTGGTATTGAGCACCGCGTCCCAGTTCTCCCTGGTGACTTCCTCGGGCATCTGGGGACGGTTGATTCCCAGCGCGTTGACCAAGATGTCCAGGCGGCCCATTTTCTGGACCGCCGCTGCCACCAACCGGCGCGGACCGTCCTGCTCGTTGACGTCCAGCGCCAGGCCGGAGCAGGCGGCGCCCTGGCCCTCCAACTCGGCGCACAAAGACTTGAGCTTTTCCTCCTTGGTGTCGGAAACAAAAAGCCTGGCTCCAGCTCGGGCGAACAAACGGGCGGTGACAGTGCCGATGCCGCCGCTGGCCCCGGTGATCAGGGCGCACTTGCCTTCCAGGTCGAACTGCGGCTTCATCATTTTCCGTACTTCTCCTCCCGCACCTTGCAGCTGATGGCGTGAGCCAGCATGTTTTCGTAGTTGCAGGCCCGCTCGCAGACCTCGGCGATCTTGCGGGAGGCTTCCTTAGTGGCCCACTGGTAGGTTACGGTCTTGACGAACTTGCCTACGGACAGACCACCGGTGTAGCGGGCCGCCCGCATAGTGGGCAGCACGTGGTTGGTGCCGATGGTCTTGTCGCCATAGGCCACCGTGGTCTCCTCGCCACAGAACATAGAGCCGTAGTTGCGGCAGTTTTCCAGGTAATAGCGCCAGTCCTCGGTCTGCACCTCCAAATGTTCAGGGGCCCAATCGTCGCTGAGGGCCACCGCCTCCTCCCGGGAGTCCACCACCACCACCTCGCCGTTGTCGCGCCAAGCCACTTCGGCTACCTCGCGGGTGGGCAAGACTTTGAGCTGGTGCGTCAGCGCTTCCATGGTCTTTTGGGCGATGTTCTTGGATAGGGCGATGAGGCACTGGCGGGCATTGGGGTCGTGCTCGGCCTGGCCCAAGATGTCGGCGGCCAGGATCTCCGGGTCAGCCGCGCCGTCAGCGATGACCAGGATCTCGGTGGGGCCGGCCAACAGGTCGATGCCAACGTCACCAAAGAGCTGGCGCTTGGCCTCAGCCACGAACTTGTTACCGGCGCCCACTACCATGTCTACCGGCTCCAGGCCCTCCATGCCATAGGCCAGGGCGGCCAAGGCGTGCACGCCACCCATGCAGAAGATTTCGTCTGCCCCGGCGGCGGCCATGGAATAGAGGGTGGCTGGATACATGCCCTGGCCCTTGATCGGCGGTGTGCAGGCCACTACCCGGGAAACCCCGGCCACCTTGGGGGTGACCACGGTCATGTGGGCCGAAGCCAGCATGGGGTAGCGCCCCCCAGGCACATAGGAACCGCTGGATTTCACCGGGATTATCTTCTGGCCCAGGTACACCCCGGGCAGGGTCTCCACCTCGAAGTCCACCAGCCGCTTCATCTGCTCATGGGCGAAGTTCCTGACCTGGGTCTGGCAGAAGTCGATGTCCTTGCGCATACTGGCCGAGAGCTGCTTCCGGGCGGCGGCGATTTCGTCCCCGCTGATCTTAAAGCTGACTGGCGACCAGTTGTCGAATTTCTTGGAGTAAAAGCGGACCGCTTCCTCGCCCTTCTGCCGTACCTGCTCGATGATCTCGCGCACTGTGTCGCGCACGGCGGTCAGGTCCTCCTGGGGCTTTTCCTTGGCGTGTTTCAGATATAAGGCCATGTCATCCTCTCCTCCGGGCGGACATTATGGCGCCCCCCTGTAAAGCGGGAGCCTCCGCCTTTAATTTTTGTCCAGAATGGCGACGGCGCGCACCGGGGAGCCGGTGCCGCCGCGGATCTTCAGGGGTAAGGCGATGAAGGTGAAGCGCTTGCCCAAAAGCTTGTCCAGGTTGCACAGGTTTTCGATGTGGGTGACACCGCGTTCGGCGCACACCGTATGGCAGGGGTAGGTCTTGTCGTACCACATGTCCGGGCTAGGGGAGTCCACCCCGAAATTGACCGCCCCCTGGTCGATAACGTATTCGGTGGCCTCGCGGTTCAGACCCGGGTAGTCGGTCATGTAGATGGGCTGGCCATAGTAGCGGTCATAGTGGGCCGTGTAGAACAGGACCGTGTCACCCGGGCGGATGTCCAGACCCTGTTTTTTCAGCTCGAATTCGATCTTTTCTCGCCCGAACTGGGTCTTCAGAGGAACGTCGCTGACGTCGACACACACCCCCGAGGTGATACATTTCTCCAGAGCCAGTTGATCCACGGACTCCGCGTTGGGATCGCGGGACATGTGGCTCACCGAGTCGATGTGAGTGGGGCCGTGGTCACAGAGCAGAAGGCCACGGGTTTCATAGGAGAAATCCGTGCCCAGCTGCCTTCGGCACTCCTCGTGGGACAGATGGGTCCAGATCACGGTCTTGAGGTGACCCGGATAGACAGGCATGCCGGTGTAGATTTCCTGGGAGAGGTCGATGATCTTTCCTTTGAACATTTTTACCTCCTTACGTCCCGTTTGGGGTCGCCCGGACGGCCTCTTGGACATAGCCTTTCAGGTGATACCTACAGGCCCTGCGATTATTAGCCTGGGCTCCCTATCCATTGCTGTGTATTTTCCAAAAATAGCATTTGGAAACCCTTTGCCAAATTTAATACTCTAAAATGCCTATTTTCTCAATGCCAACCGTTCATTTTAGAAACAGTAAGGGCACAAAATTTTCTGAAAATCAATTTCTTTCGGGGGAAACTCCATTAGTAAAACAATACCCCCATGATTAACGGCCTATGGATTCCAAGCCTACACCGCCTGATAATGTTCCGCCAGGGAAAATGCGGGGGCACGGCTTTCTTGGGTGTCCACATTGAAGATCACTTTTATGCAAAGTCAACCCGGCAAGGTGCTCCGGTGTTGTTCTAGAACCCGCGCATTGCTTGCCAAAACCTTCTCTTATCACTAAGCCAGTAAAAACTGCATAAATGATCTCCATATCGAAAATGGGTCACTTAAGGTGGGGACATTCTAGAGAATGCCGACGTGAGAAGGGTCGAATGCAATATCAATTATCAGTTTGCTTCGAGAAACTCGGATACATAAGCCTAACCGCGGCGAACGGCCGCTATGGCAGAACAACGTTCCGAATCCATGTCTTTTTTTACTACGTAACCGTCAGCGCCATATAACGGGGGAAATTTTTCAGTGGGTCTGAGGCTTCTGGACCTCACCCAAATCTATTTCCATTCCTTCCACCTCCTCCATACTGGCCGGCTGCCAGCGGGGGTGGTCGTCCCGGTCGATGAGGCGGGCCCGAATGCCCTCCAGGTAATCCGGTTGGCGAATCATCCAGACCGCGGCCCGGGCTTCGGTGGCGAAGACTTCCTCCAGGGGGCGGCCTTCGTTCAGACGCAGCAATTTCAGGGTCAGGGCCAGGGCTGTGGGAGAGCGCTCGGCCAGCCGCGCATAGACCCCCTGGCAACAGGGGTCATCCAGGTTGCATTGCGAGAGGGAGGCCATGATGTCACGGAGGGCGGCCTTGCCGGCAAAATGCTCGGCCACCCAGGCGTCCAAGGCCGGGTTGTCCGGGATCTTTCTCTCGAAAAAGGGGCCCAGGAAAACCTTGAGTTGCTCTGCCGCGGCAACTCTCTCCCCGGGCAGCCTACCGGAAAAGCCTTCCAGCCTCCGGCGCAACTCCGGCAGGCGGGAGGAGGGCGCCAGGTGGGTGGCCAGGCCCAGGCGTACGCCTTCGGCTCCCTGAAGTTCATAGCCCGTCAACCCGAGATACTCCGGATAGCCGGGGGGACATTTGTTGAAGAGCCAGCCCGTGGCCCCCACGTCCGGGAAGAAGCCGATCCTGGTTTCGGGCATGGCCATGCGGGTGCGCTCGGTGGCGACGACAATATCGGCGCCCGCGGCCAGCCCCAGGCCGCCTCCCATGGTGATGCCGTCGGCCAGGACGATGACCGGTTTGGGAAAGCGGTGCAGCAGCAGGTCCATTTCGTATTCTTCCCGGAGAAACTCTTCGGCCGCGGCAAACTTCCCACCCCCGACGGCCGCAACCAGGGCCTTGAGGTCGCCCCCGGCGCAAAAGCCCCGGTCCCCCGCCCCGGTGAGCAAAAAGAACTGCACATCCTGATCCGCCCGGGCATCCGCCAGATCCTGGCCGATCAGCCGGACCATCTCCATGGTCAGGGTATTGAGCACCTGGGGGCGATTGAGGACGATGGTCCGCATCCCGGGAAAGGTTATTAATAGCACGGGCGCCTCGGCGCCAGACTCAGCCACCACGGGACACCTCATATTTGTCCTTGATTCTTTGCTGAAAGCTGATAGCTATTAGCTGAGATTATGCGGCAGCCTCGGCTTACCCGTGTCCCAAAATAGTTTTGGGAGCCTTTTTGCACGAGTACAATCTCCCAAAGGGTTCTCTTCTCGAAGCCAATTCTTTTTGCAAAGGCATGATAGCACAAATTTAGACGGAACATCGCCTTTCCCGAGATTTTGACCATACCCGACCATCAGCGAGTGTCTTGTATGTTTGGGGCATCTCAAGTCTTCCAGACAATCTCCCATTGGGGCAATAATTTTGAAACGGTCATCGATCTCTCGCATCAGGAGCAAACCAACGTCTGAGGTGATCGTGGCGCCATGGAAATCTATCATGATGGTGGGGTTAAAATCTGGCCGGATTGCCTCTTTCTGGCTTTCACCACTATCGAGCACTTTGAAGACCCCCGAATTGCTATTTTATCCTCCTTATATCAAATAGTTATACTATTGTCTACCTTTTCCTGCGGCATAATCCAGGTTAATGATTAAGATTACCGATGAGGAGGGTTTAGACATGAAAAAGCTAATCGGGACTCTGGTAATGGGAATTGCGGTTTTGGTAAGCCAACCTGTGGCTGCGCAATATGAGCAGCAACAACCCCAATATGAGCAGCAACAGCAGCAACAGCAGCCTCGTAAAGACTGGTTTCAAAACTATTATGATGGCTATGTTGATGGAGCGGAGCATAATAACCCCCAAAAGGATTCCGGCGGATTTTACGGGGCAGGTTATGAGGACGCTCAGAAAGAAGATCGGGAACAACAGAGAGGCCAGATACCCAAATATTGAGTCCCGGCTCCCTCCACCAGCTCCCCCACCTCCAAAATCCGTCTCAAGAGGCCCGCCCCTATCTCTCATTCTGGGCCGTCTCAGACCGTCCAGACCAGGGTAGCCTCAGCCCTTGACATCCATCTATCAACTGTGCAATCAACTGTGCAATAAGGAAAACATCTGATAAGAGCTACCCCCTATAAGGAGGGGAGCCATGATTCGGGGATTGCGCGGATAGCCGGGTTGCCTGGAATGAGGCAGTTCGGCTTTTTATTTGGTCTGGGAGGTTGATATGCTGGTGATGACAAGGAAGGTAGACGAGACGATCCTTATTGGGGACAATATTCGGGTAATGGTGGTCAAGATTCGAGGAAACCAAGTGCTATTAGGAATCAAAGCCCCACCGGACCTTGTGGTGTTGCGCGGGGAAGAGAGAATGATTGAGCAAGAAAAGGGTGGAAGCTGAAAATGAGAAAAGCATTTCAGTTGATAATCCCCGCCATTCTCCTGCTGGTCGTCGCGGGCTCCCATTATAGCTCGAAGGTAGCATTTGGGATAGCAAATTTAGGTGGGCTATGGCCTGAAAAAAGAACAGGCCGAAGGAGGCTTAGCTATGACCAAGAGTAAGCAAGAAAAACTTAAAGAGACAGCTTGCCATGAGGCCGGGCACGCCGTTGCCAACTTTGCCATGGGAAAACGATTCAAGAAGGTGTCAATTATCCCGGTCACTGAGCACGATTCGCTCGGCAGGGTCTCGGGATGCCGCTGGCAATCAAAACTGAACCCAGAGTTGGATAAGTGTGAGAGATCAAGACACTTTGTGGAGATCGAGATCATCACCTTACTTGCAGGGGTTGTGGCAGAGAAGAAGCTAACTGACCGTTATAACCATGTTGGAGCTTGTGAAGATTATCATGATGCAGTTAACTATGCCAGTTGGGTAACGGATTCTACTAAGGAAACTGAAGCCTACATCGCCTGGTTATTTGAAAAGACTAAAAATGTCCTTTGGCGTCGTTGGGATGCCGTTGAACTGTTAGCGGATGAACTTATTAAACGACGGGAGATCGGTTATAAGGCAGCCCACGGGATCATTAGGAAAGGTCTTGACGGAGATCTTCCTCCTCTTGACCTGAAAAGAGCTTTGGCAAAGAAAGATCAGGAAGCAAAATAACAGGCCGAACCGATAGGGTTCCATCTTCCCGGCCATAATCCTCCAATTGGCCTGGTGACCATGGGCCGCCCGGGCCCCAGCCTTTCACCATGCGGCAAATTCTCACCGCAACCCCTCACCGACGCCATCAATGGCCCTATAGATTTTCGGCCCCGGAAGACAAACCCCGGGACGGGACTCCTACCCCCCCTGCCGACAATGCTCCGTCCGTATATTTTTCCCAAAATATTTTTTCCGGACTTTAATCAGGGGAAAATAGCACCAGCCCCCCCTGGTATAGGGCCGGCCCAAATATTTTATAAGCAAAATATGGCCCGGAGAAAGGGCCTTCAGGGGCGATTCCGGGGCTTGGCTGGCGCACCCTTGTGGCTTTTACCCGCAAGTCCATCTCAGAAGTAGCTTCTGCAGAGCTGCGGAACTGTGCGCTTCTGAGCAGCCCCGTACATTAAGGTTTTCCCGCAGCAAAGCGATCTCGATGGGACGGTTGTTTGCCCGCTCATGCCAATCTGCAAGATAGCGATATCCGAGGCAGTTGGGGCGGCTCGAGTCTATGAAGAGGGAGACTACGCGGTTTTGCGTTCTGCGTTCGGATCTGGGTTGCTCAGTCATTGTTCTGTTCCGAATTTGGAGTAGCCGCTAATTCTTTGGCCAGTTCAAGAACCGTGTTCTCAATAAGATCTGGAGGTGACTTCTTGATGAGCGAGTTGATATAGAACGAGTCATCCTTTGCAAAACCTAACCTCTCAAGCAATGTCGTAATCACGGGATAGGGTGTGACCTTATCGAGCTGTAAAAATATGATATATTGACCACTTCGGTACTCGACATCAAAACGAAGCAAATCATTATCGTAGGGGAATTTCAAAACAATTCCAGATGGCTGCCCTTTCATCTACCGCACCACACTTCGCCTGCACGAGTCACAAGGCTGTTTCTGGCCCCTATGCCTCGGTCTTGGCCTTATAGCTTAGAACGCTATCCCTGCCTTTGGCCCGTTCCCTTCCAGCTGGCACCGGGGCTTTATCGTCCAACATGCACAAGCTGCTAGCCGCGGCCCTCACCAACGCCAGGGACCACAAGCGTCTTCAGATTAATGCCTCTCTCTTATATTTTTGGGGGAGCCAAGTCTTGGGAAGTGGTCTCCAGCTGCTAAATTCTACCAGCCAGCGCTGCAATCCACAGCAGGAGCCTTATAGGTCATGAATGGTCGACCTGTCGAGTATCTAAACGCTGCCAGCGCTGCAGTTCTTGCTTTTCCGCAAATTTTCCTCGGATTAACTTGGTGGCAAAGTCAGGATGCCCGAAGTAAGCGGGCGCCATGTCCAAAAACCTATCCTGCATGCCCTTGAGGATTTTGGGGGCCTCCGTTGCGGCAATAAAGTTACGCTCGTCTTTGTGGGAGAAGATAAGTTCGTCCCCCAACGCCTCCTTGACCTGGTCGGCTTGCCCTCGCAGCTCCGGCGGCAGGGTGTCGGGTCGAATCGGAATGGCGATCCGGACCTCCAGAAGCACGAACCAGCGGTCGCCGGCTATCGGCCGGGAGTAGTCCCAAAACTCCAGGGTCAGGCCGTTATTGAGAGGATGCCGGGACATTAATCTTTCCGAGTCCATCGCCGAACTATAACCCCGAGATTTTGCGGCAGCCTCGACCACCGCAGTCCAAAAATGGTTTTGGGAACCTCTCTCCCCGAGTTTAACCCCGGAAAGGAAGGTTAAGTTTCTTCTTCAAGCGCCTCCGACTTTTCCTCTTGCTGGTGAGGTTAGAATTTTGCCCTGCCAACGTTTCATTTTTTCGTGTCAGAGTTTCGATCATCAGGCGTTTCTGCCTAAAGTTTTACCACTTTTGCGACCTGAGGACCTGACCATCCACACTAGTTCTGGGGACAGCACCACAGTTGCGTTCGCTTGGGCCCGAATTAAAGGAAATAGTACAAGCCTTGAAAGTCCTGTGGTCCATCACCGTGCGGATTTCAGTTGTAGTTCTATCCGCTCCTGGTCTCCATATATAAGGGCCACCAAAATGCTCAAATACTCCTGCAAATTTCTGGTCAGCAGAAAATTTTGCCGGACCAATTCTTTTGCTATACGACCCATTTCCAGGGCTTTATCAGGGTGACGCAAGAGATATCTGGCGCGTAAAGCAGCTCCCTCCGGAGTCTTAACCAGGAACCCTGTGTGATGGTTCACTACTTGAAGCCGAATTCCCCCCGCATCGCCGCCAATTACCGGTTTTCCTTTCCATAGGGCCTCAGTCACGGTGAGGCCGAAACCTTCTTTGAGAGATTTTTGCACCACCAGGTCCGCGCCTCGCTGCAAGGCATTAATCGTGACATGGGCATCCGGAGGTAAAAGCAGCACGTGGATGTCTTTATCGCCGCCGGCCTCATTACGAACCTCGGCCAGAACCGCGGCGCCTTCGGGGTCATCGGTGGCTTCACCGCCGGCGAGGACCAATTGCAGTGACGGAGCGAAAGACTTGACCAATCGATATGATTTAATTACGCCTAGAGGATCCTTGAACCGATCAAATCGTGAGACCTGGAGCATTATCAGTCTATCGGGGTCCAGACCGAATTGAAGTTTGGCGGCCTGGACCTCCTCCGGGGTCAGATCCATGTTTTTTTCGCTGAGAGGGTCGATACTAGGCGGCATCAGATACTGGATGTGCGGCAAGGGTTGGGCAAAATCCGCCAGGGAAAAAATACTCGCATCGTATTCCCTGACATAGTTACGCAAGTATTGCCACACCGGGCGATAAGGATGGCTCAGGTCGATATGACATCGCCAGATCCACTTGCCTTTTCGGTTTGGGCATGACCTCAAGAGGGGCAGCGGCTGCGGATCATGTATAACAACTATGTCGGCTTCCTCAAGGATCGAACGGAGCTCTTCCGAGTTTTGCGCGCCGGTTTCCTCGTAAACCTTGAAAAACTCATACCCCAGCTGGACGGGTATGCCTTGTAAGGCGTTGTGGAAGCTCTTGGTGACCTGGAAAAATGCCTCTTCCCCTTGCATTACTTCCCACCGCACATCGAGGCCCAGATCTTTCTGGAGGGGAACCAGCTTGCTCAAAATTTCCGCGACGCCGCCACCTACATGAGTGGAGTTGACGTGCACTACCTTCATGCCTTTTAATGGCCTGGCAAGTTGACGGAGTCGATCGATCACATTTTCTCCGGTCACTGCCACATAATCTTGAATAGATGTCATCCAGTCACTCCCCGAAAAAAATATTTTGTGAACAGATCCGTCAGTTGCTCGCGCAATTCCACGAGAGAGCCAAAATAGGGATCAACTGCAGCCACTTGTGAGCAAAGGTCATCATCACCGCAAGACCTCAACCAGGTGCGGAAATCGTCCATCATTTCAGGGCTGCGGCGCCTCGCATCGATAAAATGATAAAATATGCTTCCCACGGACATTTTGGGCATAGCCTCCACCAATTCCTCCGGCTCTTCAATTTTGCCGCGGGTATCGAAAACCACCATTTGAGCGCGGACAAAATTAAACTGCATGTCGGGCTTGGCCCAGGTAAGCGTTCCGATCTCATCCAACCTCTGGTCGATGACTTCGAGCAGCTCATGGCGCAAGGATTCCAGATTTACAAAAGGATCGGGGTCGATAACAGATAATCGTTCCGCAAGGATATTGTCTTGAAGGGCATGATGAACCCATTCAGCAAAATCGTTGTTGTATTCAGGTTCATCGAACCTGGGCCTCAAGAGCCCGCCCCAAAAATGATAGTATATGCTCCCGAGATGGATATTAAGCAAATGCTCTCTCATTTCCTTTAGGTTTTGGGCCATCTTCCCGGTTGCTATGGTCACCAGCGCACAGTCTTTGACGGAAAATGGTTCACGTTTGGCTTTTGTAGACATCTTACCCCCACAAGTTCATAGAATTACTTTGATAGGTTGATACGCATTGATTCGGCAGTGGGCCGGCCGCCTGGGAACACCGCCGGAGCGGCGCCATTTAAGCGATTTGCACATACTCTTCCTTTCCTTCGCCCATGAGCAATGCCACTGGAAAACTGAGTAATGCGTCTCCGACAGGCAATGTCTTGCCCGCAGAAAATACCTCGCTCGTGATAACATTCCGCCAGGCTGCAGGTGCCCCGCTAGGCATTATCACCTCTGTGTCCTGCCATACTTTTCTCCCCAGAGGCAAATCTCCCTCTTGAATCAGGTGGCTGAGAAACCTCGGAGCAATGACCAGGGCCCATTGCCGCTGATACCTCCAGGCAAAGGTGATGACATGGCTCCTGAATCTTCCCGCTGACTCAAGGGGAAGATAAGCGCCGGAACGGAAGATCTCTCGATGTGCTTTTTTTGCTTTGAGCGCCCTATAAATGAGAAAGAGTTTAATCTTTCCATCCTCCCTCGTGGCAAGGAGATCTTGGACCAGTCGGCCAATATCGGCATCATCCTGTTCACGGATGCCAGCCAGCATAGCGCGCCTTTTTTCAAAATCTACCGCCCGGCGATTGTCAGGATCAACCAAGCTCAGGTCCCAGAGTTCGGATCCCTGATAGAAATCAGGCACACCGGGTGAGATAACCTTGATCAGTGTCTGGGAGAGGGAGTTGAGTATCCCGTAGTGAGAAACTCTCCGGCAAAACGGGATAAATTCTTTCAGAAAGGCGTTGGCTTCTGAGCGGGCCAGAATTTTCTCAGCGAAGGTGACGTAAGCGTTCTCATATTCAGTATCGGGTTTTAACCAGGCAGTATGGACTTTGGCTTCCCGAACAGCTTTGACAATATAGCTCTTAATTCTTGCAATGAACTCGGGATACTCGGCATCTGAAAATGGCCAGGAACCAATCAGCGTCTGGTATAAGAAATACTCGTCGTTTCTATCCGGAACGGCTAAGCCGCGCAGACGCGTTTTTTTGCCCCGGTTTATCTTGATCCAGGTTCGGAGTTTTTTTAGCCACTCGTCCGGCATCTCGGACAATACATTTATTCTGGCGCGCGCGTCTTCGCCTCTCTTGGTATCGTGAGTCGAGGTTGTATTTAAGGAATCCGGCCACAAGTCCCTTTTCTTCGTGTTGAAGTGGTGGAATTCTTCGAGGGAGCAGCCGAAATGACCCGGCCGTCCACCTACCTCATTGAGTGACAAGAGCCGGTTGTACATATAATGGGTGGTATCTTCGACTCCCTTCGCCATTACCGGCCCGGTTAGTTGTTGAAATTTCATGGCAAAGTGGAGCCAGTCCTGCCTCTCTTCCTCAGAAGCATAATCGGGAAAATCCAGGAGCAGGAATCTGCGTACGAACGCAAATCCATGTAATAGAGCGGGGAAATTGGCTCTGGCCCGGTCCACCGCCGCCAAAATGTATTTACGGTCGTCGTCCGAGAACTTATCCTGGCTGATATAAGTCCGGTATACGGGAAATACTGCCAGGACTTCGGTCAAGGCTCTTTGCAGCGCCGTGAGAGTTATGTCGCTTCCATGGCGGTCCCGGCTGGAGATCTTCTTCAGGAGCTGGGCAAGGTTGTGGACGTCGCTCGCCATATCTTCCTGAATCATCAGTTTTTTGTTGTCGCGCACGACATCTTCATAAGAATTCTTTAAGCCAGTTACGCTGGCATAGATTCTGCTGAAGGCTCGCGCATTTTCCTTTTGGCAAAACAACTCATTGACATAATTGGTAAAATCATAGCCGGTGGTTCCCTGGACCGGCCAGGAAGGTGGCAGGTCTTCCTGAAGATTGAGTATTTTTTCAACGATTATGTAGTTTGCCGGTGCTTTTTCTCTCACTTTTTGCAGATAGCTGGCGGGATCGTACAGTCCATCAACATGATCAATTCTTAAACCGGTAACCACGCCTTTTTCAACCAGATCGAAAATCAGGCCGTGCGTGTAGTTTAGAACGTGCTCGTCTTCCACCCTCAGTGAAATTAATCCATTAACACAAAAAAAACGGCGATAATTTATTTCTTCCGCGGCCACTTTCCAAAATGACAGCCTGAAGACCTGTTGGGAAAGCAGCTCATCAAGAAAATTAAAACTCTCGGCCTTCTTCTTTTCACCATTAAAGATCCGCACCTTTTCATCAATAAAAGCCTTTATTACGGCATTACTATTGTAGGCTTCCCACATAGTGTGTTGGATAAATCTTATCTGGTTATTGCGCTCCTCCGGTTCATCGCTCGGAGAGAGCGACTTCAAGACGTAGAGGATGCCTAATAATTTGATAAAGTCGGGATTGTCTTCGGCAAGTTTACTTTTTAACTTCGGCAAGTTGTTAAAAATATTTAGATAAGATTCGATTCGTAACGGGAAGGCGAGGTTGTAGTAAGCCACCTTGAAGCCATCAGGACCGTATTGAAGGGCGATCTCTCCATTTTCAAGACATTCCCCATAGAACCAGCCAAGGAATGGCGCCAGAATTCTCTTGTTGAGGCTGGCGGCCGGATAATCCCAATCCACATCGAAAAACTGAAAGTACCTGGAGCTGGAACCATTCTCCAAAATATCCATCAGCAGCCGATTGTCCGAATCCACCGCCATGTGATTCGGGACAATATCCTGAATCCACCCCATGTTGTGCGCTTTTAGCTCCGCGGCCAGCCCCTCAAGGTCAGAGAACCCTCCCAACTCAGGATTCAGCTGATTGGGGTCAACCACATCATAGCCGTGAAGGCTGCCCTTGACGGCTTTGAATATGGGAGAAGCGTACAGGTCGGAGATACCCAGGTCCGCCAGATAGGAAATAACTGGCTGGGCGGCCTGAAAGCCGAACGCCGGATTGAATTGAATCCGATAGGTCGCGGTTGGCGTATTCATGAGAGACTTCCCGGTCTTCTATCCATGGGCAGGTTTGCTGTTTACGGGCATACGGGTACCCGCAGCAAAAAATTCTCGGCCAAGACCGTATAATGGCGTAGCCATTCTTGCGCGTTTTGATCGCCCAGCCTGGCCTCCTTCTCGAAGTTGGAACAATAGGCTTGAAGGATCTTGTAGCAGATGTTTTGGGTTTTCCAGAGATTAACCTCGAATGGCAAGGTCCGGACCAGTTGTGCAGCCTTATTCAACCTCTCTAAGCGAGAAAGGTCTTTAGGTTCCTCGAGAAGTTGTTCGGCCAGACTCTCAATGTTGACGGCCAGTAACAGGCCAAGAGCAGTCGCATCCAGAGTGGCGCCGGCCAAACGAGCTTCTTCCAGAAGCGGTCTTACGACTTCGGGGTCAAGCCCATCCCCTTGAATCACCCCGCGAAGCTTGGCATTCAAGCACAAGTCCGCGGCGACCGACAGGACTTGGGGCCGTGGCGTGCCGGATCCGGTTAGAAAGCGAATCAAGGGGGCATGGTGCTCATAAATCGAGCTATATGCCGCTTCAGCCTCTTTCAGAGTCGGCCCCATGATGAGGTTCAGGACTTTGCGCCGCTCATCGGCAAACAATGAGACCAGAGAGTACGTGGATGTCCCGAAGTATTTACCCAGCAGCAGTATGGTCTTCGGGAAGTCAGCTCCGGCGAAAGCCGCGGAAATCTCTTTGGCCAGCGCTTCATATTTTTGCGCCCCCTGATATTCACCGGTGCCGCAGGCGATACTATGATCGCCAAGATGCAGAACGCCAAAGCACAAGGTGGAGGATACGTGCGTAACCTCCGAAGTGACCGTGGCCCGCCCGATTACCAGCCTTGAGCCTCCCACCTGAAAACTGCGGTAGTCCTCCCGGGTGGCGGAATACGCATAGATCGAGCTGCGTTCGCCGATGTCCTGGAACAGCGAGCTTAAGGCGTAGTGGGCGCCCACGTCTTTCATATCGAGCATGACAGGCCTGACCAATTTCTCATATATGGTGCGACCGTCTCGGTATTCAGGTATGTTGCTCTTGGCCAGTTCAAGATGTTCGAGAAAGGCAGGTTCGAAGGGTTCGCTAAAAAGCTGGTCGGCCAACTGCAGAACTCTGCCGGCATATTTTATGTCCTGAACCGTCTCAATCCCGGAAAGCTCGTCAAAAAACCAACCGCAACTTGTGTACATGAGCATTAAGTGGCGTTGGAGCTCCATGAGCTTCAGGACCGTGATCTCGTCTTCGGAGTTTAAGGGACGAGTCGCGTGGCGGTTCATAAACGCTGGGATGCGCTCGGGTGATCGATCCACGATGATGTCGATGTAGTCGTCTCGAGCCACCCAGGGATCGCTCAGAAACTGTCTGGCCATTTGTTCATAAGCCGGATTCACGGCATCGCGGAGCCAGTCCAGGGCCGCACGCAGGGGGGCTCGCCAAGCCTGGTTCCAACCTGGGTGGCCGCCGCTGTTGCACCCGCAATCGGACCGCCACCGCTCTACGCCGTGCTCGCAGCTCCACGAGCTGTTTTCAATAATCTCCACTTCGTACGCCGGTGGATGATCCTCCAGGTACCGGCCATAATTCGTCACCTGTGCCAGTCCGTTGGACTCAATGTAATGGAGCGCATGCGCCAGGGCCATGTCGCCGTTGTGATGATGATGCCCATAGCTTTCGCCATCCGTGGCGATGTGGACGAGGCGAGGAGAGTCGTCGGCGAACGCGGCCAGCAGCCGGTTGGCGAACGCCTCGCCGTTGTCGAGCAATCCTTCAAATGCCAGAGCCTGGGCAATGGGACCGTCGTAAAAGAACAGGTTCATGACGCGGCCAGACGGCAGCGACACCCGGTAGGCTATGGCAGGATAGATTTTCCCGCCACTCACGTCCTGCCATTTATTGCCATCAATGGGCCGAACCCGCCTTGCCTGCCTGGGGGCCAGTATGGCAAAGCCGATGCCGTGTTGGGCCATCAGGTCCAGGGTTTCCAGATCTACCGCCGTCTCCGGGAGCCACAGCCCTTCCGGCTTGCGTCCAAAGCGATATTCAAAATCTCTTATTCCCCAGATAATCTGGGTGTTCTTGTCGCGGCTATTGGCCAGCGGTAGGATCATGTGATTGTAGGCTTGGGCCAAAGCATTTCCATGACCGGAGTATTTCTCCAGGCTCTGCCGATCAGCCTCTAGAATTGCCTCATAGGCGTCGGTGGCATATTTCTGCATCCAGAGCAAGACAGTCGGACCGAAGTTGAAGCTTATGCTGGCATAATTGTTCACCAGTTGGGCTATTCGCCCTTCCGTGTCCCAGATTCTCGATACGGCGTTGGCCGCGTAGCATTCGGCAGTGACCCGCTCGTTCCAGTCGTGGTACGGGAACGCCGAATCTTGGATCTCGATGGCCTCCAGCCAGGGACTTTCTCTGGGAGGTTGATAAAAATGCCCATGGATACAAACAAATCGGTCCATCAGTTAATCCTCCGGTTGCAGACTTACCATGAGAAAGGCATGTTGCGTCAAGGTCACCGAGACTTTCCCGTCTGAATGAAACACTGTGGGCAGGTCGCGGCCTGGACCGTGCCAGCGTTTCTCTCCCGACGCCAGGCGTTTCAGCCAGCGTCCGGACGGCAAGGGGATGTTGACAGACACAGCAGTGTCACCAAAATGGAAGATGGCGGCAACCTGCTCCTCGCGGCCCCAGCGCCGAACGACCAGGGTTCTCTCCCTCTCCAAACAAACAACTTCCAGGCGATCTTTGCTTAATCCCGCGTTTGCCCGAGTTTCATTTCGGAGCGTTATCAGTTCCTTGTACAATTCATACAGGATGCGATGCCTCCCCTGATGCCGCAGGCTATGATCCAGGCTGGCACTCTGGCGGGTCGCTTCTTCCTGAGGGTCCGGTGGCTCACCTGACCCCTTAAAATAGGGAAACTCTTCACGACGCCCGCGGCGGACCACCTCTATCAGATCCGGATCCGAATGGCTTACAAAATAAGGAAACGGCGCGGTTTCCCCGTATTCTTCACCCATGAACAGCAGGGGTATGAAAGGCGAAAGGAGCACCACTGCAGCAGCCAGCTTCAGCCCTTCGAAGGAGACCAAGGCGCTGAGCCGCTCGCTTTTCAGACGGTTTCCCACCTGATCGTGGTTCTGAGCGAAAACCACGAGCCGGCGCGCGGCTAGGTCTTTGGAGGTGTTCCCGTGTCGACGCCTACGCGCCGGGGAATATGCTCCTGAATAGACAAACCCCTCGGCAAAGGCCTTCGCCAGATCTTGGATGCGTCCGAAATCTTCATAGTACCCGGTTTGTTCGCCGGTGAGAAGCGTGTGGAGGGCATGCTGGAAATCGTCGTTCCATTGGGCGTCCAGTCCATAACCACCAAGCTCTGGAGAGCGAACGATTCGGACGTCGTTTAGATCACTCTCAGCAATGACATGGATCCGGCGATTAAGCCGCTCGGCCTGCCCGTGTACCGCAGAGGCCAATTCCTGCAGAAAATGGCGTGCCGAAAAGTCGAAAATCCCGTGAACCGCATCGAGGCGCAAGGCATCCAGGCGAAATTCCGTCACCCAATAGAGCGCATTTTCAATAAAGAACCGCCTGACTTCGTCGCTGTCAGGCCCATCAAAATTGATGGCTGCACCCCAGGGAGTGCGGTATCGGTCGGTAAAGTAGGGCCCAAAATCATGGAGATAATTTCCTTCCGGCCCGAGATGGTTGTAAACCACATCCAGAATCACCGCCAAGCCACGCTGATGGCAGGCATCAATCAGCGTTTTGAGCCCCTCAGGACCTCCATAAGAATTTTGCACCGCGAAAGGGTAAACGCCATCATAACCCCAGTTGCGATCCCCCGGGAATTGCGCGACAGGCATGATCTCAATTGCGGTTATGCCCAGATCCTTCAGTTCATCCAGGTGTGGGATGATGGCGTCAAAAGTGCCTTGAGCGGTAAAAGTCCCCACATGAAGTTCGTAAAGCACATAATGGGAGAAAGGTATTCCGGACCAGTGCAGCTCTTCCCAAACAAAATGGGGGTCAATGACCTGGGATGGCCCATGAACGCCTTCGGGCTGGAACTTGGAGGCGGGATCCGGACGCTCGTTGTTCCCATCGAGGCGGTAAAAATATCGGGTTCCCGGCTTAACCCCCGGCACCACACCATAGTGGTAGCCCCGGGAGACTTTTCCCAGGGGCACAATGCGCTCTTCTGGAGAAAGAATATGGACCTCCACCTGGTTAATCAAGGGGGCCCAGACGAGGAATCCGCCTAGCCCTCCTCCCAGGTAGGTAGCGCCCAACCCACATTTGGAATTCACCGCGATTCCCTCCCTCGCAGGAGTGAGGCAACACTAAACATTGAAGCAAAGGCGATGGCTCGGTAAAGAAATCTAACGGTGCTCATGAGGTTCCAGGTTATCCGCCGAGCCATGGTGGCCCAATAGTGGAGAGGATTATTTTTCCTTTGGTGTTAATTTTTAATAATACTCAAATCCGCCATGTCAATTCCGAACGGCGCCCAGGAGCTTTGCCAAAAAGGTTTCGGCTTCCGGGGGTACGGAGGTGAAATGGACCAGGAAGGCCGGGGGGGATTCGGAGAGGTGGGCCACCACTTTGCCGTAAAGATCGTCGGCAATTTCGCGGTCGTCGGGATCGTACAGGGAAATCCGCAGGTTCGCCAGCGGGGAGGGCAGGACCTCGGAGTGAATTTCGACCATATTATGGGCTATCTTGGTGATGGCGCCCCCATGCCCCAACTCTCCGGTATGTTTCCAATCCACCACGGTGAACCGGACAGGGAGCCCTTGCTTGAGTTCTAGCCACGTAATCTCTTTTTTCGGGGGCAGAAAGAGCTGAAAATCTCCGCCGATACCTCCCACTTCATGGATGGTCAGCGGTTTTTTAACCCCTTTGGGCATAACCTTCATGGCAGTGTCTATCCGACAGACATCGCCGCATTCGTCTAAGGTGCTTTCTGAAATAAAGATTTGGCCGCCCACCGTATAAGATTCAATGCGGGCCGTGAGGTTGACCGCGCGGCCCACCACGGCATACTTGATTCTCTTCTTAGAACCGATGTTGCCCATCACCACCTCGCCGGTGTTGATGCCGATTCCTAAAGCTACCTCGGGGTACCCGGCCTGGCGATTCCGGTCATTGACCGAGGCCATGGCCAATTGCATTTCCACGGCGCACGCTACGGCTCGTTGCGGGTCATCGGGGCGCAGGATGGGAGCCCCAAAGATCACCAGGATGCCGTCGCCGATGAATTCGTCGATGGTGCCCTGGTACTTCTGGATGATTTCTATCATGGTCTCCAGATAGATATTGAGCATCGTCACCACGTCCTCAGCGGGAAGACGCTCACTTAAGGAGGTGAAGCCGCGCAGATCGGCCAAGAGAATGGTAGCACGCCGTTTTTCACCCTCTATTTTCAGTCCACCCTTCTTCAGAATCACGTCGACGATTTCATCCGAGAGGTAGCTGCCGAAGGTCTGGCGAATAAACCGGTTGCGCAGTTCCAGGGCGGCGTTTAGTTCAAGCAATTTTTGCTGTTGCGCTACTTTTAGATCCCGCAGCCGCTTTTTTTCCAGACAGGCCTGTACCCGGGCTCGCAGCAGCACCGGGTTGAAGGGCTTGGGCAAATAGTCTTCCGCCCCCAGTTCAATGCAGCGGACCGCGCTGTCCATTTCATCCAAGGCGGAAATCATAATGACCGGCAAGTCCCGCCAGGTTTCGGATTGCTTCAGGTGTTGGAGCACCTGGTAACCGTTCAGTTCCGGCATCAAAATATCGAGGAGTACCAGGTCGAAACCGCCGGTGGCGATCATCTCCAGGGCCTGGCGGCCATTGTCTGCCACCTGCACCGTATGCCCTTGACGCTCCAAATAGCGAGAAAGTAAGTCGCGGTTTATTTCATTATCATCCACCACAAGTATAGAGCCGCTTTCGCCTCCGGTAACGGCAGCGCTATCCTGAGCCAATTCCCGGAGGCTGGTCAGGGCGCTGTAAATCAGAGATGACCGGTCGGAGACTTCCGGGCCGGATGCCTTCAGACCGGCATCTATCTTGGCAAAATCGACAATTTCGTTGACCCGAGAGAGGAAGAGTTCGGCGGCAGAGTGAATCTTCTTTAGGTCAGCAACAAGATCCACCAACTTCTGATCGGTGGCGTTCTCAAGCAGGATCTCACTCAAACCGATGACGCTGTTTAAAGGGATGCGCACTCTATAGTGCAGGTTGGCGACCAGGGATTCCAGATTAAAGACGACATCGCCAGAGGCGACTTGGTTTGGGTCCAGGAGGTCGTTGATTATCTCCAGGAGTTGCTGGCCGGCAGAGAGAATCTGGTTAAGGTCGGAGACATAATCCGCCAGGCCCAGATCATCGGCGTCTCCCAATAGCATTTCACTATAACCGATGATCGCGGTCAGGGGCGTCCGCAATTCATGGCGCAGATGGGCCCACAGGGCTTGTGGGGTTCGACCGCCATCAGCTTCTGGACCGGAACCTCTCTGAACGGCCGGAGTGGTTTCCTGGGTTTCGGTCTGGCCGGGGTCGGATTCGGCGGTAGACATGGTTTGGCTAGGTCGTCTCCTTGCTTAAAAAACCTTGTATTTTTTCCACCAGCCGGCGAAAGTCGATGGGTTTGGTGTCATAGTCATTGCAACCCGCGGCTAAGGATTTTTCCCGGTCTCCCGCCATGGCATGGGCGGTGAGGGCAATAATGGGAATAGACCGGGTTTCCGGCATGGCTTTGAGCAGGCGGGTCGCTTCCCAGCCGTCCAGGCCGGGCAGACTGATGTCCATGAGGATCAGGTCAGGGGCTTCCGAGCGGGCCAGAGCAACTGCCTGTTCGCCATCCACCGCAATGACCACCTCAAAGCCCTGCTTGAGCAAGCGCCGTGATAGCATGTCTCGATTCATTTCATTATCTTCTACCAAAAGGATCTTGGGCATGCAGTTTCGGCTCCTTAGGCAATTTCCTTATTAGCAGGTCTATTACCTGTTTTCAACTTACTCTTCTCAAGGCAAGATTTCACTAATTCGCTCACTTGGGCCAGTAACTCATCTTGCGGACAAGCGCCTTTCCGGATGATCTCCTGGACATAACCATTCAGTCGCAAGCGGTCTTCTTTCGTTAAATCTTTGGCGGTGACGACGACGATGGGAATGGTCCGCCAGTTTTCTTGCTGGCGCACGCGGTCGAGAAATTGAAACCCATCCATCTCCGGCATCATGAGGTCCAGCAAAATTAACATGGGCTGGCACTCGGCCAGGCGCTCCAGGGCCACGCGCCCATTCTCGGCCGTGATCACCTGACACCCTTCTTTCTCCAGCAAACGTCCGAGAATCTCCCGCGTGTCGGGATCGTCTTCGACGACCAGAACCGGACCGGGTTGAGGATAACGCCGATACTTTTCCAGAACAGCCAGCAGGCGCTCGCGCTGGATGGGCTTGGTCAGGTAATCCGACGCGCCCAAGGCGTAGCCCAGGTTCTTATTATCCACGATAGTCAGCATTACTACGGGGATATCGGCTAAGGCGGGATCGGCCTTGAGCTCCGTCAACACCGCCCAGCCGTCCAGGCCCGGCATCATCACGTCCAGCGTAATGACGTCAGGCTGGAGATCTCTAGCCAGACGCAAGCCTTCTTCACCCTCGGAAACGGTCTTCACGCGAAAACCATCCTTGCTTAAAAACCGTTTCAGGAGGTCACGGGTATCCGCATCATCTTCAATGACCAGGACAGTGCTCAAGCCTTCCGAGGCCACCTGCTCAGGCGGCTCGCTTAGAGGGGCTGCTGCCGGGGGTTGAACCTTGACCTGGGCCGGGAGCCGAATCGTAAAGGTAGTGCCGCCCCCGGGCTCACTGGCGGCGGCGATCTCTCCCCCCATCATCTGACAGAAGCGATGGGTGATGGTCATCCCCAGCCCGGTGCCGCCGAATTTCCGGGAGGTTGAGGCATCGCCCTGAACGAAAGGCTGGAATAGTTTCTCCATCTGGTCCGGGGCCATGCCGATGCCCGTGTCACTGACGCTGAATTTAATCGAGTCGACGCCGCCTATGAGCTCGCGAGAGGCTTCCAGGGTGATGGTGCCATTTTCGGTGAATTTACAAGCATTGCTGAGCAGATTGAACAAGGATTGCCTTACCTTGGCCAGGTCAGCATGCATGCTGCCCAGATCAGCGGCACAGTGAACCTGAAGAGTATTGGCGTTCTTTTCCACCAGCGGGCTGATGGTACTGACGACCTCTTCGATCACCCGGGAAATACCAAAAGATTCCAGAAAAAGATCCATTTTGCCGGCTTCGATCTTGGACAGGTCGAGAATATTATTGATAAGGTTCAGGAGATGATTACCAGAGGCATGAATCTTTTGCAGGTCGGGGATAAAATCTTCCTGCCCCTTTTCTTCGGCCTCTTCCATCAAGATTTCGCTGTAACCGAGGATGGCGTTCATAGGGGTGCGCAGCTCATGGCTCATGGTGGCCAGGAAAGCGCTTTTGGCCTGATTGGCAGCATCGGCGGCATCCTTGGCTTTAGTCAGGGTCGCTTCAATTTTCATGGGCTCGGTCAGATCGCGGGTCAGCTTGGCAAAGCCGCGCAGATTGCCGCCCTGATCCCGGATCGCCGTGAAGACCACGTTCGCCCAGAAGGTTGATCCGTCCTTGCGCACCCGCCAGCCCTCGTCCTCGAATTGTCCCTTGGCTGCCACCTCGTCCAAGTCGCGCTGGGGCTTGCCGCTCTCGATATCTTCACGGGGATAAAACCGGGAAAAGTGCTGGCCGACGATCTCCTCGGCGCTATAGCCCTTGATCCGCTCCGCTCCGGCATTCCAGCTCACCACGCGCCCCTCCGGATCCAGCATGACGATTGCATAGTCCGTCACGCTCCCTACCATCAACCGGAAGCTTTCCTCTGTCCAGCGCAGTTTCTCTTCTACAAGCTTACGCGCCGTATTATCGGTACCGATCAGCAGATAGCCGATGATTGTGTCTTGAGCGTCGCGCAGCGCCGTGACCGACACGATTGCCGGAAAGCGGCTCCCGTCCTTGCGGAAGTAGGTCAGTTCGTAGATGTCCTCGATCCCGCGCGAAGCCTTGAAGACCAAGGCCTCGAAACCTGGCGTGATCGTGGTTTCCAGCTCGATGCTCAACTCTGCGGCACGCGCTACCACCTCCTGCGGATCGGAAATCTCGGCCGGGGTGATCTTGTCCACCACTTCGGCGGCCGTGTAGCCGAGCATGCGCTCGGCCCCGACATTGAATATTTGAATGACGCCCTTGGCGTCGGTGGCGATACTCGAGAAGTTGGCGCTGTTGAAAATCGCCTTCTGCAAGGCCCCCGCTTTAAGCAGAGCCTCTTCCGCCTGCTTACGCGCCGTATTATCGGTGCCGATCAGCAGATAGCCGATGATGGTGTCTTGGGCGTCGCGCAGCGCCGTGACCGACACGATTGCCGGAAAGCGGCTCCCGTCCTTGCGGATGTAAGTCAGTTCGTAGATGTCCTCGATCCCCCGGGAAGCCTTGAAGACCAAGGCCTCGAAACCTGGCGTGATCGTAGTTTTCAACTCGAGGCTCAACTCGGCGGCGCGCGCTACCACCTCCTGCGGATCGGAAATCTCGGCCGGGGTGATCTTGTCCACCACTTCGGCGGCCGTGTAGCCGAGCATGCGCTCGGCCCCGACATTGAATATTTGAATGACGCCCTTGGCGTCGGTGGCGATACTCGAGAAGTTGGCGCTGTTGAAAATCGCCTTCTGCAAGGCCCCCGCTTTAAGCAGAGCCTCTTCCGCCTGCTTACGCTCAGACTGCGAAACCAGCAAATTTTGGTCAGAGTAATTTGACATTTCTCATCTTTCCTGGGAGGTCACCGCCTGTCTTCGAGGCCACTCCAGCTAAAATATTGACAGTCAGGGCACAGGGGCCCGAAGGCCCCTGTGTTTATCTCTGGTAAAATTGCCTGCGTAGTACGGTTCCGAGACCAGGTAACGCCAAACGGGACCAGCTGCCTATCTTAAATACTCCGTTTATTCGAGATTCTTCGGGGGGGCAAATTTGGGCAGCATAACGGTGTCGATACCCTGTGCCACACCGTTGGTCGCTATCATGTCAGGTTGGACGATGGTAGCGCCACTCACCATATATTTGCCGCCCTCCTCGTTGAATTTCATGACCCCGGCGTTGTCTGTGGGGCACATGGTCTTGCATTCTTTGAGAGCGGGAAGATCCTTGGCCAGGTACTTGCCCGGGGTGATGTGAAAGTACACCACGTCTCTGACAATGGCCGGATCGCCCATAATCTTAGCCAGGGTGGCTGGCGGCAGCTTGCTGAAGGCCGCGTCATTGGGGGCAAAAACCGTGAAGGGGCCCGCCATCGACTTCAATTCCTGGACATTGGCTTTATCCACGAGACTTAAGAAAGTCGTATAGTTCCCGGCAGCCGCCAGGGTATCATACAAGTTTGCGGGTTGTTGCGCCATGGCCATCCCCGCGGGGATCAGGACCAACAGTAAAGCCACTATGGCAATTCTTATTCTCATTGCATCTTCCTCCTTAGTTTTTAACTTCGTGCCCCGTTAAGCGTTGCCTGGTCTCGGAAAACGCCAGCCTCTTTTTTCAAAGAAGCACCATAAAGCTTATCCTCGCCAGCCACCTTCATCGCTGGCCTGTGCACCTCCGGTTCGATCCCCTCAATCCTCCTAAATACGCCCAAGGAGGAACAGGATGAGAACGACTATCAGGATCGTCCCCAGAAGACCACTCGGGGCATAGCCCCAGCTTTGGCTATGAGGCCAGGTCGGGAAGGCCCCCACGAGCAAGATAATGATAATAATCAGCAATATTAATCCCATTTCCGCTTCCCCTCCTGATGAAATTTATGTTGGTATTAGCTTTGGCGTTCATAAAATTGATGTTGATGGTGATGCCTTTCCCCTTCCACATGGCGGTAGCGCCATCTCCTTTTATAATTGTTTGGCTGCGACCAACAAGGAACCCCCTGACTCCCTAACAAGCACAATTTTGTTTGTGGCAAGCAGGGCTTTTTAGGGCAATGGCCCGGTTATTCTTTATTATTGCCGATGCTCGCCTTCTTTGCCCTCACCATGGCCTCCCCCACCCCGGCCTTCGTCCCCTCGGCGGGGCTCTTGGCGCTCGTTGCCTGGGCGCGGCCCATAGCTTGGCCCATAGCCCGGCTGCACCTCTACTACCGGTGGCGCGATGTAGTAGAGCAATTGGGAAAGTGGGTTCGCAGTTGGCGCGGCATAATAGTCATTGTAACAATTAGGGTCGCTGGGGTCGCAAGTCAAGTTGCCATCATTGTAGGGCTGTCCGAAAGCTGGACAGGTTCCAAAACCGTAGTATCCTTTCCCGGACCAACACGCCAGAATAAGGGCTATCCCTAGACATAACCAAAATTTCTTCATGGAGATTCTCCTTGACAATTTCCAAGCCCAGGTCACCGGCGGGCACCAGGCCCCCGGGCAACTCCCTGGGCAGCTGCCTCGTTTTGCCTCAGCCCCAGGGGAGATACGTTATTGCCATTGGGGCACTGGGACCGGGAAGGCCATGCCAACGACAGGGCCTATGGGTTGGCAAGTCTTTCTGAAAGATAACCGGTCCGTTTGGATTATTCCTTCTTCGCGGCGGCTTTCGGGTGACGTTTACCCATCATCTTCTGGCGCCACTGGGCCAGTACTTGAAAATATCTGGCTTGTTCAAGCGGGGTCATAAGCGCCAGTTCCTCGTCCCGCTGACTCTTAAAAGAAGCAAACAATTTATCCTGGGCGGCCGTCAGCGTGCTTACCAATTGCTTTAGCTTCGCCTCGTCCGGGTTGGCTGCCGCCGCCGCCGCCTGCAACTCCTCATAAGCCTTCTTGACGCTGGCGATGGTTTCTTGGCGCTCTCCCAAATACTTATCTTCCACCGCCAGAACTGCCTTCTCTTTTTCAGGAGTAAGCTTCAGCTCTTTGATCATTTGGCTTTTTTGTTTCTTGTAGGCCGCCCCTTGATCATCTTTGGCCTGGCCCAGTGCGGGGATCAGCAGCAGCGCACCCAGGATGGCGCAGACCGCCCCTAGCTTGAAATTGAATTTACCTTTCATGTCATCCTCCATTCGCTAAGAGTTTTATCTCGCGTTATGCGGCAGCCCAACTGCGCCTGTCCAAAACTGCTGCCTGGACCTGGTTCTTAAGCTTTCCGGGAATTGGCAAGCTTCCCAAAATTATAACAGCGTCAAAGCATTCCTTTCTGCGGGAGTGAGTTCGCTTACCAAAGAGTCCAGGTGCGTTTTCTCGAAATCGAATCCAGCGCTCTTGATGATCTCTTTTCTCTTGGCAGCAGACTCGGCGGCCAGGATTTGCTTCTTGAATTCCGAATCTCTCCTCATTTTTTCCACAAAAGCTCTGGCTGATTCGATGGACATGATGACCTCTTTGGACTAAATTTTGAGAGGCAAGGGACTTTCTCTCCTTCCAAGGTCAGCGGGCTCAAACCTGACGCTTCTGAGGCCCGCGGCCTGCCCGGAAGCTAACGGTCTTTACTCTTCTGAGGTTATTCGGGTTTTCCGCACATCGAGCTTGGGTCCCCTGGCTGAAAAGTAAATCGAATAGTGATGGACCTCTCCGTCGTTGATGGTCTCATGCGTGAACCGCACATCCGAGGTGCTGCCGCTTCTGCCATAAGCCTTGAGAAACAAGGCGTAAACCCCGTTTTCCCGGCCCATTATCCGCAGGTTATAAAGGCCGCTAATCGGATTGCGGACGTGGATCTCCCCGGCCTCAGGACCCGTCATGTCTCCGGAAGGATCGGTGAGCACCAGGTCTCCCGGGGGGGAGCCCCCAGTTTCGGATTGGATGCGGATGTCCAGAGTCCCGCTATATACCTGACCCTCAGATTCTCCGTTGTACTGGACTGTCTGGATAATCCCCGGCGTCTCTCCGCTCTGGGCGGCGGCGGCGAGGCCCGGGAAAATAGCCAGGGCCGCGGCGATGAAAAGCCAGAGCGCCGGCCACGCTGATATTTTGGTTACTCGGTTCATGGGAATTTCCTCCGGTAGTATTGTTTAGATGGTCTTATTTCTCTTCTGCCTCGAGTTCCCGCAGGCTACTTTTTATGCGGCGAAAGGATTATCGGCGCCAGAAGCCCGAGGGCCGAGCCCCCAGCAGACCCAGTACGCCTATGACAATCAGGTAAACCGCCACAATAATGCTCAACAGGCCGGGTTGAATCAATATCAATATCCCGGCGAGTAAAGCAACCACTGGCCCGAGGTATGGTTGGTATGGCATGTGCCCCTCCTTTAATTAGAGATTACTTCTACTTCCCCACCCGGAAGTTGGAGATTTCACCCATGAGCCCAAAAACGGTCAGGAGCCACACGACCACTGCAATGACTACGACAGCATTCAAGATCGACTTAATGGAGCCCGCCATGGGGATGTATGAGTTGACGAGCCAGAGAAGAACCCCAACTACGACCAGGACCAGCACCACATGGATTAAAGGCATGCTCTACTCCTCCTCTTGTTGGGAGATTGGACCTGCGATGAGGCGGCCAGACAACCCGCCTGGCGAGCCCCTGGTTATCGTTATCAGCCTGGGCAACCGGCCCCAACTTGCCCTTTTCCCTTGCCGCCAATTCCCTTCCATGGTTCCAAACCCGGAATGCCTTACGTTCAAAATAATCACCAATCAGACAATGTCAAGGTTTATACTGGTATTTATGTATATATATATATCTTTATATTGGTTTATCAATGAATGCATTACTTAATTATAAAATATATAGTTTTATATTGACTAATATAACTATATATAATATACCCAAAAAAGGCAAAATGGAGGGAGGGTATGGAAAATAACCCAGTGCTGACCACAGAGGAAGTCGCGGCGTTTTTGAAGCTGACGCCCTTCACGGTGCGGGATTATGCCAGGCGGAAGATTCTGCCGGCCCGCAAGGCGGGCAAGGGTTGGCGGTTCTATAAGCCTGACCTGGTGGCCTGGTTAAGGGACTATGAGGCTCCAACCTGAGGGGGCAAGCCAGGAGGAATTACCCATGGAAGAGGACAGTTCCTGGGGAAAATACCTGTTAAGGTCAAACTGGGTGTGCCGGATAATTTTGGGCGCGGCCTTAACTCTACCCCTGACTTTATCACCCAATCCGGCCCAGGCCTAAGCAGGCAGTCGGGCGAGCCCCTTCGGCGATGAAACCCCGGTGCCGGGCCGGATGGGAAAAGAGATTCTGTCAAAAGCTCCGGCGCCTCAGAAACTCCGACCACAAAGGTCACTCCCCAGCGGGACGGACTCTTCTTGATGGCACCCTTGCGGCTCCAGCCTTGCAACCTCAATTAGGATTTTGACCTCGCCGACAGGCGAACTCCAGGATGCCGGAACCAGGCAGCCAAAGCCGCACCAGCAGGCCCAGGGCCAGGCAGGGGAGTGCGCCGGCAAGGCGGAATCGGGTTCTCAAGAGGCATGGTCCTCAACGGGGGGCTTTAGGGACGGGAGAAGAGGAGGTAGGTAGGGTCAACAGCCCCTCCTTCTTGATCTCGCCGGGGTTCAACAAGCGCCCCGCGAGCTTGCCAAAGAGGGTGACCCGGGTCCAGGCCAGGGTGGGGACCCGTTCCGGGCTGACAAAGATAAAATAATGATCCTCGTCAACCGCGCCCGGCGAGCGACTGTTTACCATCACCTCGAGCCCCTGCTCGGTTTTGGCGCCGATGTGAAAGACCAACTCCTGGGGTTTGGGATTCGGCAGGACCATTACCCGTAGGGTGGTGCCGCCGGGCGCCGGCCCCAGGGCCCCTAACCGGATGTTATAAAACAGGGTCAAGAGGTCGTAGACCGGACCGGTCAAAGGAACCTCCCATTCCTTGATTTTTTCGCCGCCGTCAACCTGGCGCCACAGGGTCAGCCGGCTATGGCCATAGTCGAAACGGTACTCCTTCAGGACTTCGTGCCCTTTCTCCCGGAATTCTGTACGGAACACCTCGGGTTGCAGCCGTCCATCCCGGTAAAGCATCTCAGTCTGGTAACGTTCGGGCAGCCACAGGCTCAACAACCGCCACATCCCCTGGGCCGCGCCGGAAAACTCCGCCAGGTAATGTCCCGGCTCCGACTCCTTGAGAACCAGATGAACCCGGGCCACATCCGACCACGGGCCCAGGCTTACTTGATATTCGAGGTTTTCCAGGGTCTCCGGAGCGGCGGTGAGCGTGGCCGGGCCGGCGGCGAGCGTGGCCGGCGCCAGGCGCAGCAGGAACAATATAATGATGAGGCAAACTCTCCCGGGACGCATCAATTATCCTGGCGATCTTGATCTTTCGGAGGCGGGGGCCCCCACACCCCGGTCGCCAAAAGCGGTCGGCCCTCCACTTTTGGAGGGTGTCGGGGCCGGCGTTGGCAACCAGGTCGCAGCGCTAGTCTTCGTTAGATGGGACTAGCAGCTGGTAGGCCGCATTAATCCGCTGCCTTCGAGCCCGGCAGGTTTCCTCTAAGCCGGCCGGGGCCCGGTCCGGAGGCCAGCGGCGGGCGGCCCGGCGATAGGCCCCCTGACCTCCTTCCGGCTGGCCTTGAGCCCATATTTAAGAGTTCGCGGGCTTTTTCCAGCATCAGCGCGCCATTGCGGTTATGGGTATTATCGCCGCCCAGGTGAAAAAAGGCAACAGGAGTTTGAAACTGCGGGGGCCCACCGGCCTCCCGGCGTGAGCCGGCGCTGACGACCACAGGGCCGTCAATAATTGGCAAATGGCTATTGCCAGAAATGATCGAAAAAAGCGAGTTTAAACATCCTAACGCGACTGCCGAAATAAAAATGGGGTAATCTTGAAATATTTAGCGATAATATTTGGGGACTTTAATCTTCTGATACCCAAGGAAGATGGAACGAACTCAAAGATGGTCGAATAAAAGTTATCTTCGATTATTGGGGAACGTTTTTTCTATCATATGAAGAAGATAAGTTAATAATGAGGAGGTACTCTATGCGCAAGCGGATTATCGGTCATGGCCCTCGTGAGGTCTCAGCCGCCGAGCCCGGCTGGATGGACCTTGAACGCCTGGCACAAGTCGAAATCACGTCCGAAGACGCCGACCACCCGATTGAATCGGCACTGATTCCGGGCACGAGTTTAGGTTGGCAGGCCGCGCAGCCCGGGGAGCAGACGATCCGCCTCCTGTTCGATGAGCCGCTGAGACTAAAGCGGATCCACCTGGCGTTCCATGAAGGTGAGCAGGAACGCACCCAAGAGTTCGTTTTACGGTGGTCCTCAGACGGCGGTCAGTCGTACCGGGAGATTGTGCGCCAGCAATATAACCTCAGTCCTCCGGAGACGGCGCGGGAGGTCGAAGACTACGACGTCGATCTCGACGGGGTAACGGCGCTCGAATTGAGGATCGTGCCAAACATAAGCGGTGGCGGCGCCCGGGCTTCGCTGGCGCAACTGCGCCTTGCCTAGGTTTTAGCAAAAAATCGTTTTTCGACCGCATCGGTAATGAAAAAGATTGGCAGGGCTTGAAAGCAACGCAACCCTGGCCCAGGCCTTCGCTATCCTTTATCCTGGATAGTGCCGGGAGAAGAGGGTTCCAAGGGGGCGTCCGATGACCCGCCCCGGAGCGCCGCGGGATAATATGGGTTATTTTACGACCGCCTTGATGCCTTTTAGGACCTCAGCGGCGTTCTCAAAGACGCCGATATGGACGAAGAGGATTCTCCCGCTCCTATCCAGCACTAAGGTCAGTGGATAAGCGGAGAAATTCAAGGCCTTGCCGAAGGTGCCGACAGTGTCCGGTAAAACCGGAAAGGGCACCTTGTGGAGGGCCTTCCACATCATGACTGCTTTTTCGTCGTTATTCTGGCCCATCGCCAGGAATTTCAGCCTGGTTTTCAGTGCGGCGTCCTGCTGCACCATGGTATACAGACGGTTTAAGACGGGAGCCTGGGCCCTGCAATAGGGACAGTTGGCACTGAACTGTTCCACCAGCACGTAAGGCGACTTGATTTTCTGCAAAGAAAATGCATCCATCCTGGTTAGGCCCAGATAGTTGGCGTCCTCCTTGGAAAGAGGCGGGGGAAAGGTGAGGTTACCCACCGATTGACCGACCTTAGGCTCCGATTCCAGCGCCAAGGCCACAGCGCCAAAGCTGAAGACCAGGGCCAGGCAGCAGGCCAAGACCATTAATTTCTTCCTAGTCATAGCGCTCCTTTTGCTTTTTTACTACATGATAAAACAACAGCGGCCAAAGATAAAAGACAATAAGAGTCCTTTACTAGCCGCCAGGGTCCATAACATCCCTAAGCTCGCCATCTCCGATCTGATCCTGAAAAACCCCCGGTCTGGATAGTGGCGGCTATTACAATTCGGATTCTATTTTGTCAAAGGCATCCTCAATTTTATAAAGAAATTGGTCAGCCTGGGCGAGATTCCAGTCGGCTATATTCTCTTCAATACCCTTATGAAGGTTTCGAAGATTCTCTCTATGCCGGAGAAGCACATCTCTGAGCGGCGTACCATCGAAGGTATAAAGAAGCTTATCCAACTTTCCCACTATTGCATAAAGTGAAGGATTTTGTGCCACCAGGTCCGAATCTAAGGTTCTTAAATGACGAGCCAGATTTGGATAAGTCCCCTCCAGGTCTTTTTGATTATAATAAGGAAGAACAGTAACCGTGAGGCGCATGTATTTGCTCATGATTGATCTCCTCCCAGGCGACCATACACAATTCAGGAAAGCTCCCCCCAGGCTCCTTTCGCCTGGCAGGAAATCCATAAGCTCAGGCAGATATAGTTAAAGAGAAGGGGACGGCGCCGCGGTTCGTTATTCCTCTTGTTCCTGGCCTAGGGAGCGTCTTATCTAAAATTATGCGGCAGGTTTGGCCGCCGCAGCCTAAAAAATGGTTTTGGGGACCTCTCTTCCCGGGTTAACCACAGAAGATAATCTATCCCCGCTAAAATTTTTGTTAAGCATAATTTTTGCAGAAGTCAATATTCTCCATAGACTTCGGCATATCAGACAATCAATAATCATGGCACTATTGCTTTTGGGTTCCCAGAACCCGAGGCCAGCACCGCCCGATAATAGCAGCCAAAATCCGCCAGTTATCTTAAAAGAAGGGGAAAATTTTCGATCTGGATAGGTGAAGTTGCTGACATCGTGATAAGTTTTAGGTCATAGCAGCCATCTGCTGATTCTCTAAATGTATCTGATCTGCCCCCAAATACTGGTAGCATTACTGAGGGCAGTTCCGGGTTGAACAATCATGGCGGTGTGGCGCCGGTGGGCCCGCACCATGGTCTGGCTCGTATGAAAACCGCAGCCATTGTAAATCCGGTGGCAGGATCCGGGCGCGCTCCTCACGCTTGGCCCGGATTATTGAACCGGCTGGGCGCCAGGGCTTCTCAGGTAGTGACTTGGTGGACTAAAGGCCCCGGCCATGCCGAATTTTTGGCCGCCCAGGCGAAAAGATCAGGATTTGACCGGGTCCTGGCCGTGGGCGGAGACGGCACCATATTCGAGGTGGCCAATGGATTGTGGTGGGAGTCTGCAGGCCGCCTCCCCAGCCTGGGGATCGTGTCTTTCGGCACCGGCTGCGACTATGTGCGCAATTTCGAGGTCGGCCACACCCCCTTTGAGCAACTGGTCCAGGCCCTGGGGGATGCCGTCTTGAGCGCCGATTTGGCCGTATTTCAGGCGATGGGTCTGCACGGCAGACCAATTTCCCGGGTGTGCCTCAATGTCATCGGGGCAGGTTTTGATGCTCAGGTGATTGCCCGTCACCGCCGGCAAAAGATCCCCAAGTACGGCAAACTGCCTTACTTTCTGAGCAGTATCCAAGAGCTTTACAAGCATAGCCATTTTCGCCTGCAAGGGGAAATTGATGGCGAGGACTTCGAAGCGGTCTCCCTGATGTTCGTGGTGGGTTTAGGCCGATATTTCGGCGGGAGGATGATGATCGCCCCCTGGGCTTCACCGCAATCAGGGCGCCTTCAGTTGGTGTGGGACCGGCAAATCTCCTGGCTCGATTTGATAAGACTTTTTCCCCAGATTTATCTGGGGAGGCACCTCAAGCACCCCAAAGTCCAGACCCGCTTTGCCCGGAAGGTGAAATTGACGGCTGAGCCTCCCGTCCTGGTGGAGGCCGATGGCGAATTGGTGGGCTTGACACCCCTGGAGGTGGAAATTTATCCTGGGGCCTTCCAGGTGGCCGCAGAGAAACTGAGAGAGATTTTACCAACTTAGGGGTATTAATCCTTGACCTGTTGGCAAGCATGATTACCTTTCAAAAAAATGCCCTGGGAGGTAGTCGGTATGAAAAAGTTAACTTTTATTTTGATGGTAGCAATCTTGCTGGCTGGAGCTGCGGCCGCCGCAACGTCAACACCTTCTTAGGCCCAGGGCTATGCGTATGCACCCGCGCCCGCGGATCCCTACTCGCAGCCCTGGGTCGGGCCTAATACGCCATGGGTCTATTACAACGGCGATTGGTTTTTGAATGGCATCCTGTATTACTATTACGGCCCCCGCTACGGATGGGCCCCATATTACGCTTATGCTCCCACTTATATCGTCAGACCCGGTGACTGGTATGCTTCGAGATGGCTGGCGTGGTATCAGGGAAATCCGCAGTACTATCAGCAATTTCAGCAAACGTATCCCTATTGGCAAGGACACCGGGAAGGTCAGCGTTATGACCAGAATTTTTATGAACAACACCATAGTGGCCAGGGTACAGGGTGGCAGAAAGGATTCCAGGGTCGCCCCGCTGCTCCAGCCCAACCACAGGGACAGAGACCAGCCCCTGCTCAAGTGAAACCGCGTGAGGAACAGAGACAGGCTCCTGCTCGCGTGGCGCCGCAGAGACCTGCCCCTGCGCCTCAGAGACCGGCTCCTGGTCAGGTGGCCCCGCGTCAGGAACAGAGACAGGCTCCTGCTCGCGTGGCGCCGCAGAGACCCGCCCCTGCGCCTCAGAGACCGGCTCCTGCTCAAGCGGCCCCGCGTCAGGAACAGAGACAGGCTCCTGCTCAAAAAGCACCTGAGGGTAAACCTGAAGAGGAAAAACATTAGCAGGCCACGGAGAAAAGGAGAGACCCCTTCCAAGGTACGGGCTGTTGCTTTATTTAGGGCTGCCGGGAATGCGCCCCAAATTGCGCCTCTGAGGCGGCTCACCTGAAAAATCGGGGCTTAGAAGTACGACTGGAGCTCGCCTCTCCTCCGCACGTCGAGGGTGGCGCAGTGGAAGGAGCCGCCGAAGGGGGCATAGTTGGCAAACGAACAGGGGATGGGCTCGAAGCCCCAGTCCCTGAGCTTCTTGATGAGGGACTCCTGCAAGCGCTCCACGATCACCCGCTTCTCGTCGAGCATCAACACATTGATGCTGAGCCAGCGGCTGCACATCGAGGGGATGCGCCACGGGACGGGGTTAGGTTCCGGGGCGATGAGGATGTCCCACGAGTCGAACAGCGGCGGCAGCCGGCTGGGATCAATGTAGTCCGGATTGACTAGCAGCTTCCCCGGTGCGAGCGGCATCAGGCTCGAGTCGACGTGCATGGGCTGGCGGCAGCGGGTTTCGAGCAGGGTGATGCGGAAGCCATCGCCGAGGTGAGTCCGGAGCCAGTGAATGCCGGACTCGTTCGTCACGTTGCTGCGGATGCCGAACAAGTCCCGGCCGCAGCGGACAAAGTCGGCGGCGTCGAAGACGGGCTCATACTCGTTCACGACGAAGGGGATCGGCTCGCCCGCCTCTGGGAGGCGATAGTCGCGGTTGTAGAGCGCATCGACCAACTCCGGCCGCGGCGGGGTGGTCCACCTCGCCCCGCTCGCCGTGTACTCCTTGAGCAGCGGGCGGTAGGCGTTCACCTCGAAGTAACGAGACCGCCAGGCCATCGGCGTCTCGATGATCTCATCGCCGACGACGAGAAGCCCGTCTCTCGGGCAGGCCGAGCAGAAGCCCTTTGACTGCCAGTGCGGCGTCTTGTAGGTGACGGAGAAGTCCGTCACCGCCGGCCGGCGCACGGTGACGCCTTCCGCCTCGAGGATGTGAATGAACTCGTCGAGATCGCGCTGTGCCGGGCGCACGACAAACTTCGGATAGGGAAGCCCGGCGACCAGCTTATAGATCATCGCCAGCCGCTGGGGGATGTTGAAGCTGACCGTGAGGTGTTTGGACGGGATCATGGCGCCCTCGAGGCGCCCGACCACGACCTCCTCGAGCGGGTCCCATTCGTTGTAGGAACACACCGGTGAGCGCGTCACCACTCGTTCTCCTACCGGCCCATCCCTAGGCTTTGCGGTCCGGATCGCCCTAAACCGGGATTCCCGAGATGGATCATATGCTCTTTCCTCTCGCGCGGTTGCCGGGCCAGTTTAGGCGCGCCCCGCAGTGAGTCCCTGCGACCAGGCGATATGAGCCGCAATTATGCCGCGAGAGAGATTTTAGTCCTCACTTCTCAAAATGTCTCGCCTGCAAGGGGTGCAGTATAGATGGACTGAATTATTGTGTTGCGGTGGTTACCTTTCTTCATCCTTGCCGGGAAAGGCCTTTTCGATTGCTTCGCCAGCCTTTTTAATTCCTTCGCCGGTCGCTTCGCCTGCACGCTGCACTCCCCGTTTGGTGGCATCCACGCCTCGCTCAATGCCCTTGCCGGCTGCTTCGCCTGCACGCTGCACTCCCCGCTTAGTGGCATCCGCGCCTCGATCAATTCCCTTGCCCGCGGCCTGCCCGGCGTGCTCGATCTTTCCCGGAGGCTCACTACGAGGGGTTCCCGCTGGCGGAGTTTCTGGAGTCGTCTTGTTCATTCCTGCCTCCTCCGCAAAAGAAACGGAAGAAAAGACCCCCACCAGACAAAGCGCCACAAGTAGCGAGAAAACCTTTTTACCAATGGTTCGCACCATTCCTGTAATAGTCATGGCTGCCCTCTCCCTGGTAAACCGAGATCATGCGGCTCACTTAACGACCGCAGAAAAAATTGCTGGTCTCTGTCCAAAATTTGGTTGTTCGGACCTCTGAGCCCGGAGAAAATTCCCAAAAGTTTCTGTTCTTGAAGCCGAATCCTCCCATTGACACCATAATATCACAAACTTTTTTTGATAGACCTGATTTTTGTGAAAGTCAAGATTGTCCCGGGGTTCAGGCGTGCCGGACCATCAATGAGCCACTGCCTTCTCGAATTGCCGATTGACTTCCCAGCCATTGGCCTCGACCCGGGACCGGGGTCCTCTTTGACAATTCCACGGGAAATGGATAAAACTGTAACAGTTGCACCGAGGAAAAGATCATTGAAGGCATTGGTAACCGGGGCGGCAGGATTTATCGGGAGCCATCTGGTGGAAGCCCTCTTGCAACGGGGAGTCCAAGTCAGATGCCTCGTCCGGCCTACGAGTCATTTAAAGTGGGTGCAGGGGCTTCCCGTCGAGATTATCTATGGAGATTGTCAGGAGAAGGATTCTTTAGGGCCAGGTGTGAAAGATGTCGACCTGGTGTTTCATCTGGCGGGCGTGACCCGGGCCATCGAAGCAAAGACCTATTTCGAGGTGAATGCCCTGGGCACGGAGAATCTCGTCCAGGCCTGCCTCGAACATAATACTCGACTCCAGAAATTTATCTATCTTTCGAGCCTGGCAGCCGCAGGTCCGGGGCGGAACGGCGGGGAAAAAAAGGAATCCGACCATTGCGCACCGGTCTCGCCCTACGGGAGAAGCAAACTGCAGGGGGAGGAATTGGCCCTGTCCCGGGCCCACGAACTTCCTCTCCTGATCCTCCGGCCTTCTGCGGTCTATGGGCCCAGGGATAAAGCCTTTTTGGCTCTTTTTCAGTGTCTCGCCAAAAGGATCAAGCCCTCTGTCTCCGGCGGCGTTCGACACCTCAGCCTGTGCTCGGTCCAGGATCTGGTCGGGGCCATCCTCTTGGCTGCCGAGAGCCGCACCAAGACTGGGGAAATATTTTTTCTATCGGATGGGCAAGATTACCGGATGGAGGAAATTAACGACATCTTCGCACAAGCGATGGAGGTAACCGCCTTCCGCCTCCGCCTTCCCCCAGCGGTGCTATTCGGCATGGCCGCGGTTGCGGAATATTTCTCTAAAGTTTCCGGGAAGCCTGCCCTCATCAGCCGGGGCAAGGCAGCGGAAATGATCCAGTCGAACTGGCTCTGCGACATCACCAAGGCCAGGACTCTCCTGGGTTTCGAGCCTCAAATCTCTCTTGCCCTGGGAGCCAAACTAACCTGCGACTGGTATAGAAAAGAAAATTGGTTATAGATGAGGAGAGATTGAACCTTGAAATCTAGGCCAGGCTGGTTTAATTTAATTTTCCCGTAACGTTTAGGAAGCCGAGGCGGTCTATATGAAGATGAGAGTCTTGCTCCTGTCCATGCCTGACAGCGCTCAATTTGTCGATTTTTTCACCCGTCTTCCCAATCTGGCGATCATTTCCCTGGCCGGTAATCTGCCGGGACATGAGGTTCGGGTCCTTGACCTGATACTTTTTAAACCGGACTTCGAGGCCGCGCTTCGCCAGGCTCTATCCAGTTTACGCCCTCAACTGGTAGGCCTGAGCGCCATGACCTTCCAATTCGATACCCTGTTGCGCCTGGCCCGATTTATCCGTGCCTTTGACCCAACCATTAAACTGGTGGCCGGTGGCTACCATGTCAGCCTGATGGCCCGCGAACTGACTGCGGATGCTGAAGAATTACCCCTGGATTTCCTGGTCCGGGGTGAAGGAGAGACCGCATTTCGGGAATTGGTTACTGAGCTGGAGAAACCAGCCCCCGATCTGGGCGCCATCATGGGCCTCAGTTATCGCCAGGGCCAGGAGTGGGTACACAATCCCAAGCACCCGCTGCTGGAGCTGGATACCCTGTCCTTGCCTCGGCGCCAGGCCAGACTGGCCAACGACTTTTATTTTTTAGATATGCCCATGGAGGTGGCCGAAACCTCCAGGGGCTGCCCTAATAACTGTAAATTCTGTTCCATCGGCCAGATGTATGGCCATACTTTCCGGCGGTTTTCCGTAGAGCGCATCATTTCCGACCTTAAAGCTATTCGAGACCAGGGTTTCAAGGCGGTGTTTTTTGTCGATGACAACATTACGTATGACATTGATCATTTTCGCCGAGTCTGTCAGGCCATTGTCCAACACCAATTAACTGACTTGTGCTACCTGACTCAGGTGACCGCCGCAGGGATTGCCAACCATCCCGAACTGGTGGCTGAAATGCATCAGGCCAATTTTCGCATCGCCTTTGTGGGGTTCGAGTCCATGGATCCAGGCGCCCTGAAGGGCATGAAGAAGCCCACGAATCCGGAGATCAACCGGCGGGCCGCAGCTATGCTACGGCAGCACCGCATCGCGGTCATCGCCGGATTAATTGGGGGGTATCCGGAGGATACCCGGGAAACCGTGATTCGTAACTGGCGCATGATTGAGGACCTTAAACCGGATTTAATCTATTCCCAGTACCTGACCCCTTATCCCAAAACCCCGGTGCGCCAAGAACTCCTGGAGGCCGGCCTCGTCGTCAACGTGGATGATTATAGTAAGTACGACGGCTTCCATTGTAACATTCGCACCCGACATCTAAGCAGGGATGAACTTTATCACCTGATGAGGGGCTTGGGTTTTAAGAGCAACTTCAATATATCCCTGATCGTCAACAATAGACTCTTGCGGGACCATACGAGATACTTTCTACGCTGCTTAGGGAATGTGTTGGCCGAGGGGTTATACAATTTAACTCGTGATCTCCTCCCGAAGTTTTTACAGCCAAAAAAACATTAATGGCACATTTATTAATGATATCTGGAATGGTGTATGGAGATTTTATAAAGTCCATTAACGTTGTGTGGATATCGGACCATTAATAACTATAACCATTCTAGGCTAGCGGCATTTAAGCGCATTAAAGTTTCCTTCCGAATGTTTTATTAAGGATATCTTGACTTAATCGCTGATTCATATAAGTTTTGCGTACTAACTTCTAAATTTATCGAGAAAAACCATCATGGCCGGCCTGGAAATCATTGCTGCGGAAGGAGGATCGGCACTAAAAGACTTCATTGACCTGCCATGGGAGATCTATGCCGGGTACCCTAAATGGGTGCCCCCGCTTAAGAAGGACGTTCGCCGGTTGTTGGACCCCCGTAGGCATCCTTTCTGGGAGTTTTCCGAGCGCCGCCTTTTTCTGGCCCGACGCGGTTCGAAGACGGTGGGCAGGATCGCGGGCATTATAGATCGCCATTATAACGAGTTGCACAGCGAAAAAATGGGCATTTGGGGATTTTTTGAATGCATTGACGATCCGGAGGCGGCGGCGGCCCTTTTTGCTGCCGCGGAAACCTGGGTACGGCAGCAGGGCATGGACTTCATAAGAGGCCCGCTCAACCCCTCTCTCAATTACGAGGCGGGGTTGCTCATTGAGGGATTCGATTATCCGCCGGTGTTGGGGATGACGTACAACCCGCCGTACTACCCAAGGCTGGTTGAGTCGTGCGGTTTCATCAAAGAGAAGGACCTGTTGGCTTACCTGATAGAAGCCCCTTTCCAAGTTCCCGAGTGGATGGATCAACTGGCTGAACGGCTGGCGCATAAAAAGGGGGTTCGCATCAGGGCCTTCCGTCCCAAGGATCAGGACTCCGAGTTCCTGCTGATCAGGGAGATTTACAACGACTCCTGGTCGGATAATTGGGGTTTCGTCCCCATTAGCGATAATGAAATACGGGATATTCAAAAGGAGATGATGAAATTCGCGGATCCGGACCTGGCTTTCTTCATCTATTTTGAGGAGGAACCTGTCGCAGTCTGCGTGGTCTTGCCCGACCTTAACCCTTTGCTCAAGCGGCTCAACGGGCGGGTCGGTCTGCTGGGTTTGCTGAAGCTGCTCAGGTATCGGGGAGAGATCAGGGGATTGCGGGGGTTTATCTTCGGAGTCAAGGAGCAGTACCGGCAACTGGGATTCCCCATGTTAGCCACCTACCACCTCAATGAAATTGTGAGAAAAAAAGGGAAATATCATTATATGGAGATGGGCTGGTGCCTGGAGGACAATGAGTCGATCAACGTTTTGATAGAAGAAGCCGGAGTCAAAACCCACAAGAGATATCGCCTATACAGAAAGTCTTCATGAGTTCAAGAGTTAAATTAAATGTTTGGCGTTGATGCGGAGGTCTGGACCTAGTGGCTGAGCAGCGAGCCCCCATTATCGCTTTCGTCTGGCGGCCCGAGGAGATCATCCCGCCGGTGACCCAAATGGCGCATCGAACCGGCAGCCGGGCTATCTTCGATGTTTCCGCGATGGGGGTGGAAGCGCTGCGTCCTTTCTTACGAAAGGCTGACCCTGCCGGCCAGGTGAGGGATATTAAGATTTCTGCTGCTACCTTGCTGGATCCATCTTTGGGACCATGGTTGCAGGAAACCGGGGTCCAAGATATTTGGGTAGAATGCCACCCCCAGTTTTTCCGAGGAGATCCTGCCACCGTTCTGGAGAGATTGAGGGAATTGTCGGAAAACTACCATTGCTTCCCTATCATCGGAGACTTAAATCTCCTGGCCGCGGTTTTACAGGATAGTTTGGGAATCGGGCGCATCGTCCTGAAAGGCTGCGAGGCCTCTGGTTTCGTGAGCGCTGAGACGACCCTGTCTCTCTATGCGGCGGTCAAGGAAATGCGGCACACCATCTCGAATTCCCTGGACATCCTCATCTGGGGAGGCGTAGCCACCCCTGAGGCGGCTTCGGCCTTCCTGGCCACCGGGGCCGCCGGGATCGTCTTCGAGAGCGTCCATTGGCTGACCGACCTGGTTGCCATTGATGACCGGCAACGCCAGCGCCTCTCCAGGCTTCACCTGGATTCCACCGACCTGGTCGGCCTGGACCTTGATGTTCCTTGTCGCCTGTTTAATAAAGGCAACTCTCTGGCATTCAAGGAGATCAAGACGTTCGAGAACTCGCTGTGCGGCGCAGAGATCACGGAGGAAAGCCGCCGCGCCTTCATAAGCCGGGTACAGACCAGGGCCCTCCACCCTCTGGCGAGCCATTTCAGCCAGGATGAGGTCATCCCCCTGGGGGTGGAGGCTGCCTTTGCGGCGCCGTTTGTGGAGCGTTTTGGGGCCGGAACCGAAGGGGCCGTACAAGCCTTCATGGACGAGATTCGCCACGCCTGCCGCTTGGCTGAGATGAAAAAGGATGGCTGGCTGGACAGCCCGGTGGCCAAAGAGATGGGAACTCTCTACCCCTTTATCCAGGGCGCCATGTCCTGGATCACCGAGGACCCGGAGTTTGCCTCAATGGTTGCCGATGCCGGGGGCCTACCCACCATCGCCCTTGGCCTGATGGACACGGCGGCTCTGGACCGGAAGCTGGGAGCCCTGCCGGAGATCATGGGGGGGCGCCCGTATGCCGTAAATATCGTGTCTTTGGCAGAAAACCCTTGCCGTCAGGTGCATCTGGCCTGGATAAAGCAACACCGGCCCCGTTTTGTGGTGATCGCCGGAGGTAATCTCTCCTTCTTAAAAGAATTGCTGGAATGCGGCCTGGAGGTCATGTATATCGCGCCGGATGAGGCCATGATGCGGCTCGCCCTGGAAGCCGGCGTCCGGTACGTGATCTGCGAGGGGTATGAGGCCGGCGGCCACGTGGGGCCTCATAGCACCCTCACCCTGGCTCAAATGGTGGTGAATCTGAAACGGCGCCACCCATCTCTGTGCCAAAACTGTCGCGTGATCCTGGCAGGAGGCATCTTCAATCGGGAGACCGCCTTTATAGCCGCCTTGCTCGGGGCGGACGCCATCCAGATGGGCACCGCCTATCTGGCCACCCAGGAGATTGTGAAAACCCGCGCCTTGACGGCGCTCTATCAGCAGATGATCCTGGAATCGCCCCCGGGGGAAACCGTCGTCTCAGGCCAGGAAACCGGACTTCGGGTGCGATCCCTGAGGACCCCGAGAATGGCGGCTATCTTATCCCTGGAGAGGGAGTTTGCCGCCGGCCACCAGGACGAGGCCGCCTTTCGGGCGAAAATGGAGGAGATGACGGCGGGGAGCCTTTTCGCGGCGGCCCGGGGGCTGGACCAGCCAGGCGGGGCGCCTCTTTCGAAGCGGGCCTGCCGTGAAGGCGGGCAATTCATGAGTGGGGCCTGCGCCGGTCTCATCCGTAAGGTCCGGAAGCTGCAGTCCTTGCATCGCGAGCTGGCCGCGGGCCCGCTTAGGCTGCATCAGCCCTTTGCGGGGGCGACCGGCTCAATCTCGCCATCTCCACCCGGCCCCGGACTTGCCAGAGAAACTGCCTCCTTCGGGATTGGCCATGGATTGCCAGGGGTTACCCCCCAGAGACCCGCGCCTGACCGGGTGGCCATCACGGGGATGAGCCTCTTAAATGCCCTGGGGAAGAGCCCGGAGGAAATCTGGGCGGCAAGCCTGGCCATGAAGAGCGGGATTACCCCGGTCCCGCCTTCCCGGTGGGATCACGAGCTTTATTATGATCCGCGGCCGTACGTTCCCGACAAGACCTACTGCAAAGTGGGGGCCTTCATAGACTTTCAGGTTTCCCGTACTGAACTCGGGATCTCCCCCCATGATTTCCGGACCATGACCGAAGCCACCAGGATCACCATGTGGCTAGCGGACCAGGCCATCCGGACATCCGGCCTCCTTTCGTCAGACATCCCCCGGGAGCGCATCGGGGTCCTCATCTCCCAGAATTCGGGAGAGGCGGCGGGTACACTCACCGGTATCATCATTCGGGCAAACATTTGCAACATCCTCGCCGACATCAAGAGGGCCGTGCCCCTCACGCCGGATCAGGAGAGCGCCATCCAACAGGAGATCAAGTCCGGACGCCTGGCTCCGGACGACACCACCCTCCTGGGCAGACTCAACTGCGCCGCGGCCGGGTTCATCTGCAACCGCTATGGGTTTATGGGGCCCAGCTATTCGGTTTCCGCAGCCTGCACGACCTCACTGGTCGCACTGTACAGCGCCATCCAGTTGATCCACAACGGCATCATCGATGCAGCCGTCGTCGGAGGGGCCGAGGAGATTCTCAAACCCTTGCATTTTCTGGAATTCTCCGGTCTGGGTGCACTTTTCGGGCTGTCCGGACAGGAAAGACCTGCGCACGAGACCTCCCGCCCCTTCGATGCTCAAAGAGATGGGATGGTTCTCGGCGAAGGCGGGGGCATAATCGTCATCGAGCGGGAAAGCCTGGCCCGCGCCCGAGGGGCGCTGGTCCACGCGGTCATTACCGGTATGGGGGCGAGCAACAACCATCTGGGCATGGTGGAGTCCTCCAGCGTTTCCCAAGAGATGGCCATCCGCGCCTCTTTCCAAGGGCTGCCGTATGGGCCCGATGCCGTGGACCTGGTGGAATGCCATGCCACGAGTACCCGGCAAGGAGACGTGGAGGAGGCCCGGGCCCTGAAGACTTTCTTCAATGCCGCCAAGCGCACCGTAATCACTTCCTTCAAATCCCAGATCGGGCACACCCTGGGCGCCTCGGGCATTAACAGTCTCATCCGAGGCGTGCTGGCCATGCAGGCGGGGGTTTTTCCTCCCACCCTCAATTATCTGTATCCAGACCCGGAAATCGACCTGGAAAGATCGGGGCTCCTCATCGCCCCGGAGCCACTTGATTGGGAGCGCAGGAACGGCCGGCCCAGAAGGCTTCAGGTCAACGCCTTCGGGTTTGGAGGTTCCAACTACGTCGTGCAGGTGGAGCAGGCCATGGATGCCGCGGATACGATCCTAATCGCCCCCAGCCGAGATAAGGGTTTGGGTTCTCCCGCACTCCAGGGCGTCTCTTTTTTCAAGACCGAGATGGGCGGCCATAATTGGCGGATGGCCGTGGTAGCGGAGTCCGAAGCCGAGGCGCTCACAATCATCGAGAGGTCAGCCTCGCTTGCCGGGGACGGCGTGGTCTCACCCCAGGCGCTGAGGTCGTGGGCGCACCAGGGGATCTTCATGAACCGTGAAGATCAGCCGCTGCTACCGCTCGCCCTGGTATTTCCCGGGCAGGGGTCCCACTATGCCGGCATGGGGCGGGAGCTCTACGAGTCCTTTCCCGTCATCAAGGAATGGATGGATCGGGCTGCCGCAGCCGCGGACTTCGACCTTTTGCACCTGCTGTTCCATGATCAAGAGGAAAACCTTCAGAAGACCCGGTGGCAGCAACCGGCCCTGTTCGCCTTGGAATACGCCGTGGCTCGATACCTCATCACCCTGGGCATCAGCCCGGTGGCTATGGCCGGGCACAGTTTGGGCGAACTGACCGCCTTGTGTCTGGCCGGAGTCTATTCCCTGGAGGACGGGTTCCGCATCGTCAACCAGAGAGCCCTCTGCATGGATAAGGCCGCGACTATGGATATGGACCCCGGCGTCATGGCGGCCGTGGACGCCCCCCTGGACCTGCTGCAAGAGATGCTCCAGGGACAGGAGCAGGTCTTCATCAGCAATATCAACGCACCGAACCAGGTCGTGCTGAGCGGCAAAACTGCGGCGGTGGAAAATTTTGGTAACCGGCTGAAGGAGATGGGATACCGGGCCACCCGCTTAAGGGTCAGTATGGCTTTCCACTCGCCCATCATGAGGGTCATCCGGGATGAGCTCGAGGCGTTCATTGCCCCCATCCCCTTTCAGGCCCCACAGATCCCCGTCATCTCCAACACGACCATGGCCCCGTTTCCAGCTGATCCCGGTGAGATCAAGCGCATCTTGATGGCCCACCTGGAATCTCCCGTCCATTGGCTGCATAACGTCCAGACCCTTTGGAGTGACTATGGAGTCCGGCTTTTCGCCGAGGTGGGCCCCGGCGATATCTTAAGCAGTCTCATCTATGACACGCTCCCTGAAGCGGCCTGCATCCAGACCTGCCTGTCCGCCGCCGAGGGCCTCACATGCAAAAGCGCCCTGGCTCAGCTCTTCATTCAAGGGCATCTGCCGGTTCAGCGGGAACCGAGGTTTGTTTCCCTGCCCGGATTCGGGAAGGCTCCCGCATCTCCCGGCAACGCCCCGGCACCCGGGTCACGCCCCCTGGAACCTGGGCCGGTAGGCTTGAAACCGGTGGAAAGGATCATTCAAAGGGAAATCAACCGATTCGTGATGGAGACTTACGGCCGCTTCTTTGAACCCAACATCCTGGCAGCCATCCGCCAAGAGCATGACCCAACCTTCCAAGCAGGCGATCTAGCCGCCATTATCCAGTCCATGCTCCGGGGTTCCGGGCCCCCCGCAGGCCAGCAGCCAATCTCTCTTGGGGAACCGGCATCCCCGCCTGCCGATCCTATCCCGGCGATTCTGGAACCGGCCTCTCCCGCCCTCGAAGAGGCGCCTGAGCCCCAGGATCACCTGGAGACGGTTATTCACATCATTATGGATGCTACCGGGTTCAACCGGGACGAGATCGAACCCGACATGGATCTCAGGCGGGACCTCTCCATCCGCTCCAGCCGTCTTCCGATCATCATGGATGCGGCGGAACGCCAATTCGGGATCAGCATCGAATTGGAGGATTTTATCCACGTCCGCACCGTGAAGGACATCGCCCAGAGGATCTCCGAGGTCATCTCCAGGCAGGAAGGCGCCGGCTTCCGGCCGGTCGCTCAGGAGGTTGACGCCAGCCAGGGGCGGGCCGAAATCCTGAGATCCTCAGAGGATGAGGTGAGTTTAAAGCGGCTCGTATTCCGCCATGCCGAGGTGGAGCCGGCGGCCTCCATTCCCATGGAATTGAGCCCGGGCGAGTCAGTCCTCCTGCTCTCACCTGACCGGGATGACCGCCTGGCCGGAAGTGTGGGAGACATCCTCCGACTGGATTACGGGGTTGAGACGGTTCCCATGCTCTTCATGCCGGGAAGCTTGAGTCCATGCCTAGAGAGCTGCAACCTTCTGACTGATGCCGGGTCCTCCCGGGCTGCCAAGAGAATATCGGGCCTGGCGTCCCCCGCCGGGATGGTCATCACCCTCCCTCAAGGCGGATCGGCAAGGTTAAGAGATATGGCGGAGGTGACCCGGCTTCACAGGGGGCTCTTTCTCGTCCTGCAGGCATTTCTCCAATCACCTGCTAAAAAATTCGTCGTGCTGATCCATTCCAGAGAAGATACCGAAACTCTCAGTGGGCTGCCAGCGGAGGGGATGCTCGGACTGTTTCTGTGCGCCGCCCAGGAACACCCATCGGTCCTTTTTCGCACCTTGGCAATTGACCCGGATACCGACCTGCGCACCGCCTTCGTCGGGGCTCTGGACCGAGGCTGCTCCGTGGTGGAGATGATTCATCGGGATGGCAGGGTCTTTACTTCGGAGGGGCGCGTCGCCTCGTCGGTCTTCAATGGTCCGGCAAGTATTCATCTGAGCTCTGGAGATGTGGTAGTCATGTCCGGGGGCGCCGCGGGAATCACCGCCCACCTGGCCCGCAGCCTGGCGCCCTTCATGCCCCGCCTGGTCTTTCTGGGGAGGACACCGCTGGATCCAGGCATCCAGGCCGTCAAGCCGCGCTCCCAGCATTCCTCTGCTGAGACCTTCACTGCCGACAACCGGGCCGTGGAGATGGCTCAGACCCTGGCGGACTTGCATGCCGCCGGGATCGAGGCGACGTACCATACCTGCGATGTAACCGACCCCGAGGCGGTCCGGGCGATCATGGGCGAGGTGGTAAGGCGTTATGGCAAAATCGACGGGATTATTCACGGGGCTGGAGTCCTCAGGGACGGTCCTCTCAGCCAAATGACCTTAGATGCCCTCTCCATGGTCACGGACGTAAAATTTCTGGGGGCGTGGAATCTTTTCTCGGCGGCGGTGGGGACGGGCTTGAGGTTTTTCGTGGGCCTGTCCTCGGGGGCGGCGATCCTGGGGAATCCTGGCCAGTCCAACTACGCGGCCGCCAACCGGATGATGTCAGCATTATTCAGATACCTCGGGCGGGAAAACGGCGCCATCCGGTTCAAGGCCTTAATGCTGCCTCCGGTCGAGGGGGCGGGCATGGCCGAGGATCCGGCGGTTCGGGAGCTGATGCGGCGGCATGGCGTGGCCTACATCCAGGTAAATGAGCTTGCCGGGCTTTTCTGCCGGGAGCTCTCAGTAGCCCCGGCTGACGACGATTGGGTGATGTTCATGCGGACCCTGCCACCCGTAAAAACGGCGCGGCTCAATAAGACAATCCCCCCGGCGCTCCGGGGAGAACTGGCCGGCGGCGCCGTGGCCTTTAGCCCCGAGGACTTCCCCCTGATCGATAGCATCTCTTCCTTGGACCTGCGCCTGGAACAGCTGGAAGCCTTCAGATCCTTTTCCCGGGAGAAGGACCTTTGGATCGAGGATCACCAACCCCTCAAGTTCGTCGAGCATCCTCTGGTCTCAGCCGCCATGGTTCTGGAAACCTTCATGGAAGCCGCCCGGATCCTGTATCCCCACCTGCAGGTGCGAGGAGTTCGCCAGGTGCGCTTCCTGGACATGATCCAATGTCCTCCCGGGGCGCCGCGGACTGCTAAAATCTTCTGCCGCCGAGCCGACAGCTCCCTGCGGGAGGTATGGTGCGAGGTCTCTCTATCAACCCCGGCGATCTCTCCCACCGGAAGATTGACAGACCGTTTCACCCCGCACTGCCAAGGCCAGGTGATCCTCGATGGTGGGGGCGGCGATCTCGGGGAGGGGCTTACGGATTTTCCGGTCCGGTCGGACGAACTGCAGACGCCGCCCCTGGATCGTGCCCAGATGCTTGCCTGGTACCAAGACCGCAGTGGCCTCAACGGCAGGTATCGGGTAATAGAGTTGTTTGACGGCGCCGGTCCGGGGGTGGCACGGGGCCGAACCACCTACCGGGAGGCCGGTGATTTCGCCCATCTGCGGAACGCCCGGTACCAATACTCGGTCTACCTTTTCGAAGCCCTTATGCAGTCGGCTTACCTCTCCATCGTCGCCATGGACCCGTCGGAGCGACGCTCCCTGCTTCCCGTAGAGATCGCGGAGATGAGGTTTTTGCGACCCTGCCGGGTGGGGGAACAGATAACCGTGGAGGCCCGCCTGCGGGCGCAGGACGAGGCAGGCCAAACCTGGGACGCCAGAGGGCTTGACGATCAAGGCCGCCCCCTCATGCAAGTTTGGGGTATGCGGATGCACTGGGTTTCGGACTGAGCCGCGGCTCGGAAAGATGGGAGTGGATGTGGCCAAGACTTGCCAGGAACTAACTGTCCAGGCCGTGAGTTTCCTTGGGCGCCGGGGACCGGTCTTCTATACTTCCTTGCCAGTTGCCCCCGAAACCCGCAAAGGTTGCAGGACGAACGGGGCCGGCGACCAGTACCGCTTAGTTTCCAGCCTGTGGGATCACCTGGTGGCAATGATGGCAAGAGAAAGTCCTCCGGGGAAAGGCGATCAGGCCTCCAACCGCGCGGCTGTCCCGATCCAGGTGGTCCACGACCCGCTGGGCAGGCCCCTTCTCCAGTTGGGAGAAAATCGGGGCCCGGCCATCTCCTGCAGCGAGGGTGGTGGAAAAATCTGGGCCACCCTCTGTGGAGATGAGTCTGATATTGGCATCGATGTGGCCGAAGCCGATGAATTCCAAGGAGAATACCCCGTGCACCGGGTCTTCCATGGACATGAGCTGCATCATGCCTTGAGGTTGGCGGGTGGAGATTTGCCAAGGGCCGCAGCCCTGCTCTGGTCTGTCAAGGAAGCCGTGGCCAAGGCCCTGGGATGCGCCTTCCACCTGGTTTCGCCGCGGCAAATCAACGTCTGTCCGGCGGTAGGCAGGGACGGCGGGTATACCTTTCCCGTGGGCTTATCGGGGAAAGCGCTGGTGCGGTTTCCCCTCAACCCCGGCCGGTCCATCTGGGTGCGTTCGCTTCCCCGGGCGCAGATGTGGCTTTCCATCGCCCTCTTGAATCGGTAAGATCGATGAGGCGATGGGCGGCAGCGGACCAGGTGCCGGTTCCGGATTAACCGCAACCCGAAAGCCGGCGCCGCGGCAGGGCCACTGTTAAGGATGGGCTCCGGGCTCGGCGCGGTCTGCGGGGAGTTCCGGGAGTCTGGTTTTTTTGAGGGACTCGTATTATATTTCTGCCAGCGGAGGTTCAGAAATGAATGCTGAGAATCTAGGTCAGAACTTCAAGCAGGCCATGGCTAAATCTGGCCTGATCGCGGCAGCCCTCCTGGTTTTGAGTCTGGCGCCAACTACGGCGCAGGCTATTTTAGGCACAGGTGAGCCGGCCCCATCTTTCTCACTGGTATCCGGAGATAATCAAAAACTCACGCTCGACATGCTCAGTGGAAAGATTGTCGTATTGTTTTATGCAACCAGAATTACCGTCCATGTTAACGATGACTTACAACATTATCTGGATGCGCTTTACGATACTCAACCGAAAAATATTCAAAATCAAATCTTCAGATTGCTGGTCGTAAATGCCATGGTGGCAACGGATTTAACAGCCTGGAGAGAAAAATTAAGGGAAACCTCCGCGAAGCTAAATATAACTTGTTACGGGGATTTTACCGGAGGCATGTATGCGGCGTACCGGATGAGAGATAACGACAGCAATTTTATCATTATAGATAAGAGGGGCATCGTCAGATTTGCCGCATCCGGCCGGGTAGATAACAGCCGGTTTGAGGCCATAAAAAAACTCCTTTTAGAACTGACGGCTGGCAGGTAAGAAGCGCCGGGGCCCGGCGGCTGAACTCCCCGGGCGGGTGGTGGGGCCGCTTACCCTGGTGCCGCCTGATCTGAGATTAATCCCTGCGCCCTTTAGAGGCAAATTGGAAATCCATGGCGAAACTAGCTGAACATGCCATCGAAGTCGAGAACCTGACCAAACGTTACGGGGATTTGCTGGCGGTCAACGGCATATCGTTCAATGTCAGGAAAGGCGAAGTTTTCGCCTTCCTGGGCCCGAACGGCGCCGGCAAGACCACTACCGTCGAGATAATCGATATGATCCGCACGCCCACGTCGGGAAAGGTGAGACTTCTCGGGATGGACGTCACCAAGAAGAGGCGCGCCATCATTCCCCGGATCGGCGTCCTCCCGCAAGACTTCAGCTCCTTCGACCGGATAACGGTCAGGGAAACCATGCAGTACTATTCGCGACTATTTTTTCGCGCCAGCCGCCTCCGGCGGAATGCCGATATCGACGAGCTGATAGAACTCGTAAACCTCGAGGACAAGGCCGCAGAGCAGTATAAGAACCTCTCCGGGGGCTTGCGGCAGCGCCTCGGCATCGCGATTGCGCTCGTGAACGACCCCGAGGTCGTGTTCCTCGACGAGCCAACGACAGGGCTCGACCCCCGGGCCAGGCGCGAGGTATGGGAAGTCCTGCTGGGTCTGAAGAAGAAGGGGAAAACGATATTTCTCACCACGCACTACATGGAGGAAGCGGAGATTCTGGCCGACACGGTCGCCATCATCTCGAAGGGGACGATAATCGCCACGGGCTCTCCCGCAGAGCTCATAGAAAACAACGCGAAATATCTGGTCCTCACGCTGCAGTCCGTCGATGCCACCGCCTTTGAGATCATCCGGAAGATGGGTTTCGACCCGGTCCCTGACACCCACCAAGACCTCAAGGTCAGGATGGAGCACACGGAAGACATCCTGAAGACCCTAAATGCTATTAGGGACGCCGGGGGGGCGTTCCTCAGCCTGGATGTTCGCCGGCCCAACCTCGAAGAGGTCTTCCTGATGCTCACCGGCGAGGCGTTCCACGCAGGCCCGGCCAAGGGCGGGGAGGTGGTATGAAGCTGCGCATCGTCGGCGCCAATCTCGTCGTGAAGCTCAAGACCTTCTACAGGGAGAGGACCGCGATGTTCTTCACGATTGCGTTCCCGATAATCCTGATTCTCGTGTTCGGCACCATTTTCCTGGACCGGGACAAATTGAGCTTGGACCTGGCCGTGCAGGACCTCGACCACACCCACGCCTCGGCACAGTTTGTCAAGACCCTTGAGTTAGACGGGAACTTCAAGATAATTGAGGTCGATCCCGCCAGCAACGCCAGGGACTACGCCAAGAACCATGGGCTGAACCTTATCCTCGTTATTCCCCAAGACTTTGAAAACTTGCTCAATCAGAGGGTGGACCTCACAAACCCCAGTGCCTCCGTTACCCTCACGTATATAAACGATCCCAGCTCTACTTCGGTGAAGTCGAAGATGGACTACCTGAACATGGAGCTTGCGGGGATGAACCAGAGGATGTCCGGGAAGCCGCCGTTCTACCGGTGGGAGGAGACCTCGATACTCAACCGGCTGTACCGGTTTATCGAGTTCTTCATCCCCGGCGTCATCGCTATGGCGGTGATGACCGCATCCCTGTTCGGCACGGTGAACCTGAACACCGAACTGTTGCAGAAGGGTATCATCAGGAAGCTATCCACCACGCCCATCACTCGTACCGACTGGATACTGTCGAACATGCTGTACCAGTTCATACTCGCCATTATCTCCACGGCTGCGATGCTGCTGGTGAGCTACGGCGTGTTTCACATCGACCTCAAGATAAACGTCTGGCTCCTGGTGTTCATTCTGCTTGATGTCTTCGCGTTCGTCGGCATCGGGATGATACTCACCCGCTTTGTGCAGGAGGCGCAGAGCGCCGCCGCAGCAGCAAACGCCATCACGTTCCCCATGATGTTCCTGGCGGGGAGCTTCTTTCCCATCGAGATGATGCCGGGCTTTTTGCAGACCTTCGCCAAGCTGCTGCCTCTCTATTACGTGAACGAGGGCCTGCGGGCCTCCATGATATTTGGCGACAACATGGCCGCCCTGCGTTACGCCGCCATAATCGGGGTTTTCGCGGCCGTGGTCTTCGTCTTGGGCATCATGGCCACCAGATGGGAAGAGGGTAAGTGATTGCCAGGCACCCTCGGACATCGTCGCCCTCGAGCCCCCGTTCCCGGCGCCCTTACCGCCTGTACCCGCTGTCCTGGCGCTCAGTGAGCGCGCTGGCAAGAAGGGGCTGCTCCCCAGCCTCCCCCAGGCATCCGGGTTTTCCGTCCGCACAATTGCGCGAACCTTTTCTTGGAAAAGAAAAGGCAAGGTGGACCCCATATCCTGCCCCACATTTCCAGGGCGAAGGTTTGACCGACCAGACGTTGCTTGTTTAACCGAAGATGATTCCCGGAAGGTGAAGACGTGAAAATTAAGCTTATCGCCCCCCATGAACAACTTGAAGACACAAGTAATTTCAGGCTACTGAGGGTAAATCTTCCTCTGATAGCCGCGCTTACTCCGCCTGGCCACACGATTACCATGGTCGATGAAGTTTTTGCTCCCGACGACCTCAATCAAGAGGTGGATTTGGTGGGTATCACCGTCATGACACCCCTGGTGCCCAGGGCCTATCATATCGCCGACACCTATCGCCAAAAGGGGGTGCAGGTGGTGATGGGAGGAATACACCCCACCATATTGCCTGACGAAGCCTTAGGCCATGCAGACGCGGTAGTAGTGGGAGAAGCGGAGGGTGTCTGGCCACGGGTTGTATCTGATGCCGCCTCGGGACAGCTGCAAAGACTCTATCGGGCCGGTAAAAAGACAGAGCTTACCGGCCTGCCAAGACCGCGGCGGGATCTCTTCCCCAGAGCCGCACATCAGGGTTCTGCTCCTACCTATGTCGGCGTCGAGGCCTCCCGAGGGTGTCCGCATGATTGCGAATTCTGTTGCAATGCCCAGACCATGGGGCAGCAATATCGAGTCAGACCGGTCCCAGAGGTGATTGCCGAGATCGAGTCTCTCGATTCCCCTCACTTCTTCTTCGTCGATGACGCCCTGGGACTGAACCGGGAGGTAGGAAAAAAGCTTTTTACCGAAATGATACCCCTTAAGCGGCAATGGATGGGGCAAGGAACGGTGTCGTTAGCTGAGGATGTGGAGCTGCTAAAATTGATGCGACGTGCGGGGTGCCGGGGACTTTTGGTCGGGTTCGAATCGGTCCAAAAAGGCACTCAGCATGAGGTGAAGAAAATCAAGAACCTGAAGATCGATTTTTACGAGGCCATGCGCCGATTCCATGGCGAAGGTTTTGGCATCCTCGGCGCCTTTATTTTTGGCTTCGATTACGAAAACAAGGATGTGTTCGAGCAGACCTTTGAATTTATCATAAAAGGCCGCCTGGATTGTGTCCAGCCGCGGATTCTCACTCCTCTTCCAGGGACTCGGTTATATACGCGTCTCTTAAGCGAAGGCAGGTTGTTTGAGCCTGACTGGTGGCTCCGTGGATATCCTCCTGAGACCCTCCTTTTTCGACCGAAGAGCATGACTGCTGAAGAGCTCCTTAGTGGCTACGCCCGCTTCAACCGGCAAACCTATGCGTTCGGCGCCATGATCAAACGGTTCTTTGGCATGAGCCCATGGAAACGGACTCTAAGCGGTTGTTTATTTTACGCTGGCATCAATATATCTACCCGCAAACGTTATCTCAAAGGCCTGAAAAACCTCCAACCATTTGTCGGGGCTGCCAACGTAAGAGGCGAGATCTAGGAATTTTTTGAAAAAGTGGGACAATCATTGGGCCGCATCTGACGGCCTTCAGGAGATTACCCATTTTTTCCGGTCCAGTTTTCGTGGAGCTGGTCCAGTTCCATCAAGCCTCTCTTTTCTCCTGGCCGCCTCCCCCCTCCCACCAGCGGTAAAGACGTGGGCCGATGATGCTGCACCCCGCTGCCAACGCCGCTCCGGCGAAGAGATCGATGACATAGTGATACCTTAGGTAGACCAAGGAGAGGATGAGAGCGCCGGCGATCGGGCAAAAGAGATAGAAGAGCACCCTGGCGTAACGATAGGATAGAAATAAAACGATGACAGCGATCACGGTGTGACCGCTGGGCATGCAATCCCGTTTGTTATTCTCCACCAAATTTATGAAATGTCTCACGAAATCGGCGATAAAACCGCCTTTTAGGGGAACCGTTTGGAGGTGGGCCAGGGTGTACCGCGGGCCAATCGCCGGAAAGAGAATATAGCCGACGAAAGACAGATACCAACACAAGAGCAAGACAAAGACCGCCAGATCGAAATCCCGCCTCGGATTCTTCAGATAGAGGGTATGAATGAGTCTGGCCGGAAGGAAAAAATAGCTTAAATAAGCTACGGACAGGACGTCAGTTAACCAGGGAACGATCCAGCGCTGCATCCAGACCGTTGGATTGACGCCAAAGAGGAAGAAATCGATTCGGATCAACTGGGGATCGACGTCGGGATGGATATACTGGATCAGATCACCGAGGGATTGGTAGATGAGGATAAGGTAAAGGGCGGGGGAAAAATCATTAATAAACTTACCTACCCGGCCCCCCACCTCTCGGTCGGAGCACCATTTCAAGACCAAGAGGACGCCTGCACCCAGGGCATAACACCAGAGCAGAGACCGCCAGAGTGGAATTTGGTCCCGAAAGAAGAGGACCAGCAAGATCAGCCCGAAGAGAAAGAGAAGGGTCAGCCCCTGAATAGGATTGATGCGTCTCATCGGGAGAAAATATATCCGAAACCGGAGGAGAAATCAAAAATCCCTGATCAACGTCAATTATCGGGCACTGCTCACGCTGATCACCCGGCTCCGCCAGCCCACCCGGTAGGCGATGCCACGCCAGAGCATCTCCTTGATGAACGCCGACTGCAAGTGGCACCAACTGGCCATGGCCATGGCCGCCGGGATGAAATCTTCCATTCATATCTGGGATTTTTGCCAATCAAGGCAAATGTGGCTGCGAGTTGGCGATTGTTTTGAAGCCTTCGCTCGGAGCAAGTGGTCCCGAAAACCTCGTTGTGACAGAAACAACCATATATGCGGCATAATCCCATTTGGAGCAGGTCAGTCCCCCGCCCCGGCCATTTTCCCTTTGTAATGATTCCGTATTCAGCCTCTCAGCTAGTCAGCTTCAACGATGCGATGTATCCCCTCCCTGTCCGTTCGAAGCAAATTTTCATATTCCTGCTGGAGAGATGGAACCGGCAGATTCCAGCCCTCCAGGCTGAAAGGATCATGTATGACATGCATAATAAAAAGCTCGGCGCCGTATTTCCGGGCAAGTGAAACCCCATAGTGAACGGCTTTTTGACAATACCTGGTGGATCTGCTCACGACCAGAATCCGACTGACATCTTTTTTCATTCGCTCTCTCCCTGTGATTCGATGCACCCTCGGCTTCCAGGGCGGCGCTCAAGCGGGCCACCACATCCGCGACGTAACGTTGCCATCTCTTATGGCCCAGCCGCTTTAAACCACGGATTCCCACGTAATCTTCGTAGGTCCCCTTCTTGTAGGGAAGGTGGCCAATCTCCATGGCCTCCACGATACCTTCGACAATCATGCAGACGCCGAGGCCGGTCCCCAGTCCCAAAAAGAGCATCTTCCCGCCCCGGTAGCTCCCCAAGGCTTGCATGGCCGCATTGTGCATAAGCTTGACGAGGCATCCGCAGGCGGCGGCAAAGTCGAACCCTACCCACCCAGGTCCGAGGTTAGGCGGTTCCGCCACCGGACGCCCATGGAGAACCGGCCCGGGGTAGCCAATCGATACCACCTGGTAGTTCCAGTCCCCCGCCGCCTGCTTGACCCCGGCGACCATCTCTGCGGCTGTGAGCGTCGACCCGGAGGGAAACTCCCGATGGGTATCCTGCCCGCTAGCCAGAATCTTGACGTGGGTCCCGCCAATATCAATTACCAGCACGTTCATGCCCAAACCTCTCTCAGTAGATAGGCTTAGTCATTAAATCCCTCCGGTTCTATCGGAGCATTTTCCTGATTCAAATCCGGGTCTAAATCAATACCGAGAAATTCCAGGTTGATCCCGGCAAGTTTTTTGAGCCATGATTTTCTGACCATAGCATTATCCTTCCGTTCAAATATGTTTTTAGGGATTGTTTCGAAATAAGCGCGGCACCCCTCGAGAAAGCGTGACTTTCTGGTCTTGGTGCCATATGGTGAACTGAGAGCCTTCACGCAGCAGGTAAGTAGAAACCTCCGACTCAACGTTAATTTCTAATACCTGTCCTCGAATGCTCAGGGGGAAGTAAAGGCGCTTCAGTCCCTTAGGCAACTTAGGGTGGAACTTAAGACAGCCGCCAAAATCCCGCAGACCGGCCAGCCCGTAGACACAGAGCATCCAGCTGCCGCCCATGGAGCCCATGTGGCAGCCATCCTTGACATTGCCGCCAAAATCTTCCAGATCCCTGAGCACCGCATAATGGGCATACTTCAAGGCCTTATCCAGGTAGCCGATCTCCAAGGCCATGATACTTTCAATACAGACCGACAGGGAAGAATCTCCAGTAGTCAAAGGGTCATAATAATCGAAGTTTCGGCGTTTCTGTTCCAGGGAGAATTTGTCGCCCAACAGAAACATGGCCAACGTCACATCCGCCTGTTTGATCACCTGCTTGCGATAAATTTTTAAGGGATGATAGTAGAGAAGCAGGGGATAGTGGTCAATAGGGGTATGTTCGAAATCCCAGACCTCTTTTTCCAGAAAGCTGTCATCTTGAGGGTGGATTTGCAGCTCTGCATCATAAGGAAGATACATCAGTTCCGCAGCCCGGCGCCAGTTGTCGATTTCGGAGATATCGAGGCCGGTGTGGTTCACTACGGTGGCAAAAGTCCCGGGGTCTTTTTCCTGAAGCGTTTTTAAGGTGGCGGCGGCATAGCTCAGATTATTCTGGGCGATGATGTTGGTGTAAAGATTGTTATCCACCACAGTGGAGTACTCATTCGGCCCGGTAACCCCATGAAGGCAAAATTTCCCCTCCCGGCGGTCGGAGAAAAACCCGAGTCCATGCCACATGCGGGCAGTTTCCACCAACATCTCCGCACCGTTGGCAAAAAGGAATTCCTGGTCGCCGGTAACCTCCACATAATGTTGCAGGGCATACATGATGTCGCCATTAATATGGTATTGGGCGGTTCCGGCCGGATAGTACGACGAAGCCTCATCCCCATCAATGGTCCTCCAAGGGAAAAGAGCCCCCTGTTCATTTACTTCCCGGGCCCGTTGCCTGGCCTTGTCCAACATCCTATACCTGAACTCCAGGAGATTCCTGGCTACTTGGGGATAGGTGTAAATCAAGAAAGGCAAGACATAGACCTCGATATCCCAAAAATAATTGCCGTCGTAGGCCTGTCCGGTGAGTCCTTTGGCCGGAATCCCCACTCCTTCTAATCGGATCGACGCCTGAAAGATTTGAAAAAGGTTAAAGCGCATGGCCTGTTGCAGTTCCCCGGCTCGATGTTGGGGGTGATCAGGGTCGCCCTCTATTTGCACGTCGCTCCGTTGCCAGAAGTCATCCAGAAGGACCCGCTGCTTCTTCAAGAGATCCTCGAAACCGCAGGCTTTAGCTAGATCCAGAGTCTTTCCGACCGCATCGCCCAACTCCTCAATCGAAAGAGCCTGGGAAGTGTGGTAAGCTATAAATTTAGTAACCTTTAAGGCCCTGCCGGATTGCCCCTGGCAAGAAAAGACGACCTTGCCCTCATCCTCAGAACTCTCGCTGCTGACGGAATAATGGCCTGCCGTTTCTATGAAGTGGTCGATGCCGCAAACCATCTTGAGGTTACTGTGTTCAGTTTTGTGGCCGAGGATTACTCTCTGGTCCTGGCTAGAGTTTAGCAGGGGCAGCAGCACCTTGCCCTTGAGACTCTGGTACAGCCGCGGGTCTCCTTTCCGCAGGCGATCTTCGTGAACATTGCGCATCTCAGAAGCAATAACTACCTGGGCATCATCAGTTAAGACCGTCACTTCATAAGAAATGGCCGCCAGGTGGCGATGTTCATAGGACACCAGTCGCTGGGATTTAATGCTGACGCGCTTGCCGGAAGGCAGTTCCCATAATATTTCCCGGTCCAGGGTCCCGGCCTGCATGTCTAAAATTCGCTGAAAGCTGATTAGATTGGCCTCGGCCAGGACAAAAGGCTCATCATCCACGTAAAGTTTGATAATCTTGGTATCGGTCACATTGACAATGGTCTGGCCTTCTTTGGCAAAGCCGTAAGCTTCCTCGCCGTAACATATCGGCCAGACCTCGTAGAAAGCGTTGATAAACGTGCCATTTTCGAAGACCGGAGTTCCTTCTTCGAAGCAGCCGCGCATCCCCAGATAGCCGTTTCCCAGGGAAAAGATGGTTTCGGCCTGGGCCAGGAAGCGGGGATGGAATTCCTTTTCTATCATCCGCCAGGGGTCCACAGGGTAGATATGCTGAGGAGGTTTGAGGGGGCGGCGTTTGAGCATGATTCTTCTCCCGGATATTGCTCAGGTTAAAGTTACTGGTTCACGATAGCAATTTCTTGAGATCAGTCACGACCAGGTCGGCGCCATGTTGCCGCAGCGCCTCGGCATCCCCTTGGCGGTCCACGCCAATCACCAGCCCGAAGCCGCCGTTGCGACCGGCCTCGACCCCGGCCAGGGCATCCTCAACCACCACGGCTCGTCGGGGTGGCACGCCCACCATCTCTGCGGCCTTAAGGTAGGTATCCGGGGCCGGTTTGCCTTTCAGGTTGAGTTTTTCCGCGACGTTGCCATCAACCCTGGCATCAAAAAGATCGGCAATCCCCGCCACCTTAATGATCACCTGACAATGTTTGCTGGAGGACACTACCGCGGTCTTAATTCCTGCCTGCCGCAACTGACGGAGCCAGGCAACCGAACCGGCAAATACTTCGACGCCTTTGGATTCCAGGGCCTGATTGAACAGCTCATTCTTGCGATTACCCAAACCGCCAATGGTCTCCAGGTCGGGCGGGGCGTCGGGATTGCCTTGGGGCAATTCAATACCGCGGGATTGCAGAAAACTGCGGACGCCATCTTCGCGGGGTTTGCCATCGACATAATCTTCATAATCAGTTTTGATATCGAAAGGCCGGAAGGTTTCCTTGTTCTTGGCGGCGCGGCGTTGCAAAAATTCGTCAAACGCCTGCTTCCAGCAAGCCGCATGGACTTTGGCAGTGGCGGTGAGCACCCCATCTAAATCAAAGAGCACTGCCTCGAAATGATCAAGATCGACTGGGGGAACTGGACTCACGGGACTGCTCCTCTTAGGTTTTCTGACTTGCCATGGCCAGTTCTGGCGGGAATGCGAGCTCTGGGGGACCAGGACCAGGCCACAGACGAGGCCCTGCGCCAGGAATCAAAGGAACGTGGCGCAGTTCGCGTCGGTTCATTTAGAGGATGCATCTTTCCGAACCTCGCTCTCTGCCTCAAGCCAGTTTTGTCCTGCTTGGCCATCGCGGCGGACTCGCTGCTGATACAGTTCATAGGCACGCTTGGCGATCTGCGGCGTCAAATCGGAAGGTGGTTCGGCTTTGGCTTCAGGTTTAGGTTCAGCTTTGGCCTCAGGCAGGGATTTCAAATCATCCTTCGCATCGGGCTTCGATCCCGGCTTCGATTCGGGAGGCTTGGGCTGGTCGGCATTGGGTTTCATAATGGGTATTCTCCTGTCTTTGCTACGCCGCAGGTTTTGTGAGTTGCAGGATACTTGTTGTTATGCTCACTTTCTTTCCATCGCGGCATTGTATTCGCCACGGCGCGCCGCCCGATTGCACCTGGCTCGATGATACAAGGCTTGCTGGGCCGCTGACACGTGGGCCTCCTCGCCTTGCCAAACCTCCAAAGCCGGTTGCTGGATGGCGCGGGCAAACGAAAAAGCCAACGCCCAAGGCAGTCGCGACTTGAATCTAACATTCATGGCATTCAAACGGGCCGAGGCCAGTTCACCGGATTGGCCGCCCGACAAGAAGGCAATGCCCGGAACGGCAGCGGGGACGGCTCGCAAGAGACACCTCACCGTGGCGTCGGCCACTTCGTCCACCGCTGCTTGCTTGGGGCAGGTCAATCCCGGAAGCACCATGTTGGGCTTCAGGATCATACCCTCCAGCATCACCCGTTGTGTGTAAAGATGGTTGAAAACCGTTCGCAGAACTTCCTCAGTTACCTCGTAGCACCGTTCCAGGGTATGCTCGCCGTCCATGAGCACTTCCGGCTCGACTACCGGTACCAGTCCAGCTTCCTGGCACAACGCGGCATAGCGGGCCAACGCCTGCGCGTTGGCCTCGATGCAACCCCGGCTGGGGATGCCAGCGCCCACGGCAATCACCGCGCGCCACTTGGCAAAACGGGCGCCCATTTGAGAGTATTCAGCCAGGCGGTCGCGCAAACCGTCCAGACCTTCGGTTATTTTCTCTCCGGGATGACCTGCCATGTCCTTGGCACCGGTATCGACTTTGATGCCGGGAATGATTCCCGCAGCGGTGATGACTTTAACAAAGGGAGTGCCATCTTTCTTCTGCTGGCGGATTGTCTCGTCATAGAGGATCATGCCACTAATGCACTCACCGAGACCGGGCGTGGTCACAATCAACTCCCGATAGGCGCGCCGGGCCTCCTCGGTCTGGGGAATCCCCAGCCTGGCGAAACGTTTGTTGCAGGTTGGATTACTTTCGTCCATCGCCAGCAGGCCCTTGCCGCCGGCGACCAGCGTCCTCGCGGTGTCTATGAGCTCTGGCGCATTCATTTGGGGTTGCTCCACTTCCAGTTCCGGATTTCCGGCAGGTCTTGGCCGTGCTTGTCGATGTACTGCTTGTGCTCGATGAGCTTGTCCTGGACCATCTGCTTCAGATAGGCCCCCTTGGCGCCCAACTGCGGCAGGCGATCGACCACGTCTTGCACCAGATGAAAGCGGTCCAGCTCATTCTGCACCCTTATGTCGAAGGCTGTCGTGATGGTGCCCTCTTCCTTGTAGCCCCGGACGTGGAGGTTGCGATTGGTCCGGCGGTAGGCCAGCCGGTGGACTAGCCAGGGGTATCCATGGAAGCCAAAGATGATGTGCTTATCTTTGGTGAAAAGCGAATCGTAATCCGTGTCGCTCAGTCCGTGCGGGTGCTCGCTTTGCGGCTGCAACTTCATGAGGTCGACGACATTGATCACCCGGATTTTCAGATCGGGCAGATGTTGGCGAAGAATGGAAACGGCGGCCAGAATCTCCAGCGTGGGCGTGTCGCCGCAACAGGCCATCACCACGTCCGGCTCGGCGTCCTGGTCGTTGCTGGCCCATTGCCAGATGCCAATTCCTTCCGTGCAATGCACCACCGCCTCGTCCATGGTCAGCCATTGGGGCAGTGCGTGTTTTCCCGCAACCACCACGTTAACGTAATGCCGGCTGCGCAAGCAGTGATCAAAAACCGACAGAAGGCAGTTGGCGTCGGGCGGAAGGTAAACGCGCACGATATCGGCCTTCTTGTTAATGACGTGGTCGAGGAAACCGGGATCCTGGTGCGTGAAGCCGTTGTGATCCTGCTGCCAGACATGGGAGGCGAGCAGATAGTTCAGAGAGGCGATCTTCCGGCGCCAGGGCAGCTCCAACGTTACCTTCAGCCACTTGGCGTGCTGGCTGAACATCGAGTCGACGATGCGAATGAAGGCCTCATAGCTGTTGAACAACCCGTGCCGCCCGGTAAGCAGATATCCTTCCAACCAACCCTCGCACTGGTGCTCGCTGAGCATCGAGTCCAGCACGCCTCCGGCGGGCGCCAGAAATTCATCATTCTCTACTTCCAGGGCGTCCCACTGACGGTTGGTGACCTCAAAAACCGCGCCCAGGAGATTCGAGAGAGTCTCATCGGGACCGAAGATCCGGAAATTACGCTGATCCTGATTGAGCTTGGCCACGTCGCGCAGGAACTTACCCAGCACAAGCGTATCTTGGCCGTTAACGGCCCCGGGCGAAGGCACCTTTACCGCGTGGTCATGAAAGTCCGGCAAGCGCAAGTCGCGCAGCAGCATGCCGCCGTTGGCGTGGGGATTGGCGCCCATCCGCCGGTCGCCCTGAGGCGCCAGCTCGGCCAATTCCGGCCTGAGGCGGCCATCTTTATCGAACAGCTCCTCGGCCTTGTAGCTCTTCATCCAGTTTTCGAGCAGCTTGACATGATCGGGATGCTCGGGATCCACCAGCAGCGGCACCTGGTGCGCTCGGAACGTGCCCTCAATTTGCAGACCATCGATGACTTTCGGTCCCGTCCAGCCCTTGGGTGACCTCAGGACGATCATTGGCCAGCGCCGCCGGGTGGTGTCATTCTGGTTCCGGGCCTTGCTTTGGATTTGCCGAATGTCCTCGATGGCCTTATCCAAAGTGCTGGCCATGAGTTGATGCATCTCTTCCGGCTCATCACCTTCCACAAAGTGGGGCGTCCAGCCGCAGCCTCTTAGAAATTGGTCCAATTCCTCATGTTCGATGCGGGCCAGGACGGTCGGGTTGCTGATCTTGTAGCCATTGAGGTGCAGGATCGGCAGCACGGCTCCGTCGGTAATCGGGTTGAGAAACTTGTTGGACTGCCATGCGGTCGCCAAGGGGCCCGTTTCCGCTTCACCGTCGCCGACGACGCAGGCGACGATCAGATCGGGATTGTCAAACGCAGCCCCGAAGGCATGGCTGAGCGAGTACCCCAACTCGCCACCTTCATGAATCGACCCCGGCGTCGTCGGCGCCACATGGCTGGAAATCCCGCCGGGGAACGAGAATTGCTTGAACAGTTTCTTGAGCCCGGCCTCGTCCTGAGTGACGTTCGGATAAACTTCAGTCCAGGTGCCTTCGAGGTAAACGTTGCCCACCAGCGCCGGGCCGCCGTGACCGGGACCGGCGATATAGAACATATCCAGGTCATACTTCTTGATGACCCGGTTCAAATGGACGTAGATGAAGTTCTGGCCCGGCGTCGTGCCCCAGTGTCCGACCACCAGCGGCTTCACGTGCGACAGCTTCAGCGGCTCCTTCAGCAGCGGATTGTCGTAAAGATAAATCTGGCCGACCGACAGATAGTTGGCGGCGCGCCAGTAGGCATTCATCTTGTGGAGCAGTTCCGGGGAAAGAGTTTTGGTCTCCATGGTTCAATTCTCCTTTTTTCAGCCAAGGCCGAGAACGCGGCAAACCGTCTTGGCTATCATCCATTCTTCGTCCGTGTGAATGACGCGGACTGCAACCCGGCTGGCCGCCGCGGAAATCAGGCCCTCATTCGCCGCGTTTTGCTTTTCTTCGAGTTCGATTCCAAGGAATCCCAGCCCAGCGCAAATCCGGCTGCGGAGCGTGGGCGCATTCTCTCCGATGCCACCCGCGAACACCAGCGTGTCCAGTCCGCCCAACGCCGCCGCGAAGGCGCCGATCCATTTCTTCACCTGGTAGCAAAAAAGAGCGACCGCTTCAGCCGCCCGCACGTCCGCGTCTCCCGGTCGAGCAAGTCACGCATGTCGGAACTGGTTTCGGATATCCCGAGCAGCCCGGAATGGAAATTGACCATCTCGTTGAATTGCTTGGCGCCCATTTTCTCCGTGCGCGCCAGATACCAAACCAGTCCGGGATCGAGATCGCCGGAGCGGGTGCTCATGGGCACCCCGGCGGTCGGGGTGAAACTCATGCTGGTGTCCACGGGTTTACCGTCACGCACCGCCGCCAGGCTCGCGCCATTGCCGAGGTGGGCGAGGATGACCCTGCCTTGGGCCGCTTCCGTTCCAGCCAGGCGGGCCAGCTCTCCCATGAGAAACGCATACGACAACCCGTGAAAGCCGTACCGCCGCACCCCCTCCGCTTCGTAGCGGCGCGGAATCGGCAACAGCTGGGCCACGCGCGGCAGGTCATGGTGAAAAGCCGTGTCGAAACACGCCACTTGGGGCAGGTCGGGAAATCGGCGATGAAACGCCTCGGTTAAGAGGATTTCCTCCGGTAGATGCTCAGGATCGAATGGACTGAGATGGTGCAGCTCCTCAATCATTTCCGCAGTGATTCGCTGCGGCTGGCTATACTTAGGCCCGCCATGCACCACACGATGCCCCACCGCGCCGAGCGAGCCGCTGCCCATGGATTCCTCTAACCAATCCATCAACACATTGACCGCCGCTGTGTGATCGGGCGCCGTCACTAACCGCGAAAAGTTGTCCGCCTGGTTTAAGCCTTTCACCCGCAAGCTAGCCTCCGGCAGTCCAATCCGCTCAATCCCGCCCTCCAGGTTCCGCCGAAGCGAGTCACCGGCCTCGAACAGAGCGAACTTAATGCTCGACGAGCCGCCATTAATGGTCAGGATCCGCGGTGTGCCCCGGAGCCGCTGAGTCGGTTGGTTATTCATGCAATCGGATCTCCCGTTTAGCCAGCCGGTAACCGCCCTCGATCATCACCGCCAGAGCGACCAGCGCCGCCAGCACCCACAACTTTGAGGGTGCGGTCCTCGCCGTCTGCCAAACCAGCGCGCCCAACGCCGCGAGGCAGGCGACGGCCCCGGCCGCCGAAATCCAGCCGCGACTGTTGGTATGAGGAGCGTGAAACGCGTTGGCGGTATTGACTGCGGCGAAGATCAACAGAAACCCGGCGCTGCCCAGCGTCGATCGGCATGGTACTCTTCGAGCCACATCAAAGCGTTATCGCTTATGTATTGGCGCACTTCACCCCGACCATAATCGGGGCGTGTCTCGCCCCAGGGTGTATGCGAGCGGTGGTCATTGTAGAAGTAGATCCCCCCTTTATCATTTTCACTCCACCCGTCAAATTGCCACAAATCAAGGTCAGAGGGGCCAAAGTGGTTGTAAACGACATCTACGATGACCGCGATACCATGCTCTTGGGCGGCCTTCACAAACCGCTTAAATGCATCTGGCCCGCCGTAAATACTTTCAACGGCAAAGGGATGAGACGGATCGTAACCCCACGAAAATTCGCCTGAAAACTCCGCGACTGGCATCACTTCCGCGGCATTGATGCCCAGTTCTTGAAGATAGGGCAATTTTTCCATGGCACTATCAAACGTGCCCGGATGCCCCTTTTCTTTGACGTTAAATGTGCCGATGTGCATCTCATAAATGATGAGTTCATTCCCCGCGGCCATGTGGAAGGTATTATCACCCCAGCCGAAGGATTTAGGATCATAGATAACTCCATTGCCGATTGAGCTAGTCACCTTTCTGGCATACGGGTCAATGCGGGGGAGAGGGCCCCTGGGACCGTGAATCAAGTATCTGTATTCATCCCCTGTTTTTGCCTCTGACACGTCAGTCGACCAGTAACCGTTCTCCTCTCTGGCCAGAGGTCTTGAGGTCTTGTTCCAATCATTAAAGGTTCCGGTCACATAAACCTTTTCGGCATGGGGCGCCCAGACGCGAAAGGTTACACCCCTTGCGCTGGGTATGGCCCCCATGCCTGGATGTTTTATCGCGGTATTAGTTTTTTCTGACATTCTCTTTTCTCATTTTTCGTTTTACGAAGTTCCCCGCGCACTGGGCGAGGCTTGGAAGATACGCTCCTTGTAAATAGCGGACCCACCCAGCCTCGCGTATCCATTCATTGTCGCCATAGGATGTGACCCTCTTCCAGGGGCACCGCAACGCCGGCGCAGCGCGGTATCACCAGCTCCGTATAATCTGTCGCCAGGAGTGTTGCGGGCGCCGGCGCGCCCTAGGCGTAAGCGTTGCCCCCCGCTGGTTGCCGGACGCGGCAAATTGATATCGAGTCTCGACAACCCCAATCGTTCATTGAAGTCATTCTTCTTTTCCGGGCTCGATTTCCTTCTCTTTGTTTGCGCGCTCCTGGCCCAATCCCATGGTCAAGGCTGTCAGCCCGGCAAGACCCCCTAGTTGCATGGTATCCACGGCTGTGCTGGGTACAATTACGATCGTGGCGTTCGCCTTCAAACCCTCATAAAGCATGTTCATAGCCCTCAAGTGAAGGGCGACAGGATTGTTGGTATAGGTCTTGGCCGCTTCTC
>Ga0208686_1000002_pt1 | contig 281850 bp, 263 predicted proteins | sample June2015DPH_6_50_FD_184694 | JGI IMG/M metagenome (GOLD analysis project Ga0208686, IMG submission 184694) | Peatland microbial communities from SPRUCE experiment site at the Marcell Experimental Forest, Minnesota, USA - June2015DPH_6_40... | ecosystem: Environmental > Terrestrial > Soil >... | reverse complement strand
AAAACGGGGTTAAGAAATACACCCCCATGATCAGCGCCACCTATTCCTTTTAGGCGGCTTCGGGCCCTCGTCCCGGGATGATCCCTTCTTTGTTAAGGGGCGGCTGTTGAAGGCCGCCCCTTTCTTCTGAAGGCGGCGGGGCGAAAAGCAGTTAAAATATGGTTAATAATTAAAACATGATCTCACCGTTCTCCACCGGAAAATTTAATCTTCAACCAAAACCCTTTAAAAATCTCACCAAAACCAGGATTACCAAGAATATTAAGTAGCCCCTTAAGAAATATAGGGCCACCTTAGTCATGCGAGTCATTTGTACCCGAGGCATTTTCCCCTCCTTAAGCTACGTGGATTAACAAATCCTTCATGATGTCCTGATAATAGATGACTCCGAGGATATGGTCCGCACCATCGACTACCGGGAGCATCCGAAAGTGGTATTTGGCAAAGATCTGAGCCACGTCTTCCCGCAAGTCACCCTCTTCGGCAGTGACCACCGGGGAGGCCATGATCTCCTGTAAACTCTTCTCTCCCCCGGTGACGACCAATTCCCGCAAGTCCACCACCCCCAAAAGGGTCTTATCCTGGTCCACTACAAAAATATAAGATATCTGGTGCGGTTCGTTTCCTGAGCGCCTAATTTCCTCCACCACCTCTCCCGCCTTGGCCTCGGGGGGTTTGGCCCAAAAATCGGGGGACATGAGATTTTTGGCTCTAGTTTCCTGCTCCGAGAGAATGGCTTGCACCCGCTGCGCGGTTTCCGGTTCAAGCACCTTTACCAGGTCCTGCACATCGTCGTGAGGCAGGATGGAGAAGATATTGGCCAGCTGCGGCACCGTCATTTCCGAGAAGATGGACTTGGCACGTTCCTCGCGCAGATGGGTGATGATTTGCCGCTGGGCCCGGGGTTCCGCCTCCAGTAAGGTGTCCGCGGCCTTCTCTGAATCGAGAGCCGAAAAGACCGCTTCCTGTTCATGGCGGGAAAGTTCTTCTAAGACATCTGCCAGGTCCTCGCTGGGCAATTCGACCAAATGCTGGCGGGTTATGGAGAGAGCGACCTTGTCGGTGCTCACCGCATCTTCCAGGGATAGGGGTTGTACGTACTTCCAGCGGATTAAACGGCTCTTGGCCAAGTGCAACCGGCCCAATCCCCAGCGGCGCCAAAACCCGTTAAAAGAGACGTCGACATCCACCAGAAGAAGCTTGCAGCGGGCCTCTACCAGGGAAACGTCGTTAACCACTTCAATGCGCCGGCCATCCAGGTCCACGATGGTGCGTCCCATCAGATGCTTATCTATAAGTATCCAGCCCGGTTGGTCGGCAAAAGGCGGGTACTTGTCGCCCTCCGGCGGCTCCACGAAGATGGCGTCGTCATCGATCTTGATCACTTTATCCCAGGGGATAAATTCCGTCGGCTGATTCCACCCATGCTCCAGATAAAGGCCGGCGGCCTCGGGGTAAGGCTCAGCCATGGCAAAAACCAGATCGGTTAGCTTCCCTAAACGATTTTTAATGTTCCTGGCGCAAACCCGCCGTTTGGCCAGTTCCGAAAAAAAGAACATCCGGAAGGGGCCGTTCCCCGCATACGCCTCCGGACAGGAAACCTGCTTTTCAGCGCTTATCATTACGACCCTCCAAACCAGCTAGGGAACATCGTTTGGATTCCCAAAAGGGTGGAGCCGGCACAGACAATGATGACAATAGACCAGTTCATAATATTTTGCAGCCGCGTATTCACGTGGTCGCCCATGGTGGCCCTGTCGTTTAACAGCAACAACAAGAATATTAAGGCTGCCGGCAGCACAGTAACCGCGATGACCTGCACGAACATGGTGATAGTGATCAGAGGGGCTCCCGGAATCAACACCACCGCACCCGCAGTGGCAAGCATCCCCAGATAAATTAGATAAAACCAGATAGCATCCTTGACACGAGCGTTCAAGGAGTGGGCCCAGCCGAAAACCTCCCCCACAGCCCAGGAAGACGACAGGGAGATGCACAGGGCCCCGAGGAAGCCGGCGTCAAAAAGGCCGATGGCGTAGAGTTTCCGGGCCCAGCCTCCCTGCCCATGCGGCATCAGGGGCATCAGGGCTTCGGCGGTCTGTTTGACGTCTTCCACGGTGATGGGTGGATGATGATAAAAGAGCACCGCTCCGGTGGTCAGAATGATGAAAACCGCCACCACATTGGTGGAAATGGAACCGAGGAACGTCTCAAGCTGGCCGTAGGGGATATCATGAACATCCATGCCCTTATCCACCACCGCACTCTGCTGAAAAAAGATCATCCAGGGCGCGATGGTCGTGCCGATGTTCGCCATGAGGATAAAGATCATGTCGCCGGTGAGGCCGCCGGGGAGCTGGGGTATGAATCCTTCCATGGCCTTCCCCCATCCCGGAGAGTAAGAGACGCTCATCCCCCAGAAGGCCGCGGGGATATAGACCAGGTTAAAGAGACAGAAAAACAGGGTGACCTTTTCGAAGGTCCAATATTTTCCCGAGATGACCACGCCAAAAAGGATAAGGGTCACCCCGATGAAAGTGATCCAGCGGGGGATGCCGAACATGGCCATAGCTTCAGTCATGCCGATATATTCGGTGATGAGGGTCAACCAGTTAACCAGGGCCAGGTCGCCGAGGGAAAACCAGCCCCAAAAGGGGCCGAAGCCGTCAAAGATAGCCTCGGCATGTCCCCGTTTGGTCACTGATCCCAGGCGTACCGTCATTTCCTGGACATAGTATGCCATAGGGAGCAGCAGGATGAATAGCCAGAGCAGAGAGAACCCGTATTTAGAGCCGGTCACCGCATAGGTGGCGATGCCGCCGGCGTCGTTATCCGCCACCATCACGATGATGCCGGGTCCCAGCACCGCCAGGAAAATGAGCAATCTCCGCCGGAAGCGATTCGTGAGATGGATAGCCTTGCTGAGCCAAAACATGGTTACTCTCCGGGAATTAGGTCAGGTGAATGGATTGAGATATTAACCGCTCACTCAATCCGGTAACAAGTCACAACTTCGCCGCTGACATTATGGCTGATAGTTATGTGCGCCTCATTATTAATCAGTAAATATATTGTTAATAGTTAAAACGTTATCTTTAAATCCCCCTATCTCTGTCAGTGGTTTTTCGATATTGATGCAACTCCTCTATTTACCTGCCTCACCTCCTCCAGGGCCAACACAAACCAAGGCCGCTTCCCGATGCACCCCACTTTAGATCAAGGCGCCGATTAACTGAGTGAAGGCGACCTCCATGATGGTGGCGGCCACGGTGGCAGCCGTTCTTTCCAGGGCTGAAGGAGAATCGGCCCTCTCGCTCCCTTCCCTGGCTGGAGACAGATATCCCATCTGCATCAGGAAGAAAATAAGCTCTTCCTGTTCAATGGCTTGAGGGTTGTAAAGGATCAGCACGTTCCCGGTGGTGGGATTGGCGGAAGCGGATTCCACCCCGGCAAGCTCACGGAGATGGCGCTCAACTTCCCGGGCCTTCAAGGCCGCCCTTTTAATCTCGGGAAGCTTGATCCGCAGTCTCCCTTCCAAAGCGTGAACATAGGTGGAAGCTACTCCATTCATGGCAATCACCTCCTTTACCGAAATTGAGGGAAAGGACGCAGCTCACGCCATGGGAAAGAGCGGTTCTGGCAGGGTTTTCCTGTGGCAGGAAAAAGAAACCCCCGGGCAGGCCTGCACGGGGGCATAGAGGGAAGGTCAGGCGCCATGGCGCCTGCTTACCTTATAGGCATCCCCAAGAGGACTGTCCGGAGCGCCAGATCGCCATGACCTGCGCTGCTGACCAGTCTTATTGCGCTACTACCGCCAGGATCGTCCATATGAAGCGACGAATCTCCTCTCTTAAATTTGAATCCTTTTGGGAGATTAGCCCCCCGGTTTTCCTTTGTCAACCCCTTAAGCGCCAAAAAAAAGATCATGATGAGAGTTTTAAGGGGATACCTTGAGAGGGAAGGCCAACGGGGCCAATTCGCCTGGGGTAAAACCATGGTTCCCGGACAACCCGTTGCAGCAATTTTCTCAATTTTCCGGTAATATTAAAGATTAAGCCTCCTTGACGAGATGAGAGGAAGGTCTCTCTAGACTCCCGGGCGATCCTGTAACCAAAAATCCGCTCCTTGGCCGGATTAATCTGAACCTTGAACCTTGAACTTTTTGTTCCATCCGGAGATATGCATGCGTATTCGTGAAGATTTGCGAAATCTGGCCATCATCGCCCACGTCGACCACGGCAAAACCACCCTGGCCGATGCCATGCTCTGGCAAAGCGGCATCTTTCGAGAAAACGAGCTGGTGGCGGAGCGGGTCCTGGACAGCCTGGACCTGGAGCGGGAAAAGGGTATCACGATCATGGCCAAGAACATGGCCATCACCTATAAAGGGGTGAAGATCAATATCGTGGACACCCCGGGCCACGCCGATTTCGGAGGTGAGGTGGAACGCACCCTGAATATGGTGGAAGGGGTCTTGCTGCTGGTGGACGCCACCGAAGGCCCGCTGCCCCAAACCAGGTTTGTCCTGGGAAAGGCCCTGGAGAAGGCCCTGCCGGTAATCGTGGTCATCAACAAGATCGATCGCCCCGACCGGCGCGTCAAGGAGGTTCTGGACGAGATCTACGATCTGTTCATCGACCTCGACGCCACCGAAGAGCAACTCGATTTCCCGGTGCTCTATACCAACGCCAAGGTCGGCATTGCCCTTACCGACCCGGAGGGGGCGGGCCGGGACCTGGCGCCGCTGTTTGACGCCATTCTCTCCGCCATCCCCGCCCCGACCTTTGATCCGTTGTTTCCGTTGCAATTTCTGGTCACCAGCCTCGATTACAGCGATTATGTGGGTCTGATCGCCGTGGGTAAACTGGTGAGCGGCACGCTACGCCGCGGCCAGGACGTGGCCCTGTTGAAACAGGGGGACCTCGCTGGTAAAGCCCGTCTCACTGTGCTTTACAGTTTTGAGGGTCTGGACCGGCTGGAGCCGGAGGCGGTTGAGGCCGGGGATATCGCCGCGGTGGCCGGGGTGCCGCAGGCCTTCATCGGCGACACCCTGGGCGATCCCGAGGACCCGCGGCCGCTGCCCCCCATCAAGGTGGAAGAGCCGACCATCTCCATGGTCTTCTCCGTGAATACCTCTCCTTTGGCCGGCCGGGAAGGAAAGCTGCTCACTTCCCGCCACCTCAAGGAGCGCCTCGATAAGGAAATCCTTTACAACGTGAGCATCCGAGTGGCGCCGGCGGAAACCCGGGACGCCTTCAAGGTGAGCGCCCGGGGGGAGCTCCAACTGGCAGTGCTCATAGAGATGATGCGCCGGGAGGGATTTGAGCTGTCTCTGTCCAAACCCAGGGTGATTACCCGGGAGCGGGATGGAGTGCTGTCAGAGCCGGTGGAACTGGCCGTGGTGGACATCCCCGAGGAGTTCATCGGGATTGTGACCGAACAGATGAGCGCCCGTTGCGGACGGATGGTCAAGATGATCAATCACGGCTACGGCCGGGTGCGCCTGGAGTTTTCCATCCCTTCCCGGGGTCTGATCGGCTTTCGCGGCCAGTTTTTGAACGATACCCGGGGCACCGGCCTTTTGAACACCATCCTGGAGGGCTTCACTCCGGTCATGGGCGAGATCAGCGGCCGGCCCAACGGGGTCCTGGTGGCCGACCGGCCCGGGAAGGCGGTGGCCTATGCCATCTTTCACCTGCAGCCCCGGGGGACTATCTTCGTGAAGCCCGGAGATCCGGTGTATAAGGGCCTGATTATCGGGGAGAATACCCGGTCCGAAGATATGCCGGTGAACATCACCAAGGAGAAAAAGCTCACCAATATGCGGGCCTCAGGCTCCGATGAGGCCTTGCGGCTCGTCCCCGCCAGACAGTTCAGCCTGGAACAGGCCATGGAGTTTATCAACCAGGATGAATTGGTGGAAGTAACGCCGGCTTCCATCCGCCTCCGTAAAATTGGCTGGTGAGGGGGCAGCTATGATGCGCATATCAGCACTTACCAAGCCGGTTGGGGAACTGCGGAGATATAGCAGTGATCTTGCATCCAAAAACCTAGCAGCATTAGTCACTCCGAAGTGTTCTTCCATTGCAGACACTTCAGTCAACGAGTGTGGTGTCGATTTTCCAACCTGCTTTTCTAAGTTTGTCCAAATGACCCGATATATTTCCATTTTGGACAGCGATGCACAGAAGATGAGACGGGCGCGACATACCTACATAAGCCATTCTGAGACTAGTTCGGACTAGCTTCTGAGTGGGAAGGGTATGGTTCCCCTTAAGATACTCTATTATCCTGACAATATCGTATTTGCGGAAGAACGTCTCAAGATATAGGGTTGCGGTATGCGTCTCGCCTTTAGCTGCATGAACGGTGCATACCTCGATTTTGATTTGCTCACCATATTGGGGGTGGAGATAAATGTTTGATGGCTCCGGAACATCTTGCGGCAATGGAAGTGCAGTACCGGTAAGGAACTGTTCGAGTTCTGTTGAGCCCCTAATATCAAAGAAATCGCTGAACTCCCCTCCGATGTAATGAATAAGGTCTTTTAAGACCCTCTCTTTCCTATGAATCGCAAGGCACCATTGGGCGAGGTTTAGTTTCAGCTTGTCATGGAAGGCTTGGTTCTCTCTAAATAGGTAGGTGAACAAAGAACTTTCGGAAAGAAGAGAATTAGTGTTAGGCCCGCCTGCGATTCTAAGGTATTTGAGGAGAGCGAGGATAATAGCCTTTCTGTAATAATTGACGGTGCGCTGGCCGATAAGCCCTTCGCTTTGAAGTTGAATGTAGCTTGCCAAAGTAGAATATTCCACCTGCTTTGTTTGAACCTCTTTTCGATAGCCCTGCCAATAGCTATGAATACTGCGTTCGCTGGGGTGTGGTTTTCCTCTCCAACCTACTGCTTTGAAACGGGGATCTGGCTGCAAATGCAGTTGGTTTTCAAAGATTAGATCTGCGAACCTATCTATGACTTTCTTAATGTGTTTGTCCTCAAAGGCGATAATTATTGGACGAATATTCTGCACCTCAGGATTGCCTGTCAAAGGATGGAGGTCATGGGGCCTAACGCATACGTATTTGATGACCGCAGCAATGGCGCTTGAGAATCTCTTGCTACCGGTGATTTCTAGCTTGCTATCCTCATTAATTTCCCACAGACATTCTTCGTCTTCCGTTGGGTTGAAGCCAAAAATGGCCTGATTGATGTCACCGATCCTTTGCATGACAACAGAGTCATCAAAAAGGCGGGTTAATAAATTTATTTGATTGGAGTTGGTATCCTGCATTTCATCGATGAAAACATAAGGAAATCTCAGAGAGAAAAGTGCGATAAGCGTTGGATGCGATGCCAAATGCTCTGCTGCCAAATAGTAGGCATCTTCATAGCTTACTATCCCAAATTGCAGCACTCTTTCTCTCAAGCTAACTAATGCATCATAAATTTTTTTATGTGAATTGTCGTTGAGATCGAGGCGCAAAGCATCGCACCTGTTCAATGGGGAAACTTGCAGGTGGGGAAAGCGTATGGAATAAGGATAGTCTTTGCGTCCGCTTCTATGGCAAAAGGCCTTGGCATTTCTGGGTAAGTATTTTAATTGCTTATCAACTTTGGCATGGTACCACTCGTTATCGATAATTTCAGGTCTATTTCCGTATCGCTCAATAAAAGCCGGTATAGCCAAATATTTGTCTACAAAACTCTGTATCGTCCCGAAGAAATTGGGATATTTGAACAGCTTGCCAGCCGAGCCTCCAATTTTTTTAGTTATGGTGTCTATTGCAACATTGGTATGCGTGAGAACGCAAACCCCTCTATTTCCCTTTAAAGGAAGCTGCTCTTCAATTATGAGGAGTTTCGCTACCAGGGAGGTCGTCTTGCCGCTGCCGGGGCAAGCTAACAGATCAACGGAATGCGTGCATTTGATGAATTCCCGCCTCTGTTCATCAAATACCTGCCCTGGTTGCAGTAGTTGACGCTCAACATAATTAATGTTTTCATCAGTAATTGAGAACATCGGCGTTAGATTCAGCTACAGGCATGATTAATGGCACCTACCAAGTATTTAAGGCAGTGATCATCAAGTATCCTTTGTCGAAGCTCACCTTGTTCCTCCTGCTTAAGGACATCTGTGAAACATTGAGCAATAATTGCTTTGGAAATATTCTTCTGTTGAATAATATCTTTGAATATCTTAGATGCTACCTGATCCCTAGTTCTGCCTGTCCAATCGACGAAATCTATCTGAAACTGCTTTTCGATTTCAGAGATCTTTTTTGTAGTAAGACCTATTTGATCGCTATTTTGAATTTTCTCAGCGCGGAGAACGGCTTTGTAGAAAAGGTCGCGAATGGAACTTAGAGAGATATCATATTCCAATGTCCAGACAGGAGAGATAAAAGTCTTAACTCCTTGTCCATCATATCTAGCAGCTTTTTTGGTTTTTTCTTGTTGCACCTGGGCTTCTTCAAGTCCTTTATCAGGGGGTATGTCATTATCTATAACCACGGACACTGGAATACCCATTTCACCTCTATCAAGGTTTTTCCGCCTGAAAATTCTCGAATATCTGAGAAAGGCTATTCCGTTAACATCAACTATGGATACGCCATACTGTGATAATGGCTTACCTATTATCTCGGCGATAACGGGAATTAATAGATTCTCTGCATGGCCCTCGACCAGAATAACTCCCTGTGCAAAGAAAAGATTGGCTTTGGTAACATCAAGAAATCTCTCCAAAAAGAGATAATCACCTTTTTCGAGCTCCGTCGATGAACTGTCCATGGGGAACGCACTACCATTTTTACATATTATAAGATTTCGAAGCTTGACCTTTGATGCTAAATTGGGACTATGTGTCGTCAGAATTAGTTGGACCTTGGACTTGACAGAGATTTCATCGTGGAGGTATTCGATCAGTCGTAATTGCGCTTGAGGATGAAGATGAGCTTCAATTTCCTCGACAAGAGCGAGTTTCAGTCCCGTATAATCCTCTCTTTTCAATAAGAGCAATTCGGCGGCAATGTATAAGCGGTTGTAGGACCCCAGGCCGGCTTTGGCTTCGACCAAATCCAAAATCAATTTCTCTAAAATACTCTTGAGTTCCGGGTCAGCTATAGAAAAACTGGCTACTTTATTTTTTTCGTTTTCTGTAAAGAACTTGCTCAGATAGGTGTTGATATCTTCCAGTAGTTGCTTACCAGCTTGATCTGGCAAGGGCTTATCATCATCCCCAAGTCCCTTGAAATAATTCTGTATGGATCTGTTAGCGTTCTTTGTGACCCACAATAAACGGTGGTCAGCACCCGACGAATCAAAGGCATCGTGGCTATTAAGTATCTGTGCCAAACGAGATCTTCTGCCGGGTATCAGTTCACTCTCTGCATCTCGTAATGGCTTGAGATATAGTCCTCTAAGCAAATCTCGCGCCTCACCTTCAAGATATAATCCTTCTTCGTCCGGTCCAGCTTTCACGTTATAGGGGGGAATCTTTAGCCCCTTCCTCTCAGCTTTTAAGAAAGCTCGCAGGAAGTATTCCTCCTTGCCAGAATGACCCTTTTCAATACCGAGCCATTCTAAGAAATTCTTGGCTTCTTTGTTTTCGAAGCCTCTGAAGATGCACTCAATTCGGAGCCAGTTGGACCTCTCATTCTCTCCATGTAATTCCGGAGGTATGTGGAAATCCTCGTATTCTAACCTGATATATTCCCGACTCTGCGTTAATATAATTAACTTGATTGCATCAACAATTGCTGTCTTTCCTGAGTCATTTTCCCCAACAAGAAGGTTTAGCCCCTCGTTGAACCGTAGAGATAAACCGGGACTCTCGCTTCCATTCGCTAACTTCTTTGTTCCGAATCTTCGAAAGTTCCAGATTCTTAACTCGGATAGGTACATATTCGTAATCCTACCATAAAAATTTATTGCATTTTGAAGCTAAATATAAAATTCACATTGCCACAACGAATCCAAGTTGTCAAGGCAAGGGAACGGAAGGGAGGATAATTTTGGGCCCTCGGTCCATTAACTTTTATATAACTAGGTTAATGAATGGCAGATATGCCTCTTTAGGATATCTTGCCACAATAGACCCTTATCAGTGGGGTGGGAAAAATTGCTGATAGGAACTGGATATAGGAAGTTCTATCACAGGATCTGCCCCTGCCTGACGGCTCCGGCTTCAGACCCCTGGCATCGGTCAGCCGCAGACCTGAAGGATTTTCCGGCCCTGGGAAGAAAAACCCGATGATAGGAGTCCCGTCCCTCCCTGGTCAATATTATCCGTGTAAAAATTTTTCGATTTTTCAATGAGGAAGTTCGATTTGGCGCCACCAGGCGGTCCCTCGGCCCTTGCTTGTGTGCCGTCGCAGACCTACCCTGGAAAAGACCCAAAACTTGAAGCGCCTCCAGGCTACCAAAGATGTCCATGCTCGCCAGGCTGGCAGTATCCCATAACGACGACGGCTGGCACCGGCCAGCCCAGAGGCGCCCGCCCGAAAATCAGGGTTTTCGCTGCCATAATCAGGGAAACCCTTATTCCCAGGTATTCGCTTTAACCATATCCTCTTTTCAAAACCTGCGAAGATAATTAAGGATCCGGACAATCGGCCAGCGGCTTAAACGCCGCTGCGGGGAAAGAGCGGCTCATGCAGGCTATCATTCAGGTTATGGACTCGACCATCGGAACTCGGGACCCGTATACGGTTGAGCATCAGAAGCGGACCACCGATATCGCCACGACCATTGCCCAAGACCTGGGTCTCTCCCCGGGGAGCCTCGTAACGCTGGTTGTTGCCGGCAGACTCCATGATCTGGGGAAGATAGCAGTGCCCATGGAGATTCTCTCCAAGCCCGGAAAGTTGACTGACCTGGAATTCGGCATTATCAAGACCCATCCGCAGGTGGCCTACGAAATCCTGAAACCGTTGAATTTTCCCGAAGTGATCACCCAGACCATTATGCAGCATCATGAACGCCTGGACGGTTCCGGGTATCCCCACGGCCTCGATGGCCGGGAGATTTTGGTGGAAGCCAGGATCCTGGCGGTGGCGGATGTGGTGGAGGCTATGTGCAACCACCGGCCGTACCGCCAAGCCCTGGGCATTGAAAAGGCCATGGAGGAGATCACCAAGAAACGGGGCATACTCTATGACCCCGCGGTGGTGGATAGTTGCTTGCGGATTTATCAAGAGTCTCCTGTGGCTTTGATGGGCGAGTTCCCCTCTATCGCCGGCAAACCCTTGGATCCCCTGGGCGCCCTCCCGAAAAGGGTCACTTACGATCTCTCCCCAGGATTGCAGGGAAAATTGGTCGTCCAGGTCTGGCAGCGTCTATTTCCCAAGGAACCTCGCATGATTTTGCATTGATTTCATTATCCCCCCTGCTTTTCTCCACCACACCCCTTTAAACCGGCAAAGTCAATCAGGGAAACTCTAATACTGGTTAAGAGGTGCTTCAAAAATGGAAGGAAAAAGGATGGACAAAACTATGGCCCCTTTACGTCTTGAAACCCCAAAAATTAGAATTTTCAGCCGCTTGATCAGTTTCTGGATATGGCAGTTTTCGTTTACCTGCCCCCGGCAATCATTCCAGGTTCTCACTCAGGATTAAGGTCAAGTCAGTCCAGGGGGCTTGGCTCCGTCAAGCTCCGCCAATACCGGAAACTTCTCTCCCCATCTAGTTCCATCTATCCACCCCGTGTCCTCAGGATCATTCTCATTAACGAAAAATTCCCAGCCTGGGGGCCCCTAAAAGTTTTTCTCCCGTAATCAAAAATTAACTTCCCCCCAACCCAGGCGAAATAATCGTCAAGTATAAATTTGTCTACCTGTATAGACAACCCCCGGGGGTGAGATGATCAACAAGAACAGTGAGGTCCCTTGCTATAGCCAGCTTTCGGAGATTTTGCTCGGACAGATACGAACCGGGGCATTTCCGCCGGGTATGCAGTTGCCCACGGAAATAGCGATAAGCAAGAAATATAAATTAAATAGACATACGGTTAGACGAGCTATTGACAAGCTTGAGGCAGAGGGACTGATTTATAGAATAAAAGGTAAAGGAACTTTTTTGGCGAAAACCAAGATTCCTTATAATGTCTCCAAGAAAACCCAATTTACTACATCGATACTCCAGGCAGGCTTGCACCCTGATGCAAGATTATTAGATATGTATGAAATAACTGCCGGAGTTGAATTCTCCGATAGACTCAAAATACAGCCGGCCGAGAAGGTATCCGTATTGGAAATACTAAGATATGCCGATGGGATTCCTTTTAGTTATACTACCTCTTTTCTGAGCGCCAAGAAATGTCCTGGGATTCAAAATTTATTAAACAGGGAGCGGTCATTTTCTCTTTATCAACTTCTTGAAGAACATTATGGCATTAAAGCGACGAGGAAATCTTCCAGGTTTGAGGTGGCCATGCCGGATGACAGGGATATGGAGAGTCTGCAAATTTCCCCTAAAACGCCCCTTTTGGTCGTAAAAAGCCTCTCCGAAAGCCCGGATGGCGAGATCGTGGAGTACTGCCTCAGCAAATTCAGAGGCGATCTGTGCAGCATCACCGTGGACTTCAATGACCTAAGGGGGTGATAGATCAGGGAAATGGTCCGGTATCCGTATGCGAGGCCGGGACGGGCTAGCCGCGGTCTCGGCTTGATGAAACGGGACATTCTTTCTTAATGGATTCTTTCATATTGATTGAATTTCGCAGGAGGAGAAGGTGAAAAAATATTTTCTGGTTATCGGGTTGGCTCTGGCTCTGATGGCAAATCTAACGGGAACCCTCCAAGCCGGAGAAAATTGCCTGGTGATGGGCCTTATTCCCGCGGAAGACCCCAAGGCCATGATTGAACAAATTAAACCCATGAAGGCCTGGATGGAGAAGAGTCTGGGGAGATGCATCACCCTGTACACCGCCACCAATTACACCGGGGTGATTGAGGCGATGCGGGCCAAAAAGGTGGATTTTGCCTGGTTCGGCCCCTTCTCTTACACGATGGCCCATGAGCGGGCTGGCGCCGAGGCCTTTGCCGTGGGCATCGATGCCAAGGGCAAGAGCACTTACCGCTCCTACCTGGTGGCCACCCCGGAAACCGCCCAGAAGCTCGGCATCTCCACTCCCTTGGAAGGGGAAGCGGGCATGAAGGTCATCGCTGAAAAACTAGAAAAATTCCCCCAGGAATTCACCTTCACCTTCACGGACACGGCCTCCACCTCCGGTCATGCCATCCCCCGCTACTTCATGTGGAAGGTCGGCCTGGATCCGGATAAGGTCTTTAAGAAGGTGGGCTTCAGCGGTACCCATGATGCCGCCGAACTCATGGTGAAAAACAAGGCCGTGGATATGTGCGCCGATAACGATATGACCAATCCCGCCATGGTCGCCGCAGGGAAAATCTCGCCCGCGACCAACATCATTATCTGGAAGTCTCCCCCCATTCCCGGTTCGCCCGTGGCTTATCGAGACGACTTGCCGGAGGCGACCAAGGAGGCTTTGAAAAAGGCGATTACCACTGTCCCCGAACAGGCCAACAAGGTCACGGCCTTTGGGGACATCACCGGTTGGAAGATAGTGAGCGATAAGGATTACGCCCTGATCCAAGAGGTCAAAAAGGTGATTGACCAGTTGGGAAGATAAGAGTCTCGTCCACGCGGCGTTAAGGGGCAGGCTTCCAAAAAGGGCGGAAATTAGCCACCTTACAAAGCGCCTGCCCCGGCAACGCCGGCAGGCCGGAGAGGATATCATGGTAAAAGTGGCGAATCTCAGAAAACAGTTCAACGGTCATCAGGTCCTGGCCGGCATCAATCTGCGGGTGAGGAAGGGCGAACCCGTGGCCCTCATCGGACCCAGTGGTTCCGGGAAAACCACCCTGATCAGGACCATCAATGGCTTTGTGGTGCCTGATGCGGGCACGGTCTCGATTAGCGGAAAAGAAATTAAGTATCGGGACAGAGAGGCGTTGCGCCAAACCCGCAAAAAAATTGGCATGATCTACCAGCTCTTCAACCTGGTGGAGCGGACTTCGGTCCTGGTGAATGTGATGGCAGGCGCCTTGGGAAGACTCGACCAGGGCCTGTCTTTGCTTTCTTCCAGCGTTGGGTTCTTCGGCAGGCGGGAAAGGGAGAAGGCCTTGGAGCTTCTGAGGTACGTGGGTCTCGAGGAAAAGGCCGGGGAAAGGGTGGACCGGCTCAGCGGCGGTCAGAAACAGCGGGTCGCCATTGCCCGGGCCTTAATGCAGGAGCCGGAGTTGCTTCTGGCGGATGAACCCATCGCCAACCTGGATCCCAAGGCCAGCAAAAATATTATGGAACTTTTAGCTCAGATTAACCAGGACAAGAAGATCACCCTGGTCACGGTGCTCCACCACGTTGGTTGCGTACGGGACCACTTCGACCGGGTGATCGCTCTGAAAGATGGGGTTATTTGCTTTGACGGCGATACCCGCGGCCTCAACGATCATCGGGTCCAGGATATTTATGCCATGGAAGAGGAAATTGAATGCGTTGCCGCGCAGGTTGGCAGTATCTGAACGGGACCACCCAGAGGCTGCTGGGGTGGTTTCTATTCCTGGTGATCCTGGTCTTTTCTTTCAGAGTTTCGAAGGTAGATATCGGGGCCCTCATCGGCGGATTTTCCCAGTCACTGTCCCTGGCCCGGGATATGCTGCCGCCAGACTTTTCCAGGTGGAAGTATCTCTTGAGCATGGGAGCCGAAACCGTGGCCATCGGCTTTTGGGGCACGGTTTTCGGCATGATATTTTCCCTGCCGCTGGGGTTTCTGGCGGCCAGGAATACGGCCAACAACCTTCTCGTTTACTACCTCTCCAGGTCCCTGGTGACCTTGCTCAGGTCAATCCCGGATGTCATTTACGCCTTTTTTTTCGTGATTTCCTTTGGCCTCGGGCCGGAGGCGGGAGTGGCAGCCCTAACCCTGGCCACGGTGGGGATGTTGGGCAAGTTCTACTCCGAGGCGGTGGAAAGCATCGATGATAAGCCGGTGGAGGCCTTAAAGGCTACGGGCAGCCGCGGCTTAAGCGTCATCCGCCATGCCATTGTACCCCAGGTGATGCCCTTATTTATGGGGTACAACTTTTATATGCTGGACCACAATATCCGGGTCGCTTTGGCCATAGGGATAGTGGGCGCCGGGGGGCTGGGGGTGGACCTTTTCACCCAGATGGAGGCCTTTCATTATCAGAAGGCCGCCGCCATCCTGCTGCTCATCTTCGTCATTATCACCATTATTGACCGGGCTTCCTCCCGTTTGCGGAAAAGCATTATACAAGGCGGCTTTCTGCAACCCGGAACCCGCCGCCAAGATGCTCTATTGCTGGTGGTCATCGGCTTGCTGGCCTTCGTCTCCATTTATTTTTTCCCATTGGATTTTAAAGAAATGGCAGCCGGAGCGCCGCGTGTCTGGGAATTTTTGAAAGGCATGTTTCCTCCCGATTTTTCCAGGATTCGGGTTTACCTGAGACTAATGATAGAGACCGTGGCCATGGGGGTTAGCGGCACTTTTCTGGCCATTCTTCTGGGGATCCCCTTAGGGGCGTTGGCGGCTCGGAATTTAAACCGTAATAAAATAATTTATAACCTTGCCAAGGAAATCACCAACTTTTTGCGGGCCATGCCGGAACTGGTGTTCGCCCTAATTTTCGTGGTGGCGGTAGGTTTGGGACCCTTTGCGGGGGTTTTGGCCCTGGGCCTGAATACCGCCGGGTTTTTGGGAAAATTTTATGCCGAGGCCATTGAAAATGTGGACCCCAAACCGGTGGAGGCCGTGGAGGCCGCCGGGGCCAGGTTTTTCCAACGGATCGGTCACTCCATCTTCCCGCAAGTCTCACCGCTCTTTAACAGCTATAACCTTTATATCCTGGAGCGGAATATCCGCTACTCCACCATTATGGGCCTGGTGGGCGCCGGCGGCATCGGCTTCGAACTGGTCATGACTTCGAGGATGTTCGAATATCGACAGGAGGCCGCCATGTTGTTGATCATCGTGGCCACCATTATGATAGTGGACCGGCTCTCGGCCTTCATCAGAAAAAGGGTGGTTTAGCGGCAGATGCACTGCGGTAGCCCTGACCAAAGGCAAAGCTTGATAACCAAACTGGACCCGGCGTCTCTCCGGCAGCTTTTTGATCTCCTGGCGCCCGCAGGGGTCAATATCCTTAAAGAGCCGGAGTCCGGGCTGGTAATGATGGCTGTCAAGGATTCCCTGGGGACGGATTTCTATTTGGGAGAAATCCTGGTGACGGAAGCCGAGGCAGCATACCGGGGATTGAAGGGTTATGCCATGGTGCTGGGGGAGGAGCCTGAAAAGGCGCTCCTTACTGCAGCGGTAGAGGCAATTTGGCTGAGTGACCATGAGGACCTCAAGAGCAGCATCCGGAAATTTCTCACCTCCCGGGGCGAGGGTTTGGCCGCCGCGGCTTTAAAGGAACGGCAATTGATCGCCCGGACGAAAGTAAATTTCGAAACCATGGTCAAGGGATGAAGGAAATATCTACCAACGCGGCCTGCCTGGTCACCCAGCGCACTTTCCGGGTGCTGCTCCAGGCCATGAGCCATCCGGGCAGAATCCTGGCCCTGCCGGAATGCGGCTTGGAGTTCGGGTGGCAAATGTTATTGCCCACCCTGCTGGACCAGGAAGTCACCTTCGCGGTGTTGGGTAATGACCGCAGCCGCTGGGAAAGGGAAATCCGGCAATTGACCGGGTGCCCCGAGGCCGGGGTGTCCCAGGCGGATTTCCTGATCGTTCCTGAGGGAGACAGCCACGGAGAACTGGTTAAGGCCAAGTGGGGCACCCTCGAATATCCCGATACCGGCGCCACCGTGATCTATCTGGTGGAATCCCTGGAGGCGGAAGCGAGAGCTGAGTCGGGGGCGGTATGCCGGGGGCCGGGCATCCGGGATCAGATCGCCCCGGGGATTAAGGGCCTTGGTACCCGGGAATTTCTTTATCTGCAAGAGATCAACCGCGAATTTCCTTTGGGAATCGACGGCATCTTCCTGGACCGGGGCAACCGGCTGCTGTGCCTTCCCCGTTCCACCAGAATTGAGGTGAGATAACATGGGGTACGTGGCGGTCAAAGGAGGTTTTGAGGCCATTGAGCACGCCTCCGGGCTGCTCGCCTACGAACGCCGGAAAGGAGAATCCCGGCCTCTGGAAGTAACGCAAATCAAGGAGCAGCTCTACCTGGCGGTGGATCGCGTCATGGGGGAAGGCTCCATTTACGCCCCGGACCTGGCGGCCCTGGCCCTGAAACAGGCTGCCGGCGATCCTTTGGAAGCCGCCTTTATGCTTAGGGCCTATCGGGCCACCAAACCCCGGCTGGGTTACACCGAGTTCCAGTCCACAGAGGACATGCACGTGATCAGGAGGCTCTCCGCGGCCTTTAAGGATATTCCCGGGGGGCAGGTCCTGGGGGCCACCGCGGACTATACCCTGCGGCTGTTGGACTTTGAGCTTCTGGACGACTCGCCCGCCAAAAGAGAGGCTTACCTTAAGGAGCTGTTTAATGGCCTCCGGGAGGTTGACCCCCTGCCGGATTCGTTTCCCAAGGTCATCGAGGTCCTGCGCCGGGAAAATCTGCTGGTGGCCGGAGCTGTGGCCGCTGGCGGGCCCGGGGGGGTTTTTGATCTCACCCGGCAGTCGATCACCTATCCCGCTGCCAGAAGCACGGCGTTGCAGGCCATGGCCAGGGGAGAGACCGGCGGCTTGTTGCTCCTGGCTTACTCCAGTATGCGCGGTTATGGCGATATTCACCCCACCATCGGGGAATTGCGGGTGGGTTATCTGCCGGTGAAGGTAAAGCTCCCGGATGGTGGCGAACCCCGCCTGGTGGGAGAAGTGAAAGTTACCGAGGCGGAGGTGATTGCCCGGTTTACCTCCCAGGATGGCTCCCCCAAATTCACCCTGGGTTACGGGCTGTGCTTCGGGCATAACGAAATCAAGGCCATTTCCATGGCGATCCTGGACCGGACGATGCAGGCCCCGGATCCCAAGCTTCCCTGTGAGGACCAGGAGTTTGTCCTCTCCCATATCGACGGAGTCGAGTCCATGGGCTTCTGCAACCACTGGAAGTTGCCCCATTACGTCACCTTCCAATCGGACCTGGACCGGTTGCGGAAAACCCGGGCAGCAACGGAGACCAAGGCCCCAGGGGGAGACCCCGAATGAAACTGGCTACGTGGACCGCGGCCGCTCACCGCACCGCTTCCCTCCGTTATAACTTCGCATTCATAGATGAAGGGGCCAAAAGGGAGATCCGGCGGAAGATTCTCAAGGCGGTGGCCATCCCCGGATACCAGGTGCCCTTTGCCTCCCGGGAGCTTCCCATCGCCAGGGGCTGGGGCACCGGCGGGTTGCAGATCACCCTGGCCATCATCGGCCCGGAGGACCTTCTAAAAGTAATCGACCAGGGATGCGACAGCAGTGTCAACGCGGTGAATATCAAGAAATTCGTGGGCCGGGTTACCGGGGTAAATATTACCACCGTGACCCGGGAAGCCACCATCATTCAAACCCGGCACCGGATTCCCGAGGAAAAGATGTCTGGGGAACAGATCCTGGTGCTGCAGGTCCCTTTCCCGGAGGCCTTGAGGACGGTGGAGCCTTCGGAGCTGGAGACCCGGCGCATGCACGCCGAGGCCGACTACAGCCGCATGTGGCTCTATCTGTACGAAGACGTGGTCAAATACCGGGAAATCAGTATCGGGGCCCGCTACCCGGTAACCGTCAACGGCAGGCATATCATGGACCCCAGCCCTATTCCCCGCTGGGATATTCCCAAGCTCCACCTGGCCGAAACCCTTTATCTCTTTGGCGCCGGCCGGGAAAAGAGGATTTACGCGGTGCCCCCCCATACCCGCGTGGAACCCCTAGAGTTCGAGGATGTCAAATTCCGGGTGGAGAATTTTCAGGGCGCGGCTTGTCACCGGTGCGGCAGCGCCGCCACCTATCTCGACGAAATTATTGATGACGTCAGCGGCCGCAGGATTTTTCTCTGCTCGGATACTGGGAACTGCGACCTCCGTGTTGGCCAACGCCAGGAGTCCAAGTGTGGAAGTGCAACTCCGGAAAGTTGAGGAACGAGACCTGCCCTCAATCCTGCCCCTCTATGCCCAGTTGGGTCAAGATAGCGGGCGGATTCTGCCTCTGGATGAAGCCAGGAGAATCTTGGCCCGCATGCTCGATTACCCGGATTACCGGCTCTATGCCGCCGTGGTCCGGGGCGAGATTGTGGGCGTATTGGGACTGCTGGTCATGGACAACCTGGGGCACATGGGCGCACCTTCAGGGGTGGTGGAAGATGTAGTGGTGCGGGAAGACTGGCGGCGCCGGTCCATCGGCCGGAAGATGATGGATTTTGCCATGAACTATTGCCAATCCAAGGGCTGCTACAAATTGGCCCTGTCCAGCAACCTTAACCGGGAAGAGGCCCATCGCTTTTATGAGCGTTTAGGTTTTAAAAAGCACGGGTACAGTTTTTCCGTGGAATTATCAATGGATTGAGAGCGCCGGATACTTGACTGGCCCCTGATATGGAAATTACACCGGAAAAAATTTTAGAGGTGCAAGATCTCACCAAGATCTATGGACCGGGTTGCCCCCTTTGCCTTGCAGCAACCGGACCTGATTATGATACCAATCAGTGCCCCCACTGCGGGTCGGTGGTGGCCTGCGGCCAAGTCTCCCTGGAACTTTACCCGGATGAGATTCTCGGCATCGTCGGGGAGAGCGGTTCCGGGAAAAGCACCCTGGTAAAGCTGCTTTTTTTTGACGAGGAGGCCACTTCCGGAGCAATGCACTTTCGGGGAAAGAAGTTTTTGAGCCAAAACCAGGCGGAACTGCCCCCGGATTTAAGCGAGCGGGTCAATGGTGAAAATCTCCTGACCCTCAGTTCCTTTCAAAAGAGGCGGATTAAAAACGCCCTTATGGGCATGGTCTACCAATATCCCCATCTGGGGCTGCGGCTGGAGGTGAGCGCCGGGGGCAATATTGCCGAGCGCTTGATCACCGCGGCCTGGCGGCATGTCGGGAACATGCGGCAGCGAGCCACGCATCTCTTTGAAAAAACCGAGATTCCAGTGCAGAGACTGGATGAATCGCCGGAAAACTTCAGTGGCGGCATGCAGCAGCGGGTGCAAATCGCCAAGGCCTTGTCCAACAACCCCATGTTTCTGTTTCTGGACGAAGTCAGCACCGGTCTGGACCTCTCGGTGCAGGCGCGGGTGCTGGACCTGTTGAGAACCCTGCAGCGGGAATTTCACTTATCCATGGTGGCGGTGTCCCACGATCTGGGGGTAATCAGACTCCTCACCGCCAGGACCATGGTCATGAAAGACGGCCGGATAGTGGAATCGGGACTGACTGACCAGATTTTGGAGGATCCCCAGCATCCCTACACCCAACTGCTGGTGAATTCCCAACTATAAAAGGCGATGGTAAGGACGGTCAAAACTGATGCTTGCCTTGGATAATCTAACCAAGACCTTTCATATTCATACCCTGGGCAACAAGGTGATCGAAGCCCTCCGGGGGATCTCCCTGGAAGTGGCCCCGGGTGAATTTTTAGGGCTTTCCGGACCCAGCGGTGCGGGTAAGAGCACCATCCTGAAATGCATCTACCGCACCTACCTCCCCACGGCCGGGGACATCTGGTACGAATCGAGGGACTGCGGCCGGATCAACCTGGCAACTACGGCCAACCGCACCGTCCTTGGCCTCAGAAGCCGGGAACTCGGTTATGTCTCCCAGTTTTTCCATGTGATCCCCCGGGTTTCCGCCCTGGAGGTGGTGGCGGAACCCCTGGTCACCAGGAATGGGATACTGCCGTCTGTGGCCAGAAGGAAGGCTGCCGAGCTGTTGCAACGGCTGCAGATCCCGCCCTCCCTGATGGATGCCTATCCGGCCACCTTTAGCGGCGGCGAGCAGCAAAGGGTGAATATTGCGAAAGCGGTTATCTGGAAACCGAGATTGCTGCTCCTGGATGAACCCACCGCCTCGCTGGATTTACAGGCGACGGCTGTAGTCATGGAGATCCTTCGAGAACTGAAGAAAGAAGGAACCACCATGATAGGCATATTTCATCGGCAAGACATGGTCCGGCAAATTACCGACAGGCTATATGAGATCGGAGGTCAACAGTTATGAGAGCGGGGGATCAGGCTCTGGTGATTGAGAATGCCCAGGTAGTCACACCTGAGGAGACCCTGGAAGGGGCCTCGTTAAAGATTGAATCCGGTATGATCGCAGAGATCAAGGCAGGGAAGATAAACTCCGGGGCCCCTCGTTTGGATGCCCGGGGGGGATATGTCTTGCCGGGTTTCGTTGATCTGCACAGCGATGCGCTGGAAAAAGAGATAGAACCAAGACCGGGAACCTTCTTTCCCAATAACATCGCCATCATTGAACTGGACAAAAAGCTTGCCGCCTGTGGCATTACCACCATCTTCCATGCCTTGTCTTTCGCGGAGGGGGAAATTGGCGTCCGTTCCAATAAAATGGCGACCCAGATAATCACGGAGATCAACCGGCTGGCCCCCCAACTGAAGATAAACACCAAGGTTCACGCCAGATATGAGATAACCGACGCCTTGGCCGTTCCTTATCTCGAGGAACTCTTGCGCTGCGGCGGAATTCAGCTCTTATCTTTCATGGACCATACCCCGGGACAGGGGCAGTTCAAAGAGGTGGCGTCATTTAAGCAATATTTCAGCGCGGTTTATGAGAAAACCGATGCAGAGCTAGATAAAATCATAGACCAAAAGGTCCTGGCCAGGGCATCCAGGCACTCACTGATCGAGCGTTTGGCCACCCTGGCCAAATCCCTTAACATTCCTCTGGCGTCCCATGATGATGACTGTGCGGCAAAAATCCGGTGGCTGGGGGAGATGGGCATTGGCATCTCAGAATTCCCGGTGAATCTGGAGGCGCTTAAAGCTGCCAGGGAAGCAGGTATTTATGTTTGCCTCGGGGCTCCCAATGCCTTGAGGGGAAATTCCAGGTTGGGGAACTTGAGCGCCCGGGAAGCCATTTTTTCAGGTCTGGCGGATATCGTTTGCTCCGATTATACGCCCATGGCTATCCTGCATGTGGTTTTCACCCTCCACCACCTGGGAAACCTGCCCCTCAACCAGAGCGTGAATCTGGTTAGTCTTAATCCGGCCCAGGCAGTGGGACTGGCGGACCGCCTCGGCTCCCTGGAGACAGGCAAGAGGGCTGATTTGATGGTAGTGGATGCCTCGGGGGAAGTTCCCCGGATCGTCAAAACCTATGTCGCGGGAGGGGAAGTCTATTCCACATGCTGAAGATTGGCACCAAGATAGATGAAGTGAGAATCGACGGCAACTTGCAAAGGCTCCGGCAAGACCTGGAATATTTTTCCCAGGCCGGGTTGGCGGCCACGGAACTGCCGGTCCATGGACTGGATGCCATCAAGAATGGCCGTCTGGATAAGGCTCAACTCAAAAGAATCAAGGAAATAGCCCGTAATTTTGCAGGGGCCTTCAGCGTCCATGCCCCCAATCCCCTCAACCTGATGGACTGCTCCTGTCGTGAGCTCCATCTGTCCGTATTCCGAGCCTCCCTGGAATTTGCCGCCGAAGTGGGGGCCGAAATTCTGGTCTATCATCCCGGCAGATATATCCCGGAAGTGACCTTCCCCATATACGGCAGGAATGATCTATCAGAGCGGGATAAACAGAACTTGCTGGCGGCGGAAGCCGAGATGATTCAAGATTTAGCCGAGGAGTATCCCGAAGTGACTATTTGCCTGGAAAATGCCAGGCCATACCTCTTCCATTCCCCTTATTGCTACGCCGAAAGGCTTGAGCCTTTGCAAGAACAGGTAGCCATAATCGACCGCGACAATGTTAAAATAAATCTCGATTTGGGTCATTTATTCCTCTCGGCCAGATTTTACGGATTTGATCCCGTGGGGGCCGCGGCTCAAGTAAAAGATTTCATTGCCCATAGCCATGTGCATGATAACTTCGGCAATGCCGTCTATCATCATGAAAAACAACAGACCCACCAGATTCCCTTTGGCAAAGGCGATGCCCACATGCCTGTGGGATGGGGCGAAATACCGATTCTGGAAATACTCTCAACTTTTTTGGACTCATATACCGGCATGCTCATGATGGAGTTAAGAGAAAGATATTTTGCCCATACCCGCGAATCCAAAGAGAACCTGGAAGAGATTTTGACAAAGATATCTTTGACGTAAACCCCATTGCTGCCGCGCCGAAGTGCAAAAGCTGGCCGGCAACCTCTGGCTTCACAAGGATAGGGTGCGCGACTTCGTCACCGGAAAGATTGGCGAGCCTTCTATGAACCACGCAATCCAGCGAACTGTGGTCTGCATGTATGACGGGTTCGGGATGGATTATTTCGAGAGGAGCCGGCTTCCGGTCATGAAGGGCATGGCCCGGGAAGGTCTGGCCAAGCCCGGACGGGCGGTTTTCCCGACCCTCACCAATGCCAACAATATCTCTATCTGCTGCGCCGCCTGGCCTGCTGAGCATGGCGTGACGACGAACTGTTATTTCGACGAAACCACGGGAACGGCGCGCTTCTTAGAAGATGCGGATTTTATTCTGGCGCCCACCATATTCCAGCGTTTCCGGCAAAAAGGGGTACGCTCGGCACTCCTCACCTGCAAAGCCAAGACCCTGAAGCTCCTCGGCCGGCATGCCGATTTCGCCCTCGCCGCGGAAGAGCCTGCACCAGAGGTCGTGGAAACATACGGACTCCCGCCTGAAATGTACAGCTCCGAGGTAAATTATTGGCTCTGGGAAATTGCTCTCGATCTGTTGAAATCGCGTCCAGATCTCGGACTGATTTATGTCCACACCACTGATTACCCCATGCATATGTGGGCCCCCGCAGAATCATTTTCCCTCCACCATCTGGCGAAGCTCGATGAGCTGCTGGGGGCAGCCCGGGATGCCGCTCCCGATGCCATGTTCTTAATTACCGCCGACCATGGGATGAATCCGAAGCAACGGTGTCTGGACTTGCGGAAAACCTGCGCCGACTATGGCATTCGGCTCCGCTTCGCAGTTTCTCCGGTGGCCGACCGCCTGCTGAAGCATCACCGGGGCTTCGGGGGCGTCTCGTATGTTTATGTCAATAACGAGGGGGAGCTTCCCAGGGTTCAGTCCCTCTTGCGCGACCTGCCGGGGGTGGACGATGCCCTGACGCGGCCCGAGGCCGCCTGCCGTTTCCACCTCATGCCTGAACGGATCGGCGATCTGGTCGTCATGGCTGATAAAGACACGGTTTTTGGCGATCTTGCCGGGTCTAATGAGGTCTTGGCGGCTGGATACCGCAATCACGGCTCTCTTTATGAACAGGACATCCCGCTAATTCTTTATGGATATGATGGAACCTTGCCCTTGCCCGGGGAGATGCAAATGAACTTCGATCTGACGCGCTGGTTGTGCCAAGAAATGTTATAAGCATGCTTTAGCCTTCAGCTTCCGGGCCAAGACCTCGGCTTGTTTTTGCTCTAAACTGATAACCAATTAACAGGCGTAAGTTTAACGGGTTTACCGTGACACACCGTTGTACACCGGGTCTGGAGATGAATCTTAAAAAGCTGGCATGGTCTCGGTGGTCAGCGTATACTTATTCGAGGACCGCCTCCCCCTTTTCCTGGGGAGGCCGCCACCCCAGCAAACGGCTGGAATTGAAAAAGATCCCCAGGGTATGCACCACGTGTATGGCGCCCGCCATCAGAGGGCCCAGACGGCCGCCGATGATCAGAAGTGCCCCCAGAAGATCCGTGGACACCGCCAGCCAGTAATTCTGTTCTATCACCCTCAGAGTTTGCCGGCTCAGACGCCTGACGAATAAAAGACGTGAGAGGTCACTGTCGGCCAGGGCGATATCCGCCGCGGCGATGGCGGCCTCAGCCCCCCCTGCGCCCATGGCCACTCCCACCTGGGCCCGGGAAAGGGCCAGGGCGTCGTTCACTCCATCACCCACCACCGCCACCCGGCGCCCTGCAGCCACCAACTCCTCCACATAATGAGATTTGTCGCCGGGCCGCAGACCCCCGGCCGATCCTTCGAAGTTAAATCTCTGGGCCAGGGCGCGGACCACTGGTTCCGTGTCCCCGCTGACCAGATGTATTTCCCGGACCCCTTCCCGGCGCAGACCGGACAGCACCGCTGGGACCTCGGGGCGGAGCAGATATGATATGCCGATGATACCCTGGACCTTGCCATTTTTGGCCACGTACACGACGCTTCGGCCCCTGTCCTCCAGTCTGTCTGCCTGACCTTGGAAATAGCGGACGTCGATACCTTCTTCCTGCATGAAGGGCAGATTGCCCACCACCAGGTGATCACCATCTACCTGGGTCCGGACGCCCCGGCCCAGGACGATTTCCGGGGTGGCAAACGGTCCGGTAAACCGGCCCGCTTCCCCCGCCGCCTGTACCAGGGCCCGGGCCAGGGGATGGGGATTGCGGGCCTCGGCCGCGGCCGCCAGACCCAGGACCCGTTCCGCCTTTAAGGTGGGGGAGCGGGTGATGATCTCCGTTACCTCAGGCACATCGGTGGTGAGGGTCCCGGTTTTATCGAAGCAGATACAGTCAGTTTCCTCTAACCTTTCCAAATAAAGGCCGCCCTTGATCAAGACCCGGTGGCGGGCCGCATTGGTCAAGGCTGCGGTCACCGCCGTGGAGGCCGCCAGCACTGTGGCGCAGGGACAAGCCATCACCAACTGTACCGCAATGGCGGTGGCCAGGTTGCCAGTGAGCAGCAGGGTGGCCGCGGTCGCCGCCATTCCCAACCTGGTGAGCCGGGCAGCCAAGAGGTCGGCCCGCTTTTCTGCCTGGGACCGGTTGGCCAGTGACTGCTCCACCAAGGCCAGGACCTGGGAGAGGTACGTATGCTCCCCCACTTTTTCAGCCAGGATGTGAAGCTTTCCCTGCTGCACGATGGTCCCGGCAAAGACGGCGTCCCCAACCCGGCGGAGTTCCGGCTCAGACCGCCCGGTCATTTGGGACTCATCCACCAGGGCTTCGCCCCGGACAATCTCACCGTCTACCGGAATCTTTTCGGCCGGAGGGACTATCACCAGATCGCCTCTCCGCACCCGGTACACAGGGGTCTCCACCTCCTCCCCGTCCACCCACACCCAGGTATTCCGGGTCGACACCTCCAGAATCTCTCGGATGGCCCGGCGGGAGCGATCGGCGACGTACTGCTCCAGGGTATCGCCAACTTCCCTCACCCAGATGACCTCCAGGGCGGTCAAGGACTCCCCGGTGGCGATGGCCAGGACGCAAGCACTTCCTAAAAAAGGATTGAGACCGATAACGCGGCCCTGGGTTAGGTCGCTCAAGGCATCCCGCAGCAAGGGCAGCCCTCCCAGAACCGCGACCAGAGTGACGAGCCCGGGGCTGAGTGGGGAGGCGAACAGGACCGAGCCTACCAGGTGATAACCGAGGAAAGCCGTAAGCCCCATGACCCGCAGCAGTCCGGACCACAACCCTCCTGACCCCGCCAGGCTGGTAGCAGCCCGGGACTGGCGCGTCGGGAGCGTGGGCATGAGGGTTAGGCCGCGATCCACCAGGTCGAGGACGACCTGGGGTGAGGTGGTGCGGGGGTCGTAATAAAGAATAATGCTACGGCTCAGGGGGTGGATCTGGACCTCCCGCACCTCACCCTGGTTGGCCAGCCACCCGGTCAGGGCTTGGGCTTGATCTTCAGAGACTTTCCAGACCTTGACTTTGACCCGCAACCGGCCATGAATGGCATGCTGAATGCTGAACTTTTCCAGTGCGCCCGGCTGCATATGAACTTTCCTTCCTGGTGCCTCCCACCCTTCGGCCTGGATAAATTTAAAGATCCGGGGCGCTACAGGATACTCCACTTTGGTACCCGCCTTCCCGCGCCCTGTCTCAGACCACAAAGGTAAGGTAAACATCAAGCGGAATGACTTCTACCCCTGAGCCGCTTAAAACACATCGCCAGGGCTCAACAGCAAGATAACTTGCCACTATACGCCCTTCCGCTAATCTTTCCATATGGTTCGTATATAGGAGCCTTTGTAAATGGGACTTGGATTGGGATTCTGTACCGGGTCATAGTCAGTTTGCGACAGCAATTCGCGGACGGAGCATGACCGGCACAAACATCTTCTATTAGGGGGCTCCTCACGAGATGGGTAGAGTAGAGATGTGACGCGGTGGCGTTAGGTTCTGCATATCTGTTACCTTGCCCCAAGAAATCGGTGAATAAGAGCCGCAATAGCTTCGGCTTCCTCATCCAGTGCGAAGTGACTTGCATTCAAAAGATGAATTTCAGCGTTCGGCAATTCACGACCAAATGCTAGCGCCCCGGCAACAGTGAACAATGGGTCATACTTACCCCAGACAACCAAGGTCGGCGGATGATGATCGCGTAAATAAGCTTGCCAAATAGGGTACGCTGCGACATTCGTCCGATAGTCAAACATGAGGTCGAGTTGAATGCGATCCATTCCCGGCCGTGTTAGAAATGCGAACTCATCAGACCACGTGTCAGGGTCGATTCTCTCCGGGTTAGGAACACCGGCAACATGGCGCTGACGTGCGACCTCGATAGAAAGAAGAGCTTGACGTAGCTCTTCTTCATGTGCAGCGCGATCTTTCCAAAATGCTTTTCGGATGTCCCATGCTTCCGATAATCCTTCGAGGTGTGCTACGGTGTTTTGAATAATGAGGGCTGTGACGCGCTCTGGATGAGCAACCGCCAGTCGAAAGCCGATGGGACCTCCGTAGTCCTGAAGATAGATCGCATAGCGAGTGATATTAAGATGGTCGACGAACTTCTCCACGCAATCCGCAAGATGATCGAACGTGTAAGAAAACTCTTCCGGCGACGGCGCATCGCTGTGGCCAAAACCAGGATAGTCAGGCACGATGAGATGGAATCTACCTGACAGGAGCGGAATCAGCGTAGCGAACATTCGAGAAGACGAAGGGAAACCGTGAAGCAGCAAGATAACTGGCGCATCCCTCGGCCCGGCCTCACGGTAGAACATTTTGACACCGTTAACCGTCACGGTCTTGTACTCCATGTTATCTACTCTAGAAATCGGTTTCCATTGAGTAAGCGTTGCTGTGAGATGCGCCTTTCCTGTTTCCGATGATGTGGTTGGCATGGGTTTTTCCTCCGCATTGGCAAGAGCACACATTAGGACCGTAGCAAAAATTGAGAATCGAATAATCTTCAAAGTAATTCTCCTATTTCTTCGCGCTCACAATTACATTCTGGTCCTTTTAATACCAATGCCTCGGAACCTGCGGTAAGGTGTTTCAGGCCGTGGGCGTTGCCCTCCCGCCCACCATCCGTGAACTGTGAACCTCTGAAAAAAGAGAGGGCAGGTAGTGCCAAGGTCGATGCATGCACTCGTAATATGCCGGTTTTACTAAATAAGTTTTTGTATACTGTTAAACTTCAGCCTGGCTGCCCGGCCAGGGAAAACGGCTGCATTAGAAGCTCCAGGAGAGGCGATAGCGGGAGGGCCAGGGTTTACCGTGTGGACTCAATGCTCATCTGGGCAGCTTTCGGCATGACACACTCCCCCTTTTTACCCTAAATTTCAGATGTAGGTTGGAAATAGGGTTGGAAATCAAAAAAGAAAGGTTAGGCCGAATGACCTAACCAATTGATTTTAATTGGCGTCCCCAACCGGATTTGAACCGGTGTTGCCGGCGTGAAAGGCCGTTAACAGACTTTTCCCACCATATACCAAGCCATATCAAAACCCCTTAATTTCACGACATTTTCCGATTTACCTTTTTTCTTGACTTACCAGAAAATACCCCTAAAATTGACCCAGATGTTGGGGATAGTGTTGGGGGAAATATTGGGGTCAGGAGCGCACCATGCCAAAGAATGAACGAATCAAAACGCCTTATCCTGGGGTCTTTTTTGTCATGGGGAAGGCCAGCAATGGCAGACCAGAGAAAATTTATTATATCATATACCGCCGCGGTGGGAAGCTGATTGAAGAAAAGGTCGGTCGGCAATATAAGAACGATATGACCCCGGCAAGGGCGTCGGCGGAGCGAACCAAACGCATTGAAGGTGCCCCCAGCAATCAAGAGCGCCGGGAAGAGGCGGAAAAAACTAAATGGACGGTTGACCGGCTTTGGCAAGAATATGGAGCCCATAGGCCAACCTCTAAAGCTTGGCTTACGGATCAGGGGAGATATAAGAATTTCCTTCAAGCTGGCCTGGGGTCAAAGGAACCGAAAGACATTGTGCAGTTAGACCTTGACCGGCTGCGGATCACTCTGTCAAAGACTAAGAAGCCTCAGACCGTTAAGCACGTTCTGGTGCTCCTACAGAGGATTATCAATTTCGGGGTGAAAAAGGGCCTTTGTCCTGGCCTGGGATTCAAGATCGAAATGCCCCGAGTGCATAACCTCAAGACAGAGGACCTAAGCCCGGAGCAACTTTCAAATTTAATGGAGGCCATAAGCCAAGATCACGATATTCAGGCGGGCAATTTTATGCGAATGGCCCTGTTTACCGGTATGAGACGGGGGGAGCTATTCAAATTGAAGTGGGAAGATATAGATTTTGACCGCGGTTTTATCCACATTCGCCAGCCTAAAGGTGGCAAAGATCAGACCATTCCCTTGAACCAGGCGGCCAGGGACCTATTGGAAGATCACCCCCGCGATATTGAATCACCCTATGTGTTTCCAGGGCGTGGGGGGCGGCAAAGAACCAGAAGCCCGAAACGGATTGACATAATAAGGGAAAAGGCCAACCTGCCCAAGGATTTCCGGCCCCTTCACGGTCTGAGGCATACTTACGCGTCAATGCTGGCCTCAAGTGGGCAGGTGGACCTTTACACCCTGCAAAAACTCTTAACCCACAAGAGCCCGGTTATGACACAACGATATGCCCACCTGAGAGATGAAACATTAAGGCGGGCCTCAGACCTGGCGGGGGACCTAATAGGCCAGACTGTGAACGGTAAGCGCCCCCAGGTAATTAACGGGGGCAAAAAAGAATAACGATTTTCCAGGGATAGGGAGCGCGACCCAACAAGGCTGGAACCCGACCGGCCATCCCTGGAAATCATCGGGAGCCGGTAAGGAAGCTGGCAAATGTCTTTTGATAATTTTCCTTTTGATAAATTTCCCCCTGAGGAAAAATGGCGGTGGTATATGGAGGGTTTAAGGCGTAAGCCGGAATTTCGGGCGGAATGTGATACGGCGCTTAAGGACTTTCTAGAGAATCAATATAAGAATGAAATGGATATTTTAAAGCAATACCCTGAAAGATTTGGGGACCCTTATAAATCTCCTTTCGTTATGCAGGCTTTTTTAAATTCCCGGCAGGGGCAATCATTGGGCGGACGGTGGGGTTTTACCGAAGCCTTGCATTATGATTGCCTCGATTTGCAAGATTTCCCCTTACACATGGATTATCAAACAGCTTACCTTGATCCTAAATATGATTATTTGGAAAAGGGAAAGTTGCTTCATATAGTTGTAAACCTGAACGCCACGAAAAAAGAAATTCTTGCTTGGGTAGGGAGCTATATTGATAAACTCAAGAGAGGTCATCCCCGGGGTGTGTCAATTTCCGATACCCAAAGGATTTTTCAAATTTACGATATGCGGCAAGAAGGTAAAACCCTCTTGCAGATCACCCGAGAATTTCATCCTCATATAAAAGATAAAAGCCCAGCGATTGATCCTGAAGCAAAAAGTCTGTATAAGAACGTACTCGATGCTTATCGAAAGGCGGCCAAAATCATAAAATCAATAAAACCGATTGATTAAACTTCTATACCACAAAAAGAGGATACCTCTTTTTGTGGCTTGTTTAGCTTTAATTGATTTCCCATAATGTCCATCAAGGTTGATGGACTTTTTTTATTTGGGAGGCAACGCTAAATGAGCCAGAACCCCAGGTACATTGATGAAAGGGAGGTAGCCAAGATCACAGGCCGGGGCCTACAAACCCTTCGTAATGACCGGCACAAGGGCCAAGGAATCCCTTATGTGAAGCTTGGCCGGTTAGTTCGCTATCGGCTGCAAGATGTCATTGATTTTCTGGACTGCCGCCTGATTCAGACGCGTCCTTTATAAAGGCGGCTGACATGGTAACTGTGGAAGCCATCCGCCAGGCCCTTACCTGTGGCAACCCCGGCTGTACCTGTAGCCATCTCCCCGGCTTGGTTCATTGCCCGGCCCATGAGGACAACACCCCTTCCCTTTCGGTTGCCGAGAGCAACGGCAAGATACTGGTGAAATGTCATGGGGGGTGTTCTCAAGATAGGGTGATAGCTTCTCTTAGGGAAAAGGGGCTTTGGCCTTCAGGCAATGGTGAACGAGGGAAGGCCCAAGGGGGGCGGATCGTGGCCACCTATGATTATCAGGACGCCCCCGGCAAATTGCTTTTCCAGGTTTGCCGCCTTGAGCCCAAGAGCTTTCGCCAGCGCCGGCCGGATCGTAAGGGCGGCTGGGTTTGGAACATGGCCAGGGCGCAGCTTGTCCCTTACCGGCTCCCGGGATTGCTCAAGGCCAACTGTATTTTCATAGTTGAAGGCGAAAAAGACGCGGATCGGCTGGTGGCCTTGGGACTGGCGGCTACCTGCAACCCCGGAGGCGCTGGGAAGTGGCGCAAGGATTTTGGCCGGTATTTTCAGGGCAAGGCGGTAATCATCCTGCCCGACAATGACCCGCCCGGCAAGACCCATGCCCAGTACGTGGCCCGGAGCCTTCACGGTATAGCCGCCAGCGTCAAGGTGGCGGAGCTTCCCGGCCTGCCATTGAAAGGCGATGTGTCTGATTGGCTCAAGGCCGGGGGGGCTGTAGAACAACTCAAAGCCCTGGTGGAAGCGGCCTCCGAATGGCAACCACCCCCCGTGAAACCAGACATTATCGTCACTGGTCAGTTCCTTCAGGAGAAGTCAAGCCAGGCATTGCAGGCCCTTGAGACTGCGAACTCGCCGGCCTTCATTTTCAGACGGGCCGGGACCTTGGCCCGGGTTTGTGAGGATGAAAATAGAGTGGCGCATATCAAAAACCTGAGTGATATAGCCTTGCGGGGGATTTTGGCGCGGGCGGCTAATTTTTTCAAGGAAGGCAAGAAGGGAGTTGCCCCAACTTCTCCCCCAATGGAAATTCCAAGAGACATTCTCGCCCTGGGGGAATGGCCCGCCTTCCCCGCTTTGGACGGCTTGGCGATGTGCCCCATTTTGCGGCCCGATGGTTCGCTTTTTTCCCTGCCTGGTTATGACTCGGATACCCGGCTGTTTAATGTCACCCCGCCTGACCTAGTGCCCGCGATCCCCGATAGACCCACAACAGAGGACGTGAAAATTTCTTTGGGATACCTTTTAGAAATTGTTCAGGATTTCCCCTTTTTTGAGGATTCGGATAGAGCTAACGCCCTGGCTCTAATGTGTACCTTGCCTTTACGTCCAGCTATCCCCGGTAACGTGCCCATGGCGGCCATTACCGCCCCGGCCCCCGGAACCGGGAAAACATTACTGGCGGATGTAGTGGCCCTGATAGGAACCGGCAAGGTGGGACCAATGGGCGGCGTTTCGGGCGATGATGATGAACTTAGGAAGGCCATTACCGCCCGCTTACTTTACGGCGATCCCATTATTTGTCTCGATAATGTGGAGGGACCTCTCAGGTCCCCGAGCCTTTCCCGCGCCTTAACATCGGTAATTTGGCAGGATCGGCTTTTGGGCCAGAGTGCCACAGTCCGCTTGCCACAGCGGGCGGTATGGATTGCGACTGGCAACAACCTTCAGTTGCGGGGCGATCTTCCCCGGCGCACCTTTCCCATTCGCCTTGACGCTCGCCTGGCAAAGCCTTGGGAGCGCCAGAATTTCAAGCATCCGGGGTTGCGTGATTGGGTCCTCTGTTATCGGGGCGACTTGCTGGCGGCGATTCTTACGCTCGCCCGGGCCTGGTTTGTGGCCGGAAAACCGGAGCCTGAAAAGTCCTTGCCGGTAATGGGCGGCTTTGATGATTGGGTTAACATCATTGGAGGCATTTTGTCTTTTGCCGGAATACCTGGATTCCTTCAGAACCTCAAGGCATTTCACGATCAGGCAGACCTTGAAGGGCCGGAGTGGGAAGGCTTCCTTAATGCCTGGATTGAGGTGGTAGGAGAGCAGGGCAAGACCTGCCAAGAGTTGACTGCCATGCTCAGGGATAATTCTGAATTTGTGGCCACCTTGCCGGATAACCTGCAAGATGTTCTGAAAGACCCTGAAAGGAGCTTTGAACGGAGCCTGGGCCGGGCTTTGGCCAGGAAGGAAAAGCGGCCTTTTGGGGAAAATAACCTTGCATTACAACGTATTATAAATCAAAGGAAGCTAACGTTATGGACTGTTTCTCCCCTTAAATAGCGCGGGTTTCTAAAATGAGTAAAATAATTGTAATTTCAATGAGATGTTAGCAAAGCGCGGGGTTTGCGGATTTCTCCCCTACCTTACGCATGAAAAAAAGTTGTGTGAGAAATTTTCCATATAGGAATGCCGGGAAAAAAACCCGCAAAACCCGCAAACCCGCGAGGCAAAGAGGGAGGGGGGGTAAAAATTCTTTGGAGGTTCGCCGCCTGAGACCGATGGTAGGTTTGCTGCATGTAGCCGCGTAATTGAGCAGGGGGGGGTAGGCGGGGCCTTCCCGACCTTAAGGTTTACGAGGATCACAAGGCTCATTTCCTCTTTACGGGAGACAAAAAAAACGGGTGTCGCAAAATGTCGCTTTTGGGTTAGATACGACATTTGCGACATGTCATTTCAATAGGAATGTTAAAAGCCGGGCAAGGTTCCTCTCCCCACTGTGGGGGAGGATGAGTTATCACTTTATTTCTACTCAGCCTCCTTTTTCTCAAGAGGAGTTGCTATAACTGGCTTGGCGGGCTCTACTGGAACCTTTGATTCTAAAGTTGGTTTTGGTTTCTGGGTTTCTTGATGCGAGGTTGTTTTTTCACCAGCTTCTATGGGCTTTAACAAAGCATGAGCAGGATTGGGAGTCAGGCTATAAACTGCCCCTGTCCCATAATCGATAAGTCCGCCGAGGATTACTCCGGCTCCTGCCAATGTTGGATATACCGTCACATTTTCGGGGTAATAACCATCTTTTGAAAACTTTATATTTAGGCTTTGATTTCGTTTAAGAACAAATTGGCAGGGAGTTGTACCTTTTTCTCCATCTGACAATTCAGCTAATGCCCCTGAAGGCTCGCTTGTGACATATAAAGGTTCCTGAGTTCCTCTAATCATTGTAGCACAACCTTGTATACTTATGAATGCGAATAACAAAAATAAAAACAGGACATACGAATTTTTTCTCATTATCATAGCCCTCTCAATATAATTTTTATCCGAGATTATGCGACAACATGGGCCGCCGCAGTCAAAAAATGGTTTTTGGGAACCCTATAACCGAGATTAACCCACGCAAGTGTTTATTCCTTTTTAGGCGGAGGCCCTGCCGGAGGTTCCTTCGGAGATAGAGGTTCCGCCGGGGGCTTCTTCGGTGGTGGAGGCACATCAAAGCTCTCCCTAAAGGGTATCTCCTTATCCCTTGTTGCCATCACAATCTCCTTTTTATTTATAAATCTATAAAGCTAAAATAAATTAATGATGCTGCTCCAGTTAGGAAAGATAGTATTGACATTATATTTAAAAACCTTATCCAGACATTATATTTATTCTTTATTTCTTTGCAGTCATAATAATAAGCCTCTAATACCTTTATCCCTTCTGACGCAGCATATTGGCTAAGCAAATACGATATTAAAATTAAAATTGCGGACATGCCGAACCCAATCCATGCAATTAATATATATTTCTTGCTATATGGTTCAATATAAGGGAAAACTTGTTTAACAAAATTTACTGAGAAACCAAGGGCACCCGCAGAAAGAGTTAATATTGCCTTGGCGAAAGATATAGACCCTTGAAACTTTGCATTAGTTAAAAAACTCCTTTCATTAATATAAGTACTGTATTCTTTTTCAGTAATTTCTTTATTTTTGTTCATAAAGCCCCCCTTCATCACAGACCTTAATGAATCTAATCAACAATCGGCCAGCCGCAGTGGGCGGCAATGGCGGCGTCTATCTCCCCCATGAGGCGGATGGTTTCGGCCAGGGCCAGAGCCCCGATGGTGAAAGCCCATACTTCAGGCGATATACGACATTTGGGACATGTCGCATTCAAAGCGAATGTTAAAAGCCGGGCAAGGTTCCTCTCCCTACTGTGGGGGAAGATTGGGTTGACTTACTTTATTAAAGGTGAGCAAGAACTGCCCTCATAAAGTTATTTTAGAAGCCATCCCTTCATCGAATTGCGGCAAAGTTTCCTACCCCAGGCAACAGATCAACGCCAGTTTTTACATAGTAGTAGAAGGCATTTTTTACGTCGAGAGGCTTCGGGTCGCAACCGAACATATTCCCGCACGCCAACTCCATCCGAATCACATAGCTTCCTGAACCAGTAGGTTCTTTCGTTATGGTAAATCCATAACTTGGGTCCCCTTCTGTGGGGTTGAATGTCTGTATTAGAACATCTGTAGCCGTTTGAATCTTCCACTTCGAATGTTTGGCTATCCAAAGTTGAGCTCGTTCCCACTCTTGCTTACATCCGTTCTGACAGGTGATGCTGTCGCCGATATTGGCGGTTGGGGCCAGAGTTGACTGAAGTCTATTACTTACAGGGGAACAACCGAACAGTACCATTGCCATCATTATTACAATCGCAATAAGCTTCTTCATTTGGACCCCCTTTCAGCCGAAATTATGCGGCAACCTTGCCATCACAGTCAACAGGTATTATAGCACCCTCAATAATTTCTGAGAACATAAGGCAGTGCTTAGAAATTTACCCCTGTAATTCCCCACGAGGCAATTAATTTATCGGCCATCCTCCATTAGCGTCAATGGCGGCGTCTATCTCTCCCATGAGGCGGATGGTTTCGGCCAGGGCCACAACTATCTTTTGGTAGTGGTGAAGGTCCTCAAAAGAGAGGGTCCGGCCCTTGCGGTCCTTAAGCCATTTGTGGCAGACCTGATAGCCCCCAATGGTGAAGGCCCACACATCGGGCGGGACACCTTCAAAATATTGCTCTGAGTTAATATAAACCCGCCTGGCGCTGTCTTTATAGCGCACCCCTTCCACTACCTGGGAGCCGGGGACGGGGAACCCGGTAATGAAGGTTTCCAGGCGGGGGGATTCCATAAGGTGAAAGGAGGCCAGTTCCGCCCCCAGGCCCACCAGGGCCTTAAAAAGGGCCTTATTGCCGGTCAAGGGCAGGCGGGGGAAGTCACCTTTCAAGAACTCTGAGTACCGTTGCCGGTAGGTGGGCGAGTGAAAGACCGCATAGGCATAGGAAAACACATCTTCAGGGCCAAAGGTGGTTTCCAGATTCCCACGGCCATCGGGGATAAAGGCCAAGCTCACCTTGCCGGAAAGGTCCTTAATGAAGGCGGGGTTAATATTCGGAGTGCTATTTACCTGGTCAAACACTTTCTGAAAAATGAATAGGGGAAATAAATAATTACCTTCCTTCAAGGAAACCGTGTGATTCAACACCATTGACCTAGTACAAAATATATGCTCCCATCTTCCTATTTCAACATTGCGAGATGTGCATAAACCAATATTATTTCCCGCAAGCATATGATTCATTATCTGCTTAACTGTCCGCCATATTAATGAATCATGATAAAAAATTATTCTCTCATCAAAAGCTCTATAAAGGATAGGCTTAATGTACTGACCAATTTGTTTTTCAGCTTGAATAATTCTCCTGGCATTGGGGATATTCCACCCCTTTTTCATTGGAATACCTAATTTATCACAGACTTCTTTATCTGAATCTTTAGAATCTCGAAACAGATTTACACGCTCAATGATAGGCCCCACTTCAAAATCTGTTACAACGTGGTCCCGTGCTGTAGTCAATCCTACGCCATTCACCGGCATAATGTCTGTAATTTTCCAGCCCCGGTCGTATTCGGCCCGCAAGTCCGTATCTTGGGGCACAAAGAGGTAAAAGGGCGAGTGGGGCTGAAGCTCTCGCCAGGGCGTGGTGACGGCCTCCATTTGGGCCAGGACTTGGTTTTTGCTATCCCTGTTCCCCCAGAGGTCCGCATAATGCACCCTGGCAGGACCGGGAGAATCTGGGCTTTTCATGAATAGCCCGATAGCTACTCCCTGTTGAATGTCAAAGACGTTTTCGTCTTTGGAACCATCGGGGCAAACCTCTTTCTTCTTGGCGTTGCCGTGGAGGTTCAATAGGTAGATTTCACTAAAGGTTTGCATTAGCTGTTGCCGCATACCTCGAAAGGTAGGGTTGTCCAGATACCCGTGATTGGTAATCATGGCCAGGATACCCCGGCCTGTTTGGGTAATGCGCCACTGCCCCCACCTGAGAAACTTGACATAATCGTCTTGCAGCCATTTGGGGTTCTTTTCGCCCAAGGGCTTACCGTCAACCTGCCTATAGTCTTCAATCAATTGGCCAATGAAGGTCCGCACGGTCTTAACCGTTCCGGTCAACCCCACTTCCCGGCGCAAGCTGGCATTGGCGGAATGACCCGAATAAGGAGGATTCCCCAAGACAACCTCAATGGGGTCTTCCTTTTTGATCCGGGCGGCGCTGTTGCTTTCCTCAGTGATAAACCCGGCCAGAGGCAAGACCTCTGCTTTCTTAAAGCCCTCGTCTAAGGTATTGGTAAGATAAACCCCCAGGCGTTGCCCTGGCGGGAAGTCAAAGCCCTTTTCCTGCAAGAGCAACCCCAGCTTGAGGTGAGCCACGGCGTAAGGGGCCATAAGAAGCTCAAAGCCAAATATCCGGGGCAAGAGGCTTTGGGAGACATAAGAGGGCCAGCCCCCGGCCTGTCCTTGGGCGCAGAGGGTGTCGTAAATCAGGGAAATGACACTGTGAAGAAAGGTCCCCGTGCCGCAAGCCGGGTCAAGAATCAGGGTGTTCCTGTCGGCCAGCCCCCACGGGCGGCCAAAACGATCCTTGAGCAAGTGGTCAATGGCCCTCACGATATAGGAGACTACTGGCTCCGGGGTGTAGTAAACCCCCCTGACCTTGCGCTTTTCCGGGTCATAGGCGGCCAGGAAGGTTTCATAGAAATGCACTACCGGGTCTTTTTCCAATGACCCCCGGCCAAAATCGGCCATAACCGCTTCCAAGTCGGCGGCGTTCAAGAGGCTCACCATATCGTCAACAACCCAAGACACCGTAGGGGGAACCTCTGGCCCGGCCAGGTGATAAAAGAGCCTCTTGAGAAAGGGGTTGGTCTCAGGAAGTAACCCGGCGGCGGTATCCCGGCGCAAGTCCTGGCCTGTCCCCATGCTCACCTTGGCGGCAAATAAGCCATAGGTAAGGGTTTGGGCGTACATATCGGAAAATTGCTCTGGGGAGAGGTTGGGAACCAGGGTCTTTTCAAAGGCGGCAAGCCAGCCCTTAAGGGTCCCCGTGTCCGGCTCCATTTCCAGGGTCTTAAGGGCGGCATTGTGCATCAACCCGGCAAGATTCGCCATTCTCAGGGCTAACTCTTTGGCCGTGCCGATGGAGGGGAGTTTGAGGGCCAGGAATTGGGCCAGTAGCTCCCCCACGGCGGCCAGGGCTTCTTTCTTGGCCTTGACCCTTCCGTCCCGTTCTACGTGGCCCAAGGACACCGCGGCCCGGCGCTCGCCCTTCACATACCAGCGAAATTCCAGGTAGTCGGTAAGAATCAGGTTAGGCAGGGCGTCACGGTAGCGTTTTAGCTGGGGGCCTTTTTCCTCTGTGTCCAGGTTTATTCCCACGTCCTTGGTTTCCAGATAACCCAAGAGCACCGGTCCCCGATAAACCGCCATGTCGGGCTTGCCGCACTCGGTAACTTGCCGGGGTTCATTAGTGGCCGTGAGGCGTTCCCCAAGGGATTCTATAAGGGCTTTGAGGGCGGGTCTGTGAGTATGCTCAGAGGCGTTGCCCCTGGCCAGATCAGCTTGCAGGGTTTGGATATAAATTTTAAAGGGGTCTGTCATAGGGGCTTACCTTGCAAGTAATCAGCCCATGCCAGGCACATGACGCTAAAAATACTTATAGCACAAACCCGTAATAATTTCTGGGAATAAGGGGGCGGTTTTTCTGAAAACGACCTCATATAATGCCCCAGGTTGAATGATAACGACTACCCTTGCCCCTATTCCTTCCCAAAGATAATCGTTTGAAATTGCCCCACCAGACCGGATGAGGGAATTGCCTCTGTGAATTTATAATTTTCCTTTGCTGCTGGGCTTTCTAAAAATAAATTAATTTCGAATTTTGCCTCTCCTAAAGCAGGCGCATAATCATTATATGAAATTCCTGCTTGTGTTCTGGCCTGAAGTTTTTTCATGGCTCTTAGAGCGTCTTTTGCGGATTGTGAAAAAGCTATAGAAGGAAATATCATTAAGCGGTTTTAAGGCTCCAAATTCAAAACTTATTTCCAATTGGAAGTAAGAGAAGTTATCAACTTAACCTTTTTTGATGCGTTTTCCCAAATAATCGGTAGAGCCAGTTCGACCGCTATTGACCCACCTACAATTGTTTTGCTCATCCCCGGAATCTTCATCAAAGCATCAAATTCTGTTTGGTTAACGCTCCGAGATATATATCGCGCAGGTTCGCCTTCTATGTTTGTCCAAGTTCTCTTGGCTAATACATAAAGACCCCAAGCCTCTTTTATTGCATTATCCAAGGGTTCATTTTTAGCCTTGTTAAGATATCCTTGCATCACATAATTACTTTCACCCATTAAGCGCCCATAATCAATAAAGCTAATTCCCATTGTTAGCACCGCATCGATTTTTTTAACGGTTTCAACTGCTTCTTTTGTGCCTTGAGCTTGTGCAAATCCAATGCCTTGAGCTTGTGCAAATCCAATAATAGTAAATATAACCAGTAAAACCATCATCATAATACGTTTCATTGTATATTCCTCCTTATCTGAGATTATGCCCCAGCCTTGGCATCCGCGGTTGAAAATGGGGTTTTGAACCTTCCATCCGGGGTTTGATCAAGGAGAATTTCCTCTTTTTGTAGCCCAATCGCTTGCTGAATGAAAGGTAGCACAAGTTTCCCTCAAAATATATCCTTTTTGCACATTTTGAAAATACCAACCGCTTGGTTCGCCGATTCTGGGTGGGGCGGGGTGTCACCCCTCGACATCTCCCGATTCGACAGACAACACTCCCCCCAAGTTGGTTCTCCGATACCCCTGATTTTCGATGATTTGATGCTTTGGTGTTGGGGATAGTGTTGGGGTAAAATGAAGAAGGGTTAGGCCGCTTGACCTAACCCCTTGATTTCTTTTGGCGTCCCCAACCGGATTTGAACCGGTGTTGCCGGCGTGAAAGGCCGGTGTCCTGGACCAGACTAGACGATGGGGACGGAGAGGGTCCTGGTGGGCCGTGTTGGATTCGAACCAACGACTCTCTGCTTAAAAGGCAGATACTCTACCGACTGAGTTAACGGCCCAATCGGCATATTTTTAACTTGTGGGGATGGCATTTGTCAAGGGTTGGCAGGCATCCGGGAGAGCGAGGTTCCCGGCCCGGCAATTCCTTAACCGGGCCTTAGGCCGCAGCCGCTTCCTTGAGGGCCCTGCGGGTCTCCTTGAGGATGGCGGCATGGACCGTAAGGGGCGGCCGGGACGCATCCAGCCGCCGCAAGCGGGGGTCCCGCAGACCGGCGTAGATGGCCTCCACCTGTTTCAGGTAAGGGAAGGATTCGCTCACCTGCCGGGCCTCTTTGGACTTGCGGGCCAGGCGGCGCATCGCCTCGGCCACCGGCAGCACCAGGATGAACACCAGGTCCGGCGCCGGGGCAAAGGACTGGTTGGCGGCCAGAATGGCGTCGGGGTCCAGTCCCAGGGCTCCCTGGTAGGCCACCGAGGAATAGTAGTAGCGGTCGCTGATGACGATCCTTCCTTCGGCCAGGGACGGCGCGATAAGCTGGGACACGTGGACCCGGCGGTCCTCCATGAAGAGGGAGAGCTCCTCTTCCGGAGAGAGATGGCGGCTGGGACCCGTAAGGTAGCTCCGGAGCCGCTGCCCGGCGGGGCCGTTGGTCGGTTCCCGGGTCAGGACCACCGGGTGGCCGTCCTTTTTTAGGGTGGCGGCCAACAGCCCGGCCTGGGTGCTCTTGCCGGAGCCGTCCACCCCTTCTAGCGCGATGAGGAAGCCCGGGGCCACTGCTCAGCTCTCATACCAGGTTTCCGGGAAGGCCGTGTTATCGTAGAGATATTCCATCTTGGCCTTGTGGGACAGCTCCACCTGGGCCATCTTTTCCAGGAAATCCCGGATTGCCCCGGGAGGCTGCAAGGCGGCCAGGGCTTTATAGAAGCGCTGCGAGCCTTCTTCTCGCTTCATAGCCACCACCAGGGCCTCTTTGGTGGACATGGAGTCGTGGAAGCTGGGAGCCTCCAGCAGTTCCGCCAGATGGACCTCCTTGGGGCGGCCGGTCAATTTGCAGCCCTCGGGGGTGATACAGCCCTCCAGGAACTGCTTGTGCTCCAGCTCCTCCCTGGCCAGATAACGCAGGGTCTCTTTGGTGTCGGCGTGGCTCACCAGGTCGGCCAGGCGCAGATAGAATTCGTGGGAGAGTTCTTCCTGGGTGATGGCGTTCTTAATGACGGCTTCCATTTCAGTGCTCACGGGATCATCCTCGTCAGGCCCCCCTGGGGGCCACCTCTATAATGTCATGGCCCAGATTTTGTTTCAAAAAAATGTTCTTAATCTTTTGGCCTTTAACAGGTAGCCGCAAGCTTAAGCTTGCGAACCTCCTTAACAAAATGCGCGCAGGCTAAAGCCTGCGGCTACCAGAAGATGCCGTTTCTCCGGCCATCTCCGCTTCCTCCAGGGTGTTGCGGTCTTCTGCATTTAATAGGGCCGGCCCGGAAAATTGTCAACCGGCAGTTAGGGAAAATTTCCGGAGATATTCCTTGAATTTCTCTCAGGAGAATGGTAAAAAAGGCTGGATGCCAGCAGGCTGCCTATGAACCGCGCCACCCAGAATATCGAGACTTTGCCTCCTTTTGCCAAGGAGGTTTTTTTTGGCAAATCCCCGGGGGCAGGGTCGCAGGCGGCCCGCCGGGGTTAAGTTAACCAATCCTGGCAAAGTGATTTGGCCCGACTCTATCCAGGACCGGACCTGCTGCGCCGCTGAGATGGACGGCGGGCCGTCTCCCGCCGGGGATAACAAGGAGCCGCCATGGAATTCCGGCACAAGGATCTGGTGGGCATCGCTGACCTTTCGGCCGGGGAGATCGACCTGATTCTTTCCACCGCCGCCTCCCTCAAGGAGATCTCCCGGCGGCCCATCAAGAAGGTCCCCACCTTGCGCGGCAAGATGATGATGACCATGTTTTACGAGCCCAGCACCCGGACCCGCATGTCCTTTGAGATCGCGGCCAAGCGCCTCAGCGCCGACACCCAAAGCCTGACGGTGGCGGCCTCCAGCGCCGTGAAGGGCGAGACCCTGGCGGACACCGCCGCCAACCTCCAGGCCATGCAGCCGGACGTAATAGTCATCCGCCACTACGCCAGCGGCGCCCCCCACTTCCTGGCTCGCCGGCTCAAATGCGGGGTGATCAACGCCGGCGACGGCCTGCATGAGCACCCCACCCAGGCGCTGCTGGACCTGCTCACGGTGCAGGAGGCCAAAGGCCGCCTGGATGGCCTGAAGGTGGCCATTGTCGGCGACATTGCCCATTCCCGGGTGGCCCGCTCCGACATCCTGGCCTTCAAGAAGATGGGCTCCCGGGTGACGGTGGCCGGCCCCGCCACCCTGCTGCCGCCGTTTCTCTCCGACCTGGGAGTTGAGGTCACCTATTCCCTGGAAGAGGCGGTGGCCGGGGCCGACGTCATCATGATGCTGAGATTGCAACTGGAGCGCATGGGCCAGGGGTTCATCTCCACCCTGCGGGAATACAACCAATCTTTCGGCCTGGACCTCCGGCACCTGGAAAAGGCCAAAAGTGACGTCATCATCATGCACCCGGGGCCTCTCAATCGGTGGGTGGAGATCTCGCCGGAGGTGGCCGACGGGCCTTACTCCGTTATCCTTGATCAGGTGACCAACGGCGTGGCGGTGCGCATGGCCGTCCTCTACCTCTTGATCGGAGGGGAAAAGACTTGATGCTGATTAAGGGCGCCCTGGTGGTGGATCCGGCCCAAGGGCTGGAAGCCCCCATGGACCTGCTCATTGAAGACGGTAAGATTTCCGCTTTGGAGCCCCCTGGGAAAATTTCTCCTGAGGGGCACGAGGTAATCGATGCTCAGGTAACTAGTAATTCAAAGAAGGCTATCCGTTCAGAATTCGACGAATTATTGCCCAAGCAAATTATTAAAAGATGGGTGCTGACCCCGGGACTCATCGATATGCACGTCCACCTGCGGGAGCCGGGGGAGGAATACAAGGAGACCATCGAGACCGGGACCCGGGCCGCGGCGCGGGGCGGCTTCACCGCGGTGGCGGCCATGCCCAACACCAGTCCGGTGAACGACACCGCCTCGGTGAGCCGCTATATCCGGGAGCAGGCCGCGGCCGCCGGCCTGGCCCGGGTCTACCCGGTGGCCGCCATCTCCATGGGGTCCAGGGGGGAGAGCCTGAGCGAATTCGGCGACCAGAAGGAGGCCGGGGCCGTAGCCGTCTCCGACGACGGCAAGCCGGTGATGAGCTCCATGCTCATGCGGCGGGCCCTGGAATATGCCCGCACCTTCGACTTGCCGGTCATCTCCCACAGCGAGGACCTGCAACTGCGGGGCCAGGGGGTGATGCACGAAGGCCTGGTCTCTCTCACTTTGGGCCTGAAGGGCATCCCGGCGGCCGCGGAGGAGATCATGGTCTTCCGGGACCTGGCTCTGGCGGGCCTCACCGGCGCCCGCCTGCACATCGCCCACGTCTCCACCGCGGGCGCCGTGGAGCTGATCCGCCGGGCCAAGGCCGCGGGGTTTAAGGTGAGCGCCGAGACCGCACCCCACTACTTCAGCCTGACCGACGCCGCGGTGGGCGGCTACGACACCAACGCCAAGGTGAACCCGCCTTTGCGCACTGAGGCGGACCTGGCCGCCATCAAAGAAGGCTTGCGCGACGGCGCCCTGGACGCCATCGCCAGCGACCACGCCCCCCACAGCACCCTCGAAAAGGACCTGGAGTTTGAGGCCGCGGCCTTCGGCCTCATCGGCCTGGAGACCAGCCTGGGCCTCAGCCTGAAACTGGTGCACGAGGGGGTCCTCAGCCTGTCCCAGCTAATCGCCAAGATGAGCCTCAATGCGGCCCGCATCCTGGGATTGCCCGGCGGCACTTTGGCCGTGGGCGCCCCCGCGGACCTGACCCTCATCGACCTCGACCGGGAGTGGACCGTGGACGCGGGGAAGTTCGCCTCCAAATCCCGCAACTGTCCCTTCCACGGCTGGACCCTCAAGGGCCGGGCGGTGATGACGCTGGTGGGCGGAAAAATAGTGAGCAGTGAGCAGTCAGCAGTGAGCAGAAAAGGCAGGGGTTAGGGGTTAGGGATCGGTTTTCGGCGGCGGCATTCAATGTTGCCGCAGGCTTTAGCCTGCGCCAGAGGAAAATTGCTCGGGGCACGTCCCTAATGCTTAAGACCCATTCTCGATAAGAGGTACCTATGCCTAGCCAGGTGTTCTTCATGGACCTCCGGGCCAGTGTCAAGGAGCCCAATTTCAAGAAATTCGAGCGGCTCCTGGAGGCCCTTTCGCTCAAGGGCATCATCCGGCGCAAGAAAAAGCGGCCGCTCATCGGGGTGAAGCTTCATTTCGGCGAGCGGGGCAACACCTCCTTCATCCGCCCCATCTACGTGCGCCGGGTGGTGGACCACCTCTGGGAGGCCGGCGGCCGCCCCTTCCTCACCGACGCCAACACCGTCTACGTGGGCACCCGGGCCGAGGCGGCGAGCCACCTCACCACCGCCATCGAAAACGGCTTCGCCTACGCGGTGGTGCGGGCGCCGCTGATCATCGCCGACGGCCTCACCGGCAAGGCGGAGGTGGAGGTAGAGATCAACCGGGAGCAGTTCCAAAAGGTCTATCTGGCCGAAGCCATCATGGAGGCGGAGGCCCTGGTAGTCCTCTCCCACTTCAAACTCCACGAACTCTCGGGCTTCGGCGGGGCCCTGAAGAACCTGGGGATGGGCTGCGCCTCCCGCAAGGGCAAGCTTTCCCAGCACTCCAACATCTCCCCCAAGGTGAGCGAAAAGAAGTGCACCGGCTGCGGCGAGTGCGTGATCCATTGCGCCCAGGAGGCCATCGGCATCAACCCGGAAACGGAGAAGGCGGTCATCGACCCCACCCGCTGCGTGGGCTGCGCCGAATGCCTGCTGGTCTGCCCCTACGGCAACATCCAGATCCAGTGGAACGAATCGATCCCGGTGTTCCTCAGGAAGATGATGGAATACGCCTACGGGGTGGTTAAAGACCGGCAGGACCGGGTGGTGTTCATCAACTTTCTCACCCAGGTATCGCCGGCCTGCGACTGTTATGGCCACAACGATCTGCCGGTGGTGGGGGACCTCGGCATCCTGGCCTCCAGGGACCCGGTGGCCATCGACCAGGCCTGCGCGGACCTGATCATCGAGAGCCCCGGGCGCCTGGGCTCCGCCCTGAAGGAGCTGGCCCCCGGCAGCGATAAATTCAGGGACATCTACCCCCAGGTGGACTGGCCGCAGCAACTGGAGTACGCCGAGCAGCTGCGCCTGGGCTCCCGGGAGTACGAATTGGTGAAGGTGTAGCACTTTCATATCCGGCGTTCCCGGCGGGCGGGAGATGGTTCAGGCCAGGACGCCGGGACGCCAACCTATAAGGAATGAAGATAATGCTGCCCATCGGACCCCTGATGATCGAACACCGCCTCATCGAGCGCCTGGTTGCCCTTATGAAAAAGGAGTTGGCCCGCCTCAAGGACAACGTCGCGGTGGCGGCGGAGTTTGCCTTTGTGGACCCGGTCTTCATCGACACCGCGGTCGATTTCATCAGGACCTACGCCGGCCGCACCCACCACGGCAAAGAGGAAGGCATCCTGTTCGCGGCCCTGGCCGGCAAGGATTTGACCCCGGAGCACCGCCAGACCATGGAGGAATTGATCGAGGACCACCGCTGGGGCGAGCGGACCCTCGCCTCGCTACTCCAGGCCAAGAATGACTATCTCCTGGAAAAAGCCGGTGCCCTGCCAGACCTCCTGCTGCATCTGGAGTCGCTGGCGGTTTTCTATCCCAACCATATTGAAAAAGAAGACAAGCACTTCTTCCTGCCCAGCATGGGCTATTTCAGCGAGGCCGAAAAGGCGCAGATGCTGGAGCGCATCTGGGAATTCGACCGCAAGATGATCCATGAAACCTATCGCCGCCTGGTGGAAGGCCTGGAACACGGAAAGGGCTGCAAGACGTGTAGGTAGGGGGCCCCTTGCGGGCCCCCCCCCCATAAAATCCTTTTTTAGGCTGGGGCCTCAGGTGCTCCAGCCTAAAAAAATGATACTATCAATATATGGTCTATTTAGTCGGGGCGGGGCCGGGTGATCCTGGCCTGATCACGGTCAAGGGCTTGGCGGTGTTGCGCCGCGCCCAGGTGGTGGTCCACGACCAGTTGGCCAGCCCGGAGCTCCTCAAGGAGGCCCCGGCGGCAGCGGAGATCATTGACGCCGGCAAGCAGGCCGGGGCCCATACCCTGCCCCAGGAGCGGATTAACGAGATTTTAGTGGCCAGGGCCAGGGCCGGCCTTACGGTGGTGCGCCTCAAAGGCGGCGACCCCTTCGTCTTCGGCCGGGGCGGTGAAGAGGCCGAGGAACTGGCCAAGGCCGGCGTCCCCTTTGAAATCGTGCCCGGGGTGACCGCGGCGGTGGCGGTGCCGGCCTATGCCGGCATCCCGGTAACCCACCGGCGCTATACCACCCTGGTGACCTTGATCACCGGCCACGAAGACCCCAACAAGGAGGCCAGCGCCATCCCCTGGGAGGCCCTGGGCCAAAATACCGGCACCCTGGTCTTCCTCATGGGCGTGAAGAACCTGCCGGAGATTTGCCGGCAGCTGGTGGCCAAGGGGCGAGACCCGCGGACCCCGGCGGCGGTGATCGAAAAGGGCGCCACCCTGGCGCAGCGCACCGTGACCGGCACCCTGGCCGACCTGGCCTCCAAGGCCCGGGAGGCGGCCATTAAGCCCCCGGCGATCCTGGTGGTGGGCCAGGTGGTGGAACTGCGGCAACGCCTTAAATGGTGGGAGACCCGGCCCCTGTGGGGCAAGACCGTGGTGGTGACCCGCTCCCGGCAGCAGGCCGGCAAGTTGACGGCGTTGCTGGCTGCGGCCGGGGCCCGCTGCCTGGAGGTGCCCACCCTGGAGATCGGTCCTCCGGACGATTTTGCGCCCCTGGATGAGGCCCTGGCGCGCCTCAGCCAGTTCCAGTGGCTGGTTTTCACCAGCGCCAACGGGGTGGCGGCCTTTATGGCCCGACTCTTTGGCCGGGGCCAGGACGTGCGGGCCCTGGGCCAGACCAGGATCGCGGCCATCGGTCCGGCCACCGCCCAGGCCCTGGAGGAGTTTGGCCTCAGGGCCGACGTGGTGCCCGGCGCCTTCAAGGCTGAGGTCCTGCTCCAGGCCCTGTCGCCCCTGGTGGCCCCCGGCAGCCGCATCCTGCTGGCCCGGGCCCAGATCGCCCGGGAGGTGCTGCCCCAGGGGCTGCTTCGGCTGGGCGCCGCGGAGGTCAAGGTAGCCCCGGTTTACCAGACCACGGCGCCGCGGGAGCTCCCCCCGGAGGCGGCAGCCGCCCTGAAGGAAGGGGCGGTGGACGTCCTCACCTTCACCAGCTCCGCCACGGTCCACAATTTCGCCAAGCTATTGGGGAAAGAGCGCTTTCAGAAATTAGCCGCCAAGGCGGTGGTGGCTGCCATCGGCCCGATTACCTCGGCGACGCTCAAGGAATACGGCATCACTCCCCAAATTGAGCCGCAAGAATACCTCATCCCCGCTTTGGTGAAGGCAGTGATCGATTTTTTCCAGGAGCGGTCAGGCGATTGATGATTGTAGGGGCGGGTTTTAAACCGGACCCTCCCCCCTCCAGAGGGAGGGGGTTAAACCGTTACGGTTTTGATGGATTTTCGGTTTTGGCGCGGCGAACCATTTTCAGCGAAGTTTTTTCTGGTTCCCAAGCTCCTGTTTGGGAACCTTCCTGGGTGCAAAGCTCTGCTTTGCAATGAGCAACTGGCGCCTCGATAAAAGATTGCCCAGGCAGAGCTTGGGCCAAAATTGGCGTTCCCAAGCGTTCCCAAGCGGGAGCTTGGGAACGAGTGCCAAAAAGCCTTACGCCCTCCTCACCTCAACCCTATCCCCCGTTGGGGGAGAGGGAGTTAGCACTTTACTTGCTTAGCTTTTACTAGCTAATAGCTACTGACTACTGACTACTGACAAAATGCCAAACCGAATCATAGCCATACCTGAGGAAGCCCAGGGGCCGCGCATCGATTATCAGCAGGAGCTCAATCCCGCCCAGTATCAGGCGGTGACCACCCTGGAGGGCCCCATCCTGGTGATTGCCGGCGCCGGCAGCGGCAAGACCCGCACCCTGGTCTACCGCCTGGCCTACCTGGTGGAGCAGGGGGTGGACCCCGGGGCCATTTTGCTCCTCACCTTTACGCGCAAATCCGCCCACGAGATGCTGTCCCGGGCGGTGCGGCTGCTGGACCGGCCCCTGGCGCAGGTCACCGGGGGCACCTTCCACGGCGTCTGCTACCAGTGGCTGCGGCAATACGGCGACCGGGTGGGCTACCCCCACGGGTTCACCGTCATGGACCGCGGCGACCAGGGCGACCTGCTCAACATGCTCAAGGAGCGCTACGGCTTCAAACATCCGGCCGGCGCCTTTCCCCGCAAGGAGACCATGGCGGAGATCTTCAGCGCCGTGATCAACAAGAGCACCCCCCTGGAAGAGCTGCTGGTCCGGGACTATCCCCAGTTTCAGGAGCGGCAGGAAGAACTGGCCAGGCTCCATAAAGGCTACAGGCAGGAGAAGCGCCGCCAGCATCTGATGGACTATGACGACCTGCTGGTGGAGGGCCGGCAGCTGCTGGAGTCGCACGAAGACGTGCGCCGCCAGTTGTCGGAGCGTTTTCGCTATCTGATGGTGGACGAATACCAGGACACCAACCGGCTGCAGGCGGAATTGGTGCGGCTGCTGGCCTACAGCCACCAAAACGTCATGGCCGTGGGGGACGACTCCCAATCGATCTACTCCTTCCGGGGCGCCGATTTCCGCAACATCATGGACTTCCCGCGGCTTTTCCCGGGGACCCGGGTCATCAAGCTGGAGGAGAACTACCGCAGCACCCAGCCCATCCTGGACCTGGCCAACGCGGTCATTGCCGGGGCCCGGGAAAAGTACACCAAGTGTCTGTTCAGCCGCAAGCCGGACGGCCAGCGGCCCCGGCTCTTCCGCACCGCCAGCGAAAACGAACAATCCCGCCTGGTGGTTTCCCAGATACAGGAGCTGCAAAGAGAGGGCGTCCCCCTGAAAGAGGTGGCGGTGCTGGTGCGGGCCGGCTATCATTCCTTCGACCTGGAGATCGAGCTGGCCAGGCTGGGCCTGCACTTCATCAAGGTTGGCGGCTTCAAGTTCGTGGAAAGCGCCCACATCAAGGACATCCTGGCCTTCCTGCGGGTGGTGGCCAACCCCAAGGATGCCCTGAGCTGGCACCGGTTGCTGCTGCTGGTGCCGGGAGTGGGCCGCCAAGCCTGCGCCAAATTCGATGCCCACCTGGCCAATGATTTTACCCTGGCAGCCGCCCTGGAGTACCTCCGGAACCAGCGCCGGCCGGCCCAGTTGGCGGAGCTGGCCGGGCTGATAAAGCGCCTCCACGAACCCGGCCAGGCCGTGGTGGCCCTGATGACCCAGGCCCTGGAGTTCTATGAGCCCCTGGCCCGGGATCACTATGATGACTATCCGAGACGGATGAAGGACCTGGAACACCTGCTGGCCATTGCCAGCCGCTACCGCGATCTGCGGACCTTCCTGAACGACCTGACCCTGGAGCCGCCCGCCAGCGTGGCCGAGCTGACCCCACCCCCCCAGGATTACCTGACCGTCTCCACCATCCACTCCGCCAAGGGGCTGGAATGGGAAGCGGTCCTGGTCCTCTGGGCCGCGGAAGGCCGCTTCCCGGGCTCCTACTCCCAGGAGCGGGAGGACGAAATGGAAGAGGAACGCCGGCTGATGTACGTGGCCATCACCCGGGCCCGGAAATACCTGGGGATCGCCTACCCTGCCATCGGCTACAGCCGCCAGTTCGGGATGACGATCAATTCGCCCTCCCGCTTCATCGCCGACATCCCCCGGGGCTTGCTGGAACCCTGGCGGGCGGAGGTGGAGGAATGGTGAAATAGATGGGGAGGAAGGCCAGGGATTTCATCCCCGCCCTCCCCCACACCTAGTGGATGTAGGGTGGGCACTGCCCACCAGTTCCTCCCCTCCCAACCCGAATAAGTTGCTGCGGAAGCCCGGCTTCCTTAGGGATTGTTTTTATGACACCTTGGGAACCGGCTTATCTGGAGACGCATCGCCGGGGGCTCCTGGAGCCGAAGATCGCCGCGGCCTACGCCATCTTGAACCGGTGCACCCTCTGCCCCCACCGGTGCCTGGTGGACCGCCATCACGGGGAGCGGGGCCTGTGCCGCACCGGCGATCTGCCCGTCACCTCCTCCTATGGCCCCCATTTCGGCGAAGAAACCCCTCTGGTGGGCCGCCGCGGCTCCGGCACCATCTTTTTCACCCACTGCAATCTCTACTGCAGCTTCTGCCAGAACTATGAGATCAGCCACGGCGGGGAAGGGGAGGAGGTCTCCATTGCCGACCTGGCGGCCATGATGCTCGCCCTGAAGCAGCGGGGCTGCCACAACCTCAATTTCGTCACCCCCAGCCACCAGGTTTACCAGATCCTGGCGGCCCTGCCCCTGGCCATCGCCGGCGGCTTGGACCTGCCCCTGGTTTACAATACCGGCGGCTATGACGCGGTGGAGACCTTGCGCCTGCTGGACGGGGTGGTGGACATCTACATGCCGGATTTCAAATTCTGGGACCCGTTGGTGGCCGCCGACCTCTGCCAGGCGGAAGACTACCCCGAGATGGCCCGCCGCGCCCTCAAGGAGATGCACCGCCAGGTGGGGGACCTGGTGGTGGCTGATACCGGGGTGGCAGCCCGGGGCCTGCTGGTGCGCCACCTGGTGCTGCCCGGCGGCCTGGCCGGCACCCGGGAGGTCATGGAGTTTTTGGCCCGGGAGATTTCTCCGGACACCTATGTCAATGTCATGGGCCAGTACCGCCCCTGCGGCCGGGCTGCCGCGCACCCCTTGCTGCGGCAACCCCTCAGCGCCGGGGAATACGCCGAGGCCCGGCGCCTGGCCCGGGAGGCCGGCCTCACCCACCTGGACCACAGGGAGAAATTGTTCCGGTGGTTGGAATGAGGTAGCGCCGGTGCCCTCGCCGGCGTAGGAACCGCCGAGGGCGGCGGTTCTACATTTTAATTCAAGTTATTGATTTGCAGAGCAAAGAATGGCTAGACAGACCCCAACGGAAGCCAAGGGGCTTGATCCTGGACATTAAAAATTCTAAGAATGTAAATATGGCCGCAGACATTTACGCCATCGGCGACATTCACGGAAATCTGGACCTGCTGCAGCGTCTCCTGGAAAAGATCCAGCCCGACCTGGCCAGGGACCGGTTGATTTTTATGGGAGATTACATCGACCGGGGACCGACCCCCAGGGGGGTGGTCGATTATGTCCTCGATCTTAAGAGACAGACGCAGCCGCAGGAGGTCATCTGCCTCAAAGGCAACCACGAGGCCATGTTCCTCAATTTTTTGCAGGGCCGGGACGTGGAGCTCTTCCTGTACAATGGCGGCTTAAACACCCTGCGGGACTATTGGGGCGAGGATTGGGAGCGCCGGGACCAGTTGGTTCTGCCCCCGGAGCACCGTAAATTTTTCGAGGGGCTGCGCCTCTATTATGAAACCCCCGATTACCTCTTCGTCCACGGCGGCCTCAAACCCGGGATTCCCCCGGCGGAGCAGGATGAAGAAGACCTGCTGTGGATCAGGGGGGATTTCATCGCCTCCCTGGAAGATTTCGGCAAGAAGATAATCTTCGGCCATACCCCCTTTCAGCAGCCCCTGGTGATGCCCAACAAGATCGGCATCGACACCGGCGCCGCCTACGGCAACCGGCTCACCTGCCTCAAACTCCCCCGGGAAGAATTCATCTCGGTGGGCCATGAATCGGGCGGCTGAGATTAGAGCTGATTAAGCCCGGCGGCCGCAGGCGCTGAGGCGCGGCTAGCTGCGCCCGCCGGGCGGAGGCAGGCTCCCTGCCTTTACCCACACCGGCTGAGAGCAGGCGGAGTATTATTTTTTTCCACCCTGGAGGCGCGCCAGGGTCTCCTGCAGCAGCCTCTGCACTTCCTGAATATGGGCTTCATCCCGATAGCGCTGCCGCGGCCAGAAGAAGCCCTTCAAGCCGTCCCGGCGCCGCCGGGGCACCACGTGGATGTGCAGGTGGGGGACGCTCTGGCTGATGCGGTTGTTGATGGCCACGAAGGAGCCTTCGGCCTCAAGGCCCGCTTCCAGGGCCCGGGCCAGCAGCGCCGCGCCGGCAAACAGGGGTTTGAGGAGGGCGGTCGGCAAATCCGGCAGGGTCGGATAATGGCCCTTGGGCACCAGCAACAGGTGCCCGGGGAACAGGGGCTTATGGTCCAGGAAGGCCAGGGAGAACTCGTCCTCGAACACCTCGTAGGCGGGCAGCTCCCGGGAAATGATGCGGCAGAATTTGCAGGGTAATTCCATGGCTGGTTCAAAGTTCAAGGTTCAAAGTTCAAAGTTGAGACCTTTGCGAAAGTCCCCACTTTTGTCATTCTGAGGGAGCGAATAATCTCATAAATACAAGGAAATACGAGATCCTTCGCTTCGCACCGGATGACAAATTTGCTTTTCGCAGAGGTCTCAAGTTGGACATAGGCGTGATTAACCTTGAACCTTGAACTTTGAACTAAAATTCCAACGCCGGCGGGCGGCGCTCCCCAACCCTCACTCCCCGGGAAGCTTGACAGGCACCCCTCAGTACAGTAATTTAAGCATGTTCGGCGAACTCGGGGTCTGGTTCAGGGTACCCCGAAAGCTTCGCTTTTTCCAGAAGAATCAGCAATCCGGGCAAAAAGGAAGCCGCGGCCCGGCCGCGCCCTTTGCCTCGGCCTCCAAGGAGATATCGAGATGCTGCGAGCTGTGCGCCTGAAATTTCTCTTCCTCTTTTGCCTCACCTTCCTGGCCATCATCTTCGTGCTGCCCTCAGTGACCGGTGAGTTGCCGGGCTGGTGGGAGCAACACGTCAGCCGTGGTCTGCACCTGGGGCTGGATCTGAAAGGGGGCATGAACCTGATCCTGCAGGTGGACATGGAGCAGGCGATCAACAACTCCTTGACCCGGGCCGGAGTGGAACTGAAAGAAAAGGCCGATAAAGCGGGGATAGACCTGAAGGTGGGAAATCTGGCCCTGCAAACCCTCCCCGTCACCCTGACCAACAAAGATGACCAGGCCGCCTTCCTGAGGTTGATGAAAGATCAGTTCCCGACGCTTAATGTCGGCGAGCCCCAGCGCCAGGATAACCGCCTGGTCTTTGGCCTGGCTGTCAACCCCGCGGATGTCCAGCGCTTGCAAGAGCGCACCCTTTCCCAAAGCCTGGAGGTGCTGCGCAACCGCATCGACCAGTTCGGGGTCACCGAGCCGGTAATGGTGCGCGAGGGAACCGAGAACATCGTGGTGCAGCTTCCCGGCATCCAGGACCCCCAACGGGCCCTGGATCTCATCGGCCAGACGGCGCAGTTGCAATTCAAGATGGTGGACGATCAGACCAGCCTCGATCTGCCGGGGCTCATTGACCAGGCCCTCAAGGAGGGCAAGCTGAAACCCGGCTATACCTGGGAAGAGATCAATGAGGCCCTGGCCGGTAAGATCCCCCCGGAAGATGAGGTCTATATCGAAAAGAAGGTCAACAATGAGACCGGGCGGGTGGAGCGGATTCCCCTGCTGCTGAAGAAGAAGGTGCTGATGACCGGCGCCGACATCGTCGACGCCAGTGCCAACACCGGCCAATATAACGAGTATCTGGTCAATTTTGAGTTCAACAGCCATGGGGCCCAGGAATTCTCCCAGATCACCGAGGCCAACCTCCATAAACGCCTGGCCATCATCCTGGACAACGTAGTGCAATCGGCCCCGGTAATCCAATCCCGCATCTCCGCCCGGGGCCAAATCACCGGCTCCTTCTCCCCCCAGGAGGCCCATGACCTGGCCATCGTCCTGAGGGCCGGGGCGCTGCCGGCCACGGTCAAGATCGTCCAGAATATCACGGTGGGCCCCACCCTGGGGGCCGACTCCATTAAGAAGGGCCTCACCGCAGGTATCCTGGCTACTCTCCTGGTGGTGGGCTTCATGGTGTTCTACTACCGCTTCTCCGGACTGGTGGCCGACTACGCCCTGGTGATCAACATCATCTTCCTCCTGGGGGCCCTGTCCCTGTTGGGCGCCACTCTCACCCTGCCGGGCATCGCCGGTATCATCCTGTCGGTGGGCATGGCGGTGGACTCCAACGTCCTCATCTATGAACGCATGCGGGAGGAGTTCCAGGCCGGCAAGCCCCTGAAGGCCGGCATCGACGGCGGCTACGACAAGGCCTTCTGGACCATCATCGACTCCCACGTCACCACCCTGATCACCGCGGTGGTCCTGTTCCTTTTCGGCACCGGCCCCATCAAGGGCTTTGCCGTCACCCTGAGCCTGGGCGTCATCCTCAACCTGTTCACCGCCCTGTTTGGCACCCGGGTGGTCTACGACTGGTTGCTGATCAAGCGCTGGATAACGAAACTCAGCTTCTTCCAGTTCTTTGAAAAGCCCAACTTCGATTTCATCTCCTGGCGCCACTATGCCTTCATCTTCTCCGGGACGCTCTGCCTCCTGGGTCTCATCGGCTTCGTGCAACTGAGCCGGGGCCACGGCAACCTGGGGGTGGAGTTCAGCGGCGGCGCCTTGGTGCAGATGAAAGCCAGCGAGCCCTTCACGGTCAACCGGGTGCGGGAGGCACTGGCCAAGGAAGGCTGGGGCAACTCCGAGATCCAGCAGGTGGAAGGCGGCAAGCAGCTCATCGTCAAGCTGAAAAAGTCGCAAGAGTCGGTGGGCCAAATGTCCAGCCACCTGGCCGCGGTCCTGAACCAATCTTTGGCCGGCAATCATTTTGAGATCATCGGCCAATCGGAGATCGGCGCCTCCATCAGCCAAGATCTGCGCAACAAGGCCATCGTCGCCATCGTCCTCGCCATGGTGGGGATCATGGCCTATATCGCCTGGCGGTTCGAATTCATCTTCGGGGTGGGCGCCGCGGTGGCCACCTTCCATGACGTTCTGGCGGTCCTGGGGGTCTTCTGGCTGCTCAACCGGGAGATCACCCTGCTGGTGGTCACGGCATTGCTCACCCTGGCGGGCTATTCCCTGACCGACACGGTGGTGGTCTTCGACCGTATCCGGGAGAATCTGGCCAAGCGCCGGGGCAAACTGGCCGAAATCATCAACCTGAGCGTCAACGAGGTGCTCTCCCGGACCATCATCACCAGCAGCACCGTGTTCCTGGTGGTCGTCGCCCTGTTCTTCTTCGGCGGCGTGGTCCTCCGGGATTTCGCCCTGGCCATGATCATGGGGGTCGTGGTGGGCACCTACTCCTCGGTTTTTGTGGCCAGCCCCGTGGTCTACGCCTGGCGCCGGGAGGCGAAACGAGTGGTGGTGAAGCGGGAAAAGGTCGTCGAACTGGCGGCCCAGAAACAGAAACGGGATGACAAGAAGGCGGCCAAGGCGGCGGCCCCCAAGACGGGCCCCAAGAAAAAAGGCGGCAAAAAGCAGGGACCAGGGGTTAGGGGTTAGGGGTTGTAAAGGTGGCGCAGGCGTCTCGCTTAGATTTATAGATGCAGGGTGGGCACCGCCCACCATAAAAACAACATGCTTACATTAACCGAAAACGGAAAACGGAAAACGGAAAACGAAGCGCCCAAGCCGAAGGCCTTGGTGCTCTACGGCTACGGCCTCAATTGCGACTACGAGACCGCCTTCGCCCTGGACCTGGCCGGGGCCGAAGCGGTCCGGGTGCACACCACCGATCTCCTGGAAAACCCCGCGGCCCTCTGGAACTATCATCTGCTGGCGGTGCCGGGCGGCTTCAGTTGGGGGGATGAGCACGGCGCCGGGGTCATCCTGGCCCTCAGGCTGCGGCTGGCCCTGGGTTCGGCCCTCCAGGAGTTCATTGAGGCGGGACGCCTGGTGATCGCCATTTGCAACGGCTTTCAGGTCCTGGTGAACCTGGGGCTGCTGCCGGGACTGGCGGGACGCCCGGGGGAGAGGTTGGCGGCCCTGATCCCCAATGATTGCGGCAAGTTCCGGGACGCCTGGGTGCATCTTCAGGTGGCCCCGTCCCACTGCGTCTTCACCCGGGGGCTGGATCACCTGGAGCTACCGGTGCGCCACGGGGAAGGGAAATTCTTCGCCGCTCCGGAGGTGCTCCGGGAAATCGAGGACCGGGGCCAGATCGCTCTTAAATACGCCACTGCCGACGGAGCCGAAGCCGGCGGGCGCTTCCCGGACAACCCCAACGGCTCGCTCAAGGACATCGCCGGCATCTGCGACGCCAGCGGCCGGGTCCTGGGCCTCATGCCCCATCCGGAGGCCCACGTCACTTCCTTCCAGCACCCCACCTGGACCCAGGAGAAGGAAGCCTGGCGCCGCCGGGGGCAACCCTACCCCGGACAAGTCGGCGCCGGCCTGGCCATCTTCCGCAACGCCGTCGATTATTTGCGGAAGGAAAATACGGCAGGGGGAAAAGGGGAAAATGGGAAAGGGGTAAAAGGTTTTTGAATTCCCTTTTTCCCTTGTCCCCTATACGGCAACACGGGAGGGGAAAAGGGTAAAAGGGTAAGAGGGTAAAAGGTTTTTGATTTTCCTTTTTCCCGTTTTCCCTTTTTCCCCTTTCCCCCTTTTTTTATTGTTCCAATAAGCGCGGCAGCAAATCCGCCGCCTGCTCCAGCAGCAGCCCCGCGTCCCGGGCGGCGGCCTCGGTGTAGGGGCGGGGCTGGTCCCCGGGGGTGCGGGAGTCGTAGAGGATGTAGGGGACCGGTTCCGGGCTGTGGGTACGCAGGCTGAGCGGGGTGAAGTGGTCGCAGAGCACCAGGAGGCGATGGTCTCCCAGGGTCTTTAAGCCGGCCAGCAGCGGCCCCACTATTTTGGCGTCGAAGTCCTCGATGGCCCTGAACTTCAGCTCCAGCTCACCGCTGTGTCCGGCCTCGTCCGGGGCCTCCACGTGCACGAAGACCAGGTCCCGATGCTTCAGGGCTTCCAGGGCCGCGGCCACCTTGCCTGCGTAATTGGTATCCAGGAAGCCGGTGGCCCCGGGCACCAGGATCGGGGCCAGGCCGGCGTATTTGCCGATACCCCGGATCAGGTCCACCGCGGAGATCACCGCGCCGGAGAGACCGAAACGCTCCTTCAGGGTGGGGAGCTGCGGCGGCCGCCCCTGGCCCCAGAGCCAGATGGAGTTGGCGGGTTTTTTCCCCGCCGCCCGCCGCCGCACGTTAACCTCGTAGTCCTTCAGGATCGGCCAGGAGGCCCGCACCAGCTCCCACATGGGAGCGGCGGCCCCGGCCTCCAACAGCAGGTGGCCCACCTCGCGGCCGCTCCAATCATGGGGCGGGTAGGTGCGCCAGACCTCCCCCCCGCCAGCGGCCCATACCAGCAGGTGGCGGTAGCTGACCCCGGGGTAGAAGCGGCGCCCCTCCCGGCCCAGGGCCGAATCGAGGACCTGGATGATCTCCCGCGCCTCAATGCTGCTGATATGCCCGGCGGAGTAATCCTCCATGAAGATGCCGTCCGGATCGAAGCGCAGGGTCACCAGGTTGCAGCGAAAGGCCACCTCCCGGGGACCCAGCTCCACCCCCAGGGCGGCGGCCTCCAACGGGGCCCTGCCGGTATGGTAGCGCCCCGGATCATAGCCCATGATGGCCAGGTTGGCGATATCACTTCCCGGCTCCATGCCGGGGGGGATGGTGCGGGCCAGGCCCAGTTCCCCCCGCCGGGCCAGTTCGTCCAGATTCGGGGTGGCCGCAGCCGCAAGCGGAGTCCGCCCCGCCAGTTGGGCCAGGGGGTAATCCCCCATGCCGTCGCCCACCAGGATTACGTATACCATTCTTAGAGTTCTCGCCGCTTAAAGGGTGGTCTTTGCTTGCAAATCATCATTATCCTTGCCCAGGGTCTGTTCCAGATAACTTTCATATTTATGGCGGTTTTCCGTGAAGCGGCGCTTCAACAGGACGGTGTCGATATTCCAGGTCCTGGACTTGGAAAGCCCGAAGAAGATGCGCCCATCCTTGGAAAAGCGGTATTCCCAGAAGTCGCCCCGGTGGTCCGCCAACTGTTGGGAATAATGGACCGCGCTCCGGGAGGGAATGGCCGCTCCTGATTTCAGGTCCTCTATGCCGGTATTATTCAGGGTGGCCAGGGCATCGGGAAGGGACGGGAAGATATCCGGGGAATTTTGGAGGTCCAGGATATCTTGCAGGGCTCGCCGGGAGAAATGCAAGTTCCGGTAAGCCATATTGAGCCAGGGAAACTCCTGGGGCCTCCTGGCCTTCTTTTTAGCAGGGTCGGGATAGTTTAACTCCTCCACTTCCCTTAAGGCCTCCAGTTCTTTCAGCTCCTTGAGGATGCCCTCCCGGTCCAGTTCAATGACCTGCATCTTGTCGAGGGCTTCATTTCTTGCCGATTCGGCTTCTTTTAAACCTTCCTGCATTTTCTTGCTTTTCCTGGATTGATGTTGGACGGCCTGCTCCAGCGCGGCAATAGTGTCATTGGCGCCGATCAGCTCGGCCTGGACCGCTTCCTGACTCCGGTCCAGAAGCTCCAGCCTCAGGTCCGCAGCCCGGATCTTGGTTTCCAGGTTTTGGATGCGCACCTCCCTGGCTTCCAGTTCGGATGCATACCAGTCTTCCCGGAGTTCCTCGGATTGTCTTTGATACCGGGCGGTTATGGCGCAAATGGCGGCAAACCCAACCAATACCATGAAATAGCTGAGAAGGCTTAAGGTAGAAACCATATTGTGAGGGGGCAGCAGCCGACCCAGCCCCTGCGGCTCCTTGTTCACCAAATAAAGCCTGCCCAGGGTTGCCGACTCCTCCTGGGGGACCAGTAAGGCTTGGGCATCGGTGTACGGCCCCGTCAGACTTGGTTGGGCGGCCGGGTCCTGAGACAGATAATAGAATTTCTTGCCTTTCAGGAGGGCGGCGCCCCGGTTTCCGGAAGGCCAGGAGCGTGGGGCGTACTCGATGTTTCCGGCCTTATCCGTGAGCACCACGGCGTAAGGTCCGAGATCGGCGCTAAGGATCTCCTTAAGCAAATCCGGCCGCTGCTGCTCTTGCAAATAAGCAAGGGCGTAAGGGAAGATTCTGCAAATACCCTGCAGTTCCTGTTGGCCGGATTCGGTCAGGGCCTCTTGCCGATTCAAATTGTTCTGCCAGGAGCCGATTACCAGGATGGCGATGAACATTGCCAACCAGACCCCCAGCCAGACGATATACGGCGGTAAAAACTTGTCCTTCATTCAGGGCTCTTTAATGGTTAGATCCGCCGGCGCCGCCCCTCAAATCCTGGCGGAGTGGAGGTGCGGGTCTTCGATGCGGTAAAAGATAGCCGGCGGGGAGACCACCGGCAGTTGGTCGATCATCTTGAGGGCCTGGCGGACGTCGGCCTCCCGTGCTTCGTGGGTGATCATGACAATGGGCACGGTGCCCGCCACTTCCCGCCCCTTCTGGGTAACCGCGGCGATACTGATGCCGTAATTGCCCAGAACGCCGGAGACCTGGGCCAGCACTCCGGGGCGATCCAGGGCCGCGAAGCGGAAATAGTAGCTGGTCACCAGATCATTCAGGGGTTTGATGAGCCGGGTCGATTCCAGGGCATTGCCGCAGCCCAGGGGCGGCACCCGGCCGGCGCCTCCCCGCATCAGGTTGCGGGCCAGGTCCAGGATATCGCTCACCACGGCGCTGGCAGTGGGCATCATGCCGGCCCCCTGTCCGTAAAGCAAAATGGGCCCGGTGGCGTCGCCGGTGACATAAACGGCGTTCATGGCCCCGCTGACCCGGGACATCATGTGCTCCCTGGGGATGAGGGTGGGATGCACCCTGGCCTCCACCCGATGGCCATCGTCCCGGGTGATGGCCAGGAGTTTCAGGCGGTAGCCGAATTCCCGGGCGAACTGCAAATCGAGCGGGTCCAACCGGCTGATGCCTTCCACCGCGATGGCTTCCAGGTCCAGGCGGGCGCCATAGGACAGGCTCATGAGGATGGCCAGCTTATGGGCCGTGTCGGTCCCTTCCACGTCCAGGGTGGGATCGGCCTCGGCGTAGCCGGCGGCCTGGGCCTCGGCCAGGGCCTGGGCATAGGAAATACCCTGTTGCGACATCTGGGTGAGGATGTAGTTGCAGGTGCCATTCAGGATGCCGAAGAGCTCCTTGATGTGGTTGGCGGCCAGGCCCTGGCGCAAGGCCAGGATGATGGGGATGCCGCCGCACACCGCGGCTTCGAAGGCGATCTCCACCCCTTGGGCCGCCGCCGCGGCCAGGAGGTCATTGCCGTGATGGGCCAGCAGGGCTTTGTTGGCGGTGACCACGTGCTTGCCCCGTTCGATGGCGGCCAAAATATAGTCCCGGGCGGTGTCGAGTCCGCCGATCAGCTCCACCACGATGTCGATCCCGGGGTCATCCAGGATATCCGCGGCCCGGGAGGTGAGAAGCTCCTTGGGGACGGCCACGTCCCGGGGACGCTCCAGGTCCAGGTCCGCCACCTTGGCCAGCACCAGGCCGGCGCCCAGGCGCCGGGCCAGCAGCTCCTTCTGCTCCAGGAGGAGGCGCACCACGCCCTCCCCCACGGTGCCGAAGCCTATTACTCCAACTTTAACGGCTTTCATCTGCATCCCAACGTAACCACCAGAAAGGTCAGACCAGCGCCCCTGCGGTTCCGGAGCCGGAGAAGGCGCCGGCTCCCCATTTTATTTGGCCGGGGCCGCCGGCAGGCCCAATTCTTCGGGGCTCTGGCGCAGCACGTGGCGGAGGCCGCGGATGGCCTGGTTGGTGCGATGGACGTTCTCCACCAGGGCGAAGCGCACGTATTCATCGCCCCACTCCCCGAAACCCAATCCCGGCGAAACCGCCACCTTGGCTTCCCGGATGAGCATCAGGGTGAATTCCACCGAGCCCAGGTGCCGGAATTTCCGGGGAATCCGGGCCCAGGCGAACATGGTGCCCCGGGGCGGTTCCACCCGCCAGCCGATGTTGTGGAGACCCCGGCAGAGGGCGTCCCGCCGCTCCTGATAAATCGCCACCGTCTGCCGGACACAGTCGTAGGGGCCGTTCAGGGCGATGATGGAGGCGATCTGGATGGGTTGAAAGACCCCGTAGTCCAGGTAGCTCTTGATGCGGGTCAAGGCGTGGATCAGACGCCGGTTGCCCACCACGAAGCCCATGCGCCAGCCGGGCATGTTGTAACTCTTGGACAGAGAGAAGAGCTCCACCCCCACCTTCTTGGCCCCGGGCGCCTGGAGGAAGCTGGGCGCCTTGTAATCGTCGAAGACCAGGTCGGCATAGGCGAAGTCGTGGACGATATAGACGCCGTACTTCCTGGCGTAAGCCACGATCTGCTTGAAAAAGTCCAGATCCACGCACCTGGTGGTGGGGTTGTGGGGAAAAGAGATGATCAGCATCTTGGGCCGGGGCCGGATCAGCTCGGTGAGGTTGTGCAGGTCCTCAAAAAAGTCCCGGTCAGGGGCCAGCGGAATGGACACCAGTTGGCCCCCGGAAATAACCACCGAGGCGGAATGGATGGGGTAGGTGGGATTGGGCACCAGCACCACGTCCCCGGCCTCCACCGTGGCCAGCACCAGGTGCGACAGGCCCTCCTTGGCGCCGATGGTGGCGATGGCCTCGGTTTCCGGATCGATATCCACCCCAAAGCGGCGCTTGTACCAATCGGAGATGGCCAGGCGCAGCTTGGTAATCCCCCGGGAGGCGGAATACCGGTGGTTAGCCGGTTTGCCCGCGGCCTCGACGAGCTTCGCCACGATGTGGGGCGGGGTGGGCAGATCGGGGTTGCCCATTCCCAAATCGATGATGTCTTCCCCTCGCCGCCGGGCCTCCATCTTCAGGGCGTTGACCGTGGCGAACACATAGGGGGGGAGGCGCTTCATGCGGGGGAATTCTTCTATGGCCTTCATTAGGTCTCCTTCTGGCTAAACGAGCGAGATTTCCAGAGATTTATTATCGCAAATGGCCGGGACTTGTCAAATGGCGATGCGGGGAACACCCGGTTCTAGCAGGGCCGCCTTCCCTTGCCATTGCTGCGGCTATTGGATAGAATGGCGCCATGAATCGGCTGTTTTCCTTTTTCCTGAAGCTGTTCGTCTGCTTCCTGGCCGCCAAGTTCCTGGTGCAGGCGATGGATCTGGACAGCCCCACTTACCTATTGAGTCTGACGGCCCTGTTAATCATCAATGTTTACCTGTTTGAGATTCTGGTGTACCGGGATTACCGCGCCCATAAGGAGAACCCTCCGGAAGCGGCCCCGCCCCGGGCCCCGGAAGAGCAGCCGTGATCTCCCGGGGCGCCTCAACGAGAACCCGCTCTGAGGTTTCTCGTGCAAGCCCCGAGAGGGATGGGCGTATCGAAGTTTCGTCATTTTTTCCTTGACACTAATTTTGTGAATGTTTTAACATTCTCTTGTTTATGCAAGGATGCCCATGAAACTGCTTCTTCTGCTGTCGGAAAGAAAAGTTCGCCTCACGGAGCGGTGGCAGCAACGGCTTTTTGAGAGCTATCCTGCTGAAACCGCTACCTTTCTGAAAAAAGAGAAGGATCGTTTCGGCAACCCGGTGGGGCAGCGCCTCTCCCAGGGTCTCCGGGAGCTGGTGCAGGCGTTCCTGGCGGAGATGGACCGGGACCAGGTCCTGGCCGGTCTCGACGAAATCCTGAGGATCAGGGCCATCCAGGACTTCACCCCATCCCAGGCCCTGGCCTTCATTTTCCTGTTGAAGAACGTCATTCGCGAGGAACTGGCCCCGGAGCTGAAGAGCGGCCAATATTCCCAGGAACTTCAGGAGCTGGAGGCCCGCATCGACGGCCTGGCCCTGCTGGGTTTTGACGTTTACACCCAGCGCCGGGAGCTGCTCAACCAGGTCCGGGTCGATGAGATCAGGGGCCGGGTCAGCGGCCTGCTGCGCCGCACCGGATTGTCCTTATGATCAGAGGCGGGAAGCAAAACCACTGGCAGACAGAGACGAGGTGAGGGTATATGGATTTTTTTAAACGACATTTCACGGTGGCTCTGGCGGCCGTCCTGGGGCTCGTGCTGGTGGCCTACCTCGGGGTCTCGGCCAAGTTACAGCTTATCTTCGGGGTGGTGGCGCCGTATCTGGCCGTCCTCATTTTCGTGGAAGGGTTTATCTATCGCCTCCTCCAGTGGTCCAGGTCGCCAGTGCCTTTCCAGATTCCCACCACCGGCGGCCAGCAGGAATCCCTGCCCTGGATCGAAAGAAACCTGGGCGACAAACTGGACAACCCCTACACCACCAAGCACGTGATCGGCCGGATGGCCTTGGAAGTTCTGGCCTTTCGCAGCCTTTTCCGGAACCTGCGCAGCGAATTGCGCCAGGACCCGGAAAACCCCGGGGGGGCCCGCTTGATTCACTGGTCCTACAAATGGCTGTGGCTGGGAGCCATCGCCTTCCATTACGCCTTCCTGGTCGTGGTGCTGCGGCACCTGCGCTTTTTCACCGAGCCGGTGCCGGGCTTCATCCAACTGCTGGACAAAGTGGACGGCTTCTTCCAGTTCTTCACCCCGGTCTTCTACCTCAGCGGCGCGGTGCTGGTGGTGGCGGTCGCCTATCTGCTGGCCCGCCGCCTCACCAATCCCATGCTGCGCTATATTTCCCTGGTGCCCGATTATTTTCCCCTATTGATGATCCTGGCCATCGGCATCTCCGGGATCCTCATGCGCTACGTCTATAAGGTGGACGTGGTGGCCATCAAGCAGCTGACCCTGGGTCTGGTGACCCTGCACCCCACAGTGCCGGCGGGCATCGGCCCCATCTTTTTCGTCCATATCTTTCTGGTGAGCGTGTTCATCGCCTACTTCCCCTTCAGCAAACTGATGCACGCCCCCGGGGTCTTCCTGAGCCCTTCCAGAAATATGGCCACCAACACCCGGGCGGTGCGGCACGTCAATCCCTGGAATTACCCGGTGAAGTTCCATCATTATGACGAATACGAAGATAGATTTCGGGAAGCCATGGTAGAGGCCGATATCCCGGTGGAAAAGGAGTTGGAGTAACATGGCCAAAGCTAAGAGCACGGTTCCAAAACCGGAAGAAATCCTACCCGGGATAAGCTATAAGACCCCCGCCAAGGGCTGGATGGACGTCAAGCCGGAATTCAAGCCGGGAACCTATTGCAATCCCGCCAACCCCAAGTGGGCGGAATGGATCGAATATCCGTTCCGGCGCAACTGGTCGGTAACCGAGGAGGACTGGCACCTGCCCGCCGATTGGAAGGAGATCATCCTCCAGGGCATGGAAGACCGCCTCAACCGGTTCCGTTCCCTGAAGCTCTTCTTCGACATTTGCGTTCGCTGCGGCGCCTGCGCCGACAAGTGCCACTTCTTCCTGGGCACCGGGGACCCCAAGAATATGCCGGTGCTCCGGGCCGAGCTGATGCGCTCTGTTTACAAGCGCTATTTCAAACCGGCGGGCAAAATCCTGGGAGAGCTGGTGGGGGCCCGGGACCTCACGGAAGAGGTGATCAAGGAGTGGTTCTACTATCTCTACCAGTGCACCGAATGCCGGCGCTGCTCCCTGTTTTGCCCTTACGGGATCGACATGGCCGAAATGACCATCCTGGGCCGGGAACTGTTGAGCTCCATCGGGGTAAACATCGAGTGGACCATGGCCTCGGTGGCCCAGTGCTATGACAAAGGCAGCCACATCGGCGCCACCCCCCAGGCGATGAAGGACATGATCGACTTCTTCGCCGAGGAAAATGAGAGGGTCACCGGAATCGCCACCCCGATCACTTACAATCGTAAGGGTGCTGAGATCCTCTTCGTGGCGCCCTCGGGGGACTACTTCGCCGACCCGGGCACCTACACCTTCATGGGGTACATGCTGCTCTTCACTTACCTGGGCCTGGATTGGACCCTGAGCACCTATGCGGGTGAAGGCGGCAACTTCGGCTTCTTCATGTCCCACGAAATGGGCAAGCGCCTCAACGCCAAGATCTACCACGAAGCCAAGCGCCTGGGGGTGAAATATATCATCGGCGGCGAATGCGGCCACATGTGGCGCATCGTCAACCAGTATATGGACACCATGAACGGGCCGGCGGATTTCCTGGAGGTGCCCAAATCGCCCATCACCGGCACGGTGTTCAAAAACGCCGCCAGCACCAAGATGATTCACATCTCGGAGTTCACCGCCGACCTGATCCGGCATAACAAGTTGCAGTTTGACACCCAGCGCAACGCCCATATCAAGCTGACTTTTCACGACTCCTGCAACACCAGCCGGGGCATGGGGATCTTCGAGGAACCCCGCTACATTATCAGGAATGTCCTGCCCGAAGGGCATTTCTTCGAGATGCCCCCCAACACCATCCGGGAGAAGACCTTTTGCTGCGGCAGCGGCAGCGGCTTCAACGCCGACGAATATCTGGAGACCAGGCTGCGGGGCGGGCTGCCCCGGGCCAACGCCGTCCGCTACGTGGCCGATAAATACGGAGTGAACCATCTGGGCTGCATCTGCGCCATCGACCGGGCGGTGTTTCCCGCCCTGATGAATTACTGGGTCCCGGAGATGGAGGTCACCGGCATCAGCGAAATGGTGGGCAACGCCCTGGTATTTCCCGAAGAGATAGAGCGCACCACCGACCTGCGGGATCGAGACCTGGTAGGCGTTGGTTCGCCTGAGGAAGGGGAGGAAGCGGACTAGCCATGGCAGATAAATACCAAAACGAATTCGGTGGCTTTGCCGAAAAGCCCAAGGTTCCCAAGAAGTTTTATGACCTCAAATACATCCTCTTGGGCCTGGTCATCTTCTTCGGTCTGGTTTTCTCTCCCATCTTGCCCAACCTGGGGAAGATCGTGGCGGCGCCGTCACCCAACCTGGACACCCCGGCCATCCTCAAGCTGGCGAAGAAGGACCGGCAGTGCGTCATGCCCACCCCCTACATGCGGACCTACCATATGCAGCTGCTGATCGATTGGCGGGAAGCGGCGATCCGCCATGGCAACCGGGAATTCATCTCGCCTACGGGCAAGAAGTTCGTCGCCAACCTTTCCGACACCTGCATGGGATGTCACTCCAATAAAAGCAAATTTTGCGATCAATGCCACAACTTTGCCGCGGTAACCCCCAACTGCTGGGGTTGCCATCTGGATAAGGAGCAGAAGGTGGCGAAGGGGGGGGCGAAGTGATGGGTATGGACAGAAGGGATTTTATCAAGCTGGCCGGTCTCTCCACCTTACTGGGGCTGGGGTCCAATTCCGCCTTGGAACTGCTGCGGCCCGGTCAGGCAGCCGCCGCCCTGGAGGGGGAGGCGAAACCCCTGACCGCCAAGAGATGGGCCATGGTAGTCAACATGCGCCAGTTGGATGGAGAGACTGCCCAGAAATGCATTGCGGCCTGCGACCGGGTCCACAACGTCCCAGATTTCGGCAATCCCATCGCTCCGGCCATGAAACTCAGCGCCGCGGATAAGGCCCGCTGGGAGATCAAGTGGATCTGGACCGCTCCTTATGAGAACACCTTTCCCGGGGACACCCAGGAGTATGTGGACGAAAAGGTCAAGGACCTCAAGTTCCTGTTGCTTTGCAACCATTGCGACAATCCCCCCTGCGTGCGGGTCTGCCCCACCAAGGCCACCTTCCGCCAGGAGGACGGCATCGTCATGATGGATATGCACCGCTGCATCGGCTGCCGCTTCTGCATGGCCGCCTGTCCCTTCGGCGCCCGGAGCTTCAACTGGAAAGACCCTCGGCCTTACATCAAGGAAGTTAATCCCGATTACCCCACCCGGGAAATCGGGGTGGTGGAAAAGTGCCTCTTCTGCTCCGAACGGCTGGCGATCGGGCTGATGCCCGCCTGCGTGGTAGCTTCCCAGGGGGCCCTGGCCTTCGGCGATCTCAGGGATCCCAAGTCCAAGGTGCGGGAACTGCTGGACGCCAATTTTACCATCCGGCGCAAGCCCTTCCTCGGCACTAACCCTCAGGTTTACTATATCGTGTGAGGTAGCCATGCTGGAAAATGCCTTTACCGGAACCAAGCGATATTATGGATTGATAGCCATTTTGTCGGGCCTCTTCGCTCTGGGATTCCTCTTCTATCTAAAACAGCTCTCCACCGGGTTGGGGATCACCGGCATGGGCCGGGACGTCTCCTGGGGCCTTTACATCGCCCAATTTACCTACCTGGTCGGAGTGGCGGCCTCCGCGGTCATGGTGGTTCTCCCTTACTACCTACATGACTACAAGGCCTTCGGCCGGGTCACCATCCTGGGGGAATTCCTGGCGGTGGCTGCGGTAACCATGTGCGTCACCTTCGTGCTGGTGGACATGGGGCGGCCGGACCGGGTGCTCAACGTCTTCAAGTACCCCACTCCCGGTTCGGTCATGTTTTGGGATATCCTCGTCTTGAACGGCTATCTCCTGCTCAATATCCTCATCGGCTGGAACGTGCTCGAATGCGAACGCCATGACGTGCCGCCTCCCCACTGGGTCAAGACCCTCATCTATATATCCATTCCCTGGGCGGTCAGCATCCACACGGTAACCGCCTTTCTTTACGCAGGCCTGCCTGGCCGGAGCTACTGGCTCACCGCGCTCATGGCCCCCCGCTTCCTGGCCTCGGCCTTTGCCGCGGGCCCTTCCCTGCTGGTGCTTCTCTGCCTGCTGGTGCGTAAATACACCAAATTCGACCCGGGGCGGGAGCAGATCCAAAGCCTGGCGAAAATCATCACCTACGCCACCCTGATCAACGTCTTTTTCTTTTTCTGCGAAATTTTCACGGTGTTTTACAGCCAGATCCCGGAAGAAATGATCCACTTCAAGTACCTGTTTTGGGGGGTGGACGGTTTCGGCCGGCTGGTGCCCCTCATGTGGTTCTCCATCGTCGGCATGACGCTCGCCGGCCTGCTCCTGGTCAATCCGAATAATCGCCGTAATGAAAACACCCTGGCGGCCCTGTGCGGCCTGGTGATCATCACCACCTGGATCGACAAAGGACTGGGGTTGATGACCGGCGGCTTCGTGCCCAATCCCCTGGATAAGATCACCGAATACTGGCCCACCCTGCCCGAGGCCCTGATCGCCCTGGGGGTTTGGGCCCTGGGTTTCCTGGTTCTCACCCTCCTCTACAAGGTGGCGGTTTCCATTAAGGAGGAGGTGCGGGCCTAGGCGGGACGGGCTCACCTGGCGCCCGCTTTCATAAATCCCTTAACGTGCTTATTGACGACAGCGAGCCAGTGATTATTTTTATCTTTATGTAAGCGCGCTGGCTGAGGAATCACCCAATTTCGCAAGTGAGGTGTCCGCACCTTACCAAAAACGTCGCCTTTCGGATCGACGTTTGATATCCGCAAAGAATCCTAAAGGGAGGTAAGTTTAATGGCCTGGCAGGTGGAAGTCGATCACGAAAAGTGCACCGGGGACGAAGAGTGTGTCAATGTTTGTCCGGTGGGCGTCTTTGAAATGCAGGAAGGCAAGGCAGTTCCCGTCAATGAAGAGGAATGCCTGGGCTGCGAGAGTTGCGTCGAGGTCTGCCCTTCCAGCGCAATTACCGTAACCGAATTGTAAATTTCGGTTCATCCTTCGCTAAAAACGCCGGCCTGCAAACCAGGCCGGCGTTTTTGCTATTGTCTGCCGCCCTCTCTTCTAAGCCTTGAAGGGATTAACCAGGTGGACCGGCGCCCGGGAGGTGGCCAGCACCTTTTTGGCCACGCTGCCGAAATCGCTGCTCCTCTGGTCCAGGTCACCATGGCCGCGGCCATGGGTGGTGAGCACCACCAGGTCCGCCTTTTCTTTCTTGACGGACTTGAGGATCTCGCCGGCCGCCTCACCCCGCACCAGGCGCATCTCGATCTTGGGGCAGGCCTTCAACTCCGTTTCGCAGACTTGCTCCAGTTGTTTTTTGGCGTGTTTCAATTCCCAATCCTGAAAAAGCTTCACGTGCTCCGGGCTGGGATAGTTGCCATATGCGGGAAAAAGGGCCATTAAATCGACCCCCACATAGAGGAGGATGACCTTGGCTTGATACTTTTCCGCCAGCGATTCCACGTGCTTGGCGGCTTTGATCGAATTTTTGGAAAGATCGGTAGGCCAGAGAATGGTACGCACTTCCATAAAAAAACCTCCTGTCCGCGAGGTAGATGTTAAGGCGAATCACAAGCTGGAGGCCTGCGCCGCTGGTTCAATGAGCAATGAAAACGTTACCGGCAAGCTAAAAATATGGCCGCCGGGCCGGATGTCAAGGCCCCTCTGACGGTCTGGCAAGGTCTGCCGCCGGGGGTCTTTCAATATTTTGGGGACGGAGTAACTTTTTGGCATCCTGCCATTCTATTTTGATTACTTCAAGGCATTTCGTATCCGCATTTCTTACTCACCACTTTTCGCCACTGGCTATCTTTCTTAAAACGGCGGGGTCGGTAATAGTTATCCTGCCCTTCTCCACTTCGATGACCCCTTGACTCTTCATTCGGGACAGAGTTCTGGACAAGGTTTCGCCAATCGTGCCCAGATAGGCAGCCAGATGGGTCTTGGTGGTGGGTAATTCGAAGGCCTGCCCTTTCTCAATCGTGCCGTGACTTTCCTGGCAGCGCTCCAAAAGGTAGTGGGCCAGGCGGGCCGAAACTTCTTTTAAGGAAAGATCTTCCAGTTGCCGGGTCAAGTGGAGCATCAAGCGGCTCAAGGTGGCCAACATATTCCGGGCCAGCGTGGGTGAGGCCGCCAGATGCCGCAAGAATTGGGCCTTGGGGAAAAAGAGGGTTTGACAATCCTCCAGGGCCATGGCGGTGGCTGGGTAGGAGGCGTCGCTGAAGACCGCGGCCTCGGCGAAGGTCTCTCCGGGCCCCACCAGCCTGATGATATATTCCTTGCCATCCGGAGAGCTCTTCACCAGTTTGACAGAGCCGCGGCTGAGGAGGTAGAACCCCTGGGCCTCCCGGCCCTCCTGGAAGATGGTGGCCTGGCGGGGGAAGGCCTTGCTCACCGCCAGGTGCGCCAGGGTCTCCAGGTCCGCATCCGGCACTCCGGAGAAGAGATAGACGTCTTTAAGGAATTTCTTTTTTTGCCCGGTTGCCCCTGGGCCCGTATCCGTCACTGCACCCTCCTCTCGCCCCCTCAGAGGTTATCTAAACCTTGCCTGATTATTCTAAATAAATCAAGCTGCTGGCCGTCGGGGCCGGCCGGCCGCGGATTACTGTTGACGCCTTGAGGCTCCCTTGGTAGATTTGAGACCTCTGTAAAAAACATCTGGAATTGCCGCCCTCAGCTTGAGGTGGCGCCAGGACCCCTGCTCTCTCCAACCTCAGGGGCCGCACGAAAATTGGGGATAAATTTCAGGTTTTTACAGAGGGTTCGCTTTTTCTTTGTTCCGGGGTGCCGGAGCCCCGGAAAACCGCCACCCCCACGAACAGGAGGGCATCATGAGCCGCTATTCATGGCCGTTAATTATTATCCTTGGCCTGGTGCTCTGCCTGGCCGCCGGCTGCGGCCGCGGCCCGGACAACGAAATCCGCCTGGGGGTCAATGCTGAACTCACCGGCAGCAAACCCACGGTGGGCGATGGCTGCAAAAAGGCGATGGAACTCCTGGTCGAGCAGGTCAACCAGCAGGGGGGCCTTACGGTGGGAGACAAAAAATACCCCATCCGGCTGTTCGTGGAAGACAACGAAGACAAGGCCGAGACGTCCGCGGCCGTAGCCCAGAAGCTCATCAGCGAGGACAATGTCCTGGCCATCATCGGGCCCAACACCTCGGGCAACGCCATCCCCGCGGCCAGCATCTGCGAACAAGCGGGAGTGGTCATGATCAGCCCCTGGTCCACCAACCCCAAGACCACCGAAGGCAAGAAGTTCATCTTCCGGGCCTGCTTCATTGACGATTTTCAGGGCCAGGTGATGGCCAAGTTCGCCCGGGAGACCCTCAAGGCCCAAACCGCCGCAGTGCTCTACGATGTGGCTTCGGAATACAACAAGGGCATTGCCGAATTCTTCAAGAAGGATTTTGAGGCCGCAGGCGGCAAGGTGGTGGCCTTCGAATCCTACACCAAGGACGACAAGGATTTCTCCTCCCAGCTCACCCTCATCAAGGCTGCCAATCCCGGGGTCCTGTTCCTGCCCAACTATTACAATGAAGTCCCCTTGCAGGTGCAGCAGGCCCGGCGCCTGGGGATCACCTGCCCCTTCATCGGCTCCGACTCCTGGGGCAGCCAGGAAATCCTGGCTCTGTGCGGACGGGATTTGGACGACTCCTGCTTCAGCACCCATTATGCCCCGGATATTGCTACGGAAACCGCCCAGAAATTCATCCGGGCCTATGAAGCCAAATACGGCAAAAAACCCGATGACGTGTCCGCCCTCACCTACGACGCCGGGGGCTTGCTGTTGACCGCCATCACCAAGGCGGGGGTCCTGGATCGCCAGAAGGTGCGGGACGCACTGGCCAGTGTGCAGCGATACGAAGGGGTAACCGGCATCATGCAATTCCATGGCACCGGCGACCCCATCAAGAGCGCCATAATCATCCACGTGAAGGATGGCAAGTTCAATTATTTTTCCACCGTGCAGCCATAAAGGCAGTTTTCGGTTTTCGGTTTTCGGCAACCGCCGGGGGTCTCAGGAGGTCACAGGGACTTCGCCGGGGCTCTAGCCAGCAAAGATTCAATGGTCTCTTTTATAAATTCGATAACTAATCATAAATATGCTGAACCGGCTACTCCTCCCCCTCGCCCTAGAGGGGGGAGGAGGCTTGTGGAAACCTGCCTCTCCCACAAAATCAGGGCGTTTCTCAAACTCTCTCCTTGGCCATAAACCCGGGCCCGGTAATTAAAGACCCATGTTGACCATCCTGGCGCAAAATGTCCTGAATGCCCTGCAACTGGGGAGCGTTTACGCCCTCATCGCCCTGGGCTATACCATGGTCTACGGCATTCTCACTATGATCAACTTCGCCCACGGCGATATCTTCATGGTGAGCAGCTATCTCAGCCTGGCCGGAGCCACCCTGCTGCTGGGCCTGCCCCTGCGCCTGCCCCCCTTTCTGGTGTTCACCGGGGCACTGGCCTTCAGTATGACCCTCACCGCGCTCCTGGGGGTGACCATCGAACGCCTGGCCTACCGGCCATTGCGCCAGGCGCCCCGGGTCTCCGCGGTGATCACCGCCCTGGGGGTGGGCCTGTTCCTGGAAAATTTCACCCTGGGACTGTTGGGGCCGGCGCCCCGGCACTTTCCCTCGTTGATTACCAATACCCCCTGGCAGGTGGCCGGCCTCACCATTACGCCGCTGCAAGTGCTCATCATCCTGTTGGCCGCGGCCCTGATGATCCTTCTGGACCTCCTGGTGCGCCGCACCCTGCTGGGCATGGCCATGCGAGCCATCTCCTACCACCGCCCCATCGTGCCCCTCATGGGGGTGTCGGTTGACCGGGTCATCTCCCTCACCTTCGCCATCGGCTCGGCCATTGCCGCGGCCGGCGGCCTGATGTTCGCCCTGGCCTACCCGGTGCTGGACCCCTATATGGGCATCCGCATCGGCTGGTGGGCCTTCATCGCCGCGGTGGTGGGCGGCATCGGCAATATCCGGGGCGCCATGCTGGGAGGCTTTATCCTGGGCGCGGTGGAAGTCTTCACCCCGCTGCTGCTGCCGTCTTCCACCTACCGGGACTTTGTGGCCTTCTCGCTGCTACTCCTCCTCCTGGTCTTCAAACCCACCGGCCTCCTGGGCCGCCCGGTGTTTGAAAGGGTGTAAAAGCAGTAGCCAGTAGCCAGTTAGCATTTAGTTTTTTTTTGAGCATTGGCGTTAATGCCAACCACTTTAAGTGATTTATCAAAGAACATTAAACAGGAATTGGGCAGGCTATGCCCGCCGAATTTAGGCGGCCACAGGCCGCCCTATATAAGTTAGGAGAGGAGGTTTCAAACAGACTGATACTGTCAACTGACTACTGGCTACTGACTACTGTTAATAATGGCAACTTCTGATAAAAGAAAAAAATTCCTGATTTACTCCGGAGCGGCCCTGTTGCTGGCGGTGGCCCGGGTCTTGCCGGACAGCGGCCTGCTCAACCCCTACGTGGTGCAGATTATGATGTACGTGGGGATCAATATGATCCTCACTCTAAGCCTCAATCTGGTTAACGGTTACATGGGGGAATTTTCCGTGGGCCATGCCGGCTTCATGGGCATTGGCGCCTACGTAGCCTCCATCCTGACGGTGGCGGTGCTGCCCCGCTCCTGGTCGCCCTGGCTCTTCCCGGGGGTGCTGGTGACCGGGGGCCTGGCCGCGGCCGCGGCCGGGCTCATCGTGGCCTATCCCTCCTTTCGCACCCGGGGGGATTACCTGGCCATCGTCACCCTGGCCTTCAATATGATCGTCAAGAGTGTACTGGAGAACATCGACGCCGTGGGCGGCCCCCGAGGCTACCTGGGCATGCCTCGCCTCACCAGCCTCTTCTGGGTGACGGCCTGGGTCCTGATCACCCTGATGGCGCTGCGCAACCTGGTGTACTCCAATTTCGGCCGGGGCATCACGGCCATCCGCGAGGACGAGATGGCTGCCAACCTCACTTCGGTGAACACCCGCCGCCTGAAACTTTACGCCTTCCTGATTTCGGCATTTTTCACCGGACTGGCCGGGGGCCTATACGCCCACCTGCTGCAGTTCATCGACCCCCGGAGCTTCTCCATTCTCAAGTCCACCGACATGCTGGTGATGGTCTATCTGGGCGGGGTGGGCAGCCTCACCGGCTCGCTCCTGGGCGCCACCATCTTCACGGTGCTCATGGAACTGCTGCGCTTCCTGGGGATCTGGCGCTGGGTGGTGGGGCCGCTGCTCCTGGTGCTGTTAATGATCTTTAGGCCCCAGGGCCTCATGGGCTTCAAAGAGGCCCGCTGGCTCAAGCCGGCGCCAATATTTGCCGGAGAGGGAGAGAGCGTGGTGGACGATAAGGAGTGAATAAGATGCCGGGTGGACACTGCCCGCCAAATCCCCGGCAAAGAACGCCGGCGGCGACAGTTCTCCATTTTTTGTCCCGGTTCCCAATTGGGCTCGAAAACGAAGGAGAATTATATATTGAATCCCGCAATTATCTTTTGTAGGGGCGGGGTTTCCCCGCCCAGGGCAAACCCACAGGCCAGAGGCCTGTGCCACTGAGACGCCACCCCTGCAGCCGTGATGGAATCGGGAGTCAAGTATCTAATTCCCAAACGAAGTTATCGCCACACTCAACCTGGCCATGATATTAAAGCGGGGCGCGGGGCCGACGCTGCCGCGGAAATGAAACCCATGACCCCATTACTGGAAGTCACCGGCTTGTCTCACCACTTCGGGGGCCTTGCGGCCATCGCCGATTTTTCCCTAACGGTGCTGCCTGGGGAGCTGGTGGGCCTCATCGGCCCCAACGGCGCCGGCAAGACCACGATCTTTAATCTGATCACCGGGGTCTTTCGCATCGAAGCGGGACAGATTCGCTTTCAGGACCAGGACATCAGCGCCTGGAGCTCTCCCCGCATCACCGCGGCCGGCATTGCCCGGACCTTCCAGAACATCCGCCTTTTCAAGGGGTTGAGCGTTCTGGACAACGTCCGCCTGGGGGCCTTTGCCCAGCACCACTATGGCCTTATGGGGGCCCTGGGCCGCAGCCGCGCCTTTAGGGACGAAGAGCGGCGCCTGAGCCGGAGGGCCTGGGAGTTGCTGGAACGCTTTCAGTTGAGCCGCTACGCCGAGACCCCGGCCTGGAACCTGCCTTATGGGGAGCAGCGCCGCTGCGAGATGGCCCGGGCCCTGATCAGCAACCCCCGGCTGCTGCTTCTGGATGAGCCCGCCGCGGGCATGAACCATGCCGAAGCCGAGGAGCTGATCCGCATCATCCGCGAGTTGCAAGACGAGTTCCGCTTGACCATCATCCTGATCGAGCACCAGATGCGGGTGGTCCTGAACCTCTGCCAGCGGGTGACGGTCCTCGATTTCGGCAGCACCATCGCCGCCGGCCCGCCCCAGGAGATCCAGCATCACCCCGCGGTCCTGGAGGCCTACCTGGGCCGGGACAGCTCCCTTGCCGAAGAGGAGGCGATTGTCTGATGACCCCGCCTCCCATCCTCGCGGTTGAAGACCTGTGGGTCTCCTATGACCGCATCAACGCGGTGCGGGGGGTCTCTTTTTCCGTGGGGGCCGGCGAGATCGTCACGCTGATCGGAGCCAACGGCGCCGGTAAATCCACCATCTTGCAGGCGATTTCGGGACTCTTGCCGGTGGCCCGGGGACGGGTTTCCTTCCTGGAGGAGAATCTGCTCCGCTTGCCGGCGCACCTCCGGGTTAAGCAAGGGGTGGCTCATGTACCTGAGGGCCGAGGCATCTTCGGCAACCTGACGGTTCTGGAAAATCTGCGCCTGGCGGCCTACCTGCGCCGGGACGGCCAAATCCAGGGGGACATGGAGGAGGTCTTCCACCTCTTTCCCCGCCTGGGGGAACGGCGCCACCAGTGGGGCAACACCCTGTCCGGCGGAGAACAGCAGATGCTGGCGGTGGGAAGGGCCTTGATGAGCAGGGCCAGGCTCTTGCTGTTGGATGAGCCCTCCATGGGCCTGGCCCCCTTCCTGGTGCGGGATATCTTCCGGGTGATCCGGCGGATCAACCGCCAGGGGACCGCCATCCTGCTGGTGGAGCAAAACGCCAATCTGGCCCTGGAGGTGGCCCACCGGGGCTATATCCTGGAGACCGGAGAGATCATTCTATCCGGCCCGGCCAGCGAACTGCGCCATCACCCCCAGGTGCGGGAGGCCTACCTGGGGGCGTAGAGGCGGCCCGCGGGGGGGCGCCCCATGGTTAAGGGTTTATCCAAATTAAGAACTTTATGACGACTAACCCTCGCCGAAAAATTATTCGCCTGCAAGGATTCGATTATGCCCGGGAAGGTGCATATTTCATTACTATTTGCACCCATAATCGCCTATGCCTGCTGGGCGAGGTAACAGACCAGGAAATGCGGCTGAATGCTTTAGGAAGGGCAATCGAATCAGAATGGCTCCAAACCGCAAAATTGCGCTCCTATGTTACGTTGGATTACTATGTGATCATGCCCAATCATTTCCACGCCGTATTTTTCTTGCAGAACCATGAAAGGGCGACCCGCCGGGTCGCCCCTACCAAGGAAAATTCGCCAAGCGGTCCTGCACCTTGGTCGGTGGGAGCCATCGTTGCCCAGTTTAAATCACAGGTTACCAGACGGATCAAGTCATCCGGGAGACTCCCCAATGGCCGCCTTTGGCAACGCAGTTATTATGAACACGTGGTCCGAGATGAAAATGATTTGAACCGTATTCGACAATACATTGAGGACAACGCGGCCATCTGGGTCGAAGATGAATATTATTCCCCGTAGGGGCGACCCGGCGGGTCGCCCCCGGCTCCTCAATCTTCTGCGATCTTGACGATGTGGTGGACCCGGAGAAACAACCCGGGTTTCAGGGGGGAGAGCTCACCGTAGATCAGAATGTGGTCCAGCCGCTTGATCTTATACTGCTTTTCCTGCTCCGGGCTCAGGGCCGCCAGGTCGTAGTAGCCCTCCATTTTATCCGAGGCGTAGGTGGCAAACCATTTCAGCCGGTACCAACTCACCGGGTAGCGGAACAGGGTCAGGTAATTCCTCAGCACGGCCGGATCATAGGTGAGATATTGCCAAAAATAGGCCCGGACGCAAACCAGGTCGCCAGCCTTGAGCCCGGCCCGGTCGGGGTGCAGCAGATCCTGATAGTCGATGGCGCGATAGGCCTGGGCGTCGAAGTTCGGGGGCAGCGGCCGCAGTTCGCCGCAGGCGCTCGCCGCCAGAAAGACGGCCAGGGCCAGCCAGATCCCTAAATAACGCATCCTTCGACCGGCGTCCCCGGCTGCTCCGGGACGGGCGGCCGCCGCTTTCCTCATCAATACGCGCTCCCGTTTCGAAAAATTGGCGCCGCCCCTTTCCTCCAGCCGGCGCCGCCCCGGCGGGATGCTCAATGGAACCCGCCGCTGGGGTAATGCTTAATAATTGTCCTGAGATTTCCAACCACGGTTTTTGATCCCCCCTTTGAAAAAGGGGGGCAGGGGGGATTTGAAGTAACCTCCTGAACTCCCCCTAAATCCCCCTTTTCCAAAGGGGAACTTTAAGACCCTTGGAACTGAGATTTTCTTGATTTAATGCCATTCTCTTTACAAAGCACCACGTTAGTATTGTGCCCCACGGAACCGATGCCTAAATGCTTTGCCTTTTCCCCTCCCCCTTGAGGGGGCGACAGGTGGGGGTGGTAAATTGTCTTTCTTTTACCGTATGTTGCCACCCTCCCCCCAACCCCCTCCCCTCTCAGGGAGGGGGGGGTATCTCAAGCCGACAGAAACACATGGGCCAGCACCCGGGCGTCCCCCAGGAGGTTACTCAGCAAGCAGAATTCGTTGGGCTGGTGGGCGGTGTCGCTCACCGTCATCCAGACCGCGGCCGGCAGCCCCTGCTGGCGGAAAAAGGCGGCCACCGTGCCGCCGCCGATGCCCTGGGGGGTAGCCTTACGGCCATAGACTTCCCGGATAGCCTTTTGCAAGGCCAGGACCACCGGCGCCGTAGGCTCGGTGGGGGGAGCGCTGGGCAGCTCCTGCACCGGCTCCACTTCCAGGGTTACGCCGAACTTTGCCGCCACCTCGGCGCCGAGGGCCCGGACCCGGCCCACCACCCGGGCCAGGTCAATCTCCGGCAGCACCCGGCAGTCCAGGTAAAAGACGTCCCGTCCCGGGATGGTGTTGATATTGTCGACATTGGCTTCCTTGCGGGTAGGCTCGAAGGTGCTCTCCGGCGGCTGGAAGAGCTCGTTTTTTATGGGAAATTCTTGCGACAACCCTTCCAGGGCCACGATCAGGTGGGCACAAGCCCTGAGGGTGTTGCGCCCCAACTCGGGGCGGGAGGCATGAGCCTGCTGGCCCAAAAGGGTCAGCTTCAACCACAGGATCGATTTCTCCGCTACTTCGATGAGGGTGCCGTCCGCACTGCCGGCGTCGGGCACGATGATCAGGTCCTCCCGGGAGAAGAGGTGGGGCTTCTCACGCAATAAAAACTCCAGGCCCAGGTGGCTGCCGGTCTCTTCGTCGGCCACCAGGGCCAGGGCCACGGTGCGCTCCGGCGTCAGCCCCAGGTCCAGGAAGGCCTTGGCCGCCATCAGGGAGATGACGATGCCCTGGTGATTATCCTCGGTGCCCCGGCCATAGAGGCGGTCTCCCTCCACCTTCAGGGTAAAGGGGTCGGAGTGCCAGAGGGAAAGGTCCCCCGGCGGCACCACGTCCAGGTGGCTGAGGACCCAGACCTTCTCCGGCCGCCGCCCCGGCAGCCAGGCCACCAGGTTAGGGCGCTGGCCTTCGGCCAGGCGGGCATCCGGGGCCGGGAAGGAGTCAACCTTGAGGCCCCAGCTTTCCAACAGTTCTTTCAGGAAGGCGGCTTTAGCTCCTTCGCCGGGGCCGCCGTTTTCCGGTCCCACCGCATTGCGGCGCACCAGTTGCCGCTGCAGCTCCACGGTTTCATGGCCATAGCTGGCGAGAAGCTCAGAAAGGCGCTGGAAGTCATCATCCCGGCTCATCAAAGGCTCCCTAAATCTTCGACCCAAGGCGAAAAAAGGCCAAAAATAAAATTAACGAACAGTCCCCCGAGCTTTTCCTTCGTCCTGCCATCATATATAATTCTGTTCTTTAAGGGCAAGTGGTGTTTTGCCGATGGCCGCCTGATTTACCCGGGCGGGGAAACCGGCTGCGTAGGGGCGACCCAATCACAGGCTGGAAGCCTGTGCCACTATGCGCCGGCGCGGAGCAACCCCGAGCCTTAAGAAACTTTCGCAGCCCACCAAGCCAAGGAGGTCAGAGAGGCCCATGAAGATCAAGCGCATCGCCCACTTAGGAATCGCGGTAAAGGACCTGGACCCCCCCAAGAAGCTCTACCAGGAGAACCTGGGGCTGAAACTCAAGGGGGAAGAGGTGGTGGAGAGCCAGAATGTCCGGGTGAGCTTCCTCCAGGTGGGGGAGTCAAGCCTGGAGCTGCTGCTGCCCACCGCGGCCGACAGCCCGGTGGCCAAGTTTCTGGAGAACAAGGGGGAAGGCTTTCACCACCTGGCCCTGGAGGTGGATGATATCGAGGCGGCGGTGGCGGAACTGAAGGCGGCCGGGGTGCGGCTCATCGATGAAACCCCCCGGGAAGGGGCCCACGGCTCCCGGGTGGCCTTCATCCACCCCAAGGCCACCTTCGGCCTGTTGGTGGAGCTGTGCCAATTCAGCCATTGAAGCCTGCCGCCGCCCCTCGAGGCTAATCCCCACCTCTCCCCCTTGGGGGGGGTATGAATGTTCTTGTAGGGGCGCACCCATGTGTGCGCCCCTTACGAAAAAGGGGGCAGTAGGTGGGGGCGGGGTTTAAACCCGCCCCTACAGGGCGGACACATGGGTCCGCCCCTACGAAAAACCAGGCAAAGCCACCCCTGACCCGGTGTCGTCCCCTCGCAGGGAAGAGGTCCCAACCCCATGGCCATCACCAATGCGGCCCTGGCCTCCCAGGTGCAGGTCAACATCCCCTTTTCCTACCTGCTGCGGGGCTATTTGGAGCGTTTCCTGGAATTGGGCCTCAATCCCGAGATCGGCCTGGATGCATTCAGTTTAAGCCGCTATCCTCCCCGGGTCTTCCGCAAGGCGGCCCGGGCCTTTCAGGCCGCTGGCAGGCGAATCACGCTGCACGCCCCCTTCCAGGACCTGCTGCCGGGATCGCTGGATGACGCCATCCTGGCCGCCTCCCGGCGGCGCCTGCGCCTGGCGTTTTCCTATCTGCCGGTTTTCCGGCCGTTTTCGGTGGTCTGCCACCTGGGTTTTGATTCCCGGCTCTATGGCGACGACCTCGAGGAATATCTGGCCCGGTCTGCGGCCACCTGGAAGGAGCTGTCCTCCCGAGCCGCGGCCCAGGGGGACGTGCGAGTCATGCTGGAAAATGTCTACGAGACCGATCCGGAACTGCTGCTTAAGATTATTCGCCGGGTGGCTGCCCCCAATCTCCAGGTTTGCCTGGATGCGGGCCATCTGTTCGCCTTCGGGGGCGGCGACCTGGCCCGCTGGCTCGACACCCTGGCTCCGGTTATCGGGCAGTTGCATCTCCACGACAACCGCGGCGACGCCGATTCCCACCTGGCCCTGGGAGCCGGGACCATTCCCTGGCAACAAATTCTGCGTTTCCTGGCGGATCGCGGGCAGCGGCCCCTCATCACCCTGGAGCCTCACCAGGAAGGCAGCCTGCAACCCTCCCTGGAGGCCCTGGCGCAAATTTGGCCCTGGGAAGACTGATAAAGGCAGTTTTCGGTTTTCGGTTTTCGGTTTTCGGTGAGAGTCCGAGTTAAGGCCTTTAGCGGAGACAGCAAACAGATATCCTTTACAGCCTGACACCTTATCGTTACAATAGTGGCCAGGGAAAATCGCCGCTCCTGCGAGGGGCAAACCGCGGCGGCGATTCCCTTGACTGACGAGGGCTGGCTCACCCTATGAAGCGATTGTCCATCCTGGGCTCCACCGGGTCGATCGGCCGGAGCACCCTGGCGGTGGTGGCGGAATACCCCGATAACTTTGCGGTGGTAGGGCTGGCTGCCGGCAAGAACGTCGAACTGCTGGCGGAGCAGGTGGCGCGTTTCCACCCGGCGCTGGTTTCAGTGCAGGATGAGGAGGCGGCGGCCCGGCTCCGAGAGCTGGTGGCCCCGGGCCCGGAAATCCTGGCAGGGCGGGTCGGCGCTCTGGCGGTAGCCACCGCTTCGGTGGAGATGGTGGTGTCCGCCATGGTGGGGGTGGTGGGCCTGGAACCCACCCTGGCGGCGATTCGGGCCGGTCTGCCGGTGGCCCTGGCCAACAAGGAGACCTTGGTGGCCGCCGGTCCCTTGGTGATGAACCTGGCCCGGGAACGGGGCGTCCCCCTGATTCCGGTGGACAGCGAACACAGCGCCATCTTCCAAGCCCTCCAGGGGCAGCGCCGCGCCGATATCCGCCGCCTCTGGCTCACCGCCTCCGGGGGACCGTTTCGCTCCTGGGGGGCGGACCGACTGGAACGGGCCACCGCGGACCAGGCCCTGAAGCACCCCAACTGGAGCATGGGGCCCAAGATCACCATTGACTCCGCTACCCTGATGAACAAGGCACTGGAAGTGATCGAGGCCTCGGTATTGTTCGGACTGCCGGTGGACCAGATCGGGGTCTATGTCCACCCCCAGAGCATCGTCCATTCCCTGGTGGAGTTTGTGGACGGATCGGTTATCGCCCAGTTGGGAGTTCCGGACATGCGCCTGCCCATTGCCTATGCCCTGAATTATCCGCGCCGCCTGCCCCTGGATTCTCCCCCTCTGGATCTGTGCCAGGTTGCCCAGCTCACCTTTGAGACCCCTGACCAGACCCGGTTCCCGGGCCTGGCCCTGGGCTACGCCGCGGCCCGCACCGGCGGCACCATGCCCGCGGTGCTCAATGCGGCCAACGAAGTGGCGGTGGCCGCCTTCCTGGACGGCCGCCTCAGCTTCCCGGAGATCCCCCGGGTAGTGGCCCGGACCATGGCGGCCCATGAAGCCGGCGAGCTCACCGACCTGGGCCAGGTCCTGACGGTCAATGAATGGGCCAGGGATTTTGCCGCGGGCCTGATACCTCCCAAGGTTGGCGACTAAAGAGATGGGCTTCCTCTCAGCCGGCCAGGCCTGGCCAGAGCGAAGCGGCCCGGCAGCTCCGGGAAAAGGCCCCTTAGCCTCCCGGCCAACGAGTTCCAGGAAGGCTAATTCAAACAGTTTCGAGGAGAACCACCACCAAACATGTCCATCATAATCACTATCCTGGCGACCATTTTTGTGCTGGGGATTCTGATCTTCGTCCATGAATTAGGGCATTTCCTGGTAGCCAAGCTCTTTGGGGTTAGGGTGGAGGCCTTCTCCCTGGGCTTCCCCCCGCAACTGGTGCATAAAAAGATCGGGGACACCGACTACCGCCTGTCGGTGGTGCCCCTGGGGGGTTATGTCAAGATGCTGGGGGAAAACCCCGGCGAGGAGATCCCTCCGGAGCTGCAACCCTTCTCCTTCATGCACCAGCCCCTTTGGCACCGCTTCCTCATCGTCCTGGCCGGGCCGATCTCCAACCTGATCCTGGCCTTTCTGGTCTTCCTCCTGGTCTTTGCCGTAAACGGCATTCCCTACCTCACCACGGTAATCACGGAGGTGCAGCAAAATTCCCCGGCGGCGGCCGCGGGCCTGCAACCGGGCGATCAGGTGCTGGAGCTAAATGGCCGGCCGGTGAAGCGCTGGGAGGACCTTCCCCCCATAATTCGCCAGACAGGTGAGCACCCTCTCGATTTGACCCTGAAGCGGGGCCAGAAGATAATCACGGTGAAAGTCACCCCCCACAGAGAGGAAGTACCCAACATCTTCGGCGGCAAATCCTCCGCAGTGATCATCGGCATCCTTAACAATAAAAACCTGGCCCTTGACGACGTGGGGCTGGGGCGGGCCTTTGTCCGGGCCGGCGACACCACCTGGGGGGTCGCCTACCTCACCACCCTCAGCCTTTATAAAGTCGTGGCCGGCGAGGCACCCCTGAAGGGCCTGGGCGGGCCCATCCTCATCGCCCAGGTGGCGGGCCAGGAGGCGAAGGCGGGAGCGGCGCCGCTGTTGCAATTCCTGGCAACCCTGAGTGTCAACCTCTTCCTGCTCAATCTGCTGCCCATCCCCATCCTGGACGGCGGCCACCTGCTTTTCTGCGCCCTGGAGGCGGTGCGGCGCAAGCCGGTGGAGATCCAGCACCGGGAAATCGCCCAGGGGGTGGGCCTGATGCTGATCCTGGCCTTGATGATCCTGGTATTTTACCAGGATATCGCCCGGCTGGTGAATCCGCCCCACTGAGGTGGCATGCTGATCCTGGCCCTGGATACCGCCACCGACAACGGCAGCCTGGCCCTGGTGGAAGACGAGGAGTCCCTGGGGGAATCAACCCTTGCGGGAGCCAACGCCTATTTGGTCCGCCTGCTGCCCCGGCTGGCGGCCCTGTTTGCCGCCGCCGGGCGGGACCCCACCGAGCTGGGGGCCATCGGCGTCAGCGTGGGGCCTGGCAACTTCACCGGCTTGCGTATCGGCTGCGCCACGGCCAAGACCCTGGCCTGGTCCCTGGGCTGCCCCCTGGTGCCGGTGCCCACCCTGGACGTGCTGGCGGCCCAGGTTCCCTTTCAACCCCAGAGAATCGGGGTGGTCATGGACGCCAAGAGGAACGAGGTCTACTGGGGCCTGTACCGCTGCCCGGCGGACCAGCCCCTGGTCGAGACCGAGCCCGTCCGCCTGCCCCTGGCCGAACTCTACCGCCGTCTGACGCCGCCCCTGATCCTCACCGGTCCCTGGGTGAGTTCCCTGGGTGACTTGCCTGCGGGGGTGGCGCTGGCGGCCCCGGAAAGCCGCTATCCCCGGGCGGCCACCGTGGCCCGCCTGGCCCGGCGGGGCCTGGCGGCGGGCCTGGCCGCCTCGCCCCAACAACTGGCGCCCATCTACCTGCGGCCGGCCCTGTGATCTCCATGGGGCGGCTCCCTCTCATCCCCACCAGCCCTCCCAGGCCCAAAGATGGTTGACATCTGGGTAGACCCGTGATAAATACCAGTTTTAACCCATCAATATTGCAGGACTTTTATGCCCCTGGCGTTAGCCCCCGCAGCCGCTTGCGGCTCCGATGATCACTATATCTCTACCTGCCTGGCCCTGGCCCAAGAAAAGTTGAGCCAGTTCTCCTCCATTGCGGAAATCGCCGCCCAGGAACGTCTCTTGAACCGCTATCCCCGCCTGGAGCTCCTGGAGGGGCCCCGCCGGGTGCTGGTCCTGGAAGACGGCGACGGCGCCGCCCGGCTGTCCCGGGCTCAGGCTGCGGTCCTCCGGGGCGAGGTGCTCTTCGAGCACGCCGCCGCCGGGGAAGGCTCCCGCCTGACGCTGGGCCCCAAATATTTCCTCAATATCGCCCGGGAGCTAAACGTCCCGCAACTGGCCCATCTCCTCAGCCAGGAGAGCGGCCAGCCGATAACTCCGGAGGCCGTGGCGAGCAGCCTCGAGTGCCCCCCCCAGGAGCTGCTGCCCCTGTCCCTGGGCACCCGCCACATGCTACAACTGGCCTTCGATCTGGAAAAGGTGGCCCGCGGGCTGGGGGAAGACCCCAGGGAGGTCTTGGGCCGCCAGCACCTGCTTCTGATCGTTTCCGAGGAAATGCTGGCCCATCTGGAGAAAGAGTTCTACCAATGGAAATTCTTCGGATTTCGGCCTTCCCAGGTTTTTTTCATGGTGCAAAACAGCTACCATGGATTGAACCTTAAGGAAGGAAGGTTTTTTTACGACCGGCTAAGTCCCAGGCGTCTCCATAACCACGGCCAGATGGTGATGCAGCAAACCCTGGACCGGCAGCTCTTTTCCCTGGCGGGGGACCATCCCCGGGAACGGGTCTATCACCCCCGGGAGGCGGTTGACCAGTGGCTGCAGAGGTTCTCGGACAAAATCTCCTATAATATCGAGGATCTGGACTATCTGACCGGTTCCCTCGATTTCGCCGGCCTGGGGCTGGCCCTGGAATTGGGGCAACAGGGGTACCGGATGGTCATGGAAGTGGTGGCCAACAACCCCCAAAAGCCCCAAAAGGGCGGCCTGCTGGCCTGGGACCCCGGTCTCTCCCGGGATGTGATGGTGGAAAGTTTCCAGTTGGGGGAGAGGTCGCCGGGAGACATCCATTACCTGAACCGGAATTTCAATCATTACCCCCAGCCCGTGGTGAGCTGGCGGCAGGTGGGAGAGACGGGCCTGCCCATGCCCATCGCGGTCAAGGACGGCTTCCTCCATTTCCAGCCGGTGCAGGGGGACATCAATTTTCTGGTGAAGACCACCTATTTCCGCCGCCGGGAGCTGCGCCCCATCCGCAGTTTAAAGAGCCCCGCCTCTCTGCCGCTGGCGGTCAACCGCATGCATGCCCAAGACCGCCAGCCGGGATTCCGGGAATTCCTGCGGCGCGGTTTCCTGAGGAGCCTATGACCCAGCCTCGGAAGATGTATATCAATGTGGCGGACCCGGAGGAATTCCGGGTAGTCATCGTGGCCGAAGGGCAGTTGGATGAGTTTGCCCTGGAAACCTCGGCCCGGGAGCAGACCAAGGCCAACATTTACAAGGCAGTGGTGGTCAACATCGAGCCCAGCCTCCAGGCCGCCTTCGTCAACTACGGCGGTGAGCGCCATGGATTTTTACCGATCTCCGAGGTGCATCCCGACTACTACCAGGAAAAGGTCCAGGGCCAAGGCCAGACCAAGATCCAGCGGGTCCTGCGCAAAGGCCAGGAGATCATCGTCCAGGTTTACAAGGAAGAGACCGCCAGCAAGGGGGCCTATCTAAGCACTTACATATCCATGCCGGGGCGCAACCTGGTGCTCCTGCCCAAACAGGCCCACCTGGGGATTTCCCGCAAGATCGAAAAGGAAGATGAGCGCCTGCGCCTCAAGGAGCTGGCGCAGGAAATCGGCCTGCCCCCGGAGATGGGTCTCATCATCCGCACTGCCGGGCAGCAGGCCAAGACCAAGGACCTGGCCAAGGACCTCCAATTTCTCCTGCGGCAATGGGAAAACCTGAACCGCACCGCAGCCGAACAAAAGGCTCCCTGCCTGCTCTACCGGGACCTGGACCTGATCACCCGCTCCGTCCGGGATTATCTTACCCCGGATATCAACTCCATTCTGGTGGACGACCCGGAAGCCTTCCAGCAATTGCGCGGCTGGCTGCTGATGGCGGCGCCCCGCCAGCTTCAGGCCCTGAAGCTCTACAAGGACCCGCTGCCCATCTTCAGCCGCTACCAACTGGAGGAGCAACTGGACAGCATCTACGCCGAGCTGGTCCCCTTGAAATCCGGGGGCAGCATCGTCATCAACCCCACCGAGGCCCTGGTGTCCATCGACGTCAACTCCGGCCGCAGCACCAGTCAGAAAGACCTGGAAGAGACGGCCCTGAAATCGAACCTGGAGGCCGCCCAGGAAGTGGCGCGGCAGCTTCGCCTGCGGGACCTGGGGGGCCTGGTGGTCATCGATTTCATCGACATGCGGGACAAGAAACACCAGAAGGAGGTGGAGGCGGCCCTGAAGCAGAGCCTGAAACGGGACAAGGCCCGGGTGTCAGTGGGCCACCTGTCCAAGTTCGGCCTGCTGGAGCTCTCCCGGCAGCGCCTGCGCCCCACCGCCGAGGCCAGCGCCTATAACCCCTGCCCCGTCTGCCAGGGGCGAGGCCGCCTTAAGACGGTGCCCACCCTCGGTCTCAGCCTGCTGCGGCAGATCAGCGTCCAGGTGGCGCAAAATCCCATCCAGGAAGTCCGGGCCCTGGTGCCCCTGGAGGTGGGTAATTTCCTCCTCAATCAGAAACGCCGGGAAATTCTGGCCCTGGAAGAGCAATATCACCTCCGCATCATGCTCACTTCTTCGGCCGGCCTGTCCCTGGAGGAGGTCCAACTCGAATTCATTAAACGGGAGGCCGCGGAGCCCAAAGGCGAGGCCGCGGAGCCCAAAGCGGAGGCCGCGGAGCCTAAAGGCGAGGCCGCGGAGCCCAAAGCGGAGCCTCGCAAGTCGAGGCGGAGCCGTAGGCGGGGGCCCAGACGGGGGTCCAGACGCGGCCCCAAGGAAGGGCCCCAGGAGACCCAGGCCCAGGAGACCTCTACCCAGGAGGCCTCTACCCAGGAGCCGCCAGCCGCGCCGGCGTCCCCGGCCCCGACCCCGGAGCCGGAGTAAAGAACCATAAAACCCGGAGACCCCGGAGTGCTCCTGGTGGATCGGTCCCGGGGCGCCCGGCGGGAGTGCTAGCAAGGAGCAACGCGTATGCGCAGCAACCTGATGAAGTTGGGCCTCGAAAAATATCCCCACCGCTCCCTCTTCAAGGCCATGGGGCTCACCGACCGGGAGATCGACCAACCCCTGATCGGGGTGGCCAATTCCTTTAACGAATTCATCCCCGGCCACCTGCACCTGAACCAGATCACCCAGGCGGTGAAGGCGGGGGTGCGCCTGGCGGGCGGCACTCCCCTGGAGTTTGGGGTCATCGGCGTCTGCGACGGCCTGGCCATGCACCACCAGGGGATGAAATATTCCCTGCCTTCCAGGGAACTCATCGCCGATTCCGTGGAGGTGATGGCCACCGCCCACCCGGTGGATGGCCTGGTCCTGGTGGCCAACTGCGACAAGATCATCCCGGGCATGCTCATGGCAGCCCTGCGTCTCAATATCCCGGCGATCCTGATCTCCGGCGGCCCCATGCTGGCCGGACGTTACCAGGGGAAGGAAGTGGACCTGATCACGGTGTTTGAGGGGGTGGGGGCCGTCAAGGCCGGGAAGATCTGCGAAGACGAATTGAAGGACCTGGCGGAGTGCGCCTGCCCCGGCTGCGGCTCCTGCGCCGGCATGTTCACCGCCAACTCGATGAATTGCCTCAGCGAAGCGGTGGGGCTGGCCCTGCCGGGCAACGGCACCATCCCCGCGGTGCACGCGGCCCGCTTTCGCCTGGCCAAGGAGGCCGGCTTCAGGATCATGGATATGGTGAACCGCCAGGTCCTGCCCCGGGAGATTGCCACCCTGGAGGCCTTTAAAAACGCCATCGCAGTGGACATGGCCCTGGGGTGCTCCACCAACACCGTGCTGCACGTTCCCGCCATCGCCTGGGAGGCCGGCATTGACCTGTCCCTGGACCTGTTTAACGACCTTTCCGACCGCACCCCGCACCTCTGCTCCATGAGCCCTGCCGGGCCGCATCACCTGGAGGACCTGGACCGGGCCGGCGGCATCCCCGCGGTCATGAAGGTTCTCATGTCGGCGGGGCTGGTGCAGGGCTCGCCCCTCACCGCCAGCGGCCGGAGCGTGGCAGAAAACCTGGCCGCCGTCCAGGTATTGGACCAGGAGGTCATCCGCCCCATGGCCAACGCCTACCATCCCCATGGGGGCATCGCCATCCTCCGGGGCAACCTGGCTCCCGACGGCGCCGTGGTGAAACAATCGGCGGTGGAGGCCGGGATGCTGGTGCATGAAGGCCCCGCCCGGGTCTTCGATGCCGAAGAGGAGGCCACCCGGTCCATCCTGGACGGCCAGATCAAGCCCGGCGACATCGTGGTGATTCGCTACGAAGGCCCGAGGGGCGGCCCCGGCATGCGGGAGATGCTCACCCCCACCTCGGCTATCTCCGGTATGGGCCTCGATAAAGACATAGCCCTGCTCACCGACGGCCGTTTCAGCGGCGGCACCCGGGGGGCGGCCATCGGCCACATCTCGCCGGAGGCCGCGGACGGCGGACCCATCGCCCTGGTTCAGGAGGGCGACCGCATCAGGATCGATATCCCGGGCAAGGCCCTGACCTTGTTGGTGGAGGAAGAGGAGATTAAGAAGCGCCAGGCTGGATGGCGGGCGCCTGCGCCCAAGATTCAGCACGGCTACCTCGCCCGCTACGGCCGCATGGTGTCCTCGGGCAGCCAGGGTGCGGTGTGCAAGTGAGGGGGAGGCGAATTGCCTTCCCTGGGCGACTCCTAAGACGGGATATTCAGGCAAACACCTTCAGGTTTTCATCCGGATACTAATGAGAATTTAGCCAACTGCGCCACTTTTCGACCTTCCCGGCGGGAAGCGAAGGGGAAGGGTCCCATAACTGGCAGGCCAGCGCGGTATCGGTCAAACGTACGGTTAATAAAAAATCTAATAAAAAAAATGACTTGACCCGGTTATCGACCAAACCCCAACCCCTTATTAATACTGTTAACTATTCTTAAATAATTTTGGGAGAACCTAAGACATGCAGGTGAAGATCAATCGGGAAACCTTGTTGAAGGGAGTGGGACGGACCCTGGGAGTGGTGGATCGCCGGGGCACCATGCCTATTTTGAGCAATTTTCTCATGCAAACCGAGACCAACCAGGTGCGCATCGCGGCCACCGATTTGGAGGTGAGTTTCCGCGGCTTCTACCCGGCCGAGATTCTGGAGCCCGGGGCGGTCACCATCCAGGCCCACTACTTCTTCAACCTCATCAAGGAACTTCCGGGCGATACCCTGGATCTGAGGGCCACGGATAAAGGGGGGATGAAGATTTTGGCCGGGGATTCCCGGTACCAACTGAACGGCCTGCCCGCGGACCAGTTTCCCCCGGTGCCGGAGATCGCCGAGCAGAACCTGGTGGAGGTGGAGAGCCACATGGTGAAGGAGATGATCGAAAAGACCATCTTCTCGGTTTCCCTCGACGATCTGCAATATCATCTCTCCAGCATCTTCTGGGAGCGTCTGGAGGTGGACAACGGCTTCCTGCTGCGCCTCATCTCCACCGACGGCCACCGCCTCACCCTGATCGAGCGCCCCTTGCCCGGCAGCGAGAACCTGTCCATCGAGAAGGGCATTCTAATCCCCCGGAAAGGCATGGCCGAGGTGATCCGGTTCCTGGCGGAAGAGGAAAAGGTCTCCCTGGGGCTGAGCACCCAGAGCCTGGCCCTGCGGGCCGATGACCATTACCTCTTTATCCGGCTGCTGACGGACAAGAAATTCCCGGAATACCGCCGCATCATCCCGGAAACCTTCTCTTACCGCTTCGCCATCAACCGCCGGGAGTTCGCCGAGGCCATCAAGCGCATCTCGCTCCTGTCCAGCGAGCGCTTCAAGGGCGTCATCCTGAATCTCACCAGCGAGCGGGTGGAGGTCTCCTTCACCAACCCGGAGGTGGGGGAAGGCCAGGAAACGGTGCCCGTGTTCATGGAGGCCGGTGACCCGGCCGGCTTGCCCCTGGAGGTGGGCTTCAACGCCCGCTATTTCACGGAACCCCTCAACGCCATGGAGAGCGAAATGGTGATCCTGGAGCTCAACGACAAGGACCGTCCCTGCCGCCTGGTGGACCAGGGCGATCCCCACTATTTCAGCATCATCATGCCCATGAGCTTGTAGGGCGCGGCTGGCCTGGTGGGGCGGGCGTCCCTGCCCGCCATTCGGGAATTGGGATGGAAAAGGACAAAATCTTCAGGCGTTACGCGGACAGGGTCGGATACCGGGACGCCGAGAGGGAGGCGTTCCAGGAGGGTGACCCGCGGCTCAGGCACATTGACCGGCTGGCCCGGGTGGCGGCCCGCTATTCCCTCGCCGCCGAGGTGGTGAAGGCGCGCCACTGCAACTCCGGCTACCGGGTGGGCGACCGGTTCATCCTGGACGTGGACGGCAATTTTCTCACCAGGCTGTGCCCCCCGCGGCTGTGCGTCTACCTGGTCTCCCAACTGGCGGTGCCGGTGGCCCTGATCAACGAACGCCTGGGCGAGGGGTTGGACCCCAACCCGTTTCATTTCATGCATCAGGTACGCTGCCTGGATGTGGGGGTCGAATGCGGCGGCTATGGCGAGGTGCTGCTGGAAATTAAAGTCGTGCCCCGGATTAAAGGTAGTCAAGCCGTTATTCCCGATTGATAAAAGAGGCGTTTCCTGATATAAATTTGACCATGGGGACGCGTCACACCGAGCGGCACCGGTTCCGGAAGGGCGTCCAAGAGCCTCCCTGTCAAAGCACTCTCCCCCCCAACCGTGAATGAACCGTTTAGCGGGACCAGCAAGATTCCCGGGGAGTGAAGGGTGTGCCAACGAGAGCGCAGGGACGGTATTTTTAGCAACCTATTACATTGTTCCTAAATTAGCTTGAAATGATATCAGGACCGGAAGGCTGGATTTGGGATGGTTAAGTCCCCCTTTGAAAAAGGGGGATTTAAGGAGATTTCAAGAGATTATATTAAATCCCCCCTACCCCCCTTTTCCAAGGGGGGGGGTTAAAAATTAGTCATTTTCATAAGCAATTGCGGAACAGACCACTAGGTTCAGGATGACAGCAAAATCAGCGCTTACGGGATGACTTGCCCAGCGCCGGCCATAGGGGCGGGTTTTAAACCCGCCCCTACAGAAGAAAATCAGCGCTTAAGGAAGACTTGCCAAGGGCCTCAAAGGGCCCATTTTGAGAAGGAGCATAAAATTGGCGGACCAACAACCCCCAGCCCCCGACACCGTGGCGAATGAGTACGGCGCCGAACAGATCCAGGTCCTCAAGGGCCTGTCGCCGGTGCGGGAGCGCCCGGCCATGTACATCGGCAATACCGGCCTGGATGGACTGCACCACCTGGTCTATGAGGTGGTGGACAACTCCGTCGATGAGGCCATGGCTGGCCATTGCAATGAAATCAAGGTAAAAATCCATTCGGATCAGAGCGTCACGGTGGAAGACAACGGCCGGGGCATTCCCGTAGAGCCGCACCCCACCGAGAAGCTGCCCGCGGTGGAGGTGGTCATGACCCGGCTCCATGCCGGGGGCAAATTCGACTCCGGGGCCTACAAGGTCTCCGGCGGCCTCCACGGCGTCGGGGTCTCGGTGGTCAACGCCCTGTCGGAATATCTGGAGGTGGAGATTAGGCGGGACGGCCAGGTTTACCACCAGCGCTACGAACGGGGCCAGACCGCCACCGAGCTGGCCAATACCGGCAAGACCAAGCGCCGGGGCACCACGGTCACCTTCAAAGCGGACCCGGAGATCTTCCCGGAAACCGTCTTCAGTTATGACATCCTGGCCCAGCGCCTGCGGGAGCTTTCCTTCCTCAACGGCGGGGTGCGCATCTTCCTGGAAGACGAACTCTCCGGACGGAAAAACGAGTTTCACTATGAAGGGGGGATCGTCTCCTTCGTCGAATACCTGAACCGCAACAAGACCCCCATCCATGAGGATCCCATCTATCTCACGGGCGGCAAAAATGGCATTCAGTTGGAGATTGCCTTCCAATACAACGACACTTACAACGAGCAGCTCTTCACCTTCGCCAACAACATCAACACCCGGGAGGGCGGCGCCCACCTGAGCGGGTTCAAGGCCGGGCTCACCCGGGCCATCAACCAATACATGGCGATCAGCGACCTGCCCAAGAACCTGAAGAACAGCCACCTCACCGGAGAGGATGTCCGGGAGGGCCTGGTGGCGGTGATCAGTGTCAAGCTGCCGCATCCCCAGTTTGAGGGGCAGACCAAGACCAAGCTGGGCAACAGCGAAGTCAAGGGCCTGGTGGAAAATCTGTTGTATGAGCACCTGCTCAGCAATCTGGGTGAGAACCCGCGGGTGGCCAGGGCTATACTGGCCAAACTGCTGGATGCGGCCCGGGCCCGGGAAGCGGCCCGGAAGGCCCGGGATTTGGTGCGGAAAAAGGGAGCCCTGGGGGATATGACCCTGCCGGGCAAGCTGGCCGACTGCCAGGAGCGGGACCCCGCCCGCCGGGAACTCTACCTGGTGGAGGGCGACTCCGCCGGCGGCTCCGCCAAGCAGGCCCGGGACCGGCGCTTTCAGGCCATCCTGCCCCTCAAGGGTAAGATCATCAACGTGGAAAAGGCCCGGCCCGAGAAGATGTTTGAGAACTCCGAGATCCGCACCCTGATCTCCTCCCTGGGTTCGGACCTCTCTCAGGAAGAACTCGACCTGCTGACCCTGCGTTACCACAAGGTTATCATCATGACCGACGCCGACGTGGACGGGGCCCACATCCGCACCCTGCTCCTCACCTTCTTCTATCGCCAGATGGCGTCCCTGGTCGAGGGCGGCTACCTGTACATCGCCCAACCGCCCCTGTACCGCCTCACCCGGGGTTCGGAGAAGACCTACCTGAAGGATGACGGCGAATTCAAAAAGCACCTGCTGAAGCGGGGCATGGACAAAAAGCGCCTCCGCCTGGGCGCCGGCCGCACCCTGGAAGGCGACCCCCTGGGCCAGGCGCTGGAAAAGGTCATCGCTTATCAGGAATATCTGCAACGCTTCGAAAAGAGGGGTCTGGACCGCAGGGTTTTGGAGTTGCTGCTGGAAAAGGGCATCGTCTCCAAGGAGAGCCTGCGCCAGGAAGAGCTGCTGCGGGACCTGGTGGCCGCCGCAGAGAGCGCCCAGGTGGGCGGCGCCCGCCTGGAGCCCGACGAGGAGCACCACGCCTGGGCCCTGGTCATTACTTCCGGGTCCCGGGATGGGGGCGAGATGCGCCTGGACTGGGACCTATTGGGCGGCAGCGATTTTCAGGCCCTGGTCCGCCACAGCCAGGGGCTCCAGGACTTTCACCGCCCGCCCCACGTGCTGGAAGGCAAAGATCGCACCTGGGAATTCCCGTCCCTGGAGGAGATGGTCACCTTTATTCTGGAGGAAGGGCAGAAGGGCATCAATATCCAGCGCTTCAAGGGATTGGGGGAAATGAACCCGGATCAGCTCTGGGAAACCACCATGGACCCGGAAACCCGCACCCTCCTTAAGGTCAACGTCGAAGACGCGGTGGCCGCGGATGAAATCTTCACCATCCTCATGGGGGACAAGGTGGAGCCCCGCCGCGAATTTATTCAGAACAACGTCCTTGAACTGAATGAATTGGATATTTAACTTCAACCATGGAGAGCCGTGCGGACGAGAGGCACAACCCCTGGCGACTCGAGCTAATCCACTTCTGAGGAGGGAAGATCATGCAGCGCAAAGCCAGCTTCAAGACTTACGTCACCCGGCGGGAGGCCCTTTATGTGGGTGATACCCCGGACCATTGCCTGATGCTCACCGAGCTGGAGGGAGAGCCCATCGATTACACCCCCGGGGTGGCCGGAGCCTTCGTCTCGCGGCGCAGCGTCGGATTCCACGACCGCGTCAAAGGCGACGGCCTCATGAGTGGCTATGCCGTGACCATTTATGAGAACGGCGCGGTCTATTCCCGTTTTCAGGGGGAGAAAACAGGGCCGCTGACCAAGGGCAAATGGGAGGCTTACAAGGGTATCGGCAAGTTAAGCAACGTGAAGGGGAAAGGCACCTTTACGGTGACCCCAGGGAAGAAACCCGGCGAGTTTATTCTGGCGATGGAAGGCGACTACACCCTGTAAGGTCCGGCCAAGCCCTTGCCAGTCCCTCATCCTAGATGCCCAAGGTCTCTTTCCCTTCCCTGCCGGGAGGGGAAAGGGCCTGGAGTTGAAGATACCTTGACGAGCCAGGATTTTTGCACCAGGTGCGGCGCAGGGTTGCAGGGGGAGGAGCCCCGACGCTATTTCGACCAAGTCCTCTGTGAGGACTGCTATGTGGAGGCCCTCAGTCCGCTCCGCACCTGCGATCCCTGGGCGGTGCACTGCGCCCGGACCCTCAAGGACCTGCGCGGCGGCCTTACCCTCACCGCCCGGCAGCAGCAGCTCTATGAGCTGGTCCAAGAAAAGGGAGAGGTCTCCTTTGTGGATGCGACCTCGGCCCTGGGGATCAGCGAAGACGAAGTGCGCCGGGAGTTTGCGGTGCTGCGGCACCTGGAATTGCTCCGGGCCTTAAAGAAAGACCAGGGCATCTTCCTAACCCGATTTTGAGCCCCGACCCCACTGATCTCGATTATGCGCTTCTCAAGAGGCTGGCGCGGGGGGACGCGGAGGCCCTGGAGGAGTTCGTCCGGCGCCACCAGCAGCGGGTCTACCAGATAGCCTACCGGCTTTTGCGGGACCACCTGGAATCGGAAGACGCAGTCCAGGAGGTCTTTCTCAAGGTCTACGAGAACGCCCACCGCTTTGAACCGAAGGCGAAGGTTTCCGCCTGGCTCCATCGCATCACCGCCAATCACTGCCTCAACCTGCTGCGCCGCCGGCGTCCTATGGGGTCCCTGGACCAGGAGGAGGGGACCGGGCCTCCGGACCCCGGGGCCAATCCCCTGGAGGTCCTGGAAGAGATGGACTTGCACCGCCGTCTGGAGGAGCTGCTGGGGGAGCTGCCGGAGAACCAGCGGCGGGCCCTGGTCCTGAAGCGCTTCGCCGGGCTCTCCTATCAGGAGATCGGCGAAGCCCTGGAACTGAGTCCCCAGGCGGTGGACGGCCTGCTGAAGCGGGCCCGCCAGTTCCTTAAAAAGGCCCTTAAGGACTATCTCGACTGAATGGATCCCTGCACCACCGCCGGCCCAGGGCGCAAGGGATAAGCAAGGCCCCAGTTAAGGCAGCAAACCGGAGAAATTTTTGTTATATTTTAGGAGAGGTGTCTTGCCGCCCCGGGCGGGGCGCCGGCCACCGCGGCGGCCGCGCCGGTTTTGGCGAATTTAAGTGTTATGTTAGTAACAGGGTTATTGAGGGCACCCTATATTTATCACACGGTGAAGCCCTTATTTATCAGCTACTCCGCGGGGGGAGAGAACTAGGCGGAGGTGGAATTAGTCTTTTTGCTGCTGCCTTCAATAATAAGGATAAAGTTTAGGGAGAGATCAGCAGATGCCCGCGAAGTGCCCCGAGGTTCAGGACCGCCTTTCCGCCTGGCTGGACGGCGAACTGGCCCCTGAAGTGGCGGCCGAAGTTGCCCGGCACATTGAAAGCTGCGCCCACTGCCGCCGGGAACTGGCCCAGTTGGAGGCCCTGGAGCAAGCCCTCGGGTCCTTGCCCGAGGCGGCGCCGCCCCCGGGGCTGCCGGCAAAGGTGAGGGCCCGGTTGCCGCGGCCGCGGCGCCGCGCCTGGCAGTCCCTGGCACTGGCCGCCTCCCTGGTCCTGGGAATCCTCCTGGGAAGCACGCTGGGCCGGGATTTTTATCCGCTCACCCAGGAAACCGGCGTCGAACCGGAAGTGGCCAGCCTGGACGCCTTTTATGACTATCCCCAGGGGTCCATGGGAATGGTTCTCGCCTCCTATCAGGAAGACGAAGTCAACGGCAGCGGCAAGTGAAACCCAACTGGCTTTTATATTTGGTAATTTTTTCTTTAGCCTTGAACTTCGGGACCATAGGCGCCTTTGCTTATCTCCGCTATGAGGACCAGGCAAGGCTGTACCCGGGAATGCCGCCCCCGCCCATGCGGGCCCTGTGGGGCGCTCTGAAGTTGGAAGACTCACAGCGGCAGGCCCTGCACGCCATGTTGCCGGAGCACCGGGGTAAGATCGCCGAAATCCGCAGCGCCTTGTTTCTGAAACGCCAGGAGATGTTCGATCTGTTAAAGGTCGAGGCTCCGGACATGTCCAAAGTGCGGGCCAAGATCGGGGAGATCAGCAGCCTCCAGGGCGAGCTGGAAGAGGAGCAGGTGCGGTTTTTGCTGGAGATCCGGAAGGAGTTGAAACCCGCCCAAAAAGTTGCCTTCCTGGATCTGATTCAGCACCGCCTGAACCAGGAGCTGGCCGGACCCCGCGGTCCCCGGGGCTGGGCGGGCCCCGGGCCGAACCCCAGGCTGGGACCCGGTGGGGGGCCTGGCGAACCACCTGACGCCGGGGGGCCGGGCGCTCCTGATTGAGGTTTTAGGGTGAGAAATAATTCGAGGAGGAAAATAATTTCATGAAGAAAATATGGCGCTTTACCAACGTCTGGGCGCTGGCCTTGGCTGGGTTGATGCTCCTGGCGGGGCCCGCATTGGCCCAAACCCAGGGCGGGGGCCCGGGGGGCAAACCGGCAGACCACGGCGGGTTGTGCACGGGTGGGCCGGGTGGGACTTGCGCGGTCAATCCTGCCGCCATCAAGGGCCAACAGAAGTGCCCCACGCCGCAACAACAGTGTTCCCAGGCGCCGCAGGGCGCCAAATGCAGCACTGAGCCCAAGACCCAGGCCAATCCTCCGGCGTCCAGCCGGTAAGGCAGGACTGGCCCCCTAATAAATGTCTCCAAATGCAGAGGGGCGGGTTATCAACCCGCCCCTCTCTTTTCCACCAATTGATTCACGTAGGGCGCGTCTCACGCGCCCACAATAAAGTTCATTATTTCCGGAGGACGTCAATGGTGCGTAGGACGCACCCTACGCTTGGTTTTTAGGGCAAGCCCCCCGCGTTTCATCGCAGCCATAAATGGTTCCTTATTTATCCTCTCTCTCCCGCCCGGGGGAGCGCGATCGGGTGCGGGAGAATTTATTAGCCCCCGCAACCGGAGCCGCAGGAGCCGGAGCCGCAAGAGTCGGATTCGCAAGAGCAGGCCGACTGCTGGGTCGGATGGTCGGTGACGCCCAGGATCTTGATCTTGAAAAGCAGGGTCTTGCCTGCCAGGCGGTGATTGAAGTCCATCACGAATTTATCGGGCTCGATGGCCAAAACCGTTCCGGTCACGGGGCCATGGGGGCTGGTGAACCGGAGTTCCTGACCCACCTCGATGGGGTGGTCCCCCAGCATATCCTTGGGAAATTCCCGCTTGAGGTCATCCCGCGGCTCGCCATAGGCCTTATCCGGGGCCAGGGTCACCTGGTTTTCAGCGTTCACTTCCATACCGACGACGGCATCGTTAAAGCCGGCAATGATCCCGCCGGCGCCCACCTGAAACTCCAGGGGCTGGCGGCCGACGCTGCTATCGAAAACGGTGCCGTCTTCCAGGCTACCGGTATAGTGCAACTGCACAAAATCGCCATTTTTTACATTAGCCATAAAATCTCCTTGGGCTCGGGCGGCTTTCAGGATTTGCCGCCTGCCGCAGTTATTGATCAATGATGGTCATGGGGAACCGAGCGGGCATACCTACCCTTAGCCCGCGGGACCGACGCGGGTGGCAGGGACAAAAAAGCCTCCCGGTTGCCGGCCCCAGGACCGGACGGGGTGGCGCTGGCGTGGAAACGGGGTTAGACCTTTTCGACGTTCTGGGCCTGGGGGCCTTTCTTCCCATCGACCACTTCGAACTCGACTTCCTGGCCTTCTTCGAGGCTCTTGAAGCCTTCACCCGAAATGTTGCTGTGGTGCACGAAGACATCGGGACCATCGGGCTGGGAAATAAAACCGTAACCTTTGGAATCACTGAACCACTTAACCTTGCCTCTTACTCTCATTACGACCTCCAAGAAATTCCAGGCAAAAAATAGGGGCTACGACCGGTAAAGGCCCCCTTCTGGAATAGCCCTACTGGTCCCGCATTGCCTGAATGATTAATTTTACAAAATTTCTGTACATTTTGTCAAACCTTAGGACCGGGAAGGGCCAGAAATTTTTCTGAGCCGGTTCATCCCAATTACTTTATGACCGGTGTCTATTTGGGGGACGACCTGGGCATCGAAAAGAAGTGGCGGTTTATGCCGGCGATCAGGAGCGGCAAGCCTGTGGCCACGACGGAGGAGAGCCTGGTCAAGATAGAGGTCAAATGACTTCAAAAGGAAGGGCAGCCCAGTAGTGTCCGGCAGAGATTTTGCACAAGGACTGGTGAATGAAAATTGAAAAATGTAGCCGCAAGCCTTAAGCCAGAGAAGACGGGGCAGCCGGAAGCGCCAAAACTCCCTCTCCCCTGTGAGGGGAGCGGGATGGGGAGAGGGATGGCTATGCCTGGGTATTCGTAGGGGCGGGTTTTAAACCCGCCCCTACAGGGCGCATACATGGGTGCGCCCCTACAAGGCCATTCATCCCGCCTCACCCTGCCCTCTCCCCCCAAGGGGGGAGAGGGCAGAAAGCGAGAGAACTCCATAAGTTAATCAAAGAAGATTTGGGAGACTAGATCACAACGGCAGATTAGCAAAAACCTTGCCGGACACTACTGAGGGCAGCCAGGTTTCCAGGGATAACCAGCAGAATTAAGTTGACAATAACCGGTTATCCGGTTATCTATAATTTATGAAAAAGGAAGCCCAACTCTTTAAATCCCTGGCTGACGAAACCCGGCTGCAGATCTTCTGGCTCCTGATGGCGAAAGAGGAACTCTGTGTCTGCGACATCATGGGTGTCCTGGGCATCACCCAATCCAAGGCCTCCCGGCACCTGCGCCATCTCTTTCATCTGGGCTGGGTCACGGATCGCCGGGAGGGGGTGTGGATGAATTATCGGCTGAGCGTCGCTCCCGGCAGCCCGGAGGACAAACAGCTAAAGTTGCTGGCGGAGATCTTGAGTTCCCGCCCGGAGGCCCAGGCGTTGCGGCAGCGGTTGGAGCAGTGGCTGGCGGCCAAAGTGCAGGTCCTGGAAAGCGCCGCCGCCTGTTCCTGCTCTTGAGCTTTTTAGCAGTTTTTTTACTTTTTTATCTTGACTTACCCGGATAACCGGTTATAAAGAAGCACCATGAGTACCGAGGCCCGCTCTTGAATATCGCTGGCGGATTTGACCCGGCTGAAAAATCCCGGGTTCTGGTTCCTGTTAAGGGGCTGCTGACTCCGGACTGGCTGGGAGAAGGCTAAATTTTTTTGACCAGACAATACCCATGAAAACGGTTATCCGCTTATCCAAGAACTAGGAGCGCTCATGGCCGCCACTATCGGCAAACGCCTCGGTTTTGTGGATCGCTTCCTGACCCTCTGGATTTTTCTGACCATGGGCATTGGGGTTTTCCTCGGTTATCTGCTGCCCGGCTTCACCAAAGCTTTGACGTATTTCCAGGTGGGCACCACCAATATTCCCATCGCCATCGGCTTGATTCTGATGATGTACCCGCCGTTGGCCAAGGTGCGCTACGAGGAACTGCCCCGGGTCTTCAAAAATATTCGGGTCCTGGCCCTGTCGTTGATCCAGAACTGGCTGATCGGCCCCATCCTCATGTTCCTGCTGGCCGTCATCTTCCTCCGGGGCTACCCGCACTACATGGTGGGCCTGATCATCATTGGCCTGGCCCGCTGCATCGCCATGGTCCTCGTCTGGAACGACCTGGCCCAGGGCGATGCCGAATACTGCGCCGGGCTGGTGGCCTTCAACTCCATCTTCCAGATGCTGTTCTTTTCCGTGTACGCCTATCTTTTTGTGACGGTGCTGCCCGCCTGGCTGGGAATCGCCTCGGGCCTGGAAGTCCGGGTCACCATTCTCCAGGTGGCGGAAAGCGTGATGATCTACCTGGGCCTCCCCTTCTTCGCCGGCATGTTTACCCGGTTCTTCCTGGTCAGGCGCCAAGGGCTTAAATGGTATGAAGAAAAATTCATGCCTAAAATCAGCCCCATCACCCTCATCGCCCTCTTGTTCACCATTGTGGTGATGTTTTCCCTCAAGGGCGAATACATTGTGGAACTCCCCCTGGACGTGGTGCGCATCGCCATTCCCCTGGTCATCTATTTCCTGGTGATGTTTTTTATCACCTTCTATATGTCGGCCAAGGCCGGGGCCGGATATCCCATTGCCGCCACTCTGTCCTTTACCGCGGCCAGCAACAACTTTGAGCTGGCCATCGCGGTGGCGGTGGCGGTCTTCGGCCTCCGCTCGGGGGAGGCCTTCGCCGCGGTCATCGGCCCCCTGGTGGAAGTCCCCGTGCTCATCAGCCTGGTGAACGTGGCCTTGCGCTTCCGGGAAAGATATTTTACCCCCCTGGCGGGCGAGCCAGGGGCACTGGAGGAAAAAGGGTAGGTCTGCGCAGGGTCAGTAAATTTGACCTCAACAGCTTAACAGGGGGTACACATGAGATCGCGGCGTTTCCATGGTGTTATTGGGCTTGTCTGTCTGGCAATTGGATTTCTGGTCCTCTGGCACGCCTTGCCCATCCAAGCGCAAGGTTCGGCTGCGGCCCAAGGCAAGCCGGCGTTTTACGATTTCGGCGCCAAGTACTGCGTCCCCTGCAAGGAGATGCAAAAGGTCGTGGCGGAGTTGAAGCCTCAGTACGGCGACCAAGTGGAATTCCGCCTGATCTATTCGGATGAGGAAATGCCTTTGTTCAAGCAATACAAGATCGTGGCCATCCCCACGCAGGTGTTCCTGAATGCCGATGGCAAAGAAGTCGATCGCCATCTTGGGGCCTTGTCAAAGGAAGAGGTCCTCAAGAAACTGAAGGAATTGAAGTTTATCCGCTAACTAAGGGGATCGTTGATGGCATGGAGTGAAATTCTGGAGCAGGTCATGCAGACCCGTCCAATCCTGGCGTACGGCGCCAGCTATCTGGGAGGGGTGCTAGCCACCGCCAGCCCGTGCATCCTGGCCAGCATCCCCCTGGTCATAGGCTTCGTCGGTGGTTACGCCGAGGGGAGTAAGAAGAAGGCCTTTTTCTATTCCGTTACCTTTGTAGTGGGACTGGCCTTGGTGATGTCTATCTTAGGGGCCATGGCCGCCTTTATGGGTACATTGTTCGGCCAGGTGGGCACTTACTGGTATTTTGTGGTGGCGGTCATCCTCATGGTCATGGGTCTGCAGTTGACCGGCCTTATCAACTTGAAACTTGGCGGCCATGCTCAAAGATTTTTGCCGCAGCGTACCGGCCTGATCGGCGCCTTGATCTTGGGCATGTTGTTCGGCCTGGTGCTGGCACCCTGCGCTACCCCGGTGTTGGCGGTTATCCTGACCGTGGCCGCAGTCAAGGGCGAGGTGGCTTATGGCAGCTCTCTGCTATTCGCTTATGCTCTCGGTCAGGGCACCCTGGTCATTCTGGCGGGCACTTTTACCGGGGTGATCGAGGGCTTCCTGCAATCCAAAGGGGCCAGGTTCGGCACCCTGATGCAGCAGGCGGCCGGCGGCCTGATCTTTTTGGTCGGGGCCTATATTTTCTTCCAGGGGGTTCGCTCCTGGTAATTTCATCGTTTGATTAGGAAAATAGTTTTCCTTTAAAGGATGCTGTGCATGGATAACCGAAAACCACCAGAGCAGGGGGTTGCGATGGAAATTGGCGAAGAAGCAACCGGTCGGCCCTGGCATTTTATTCCCAAGATAAAAGCGGGATTTGCTGATTTGTCGGCCAGACAAATCTTCAAGCTGATCTTCTTGGCTCTGGCGCTCATTGCCTGGTATCCGCTTTACAGCCGGCTGGACCCTTGCTCCCGTTGGGTGGCTTACGATGTCTTGCGCATCGCCCCCGGCACCCACCTGGGTGAATCTGTGTCCTTTTTCTTCCTGGATATCCCCAAGGTCTTTATGCTGCTCCTCCTGATCGTCTGGGCCATCGGCGTGATACGCTCGTTTTTCACTCCCGAGCGCACCCGGGCCATCCTGGCGGGCAAACGAGAGTTCCTCGGACACGGGCTGGCGGGGGCGCTGGGGGTGGTGACGCCGTTTTGTTCTTGTTCGGCGGTGCCCCTGTTTATCGGTTTTATGGAAGCAGGCATTCCCCTTGGCGTCACCTTCTCCTTTCTCATAACGGCTCCCATGGTGAATGAGATCGCCCTGGCGCTGCTGTTAGCCATGTTCGGCTGGCGCATCGCCCTGCTCTACATGACCACCGGACTGGTCATTGCCATCTCCACCGGGGTAATCATCGGTCGCCTCAATATGGAACACGAGGTGGAAGACTGGGTCTATGAAATTCGCATGGGGCAGGCTCCGACTCATCTGCAAAATTTAACCTGGATGGGCCGGATCGATTACGGTTTTCATCAGGTAAGAGAAATTGTGGGCCGGGTCTGGCCCTATATCATTTTGGGGATCGGGGCCGGGGCGGCGATTCACGGCTATATTCCTGCCGGCATGATGGCAAAGTATATGGGGAAGACCTGGTGGTCAGTGCCGGCGGTGGTCCTGTTCGGGGTCCCGTGGTATTCCAACGCGGCCGGTGTTATTCCCATCGTTGAGGCTCTGATGGGGAAAGGGGCGGCCCTGGGCACGACGCTGGCTTTCATGATGTCGGTCATCGCCATTTCCTTCCCGGAAATGGTCATACTTCGGAAGGTGTTGAAGCCCAAGCTCATCGCGGTCTTCATCTGTGTGGTGGCTGTGGGGATTACCATCGTCGGCTATCTCTTCAATGCCATTTTGTGACGGGCATTCATAGGACAAAGACATGAATAATCAGAAACTGAAAGATGCTGTCAAGGACCGTTACGGCAAGATTGCCCGGGGAGAAGTCAAGTCCTGCTGCCCCGCCTGCGGGCCCACCACCACCGACCACTGCCTGGCCGTGGGCTATAGCGCCGAGGATCTGGCCCTGGTGCCGGAGATGGCCATTCTGGGAGTGGGGTGCGGCAACCCCGCGGCGCTGGCGGACCTCAAGGAGGGAGAGGCCGTCCTGGACCTGGGCTCCGGCGCCGGCATCGACGTCTTTCTGGCGGCCAAAAAGGTGGGGGAGCGCGGCCGGGTCATCGGCGTGGACCTGACCGGGGAGATGGTGGCCCGGGGGCGGCGGCTGGCCCGGGAGCACGGCTTCGGCAACGTGGAGTTCCGCCAGGGCGATATCGAGCATCTGCCCGTGGATCCGGCAAGCGTCGATGTCGTCATCAGCAATTGTGTGATAAACTTAACCCTAGACAAACTGGCGAGTTTCAAAGAGGTTCATCGGGTCTTGAAGCCAGGCGGGCGCATCCTGATTGCCGACCTGGTGACTGTCGGTGAACTGCCGCCGGAAGTGCGAGCCAGCGCCGCGGCCTGGGCCGACTGCCTGGCCGGGGCCATGGGAAAAGAGCTTTATCTGGAAACCATCCGGCGCGCCGGTTTTACGGAGGTGACTATGGTTTCCGAGTCATCCTATGAGGCTCCGGGGATGGACGGGCGTTTGTCCGGGAAGATCATCAGCGTGAAGGTAGGCGCCATTAAGGGCTAATAACGGCCTGGAGAGTTACTTGGTCTTCTTAACTCTTTCATCACGGAAAAGTCTGCCGTTTAGGCGGCTAGAACCAAATACGCTGAGGTTGAATTAAACCATGAAGAAATTGCAGATCTTGGGACCCGGTTGTCCCAAATGCGTGGAATTGGCCAGGCGTACGGAAGAGGCGGCCAAGGCTCTAGGCGGGGACTATGAGGTGGAAAAGGTGAGCGAACTGAGCAAGATCATGGCCTTCGGCATCTTCACTACCCCGGCCCTGGTGGTGGATGGGGAAGTGAAAGTGGTGGGCCAGGTCCCCAGCGTGGAGGAAATTAAAAAGCTGATCGACTGATGTTTCATAAATTCAGGTTGATCAAGGAAATATGACGATGGACGAAGGGGAACAGGCGAAACCGGTGGTTCTTTTCCTTTGCACCGGCAATACGGCTCGCAGCCAAATGGCCGAGGCTTTTCTGAAAAAGTATGCCGGAGAGCGCTTTGAAGTGCACAGCGCCGGGTATGAACCAAGGCCGATTAATCCTTATACCATTAGAGTAATGGAGGAAGCCGGTTTTGACCTCAGCGGGCAATATGCTAAGGGAGTGAGAGATTTCTTGGGCAAGAGGGATATCCGGTATTTGATCATCGTCTGCGGCCAGGCCGAAAAAACCTGTCCCAAGGTTTTCCCAGGCGTCTTGACGCGGTTGTTCTGGCCTTTTGAGGACCCGGCAGCCCATTCGGGGACCGAGGCGGAAAAGCTGGCAAAGTTCCGGGAGATCAGGGACCAGATCGACGGCCGCATCCAGGCATGGCTGGAGGAACTGGATTAAACTCCCCTCTCATGCTGCATTAACCAGCATAGAGGATGAAAAGAAATGTTTAAGGTGCTCTTTCTTTGCAGCGAGAACGCCTGCCGCAGCCAGATGGCCGAAGGTCTGGTCAACCATGATCTGGCCGGTGAGGCGCAGGCTTTTTCCGCCGGGGTGCGGCCCGGCCGGGTCAACCCCCGGGCTATCCAGGTCATGGCCGAGCTGGGCATCGATATCCGCCCCCAGCGGTCCAAGTCGGTGGCCGAGCTGGCCGGAGAGCCCTTCGACCTGGTAATCACGCTCTGCGATGAGGCCCGGCAAGAATGTCCCCTGTTTCCCGGGGAATCCGAGGTCAGGCACGTCGGCTTCCCGGACCCGGCCCGGGCCGCCGGCAGCGAAACGGAGATCATGGCGGTCTTCCGGCAGGTGCGGGACGAGTTGCGGGCGAAAATCATGCCGCTGCTGCGAGAGAAGGCCAAAGCGCGCCAGGCGCACTGAATCCGGGACGCCCAAAGCTGCCCGGTTTAATAGAGTTCGAGGATTACATGGCTGATCGGCAAGAAGAGGCGCCTGCGGGCGCCGGCCCAACCGGTCTCAAGCACGAGTATCCGGAACCTCCGCCAGGGCAGCCGCGCCCCCGGAAGATTTATCGATATCCGGTAATCGGCGGTCTATTGCGGTTTGGCTCCTGGTGGCTGGTCTTTTTCGGCATCTACGCCAGCTCTGCCGCCCCCTGTCCCTTTTGCGGGCAACCCGGCTGTCCGGTGGGGGTGGCGGCCGCCGGGATCATGGGCGGCTTCTTCGCAGCCATCTGGACTTACGGCAAAGCCTGGTCAGCTCGCCTTAAGGAGCTTTTCCGGCGTCTCAGCAGCAGGAGCGACCGCCATGTTACTGGACCGGATCGAAGACTTTGAAATTTTCCGCCCCAAGTGTGACTCCTCCAAAGAAGTTCTGCACGCCATCGCCACCTTCCAGGCGGACATTTCCCCATCCTTCCCTTATGTAAATGGCGAGTTGGGCGGCTGGGACTATGATCCCACGAACCAGGTGCTGCTGCTTAAGCTGGCGGACGGCAAGTGGATCACCCTGCACCCCCAAAAAATCGCCATTCGGGGGGCCAGGGACCCGGAGGAATGCCGCGCCCTCCTGGAATGGATCAAAGGGCAGATCAATGACCTTTACGACCACCGGGACCGCATCACCCCCCGCTACGTCAGCCAGGCCGGCCTCAAGATCATGGAGATCCTGAAGCTGCTGCCCCTGACCAATTGCAAAATCTGCGGCTATACCACTTGCATGGCCTATGCCGCGGCCCTGCGGGAAGGCGAGATTTCCCTGGAGGCCTGCCAGCCTCTGGGGGAAGAGAAATACCGGGAAAAGCTGGACAAGCTCCAGGTCTATCTCCAGAGTTACGGTTGGCGGGCCCTGGATGAATTTTGATCCTCCCCCCCACCCTCCCCCCCAACAAACCCCCGACCTGCACACCCAAGAAAAAGGAGGCCAACGCTGTTGGCCTATTAGAAGAGGATGTAGGATTTTCCTGTCCCGAATTGAGGGTTAGCGAATGCGAATACCAGGGAAATCCTGATTTACCTTTTTCCAGAGATGACCCATATTATCATCAAAGCCAAGAAGTGTAGGCATATTAAAATGCAAAGGGTTCGTGCCCAGTGGAGGATGTCATGGTTCGACTAAAGGTCGACCCCAACGTGGGCGGCGTGGGCTATGGCGGCAAGGAATATCCGATAGTCAATGGCTTTGTTACGGTGCCGGAGGAGGTCGCCCAGGATCTTCTGAGCTTCGGCTGGGGATTTACCCTAAGCGCCGCAAGTGGCCCGGCAGCGAAAAAGGTGCAGCCGGATAGGCAGCCGGCGCCGAAGGCTGCGCCGGAGCACAGGTCTTATGCCTCGCCACATTTGTAGATTGCAGGTTTGGCAAAGGCGGCGTCGCCCCTAGACCAGAAAAGCTTGAGCCAGGCCCAGTAGCGTTCCAGAAAGTTATTTAATTATTTTTTATGAGGCAAACAAGCCAGGGGATACTATACTCCTGGGCAAGACCATTAAGATTCCCACCCCCTAAAGAAAAAGGAGGCCAAAAATTTTGACCTCCAGCCCCGCAAAGTATTGGCGGAAGTGCATGGGAATCGAACCCACCTACCCCCTTATTCAGAAGGTACACCGGATTTGAAGTCCGGGGGCCCCACCAGTGAGCCTTGCACTTCCTCAGGAATCAGCATTCGCGTCGGTTACGCCTTCCAGGTCTTCCCGAGGGGGGCGCCCCTGGGAAGTCCCCAGGCCGACAATCCGATCCGGCCCGGCCATCTGAATATATCATAGCCCCAAATCAAAGCAAAATACCACATGGCTCTCGCCTGCGAGTTCCGGCTCCAGTTTTCAAAAATATTAATCCCTGGCTGCCACTTCCGCTCATTCCCCTGTAATAAGGCCACCACTTCCTCAGCGGAGACCAGGGCCCTGCAATTCTTCTAAGGCCCTTCCTTTTACCTGTCAAGCCGGTTTGCCTGGTTCTTCCGGGGGGGAGTCTGGCGGCTTTTTCCAAGCGCTGGCCGCCCTGCGGGCCAGAAGCGGCGAGGGCGGCCCCTGATAACAGAACTAAAACTTGACGGACCAGGAAATTTATTAATATTCTCAAGCGATGGATAAGGGGATTGGATAAAGACTTAGGGGGAAACCTTTGCAGAAAATAACCTGGCTGTTCCTGGCTATGATTCTGGCATTCTGGACCCTGGCGGCAGGCCCGGCCGCGGCCCAGGACGCCGGGGCCGCGGCTGGGGCGGACCAGCCGGCGGCGCCGCCCGCGGCAGAAAAGAAGGAAGAGACGCCCACCACCGCCGGCCCCATAATCACCGACACCTGCATTCCCATCGGGGAGCATCAGGCCAGCCTAGCGGTCCAGGGGGCCCTGAACTTTTACGCGGCCGATTTCACTCGCAACTGGCGAGCCGTGAGCGCCAGGGGGAATTTCTACACCCTCAATATGCCGGTTAAGTTTACCTACGGCCCCGCTAAAAACCTGGAGACCTACATCGTGGCGCCCTTCCTCGCTTATTGGGCCAACGATGTGGATCGGGGGGCCGAGGGCCCCAACGGCGAACGCTCCGCCGGTTACGCCGGGATTGGGGACATTACCACGGTGGCCAAATATTTGGTCCTGGAGGAAGGGGATATCCGGCCGGCGGTCAGCCTGGAAGGGGGGGTGGGCTGGCCCAGCGGCCACGCCTCGCATCTCAACCCGCGGTTCCTGGGGGTGGATGGCCTCGGCACCGGGTCTTTCAACTTCATCACCGGCTTCAACCTGTTCAAATGGGTAAAGCCCTTCCTGCTCTCTAGCAATATCTGGCTGAACAGCCCGGTTAACGTGTTCAAACTGGACGGCGGCGACTTCCCGCAAGACGTCCGCAACCGGGAAAATGTGACCATCAACCTGGCGGCGGAATATCCGGTCAACAAACAGTGGGTGCTGCTACTGGAGATGTTCAGCACCTGGGACTGGGAAAATTTCGGTACGGAATCCCTGGGATTCCAAACCCCCGCCACCGTTTTGGGCTTTCTGCCGGGGATAGAATATCTCCCCACCGAAAAATGGAACTTCTCCGCGGGCTGCGCCGTCGACGCCATCGGTAAATACGGCAATCGCTACATCACCCCGACCGTTGCGGTTACTTACAATTTTTAACGGGGCCTGCCTGTGAATTTTTCGTGGTTGCGGGGCTGTCCTCCAGCCCCTTTTTGCTTCGGTGAACGGATTAATTTGCTGAATAGATGAGGTTTTAAAGAGCCGCAAAACTATGCCAAGGTTGCTGTATTGCAACCTCAGCCTGCTTGCCCCCCCACCATTAGTGGCTGCTCTTGACATGGCTCCCCTGGCACCTACCTTATAAGCATTCTCTAATCCTATTCCTCCAAGGCCCCGCGATCCAGGGCCTGCCATTAAGGCAACGGCCCGCAGACCTGAAGAACCCAGGCTTTCAGGCCCCCGGTGTCAACAGGTCTCTTTCCTGACTTCCAGGAGGAGGAATTCGGGTCTCCCGACTTGCTGACAATAGCAGCCAATAACCTTGATCGGAGGCAAAGGTGAGAGGCCTTTTTTTCCGAAACACCGGCTCCCTGGACAATCTCAAGGTCGCAGAGCTTCTCATGCCGGCGCCGGGAACGGGCGAGGTTCTGGTGCAGGTCCTGGCCGCGGCCATCAACCCCAGCGATGCGAAGGGTGTCCTGGGGAAAATGGCGGAGACCAAAGCCCCTCGAGTTCCCGGGCGTGACTTTGCCGGCCGGGTGATCTCCGGGGACCCCTTCTGGGAAGGTAAGGCAGTCTTCGGAACCGGAGGGGATTTCGGCTTTGGCAGGGATGGTAGCCATGCCGAATTCGTGGCCGTCCCCGTGGAGGGGCTCGTGGAAATGCCCCCGGATCTTGGCTACGAGCAAGCCGCGGCGATGGCCCTGGGTTATTTAACCGCGTTCGCCGGCATCGTCCGGACGGGTGCGGTGCAGCCCGGAGAAACCGTCCTGGTCACCGGGACCACAGGCTCCGTGGGGTCGGCTGCGGCCAGGGTGGCGGCCTGGAAGGGAGCCCGGGTGCTGGGGACCGTGAGGTCGAGCCGAGACCTCGGAAAGCGAGACGATCTTTCCAAGGTGGAATGGATCGACCTGGAATCTCGTCCTTTGCCGGAAGCGGTTAAGGAATTGACGGCAGGCAAAGGAGCCGACCTCATTCTGGATGTGGTGGGGGGGCCGCTCTTTGAGCCGTGCCTTGAGTCTCTTGCCCAAAGGGGACGGCAGGTTGCCATCGCCTCGGCTGGGGACCCCAGGGTGGCTTTCAATCTCGTGGACTTCTACCACAAAGAAGCATGTCTCCTGGGCGTGGATACTTTGAAGTTATCCTCGGGTGAGGCGGCTGCAATCTTGAGGGCGCTGCTCCCGGGCTTCAAGGAGGGCATCTTTTCTCCCCCACCCGTGGAGACGGTTTCTCTCGATGACGCCGTGAGGGCCTACCAGACAGTCCTTGCGGGAACTGCCGGGAAAAAGTTCGTTATCCGCTTCGGCTAGCGGGGGTCCTTACCCTGCAAAGAGTCTTGAAAGGAGAAACGGCCATCGCTTTTTTTTCTGGTTGAGGAAGTGGCCATGGAAAATTAGGGATAAATAAACTACTTTAGCAAAGGAGAACACCATGTCGAACCATTTCACTGGCCTGAACCTTGGCCCTCCCGAAGGGGACACTCGACTCGACCTCACCGATCTCTATGTCTTCCAATTACCGACGGAGGCGTCGAGGACCGTGGTGATCCTTAACTGTAACTCGTTCGCCAAGAAGGCGGCGTTTCACCCCGACGCCGTGTACCGGATCAACATCGACAACAATGGTGACTGCGAGACCGAGGTCGCACTCAGCCTGGTATTCTCCGAGCCGCGAGATGGTCGGCAGCGTGCCACCGTCTACCTGGCCACCGGCTTAGAGGCCCGTAAGGCTGAGCCCGCCGGGGAGGCGATCTTCAAGGACGTCGAGGTGTCGTTCGGCCCCGAGCCGCACATCCACAAGTCGGGCCCCTACACCTGCTTCCTCGGACTGCGCAGCGACGCCTTCTTCATTGACTTCGCGGGCATCTTGAACATGTTCGACTACAAGGGTGGTAAGAACTTCACCGGTTTCGAGGGAACTCCGGACCCGAGCCGCTGGACCCGCAAAGACCTTTTTGCGAACTATAACGTGTTCAGCATGGCGTTTGAGCTACCGACTCGTCTTCTTGGCGCCAACCCCGCGGTGCGCATCTGGGGGCGGGTCAGCATCCGCCGCGCCGGCAAGCTCGTTCCCGTCGATCGCTCCGGCCACCCGACCTTCGCAAACTTCTTCTTCACCGACGAGCTCAAACTGGAATTCAACCGGAGCGAGCCAGCTCAAGACCGGGAGCGCTTCCTCGACCAAATGATCCACACACTAGAGCACGTTGGGGGCTATTCCAGCCCCGAGGCCAGGGCCTTGATCGATGCCGAGGGAGTCCTGCCCGACATGCTGAGCTTCGACCCCGCCAAGGCCGGCGGGTACCCGAACGGCCGCCTGCTCACCGACCACATCGTGGCGCACCGCCTTGCCATGCTCTCTAACGGCAAGATCCCGCCCGACGGGCTCAGACCGCACACCGATCTGCTCACGGGCTTCCCATTCCTCGGCACACCGCACCCGCACCCCGACCCGCCCCCTGCGTAAGGGGGATAGTGGTCCGTGCCTGATGTGCCCGGCTAGGCGGTGGTGCAATGCTTTTATGCCCTCTAACCAAAGATAAGGAGACCATCCCTTAGCTACGATCACGACCAAAGACGGCACGCAGATCTATTACAAGGACTGGGGCAGCGGCCAGCCCGTGGTTTTCAGCCATGGCTGGCCGCTCAGCGCCGATGCCTTTGAAGACCAGATGTTCTATCTGGCCTCCCGCGGCTACCGCGGCATCGGCCACGACCGCCGCGGCCATGGGCGCCCGAGCCAGCCCTGGCACGGCAACGACATGGACACCTACGCCGATGACCTGGCGGCGCTCATCGAAGCGCTCGACCTAAAAAAGGCGATCCCTGTCGGCCACTCCACGGGCGGCGGCGAAGTCGCCCGTTATAGCGGCCGCCACGGCAGCAAACGCGTGGCCAAAGCCGTGCTGATCGGCGCGGTGCCGCCCCTGATGCTAAAGACAGCTACCAATCCCGGCGGCTTGCCCATGGAGGTATTCGACCAGCTGCGCGCCAGTGTCGTGGCCGACCGCTCCCAGTGCTTCAAGGACCTCTCCCTCCCCTTTTACGGTTATAACAGGCCGGGCGCCAAGATCTCGGAGGGCGTGCGGGAGTCATTCTGGCTCCAGGGAATGATGGCCGGCTTTCCTGCCGCCTACTTCTGCATCAAGGCCTTCTCGGAAACGGAGCAAACGGAGGATCTCAAGAAGTTCGACGTGCCCACCCTAATCCTGCACGGCGATGACGATCAGATAGTGCCCATCGGCGCTTCAGCCCTGCTCTCGTCCAAGATCGTCAAGGGCGCCACCTTGAAAATCTATCCGGGCGCGCCGCACGGCATGTGCACGACCCTGAAGGACCAGGTCAACGCAGATCTGCTCACCTTCCTGAAAATGTAAGGCCGCAGGGGAAAGGTAAAGATTGGGCCGCTCAGCGTGGCGAGGAGGTATTTATGAATCCCGGCAGGGACAGCGGCATCATTGACATACCCGGCAAGCATTCGGTGGACGAAACGGTCGAGAAGCTCAAAGGGATTCTGCAAGCGAAGGGAGTTACCCTGTTCGCCCTGGTCGACCACAGCGGAGAAGCACAGAAAGTGGGACTTGAAATGCGTCCAACCAAACTGCTGATCTTCGGGAGCCCCAAGGCAGGCACTCCCGTGATGCTGGCGGCCCCCAGCAGCGCCATCGACCTTCCCCTGAAGATTTTGGTCTGGGAAGATGGCAAAAATAAGGTCTGGATTTCCTATAACAGCCAGGAGTATTTGCAGAAAAGACATGGATTGCCGCAGGAGTTGCTGGCAAACCTGGCAGTAGTGGAGACGTTGGCAGCCAAGGCCGCAGAATAGCCGGTATTTCGCCCTGTTAAGCTGACTCTACATCCAACTCCGACCGGAACCCCATAGCATTATCCTGGTGGTTGCGCTGCGGTCGGCCCCGGTGATGACCCAAAAGACGTTACCCGTTCATGCGGCAGCCTGTTGCTGATACAGGTACTTTTGGAAGCCGCTGAACATCTTGCCGATATCTTCGGCGCGACCGAGGTCGGAGACGGCATCGGCAATGGAGTTGTGATATTTCAGGCGGAGCAGCGGCTTCAGCTTTTCCTGGTCAAGCTCATCAACCCCGACGTTCACATAATGCGACAGCACGAAGTCGAGGAAGACCCGCTGCTTCGAATTGAAGCGGGTATCGATGATGACTTTGGCCCTGGTAGCCCGTTCCTCGCGGGTCTGCGGCGGCATGGCGTAGGCCACATAGGCCAACACGTCGAAGAGATCGCTCTTCTCGGCATCAATAATCTTCTGCATCTCCGCCAGTTGATCGTGGCCAAACCCTCTTTCGGCAAGTCCTTGCAAAAGCTTCTTGCGGGTGTCGGGGGCGCTCCAAAGGGCACGGAGTTCGGCCTCGTCCTTGAAGAACTCGGGCAGCTTGCCGAACAGCATTTCCATAAACTGCTGCGCGGACATGGGGGTGCCGTCCGGATGCCAGAAGGTGGTGCACATCATGTGCTGAATGGTCCGCTCCTTGCCGTCGGCCAGCCGCACTTCCGCCTTTTTCTTGCAGACGCACGGGCGCTGGCCGCATTTCGGGCAAGGTTCAGGGGGGCAGAGGCAGGGTGACTGACCGCACACCGAACAGGGCTTTGGCGGTGGCACCACGCAGACACAGGGACGCGCCCCGCATTTGGGGCAGGCTTCTGGATCAAGCGGTTCGCCGTCCCACTCGGGATCGCTGAAGTGATGGTGCGCCTTAACGAAGTCGTAAATAGTGAAATAATCCTTCCCGTCGTAGAGCCGCGTGCCCCGTCCGATGATCTGCTTGAACTCGATCATCGAATTGATCGGACGCATCAACACGATGTTGCGGATATTACGAGCGTCCACACCGGTTGAAAGCTTTTGCGAGGTGGTCAGGATCGTGGGGATGGTCTTTTCGTTGTCCTGAAAGGCGCGCAAGTGTTGGTCGCCCAGTGCGCCGTCGTTGGCGGTGACCCGCTGGCAATAGTTCGGCTCTTGGCTCGTCTTCATCTGGTTGATGAGGTCGCGCACGGCGAGCGCGTGGTCCTGGGTGGCGCAAAAGACCAGAGTCTTCTCGTTCTGGTTGATCTGCTCCAGGAACAGCTTCACCCGGTGCGCCTCGCGTTCCTTGATCTCGATGATCTTGTTGAAGTCGGTTTCCGTGTAGAGTTTCCCGGACTCAATCTCGCCTTCGACCAGCGTATCGTCGGGCGTATAGACATACTCGTCGAGTGTCGTGGAGATTTGTTTCACCTTGAACTGGGTCAGGAAGCCGTCGTTGATGCCTTCCTTGAGCGAGTAAGTGTAAACCGGCTCGCCGAAATAGGCGTAAGTGTCCACGTTGTCCCGGCGCTTCGGCGTGGCGGTGAGGCCGAGTTGCACGGCGGGGGCGAAGTAATCCATGATGCCGCGCCAGTTGCTCTCGTCGTTGGCGCCGCCACGATGACACTCGTCAATGACGATGAAGTCGAAGAAGTCCGGCGGATACTCGCCGAAATAGGGGGACGGCTTCCCGTCTTGGGGCGGCCCGCTCATGAAGGTCTGGAAGATCGTGAAGAACAGGCTGGCGTTCTTAGGCACCTTGCCCTTCTTGCGAATGTCCGCCGGTTCGATGCGCACCATCGCATCTTCGCGGAAGGCGGAAAAGGCGTTGTAGGCCTGGTCGGCGAGGATGTTGCGGTCGGCCAGGAACAGGATGCGAGGGCGGCGTGACGCCTCCCGGCTCAGGTTCCAGCGGCTGTAAAACAACTTCCAGGCAATCTGAAAGGCAATGAAGGTCTTGCCCGTGCCGGTGGCAAGCGTCAGCAGGATACGCTCTTGCCCAGCGGCAATGGCTTCCAGCACGCGCTCGATGGCGATGTCCTGGTAGTAGCGGGTCTGAAAATACCCGCCCCTATCTTCGAAGGGAACGGCGGCGAAACGGTCTCGCCAGGCGTTCTGCCCGGCAAAAGTCAGGTTCCAGAGTTCGCCGGGCGCGGGGAAGCGGGGCAGTTCCCCTTCGGTCCCCTCCTGCCTGTCGATGCCGTAAATACCCTGGCCGTTGCTGGCGTAAGTGAAGCGGATGGCGAGCTTGCCCGCGTAGTTCTTCGCCTGCGCCACGCCCTCGGTGAGCTCTTCATCCCAGGCCTTGGCCTCGACGACCGCCAGCTTGGTGTTGCGATAGATCAGCACATAATCGGCGGTCAGCGCCTTGCCGCGCTTTCCGTGGCCTTCGAGGCGGCCCAGCGTGATCGGGTATTCGCGCCGGATGCGGCTGCCTTCGGCCACGCCCCAACCAGCCGCCGCGAGGGCAGGATCAATATGCTCGGCTCTGGTTTCGGCTTCGTTCATGGCGTTTGTGGCTCACAGATGAAGCATTAATGTACTTGCGTCTCACATTTTACGATATTTGACACACAAATGCGTTTGTGTCTTATGGGTGAGATTCAAAACACCTCGGTTCCTTCCGCGATATTCAGCAGTTCCCAAAACGCGTATAGTCCTGGCCGTCTTCCTCTCCCTTCCTGCATCGTATGCAGCAGCCCCTCGTCACGCAGGAGAGTCAGAATACGGTTCGCGGTCGGTTTCGGGATATCCGAGTGCTGCGTGAATATTGGTGCGGTAAAAATGGGTGTTTGAAAAATAAAATCAACGGCCCGGATCGAATGCTGGGAGTGTGTCAGGTCAACTACCCGTGTCTTTACACGATCGTAGAGTGAGAGGATAGCTCGAGTCTTGCGCTCGTTTTCGGCCGCCTGTTCACGGATTCCCTGGAGGAAAAATGCACACCACTTCGTCCAATCGCCGTCGCGGGAAACCGCGCCTAGGCGGTCCTGGTACTCCTCCCGGTTCGTCTCCAAATAGCCGCTCATGTAAAAATCCGGGCTGGCAAGCAGCTTACTCTGGCAAAGAAAGAGCGGGATGAGCATTCTCCCCAAACGGCCGTTTCCATCTTTGAAAGGATGAAGTGCCTCGAATTCCCCATGCAGGATGGCGAGTTGAACAAGTTTATCCGGTTCCGAGGTGCTACCGAGATAGCTTTCCCATGCATCCATGCCATTCTGCAGATGTTCAGGCGCAATCGGCACGAAGCCGGCTGCTTCGATGGTACAACCTTTGGGGCCGATCCAATTTTGGTCTTTCCGGTAGTTTCCTGGAGATCTGTCCCGGCCGCGCACCCCTTGCATGAGAAGAGCATGCGCGGCTCTCAAAATCTGCTGGGAAAACGGGCGCTGTTCCATCTCCGCGATGCAGGCCCGCATGGCTTTGCGATAGTTGAGTACCTCTTCCGCGTCGTCGCGCTTGGGTTGGGTAATGGCGGCAGATTCCCCGCCGGCTTCGATCTCGAGGACTTCCCCGATGGTCACGTGCGTGCCTTCAATCTTGGAAGAAAGAACCGCTTCCTGTGTCGTCAGCGGGGAAAGAAGAATGTGGGCGTTGGGGATAGCGGATAGCAAGCCGTCGTAACGCGCCAGACCCGCGTTGGCGGGGCCGATCAGGGGGATCAGTTGCAGCCAGTCAAGTTCCTGGGGAGGGAATTGTCCAAGATGATAATAAACAGGCGCGGTTTTTATCATTGGCTTTTCCTTATAATTCTCCACTAAAGGCCTGGTGCAGCAGCGACTTTTTCAACGCGTCGAGGGCAGCGAGCTTTTGCTGATAGAGGGCAGCGAGGCGTTCGACTGCGCTTTCGAGTTCACCATTAACGTGAACGACTTTTACCTGCTCCTTCAACGAGGGATACGCAATCGGATAAGGTTCGAGCGTGTCCTTGTTCAGTCCACTCTGTCCGGCGGCTCTTTCCGAGTGAAAGATGACGTATTGCTGAATTGCTGAGTGCTTCAGGAAGTAGAACAGAAAGTCGCGAGATAGTTTCGATTCATCGGGAACAGCCTTCATCAAGGCTACATTGTATGCTCCTTCAAGTCCCCGTAGGATTTGAAAGATGGGCGGCCCATATCTGCCAATCATTATGTCGTCAGCCTTACAGAGCCTTCTCGCCTGAGAGCGCGGAATGAAGACGACGTGCTTATCGCTCTTGTAGTCCCGTATCTGAATGAGCCGAACATTGTCCGCTGCTTGAGTCTTTGAAAAAACGGACTTCGGCGGCTGTGAACCCCCAATGAAGGTGCATACGTCTCCAAGTGGCTTCTCCACCCACCCTGGACTACGCTGGGTAAATACCTCATGAAGGTGGCTTTTAAACAGGGCACGGGCATTTTGGAGGTTCTTTTCGGCGTTGGCTTTGGCGGTGGCGATGCCGCCAAACGCTTCGTCGAGGATGCCGACGATCCGCTGCTGTTCGGGGAGCGGCGCGAAAGAGATGGGCAAGGCTTCAATTTCTGATTTATTGATCGAGGCGAAGACTGCTCCTTCCTTGCCTGCGATCTCTGGTTGCAATAGCAGCAGTTGGTAAAACAGGAAATAGCAGTTCAGTTCAGGTTTGCTTCGTATTGCGCCTAATCCTCGTCCGATGCATATCTCATCGGTAGCGAAGTTCACTGGCCCGACGGGAGCACGCATCGACATTAGAATGTCTCCCTTTCGGGCAATCTTTGTAACTTGCATCGTCCAGGTCGTAGGGTCTCCGATGAACTTCTCCCCAAAGCCTTTTTTCCCTTGGTAGAAGGGCATTCCATTGCCTACAGAGTTATAGAATCTTCCATCAGGAGACTGGCCCGCAATGACTTCGCACAAATCGCCGATCTTTTTGCGTTGCCACCCACTCCTCATAGAAGGCCCCTGATATTCGCCAGCACCTCCGCGCTCTGAGCGTCTAGCGCTGCGATTTCGTCCATGATTTTCTGCGGGCTGCGGTGCGTGACTTCCTCGCCGCCGTTCGGGTTCTTCACGGAGAGGTCGAAAGTCGTCTTGTCGATGCTGGCCGCGTCCACGCTCCAGCTCTTGGGCGAGTCGGCGAAGGTCTTTTGCAGCTTCACGAACTCGGCCAGGTCGTCATCATTCAGCGGGTTAGTCTTGCCCAGGTTGCGGCCTGGGTCGAGTTGGTAGAACCAGATTTTGCGGGTCGGCGCGCCTTTCTCGAAAAAGAGCACCACGGTCTTGACGCCCGCGCCCTGGAAGGTGCCGCCGGGGCAATCGAGCACGGTGTACAGGTTGCAGCTTTCCAGCAAGAGCTGGCGCAGGCTCACGGAGGCGTTGTCGGTGTTGGAAAGGAAGGTGTTTTTGATGACCACGCCGCCGCGGCCGCCGGCCTTGAGCATCCTGATGAAGTGCTGGAGGAAGAGAAACGCCGTCTCGCCGGTGCGGATCGGGAAATTCTGCTGCACTTCCTTACGTTCCTTGCCGCCGAAGGGCGGATTGGCCAGCACCACGTCGAAACGGTCTTTTTCTTGAATGTCGGCGAGGTTTTCGGAAAGGGTATTGGTGTGGATGATGTTGGGCGCTTCGATGCCATGCAGGATCATGTTCATGATGGCGATGACGTAGGCGAGGGACTTCTTTTCCTTGCCGTAAAAGGTGCGGGTCTGGAGGGTATCGAAGTCTTTGGCGGCGAGAATCTTTCCTGACCACAGGTAATCGAACGCCTCGCACAAAAACCCCGCTGAGCCGCAAGCCCCAGCATAAATCTTTTGGCCGATCTTTGGTTTCACCACCTGCACCATGGCGCGGATGAGCGGGCGCGGGGTGTATTACTCGCCGCCGTTGCGCCCGGCGTTGCCCATGTTCTTGATCTTGGCTTCATAGAGGTGCGAGAGTTCGTGCTTCTCGGTCTGTGAACGGAAGTGCAGTTCGTCGATATGGTCGATGATCTCCCGCAGGTTGTAACCGCTGCTGATTTTATTTTTGATCTCGGCGAAGATTTGGCCGATCTTGTATTCGATGGTGTTCGGCCCGCTGGCCTTCTGTTCGAAACCCTGGAGGTAGGGAAAAAGTTTCTGGTTCACGAAGTCGCGCAGGTCGTCGCCGATCAGAGGCATGTTGTGATCGACCTTGCCGTCCTTCCCCTTGGGCGCGGCCCACTCTTCCCAGCGGTAGGGCTTGTCGAGGATGAAGGTATAGGATTTCCTCTCCAGCGCCGCCTCCGTCGCCTTGTCCTGCTCCAGCGCGTCCAGGTATTTCAGGAACAGCAGCCAGGAGGTCTGCTCGGTGTAATCGAGTTCGGTGGTGCAACCGGCTTCTTTCCAAAGGACGTCGTCGATGTTCTTGAAGGCTTGCTCAAACATGGGCCATCGGGCCTCCCCGGAAGCATTATGCCACGGGAAAGGGAAAATTGGTTAGCACTTTCTTGGGGAGCGTACGCCGGTTAATTTTATGGCCAGAAAATCTTTCTGTGCATTTGCGAAGGTGGGATGGTTGCCAATGGGACATTTGACCGGTAATGCCGCTCGATGATATAAAAGGAAGTAAATAATGTGCGGCAGCGTCTTTTTGCAAGTCCTTCGGAGTACGGCGGATAATAAAGAAAATTAAAGAATAATAATGCTTGAGGAAATTTTTTTCTGGATGCTAATTTTGGTGCCGGTGACGGTGGCGGCCCATTTTGGGCGCGCCCCTGCAGGCCCCATGTTTTTTCTGGCGGCGCTGGCCATTGTGCCGCTGGCGAAATTCATCGGGGAGGCGACGGAAGAGCTGTCGGTCCGCGTCGGTTCTGCTCTGGGAGGACTTCTTAACGCCACTTTTGGCAACGCCACCGAACTCATAATTGGCATTTTGGCGCTGAAGGCAGGACTCCTGGAAGTTGTGAAGGCATCGATCACGGGTTCCATAATCGGGAACCTGCTTTTGGTTTTGGGCTCTTCGATATTCCTGGGCGGTTGCAAATACCAAAAACAGAAATTCAATAAAACCGCGGCCAGGACCAGTTCTTCGACCTTGCTGCTGGCTACGATTGCGCTTGTTATTCCGGCGATTTTTTATCAAACGGCACCGAAGGCCGGACAGTCGGTAATCGAAAAACTGTCGGTATTTGTGGCGATTTTTATGCTGGTCGCCTACTTTGCCAGCCTCTGGTTCGCCCTTTATACGCATAAACATCTCTATACCGAAGAGGTTGGAAAATACGCAGAGGCGAAGTGGAGTGTCCGGAAATGCGTGGTGATTCTCCTCCTCGCCACCGTGGCAGTTGCCTGGATGAGTGCAATTCTGGTGGGGTCCATCGAGCCGGTGGTAAAAAGTTTCGGCTGGACGGAACTTTTTATCGGGGTGATCTTTGTGGCCATCATTGGCAATGTCGCCGAACACACCTCAGCGGTCACGATGGCCCTCAAAAACAAAATGGACCTGGCGCTGCAAATTTCCATAGGCTCGACCACCCAAATTGCCATGTTCGTGGCGCCCATCCTGATTCTGGCGAGCCTGTTTTGCCGCGAGCCGATGAGTCTGGTATTCAATATTTTTGAACTGGCGGCGATTATCCTTTCCGTGATGATTGTAGGGCTGATAACCGAGGACGGCGAAAGTAACTGGTTTGAAGGGTTGCAGCTTCTGATGGCCTATGCCATCATGGCAGTGGCCTTCTTTTTCCATCCGTAATATCTAAAAATTAAATCACTTCTTCTTCCGTAGAAGAAATTGCTCGACGATCTGAAAGTTGTGGCGTTTTCAGATCGTCGAGTCTCTCGAGCCTGCCGGGGCCGTTCCCTCTTACGGATTTATCGTGATCCCCCAATTCCGGTTTGGCCCCCCGCTCAATAGCTGAGCTGCAAAAGCACCTCTAAGCGCTGGTCGGTTCCCAAATTCGAGCCATTGGTGCCGGGGCTGACTACCGCGTTAGTGCTGCCGTCGATGCCGGTGCCACCCTGAATGGCGTAATCCCGGCCATACCAGGTTTTTTCATAGGCCACATAGACCATATTTTCTTTATAGAGATAGTAACCAAAGCCGGTGATCAGCTTGGTGTACTTGGCGTCATCGGCAATCACGTGGTTCTGGTCGGCATTGAACCAGTCCATCCGAGCCATGAAATGCAAAGGATACTTGTTATCCCCACCCCATGACCAGAGGGCGATGGGGATCTTCACGTCGCCGAAGGCCGAATAACCCAGGGTCCACAGGGAGTCGGCGCGATCGCCGATGGGGGCCGGCCCGGACGGCACGGTGGTCCAGTTGCCAGCCTGGTTGCCCTTGGTGGAAATAATTTGGGCGCTGACGCGGAACCAGGGATGCTGGTAGCTCAAGTGGCCCAGGTTGACAATCCAGTCCGGGAAGTATTGATAGAATGGCGCTCCAAAGTTGGCGGCGCTGGAGGAATTGCCTTTCCCGTAAAGGCCGAAGTAAGTGGCCTGAAATCCCGGCAAAATATCCGGCAGGGGCCGCACGCTGACGCGGTATTCCACCGGCTTGTTCGAGTTGTTCTCGACGGCATGGTAGCCGCTGCCGTTGTAAACGCCCACATGCCAACTGCCGTAGAGCCCGTCATAGTTCGTACCACCCAGAACTTCTTTGGCATTGGGGAATTCACCGCCGAAATAACCCCGGATGCTCGCTCCGATATCCGCGGAATTGAGTACGCCCTCACGTTCTATGGGGATGGTGCCCTCAACCCGGTAAGGATAGAAACTCTCTTCCCAATCATGCCAGGGGTTGTGGCCCAGGCCGAATTCGCCTTTAACCTGGGTAAAGATCCAGGCGTCGCCCGGCCTGATTTCGCCATAAAGGTACTTCTGCCGAATCTTCCAATCTCCGGCTTCGACATCCGGCTTGGCGGCGGAGCTGGAATATTCGGTGAGATCGGTGGTGGACCGGGCGGACAGCCAGGGGGTAATTTCCTTTTCGAAGGTCAGGTAACCCCGCTCGAGGTAAAATTTATTGACGCCGATGTGGCCGTCATTGTTACGCCCGACAACCTGACCGTGTAAAGTCGTTTTCGGTCCCATAAATTGGGGTACGTCCCCCACCGTATAACCGAGGTACCATAACGCCCCCACCGACCACCCCTTCAATACCGGATTCAAACCCGCGGGCCAGGAAGAGGCGGTCTTCTCGTCCACCTTCTTTTCTACTGCCGCCACTTTCTGATCGACCTCGGTGGTCACTTTTTGTTCGGAAGTCGCTACCTTGTTCTCGACCTGTTTCTCGGTCTTGTTCTCGGCCTTTTTCTGTTTTTCCTTCTCCAGATCCTTGGCCTCTTTTTGGACCTGATCTGCTTCCTCGGGGGTGAGGACCCCTTTGCGGATCAAAATTTCCAGAAGCGGGTCCCTATCTTGTGCCCAGGCGGGTGGCGCCACGAAAATGAGAGCCACCATCACGGCCCAGATCCAAACCCAGGTTTTACGCCTTAGTGCCCCCCGGTCTGCATTAGCGGCAACCTCGCCAATTTTCGCAGAACTCCTTTTAAAGAGGCCGGATACCATAACCTTTTCCCCCTTGCCGTAGAATTTTCTCTCCAGCAAGACGGATTATCCGACCCCCTTGTTCCAAAAGGGTGTTCGTCCTGCGAAATCGTGGTTTATTTAAGGTTAATTTATGGTTACTGCAGAAAGCGGTTTCCGGGGGCGCCAAGATCGCCAATCGCCATGGCAGCAAGAGGGGGGAAAATAGGGGACCGTGATTTCTTAAGGGGAAAGGGGAAAGGGGAAAGGGGAAAGGGGGAAAAGGAAGATCAAAAACATGTTACTCTCTTAACCTTTTACCCCTGCCGTCTCCTGAAATCCCCCTAAATCCCCCTTTTCCAAAGGGGGACTTTAATACCCTTGAAACTTTGGTTTTCATGGCCGCCCGCCCAAATGGCTGTCAGACGGAACAGATGGGCCCTTCCGGATATTTGAATTGGAGCCAGCCGCAAATTTTGAGAATCCAATGCCTGGTTTCTCCGATAAACTTCAATCCCTTCAAAGGAGAGCCGGTAAAACACCATTCCCGGCTGGCGGAGTCGTACAAGATCTTGTCGCGGAAGAGCCAAATCTCCCCAGGAGCATCCAGCGCCTCTGCCGCCTCGACCACATAATCCGTAGGATCCATGATATCCCCCTTGGGCCCCCCCCCTTTTAATCCTGAGCCTTTGCCAGGCATTGTCTCTCACCCGTGTTTCCTTTTTGCTTCAGGGGAATTAAATATTCATTTCAGGATTGGACCGTCACCAGCCTTTCTGGCAGGCCGCTAGCAGGGAGGCCTGGGCAACGTTGGTTAGGGCCGCACTGACTAGTAAATTTCATCCAAATTAGCCCCCCAGTGGCAGTAGTGTCCGGCAGAGATTTTGCACAAGGACTGGCGAATGAAAATTGAAAAATGTAGCCGCAAGCCTTAAGCCAGAGAAGACGGGGGCAGCCCGGAAGCGTCAAAACTCCCTCTCCCCTGTGAGGGGAGCGGGATGGGGAGCGGGATGGGGAGGGGGATGGCTAGGCATGGGTAGGCGTAGGGGCGGGTTTTAAACCCGCCCCTACAGGGCGCACACATGGGTGCGCCCCTACAAGACCATGCAGGCCCGCCTCACTGCCCGCTCCCTCATTGGGGGAGCGGGGAGAAAGCAAGAGAACTCCATAAGTTAATCAAAGAAGATTGGGGAGCCTGGATGGCAACGGCAGATTAGCAAAACCTTGACGGACACTGCTGCCCCACTGAAGGTTTGTAAAGCTTCCTCAGGTGCAGGCTTCAAAATGGCTTCAACCAAACCGGCCGGTAATATAATCTTGAGTTTTCTGGTGCGAGGGGTTGGTGAAGATTTTCTGGGTGGGACCGGATTCGTAGATCCTCCCTTGCCAGAAGAAGGCGGTATAATCGGAAACCCGGGCCGCCTGCTGCATATTATGAGTCACGATGACGATGGTATAGGTGGACTTCAGGGTGTGGATCAATTCCTCGATTTTGGCCGTGGCAATGGGATCAATGGCCGAGGTGGGCTCATCCATCAATAAGACCCCCGGCTCCATGGCCAGGACCCGGGCCAGGCACAGCCGCTGCTGCTGACCGCCGGATAGGGCCGTCCCCGGGCGGTGCAGGTCGTCCTTGACTTCATCCCAGAGGGCCGCCCGGGTTAACGCCTCTTCCGCCCGGTCCATTAATTCCCCCCGGTTCAAGCGGAAGTGCATCTTGAGACCATAGGCCACATTGTCAATGATACTCATGGGAAAGGGCGTGGGTTTCTGGAAGATCATCCCCACCTGGCGGCGCAGTTCCATGAGGTCATAGGAGGGGTCCAGGATATTTTTGCCGTCCAGCAATATCTCCCCGCTGGCTCGATGTTCTCCATAAAGCTCATAGATGCGGTTGTAGATGCGGATATGGGTCGATTTGCCGCAGCCGGAGGGCCCAATGATGGCCGTCACCCGGTTGCGGGCGATCTCCATGTTATTATCGACTAACGCCTGTTGGTTTCCATAAAAGAAGTTCACCTGGCGGGCGATGATCTTAATGGACCTTTTCGATCCTGCATAGGCTCCCGCAGATTCTTTAGCGGCGGCGCCGTTTAGGGGAAAAAGGGTTGGGTCTATGGTAAGGGAATCATCCATGGCGGCATTTTCCTCCGGTAGCCAGGGGAGGGACTTAGGCTCAGATGCAATGACTGGGATTCTTCCAGTGGCCGGCAGGGCGGCACTTTTGGAACGGGTCCCTTCCGGGGAATATTAATTTTCCGGATCTATTTTAGTATGGGATTGTTAAAGATTTATGAGAATTGGGTTAGGATTTGATATTTGATAAAATATGGCTGGGGGGAGGATTAGAACCTCCATCTCTATAATTATGAAATATTCATGTTTAGGTTTCTGGGGACATCTACCGGGGGCACTTCCTCGTCTTCCAAATCTCCCGTAGAGATTCAGTAACCAATTTGGCATACCGATCCGTTGATTTTGCGCTTTGGTGACGCATGAATTTTCCTATCTTGGCTCGACTCTTGCCAAGTGGCAAGTAATGCCGTCCAGACTTTGCCAGGTCTCCCGATTTCCAGGCCCCCGCTCTCAGCCCCAACTGGCGACCCGGACCCTGCCCCGGACAAAATATCGGGGCGACCGGATAGGCCGCCCCTTGACTTGGCCATTATTGGTTAGAAGTGATAAGCCAGCCGCAGGAGCGGCGTGAAACTATTGGCGGCAAAGTTGATATTCACCCTTTGCCCCGAAGGCTCAGCAGTGCCGTCGTACGAGGGGTGCAGATAACGGTAGCGGAAGGCGACATCCAAGGTAAGGGGGTAAGGGGCCAAAATTATCCGCAGCCCCAGTTCTGTGCCAAACGCGGGAGTGGTGTCGTTCATAGTGCCAGAGACGCCCCTGACCCGGATGCTGCTCCAGGCGATGGCCGGCCCTACCACTAAATAGGGATTGATTACGCCCCCCGGGCAGGTGGTAGTACTCCAGCAGCCAAAATGGCCGTAAACGCCAAAGAGCAGGGGCCAGACTTTGCCTTCAATATCACTGGTTTTTGTGGTGGTGTTAACTCCAACTCCATTGGAATTGCCCGTAACAGAAGCAGTTTGGCTGGGGATGGGGAACCGGTTGAAGGTCATATCCAAGAGAACCCCGAAGTTGCCCATCCATTCCGGGTAGTTAGCTCCCAGAACCCCGCTATTCACAAAATCATAGCCGATGGTTCCACCTCCCAAAACCGCGGGGGAGACAGCGAGATTGTGAAGTGTGAGATCTGCTGCGCCGCCTACGGTCTCATGAGCATCGGTCCTGCCAATCATGTTCGGCCCCATTTCCCCACCCACCCACATGGCCGCCTGGCAAATCCCCGAAAATGCCATTAACGCGGCTACCAGGCAAGTTACCCTAACCAGATAAGAAATTCTGCTCATAATTTTCCCCTTTCTAAAAGATTTTTAAGGTCTCCACTATTCTTACAACATAGGGGTTGTAAAGGAGCCAATGGTTACCAATACAAATGAAATGGCCCCAAACCATAATTAATCAAAAGGTTGCCAACCTTCTTAAGCTCCCATGACTTCACCCCCCTGAGGGAAAAGCAGTTTATTAAATACTTCTCCTCTCTTAGTATTATTTAAATTAGGTTGTTCATATTTTTGGAAAAAGAGCACTCATCTTTTTGTTATTTTTGTTTCCGTAGCTGATCTTACAGCTGTGACTGTCGCAGGCCGCTGGCGGCATCGACTTTGCCAATCACGCGATATCGTTCAATATGTGGCTGCCCGCCCAGGTCCTCCACGGCCCCTTTCCAAAATCACTTTTCCAATCGGACTCGAGATCGGCATCATCCGCCATGAGATAAACTCCACCAAGCCTTTTCTCTTCTGGATCAAATGGGAACTGCTTATTTTGAAGACCAGAATAATCTCTGTGTGCACTCTTTCCTGTCATCCCCTTAATTAGACCCCACTTTTTGATCCCGTCGAGGTTATCGAAAAAAAAACCGAGCTGCACCCTCTGGGCAACCCGGCTATAATCGCAAATCCAGAATCATGATTCCCCCCTTGAGGGTGGGGGTTGGGTACTGCAAGATGATTCACTTATTTCACAAGTGGATTTAATTGTCAATCAAGATAATCGAAGGCTGAAAGGGGTAATCTGGTCGACCTTCTCAGACGGCCCAGGTTAAACGATTTGTTGCCAAATAAGGGTAAAGTATTGCCTTGACTCACCGGAGATTCAAAAATCACCCTCGCAGGGCTCTCCTGGGCGACAAATAAATTCTCTTCTGTGCAGGGATAGGGGGTAATTCTGATATCTGAGAATGGTGGAATTTTGAGTTGGAGGCAAACCCGAGAAAAATATGGGGTTGGAGTTAGAGGGGATGGAGAGGATGGTTTGGGGGGAAAGGAATTTAACGCCGATGAGAGGAAATGATATAATAAAATAAAGAAAGGGGTGGGAGGAGTGGCTGGGGTTTTGCGGGAGCGAGTGAATGGAGGGTGGGTATCACAATCATTTACCAGCCAAAAAAATTGACCTTCAAATATGTGTTCGATAGTCAGAATGGTAGCCAAAGATCCACAATTCGGCATACGAACAGACTGTTCCGGGGGTAGTCCGGCGACGGTTTATTCTAGAATTAATTATTTATATGATAAAATATGGCTGGGGGAGGAGGATTCGAACCTCCATCGGCGACTCCAAAGGCCGCTGTCCTGCCATTGGACGATCCCCCAGGATGGGTGAGGCGCAGGGTGGCAACCCCGGGTGAGGCGGTTTGCGAACCTAGGAATTATAAGGTTAATCTTTAAAGCCGTGCAAGTCTTTTGTCCGGTTTGCCCCTCGGAGGGGTATTCCTCCCAGTCCGTCAGGCGGACCCCGGCCAGGGATACCGCGCCATCCTCCGGCCGCCGGGAAAGATTAGTTTTCCCCCGCGGATTAGCGGCGCCTCTGCCGCCTCGGTTGCGTTTGCTCATGGATGGCATATAATTGTGAATAGTTTCACGCAAATCGGAGGAAGGCACCTTTGAGTTTCCTGATCGCCATGGCCGGAAAGGGCGGCACTGGCAAGACCACCACCGCCGGCATGTTGCTGCGCTATCTGGTGGAGGCGGGAAAAACCCCGGTGCTGGCGGTGGACGCTGACGCCAACAGCAATTTCAACGAGGTCCTGGGGCTGAGCGTGGACCTGACGGTGGGCCAGGCCCGGGAGGAGATGAAAAAGGGCGGCGGCCTGGTGGACCTCACCAAGGACCAGCTCATCGAAATGCGCATCAACCAGGCCCTGGTGGAGGCCGACGGCTTCGATCTCATCAGCATGGGCCAGCCGGAGGGGCCGGGCTGTTACTGCGCCGCCAACCATATGGTGGCCCGCTTCATGGACATCCTGGGCAAGAACTACCCCTACATCCTCATGGACAACGAGGCCGGCATGGAGCACATGAGCCGCCTCACCACCCATGAGGTGGACCTGCTGCTGCTGGTCTCGGACCCCTCCTGGAGAGGCATCCAGGCGGCCAGCCGCCTCCAGGACCTGGCGCGGTCCTTGAAAATCGTGGTGGGCCGGGCGCTGCTCGTCGTCAACCGGGCCGGGGGCGGCCTGAGCGAGAAGGCCGCGGCGGAGATTGCCGCCCAGGGTTTGGAACTGGCCGGCCTCATCCCCGAGGATCCCCTCATCGCGGCCTTCGACAGCCAGGGACGGCCCACCTACCAGCTCCCGGCCGATTCCCCAGCTTTAAGAGCAGCTTATGAAATCTTTACCAGATTAATACCTTGAAAGCGCGGCGCCGCGGCTGGTCACGTGATTTTTTACTTGACAGAGAGACCTATTAATTATTATTTTCACAATGTATCCTACACCTCCCCTGGTTTAAATAAAGTAACCTGCCGGCAATTCCGGAAAAATTTAAGGAGGGAACTACCTTGGCCTTTGAGATTCCCAAGCAGATTTATTCGGGCTCGATCAAAACCGTAACCATTGGCAAAGGGGAAAAAGCCATGACCTTGGGAGGCGAAACCTCCTACCCCTTATATGTCTTTGAAGGGGTAATGCCCAATAAGCCCCGGATTGCCATGGAGGTGTGGGATAGAGACCCGGGAGAAGAATGGGCCGCTCCAGCCTATGCCGCCATCAAGGACGTGGCCAAAGACCCGGTGGCCTGGGCCCAGAAATGTATCAAGGATTTTGGGGCCGAAGCCATCGCCTTGATCCTGAATAGCACCGACCCCAATGGGGACAACGCCAGCCCCGAGTCGGCGGCAGCCACCGCCAAGAAAGTGGCGGCGGCCATCGACGTGCCCCTCATCGTCTTCGGCACCAGCAGCATGGAAAAGGATGCCGAGGTGCTGCCGGCGGTGGCGGAAGCCTGCGCCGATAAAAGCATCGTCATCGGCCCGGTGCAGGACAAGAACTACAAGAAGATCGGCGCCGCGGCCCTGGCTTATAACCATACGATCATCGCCAACTCACCCATCGACGTCAACCTGGCCAAGCAGTTGAACATCCTTTTAGGCCAGCTCGGGGTTCCGGACAGCCGTATCCTGGTGGACCCCACCACCGGCGGTCTGGGCTACGGCATGGAGTATTGTTATTCCGTCATGGAGCGGGACCGCATGGCGGCCCTGACCCAGGAAGACGAGAAATTGCAGCTCCCCATCGTCAACTATGTCGGTCAAGAAGTGTGGAAGGTGAAGGAGTGCAAGCAGACCAATGAGGAAGCGCCGCAACTGGGCGACCAGACCAAGCGGGGCATTCTCATGGAGGCCGTGACCGCCGTGAGCCTGCTCCTGGCCGGAAGCGACCTCCTCATCATGCGCCATCCGGAATCGGTGAAACTCGTCAAATCGATGATCCAGGAACTGGCTGCCTAAGGTGCCGGCGGCCATTCTGGAAGCGAACCATTTCCTGTCCCGGAGCCCGGCCTTTTGACGAAGCAAAATATGGACGCACCCTGAAGGCGGGCTCTTTTGCCAAGAGGGGCCATGAAGGCCACTCTGAAAGTAAGAAACTGGAGGTATGTAATGGCTGATTTAGAGTTGGAAAAACTATCCATTGACGTGGCGGCCCAGCAGCTGATTAAGAAGGCCCAGGCGGAGGGAGTGGAGACGATCTTTGACCGGGCCAAGACCATGAAGCCCTGTCCCATCGGGGCCGAAGGGGCCTGTTGCCGCATCTGCGCTCAGGGTCCCTGCCGGGTGCCGCCTCCCAAGAAGAAAGAGGGCGAGAGCGGCGAGGAGAAGAAGCAGCGCATGGGTCTGTGCGGGGCCACCGCCGAGACCATCGTGGCCCGGAACTTCGCCCGCATGGTAGCGGCCGGCACCTCGGCCCACAGCGACCACTCCCGGGGGGTGGCCAAACTCTTCAAAGAGATCGCCCACGGTCAGGCCCCGGGCTATGAGGTCAAGGACGTGGTCAAGCTCAAGAGGGTGGCCAAGGACTGGGGAGTGGCCATCACTGAAGGCGAAGGCGAGGACGCCAAGTCCCGGGATAAGCTGGAGATCGCTAAGGAGCTGGCTGACAAGATTTTGGCGGAATTCGGCCAGCAGGAAGGCGAGATCAACTACGTGAAGCGGGCCCCGGCCAAGCGCCAGGAGATCTGGCGGAAAAACGGGGTCGTGCCCCGGGGCATCGACATCGAGGTGGTGGAACTGATGCACCGCACCCACATGGGCGTGGACCAGGACTACCGCAACCTGATGAAGCAGTCCACCCGCTGCGCCCTGGCGGACGGCTGGGGCGGCTCCATGATCTCCACCGACCTGCAGGACATCATGTTCGGCTGCCCGGTGCCCATCGCCGGCGAGATCAACCTGGGGGTGCTGAAGGAGGACCACGTCAACGTGGTGATGCACGGCCATGAGCCGCTGCTGCCGGAGATGCTCTACGTGGCCTCCCAGGACCCGGAACTGATCACTTATGCTCAGAGCAAGGGCGCCAAGGGCATCCAACTGGCGGGCATGTGCTGCTCGGCCAACGAAGTGCTCATGCGCCACGGCATCCCGGTGGCAGGCAACTACCTGCACCAGGAGCTGGCGGTGGTCACCGGCGCGGTGGACGCCCTGATAGTGGACGTGCAGTGCGAGATGCAGGCCCTGGAGAACGTGGCCAAGTGCTACCACACCAAGATCATCACCACCGACGACCGGGCCAAAATGCCGCTGGCCATGCACATCCCCTTCGACGAGCACCACGCCCTGGACGTGGCCAAAAAGATCATCCGGGAGGCCATCGACAACTATCCCAACCGCAAGGCCCCGGTGATGATCCCGTCGGTCACCTCTCCCATGGTGGTGGGCTTCAGCTACGAGACCATCCAGTACCTGTTGGGGGGCTCCATCCGCGGTTCCTATTACACCCTGAACGACAACATCATCAACGGCCGGGTGCGGGGGGTAGCCGGGGTGGTGGGCTGCAACAATTGCCGCACCACCCAGGACAACTCGCATTTGGAGATGATCAAAGAACTGCTGAAGAACGACGTCATCGTGCTCTCCACCGGCTGCGCCGCCATGGCCGCGGGCAAATACGGCCTGATGACCCCGGAGGCCGCTTCCAAGTATTGCGGTCCGGGGCTGGCGGAGGTCTGCGAGACGGTGGGCATCCCCCCGGTGCTGCACATGGGGGCCTGCGTGGATAACTCCCGCATCCTGATGGCGGCCACCGCCTGCGTCAAGGCCGGCGGCCTGGGCAGCGACATCAGCGACCTGCCGGCCGCGGGCGCGGCCCCGGAGTGGATGAGCGAGAAGGCCATCGCCATCGGCCAGTACTTCGTGGCCTCGGGGGTCTACACCGTATTTGGGGTCACCTGGCCCACCACGGGATCGGAGATCCTCACCGATTACCTCTTCAAGGGATTTGAAGAAGAATACGGCGGCAAGTGGGACTTCGAGATGGATCCGCTCCTGGCGGCCAGGAAGATGATCGCCCACATCGACCTGAAACGGAAGGCCCTGGGCATCGACAAGGCCCGGGAACGCGTGCTCATGGATATGGACATGCGCCGCAAACTCGAAGCCGCCGCCGGCGACTAGCATTGAGCCAGGCAGGGGCCGTTCCCCGACAAATAAAGGCAAAAAGGGAGAACGGTCCCTTTCAGATAAATTCCTTTATGAAAAAGGAAGAAGGAGGAAGCAACTGTGTCGAAAATCATTCTTTCCGCCGCCATTCGAGGGGCCCACAAGATCGTTGACAAATGCGCGGACGCCCTTAACAAGGCCCGGGATAAATACGGGGAGAACCAGGAGATCGCTTTCCCCAATACCGCTTATTATCTGCCCATCATCTACTCCTTGATGGGCACCAAAATCGAGAAGATCAAAGACGCGGTGCCGGTGATGGAGCGCTGCAAGGCCTTGCTGCCGCCGATTCCGGCGGAAACACACCATCTGCCCTATCTGGGACCGGGTCTGGACGCTGGTCTGGCTACCCTGATGGCGGAAGAAATCTTCGAGGCGGTGCGTTATCTAACCGACCCGGATTTCTACGTGGGCGGTGAAGAGGTCTATAGCAAGGGCGACACCAAGATCTGGCTGGGCGCTGCCGAAGACACCGTTTTCCGGAAACGCGGCATCGAGTTCGTGGACGGCTCCGCTCCGGGGTTCGCCGCCATTGTCGGCGCCGCCCCCTCGGTCCAGGAAGCCGTGGACCTGGTCACCGAATACCAGAAAAAGAACCTCTATATCTTCTGCGCCGCCAGATCGATTGACGGCAAGACCTCGGTGCCGGAACAACTCCTGGAAGGCGGGGTCCAGGTGGGCTGGCCCACCCGGATCGTGCCCTTCAGCCCGGATATCTCCGGGGCGGTCTTCGCCCTGGGGTTCGCCAACCGGGCCGCCATGGCCTTTGGCGGCGTCAAACCGGGGGCGGCCTTGAAGATGCTGCTTTACAATAAGGACCGCATCTTTGCCTTCGTCAACGCGGTGTCCAAGATTTCCGACGAATGGTATGCCAACGCCGCCGGCGCCATCAACTGGGGCTTCCCCACCATCACCAACCAGGACATCCCCCAGGTGCTGCCCACCGGTATCTGCACTTACGAGCACGTAGTGAGCAACGTGCCCATGAAGGAGCTGGGCCAGAGATCCATCGAAGTCCGGGGCCTCAAGGTCTCGATCACCGAGATCGACATCCCGGTGAACTTCGGCGCGGCCTTCGAGGGCGAGCGCGTCCGCAAGGACGACCTCTATCTGGAGTGCGGCGGCGGCAAGACCCAGGCGGTGGAGCTGGTCACCAGCAAACGCATGGATGAAGTGGAGGACGGCAAGGTGGAAGTCATCGGCCAGGACATCTCCGACCTGCCCACCGACAAGATCCCGGCCCGGCTGCCCATAGCCGTGCTGGTGGAAGTGGCGGGCCGCAACTTCCAGCCCGACTTCGAGCCCATCCTGGAGCGGCAGATTCACCACCTGGTGAACTACGCCCAGGGCATCATGCACATCGGGCAGCGGGATATCGCCTGGTACCGCATCGGCAAGTCCGCGGTGGAGAAGGGCTTCAGCCTGAAGCACATCGGAGTCCTCCTGCACGCCAAGTACCACCAGGACTTCGGCGCCATCTTCGATAAATGTCAGGTGAAGATTTACACCGACAAGGACAAGGTGGCCGAGATTACCGCCAGGGCCCGCAAAATCTACCATGAGCGGGACGCCCGGGTGGAGAACATGCGGGACGAAACCACCGAGACCTACTACTCCTGCACCTTGTGCCAGTCCTTCGCCCCCAACCATGTCTGCGTGGTCAGCCCGGAGCGCACCGGCCTGTGCGGCGCCTACAACTGGATGGATTGCAAGGCCTCCTTTGAGATCAACCCCACCGGCCCCAACCAGCCCGTGGAGAAGGGTGAAACCCTGGATGAGAAGATGGGGATGTGGCAGGGAGTCAACGACTTCGTCTTCAAGGCCTCCCGCCAGAAGATAGAAAAATACAACTTCTACAGCCTGGTCTATGATCCCATGACCACCTGCGGCTGCTGCGAGTGCATCTCGGCGATCCTGCCCATGTGCAACGGCATCATGACCGTGAACCGGGACTATACCGGAGAGACCCCCTGCGGCATGAAGTTCACCACCCTGGCCGGCGTCATCGGCGGCGGCCAGGTCACCCCGGGGTTTGTGGGCCACAGCAAGTTCAACGTCTGCCAGCGGAAGTTCATCCGGGGTGACGGTGGCCTGAAAAGGGTGGTCTGGATGCCCAAGATCCTGAAAGAGGAGTTGCGGGAAAGGCTCCTGGCGCGGGGCGAGGAAGAGGGGATCGCTGATCTCCTGGATCGCATCGCCGATGAAACCGTGGGCGTCACTGAAGATGAAATCCTGCCCTTCCTGACGGAGAAGGAACATCCGGCCTTGAGCATGGATTCCATTATCGGCTAACCCCGAAGGGGGCCCGGGGGTGCTCCCCTCCTGGCCCCCTTCTCACCTGAAGGGCGGGTGGGGGGAAGCGGTCCGGCCGACTACCCGCGCTGGCCACCAGCCATGGATAAGGAGAGAGACGATGGCTTTAACAGGAATTGAAATCTTCAAACTGCTCGCCAAGACTAACTGCAAGGAATGCGGTTTCCCCACCTGTTTGGCCTTTGCCATGGCCCTGGCCAGCGGTAAGGCGGAGCTGGAAAAATGTCCCTATGTGTCGGAGGAAGTGCGGGACAAGCTGGCCGAGGCCTCGGCGCCCCCCATCCGGCCGATAAAGATCGGTATGAAGGACGGGGTCAAGACCATCGGCGGCGAAACCGTGATGTTCCGCCACGAAAAGACCTTCTTCAATCCCACCCTGATCGCCGGGCTGGTAACTACCGCCATGGCCGATGCCGAGGTCGACAAGAAGCTGGACCAGTTCATGAAGTTGCAATATGAGCGGGTGGGCCTCATGCTGCGGCCGGAACTGATAGCCATTCACGACGAGAACGGCGACGCCGCCAAATTCGCAGCCCTGGTCAAAAAGGTGATGGAAAAGACCGACGCCGGTTTGATTCTCGGCAGTCACGATAACCCCGAGGTGGTCAAGGCCGGGGCCGAAGTGGCCAAGGAGCGCAAACCCTTGATCGGTATCGCCACCCCGGCCAACGCCGACGCCATGGGCGCCCTGGCCAAGGAGCTGGGCCTGCCCCTGATCGCCAGCGCCAAGGGCTATGACGAGCTGGCCGCCCTGACCACCAAGCTCACTGGCATGGGCCTCAAGGACCTGGTGATCGACTCCGGCAGCCGCGGCATCAAGGAAGCCTTGCAGGACCAGGTGGTGATCCGGCGGGCCGCCCTGGGGCCCAAGTTCCGGCCCTTCGGCTTCCCCACCATCTGCCTGCCCTACGCCATGACCAAAGACCCCATGATGGAAAAGCTCTACGCCGCGGTCTTCATCGCCAAATACGGCGGCATCGTGGTGGTCAACGACCTGTCCGCCGACGGTATCTTTCCCTTGCTGTTGCAGCGGCTCAACATCTACACCGACCCGCAGAAGCCCATGATCATCACCCCGGGCATCTACGAGATCGGCACCCCGGGACCCGATTCCCCGGTGGCGGTGACCACCAATTTCGCCCTCACCTATTTCATCGTCTCCGGCGAAATCGAGGGCAGCAAGATCTCCTGCTGGCTGTTGATCCAGGATACCGAGGGTCTGTCGGTGATGACCGCCTGGGCCGCCGGCAAATTCTCCGGCGACTCCGTGGCCCACTTAGTCAAAAAGAGCGGCATTGCGGATAAGGTCAAGACCCGCACCCTCATCATCCCGGGTTATGCCGCGGGGATCAGTGGCGACCTGGAGGAGGAAATACCCGATTGGAAGGTTGCCATCGGTCCCCGGGAAGCCTCCCATATCCCGGCCTTTTTGAAGAACCTGCAGTAAGTTTGGGAAGCTCCTCTCAGATACCCGGGGAGAACAGCCCGAGGCTGTCTCCCCCTTGATGCCATTGCCAAGAAGGGGATCACTTGATGAAAAAATTTTACCGCATCGGCGAAAACCTGAACGTGGTGACCAAGGTCTATGGCCAGGCGATGAAGGATCGCAACGCAAAACCCCTCCAGGAGATAGCCCTGAAAGAGGCCGAGGCCGGGGTCGATTTCATCGACGTCAATATCGGCCCGGCCCGCAAGGGGGGAGATGAGTTGATGGCGTGGCTCGTCAAGGCCATCCAGGAAGTGGTGCCCAACATCCCCCTGGCCCTGGACACCTCCAACATCGCCGCCATGGAGGCTGGCCTCAAGGTCCACAAGGGCAAGGCCATCATCAACTCCATCATGGCCCGGCCCGAGCGCATGGACGGCATGATGCCCCTGGTGCGAAAATACGACGCCTACATGATCGGTCTGTTGTGGGGGCCCGAAGGTATGCCCCGGGATGAACACGAACGCGGCATGCTCACCGCTGAAATTCTGGCCAAGGCCGCGGAATACGATATCCCCAACGAGGATATCTGGTTCGACCCCATCATTGCGCCGCTGAACATCCAGCAAAATCAGCTCATGGCGGGCCTGGAATACATGAAGATGCTCCAGGATATGGCCCCGGGGGCCAAGTCCACCTGCGGTCTCTCCAATGCCTCCAACGGCGTGCCGGACGAAATCAGGCCCATCATCAACCGGACCCTGGTTATCATGCTGCAGCGCCACGGCATGGCCTCCGCCATCGTGGATGCCTTTGACGATGATCTGGCCGCAGTGGTAGCCGGCAAGAAGCCCGAAGCCGTGAAAATCGTCCACGATATCATGGACGGCAAGTCCGTGGATATCCCCTCCATGTCCAAAGAGCTGCAGAACTACGCCAAGACCGCCCGGGTCATCATGGGGCAGGTGCTGTTCTCCGACTCCTGGCTGGAAATCTAAGAATCTTTCTCAGATTGGCAAAACGTAGGGGCGGGTTTAAAACCCGCCCCTTGTTTTTGTTGGCGCCGGCGCAGGCGTCTCGCCTGTGCTCTTAATACCCAAATATTTTTTGGTACGGCCTATCCCTGCCAGAGATTTCACTTTTTGTCCAAGGTCCGATGATATTCCTTAGTGCTCAAATTCAAGTCCCTCAGGATCTTGCGTAACAGGGGCCTGACAATAACCTCAGACCCGTGATCGGGAACCACCACGGTTCGCCCCGACTCATGGCGGAAAACGTTGTGACTGCCTTCACACCGGACCCATTGAAGGCCCTTGGCTAACAATACTCTCTTTAGGTCCCGGTACGGCACCAACCTTAGCCTGGTCACGCCTGGACCTCAAGCTGCCAGGTCCCAACAAAAGAGGGCAAAGGCTCCTCTGTTATTCCGGTGTTGAGATAAGCCTTGATGGCTTCCCGCATGTTGGCCTCCAACGAGGCGATATCGGGGGCCTGAGAGTAGCAGCCCGGCAGTTCCACCACTTCGCCGACTAGCCAGCCGCTTTCCGGGTCTTTTTCGATGACCACAGTGAAGGTCTTTTTCACGATACTTCTCCCGATGGACGTACGAATTTTCTTATAATATAATACCCCTCCTTTGAAAAGCCACGGGAAAGTCAAATGGCAGGGGGCTGGGCGGCATATACCGTCATAATTTCCTCGATAGCCCTCTCCAGCAGCTCCAGGTAATGCTCCGCGTCGTAACCGTCGAGGGTTTCCAGGAACGGGGCGGCCTGGATGCGGCACTCCTTGGGACCTCCCTTCTTTTCGGCGTGGACGTAGCGCACCTGCTCTCCCGGCAGCAGGTGAATTCCGGCGGCCTCCAGTTGCCGGGCCGCCAGGGCGGTGGGGGTGTCCACCTTATAGTCCGCCAGCGGTTGCGGCAGCACCCGGGTGATCACCAGGTCCCGGGGCTTAACGCTTCCCTCCCGCAGGCGCTGGCGGAAGCCCTCGGCCATCGCCTCCAGTTCGGGTCTCAGGGCCGCCAGCTCCCGGGCCGTCCCGGCCCCGGCCATCCTGGCCAACAAATCTTCCTGGGCCCGGCGCACCAAAGGCGGCGTGTCCCGGCGCCGGCAGGCCAGGCCTCGCACCTTGAGGGAGCCGTCCTCGAAGACCCCGAAATAGCGGGTGGCCACCGGCCTTTTCGGGTCCTGCCGGGAAGGCATGAAGCAAAGCCAGCGGTACACCCCTGCCAGCGCCAGCTTGACCCCGGTGGCCGCGGTAATTTTATGGCACAATTTTTCCAATTCCGCCTGATACCGATTCGTATTCAAAAAGTCATTGGGGATAGCCGCAGGTTTAAAAATCCCCCTAAATCCCCCTTTTCCAAAGGGAGACTTTTTAACCCCCCCTTTCCGAAAGGGGGGCAGGGGGGATTGCCATTCCCGGAGTTGCAACATTTGTGGTCCATGAACGCGCACAGGCGAGACGCCTGTGCCACCAAAAGAAAGGTCATTTTCTCGCAATTCGGTATCAGTACCCCCATCTTTTTGCAGCCACAGACAGTCGGTGAGGCCGTGGAGCACCCTGAAGCCCGCGGCCTCGCTGATCTCCTTGGCGGTGAGCAGCTTGTCCCGGCCATGGGCGGTCACCGCCTCGTGGGCCTCTATCTTGCCGAAGCGGGCGTTCTTGTAGCCCAGGTAGCCGAAACAGGTGACCAGCATCCACTTCAAGGCAGTCTGGCGCTCCCGGTAAGGGGCCGCCGCCTCACCCCCAACCTCCCGGGCCCGGGCCTTGAGTTGCTCCCGGAGGGCCAGGATGGGCCGCAAGGTCCTGGGCACCAGCCCCTCACGGCGTCGGCAGAGATGGTAGCCCGCCTCCGGGACGGGAGAGGGGGGAGGGGGTAAGGGCCCTCGGCCCTTAGCCTCATCCCCCAGATCAATTGCCCCCGCGCAGCAGGGGCAGTTCACCGTCTCCGGGGAGATGTTATGCCGCGCCATGATGGTGGGGTACATGGAGGCGAAATCGACTTCGGCCACGTTGAAGTAAAGGCCCGGCGGGGGCATGAAGCTGAGGCCGCCCTTGTCGATGGTGAGCAGTTGCCCCGCGGTCTTGAAGCCTTCCGGTTCGCCTTTGCGCCAGGGGATGAGGATGCCGTCGGCCAGGGCCCGGGACAGTTGCATGGAGGTGATCAGGGTCCCGGGGGAGGCCCGGGCCGCCCGCTGCAGGGGCATCTGGCCGATGCGGCTGATTTGCCTGAGTCCCGCCAGGCCGGACTCCCGATAGTAGAAGGAATTACGCCGGTCCAGGTGCCAGCGGCCGTAAAAAGGGACGGCGGCGCCCTGGTAGACGATGCGGCCATAGGAGAAATAGCTGCGGGGCGCCCCGAACTTGCGGTCCACGGGGCCGCGCTCCCGGTCCAGGGGCAGGGGCGTCCCGGTTTCCCGGCTCCAGCGGCTGAGGGTGGGAATGATCGTTTCGTCCCCGCCATCGCTCAACACCAGGTCCGGGTCGAGGCGCGTCAGTAGGCGGGCCAGCTCATTCAGCAGCCCGGGGCGGTCCGGGGCTGTTAGCTCCAGTGTCCGGCCCTCCCAGCCCAGGGCCAGGCCGTTCCCCGCGTCCAGGGAGATGAGGGGGTCCCGGGTGAGGCTCAGGGTCAGGGTGGTGAGGAAGGGCGGCGGGGAGAACTCCAGGGCAAAGGCCTCCTCCAGGGGGTCGAGCCGCCGGAGCCTCCCCCCCTCCCCGGCCTCCAGATGATACCAGGCGCAGGGATAAAGGCGGCGGGCGTACAGGTAGTAGCTGGCCACGTCCAGGTCGCAATTATAGCACTCCACCTCCGCCGGCAGCGTCCCCAGCCAGTGCCGGAGTCGAAAGAGCAGGCCGTAAGCCCGGGCCTCCAAGGCCAATACCGGAATCTCCTCGCCGGTCCACAGGTCCCGGCCCCGGGCCGGATAAGAACGGGAGAGCCAACCCCGGCTTTGCAGGGTGCGAGCTAGGGCGCGGAGGCGTGCCGGCGGCCCCCCGAGATAGAAGCAGTAGGGAAAATCATCCTCCAGGCGCAAGCGCTCCCCGGTGTCCGTGATGAACCACAACACCAGACGGTTGCCCAGGGGATAGAGATCGAACAGCCAGCCGTTGGTTTCCATGAGCCAGTAGCCAGTAGTCAGTGAGCAGTGAGCAGTAAGCAGTGAGCAGCAAAATTCTGGGGTGGGGGGCTTGGCTCGCGGGTCGCCCTGCCGAAAACGGAAAACAGGAAACAGAAAACAGGAAATTAGGTACTTAAGAGTCAGTATTCAGTATTCCTCTGCTTATCACTGGGCGCCAGGTCCTTAAGACATTTAGCCGGGGAGGGCGAGCCTGCGGCTCTCCTTCCCCGGCTTATAAAAAGTGGCAGAGGTCTCAGGCCTTGATGGGGCCGCGTCTAGATTTCCTTCACCTCCCGGTCCCGGCGCGTGAGCATCCTCAAGTGCTCCTCTAAGGCGCTGAGGGCCTTCTGATGCTCCAGGAGCATGGACAGCAGCATGGACTCCAGGGGCCAGGGATTGGCGGCGTAGACCCCGGCCTGGAGGTGCAGCCGGGCCAGCTCAAAGAGGCGGTCGAACTGCTCCTGGTCATGCCGGCGCAGGGCCCGGCGGAACTTCTGCCAGCGGCCGCGCTCCTCCTCCCAGACGTGGCTGTATGGTAAAACTGTGCGTCCCATGTCCCAAAAAGTTCAAAGTTCAAAGTTCAAGGTTCAAGGTTAAAAAAATGGCCAGCGGCACTTTTTATAATTTGTGGGTGGGCCAAAGGCCCATGAGAACCTGCTCACTGTTTACTACCCCAACAGCAGCAGGAGCACGCCGACGGCCAGGATCAGCGCCCCGCTAACCAGGAATTTCAAGATTTCCTGGAGATAGACCCCGGCATCCTCCGGGAGATCCAAGGCTTGCCACCATTGTCCGCAGCGGGCGGCAAATCCCAGCCGGGGCTGCAGGTATCGGCATTCAGGTAGAAATACGTCCATTTTCAAGTCTCCCATTTTGGAGTCCGCAGGGGGTAACAGGGGGGAGCCGGCGGCTCTCCCCCCGGCCCGCCGCCGGACTTTCCATTTCCACGAAGTAGTCGAGCAGCGGCGCCAGCAGCTTCCCGAAGTGGCGGTTGTCGGCCTCCTTGGGCAACAGGGGTTGCAGCAGCAGGAGGGCGGCCTGGGACTTGATCCGGCCCAGGAGTTGCGTCAGTTCTTGAAAGAGGCGGCGCCGTTCCGGGAGCGGCACCTGTTCGTCGTAGAACAGGCTCACCGGTCCCAGGAGCAGGACCAGGCAGCCGGGCGACAGGACGGGCGGCAGAATCTCCCGCAGCAGGCGCACCAGTTGGTGGCAGGTAAAGGCGCGGGTTACCCTTACCTGCGCCAGGACCTCCCGGGGCGCCAGGCCCAGGGTCCGGGCCTCCCGCACCAGGGCATAGGGATCGGCAAGGTTGGCGGCGTCCACCAGCAGCACCGGTGCACCGCGGGCCGCGCCCCAGGCGGCCGCAGCCGCGGCCAGGGGACGCAGTTGCCCGCCCCAGAGCAGAATCCCCCGTCCCGGCTTCAGGGGCGCCAGGCAACGGTCCAGGGCGGTCTGCCGGCCAGGCGGCCCCGAGGGCGCCGGGCGCTGCTCAAAATTTCCTGTTGGCCTTTCCATAATTCCTGAGCCTGTGTTGCAGCCGCAACGAAATTTTCCGGGTAGGGTCGGTAAACCCGCCCCTACGGGCCCGGCGAGACGCCCGTGCTGCCTTAGCTGCGCCGGCCCTCCAGGTTGCGATAGACCCCCACCACCTTGCCCAGAATCCTGACTTCGGCGGTCTCCGCCGGAGTGAGGCGCAGGGGGGTGAACTCGGGGTTGTCGCCCTTGAGGACCAGGCCGCCAGCCTCCTCGTAGACCCGCTTCAGGGTGGCTTCGTCGTCGATGAGCACCACCGCGATCTCGCCCCGGCCCACCTGGGACTGGACCCGCACCATCACCAGATCGCCGGGCAGGAGCAAGGGAGCCATGGATTCGCCGGCCACCCGCAGGAGAAAGACCTCCTCGTCCCGGACCCAGGAGCGAGGCAAAGGCAGGGTGTCCTCTATGTTTTCGGCGGCCAACATGGGTTGGCCGGCGGCGATCCTCCCCAGCAGCGGCGCCTCCACTACCCGCGAGCTGGGGCGGGCCGCCAGGACCAGCCCCCGGGAGCGCCCCGGCTCCCGGTGGAGCTGGCCCTTGCGCTTCAGGGCTGCCAGGTGGTCCGCCGCCGCCCGCGGCTGGATACTGAAGGCGGCCGCCGTCTCCCGCACCGTGGGGGGATAGCCGTGGCTGGCGCAAAACTTCTCGACAAACCCCAGCACCGCCTGCTGTTTTTCGGTCAAGAGCTTCATGAGCTTAAGATACTATCCAAATGTATACTTGTCAAGCGGATAGTATCAGTTATTCTTCATAATCTAAAATACCAGGGGCGTGGGGCGCCGGGGAAGGCGGGCCCCCGATCCGGAGGCAAACCTGCCCTGGCGCCAGCGATGCGGTGCAGCCCGGGGGAACCGGGAAGATAAGCCAGGCAGGTCAAGACTGAGGAGTGTCCGGCAAGGTTTTGGCTAATCTGCGGTGTAATCTAGGCTGCCAAATCTTCTTTTATTAACTTATGGAGCTCTCTTGCTTTTTCCCCGCTCCCCCATTGGGGGAGCGGGAAATAGCTTGTAAATTCCACTGATTGATTATTTAGTGGGCATCTTTTACGCAGGCTAAAGCCTGCGGCTGCCAAAGTGCAATTAAGGCCGGCCTCTGGCCGGAGAACCTTAAGGCCGGGGAGGGCGCCCCAGTGGCACAGGCCTCCTGCCTGTGGACCTGCCCGGGCGGGGAAACCCCGCCCCTACGCCCGGTTACAACTTTTTCAGCCGCTGCTGCCGGCGGCGCTGGTCCTTGGGCAGGCGCCGGGCCGGGCCTTTTTTGAGGTGGTGGTCCCGGGATTCCTCCGGCTCCTCTCCGGTCTCCGGTTCCCGGTCCAACAGGTACTGCCTCTCGAACTGGGCGGCGTTGATCCAGGCGGCCCCCGCTCCTTGGGCCCAGGCCTGGATCTCCCGGTCGGAGGTGACCACCACGGCCCGCGCCCCCTCCAGGTCCAGCAGGCGCTTGATGACTTGGTCGGCCTTCTCTCCCCGCCGGGAGAAGATGATCGAGAGCCCCCGCTCCCGGTCCCGGCTCTCTTTGAGGTGGCCCTTGAGCCAGCCATCGAAGACCACGGTGATCCTCTGGGGGCGGCGCTCCCGGTAGGCCGCCAGCCGCGCCAGCAGCGCCGCCCTTCCGGCCTCCAGTTCCCGGGCGTCCAGTTCTTGCAACTCCGGGGACTGGCGGATCAAGTTGTAGCCATCGATAATGAGATGCAGGGCCATATAAGATTATGAAACTTTTGTTAGCTATGGGTTAATAAAAACTTGCTTGCCAAAAGGCATTATCTCTGCTATAGTGGCAACCGATTATGCAATATTACATAATCGGGGGAGGGGGGTACAAAATGCGTAACTGGCTATATGCTTTGCTCATTTTGTCGCTGACGGCGGCGCTGGGAGGTTGCGCCGTGGCCCCGGAGAAACCCGCCACCGGCATCCAGGCCGCGTCGCTGCCGGAGTATACGCCGCCGCCGGCCAATCTCACTCAAGAACAAAGATATGTTAAAAACCTGTTGGCTAAAAACGGTTATGACGGCGAGGGCCCCGAACCCACGGTGATCGTGGTCCACAAGCTTAGCCGCAAGCTCACTTTTTACCAGGGGATTACCCCTCTTAAAACCTATCCGGTTGTTTTAGGTAGAGACCCCTACAACGATAAGTTGTGCCAGGGTGATACTTGCACTCCTGAAGGGGTGTACCGGGTGCGCGCCAAGTATCCCCACAGCAGATGGGACGCCTTCATCTGGCTGAACTATCCCAACACCCAAAACTGGCTGAAGTTCGCCCGGGCCAAGGAAGCCGGGCGTCTGCCCCCGGATGCCGAGATCGGCGGCGATGTTGGCATCCACGGCACTGAGGACCCGCTGCGAAACCTGGAGGGCGAAAACTGGACCTATGGCTGCATCTCCCTGCAGAACCATGACCTGGAGGAAATCTATCCCCTGGTGACCGAGCGGACCCTGGTGGTCATCGAGAAGCAATAGCTCCCGGGGGGCCGCGCCGGCAGCCTGGTTTGGCAAGCGCTGCCCAGCCGCACAGGGGCCGCAGGCATTCTTGACACTGCCTGCGGCCCCTGGTTTTTTATCCGCAAATCCTCTTATTTCGGAACTTCCAGCATCAGGTACAGGGTACGCCCCTGACGCTTCATAAGGAGACGGGCGTAGCTTTCCTTCTTCAGCCGGGCCACCGCGGTCTCGAAGTCCTTGACCGTGTTGATGGCCTGGTTGTCGATCTCCAGCACGAGGTCTCCCGGCTGGATACCGGCGTCGGCCGCCGCGCTGCCCTGTTCCACCCCTTCCACCAGGACACCCTTGGTGTCCCGGAGGTGGAAGTGCCTGGCCAGCTCCGGGGTGATACTCTTCACCACCAGGCCCAGGCGGTTCTGCTCGCCGCCCCCTTCTTCCTTACCTTCGGTGGCCTGTTGCTCTTCCGTGAGTTCGCTGACGGTCACGTTGAAGGTCTTCTCCTTGCCGTCCCTGAGCACCTTGACGCTGGCCTTGGTGCCTGGGGCGGTGTCGGCCACCAGACGGGGCAGATCATTCATTTCCTGGATGGGGTGGCCGTTGAATTCTATGATGATGTCCCCCCGCTTAATGCCTGCCTTTTCCGCGGGAGAGCCGGGATTGACTTCCGCCACCAGGGCCCCCTTGGCTTCGGACATCCCGAAGGACTTGGCCAGATCCGGGGTCACATTCTGCACTTCGACCCCGAGCATGCCGCGGGTCACCTTGCCCTTGGCCTTCAGTTGCGGGATTACCCACTTGGCCATATCGCTGGGGATGGCAAAGCCGATACCCTGGCCGCTGGCCAGAATGGCGGTATTGATGCCCACCACTTCGCCCTGGAGGTTGAGGAGGGGACCGCCGCTGTTGCCGGGGTTGATGGAGGCATCGGTTTGCAGGAAATTGTCATAGGGGCCGGCGCCGATAACCCGGCTCTTGGCGCTAATTATCCCCTGGGTGACGGTGTGGCTCAGGCCGAAGGGGTTGCCCACCGCCATGACCCAGTCTCCCACCCGCACCGCGTCGGAATCACCCAGCTTCAGGAAAGGCAGGTTCGCAGGCGGGTTGGTGATCTGAATCAAGGCCAGATCGGTCTTGGAATCCCGCCCCTTGATGGTGGCCTGGAGTTCCTGGCCCGCGAAGAGCTTGACGGTAATCTTGTCGGCGCCCTCCACCACGTGGTTGTTGGTGACGACGAGTCCCGAGGGATCGATGATGAAACCGGACCCCAGGCTGCGGGTCTTGAAGGTTTTGGGCATTTCCCCGAAAAATTTCTTAAAAAATTCCTGGAAGGGGTCCTGCCCCGGCCCGAAGGGTTGTTCCCCGCCCGGCCCAGGTTGCATCTGGTGGAAAAATTCCGTGGTCTGGTTTTTCACCTTTTTTTCGGTGCTGACGTTGACCACGGCCGTGCCAGTTTCCTTGGCCAGATTGGCAAAGGTGTCAGAGGTTATGGCCTGCGGGGCCACCTGCTGGGCCACCTGCGGGGCCGCCTGCTGGGCCGCCTGCTGGGCCCGGGCCGGACTGGGGGACACCCCCAAGGCCACCAGGAACAGCAATCCTGGGATAAGCATCAACAAACTAAGGGATAGACTTCTTTTCTTCATGCCGATTCTCCTCTTTTTTCATATCAGGCTGCCCGGTCAAAGACGGGATGGCCGATTGTTTGCCTACCACCACCAAGAGATACTGGTCGGGTTGCAGGTATTTTTGCGCCACCCTCTGAATATCCGCGGGGGTCAGGTCCTGGATCAGCTTCGGATACTTCCAGGGATAATCCAACCCGAGCCCGTAGATTTCCACATAGCCCATGAGTTGGGCCCGCCTGGTCATGGAATCCATTTGCCGGGGGAAACTGCCGATTAAATAAGATTTGGCATCCTCAAGTTCCTTGGGCTTCACCGGCTGGTTCATGATTAGTTGGAGCTGTGCCCGCACCTGGGAGATGGCCTCGGCGGCGCTGGAGTTTTTGGTCTCCAGGGAGACGGTGAAGGGACCCGGTTCCAGCCCTGGGGCAAAGGAGCTGCGGACGCTGAAGGCCAGGCCGCGGTTCACCCGGATCTCGTCCAGCAGGCGGGAGGAAAAGCCGCCGCCCCCCAGGATGTAATTCATTACCTGGCAGGCGTAAAAGTCCGGGTTGGCCCGGTTAATGCCCAGGTTCCCGAAAATGATGTTGGCCTGGCTGATGTCCCTGTCAATGAGCACCACCTTGCGTGCCATCAGCGGCGGCATGGCTGGCAGTTTCGGTGAAGGCAGATTTGCTGCTGGCCAGGCTCCGAAGATCTTGGTTACCCACTGGCGGGCCTCATCCTGGGTCAAATCCCCCACCACCGATAAGACCGCGTTGTTGGGGCGGTAGTAGGTCCGGTGAAACTGCGCCAGGTCCTGGGGGGTGATGGCAGCCAGACCCTGGGGGGTGCCCATCGCCGGATGGCCATAAGGAAAGTTTCCGTAGAGGTCCCTGGCGAAGGTGCGGCGGGCCACCAGCATGGGGTCGTCTTCCTCGCTTTTCAGGGTGGCCTGGAATTGCGCCACCTTTCGCTCCACTTCAGCAGGGGCGAAGGCGGGGTTCAACAAGACGTCCTGGAGGAGCCCCAGGCCGGCATCCAGGTCCGTTTTCAAAATGACCAGGCTGATGGTGGCAAAATCATCGCCCCCCCGGGCCGTGAGACGAGCCCCGATAAAATCGGCTTCCTGGGCGATCTGGGTAGCGCTCTTCCCCTTGGCGCCACTCGCAAGCAGGGAAGCCGTAAGGTTGGCCAAACCCTCCTTCCCTTCGGGGTCTTCCAGGGTGCCGGCCTTGATGAACATCTGCAGGGAGACCATGGGCAACCCGGACTGTTGGGAAAAGAGCCAGACCAGCCCGTTGGGCAGTTGTTCCCGCACCCCCAAAACAGCTTCGGAGGCTGCGGCTGGTCCCTGCCCAAAGAGCCCGCTCAGCAAAGCCAGGACCAGGACCGGCATGATTAACCGGCCCCTGGCCATGCACAGCCAATTTTTCGGCTTAAGACCCATAAAGTGATCCTGGAGACATAAACATTTAAACACGTTAGGAGGGCTACCCCGTCAACGGAACCTCGCCCTTTTTCCTATCTGATTGCCCCGCCTGGATGGAAATGGCCGCCCTCGGGCTTGCCGGTCTTGACCGGCGCCAGGAGGCCCAGGGTGCAGTTCATGGGCACCAGGTATTTTTGGGCCACCCGCCGGACGTCAGCGGCGGTCACCTGCTGGAGCTTGGGGATGTACTCCTTCAAAAGGGTCCAGCGGGCCACGCTCTCGGTTTGGCCCAGCAACATGGCCCGGAAGAAGATGGAGTCCTGGTGCAGGTAGAATTCGGCGCTGGCCTGATTCTTGGCCTTGAGCAGCTCCCGGGGGCTCACCAGTTCCGTTTGCAGCCTTTTTAACTCGGTGTCCAGGCCCGCCTCCAATTGAGCCAGAGTTTTGCCCGGCATGGGCTGGCCAGAAAGCATAAAGAGAAAGGGATCGCAGGTATACAGGTCATAGTCCGCCCCCACCTCCAGGGCCAGCTTCTGCTCATAAACCAGGTCGTGATAAAGACGGGAGCTATGCCCCGCAGAGAGGATGCGGGAGAGCAGCTCCAGGGGATAGGCATCCTCCGGTGTCTGCCAGTTAGGGGTGTGATAGCTCATCAAGAGATAGGGGAATTGCGCCTCCCGGTGCACCCAGACGAGGCGCTCTCCGTATTGCGGCGGCTCCTGGGCGGTGACCTTTGGGGGTTCCGGCCCGGCCGGCAAACCCCCGACGGTGTCCTCGATCTCTTTCAAGGCCTCCTTGGGCTCGATATCCCCCACCACCACCAGGGTGCAATTGTTGGGTTGATAGTAGCGATGGTAATATTGTTGATAGTCCTCCAGGCTGATGCTCTCGATGTCGTGCTGCCAGCCGATCACCGGCCACTGGTAGGGGTGGGCCTCGAAGGTGGCGGCCAGAGCGGCTTCCTCCATGAAGCTTTGGGGCTCGTCATCGGTGGTCAGGCGCCGCTCTTCCAAGACCACCTTTTTGTCCGTCTGGAAGCCCTCTTCATTGACGTTGATGCCCTTCATGCGGTCGGCTTCCATCTCCAGCCAGTGTTTGAGCTGATCCTTGGGGCCGGTTTCAAAAAAGGCGGTATAGTCCCGGGAGGTAAAGGCGTTATCCGAGCCTCCCACTCTTCCCACTTCCCGGGAGAAATATTTGGGGCCATACTTGGCAGTCCCTTTGAACATCATGTATTCGGCGACATGGGAGATGCCGGTCTTGCCCAGGCATTCATTGCGGGACCCCACCCGATACCAGAGCTGGAGGGTGATGATGGGCGCCCGGGTCTCTTTGAGGAGGAGCACCTTCAGCCCATTATCGAGCTTGTGCTCCACCACCTGGTCAAAGAGGTTGGGGCCCGCCTGGGCCCGGAGGTCCGCCGGCGCGGCCAGGCTGAGCCCGATGGCCGTTAGGACGGCTGCGATGAGAACTCGTCCGGAGGACGCGTCAGCTCCGGGGCGGCTGCCGCCAGCAAAGATGCGGGAGAATAAGGTCATGAGTTATGGGTCTGCATCCCTTTGGGGTTTGGCGGCGCCCAGGCGGCCGGAAAGCAAATGGACTCGTTCCGGGGACAGGGGAAAAGGCGAACCCCCCGTTCCTTTAACAAGTTAAATTATATATTTCCCGGAAATAATTCAAGGGACGAGCTGCAATATTATGCCTCCGCCCCGGATTCGGCTCCCGGCCTCAGGGTATGGAAAATCGTCAAGAGCAGGGCGGCGCCGCAGGAGGCGGCCAGGTCCAGGCCCACATCCGAGAGGCTGCCGGAGCGGGATGTTAACAGGGATTGGTGGCCTTCATCCAGGAGGGCCACGGCCAGGCAGAACCCCAGGGACCAGAGAAAGGCGCGGCCGCCCTGATAACCCAGGCCGCCCCGGAAGGCCCGGAACCACAAAACATAGAGGAAGCCGTAGTCAAAGAAATGCCCCACCCCCTTGCGCAGATAGAGGTGGATCAAAGCGAAGTTGGCGTGGCTCAGGTTCGGCAGCAACCAGCGCAAAATACTTCCGGTATTTTTGTCGGACCCCAGGTCCCCGGAGAGGGATAACATCACCCCGCCCCAAAGCAGGACCGGCAGCCAGTACCTCAGAAATTTACTGCCTTGCGGATGCGAGATCCCCATGCCCCACGCCCTTTCATTTAGTTGGACTTCTGCTGGATGTTCTTCAACTGGCAGCAGCAACCAAAACCGCTGGAAAAGAAAACCTCGGTCTCCCTGAAAAGGTCATTCTGGGCGAAACGACCTGGAACCGGCTCCCCGGGGTTAAGCGTGCATTTAGACGATGGATCTGACGACCCCGCCGTCGACCCGTAAAGCCGCGCCGTTGGTGGCCGAGGCCAGGGGGCTGGCCAGATAGGCCACCAGGTTGGCGACCTCTTCGGTGCTGGCGAAGCGCTGCAGAATGGAGGTGGGACGGACAGACCGGAAGAATTCCTTCTCCACCTCCGCCGGCGAAATTCCCTTGGCCTGGGCCAGTTCCGCGATGAAACGGCCGACGCCTTCCGAGCGGGTGGGACCGGGAAGCACCGCGTTCACCGTCACTCCCGTGCCCCTGGTCGTCTCTGCCAGCCCCCGGCTCAAGGCCAGATACATGGCCTTGGTGACGCCGTAATGGATCATCTCCACCGGGATGTTGATCCCGGACTCGCTGGACAGGAAGATGATACGGCCCCAGTCGGCGGCCTTCATGCCCGGCAGGTAGCAGCGGGACAGGCGCAAGCCGCTCATGAAGTTGGTCTCGATGATAGCCTGCCAGTCGGCGTCGCTGATCGCTGCGAAGTCCCGATGCTCGTACATCCCCAGGTTGTTGACCAGGATATCCACCGCCGGAAAGCGGCGGCCGGTCTCCGCGGCCCCCTCAGCTTTCGCCAGGTCGGCCACCAGGGGTTCGAGTTGCGACTGAGGGTGTGCCTGGCGAATCTGATCGATGGCCCCGGCCACCCGGGCCTCGGTGCGGCCGTTGACGATTACCCGGCACCCTTCGGCCGCCAGGGATTTGGCAATGGCCAGGCCGATCCCGGCGGTGGAGCCGGTCACCAGGGCCAGTTTGTTCTCGATCTTCAGGTCCATAAGCTCTCCAACCGATTCTTTATCTTGAAGATATTCACTGGATTGAGGTCGTCAAGGAAGGTGGGGTGCCGGGAAAGCGCGGGGCGCACGGCGCCTGGGGCTGGCGCAGGTAAAAGGCGGGACTTAGGCGGCCTCAGCCCAGGATGGCCTCCACAAAGGCCTGGGCCTCGAAGGGCCGCAGGTCCTCCATGGCCTCGCCCACCCCCAGGTAACGCAAGGGGATGCCGGTTTCATGGACCACTCCCAGGGCCACCCCGCCCTTGGCGGTGCCGTCCATCTTGGTGAGGACCAAGCCGGTGAGCCCCACCGCCTCGTGGAACAGGCGGGCCTGGCTCAGGGCATTCTGGCCGGTGGTGGCGTCCAGGACCAGGAAGACCTCGTGGGGCGCGCCGGGTAGCTTCTTGGCCGCGGTGCGCTGCATCTTTTTCATTTCCTCCATCAAGTTCACCTTGGTATGGAGGCGCCCGGCGGTATCGATATAGACCGTATCCACCCCCCGGGCCTGGGCCGCGGCCATTCCGTCAAAGACCACCGCCGCGGGGTCGGCCCCGGATTTTTGCCTGACCACGGCAATCCCCAGGCGCTGGCCCCAGGTCTCCAGTTGCTCCACCGCCGCGGCCCGGAAGGTGTCGGCGGCCACCAGCAGCGGGGTGAGGCCCCGGGACAGATCCCTGTGGGCCAGCTTGGCGATGGTGGTGGTCTTGCCCACGCCATTGACCCCCACCACCATCATTACCCAGGGCCGGGCCTCGATCTGCGGGGGCGGTGGCGCCGCGGCCAGCAGGGCCAACATCTCCTCCTTCAGGGCGGCCTTCAGCCGGGTTGGGTCCAAAAGCTCCCGGCGCCGCAACTTCTCGTTAAGGGAGCGGATGAGAAACAGGGTGGTCTCCACCCCGAGATCGGCGGAGATCAGTAATTCTTCCAGATCATCCAGGAGTTGGGCGTCCACCTGCCGCCGCTCCTTGAGGAGACGGTCCAGGCCCCCCGACAGGGCCTCGCGGGTACGGCCCAGCCGCTCCCGCAGGCGGCGGAACCTGCCCCGGCGCGGCTCCTCACCCTCGGCTTCAGGTTCCTCGGCGGCCTCTTCGATTGGCGTGGCAACGGCGGGTTTAAAACCCGCCGCTACATCTTCTGCGAGCTCCGGGGGGGAGGACCCGGTCCCTCCGGACTCTAAGGCGGGGACTTCTTCCGGCGGCGGGGCCTCGCTTTCCTCCCGGCCCTTTTTCCGGTCCTTGTCTTGGCGGCGAAACCAGCGGCCCATGGTTATTGGGTGGTAATCCGGGAGAAGTCGGCCATCCGCAAAAAGGTGGCGCTGATGCGGGCCAGCAGGCTCAAGCGGTTTTGGCGCAGACGCTCGTCCTCCGCCATCACCATGACTTTATCGAAATAGGCGTCCACCGGCCCCCTGAGATTAGCCAGGGCCTTTAAGGCCGCGGGGTAATCCCGTTTCTCCAGGGCCTCGGCCACCTCGCCCTCCATCACCAGGGTGGCTTCCAGGAGCAGCCTTTCTTCCGGGTATTCCAGCAATAATTCGTCAACTGCGCCCGGCTCGAATCCCCGGGAGATGTTGATCACCCGCTTGAAGGCCACCGCCAGGGCGGGGAAATCGGGGCTGCGGCGAAAGTCTTCCAGCGCCCTGGCCTTGGCGACTGCCTCTTCGACATCGCGTAATCCCGTGGCCAGAACCGCGGCCACAGTCTCGAATTCGAGACCCTCCCCCACCAGCCGATGGTGTAAGCGGGTCTGGAAGAAATCGAGAACTTCGCAAAGGACTTCCTGGGGTTCACGGTTTAACTTGTCTCTTAGTAGTTCCAGGCTCTGGCCAATGGCGTCCTGAAGGTCGATACGGAGGCCGTTGGCATCGATGATATTAATGATGGCTAAGGCATGCCGCCGCAAACCATACTGATCCGCCGTACCGGTGGGTTTGAGACCCACCCCGAAGAAGCCGCAGATGGTATCGAGCCGGTCAGCTATGCCGATCAAGGAACCGATCAGGTCTGGAGGCAGGATATCATCGGCGTGGCGGGGCAGGTAATGGCTAAAGAGGGCGGCGGCCACGGTAGGGGCCTCGCCGTCCAACAGGAAGTATTTTTCGCCCATCACCCCCTGGAGGGTGGGGAATTCCCCCACCATCTCCGTGGTGATGTCGGCCTTGGCCAAAGTTGCGGCCCGGCGCACCTGGTCAGCCAGGGCCGGGGCCAGCTTCCGGGCTAGTGAGACCGCCAGCTCCCGGAAGCGCTCCATCTTCTCATAAGAGGTGCCCAGCAGGGAGTGGAACATCACCCCTTTCAGGGCCTCCACCCTATTTTCCAGGGGTATCTTGCGGTCAACCTCGTAGAAATACATGGCGTCGCTGAGACGGGCCCGCAGCACCCGCTGGTGGCCCCGGCGCACCAGGTTGGGGTCCCGGGCCAGGGTGTTGTTCACCGCGATGAAGTGGGGGAGGAGCTTCCCGTCCAGGCCCCGCAGGGAGAAATAGCGCTGGTGCTCCCGCATGGAAGTAATGAGGACCTCATCGGGGAGCTGCAGAAATTTTTCGTCAAAGTTGCCCACCACCACCGAGGGATATTCCACCAGGAAGGTATTCTCCTCCAGCAACCCCGGGTTGGGCGCCACTTCGCCGCCCACCCCGGCCGCGGCCTGGGCCAACTCCTTCTCCAGGTGCGCCCGGCGAGCCGCCGGGTCCACCAGGACGTGGGCTGCCTCCAGGCCGGCGACATAGGTTGCCGCGTCCTTAACCCCAATGGCGTGGGGCGCCAGGAAGCGGTGGCCATAAGTTACCGGGCCGCTGGCCACCTCCGCCAGTGAGAAGGGCACCACCTCACCCTGGAAAAGGGCCAAAATCCAGTGGATGGGCCGGGCAAAGGTGAACTGCAGGTCTCCCCAATGCATGGACTTGGGGAAACTCAAGGCCATGATGAGGTCCGGCAGGATCTCTTGCAGGCAATCGAAAGCGGGCCGGCCGCTGACACTCTTGCTCACGGCCAGATAGATCCCCCGGGGGGTGTCCAACTCCACCAGGTCGGTCACGGCCACCCCCTGGCCTTTGGCGAAGCCCAGGGCCGCGGCGGTGGGCTTGCCGTGGGCGTCCAGGGCCACCGCCTTGGGAGGCCCGATGATCTCCTGCACCGCCACCGCCTGGCTGGCTGGCAGGTCCCGGGCTACCAGGGCGAGGCGCCGGGGGGTGCCCCAGGCGGAAATCTCGCCGGCCCCGAGGCGGGCCTGCTCCAACCTGTGGCGCAAGCCCTGCGCCATTTCGTCGAGCACCGGCGGCAGAAAACGGGCCGGGATCTCCTCCGTGCCGATCTCCAATAATAACTCGCTTCCCATGGGTTTCCCTCGTTAGCAGCCTGAAATGCGGTTATCTGTTTTCTGTTAAAAAAAAATCAAAGTCCAAGGCCCCTTGGCAGAAAACAGAAAACAGAAAACTGCCTCGACCGAATCTGCCTTTTAAGCTGATAGCTGACGGCTGAAAGCTGACCGCAATTTTTGGAAATTATATATTTGAATTCCTCAATTATCTTTTGTAGGGGCGGGGTTTCCCCGCCCAGGGCAAACCCACAGGCCAGAGGCCTGCGCCACTGAGACGCCGCCCCTACGGCCAAGATGGAATCGGGAGTCAAGTATATAATTCCCCTATTTTTTCAAGAGCGGAAAGCCCATATCTTGCCGCTGTTTCAGGTAGCCTTCGGCGCACAGCCGGGCCAGGTTGCGCACCCGGCCGATGAGGCTGTTGCGTTCCGCCACGCTGATGGCCCCCCGGGCGTTCAGGAGGTTGAAGGTATGGGAACACTTGAGGCAGTAGTCGTAAGCGGGCAGAACCAGCCCCAGGCCGGCGATGCGGCTCGACTCCGCCTCGTACATGGAAAAGAGGCGGAAGAGCATGTCCACGTCGGCCTGCTCGAAATTATAGATGGAGTGTTCCACCTCGCCCCGGTGGTGCACGTCGCCGTAAGTGATCCCTTCGGTCCATTTAAGGTCATAGACGTTATCCACCCCCTGGAGGTACATGGCGATGCGCTCCAGGCCGTAGGTGAGCTCCACGCTCACCGGATGCAGGTCGATGCCCCCGGCCTGCTGAAAGTAGGTGAACTGGGTGATCTCCATGCCGTCCAGCCAGACCTCCCAACCCAGGCCCCAGGCCCCCAGGGTGGGGGATTCCCAGTCGTCCTCCACGAAGCGGATATCGTGGTCCAGGGGGTCCAGGCCCAGGGCCTTGAGGCTGGCCAGGTAGAGTTCCTGGATGTTCTTGGGGGAGGGCTTCATGATCACCTGGTACTGGTAATAATGCTGCAGGCGGTTGGGGTTTTCGCCATAGCGCCCGTCGGTGGGGCGCCGGCTGGGCTCCACGTAGGCGACGTTCCAGGGCTCGGGTCCCAGGGCCCGGAGCAGGGTGGCCGGGTTGAAGGTGCCGGCCCCCACTTCGATGTCGTAGGGCTGCCCGATGAGACAACCCTGGTCGGCCCAGAAACGCTGCAGGGTGATGAGCAGTTCCTGAAAAGTCATGCGGGCCCCCTCCCGGAGTGCAAATATCCTGCTAATCTACACAATTGAGCCCCAGGTTGTCAAGGATGGCCCCGGGCTGGTAGTGTATCAGTTTGAATTGTGAGGAATGAAAAATCTAGGAGAAGCAGGGGGTCTTCGTTCAAATATGAACATAGGAGTCTATTGGCTAGTTTTCAGTTTGAATTGGTTCTGTGCAAATTTTCTACAGAACCAATTTCTCAGATTCAAAGCTGACCAGGAACCGTTCCAAAATTTGGAATGATACCTGGGTAGTGAAAAAGGGTCGGGTGGTTTGAAATCCTTGGCTCGGAAAATCGAGGAGAGAATCTATCAAGGCCGAATTGTTTCCAAATGAAACAATTACTGAGGAATGAAAAAGCGGCCCTAAGGCCGCTCCGATTTTTGATAATAGATAAATTAATAGCAGTCTGTGAAAAAAGCAGCATCCAATCTGACTTCTTGGTCGGCGCTGCTAGCTACAGCGTTTGAGCGACTACGAGTAAACATGGCGGCGATAATCTGCTTTCCAGCGGCCTTTACAGCATCTACTGCCGGAGCAAGGTCTCCATCACCAGACACAAGGATAGCTAAGTCATAGTGATTTAGGAAAGCCATTGACACCATATCTGTTGCAATCAGCGTGTCTACCCCTTTTTGAACATAACCTCCCCTTCTAGAAAGGAGGGGACGCGATCTGAGGGTAACAAACGGCATATGCTGAACCCTGCTAAAAAATCTCATCTGAGCCGCATATTTAGCCGGCTCCCTGGTTTGGTCGTAAGTGCCGGTATAAACATGGACACGAATTAGCCGCCGGTGAGGACAAGCAAGCTTACAAGCTAATTTATGGAAATCGATATTGGTATTGATATTAACCCCTTTTCTGCCCAAACTTTCGTAAAGGTTCATAGCATCAATAAACACCATAACTCTTTCAGGCACTATTCCAGGGGGATTTGTCATGATGTCTCCTTCGCGTGCGGGACTAAAAATAGATCGGGGGTTGACCAAAAAGCCAACCCCCGGGAGGAATCAACCCGATATTGTATAACCAATATCGGGGAGGAATCCAGAGCTGTAGCGCGGGGATTGACCCCATCGCTGATATTGATTATAGATATCGGAATTTCGTTGTCAAGCGTTAATTTAATTAATTTTTGATAAGTTTTTATTTTTTGAGTCAACTTAACCATTTTAAATCATTTGGATTATTCAACCCAAGCTGCCATTTCTTCCAAAGTCCAGATATGGTCGGTCACTCCCGCTGCCATCGCCGGGGTCACCTTCAGGCTCTTGTGGATTCTCCAGAAGTTATAGAACATGAAACGCAGGGATACGGCGTGCGCCAGGTTCTCCACCTTCTTTGAAAAGGCATTGGTGAGGCGGGTAAACCGGCGCATGGACATTCTCATGGTGAGGTTCTGCCTTTCCGCATAGCTTGTAGAGATATGCTGGCGGTCCGGGTTGCCGGTCATGGCCCCTTTTCTAGTGCCGGTAAATTGCCCTACGCTATACCGATTTTGTTCCTCGGCGTCTGGACTCTCACCATAACGGGGCCGGCGGCCAACAATCTCCTTGACGGCGCCCCACCCAGGGGTTATATGAAAATCACAGGCACGTAGCTCAGGGGGAGAGCACTACCTTGACGCGGTAGGGGTCCGGGGTTCAAATCCCCGCGTGCCTACCATAGATTTTTTTCAGGGGTTGCGGTGAGAAGCCGCAACCCCTTTTTTGGGTTGGGTGAGCCGGCCGCATGCGTGCGGCCCAGGGGGGCTAGTCCACAAACAGGAGCGGCAGGCGGTCGGCTACCACCAGCCCCCGGGGGGTGGCCGCCACCCGGCCGTTTTCCAGCCGCAGCAGCCCCTCCTCCTGCAACCGGGACAGAACCCTGCCCCAGCCGGGCTGGCTCTCAATGACTTTAAGGTCAACCCCTTCCCGGGTGCGAAAGCCCAGGTAGACGGTTTCCAGGCGGACCTGTTCCGGGGTGAGGGTTTCCCGGCCGGCCCGCGGCGCCCGCCCCGCGGCCAGGGCGGCTCCATAAGCAGCCAGGCCGCGGTGATTCCACCAACGGCGGCCGCCCTGAAAGGAGTGGGCCGCCGGCCCCAGCCCCAGGTAAGATTGGCGCCGCCAGTACTTCAAGTTGTGGCGGCAGCGAGACCCTTCCCCCCGGGCAAAATTGGCCACCTCGTATTGAAGGAAGCCGCGGCCCGTAAGGAACTCGCAGGTGAGCAGGAACAAGGCGCGTTGGGACTCTTCATCCGGGAGGGCGGCCTGGCCTCGCGCCGCCTGCCGGGACAACGGGGTCCCCGGGGCCAGGGTCAACTGGTAGCAGGAGAGATGTTCCGGGGCAGAGGATAGGGCCTGCTCCAGGGTTCGTAGCCAGGCGTCCGGCGTCTGCCCCGGCAGGCCGTAGATCAGGTCCAACCCGAGGTTCTCAAAACCCGCGGCCCGGATCAGCGAAATAGCCTCCAGGGTCTGGGCGGCCGTGTGCCGCCGCTTCAGGAAGGCCAACTCCCCCTCATTAAAGGATTGCGCCCCCAGGCTGAGGCGGTTGACGCCCAGGTCCCGCCAGAGGCGTAGTTTTTCCGGGCTGATGTCGTCCGGGTTGGCTTCGAGGCTGAACTCGGTAACGGAGGCAAAAGAGAAATGGCGGCGCACTCCTTGGACAAGGGCGGCAATCTCTGCCCCGGAGAGCAGGGAGGGGGTGCCGCCGCCCAGGTAGAGGGTGTCAAAGGCGGCAAACTGGCCGCGGTAAAGCCGGGCCTCCTGTTCCAGGGCCTTAAGAAAAGCGGGGATCTGATCGGGTCCAGTGATGGAATAGAAATCGCAATACGGGCATTTGGTCCGGCAGAAGGGGACGTGGACGTAAAGACCCGGGGGAGGGGCCAGGGGCCAGGGATCAGGGGTGAGGGAGTCAGGGCTCGGGCGCATGGGAGGTCCCCTCTCAATTTACTCCTCGTGTTCATAATCAGGGTCATTGACAGGGTAAAATCGCCCTTGGCCTCCATCCCTGATCTGATATTCACGACAAAAAGCTGTGCGCCGTCTTATGTTGATGGTGTCTGTGTATTCGATCCAACCCATCACATAGATACGCCAGCCCCCATTGCACGAAAAAATCATATCGCCTTCAGGCCCCATCCGCGCTCCGCTTTGAAAAATACCAGTAGCCGTTTCTCCAGGTTGAAGCTTTTTTCCAGTAAGGCCAGTTGGAATTGGATTTTCCCCCTCATATGGTCGTTCCATTGGCAGACCTTCGTTAGTCCAATGCACAAGACAAGAACTATCGGTAATGTCTGCTGGCGTGCCACCAGCATTAACGACATAGAATTGACCTCCAACAAGATAACCTGCTGCAAATATTCTTGGTTGCGGGCCAGAAACCGGACGACCCTGCCTAACTACAACATTACGGACATGAAGTTTAGGGCGATGAGCTAACACAATGGTCTTATTTAAGTCTTCAGATTGTTTGTGGGCGACTATCCATAACATAACATTAGATATGACCAAAGATAATGTGAATACTGCGATTGCCGCAGTCGCAATAGCGACAATGGTGTTACTACACATAGAGATAAGCCTTTTTCCTACATTGTAATGCGCAGGTTCCAGTCCAGGGTAAGATTGCAATCTTTTATCGGAAGCCGGAAACCGAAAACAGTCTTTTGATTAGGCAGTATTAAAAAAGCGTCCAATTGCACATCAGGATAATGCTGCGACAAATCGAGCCAATTGTGCTGGAAGATTTCTGCATAATCATTTAGATTCATCTCCTCAGGCACGATTTTTCCGAGAAGCTATGGCAAAACCTGATTCCATGGTCATCCTGAACGATGCGAAGGACCTCAAGTCACTAAAAACACTAGATTCTTCGCTTCGCTCAGAATGACAATTTTGGGCAGACTGAGGTTTGGCAATAGCTTTCAGACCGGTGCGCCCGATACACCCTGGCTGGCCTTTAACTCATCCTGCAAATCTAACTTGCCCAAGCCGGAGCTTGGGAAAAAAATGGCGTTCGCAAGCAGGAGCTTGGGAACGAGATAAGAAGGACCTCAAGTCTCTAAAAATACTAGATTCTTCGCTTCGCTCAGAATGACAATTCAACAATGGGTGACATTCCCGGGATACCATTAATGGTGCGTAAGACGCACCCTACAAAAACTAGGCACCCTATAAAAGCAATCTGGAGGCAGGGGCAGCCTCTAGTCCAGGATATAGACCGCCGCCTTTAACCGAAAACCGAAAACCGAAGACTGGAATTTGGAAAATGGAAACTGAAAACCGTCTATTTTTCACCTTCGGTCTTCAGCACCGCCACAAAGGCGCTCTGGGGAATCTCCACGGCGCCCACCATCTTCATGCGTTTCTTGCCGGCCCTCTGTTTCTCCAGGAGTTTCCGTTTCCGGGTGATGTCGCCGCCGTAGCACTTGGCGGTGACGTCCTTCCTGAAGGCCGAGATGGTGGCGCGGGAGATGATCTGGCCGCCGACGGCCCCCTGGATGGCGATCTTGAACTGCTGCCGGTGGATCTCCGCGGCCAGCCGGTCGCAGACCCGCACGCCCCAATCCCGGGCGCGCTCCCGGTGGACGATCATGGAAAGGGCGTCCACCTTTTCGTGGTTTACCAGGATATCGAGTTTCACCAGGTCGCTATCCCGGTAATCGAGGAGTTCGTAATCGAAAGAGCCATAGCCCTGGGTGATGGTTTTGAGGCGGTCGTAAAAATCGATGATCACCTCGGAGAGCGGCATCTCGAAGGTGATCTCCACCCGGCCGGGGGAGGGGTAGAGGAAGCGGGAGTTGCCCCCGCGGCGCTCCAGGCAGAGCTTCATCACCGCGCCCACAAAGCGCTCCGGGATAAGGATATGGGCCCGGATGAAGGGTTCCCTGGACCCCTGGATGCTGCTGGGGTCGGGGTAGTGCATGGGGTTGTCCACCGGGATTTCGCGGCCGTCCGCCAGGATGAACTCATAGCGGACCCCGGGGACGGTCATGATGATGGTCTGGTCAAACTCCCGTTCCAGCCGCTCCTGAACGATCTCCAGGTGCAGCAGCCCCAGGAAGCCGCAACGGAAGCCCAGGCCCAGGGCGGCGGAGGCGTCCTTCTGGTAGACTAGGGCGGCGTCGTTCAATTTATACTTCTCCAGGGCCTCGGCCAGGCCCTGGTAGTCGTCCGCGGACAGGGGATAGAGGGAGGCGAAGACCACCGGCTTCACCTCCTTAAAGCCGGGCAGCGGCCGGGCCGCGGGCTGCTGGTCCAGGGTGATGGTGTCTCCGATCCTGGTATCGCTCACCGTTTTGATGGCGGCGATCAGATAGCCCACCATGCCGGCGGTCAGTTCCGGGCGCGGCTCCCGTTGCAGCCGGAAGATGCCCACCTCTTCCACCTTGTGGACCCCCTGGTAGGACATGAGGCGGATCAAGTCCCCGGGCTGGACCCGGCCGTCGAAGACGCGGCAGGAGACGATGGTGCCCCGGTAGGGGTCGTAGTTGGCGTCGAAGATCAGGGCCGACAGGGGTTCCGACTGGCTGCCCCGGGGGGGCGGAATCCGGGCCACGATGGCCTCCAGGACCTCGTCGATGCCGATCCCCTCCTTGGCGGAGCAGAGGATGGCCAGCTCCGGGTCCAGGTCCAATTCCCGGTCCATCTGCTCCTTGACCCCTTCGATGTCCGCGGCGGGCAGATCGATCTTGTTGATCACCGGGATGATGGTGAGGTCGTGCTCCATGGCCAGGTAGAGATTAGCCAGGGTCTGGGCCTCCACCCCCTGGGAGGCGTCTACCAGGAGCAGCACCCCCTCGCAGGAGGCCAAGGCCCGGGAGACCTCGTAAGAGAAATCGACGTGGCCCGGGGTGTCGATGAGGTTCAGTTCGTATTCCAGGCCGTCGGCGGCGGTGTAGGGCAGGCTGATGGTATTGCTCTTGATGGTGATGCCCCGCTCCCGTTCCAGGTCCATGGTGTCCAGGAGCTGGTCGCGGAACTGGCGCGCCTCAACCATGCCGGTCCGCTGGATGAGACGGTCCGCCAGGGTGGACTTGCCGTGGTCGATATGGGCGATGATGCTAAAGTTGCGAAGATTGGGCATTCTTGAGTTTTTGTCCAGGGGTCCGTAAGGATAATTTAATCAATTAGTTATTTTACAGGTTCTAGGGACAGCCGTCTACTGGCAGGATTGATAAACCGGAGGAGACTCCGCAAAATTCAATCGAGTTGCCGCCGGGGTCCGGCAAGGCTGGCAGGGGGTTGCCAAAAGAAAATTTTATGGTTAGGGCTTCTTATAAACGATATAATATACAAAGGCTCCCGGAGGCGTTGCCATTTTCGGCCCGGGGCCATGGGGGAGGCGGCGGCAGTTCGTAGGCGGCGTCTCCAGAGGGAAAATCAACTATCACAGAGGCTGATCTCATGGACGAATACGGTTTTGATTTTGACTGGACCCCCGAGCCCCGGAAGCCCATCACCGCGGTGCTGCCCCACCCCGGCCACGGCCGGCTGGTGGAGAAAATCATGTTGATGATCAACCACACCATCTGCTTTCAGGGGAGCCTCTACACCCTGAGCTGGCGGGATGGCGACGTCGCTTTTTATCAGCCGGCCTTTATCCAGGCCTGTTGCCTACCTTGAAGATAGTGAGCAGTGAGCAGTGAGCAGTAACCAGTGATCAGTGAAGGGAGCATCTTGTCCAACTGGCTACTGACTACTGAAGGGCAGTCCCTAGGTCTGCTCCATCTCCACCTTGAGGGAGAGGAAGGCCAGCAAGTCTTTTAGGGTCAGGATACCCACCAAGCGGTCGTTTTCCGCCACCAGCAGGCGGCTCAAGCCCGTCTGGTTCATGATGGCCAGGGCCTTGACCGCGTCGGTCTGGGGCCCGATGACGGCCTCCGGGGGACAGCGTTCGGCTATCTGGCCCACGGTCTCCCGGCCCCACTCCTCTTTGGGTATCGCCTTGATGTCCCTGGAGGTGACGCAGCCCGCCAGCCGTCCGCCATCCAGCACCGGAAACATCTTGAAATGGTGCTTGAGGACGTAATCATCCACCAGTTGGGCCACGGTGATGTCAGGGGGCACGGTAACGGGATCGCGGGTCATGAAGCGGCTGATGTGCTCCCCTTCCAGGGCCCGGCGCACCAGCAGTTGCTGGTAGGACATCCGGGCCGCGTTCCGCAAAAACAGGCCGATGAGGAAGATCCAAAGACCGCCGATGAGGTTGTTCTGCCAAAAGACCTGGATGATGCCCCAGCAGATCAGGAGAACCCCGAAACCGGAGCCGATCGCGGCGGAGATGCGGGTGGCCCATTGCAGATTCTCCTTGAGGCCCCATAAAATCGACCGCAGGATGCGGCCGCCGTCCAGGGGGAAGGCCGGCAGCAGATTAAACAGGGCCAGCAGGATGTTGATCCAGGCCAGGTACCCCAGCACGCCGTTGACGGGCAGCGGCCAGCCGGCGCCGCGGCCGGTCAGATAAAGCCCGTAGAAGACCACGCCGATAAGGATGCTGGACAGCGGTCCGGCAGCCGCCATGAGGAATTCCGCCCGGGCGGTGGGGGGCTCGTCTCCCATCTCCGCCACGCCGCCGAAGATGAACAGGGTGATGCCTTTCATATGCATGCCGAACCTGCGAGCCACCAGGGAATGGCAGAACTCATGGAAGATGATGGAGGCGAAGAGCCCCAGGGCTCCGGCCACCCCCATCTCCCAATAAATTTGCTGCGTCAGCTTGGGGTAGAAATGAGGAAAGAGCCCTGCGGCCAGGGACCAGGTCACCAGCACGGCGATAACGATCCAGCTCAGATCGATGCGCACCTCGAACCCCAGGAGTTTGAACAGCGTGATCCTGCGCCCAAACATCTTTCACCTCCCAATCTTAATAAGCCGCGCCCAGGGGGCCGGCGCCGGCGGAATCTTGGTTACGGGCCGATTTCCTGGCCCTTGGGTCAGGCCAGCCGCCCGGGCAGCCCGCACACCCTAACCCTTCGGGCCCTTGGTCCACAGCAGGTAACGCACCCACAGAAGAAAGATCACTATCCCCAGGGCCAGCCAGATATAGGTGTGGAGTAGGGGGACCAGCCAAGTGTGCTTTTCCCCCAGGAAGTAACCCACGGCGATGAAGGAGACCACCCAGACCAAGCCGCCGCTGTATGCAAATGGGGCAAAACCCCAATATTCGAGGTCAGAGGCGCCGGCGGTAAAGGCCGTCAGGTGGCGCACCCCGGGAATGAAATAACCCACAAACAGGGCAATTTTGCCGTAATGCTCAAACCAGTGGTGGGCCCGGGCGATCTTGGCGTCGCCAAGACCCAGGAAATAGCCGTATCGATGCAGCAAAGGAAAGCCGATGTAGCGCCCCACCAGATAGTTCAAGGTAATGCCGCAGATGCTGCCCAGATAGGCGGCCAGCAGTGCGGGCATTAGCTGCAGGTAATTCTTGGAGACGAGATAGCCGGCCGCGGTGAGCAGGGATTCGTCGGGCATCGGCAATCCGAACATGCCCAGCATCAGGGAGGCGAACACCCCCAAGTAGCCATAGGTTTTGATTAAATGGATGAAATGGAGGTGCTCCATGGGTCTCGTCTCTTGCGGCAGCGGCGCCGGCCCTGCCATAAACGGGCGGGTTCCCTGATCCCGCTCACCACCGGGCCGGCCGCTGCGGCCCCGGGAATTTTGCGAAGCCCCCCTTTAGTGGACTTGGTTTTTTTGCAAAAGCGCTTCCAGCTTCCGGGCCTCCTGCTCCTGGCCCCGGGCCCGGTAGATCTGAAGAAGGAGCCCGCCCTGGAGGGAGGCCTCCTGCCGGTCACCCTGGGCCAGGGCCAGCCGGGTCAGATCCTTGAGGGTGTCGGCGATGCCGTCGGTGTACTCCAGGCGGCGGAATTCCTTGAGGGCGCGGTGCAAGTAGATTCCGGCCTGGGGATAATCCTTGAGGTCCACAAAGGTGCGCCCCAGGCGCTCCCAGCAAACTGCCCGCCCCTGGATGTTCTTCCGGGCTTCATGCACCGCCAGGGCCTGTTGGTAGTAGTCCAAGGCCTGGCCATAATCCCGCCTGGCCCGGGCCGTATCCCCTAAATGAGTCAGGGATAGAGCCAGCAGGGGCCCCGGGGGCAGTGTTTGGGCGTATTCCAGGGCCTCCTGATAGGCTTTGCGGGCCTCCTCCACCTTGCCCTGGGAGAGATAAGCCGATCCCAGGTTGTTCAAGGTTTCGGAGAGGCCTGTCGGGTCTCCCAGGTCCTGGTTGACCTCCAGGGCCTCCCGAAAGTAAGCCAGGGCCTCATCCGGCGCGCCCCGCTCCTGGGCGATGACCCCCAGGTTATTGAGGTTGGAGGCGATGCCCCGGCGGCGGTCAATGAGGCGGTTGAGCTTCAGGGCCTGGGAGAACTTGCCTTCGGCAGCCACAAGACGGCCCTGGCTGTAATCCTGGTAGCCTTCGTCATTCAGGGACACCGCCCGGGTTTGCAGGTCCCCGGTTTTAGCCACTCCGCCGCAGCCCAACCCCAGCAGACAGAGAAGCAACAGCCAACGGCCATATCCAGCCATGTTTAGTCCTTCCCCGTCTGAGAGTCCAGGCGGATGGTATGTTCTTGGGGCTGCGGCATGTTCCTCCGGAACAGCCAGGATTTCTGGATCGCCTTGGTGGTCCGGTCCACGTCGTTAATCATGGTGTCGCCGGAGGTCACCAGGTCCGGCAGCCCCTTTCCGGCCTGATCCAGCCTGGTCATGAACTCGTCTAATTTTTTGGAAATTTCCGGCAGCCGGGACAGACCCCCATTAATGTTCCCCATGGCCTGCTCCATCTGGGCCTTGAACTTCTGATCATGTAACAGGGTGCCCAGGGCCCCTTTGCCATTCTCCAGGTCGCCGAATATCTTCCGGGCGGAGGACATGGTTGCGGTGCCCTCATGGTAGAGCTTCGGGTCATTGACGAATAGCCCCAGGGTACCCTGGCCCTGGTTGACCTTGCTGACGATTTCATCGAGTTGGTCGAAGGTTTTTCGCATACCGCCCTCCTTGCTCACCAGCGTGTCGCTAATCTTGGCCAGGTTGTCCAGGAGTTTTTGCAGGTTCTCCAGGGTGGGGCCCATCTTGGCTAATAATTGAGTCATGTCCAGGGGTTCAATGGAGACCACCTGTCCCTTCGGGGGAATGACAGCTTTGCCGGGGGAGCCCGCCGAAAGGTCCAGGCTCTTATCCCCCAGCAGGCCCATATAGCCGATGGAGGCTTGGGAATCCTCCCGGATTTGGTGGCTGTATCTGCTGATGACATTAAAGGTTACCTTGGTATTGCCGGTGGGCTCGATGCTAATATCTTTGACGGAGCCCACCGCCACCCCGGCCAGGTGGACCTCGGAGCCGGGTTTGAGCCCGGAGACGTTTTTGAAGGTCGACTGGTACTCCACATAACTCTGAAAGAGTCCTTCCTGGCGGGCGATGATCAGCACCATGATGAACAGGGCCGTCAGGGAAACCAGCACAAAGAAGCCCACGATGGTTTCATATCTATATTTTCGGGAGATCATTTTGCCGCATCCTCCTGGGGCGCCTGCTTATGGAGAAACAGCCGAACCTCCGGATGGGAGGACCGCTGAAATTCCTCAAAGTCGCCCTGAAAGGCCCATTTCCCTTCAAACAACAGGACCAGGCGGTCAGCCACCCGCTCCAACAGGCGCAGGTCGTGGGTGACCACCACTGAGGTAACCTTGAGTGCCTGCTGCAGGTCCTGCATCAATTGGCTGATTTCGTCCCCGGTGATGGGATCCAGGCCCGAGGAGGGTTCATCGTAGATGATAATCTCCGGGTCCAGGGCCAGGCTGCGGGCCAGGGCGGCCCGGCGCTGCATGCCCCCTGAAAGTTCGCCGGGGTCCATGGCCTCAATGCCGGCCAGGCCCACCTGCTCCAGTTTTGCCGCCACCCGCCGGGCAATCTCCTTCTCGCTCCAATCAGTGTGTTGGACCATGGGGAAGGCCACGTTCTCCCCTACGGTCATGGAATCGTACAGGGCTGAGCCCTGGAAGAGATAGCCGGTCCTGAGGCGCAGTTCCCGCCAGTCGGCCTCGGACTTGAAACTGCTGAGTTGTAACCCGGCCACCTCGATGGAACCCCGATCAGGAGTGGTGAGGCCCACCAGCATGCTCGTCAGCACGGTCTTGCCGGAGCCGCTGCGGCCCAGGATGCCCATGGTCTCGCCGGGGAAGACCTGCAGGTCCACCCCCTGGAGCACCCGGTTATCACCATAAGATTTATGAACGCCGCCAAAAGATATCAACGGGGCGCCGGGCGCCGCCGTCAGGACGGGTGCCTCCACGCCATCAGGTGGGGAAGAGGACGATGGTGATTTTAGTGAGGAAGACATCGGAAATCAGGAGCAGGAGGATAGCCACCACCACCGAGGTCTTGGTGGCCTGGCCAACCCCAAAGGTGCCGTGTTTAGTGGTATAGCCGTGAAAACAGGCCACCGTGCCGATGATCATGCCGAAGACCACGGTCATGGCGATCCCCGGCAGCACGTCCCGCAACATCAAGTACTTGATGGTCAGGGTGTAGTAGAAGGTGGGGCTCATGCCCACCTGGAAGACACCGATGCACATTCCTCCCAGGATGCCGATAAGATTGGCAACGGTGGTCAACAGCGGCAGCACCAGCATGCAGGCGACGATGCGGGTGACCACCAGGTACTTCATGGGATTGACGGCCGAAACGGTGAGGGCGTCGATCTGGTTAGTGACCCGCATGGAGCCGATCTCGGCGCCGATGCCGGCGCCCCCCCTGGCGGCCAGCATGATTCCGGCCAGCAGGGGGCCCATGCCGCGAAAAAAGGTGTAGGCCACCGTGGTGGCGATGTAGTTGGCCGCCCCGAACAAGGTGAGGACGACGAGCCCTTGCATGGCCAGCACCAGCCCCATCGCGAAGGAAGCCACCGCTACCAGGGGGAAGGACCTTACTCCCAGTTGGAACATCTGGGCGATGATCTCCCGGAAGAACCAGGGGGGGTAGGGCAGGGTGCGGCAGGCCTCCAGGAAAAACAGGGTCAGTTCCCCCAGGTAATCCACGAACTCCACAACCTTATGGCCGGTCTGGTATAGAAACCGGTAGCGCATGGGAGGCCTGCCATCCGACATGTTATTTAAAATATTTAAATTAAACATATATCCGGGTGGTGTCAAGGTGGCGGGCCCGGCCTGGCGCCCCGGGACCGGCGCCCGGTGGGGATCGCGGCTTTTGCTGGAGGGCCTCTTCTCGCCGCTTTAAGGATCATCCCTTATCAATATTCACAGGAGGCGCCACCTAATGATAACAATTTCGTATAATTTTGTTTGCTTTTTTGCTTAAATTCGACGAAAATGAAACGATAACATGATTATTCTTTAAACCTCCTCACCTCAGGCGAGCCTATGGACGAATTGACCCTGCTCTACGAAATTACCGATACCCTGAGCACCCCGGGGCCCCTGCCCCGGAGCCTGCAGCGGATTTTGCAGATTCTGGCCCAACGCATGGGCATGCGCCGCGGCACCATCTCCATCCTCAACCCCGAAACCTTGCAGTTGCAGATCGAGGTGGCCCACGGCCTCACCGCCGAGGCCCGCAAGCGCGGCCGCTACAAGCTGGGGGAAGGCATCACCGGCCGGGTGGTGGAGACCGGGGAACCTGCGGTGGTTCCGGTGGTGAGCCAGGAGCCCCTTTTCCTGAACCGGACCCGTTCCCGGGGCGTCCGGGAGAAGGATGAGCTCTCCTTTCTGTGCGTGCCGGTGAAGATCAACCATCAAACCATCGGGGCCCTGTCGGTGGACCGCCTGCACCGGGATTTGGACCTGGACCACGATCTGCGGGTGCTTACCATAATCGCCTCCATCATCGCCCAGACGGTGAACAACCTGCTGCTCATCGACCAGGAAAAGGAGCGCCTCCAGAATGAAAACCTGAAGCTGAAGGGCCAGCTCCAGGATCGCTACCGGGTCGGCAATATCATCGGCACCTCGGGACGCATGCGCCAGGTCTTCGAGATGATCGACCGGGTGGCCAAGAGCAGCGCCACCATCCTCATCCGGGGTGAGTCCGGGACCGGCAAGGAGCTGGTGGCTTCGGCCATCCATTACAACAGCCAGCGGGCCAACAAGCCCTTTATCAAGGTCAACCTGGCCGCCCTCCCGGAAACCCTGGTGGAGAGCGAACTCTTCGGCTATGAACGGGGCGCCTTCACCGGCGCCATGCAGCGCAAGCAGGGCCGCTTCGAACTGGCCCAGGGCGGCACCATCTTCCTGGACGAAATTGGCGACCTGAGTCCCAACGTCCAGCTCAAACTGCTACGGGTCATCCAGGAGCGGGAGTACACCCGCCTGGGGGGCACCTCCACCCTGAAGGCCGACATCAGGTTGCTGGCCGCCACCCACCGGGACCTGGAACAGGCTGTGGCCTCGGGCGCCTTCCGGGAGGACTTCTATTACCGCCTCAACGTCTTCCCCATCTATCTGCCGCCCCTCAGGGAGCGCATGGCCGACATCCCTTTGCTGGCCGACTATTTTCTCAATAAGTACGCCAAGGAGCATCAGAAACCGGTGAAGCGCCTGTCGGCCCCGGCCCTGGACCTGCTGATGCAGTATCCCTGGCCCGGCAATGTCCGGGAGCTGGAAAACATCATCGAGCGGGCCGTGCTGGTCTGCGACGAGGATACCATCCTTAGCGTCCATTGGCCCCCCACCCTGCAAAGCCAGGAGCCCGGCTCCTCTACCTCCACCGGCCTGGCCTCCCGGGTGGAAAAACTGGAGAAGGAGCTGATCGGCGAGGCCCTGCGCCAGACCCGGGGCAACCAGAGCAAGGCCGCCCACCTGTTGGACACCAGCCTCAGGATCCTGGGCTACAAGATCAAGCAATACAATATCGAGACCCGGAGCTTCCGGGCCGCCTGAGCCTGCCAGCCACGTCAGACTCTCGCCGGGTAATGGGGCCGGAACCGTAGCGGCGGGAGCGGCCTAAATCTCAGTCAGGCTTTCTGGCGAGGTTGCGGTCCCCAGGCGCGGCTTAAGAATCCGCGGCGCGGCAAGCGGCCAGCCGGGCCGCCAGGCGAATGGCCTCGATCATGGACTGGGGATTGGCGCGGCCTTCACCCGCTTTATCAAAAGCGGTTCCGTGATCCACCGAGGTGCGGACGATGGGCAGCCCCAGGGTCACGTTGACTCCGGCCAGGCTTCCCCAGGTATCGGTTTTGCCGTCGTATCTAAACCCGAGGAGCTTGGCCGGGATGTGGCCCTGATCGTGGTACATCACCACCACCAGGTCGTAGGCGCCGCCGAGCATCTTGGAGAAGACCGTATCGGCCGGCAGCGGGCCTTCGGCGTCGATTCCGGCTGCCCTGGCTGCCGCCACCGCAGGGGCGATTTCCTGGTCGTCCTCCGTGCCGAAGATGCCGCCCTCGCCGCAGTGCGGGTTCAGACCCGCAACGGCAAGGCGCGGGGACGCTATCCCCAGTTGCCTGAGGGTTCGGCAGGCCAACTCGATTACCTTGCCAATCCGGGCTTTTTGGACCAGATCGCAGGCCTTCCTCAGGGCGACGTGGGTGGAGACGTGAGCCACGCGAAAGTCGCCGTCGGCAAGCATCATGGCGTAATCACGCGTGCCGGTTAGGTGCGCGTAGATCTCGGTGTGACCCGCATAGTGATACCCGGCGGCGTTGATGGCTGCCTTATTGATGGGCGCGGTAACCGTGGCGTCGATCCGGCCGGCCATGGCCAGCTCGATCACCTTGGTCACGTATTCGAAGGCGGCCCTGCCCTGCTCTGCGGTCACCTGCTTGTGCCTGAGACTCCCCGCTGCCAGGTTTTTTAGATCCAGCACGTCGATGGTCCCGAAGACGTACCGGCCCGCCTCCGGTTGCTCGCAGCAATGGATCGAGACCGGCAAGCGGCAGAACCGGATCGCATCGGCCATGACCTCGCCGTCGCCAACCACCAGAGGGCGGCTGATTCGGTAGATCTCCGGATCGTTCAGAGCCTTGGCGCAGATTTCGGGACCGATGCCGCCCGGGTCTCCCATGGAGATTCCCAGGAGGGGCTTCTTACGAGCAGTTCTCATTGACAACCACCTTCCCTGTCTAGATCATTAGTGTCCGGCAAGGTTTTTGCTATGAGGCATGTAGGGTGGGCACTGCCCACCAAAACCAGAGATCTTTTTGAACTTAGGCAGGCCTAATAGCTAATCCTTCCTCGAATTTACAAGTTTTTTCCCTCGCCCCCTTGAGGGGAGAGGGGATTTAGGTTCATCGGTATAATATGGTGATATCGCTGTAATTGCCATGGTCTATTGCTTAACTGCGAGACAATGTAACCTGCTCCATGCAATTTTGTTGCCGGACACTACTGAGTCAAGATAGCATATAGCCGCACTAAGGTGTCGCCTTCGCCGAACGCACCGGGCTTGGTCACCACCGCCAGGCCGTCGCAGTCACCACCCCTTATCTTCCCCTGGACCAACCCCGGCAGGATTTCCGATTGCAACCAGACCCCGGTGGCCCCGACGGTGTCCAGAACCTGCGCGGCCGTATCCCCGCCGCAGAGGAATAGGACATCCGGCCGGTGACGCCGGATCGCCTCGCTTGCCGCAGCCGCCAGGGCGCGGGAGGCGAGCTCTGTTGACACCCTGGAAACATTGGAATCTAAGGCTGCGAGGGGAGCAAGCTGGAGGATCATGGCTCCCGCGGACCAATCCACGCCTGGGCCGGCCAACCCGGCGCGCCCGCCGGCCGGGAGACCGGGATTAAGGACCTGGCGCGGCACGCCGGCCTGTTGCACCAGCGCTTCCACCTGCTCTCCCAGCACGCCGGAACCGGACCCGCATACGCAGAGGACTCGATGACCCGCCAGGCTGCGACCAGGCGGCAGCAGCTCCTTCCGGGCAGGCAGGCGCCGAGCCAGCGCCAGGGCCAGCCCGGCCGACCCTGTGAGCAGTGCCCCCGGGAAGTGATCCCGGGCCAATTGGGCGATGTTGTCGAGATGCTGCTGGCTGGTCGCATCGAAGACAATCAGGCGGCGCCCCTGCCGCAGCAGATTGTCTGTGGCCTCCTGCAGCCGCGCCAGCCCCCCGTCGAACTCCGTCACGTCGATCCGCCCTACGGGGAATCGGCTCTGAAGGGCAATCAGCCTGGAAGGCTGGGAGTCCCTTATGGGGCAGACTGGATCGTGGGCCACTTCGCTGGCGGCCAGTGGAACCCCCCGGACAAAATGGATATCATGGAGGGTGGTGCGTCCTTGAGCCGGATGGGCCGGGGCGATGAAGGCGCAGGGACTGCCCAGCACGCCCAGCAGCGCCTCCACCTCGGCCCCGATATTACCCCGCAGGCAGGAATCGATTTTCTTGTAAATCAGACTTGCCGCCAGTTTCTTGACGGACAACCCGGCCTGGCGCACCCGGGCCGCGGCGTCGGCCGGGGACAAATGGCGGGAGTCGGTATAGACCCCTATGCCCGCTCCGGAGTCTAGTAATCCGAGATCTGACAGGTGCCGATGGGAAACCAGGAGGAGGGGCGCACTGACACGCCTGAACTGGATGGCCGTGTCGGCAGCTCCGGTCAGATCATCGGCGATGACGGCCAGTTGGATCATGGCGCTCCTGGTCCCCTCTCAGTTGGTGCCTGCCCAAAAATGTCATTCTGAGCGCAGCGAAGAATCTAGTGGTCTGTTCCGCAATTGATTGTCCACTTAAAAAGACTGATTTTTAACCCCCCATCGAAAAGGGGGGTAGGGGGGATTTAGTATAATTTCTTGAAATCCCCCTAAATCCCCCTTTTTCAAAGGGGGACTTAACATGTCAAATCCAGCCTTCCAGTCCTGATATTATGTCAAGCTAATTATGAAACAATCCACTAGTATTTTGGGTGACTTGAGATCCTTCACTTCGTTCAGCTCGTAGGGCGGGAAAGCGAAGCGCATCCCGTCTTGAGCATTATTCCATTTCTAGAAAAATTGATTAGCTGCGGAGGCCCTATTTAATCCCCTCTCCCCCGATGGGGGAGAGGGCTAGGGTGAGGGGGAAGTTAATCTCCTTTCCGCGCCCATTGATAACTGCTTAAAGAGTTCCCTGGTTTATGAAATCTTTATTCCAGCAACCACGCCACCCACGTAAAACTCATATCCGGAGGGAGTTCCGGGTGCCGGAAGTCCCAGACTTTTCGCCTGGTTATAGTCCTCCCCAGCTTATGGTAGCTCTCGATTAACCCTTTCTCCTCGTTGTCGTGAAACCCCGAGATAATGAGGCGGCCTTCGGGAGCGGCCAGGCGGTCAAGTTCCGCGGCCTTAGCCATTTGCACTTCCCAGGGGAGGTTCGCCAGCACGAGGTCAAAGGAGCCCTTGACACAATCGGTTGAGCCCTGGGCAGCCACCAGGATCGAGCCCGCCAGACTATTTTCCCGGGCGTTCTCCCGGGTAGCCAGCCCCGCCCGGCGGGAAATATCTATCCCCACCACCCGGGGGACCCCCAGGGCCGCGGCTGCCAGGCTCAGCACACCGGCGCCGCAGCCCACATCCAACAGGCGGCGCACCGCCGGGCCCGCGGCCACGGCTTCCCGGAGCAGGTCCAGGGAGAGACGGGTGGTGGGATGGCCCGGAGGAAAGGCCCCGCCACTTTTTACCAACAAAACCCCTCCCGAAGGCTCCGCCCCGCCGGGGTGCAAACGGGTGCGGAGCACCCGGTGCGGTGCCAGACGGTAAGACCAACCTGATGGAAAAGATTCCTCCAATCCAAACCCAACCTTAAAAAGGGGAATTATATACTTGAGTCCCGATTCCATCACGGCCGTAGGGGCGGCGTCTCAGTGGCGCAGGCCTCTGGCAATCGTGGGTTTGCCCTGGGCGGGGAAACCCCGCCCCTACATAAAGATAATTGAGGGATTCAAATATATAATTCCTTTAAAAAGTGAATACCTTGGATTGGTCGGCAAGGTCTATCAAGGTCACCCCGGTGCCGATCTTGGCCCCGGGAGGGAGGTCGTCTTCTCCCACCATCCTGGTCTCGGCGCAGGGTTTGCAAACCAAAATGCTGGCGCCCCGCTCCACCAGGAACTTCCAATAGGTGATGAGTTCGTCGCCGGTGGGGGCCTTGACCCGCTCCGTAAGGGAGAGGTTGGTGAAATAGACGGCATCATCAACCAGGAAGACCACCACTTCATGCCCCTTGTCCTTGGCGATCTTGGCGAGTTGGAAACAGCGCACGGCCCGGGTGGGGTCCTCGGGACCGCGGGTCAACACGAACAAGAACTTGCTCATGGGCTCCTCCTGAAGAATTGAGAACGGTTTGATCAACTCACAGATGTGAATGTAATGATAGCAAATGGCGAAATGCGCTTTGCTTTCCCGCCCTTCGGGCTAAACGTATTTATCTTTTTGAAAAAATCAGTTTTCCCCACCTTAAAAACCAGGAATTCCCCGATTTCTGAATTTGAGTTTGGGTCGTAGAATGAAAATTAGTCATTTATATTGTCATCTTGAAAAATTAACGCCTTGGGGTCGGAGAGTGTTTCATGGAGCGGCGGCTATTCCCCCGGACCAATATATCCTTGCCATTTGAATATCAGGCACAATTGCAGGGTTCGGAATATTCATTTTCAAACCTGGCTGTTATGAAAAACTTCAGCATCGGGGGATTGCTTATGTCCGAGACCGCACCTGTACTGCAACCTGACGATATTGCAGACTTTACTTTCAAATTCCCGTCTCACCAGGTGCATCCCCTCATTCCCCACAAAATCAGGGCGCAAGGGAAAGTCAAGCGTATAGAGCAGCCGACTAAAGAATCTTCCTATTTTGGGGTAGTGCTGGAATTCCTTTCGGGGCCATTTTTCATCTATGCGGATTGACTTCTTTTTTGCACATTTAGTTTTCCTGAATCAGACTTGCTTTGACAATTTTATCACCATTAAAAAAAGGATAACATAATGGAGAATATTAATCAATATTTAGAAATTGGTAAGCGTGAAAAAAAGAATAAGGCAAAATATGATAAAAACCTAAATGATTATCTTAGAAACCAACAAAACAAATACGCGGAACGCTTAAATCCAATTATGTCCCAAATTTATAATATGCTATTAGAAATCCATAAATCAATACAAGATGGGGTCAAGACTAATAATAGCGCTGTGAAATTAAGCCCCCAAAACCTTATGGTATTTCTGGAAACAAAATAAAGTATAATGAAATAATCTTATCAATTGATGCAGCAGTGCGATCAATGCCGATTATTGGTGAACTTAAAATAATACATGATGACATAGCTAATCCCAAAATTAAGATAATTGCAACAAGAAATAGTATGACAAAAGAGCAAATTATTGAGATAGACAAATTCGATGATGATACAATGGAGGAATATATCATTGACTTTTTAAAGAGTATCTTTTCTTAGGCCCGTAGGGCGGGAAAGCGAAGTGCATCCCGCCATTAGCATTATTCCATCTCTAGACTGCGAACATTATCTTCTGCGCCCCATTCAAGGTTATAAAGGCCGCCTTCCACAAATCGATGAAAGCTTAAATACGGCCAATCCGCGACCCTCGCAACCTGACCATGTTTTACCGGATGGTAAAGGATGTAATCTAGATGACGCTCATAATCACCCTCATCACGGATGAGATGTTCCCAAAAGCGCCGCTGCCAAACGCCCCGTTCTCCCTTCTGCAAGCGCCGTGGTGAAAGTCTTTCCCCTCCGGAAATTTGTGCGGCAAATCGTGCTTTGATATCATGCCAGCGTGCGGAGAAATCCGCATCCCCGGAAGGTAAAGTCCAGATGCAATGCAGGTGATCGGGCAAAATAACGATGGCCTCGATGGTAAATGGCCGGCGCCGGCGGATCGCCGTGAACACCTCCTGAAGGTTGTCAATGTTTTCGGTCAAGAGTTGCCGTCGGCGTTCCAGCAGCGTGACTGTGAAGAAGAACGTCCCGCCGGGAACAAAGGCGCGATATATTGTGGCATAAGTTAGGCTTACCGAGGCGGGATGCGTTTCACTTTCCCGCCCTACGCGCTTCCATCATTAAAAATGGTCGAAGGGTATGTCCAACAGCAGCCTGACATGGTCCTCTACGCATTCTTCCAGCACCTCCAGGTTATACCCGCCTTCCAGGACCGTGATCAGCCGGCCTGAAGCCGTCTCCAGTGCCAGGTCCAGGATCAGTTGCGCCATGTCCCGATATCCCTGCCTGGTCACCCTCATTTGGGCTAGCGGATCTTTCTCATGGGCGTCAAATCCCGCAGAGATAAAGACGAGCTGGGGCGCAAACTGCCGCAGCCGGGGCAGCGCCTCGGTTTTCAGGGCCTCCAGGTACTCGGCGTCGCCGCTGCGGGGCGGCAGCGGCAGGTTCAGGGTGAACCCTTTACCCGCACCTATCCCCTCCTCTTCGCGGAAGCCGGTGCCGGGATAACAGTAGCGAGGGTCTTCGTGCAGCGACACGAAAAAGACCCGGGGGTCTTCCTCCAACAAGTGCTGGGTGCCATTGCCATGATGGAGGTCCCAGTCGATGATGGCCACCCGCTCTAAGCCGTATTTCTCCAGGGCGTACACTGTACTGATGGCCACGTTATTGAAGAAGCAGAACCCCATGGCCCGATTGCGCTCGGCATGGTGCCCCGGGGGCCTCACGGCGCAGAAGGCGTTGTCCACCCGGCCGCCCATCACGGCGTCCACGGCCAGCATCACTCCGCCCACGGCCAGAAGCGCAGTCTCATACGAGTCCTTGCAGATGCCGCAGTCCTTCTCCTCGAAGATTGGCAGGCCCAGCTCGCAGGCCTTCTTAAACCGGCGGATATAGAACGGGTCGTGGAGCCGTTCCACCCATTCCAGCGGGGCGTAGTCGGGTCTGAGGCGCTCCAATAACTCCAGCACGGAGTCCATCTCGAGATCGCTTTGGATTGCCTTCAGCCGGGCGAGACTTTCCGGATGCCATAAGCCTGGATCATGCAATAGATAGCGCAGGGCATAAACGTAGCCGGTACGGCGCATAGCTTTCTCCTAGTTTGCCGGCGGGTCCAGGATAGCTGACTTTCATCATAACCCGAAGAGCCGGGCCGGGCAAACTAAAGGTATGATGCGAGGCCCCTCGCCTCCGGCTGACCAGCGAGGAGTTGTCTAAAATTCCTGCCATTGCGCAGGTTGCCAGGAGTGATTATATTTTAGGAAATATTAATAAAACTTTAAAGATAAGTGGGTAAGGACATGATCCAGGGAAGGTCGATACTTGGATATGTTTATTGCCGATTGCTCCCCGGGGTGCTGGTTTTGCTGCTGGGGTCAATGATCTTTCCCTCTCCGGCCCTGGCCTTTATCCCCCACTGGGCCCCCAAGGAAGCGTTTTTCATCCGCCAGTTTTCCTACCTGTTCTTCATGGTCGCCATGATTTTCTTCATCGTTGAGCTGAAGCTGGAGAGGTCGCCACGACAGCGGGGCTTTCGTCTGTTAATCTGGGCCAGCGTGTTTTTTGCCTTGTGGAACCTCGATTGTTTCATCGGGCAATGGATCGCCCTCCATTTTGAAGCCCAGGTGGCCCCGGGGCCGCAGGGCTTCTTTTCCCAGCGCTTGAACATGGCCAATCCGGGGAACTGGCTGAATTATTTCACCAGGCTGGATCATCTGCTCCTGGTGCCGGCCTTCATCTATTTTTATCTGGGTATCAGGGAGTTTAGGCGGCAGGCGCAGGAGGGGAAACAATGATATCTCTCCCCAGTTTTCCCCTGGCGCTAACGGATATTTTGGGTTCGGCCCTGGTCTTGCTGCTCAGTGGCGCCGCCTTCTCCTGCTCCCGGAAACTGCTGAGGCAGGATCCGGAAAATGCCTTGTGGCTTTTCCTCTACTGGCTCAGCCTGGCCTTGCTGGCCTTTGGCCTGTCCCGGGCTTTGGGGCATATTATCGGGCATATCCTGGCCGTTGCCGGTCGGGAATCCTGGGCGAACCAGATAACACCTTACAGCGGCGGTTTGAATGCCATCCTTTCCATCGCGGTCGCCGCGGTCACGCTCTTTTTCCATAACATCCAGAGGTTATACCGCCGCATGGAAGCCGATCATCATCACATGGAAACCACCAGCCATGAAATTCTGGCGCTCAACAAGGAGATGGAAGCCCTGGTGATGGAGCGCACCATGTGCGAAATGGCCTTGGGGATCGCGGATGGAATTCGCAACCCCCTCCATGTTATCGGTGGCTTCAGCCATCGCCTGCTCAAAAAAACCGCCCTGGATGATCCCACCCGCAACTGGGCCCAGGCCATCGCCGAGGCCACCAAACGCATGGAGCAAATGGTCGAACGGTTCGAAAACCTGGCCCAGGACAAGAAGGCCTTTTTTTCCCAGGAAGACCTGACTAAAATTGCCCAGTCCATTTTAGAGATGCTGCAAGAAGCCTTCGAACACAGGGGCGTTCACCTGGTGACCGGGTTTCATCCTTCTCCCGCCTACGTCCAGGTGAATAAACATATCCTCAAGGTAGCCCTGGCCCACTTGATCCGAAACGCCCTGGAAGCCACCCCCGCCGCCGGGGAGATCCACGTGAGCACCGCGGTGGATAAGAGCCACGCCACCCTGGTGATTTCTGATTCGGGCCGGGGGATGCCCCCTGAGGTCCTGGCCAGGATCTTTGAACCCTACTTTACCACCAAGGTGGGGGGGACCGGTCTGGGCATGGTCTTTGTGCGTCAGATCATCGATGAACACCGGGGAACCATCAACTTGGAAAGTGTGGTGGGGCAGGGCACCACCGTGACTATCAGGTTGCCCATCCGCTTCGCTGAAACCCCGATCTGAGTCATTTTCATGTCTGTCCGCCCCAGTCAGGGCATAATTACTTAAGCTTCTTATCAATATATGCTATGACCCCAAACTGATCATGGGGCCCCAAGCTTCCCATATTCAGGTCATTCCCGAATTTTCCCCGCCAAAGCGGTAATTGGCGCGCCGCTTCAGCTATCTTAACTTTGCACATCATAGATACGCTGCCATCAGAGTTGGCGGGGCATATTCAAAATCTCAGGAGAAATCACTTTTTCCGCATAAGTTGTGCTTTCATGCTGCCGAGACCTATCATGAATCATCGTCGTCACCGATTCCCCGGACGCCTATTATCCCGTAGTCGATGAGCAGGGCAAGATGACCGGCATCTTGTCCATTAATGATATCCGGGGAGTCCTGTTTGAAGAGACCCTGGCCTCGGTGATCATCGCCAAGGACGTGGCCACCCCCACTGTTGTCCGGGTCATTTGGGATGAATCATTGCAGGACGCTCTGGAAAAAATGGCCCGGATCAACGTCAACGAATTGCCGGTGGTGCGGCAGGAAGCTCCCAATGAGATCATCGGCATGGTCGCCAAACGGGATATTATCAGCTACTACTATGAACGCAGCCTGAAATGGCGGTGATTCCGGGTACGCCTGCAATAATTTTCCTTCTACTGCAGCCGTTAACTATGCTAAGTTTTGCTAAGGGATGGCAAGGTCCTTGAAATTGCTCTTTTTAAATACACCTCAATTCGGGTCCAGGGAGACAGGCCATGCGTGAATTCAAGATCGCCGCCATCCCCGGTGACGGCATCGGCAAGGAAGTTGTGGCCGCCGGCCTCGAAGTTCTCGAGGCCCTCGCCCAGCGCGACGGCGGATGAAACCAACGAGTTCGGGGCAGTATCCCAGCGGAGCCCTGATCGGGGCGGGCGCGACCACGAAAACCCGAAAAGCATGCTGCGGTGTTGACGGGCTCGCTCCCAAGGGTATATTGTCGCCATGTTGAGGCGGTGTACAGTTGCGGGTTCGGTCGTTGCTGTCGCCAGATCGGGGGCCTTGGTGCCTGTTTAGGCCCCTCTCCCGGGCTCTTGCCTGGCCTTGGCAGCCGTCTCGGCTCGCCAAATCAGCCGTCGGAGGGCAGTTTTGACCCATGACTCCTTTCATCCGGAGGTTCAGCCTTGCGGTCGGTCAGATCATTTTCCCTATCTGTTTTAGCCATGGATCCGGGAATCAGGCTGTGCTTTTGGGCCGGGGTGCTTTGTATCGGGATGATATGGATCTCGGGGTGCGGCTCGCTCAACACCGCCTGCTCGAGCCCATTGTCGGTAATTGCCAATCCCGCTTCTCCGCACAACGCCGATTATCTGGAATATCAGCAGGGGCGCCTCACGGAAGCCCAACTGATGGACCGCCTGCCCCATGTTGTGCTGGTAGGCGACAGTCTGAGCAGGGGTTTTTATGTGTCCTCCTTCGTCAGTGGCGTATGGCGTTCCAAGATGAGCCATGGACATGACTGGTTTCTCGATACCGACACCTCCGTTAACAGCGTTTACAGCCTTAATAAGCGACTTGCCCGGGAAACGCCTTGGGTGGCCTGTGAATACTCGAGCGTGGGAGGAAAGGTTGATTCGGGCGGAGGCGGTAACGGCGGCATTTTTCGGTCCTGGTTTCCCCTCGATTTCTCCCAACAGACGGATTTGATTTTAAAAGAGAAACGGTTCCCGGACTTGGTGTTGCTCTGGATCGGGCACAACAACTTGAACTGGGTGGAATCGGTGGATCCCACCCGGCCGGAAAAAGTCGCAACCGCTTTGCAGAATATTGTCGCCCGTTTTCGCGAGGACTATGCGCGACAGCTTGGCCGCCTGGTGGAACGGGCCCGGGACCAAAAAGAGCGGCGGGCCATCATCGTATTCGGCCTCGTAAATTTCAAGAGTTTTTTCGAAGCCAGGGACGCTGCGGAACAACTCCGGAGAGAGAATCCGAACCTATACCCCTATTTTTATGTGGATTATAAGTACTACGAGGCCATGAAGCCGGAGTATCGGGCCAACATGGTAAAGCTCGCGCTGATGATCAACGAGGAGCTGCGCGCCATGGTTGGCGAGTTCAACAGGAAATTGGGCGGTGATTCACAGGTGCGCCTCGAGTACTCGGACGCGTTGGCAACCGTTGATATCAGCAACCCGGAATTGATTCACCCAACGGACGCCTGGCATCCTTCTCCCAAAGGACACAGCGTGCTGGCCGAGGCAGCCTTTGGCGCCCTGCGCCCCAGCCTGAATTTCCTTGGAATCGTTCCGCTCCCAAAAACTACTGATTCAAAGGTAAGACCCAGCAACCGGACGATTTTTATGGTCCTTCAATAACGAGGTGCCCCTTGCCTTCCATCGAGGAAAAGATTGCCCAGCTCCGTGCAGCCATCAGCGCCCAGGAGACGCTTCGGCCTACCCTTGGCGATGATGTGGTTGAGGTAACCCTCAAGGCTCTGCGCACACAGATTGACGCCCTGCTCGCCGAGCAGAAGGACGAAGCTCAGCCGAAAACAGGGCCGTCACCAGAGGCCATGCTCGCACAGCTCCAGAGCTATGTCCCGAAACAATTGGCCGACAAGACGCGCGCCGCAGGGCAAATCGAGGGCGAGCGCAGGCAGGTCACGGTCGTTTTTGCGGACATTTCCGGCTTTACCGCTCTCTCCGAACGGCTCGACCCCGAAGACGTTGCCGGCCTCGTCAACGACTGCCTCAAGGAACTCGCCCAGGCGGTTTACCAATATGAAGGCATGGTCGACAAGTTCATCGGGGACTGCGTCATGGCCGTCTTCGGCGCTCCGATCGCACTGGAAGATGACGCGGAAAACGCCCTGCGCGCCACAATTGCCATGCGCGAAAATCTCCAGGGATTCAACCGTCGCTGGATCGAGAAACTGGGCCAACCCCTGGATGTGCATATTGGGGTCAACACGGGAATGGTGATTGCAGGGAACATCGGAAACGACCTGCGGATGAGCTACACCGTGATGGGCGATACTGTCAATGTCGCGTCACGGCTGGAGGACGCCGCCAAAGGGGGCCAGATTTTGGTGAGCCGCAACACCTACCGTCTGACACGCGGCGCCTTTGCCTTCCAGGAAATGGACCCCATCAAGGTCAAAGGCAAACAAGAGCCCTTGACGGTCTATGAGCTCCTCCATGCGAAACTGCACCCGGACAAGGCCCGCGGGGTCGAAGGATTATCCTCCCCTCTCGTCGGCCGCGGTGCGGAGCGCCAGGCGCTGGTTGAATACCTTGAAAAGCTGCAAACCGGCAGGGGGCAGATTGCCGCGATTCTTGGCGAGGCCGGGATTGGCAAGAGCCGCCTGCTCGCTGAAATCCGCCGGCGTGAAGGGAAGGACCTGACTTGGCTTGAAGGCCGTTCTTTTGCCTTCAGCAGGTCTCTCGGTTACGGGGCGTTTTTGGACCTCTTGCGCCGTTATGCCGGTATCGCCGACGAAGACTCGGAAGCCGAGGCCGCCGCCAGCCTGAAAGCACGACTGAACGCCATTTTGCCCGGCGATCTGGAGAGTTATGCCATACTTGGGCAACTACTGTCAATGCGCCTTGACAGCACGGAGACGACTGCCGTCGGCACCGTCACCGGTGAAGCCTTTCGCAATCGTTTATTTGCCGTATTGGAGCGGCTGCTGCTGGCGCTGGCGAAACAAAAGCCCGTTGTCGTTGTGATGGAAGACTTGCATTGGGCCGATCATAGTTCGCTGGAACTGCTCGACCATCTCTTCCGACTGGTTACTCAAGCCCCCATTGCCTTCGTATTGCTCAGCCGTCCGAAACAGGAATCACCTGTAAGCTGGGAAAAACTTGGTCCCACACTGGAGAATTATCGACCGTATCTTCTGGAAATCCCACTCAAGCCATTATCCGGCGAGGCGAGCGGCGATCTGGTGCGCGGACTTCTCGATGGCAGCATGCTTCCAAAAAACCTGGCGGAGGTCATTTTGAACAGATCGGAGGGCAATCCTTTCTTTGTCGAGGAGGTCCTCAGGTCGCTGATTGAGCGCGGGGTTCTGGCGCGTGCAAATGGAGCCTGGAAAGTCACCGATCTGGTCGAGAACATCCAGGTGCCTGACTCCCTCCAGGGTGTGCTTCTTTCCCGTCTGGATCGCCTTCCCGAGGAAACGAAACGGGTGATCCAAAAGGCGTGTGTCATCGGGCGCGTATTTCTTTTCCGGGTGCTCGAACACATGGCGCGCGAGGAAACGGAGTTGGAATCCCAAATGGCTTTCCTCGAAGACGCGGCCCTTGTCCGGGAGCGGGAGCGTATTCCTGAAATTGAATATGTCTTTGACCACGCCCTGACGCAGGAGGTCGCCTATCAAACGCTTCTGGGCCCATCGCGCAAACTTCTTCATCAAAAAGTCGGGGAAGCGATGGAATCCATTTTTTCCGAGCGGATTGACCAGCACAGGGCTCTCTTGGCCTATCACTTCTTCAAAGGGGAAGATTGGGAGAAGGCATTGAAATATTCTGCCGGCGAAGCGGACGCAGCGGTTCATCTCTATGCCTACGCCGAGGCTCGCGAACATTATCATCGCGCCTTGGACAGCCTCAAAAATCTGCCCGATAACGCCTCAAACCGTCAAAAGCAGGTGGACATCAGTGTCCGGCTGGTGAATGTCTCTCTCCAGTCTGAATCGCCTGAAAAAAACCTGGCGATTTTGACGGAGGCGGAAAACCTGGCCTCCTCGCTGGCGGATGAAGCGCGCCTCGCGCGCGTCCAGCTTTGGATCGGGAGGGTGCATTATCTGGCGGGACGATTGCGGGAGGCCATTTCCTATTTCCAAAAGGTCCTCGCAGTGGCTCCAAAATTTGGCGATCCCGAGTTAATGGCCCTGCCGGGAGCCGTCATCGGGCGCGTTCTTTTCCTGCAGGGCCAGTTTGCGAAGGCCCACCAACTATTGGAAAGGACCGTCCCCCTTCTCGAAGCAACCAAGAACCGCCATGAGCTGTTGTTTGCCTGCTTGTACCGCGGGGCTTCCCGAGCCTGTCTTGGCGATTACGCCGCCGGATCCGCTGAACTCGACCAGGTTCTGAAAATGGCCCAGGCAAGCCTCAATCTAAACGCTGAAGCCATGGCGTACACGGGCCTCGCCATGATCCGGGTGGTCGCCGGCAAATACCACGAGGCCATGGAATCTGCCCAGGCTGCGCTTGCGGTTGCGGAGAAGGGCGGCGACACTATGTTTTGTTACTCCAGCAATTCGTTCATGGCATGGGCGCTGACGGGGTTGGGAGAGAATCAGCGCGCCCTGGAACATTGGTCCGCCGCTCATCTAGCCGCCCGGCCTTTGGGTGGCCGCCTTTTGCTCGGTGAATGGCTGACTGCCATCGAAAGCGGCACCTTGCTTGGAGCAGGAGATATTCCTTCAGCCCTGGAAAAAGGAGAGGAAGCCCTGGCCATCGCCAAAGCAGCGGGCAGCCTCATTGCGGAGGCTTTGTCCGAAAGCGCCATCGGCAATGCCCTGGCGGCCGGCCTCACGCCAGACTATAAAAACGCCGAAGCTCATCTGGCAAGAAGCCTGTCGTTGCTGGAAAGCATCGGCGCCAAATTCGATCTGGCGCGCGTTTCGCTGGCGCTGGGTCGGGTCCGCATCGGACGGAAAGATTGGGAGGGCGCGTCAAAACTGCTGCGGCAGGCCTCCTCCCTCGCCTCCCAATGCTCGCTGCCAATGGAGGAAGCAAAGGCACGGGACCTGTTGGAAGAGATCGAGACGGCCCGGGTTCAGGATTCGGCCATGTGAACGAGGTTTTGAAACGGTTCGCCCTGCGCAAATTGCTTGATATTTTCCGTAGTTTTTGCCCTGTCCCCCCGAATAATTCGATCGCTGTGGTGCCGTAAGGACTACGGGCCATTGTCGGTTAGAGCCGTTTCTGCTATCAAGGCAGCATGAACAGCGTCTTCGACCTCATCCGGAACCTCCGGACCGCCCTGGCATGCATTGGCGAGCTGCTTGGTTACCTGCTGCGTTTCGTCAGGGTGTTCCTCCGGAGTCGGACCTCGCTGGCCGCCCGGCTGTCAGCTGGGCATGTGCAAGCGGAGAATCGATCAGAAGCAGCATCACAAGCCGCAAGCTTTCGGCTCCGGGGGTCGCGATGTGCCGCTCAGTCGACTACGTTCTTGAGGTGGGAGTTTACTGATATCTGCTGAGGCTGTCGAAAAAGCTAAGCCCCCTCGATCATTTTGTTCCTGAATGTTGTCTTCATCAATCCACCCAAAATTACGCCTAACCAATTATAATCTTTATTAAATAGCTATTTTATGCTATCCTTGGACAATAACTTTTTTGGGGTGGATAAGCCATGGCCAGATTTAAAACCTACGACTATCGGCAAAGAGTTCTCTTACCGGTTTCTCTGGAAGACCAGTTGATGCCTGGCACCTTGGAGTTCGCCATTCATACCCTGGTGGAGAAGCGGTTGGATATGTCTGTTTTTGAATGCAAATACCGCAATGATTAGACCGGCAGGGCAGCATATGATCCCCAGGTCCTCTTAAAAGTAGTGTTGCTGGCCTATTCCCGGGGGCTGATTTCTTCACGGAAGATCGAACAAGCCTGCCGCGAAAACGTGGTTTCCCTGGCCTTAGCCTGTGGCCAGCAGCCTGATCACAGCACCCTTGCCGCCTTTATTTCCTCCATGAAGGATGAGAGCCTCCACCTTTTTAGAGATGTGCTGCTGTCCTGTGAGGAGATGAATCTGCTGGGCGGCACCATGTTTGCCTTGGATGGCTGCAAGTTGCCTTCCAATGCCTCTAAGGAGTGGAGCGGCACCTTGGCCGAGCTCCGGAAGAAGAAAGAGAAGATCGAGACCAGGGTGGCGCAGTTGCTGAAAGAGCAGCTGCAAACCGACCAAAGGCAGGATGATCCTCCCGGGCCCCAAGTTGCGGGCGCCAACCGGCAGCGGCAGGTGGAGAAATTACAGAGGAAGGCAGAGCTGATTGAGACCTGGCTGGCCGAAAACCAGCCCAAGCTGGGTGCGGCTGGTAGAGAAAAGCAGAGTAATATTACGGACAATGACTCGGCCACTATGATGACTTCCCACGGTGCCGTCCAGGGATATAACAGCCAGGCCCTCATTGATGGCCAGCACCCAGTGATTGTGCATGGCGGGGCCTTCGGCTTCCTGGGTCACAGCCTGGTTCCCCACTGGGTGGTCAATCCCAACTCCTTCGTGCTGGTGGGCATCGGCGGCTTCTTCGCCGGGGTTGCCAAGGTGCAGGACGCTCTGGAAAAAATGGCCCGGATCAACGTCAACGAATTGCCGGTGGTGCGGCAGGAAGCTCCCAATGAGATCATCGGCATGATCGCCAAACGGGATATTATCAGCTACTACTATGAACGCAGCCTGAAATGGCGGTGATTCCGGGTACGCCTGCAATAATTTTCCTTCTACTGCAGCCGTTAACTATGCTAAGTTTTGCTAAGGGATGGCAAGGTCCTTGAAATTGCTCTTTTTAAATACACCTCAATTCGGGTCCAGGGAGACAGGCCATGCGTGAATTCAAGATCGCCGCCATCCCCGGTGACGGCATCGGCAAGGAAGTTGTGGCCGCCGGCCTCGAAGTTCTCGAGGCCCTCGCCCAGCGCGACGGCGGCTTCCGCCTGCAGGTCGAGTCCTTCGACTGGGGATCGGACTACTACAAGAAGCACGGCGTCATGATGCCGGAGGATGGCCGCGAGACGCTTAAGAAATTCGACGCCATCTACTTCGGGGCGGTGGGCGCCCCCGACGTGCCCGACCACATCACGCTGTGGGGACTTCGTCTCAACATCTGCCAGCCCTTCGACCAGTACGCCAATGTCCGCCCCACCCGCATCCTCCCGGGCATTAAGAGCCCCCTGGGAGGGGTCCGGCCCCAGGATCTGGACTGGGTTATCGTGCGCGAGAATTCCGAGGGCGAGTATGCCGGGCAAGGCGGGCGTACGCATCGAGGTTTTCCCGGGGAGGTCGCCACCGAGGTGGCCATTTTCACCCGGGCCGGCGTCACCCGCATCATGCGCTTCGCCTTCGCACTCGCCCGTTCGCGGCCGCGTAAGCGTCTGACCGTCGTCACCAAGTCCAATGCCCAGCGCCACGGCATGGTGATGTGGGACGAGATTGCCGCCGAGGTCGCAGCCGAGTTCCCCGACGTGACCTGGGACAAGATGCTGGTTGACGCCATGACCATGCGGATGACCCTGAACCCGGAAACGCTCGACACCATCGTGGCGACCAACCTTCACGCCGACATCCTGTCCGATCTGGCTGCGGCGCTGGCCGGTTCGCCCGGCATGGCGCCCACCGCCAACCTCAACCCCGAGCGCCGGTTCCCGTCCATGTTCGAACCGATCCACGGCTCGGCCTTCGACATCGCCGGCAAGGGCATCGCCAACCCCATCGGCACCTTCTGGACTGCCTGCCTGATGCTGGAGCATCTGGGCGAGAAGGCGGCTTCCGCCCGGCTGCTGCGGGCGATCGAACGGGTGACCGCGGCGCCGGCGCTGCACACGCCCGACCTCGGCGGCACCGCCACCACCCGCCAGGTCACCGCTGCGGTGATCGCGGCGATCCGGGCCGACAAAGAGTAGGCGTGGCGAAACGGGAGCAGGAGGTAAACCTGTATGGACAAGAAATTGCTTAGGAATGCGCTGATACCGGTAATTGCCTGGATCGTTCTGACGTTGATCCCGGTTCCCCAGGGTTTACAGCCTCATGCCTGGTATTATTTTGCCTTATTTGTGGGTGTCATTTTGGGGGTGCTGCTGGAACCGATACCGGCAGCGGCGGTAGGCATGATCGGGGTGACCCTCGCTGCGGCTTTACAACTAGTCTCCACTAACCCGGGAGATGCTCTCAAGTGGGCTCTTTCAGGATTTTCCAATGGCACTGTCTGGTTGATCTTTGTGGCTTACATGTTTGCCCTGGGTTACGAAAAAACCGGTCTGGGCCGCCGCATTGCCCTTTTTCTGGTGAAGCACCTCGGGAAGAAAACATTGGGGCTTGGTTATGCAATTGCCCTGTCAGACCTCGTTTTGGCTCCTTTCATTCCGTCCAATACGGCACGCAGCGGCGGCACCATCTATCCTATTATTGAAAACATCCCCAAATTATACGGGTCCGCTCCAGGGGAGACCTCCCGCAAGATTGGCTCTTATATCATGTGGACTGCCTTGGCTACCACCTGCGTCACCAGTTCCCTGTTTCTCACCGGGCTGGCTCCGAACCTGATGGCCCTGGAATTGGTGAGTAAAACCGTAAAGGTGACTATTACCTGGCGGGAATGGTTTTTGGGTTTTCTGCCGGTAGGCGCCTTGCTTCTGATATGCCTCCCTTATCTGGTGTATAAGATTTATCCGCCGGAGATAAAATCGAGCGAGAATGTCCCCGCCTGGGCCCGGGAGGAACTGGCCAAAATGGGTAAGGTTGCCCGGAATGAGCTGATGATGGCAGGTCTGGCGTTCATTGCGCTGGTGCTGTGGATCTTTGGGGGCAGCTGGTTCGATGCGACGACCGTAGCCCTGATGGTCTTCTCGCTTATGATTGTGGTGGGTATCATCAAGTGGAGCGATATCTTGGGTCACAAGCAAGCCTGGAATGTCCTGGTCTGGTTTGCTACCCTGGTTACCCTGGCTGATGGTTTGAGGCTCGTGGGATTCCTCAAATGGTTTTCGGCAATCGCGGCAGACGCCATGAAGGGCATGCCTGTCATGTGGATGGTAGTTCTGTTTGTTGCCATCTTTTTCCTGGTTCACTACATGTTTGCCAGCCTGACGGGACACACCAGCGCCTTACTCCCCGTATTTTTGGCTACTGCCATGGTGGTCCCCGGGATGCCCATAAAACTGCTGGCCCTGCTTCTTTGTTACACGCTGGGGATGATGGGTATTCTAACCCCTTATGCCACCGGGCCGAGCCCTATCTACTACGGGAGCGGCTATATTCCGCCTAAAGATTTCTGGAGGTTGGGGCTCATCTTCGGCTTGATTTTTCTGGTAGTTTTTCTGGTGGTCGATGTCCCTTATTTGAGGTGGTATATCTATTAAAAAATTCTGAACCAGTAGGGCGGGAAGCCGAAGCGCCTTCCGCCTTTAGCATTTCGCAAGCCTTGCACCCCGGAAAGACTTGTGCGGCAAATCGTGCTTGGAGATCGGCAGTCGAGGGGAAAAATCCGCATCCCCAGAAGGCGCAGTATAGATGCCAGGCAGGTGCTCGGGCCCAATAACGATGACCTCGATAATAACTGATCGGCGTCAGCGTTCAGAAGGCGGGATGCGCTTCGCTTTCCCGCCCTACGGCGCTCATCGCCCAAGGTGATCATCCCAGTCCAGAACTTATACCGTTGCCTCTTTCCCATTTGAACAATTTCATTCAGCCGCGCCGTTTCACCGCCGGAGAAAGGGGTAGGCTATCGGGAAGTGCGCCGAAGTTTGGCCTCCAGCTCCAGGACGTCCTGGTTGCGACGGCCATAGCCTAGGTCACCAATCATTTTCTTGGCTGTGGCCAGTTGGGGGCGGGCCTTCTCCGGGTGGCCGAGGGCCAAATAAAGGCGGGTATACTCCATGTGAGCTTCAATTTGGAGGAGGGCCATACCGCTCCGTTTGACTCGGGCCATGGCCTCCTGTAAGTCCTGTCGTGCTCGCTCCCAATCCTCCCAAATCCGATACAATCCCGACCGAGCCAAGAGACCGAGCACAACGAAATCTTCTCTACCAGCCTGGCGAAGGCCCGCTACCGCCTGATCTAGTTGTTCCAGAGCCATCGTGAGATCATTGCTACCTTCCGTCAAAGCTTTCATCAGGAAAGCTTGCCCCATCGCAAGATGGCCCAGGGCGATATCCCTAATCGTTCGTAATTCACTCCCAACCTCAATAATTTTAGCAGCTCGTTCATGAACCTTCCGGTATCTTCCTAAGCTCAGCAGCAGTTCACAGTACACGAACCCACCCAAAGAAGTAAGGAAAGGAGACTCCTGTTGAATTTTCTCAGCATGATGAAATAATTCTTCCGCTTTGATCAGACGTCCCTCCTGGAATAAAACTTGGGCAAGGTATTGCTGGCAAGTCATTTTTAGAAATGCCTCTGCGGTGCGATTGGAGAACTCGATGCTCTGGCGGGCATAATCCTTGGCTTCGGCTATCCGACCTAGAACCAAAGATAAGTCGCACAAATTAGCACTAACTTGGGCAGCATTGTGCCAAGATTCCCGGTCAATGACAATCGCCAAAGAGGCTTGCAAAGGCTCCATTGCCTCATTCAGGCGTCCTAATGCCTGAAGAGACATGCCAGCTTCATTCAGGACAAAACCATTTACTTCTTCGGTCAGGTCGGGCACAGGTTGGAGCCAGGGAGTGGCAAAGAAGTTGGCTATGCACGCTAAATCGGCTCCAAAGGCCCCCAGCTTATGTATATAGCTCCCAAATTTATTTTCCCTGCAAATTCGCCGATAGTAAACATCCTTCATTACTTCCTGGTGGCGGCCCGCTTTGCAGCCATGGGCCATCGCGGCGAAAAGCGGGAGCATGGATTCCAGAGTATCGGGGAATTCAGGGGCCTGGCCTTTATAATACTCATATAATCGATTATGACCCGCCAGCCATCCCTCGGGGTTTTCTACTTGCAATCTTTCACCGAAATATTCCCGGATGAGGGGGTGGCAATCAAGGTCATCAGGTTTGTCCGGGTCTTCGGGGGCCAAGAGCCGGGCGTCCCGGAGATTTGCCAGGGCCTCATGCCAGTCCGCGGATAAAAGCCCCTTTAACTCCGAAGTGAGGCCGCGGATGGGGGTCGAGGCTTTAAGAGCATCGAGAGCGCCAGCAAGGGCAGGGTGGTCGAAGAGTCCCAAGAGGTATAAAATATTTAATTCCGCCCGTCCTACAAACCACTGGGCATAGGCGGCCATCACTCGCTGGGCATGGCCGCCATGCTTCTTTTCTTTTAAGATTTCAACTTCATGACGACGGCGAATATCCCCGCCGTACCCCCTGGCCAGGAAGCGGCCCAAGAGGGATAGGGCAAGGGCGTTCCCTTGTAATTCTCGGGCTGCCTGCTCTAGTTCGCCGGGAAGACCTTGAACCCCCAGACGTTCCAGGAGCTGGGCACCGGCTTCAGGAGAAAGCAAATTCAGGTCATGGGACAGGACTGTGGCTGTATCTTCAGGGTCGGCGGCATCAGATGCAAAATCCGTCAAGTCCTCCAACGGCAGGCGGGTGGTGATGATACAAAGACCTGGATTATGGTAAGCCAGCTCCCGGAGCAGACTGGCCAGGCTCGGGTCTTTGAGACTTCCCCTCGTGGGTCCGGGCGGATATTGCAAAGGTTCCAAGCCATCCAAGATAAGCAGAGTACGTTTCTGACGGATTAGCTCGGCCAAGCGGACGCCCTTATCCCACGCTGAACCTTTAGCAGGATCAGGATCACCAAACCATTCAAGCGCTTTGGCCATAAAGGGGTCGGCGGATACTTGGCCCCCCTCCTTGGCCCCTTGGCTGTAAAAGGACTCCGCGAAGGCCATTTCAGCGCCGCGGAAGTGGTCCCGAGTCATGCGCCGCAGCCATTTATTTACCAAAGCGGTTTTTCCAACGCCGCCAGAGGCCAATAGATAGATGATTTTGATCCGGGGATTCTCCCAGGCAGCATCCAGAAGGGCCAGTTCCGATTCCCGGCCAAAGAGGTCTGGGGATGTGATTGGCAGCCGGGATAGGTAAATTTTATCCGGGGGCAGAGGCACAAAGGATGGAGGGGTTGTTTGCTGACCGGCATAATGCAGGATGCTATCTATCTCCAGTGTTATGGTGGTGAGATCGGTATTTATTTGATGCTCAGTGCCGCTGGAAAGGGGACGGCCATCTTTGGGGCAGGCCAGGTGTGGTGATAACCACCGGACAGTTTGCCAGGCGCAGGGTTGCAGGATGACCGGGATAAGACGAACACCATCTTGGGCACGGCGTTGGAATAAGCGAGGAACTTCTTCTTCCGTGATAAATTTGGAAGTCAGAAAATTGGCAGAGATGAGTAAGAGTGCTATGCTACTAGCATTCAGGGCTGCCTCGATTTCCAGGAACCAATTTTCGCCCGCCTCGATGCGGCGGTCATCCCAAATCTCAAGATTTTCCTGGTATTGGAGCACGTTGAGGTGGGTGACAAGGCGGTCCTTCCAAGTTTCATCTTTGTGACTATAACTGATGAAGATGAGGGGTTTGCTAGTGGTCATGGCGGATTCATTCCTAAATCCCATCTTAGTTAAATTTTCAAAAAAATTAAAGCATTAATGACAAAGGAGATGCCGCCCCGCAATATTCTAGATTGCCCCCTATTTGCTATATCTCCGCACTTCACCAGCCGGGTTTTGAGGTGCTGAAATACTCATCATAGCTGCGCCTTCACCAGCCGATTTTCCGGAGGCGAATGGAGGCCGGGGTCACTTCCACCAATTCATCCTGGTTGATAAACTCCATGGCCTGTTCCAGGCTGAACTGTCTGGCGGGGACGAGCCGAGGGGCTTCCCCGCCTTCTGTTTGCCGTGCCCGCCGCGGCTAATTACCTCATATCGATAATTTTTGACGCTTCGAAGATAAGTGGTGGTTTTGGCAAGTATGCGATACTTGGCAAAATGGACCAAGCAGCTGGTAAGCAGACCAGAAATCTGTTGAACATTATGCACGATCGCCATATAATTCCATGAGCTCTAGAAAAGGAGGTGATCCAGGTGTATCGGCCATTGATTCCTATGAATGCGAAATCCTGAAGCTCAGGCGACCGGAGAGCCTTGGCAAGGCTCTCGATGCCCATAAAGTCGGAAAGGAACGGGGCGGAGCGCCTGGGATCTGAGTTTGATTTCGGTTAGTTGCATTAAGGGCCATATTCCCCCCCCCAAAAGGCATTACCCTCTTCGAATTTCTACATCCTTTCCGCTTTTCCAGCTTAGTCACCTGAGTCCATAACCGCCTGAACCTTGCGGAGGTCTCCGGGTTTATGCATGCCCGGAAACATTAGCCGGAACTGGACGAATTCTTCCGGCCCACCCGCCCACCATCAAAGGAGACCACATTTATGCCTACCCCTTACGACGACATGTGGGAGAAATTGAACCTGGACCTCACGGCCCATGAGGGGCTGCTGCAGGTCCTGGGCAAGTTTTACGGTGACATTTATTTGACCCAGGAAGGCCGCCTCAAGGGCATGGAATACCTGGATTTCGTCCTCTCCGAGGTCCACGGCTTGCGTATCCAGGAACTCCAGGAGGCCAAGGCCAAGGGGCGCAAGGTGGTCGGCACCTTTTGCATCTTCGTGCCGGAAGAACTGGTGCTGGCGGCGGACGCCGTCTACGTGGGCTTATGCGCCGGGGCCGAGATCGGCAAGGAGGCGGCGGAGAAGGTTCTACCCCGGAACACCTGCGCCTTGATCAAGTCCTTTGTGGGCTTCAAGCTTTCCCGCCTCTGTCCCTTCATCGAGTCCTGCGACCTGGTGGTGGGGGAGACCACCTGCGACGGCAAGAAGAAAGCTTATGAAATCTTCGAAGAGTACACTCCGGTCTATGTCATGGAAATTCCCCAGATGAAGCAGGCCTGCGACCGTGAGTTGTGGAAGGCGGAAGTCCGGCGTTTTAAAGAGAAAATCGAAGAGGTCGCCGGCAAAGAGATTACCGCGGCCAGCCTCAAGGAGGCCATCAAGCTGGTGAACCGCCGGCGGCGGGTGCTGCAGCGCCTGAATCTGCTTCGGGCCGCGGTCCCCACCCCCATCTCCGGGCGGGACGTGCTGCTGATTAACCAGATCAGCTTCTATGACGATCCAGTCCGGTTTACCGCCAAGATCGGCGAGCTGTGTGATGAACTGGAAAAGCGGATTAAGGCCGGGGAAGGAGTGGTGCCCGCCGGAACCCCGCGGCTTATGCTGTCCGGCTGCCCCATGGCGGTGCCCAACTGGAAGCTGCCCTTCATCGTGGAATCATCCGGGGCGGTGATCGTCGGAGAAGAATCCTGCATCGGCACCAGGAACATCCGGGACTTAGTGGACGAATCCGGCAATACACTGGAGGAGATGCTGGACTTCCTGGTGGACCGCTATATGCGTATTGACTGCGCCTGTTTCACGCCTAACCGGGAGCGGCTTCAAAACGTCGTCTCCATGGCGAAGGACCTGGAAGTCAAAGGAGTAATCCATTATGCCCTGAATTTCTGCCAGCCGTACGCCATCGAAGCCTTCAAGGTGGGCCGGGCCCTGGAAGAGGCGGGCATTCCCATGCTCAGTATCGAAACCGATTACAGTATGGAAGACGTAGAGCAGCTTAAGACCAGGGTGGAGGCCTTCCTGGAGATGGTGCGTTGAGGAGGTTGACGCCATGAGGGGCGACAAGGCCGCGGTAATTCCCTTGCACCTGCACCCGGGATTCCAGGACCGGCACCGGCTGAATGAACTGAAAACCGCGCTGATGACGGAAACCCTATCCTTCGTACAGGTGGCCCTGGACTATGCAGAGGGACTTGGGGGCGCTTCACCCCGATCGCTGACAATCCTGGAACGGGCTTGTGCACTCCTGGAGGAAGCGCGGGAACGGCTGGTGCGCGAGTTGTGGTGATGAGTAGAGAAACAGAAACGGCGAACCATCCCCTGGTGGCGGGCATCGACATCGGCTCCCGCTCCATTGAGTTGGTGATGCTCCAGGGCGGCCAGATGGTGCACTGGGACCTGCTTCCCACCACCTTCGATCCCCTGGGCCAATGCCGGAGCTTGCTGGACCATGTCCGGGCCGCCAGGATTGTGGCCACCGGTTACGGTAGGAAACTCCTTGTGGAAAACCTGGATCATCCCGAGATCACCGCCATCACGGAGATCCAGGCCTATGCCCTGGGAGCCCGACGTTTGTTTCCCGGAGTGCGCACCATCCTGGACATCGGCGGCCAGGACACCAAGGCCATTGCCCTGGCCAGGGACGGCAAGGTGGCCAAGTTCGAAATGAACGACCGCTGCGCCGCGGGCACCGGGAAGTTCCTCGAGTTCATGGCCGTGGCCCTGCAGGTGCCCCTGGAGAAATTCGGCGACTTCGCCCTTAAAGCCGACAAACGCATCCAGATCAGCAGCATGTGTACCGTTTTTGCGGAGAGCGAGGCCACCAGCCTCATGGCCCGGGGCGAGAGTCCTGCCAATATCGCCATGGGGCTGCACCTGTCCATCGTTTCCCGCACGGTGGCCATGCTGCGCCGGGTAGGGGAGACGCCGCCGGTGCTTTTTGCCGGCGGGGTGGCCCATAACCCCTGCATCAAATCCCTTTTGGAAGAAATCCTGGGAGAGCCTGTCCTGGTTCCTGACCACCCCGACCTGGTGGGTGCCCTGGGCGCGGCCATTTATGGACAAAAACTTGCTGCCAATGATTGAGGATGACCTTTTGGAGATAAAGGTCGCGGCTTCGGTGAGGTCGGGTTCTCTGCACCACCTGCCTCTTTCTGAGAAAGCCGTTTTAGAACAACCCCTGCCCCTGGAAACCGTTATCCAACCGGGACGGGGAGAAACAGGCATGGCCGGGCGAAATTATGCCCAAGATAAGGTGGTGATCGCCAGACCGAGGAAATCCGGCTTTATCAGGCGCTTTGACGGGACCGCGGGACTGGTGTGCAATAAGTTTTATCGGTTCATCCTCTCCAATGGCTGTCCTTTTAACTGCCAGTATTGTTATCTCAGACTTATCCTTGGAAGCAACAAAGGCCCTTTGGTCTTTACCAATCCATGGCCGGAGGTGGAGAGGCAGCTAGAGAAAATTCCCACCGGCGTCTTTTCTACGGGTGAATTGGCTGACAGCCTGGCCGTTACTCCGCCGTTGCTCAGGCCAGCCCTAGAATACTTCCGCAGGCAAACGCATAAATTCCTTTTTCTCACCACCAAGAGCACAAATATCAAGTTGCTTATGGGAATAAGACCCACACCGCAGGTATGGATTTCTGTCTCAGTGAATGCCGTCAAGACCTGGGAGCTATTTGAACAGAAGACTCCTCATCCCGATGAGAGGTTGGCCGCGGCGTGGAGGTTAAAAGAGGCGGGCTGGAGAGTCAAAATCAGAATCGACCCGGTAATCCCAGAGGTTGGGATCCGCCACTACCGGGAAGTGGCCAAGAAGGTAAGCGCCCTGGCCCCTGAACGAGTAACGGTGGGCGTGCTCAAACATTTTCCCAGGTTTCCCCATTGCCAGCGGGAAGGACCTCATAGGCAGCTTGCGGAAGCGCCTAACGGGAGCAAACGATACCCATTGCACATTAAGGCCCGCATTTTTAATAGCCTGGCGGAATGGCTGGGATTTCAGCCCGCAATTTGTCGGGAGACCCCCGGCCTCTGGGAGGGATTGGGATGGAAATCTAATGGCTGCAATTGTACTCCAAATCAGATTATCCATGGGCCGTGCTCAGAGGCGCCAATTAAATAAATCAAATTACCTTCCGATAGCCGGATCATACCTGTAGCCCTAGCGGCGTCTGGGGCCGGCCCCATATTACCCAAGGCCGTTGGGTATGCCCCGGCTTTTGGGGCCTTTGTTTGGTTCCCTGGCACTCCCTCTAGAAAATCCTACCTAATAGAGCCGGCTCACCAGAATGGACCGGCGGTAGAGAGAGATATGGCCGTCCTGGGAGACGCAGATGCCCAGGACCTTGGGGGCGTAGGCGGAGAATTCCCGGGTCACCTGGTGGCGCATGCCGCTGCCCAGGTCGTCCAGGCCGGGCGGCAGCCTCACCGCGGTGGGAGTCAGGCGGGCCCGAAACTGGCAGGCTTCCAGGCGGTCATCGAAGATCACCGCGCCATCGGATTTGGCCAGGCCCAAAAGGTGCGGCAGATAGCGCTCGTGCAGGGGGACCGGCTGGGCCAGGCGCACCTGGTTGTCTATGGGAATCTTGGGAGACGCCAATTGCTCCCGGGTCAGACCGGCGAGCAGGATGGCCCCATGGCCGTCCCGGCGCAGCATCTCCAGGAGGGCCTTGAGGCGATGGGCGGCCGCGGCCGCGTGGATGCCGGGGCAGACCTCTTTCAACTCCCGCTCCAGTTCCTGCCAGAAGACATCCTGGAACAGGGGGATATGGAGGTGGCCGTGGCGGTATTCCAGGACCGAGAGAGGGATGCGCTGGTGTTGCCGGCCCCTCAAGGCGGTCCAAAAACTGACCTGGCCCCGGTGGGAGATGGTGGCCAGCCAGAGCACCGAACGCCAGGCGGCGGCAGTGGTGAGCTGGCGGTGCGCCCCCAAGGCCCGCTCCAGATGCAGCAGGCCGACGATGCGGCCGCCATGCACCGCCAGGAAGGTGGTGCGGCCATCGGCATTGAGGAGGAACTGCTTCAGGGCCTGGAGCCCCTGGTCCAGGGAGGTGTAATTATCTTCATGGTACAAGACCAGCGACGGCCAGCGCTCCCGGTAATATTCCAGGGGCCGGGCGGCGTTGAGGAAGGCGAAGCCGGTGAAGAGGCGCTCCCCCTCCACCGAATAGTAGAGGAGGCGTTTAAAGAGGCGCCAGGCCCGGACCACCGCCTCTTCCGGGCCGCTGCCCGGCATCTCGCAACGCCGGAGATCGGCGCTGCTGTGGAGCATGGAGCCGATGTAGGGGTTGTCCTGTCCATCCAGCTTGATGGTAGCGCAGGGGGCCCAGGCCAGGCTCTGGAGGTAGCTGGCCACCACCTGCTCCTCCAGAGAATAAGGAATGAAGGGGAACAGCCGCTCCTGGCCCGTGGGCGTCAAAGACAGGTGATGCAGCACCAGGCGCCCTAAGATCATGCTGAGAAAGCGGATATGGAAAGGAGACAGCAGGAAGGTGGTCTGCAGGGTATGGAGGCGCAGGTCCAGGACGCTCCCCGCCAGTTTCAGGCGGATAACATGGGACAGTCCTTCCCACTCCCGGGCCACCAGGTTGGGGTAGATGTACCCCTGGACTTCCACCAGATGACGCTGGAAGTACATGGAAAAACAAGGAAAGAGTTCCAACCCCCTGGCCTGGGGGGGCACAATGCTGGCGGGGTAATCGGCCCACTCCAGGCTGCAGGTGGTGACGTCGTTGATCAGCCGCAACACTTCCGTGTCGGTTATCAGAGATTTCAACTGGGATGCCAGGGATTCCGGTTCAGATGACCTTAAACGAGTTTTTGCCATGATTACCCCTTGATCACTTTAAGGTATCGCCAGGGAGTCCCGGCGCGCCCCGGCGTGCTTCCCGGGATGGCTGGACCAGGAAAATTCGAGACCTTGTTGATATTGTGACAAGTATTGGACCTGGGGTCAAGGGTGGGTCCGTTTTTGGAAGAATGCCGCCAATTCCCGGGAGTCCCGGCGGAGACGGGCGGCGATCTCCGGCCAGTCGAGGGTGGTGAAGCGGCGGTCATAGAGCAGCCAGCGCCCCCGGGCCATGACATGGCGCACGTCCGCGGCCCGGGCCGCGTAGGCCAGGTGGGAGAAGGGATCGTAAAGGGGGGTGAGGTGGGGCTGGTTCAGATCGAGTACGATGAGGTCCGCCTCTTTCCCCGGGGTCAGGGTCCCGGTCCGGTCCTCCAGCCCCAGGACCCTGGCCCCTTCCCGGGTGGCCAGGGCCACCGCCGCAGGGGCGGGCAAGCAGGTGGGGTCACGGCGCCAGACCTTGTGGAGCTTGGCCGCCAGGCTCAATTCGCCCCACAGGTCCAGGTTGTTGTTGGACCCGGCTCCATCGGTGCCCAGGCCCACGGTGACCCCCCGGGCCAGCAGTTCTGGGATGGGGGCCACCCCGGCGGCCAGCTTGAGGTTGGATTCAGGGCAGTGGCTCACCTTGACGCCCCGGCGGGCCAGGAGTTCCTGGTCGGCGGCCGAGAGCCAAACCGCATGGACCGCCACCGTCTTCTCATCGAGCACGCCCAGGCGGTCCAGATGGGCTGCGGGGCTAAGGCCGGTGCGCTGCCGGAGCTCCTCCACCTCTCCGAAGGTTTCCGCCAGGTGCAGGAAAAAGGGGACCCCCCGGGCCCGGGTCAGCTCCTTGGCCTTTGCCAGGGTTTCGTCCCCGCAAGTATAAGGAGAATGGCAGAAAATCGCCGAGGTGATGCCCTGGTCGGCAAGGTCCGAGCCGCTGTCAAGAAAAGCGGCCGCCAGGTTCAGGCGCTCCCGAGGGTCGGGTGCTCCGGGGGCCGGGAAGTCCACCACTCCCTGGGCGGCGACCGCCCGGAGGCCTGCTTCCGCCAGGGCCCGGCGCACCTGGGATTCGAAGAAATAGCCGTCAGCCACGGTGGTGATGCCGCCCCGGATCATCTCCGCCGCGGCCGCCAGGGCCCCCCAATAGGCCTTGTCCTCGTCCAGCCAGGCGGCTTCAGCGGGAAAGATAAAGTCCCTGAGCCAGGTGTTAAGGGGCAGGTCGTCGGCCAATCCCCGGAACCAGACCATGGGGGCGTGGCAGTGGGTGTTCACCAGGCCGGGGAGGACCAGGGAACCCTCGAGGTCCAGGGTTTGCCGGGCCGGGGGCAGCTCCCGGGCGCCGGCTGTCGGCCCTACGGCCCGGATCTTGCCGCCCTGAATCGCCACGTAGCCCTGGAAAATGGGAGCCGCCCCCTCCTCCAGGGTGAGGACCAGGGCGTTAGCTATCAGGAGGTCAGCTACCATGAGGCAACGGGCGGGGCCTCCGGAAGGCACCCCTGGTATCTTGGGTTATGATACCCTTATTGAGGTCCTGGCATGGTTAAAGATGGCAAAGGGACCTGATTGCGCAGCCGGTGGGGCGGGTTTTTCTTCAGTCTGGCCTACTCAGCCGCGGGCCGGATTTGGGCGCTGGCCGCAGAGGCCGTAGAACCCCGGGTGATCTCCAAGGGGGCGCCGCTTTCCTCCGCCACCGCCTTGAGGACCTTGGGCCAGTCGATGCGCCTGGACAGACCCCGCTCCTCTATTTTCTTGGTGGCATATTGCAGCATATCGGGAATCTTTTCATACATGTCTTCGTGAACCTCTATAAAGATGCGCCCGTGGAGATAGCCTATCTTCACCGGCTCGTAAATAAACTCCACCGTGGTGCCCACGGGGGTGATGTCGAAGAGTTCGTGAATATCCTCCGGATAGTGGCGGTTGCAGCCGTGGCTCACCAGGCGGCCCACCCCCTGGGGGTAGCAGGTGCCGTGGAGGCCGTAATGGCCCGGGGCCATCCCCATCCAGCGGTCGCCCACCGGGTTATCCTCACCCGGCGGCATGTAGGACATACCGTATTTGGCCTGGAGGTGCGGGGGAATATGCCAGCCGGGGTTCACCGATTTGTTCGCCACGCTCAGGTGCTTGCCGATGGGAGACTCGTAATCGAGCACCCCGATGCCGATGGGATAGGTGCGCACCTCGCTTTTTTCCGGGAAAAACCGGTAGCCCCGCAGTTCCGCGATGTTAATCAGGTAGCCGGGATAGGAGGAACGCTCCGGGATGATCCACTGGGTGGGAATGACGATGTCCGTGTCCCAGGGCAGGTAAAAATGGTCCAGGTTCCAGTGGTAGTGAGCCAGCTCCCAGAAGCCCAGGTCGTACTTGCGGGCAAGCTCATAGAGGTTTTCATAACGCACGATGTGGTGGATCTGGGGCTGGCCCACCACCGTCACCGCTTCCGGGTCCAGCCCCGGCCCCCGGGGCAGGCGGTAGCTGAAAGGTCCGGCCCCCCAGGCCAGGTTGGCGATGCCCAACAACCCGAGGACCAGGAAAAACCCAAGAAGTTTCCGGAGTATTGACATGGCGCCAATTCGATTTTATATGAAATAAGGCGTTTAAGAAACAGAAAAGGGGAAACCCAGGGTTAACCTTTGAGTGCGCTCCCCTTTCGGCCTAATATAATCACGGGGTGAAGCATTTGCCAACAATTTCTCAGGAAAGCCACGTCACCGCCATGCTACTGGACGGCCACACGCACATTTTTCCTGAGGAAGTCTGCCGGCGGCGGGAGGACTTTTTCGGAGCGGAGCCCGCCTTTCGCCTGCTCTACGAATCTCCCAAGTCCAGGCTGGTGGGCCCCGAGGAGCTGCTGGCCGACCTGTCGGCAGAAGGGGTGGAGGCCGCGGTGGTCCTGGGGTTCCCCTGGCGCCAGGAACGCCACTGGCGGCGGCACAACGAAGTGATCCTGGAAGCCCAGCGCCGCTGGCCCCGCAAGCTCCTGGGCTTCTGCGCGGCGCACCCGGCCATGCCCGGGGCGCTCCGGGAGCTGGAGCGCTGCCTGGCCGCCGGCGCCCGGGGCATCGGGGAAATAGCCTTCTATTTGCAGGATCACAGCCGGGACCTGAAGGAGATGCTGGCCCCGGTGGCCGAGCTCTGCAGCCATTACCGGGTGCCCCTGATGATCCACGCCACCGACCGGGCCGGCTCGGATTACCCGGGCCGGTCGCTGACGCCCCTGGCGGCCTTCCACGACGTCATCAAGGCCTTCCCGGAGACCACCTGGATCCTGGCCCATTGGGGCGGGCGGCTGCCGTTCTACGGGCTCCTGAAAAAAGAGGCCCCCGAAACCTTTAGAAACGTTTACTTCGATACCGCCGCCTCCCCTTTTATCTACCGGCCGGTGATTTACCGCGTGGTGGCGGAGATGGTGGGCCCGGAAAAGATCATCTTCGGGAGCGATTATCCCCTGCTGCCCCCCAGCCGCTACCTTAAAGATATGGCAGAGGGCGGCGTGCCGGAGGACTGGCAGGAGCTGATTTTGGGGAAAAATTTGGCAAGGTTGTTGGATTTTTAGCTTTCAGCTATCAGCGGTCAGCGTTCGGCTTTTTAAATGGGAGCATGGGAATATGAAGTGTTATGTGTGTGGCTCGAATTTAAGACCTTCGATCACAGATTTGCCCTTCAAGGTAAGTGATGCATCCATTGTGATCTTAAAAGGTTTGCCGGTCCTATCATGCGATAACTGCATCGAATACTTGTTGGATGATGCAGTGATGAGCCGGGTGGAGGATATCTTGCAAAAAGCAGATGCCGCCGCGGAATTAGAAATCATTTGCTACGCAGCTTAAGGAACAAGAAGCTGAATGCTGACTGCTGATAGCTGACAGCTTCTCACAAAGGAACGAAATTGGAGCAAATTGCGGACGTACTGGTAATCGGTTCCGGGCTGGCGGGGCTCAGTTATGCCCTCAAGGTGGCGGATTTCGCCCAGGTCAATCTGGTGACCAAACAGGGGTTGACGGAAACCTCCACCAGCAAGGCCCAGGGGGGCATCGCCGCGGTGTTGGGACCGGACGACCGCTTCGAATATCACATTCAAGACACCCTCACCGTGGGGGAAGGCCTGTCGCATCCGGACATCGTGGAGCTGGTGGTGCGCCAGGGGCCGGCGCGCATCCGGGAACTGATCGAGATGGGAGCCCACTTCGACACCGGCAAGGACAACGTCTATGACCTGGGCCGGGAAGGGGGCCACTCCCGGCGGCGGGTCATCCACGCCCAGGACATGACCGGCGCCGAAGTGGAGCGCATCCTGGCAGAGAAGGTCCTGGCCCATCCCCGCATCCGGGTCTTCGAAAACCACATGGGGGTCAATCTCATCACCCTGGAGCGGGTGGTGCGCCAGGGAGGGGTGGTGACCGAGGCGGAGAGGACCTGCCTGGGGGCCTATGTCCTCAACAAGGAGAGCGGCCAGGTGGATACCTTTCTGGCCCGCATTACCCTCCTGGCCACCGGCGGGGCCGGCAAGGTCTATCTCTATACCAGCAATCCGGACATCGCCACCGGCGACGGGGTAGCCATGGCCTTCCGGGCCGGGGCCCGGATCGGCAACATGGAGTTTGTCCAGTTTCATCCCACCTGCCTTTACCATCCCGCGGCCAAGAACTTTCTGATTTCCGAGGCCTTGCGAGGCGAAGGGGCCGTCCTCATGGATAAGGAAGGGCGCCCTTTCATGGAGAAGTATCATCCCCTGAAAGACCTGGCTCCCCGGGATACAGTGGCCCGGGCCATCGACCTGGAGTTGAAAAAGAGCGGCGCTGATTGCGTATTTTTGGACATCAGCCACAAACCGGCGGATTTTGTCCGGGGCCGATTCCCCAATATCTATCAGAGCTGCCTCGAATTTGGGATCGATATCACGAAGGAGCCCATCCCGGTGGTGCCCGCGGCCCACTACCTGTGCGGCGGGGTGGCGACCGACGCCTGGGGCCTGACCACCATCGCCAATCTCTACGCCGTGGGTGAGGTCTCCATGACCGGGCTGCACGGGGCCAACCGCCTGGCCAGCAACTCCCTCCTGGAGGCCCTGGTCTTTTCTCACCAGGCCGCCCAGGCTGCCCGGGAGACCCTGCCCGCATTGCTTGCCAAACCGGCGACCCCGGTGTCCGCCTGGAATACCTACGGGGCCAGGGACAGCGAGGAAGGGGTGGTAGTTTCCCACAGTTGGGATGAGATCCGGCGCTTCATGTGGAACTACGTAGGCATCGTCCGCAGCGACAGCCGCCTGCTCCGGGCCCAGGCCCGCATCGACCTCGTTCTGAAAGAGATCAACGAATATTACTGGAAATTTCTCCTCACCAGCGACCTCCTGGAATTGCGCAATATCGCCCAGGTGGCCGACCTGATCATCCGCATGGCCCTGCGGCGCAAGGAGAGCCGGGGCTTGCACTACACCCTCGATTACCCTCAGACGGTTGAGCCCCGCTTCCACCAGGATACCCTGTTTTCCTCAGATGGCTGGTACGAGGTGGAACCTTGAGCGATAGCCAGGAACAGAGCGCCCCGGAGAGGATCCTGTTAGTCGGGGACAAGCCCCCACTCTTCACGGCGCTCGCCGAGTTTCTGGCAGCCCAGGGGTGCGCAGTACGCCGGACGGCCGATGGCCGGGAGGCCTTGGCAGCTCTCCAGGAAGAAGAAATTCACGTGGCCCTGCTGGATCTGGCGCTGCCCGGTATTTCCGGATTGGGGGTCCTCTCCTGGATCAAGACCAGCTCACCCCGCACGGAAGTCATCCTGTTCAGCACCGGCGAAGAGGCCTTGGGGGGCGCCTACCAGGCCTTGCGCCTGGGGGCTTACGATTACCTGCCGGAGTCCAGGATGACCCTGGACCACCTGCAGGCCGTGGTGGCCCGGGCCCTGGAGCGGCGGCGGGTGAACCTCAGTTTTAGCCTGGACCTCATGGCCAACCTGCGCCAGGCCCAGGAAGAGCTTAGCCTGAGCCGGTCCCGGGATCTCCTCCAGGTGCGGCGCATAGGCGAGGCCCTGGCCGTGCCCCTCACCTGGGAACAGCTCATTCAAACCCTGGTGAATCTTCTCTGGGAGAGCCTCCCCTTTCAAATCCTGGGTCTGCGGTTCCAGGAGGCCGGGAACAGGGCGCCCCGGGAAGCCTACCGCCGCCAGCCGGGGCTAAAGGAAGATGCGGTTGCCGGGTTTAAGGCCAGCCTGAAGAGGAGCTTCCAACTGGCTGCCGCCGGCACCCCGCACTCCTCCGGGGAGCCTCTGCCGGAGAAGTCCCTCTCCCAGATTCTCTGGGGCAAGGCCCAGACCGGGGAATGCCTGGCCCTGGTGGCCGGGGCCCGGGATACCCCGTTCTCCCCGGAAGAGGCCGAGCTCTTCCAGATCTTCATCCTGCAGGGGGAGGCCGCCTTGAGAAACCTGGAACTCCTGGAGGAAATCAAGAAACTGGCCATAAGGGACGGTCTCACCGGCCTCTACAACTACCGGCACTTCTGGGAGCTGCTGGTGCACGAGATCATGAAGAGCCGGCGTTACCAGGTTCCCCTGTCCATGCTCTTTCTGGACCTGGACAATTTTAAGATTATCAACGATACCCTGGGGCACCTCCAGGGAGACATGGTGTTGAAGAGCCTGGGCGCCCATTTGCAAAGGGGGGTGCGCCAGGCTGACGTGGCCTGCCGGTACGGCGGCGAAGAGTTCGTGGTGCTGCTGCCGGAGACTGGGCTCACGCAGGCCCTCCGGATGGCGGAGCGGCTGCGGCACCAGATCTCCCTGATGGCCATTTCTTTGCCGGGCTGGGACTCGCAGGTTACCGTGAGTATCGGGGCGGCGGCTCTGACGCCGCAGATGGACGGCGAGGCCCTGGTGGCGGCGGCCGACGCCGCCATGTACCGGGCCAAGCAGGCGGGGAGGAACCAGGTGTGCGGCCCGGAGCCCGCTCCGGCCCGGGAAGAACCGGGCGGCGGTGCCGGGGAAGGCGAACTTAGGGAATGATGTCCTGCACCGTGAGGCCTTGCTGCTCCAGGGCCTCCACTATGGGGCCCAGGTCGGCCTTCCGCAAGCGCACGTAGTAGGAGCGCTGGTGGCCCCGGACCGGTCCCAGGCCCAGGTTGAGGATCTTGCCGCCGGCCTTTTTGATAATCTTGGCGGCCGCCTCCATGGCCTCGGGTTTGTCCTCTAAAAGCAGGTCCAGGCGGGAACTGGTCTTGAGCAGGCTCAATAGGGTGAGAAAGGCGCCGATCAGGTCCAGCATGGTGATCACGCCTACCAGGCGGTCACCTTCCAGGACCGGCATGCCGCCGATCTTGTGCTCCTGGACCAGGCGGGCCGCCTCCTCCACCCCGGTGTCGGGGGTAACGCTGATGGGGGCTTTGATCATAACGTCCGCCACGGTGATCTTTCCCATCATGGAGGCCAGTAGCACCTCCCGCAGGTCCCGGGAGGTGATCCAGCCCACCAGGCGGCCCCCTGCCATAACCGGCAGGTGGCGGATCTGGCGCTGCTGCATCAGTTGCAGGGCCTGACTCACCCTCTTGTCGGCAGAGATGGTGACCAGCTCCCGGCTCATAATCTCGCTGACCAGCATTGGTTGGCCCTCCTGACCCCGTTGTTAGCCACACCTTAAACCAAACCCGAATAATTTTCAACGAAATTGCCGTATTGGCTGCCGGCGGGGCCATAAGGCCGGAGTTGCGCCTGGGATGGGTCGAGGCGCGCCCAACAGCGCCCTCTTGCCCGGCTTTGGGGGTGCGGGCGATTGAGGCCCCGGCCTCAAACGGACTCAGTTGGAGGCCAGCGACGACTGCAGGGTGGCCATGATGTGCTCGGCATCGCCGATATAGGTGCTCATATCGGCCCGGTGATTGGCGAGGATGCCGTCCTTGGAGGCGTTGGTCAGCACCCAGGGGGAAAGCCGGGAGGCCGCCTGCAGGGAGTGGATGGCGTCTTCCAGCAACTTGTGGGAGTCCTTTTTCTGGAGTTCCTGCTTAAATTCCTGATCCACCGCCTCCAACATCTCCGCCATCCCCAAGGCGATGCCCTGGGCGTGGTAAAAGTACTCGCCCGAGGCCCACCAGCCCACCGGCCCGCCATCGGCCTCCGTGTCCTTGATGAGGTTGTGGAAGCTGCTCCCCAGGATGTCTTTATAGTTGCCGAGCAGGATGATGGCGTAGTCCACCCGGGTGTAAAAGTGGCTGCGGCCCCCCCGTTGCAGGTCGTCGATGTAGGCCTGCAGGTCGCCCAGGGCCTCCCGGTACTTGCCCGAGGCCGACGGGAACCAGTACTTGTCCGAGCTCACCATGAAGAAATTCATGGCCTCGTTGACCTGGGGATTGTAGGCCTCGGTGGTGGCAAAACGGGTCATGTTCAAGTTCAACACCTCAACGGTGCGCCGGGCCACTTCCAGCACCCCCTCCTGGATGTTGTTGACGTTGTGGGTGAGGTGCATTTTGCCGAACAGCAGGCTGTTGGGGCGCCAACCGAACCAGGTGCGTCTGAGCTGATCGTCCATGATTTTGATGAGGGCCCGGGTGAAGATCACCCCCTTGGCGGGCTCACGGGGCGGAATCACCTGGGCCGCCGGGGGGGCGGCGACCGGGGCCAAGGACTCGGGCACCGCTGGGGACGCCTCCGGCAATTTACCCTCGGCCTCGGGCAATTTGCCCTCCGCGGCCGGCAATTTTCCCTCCGCCTCCAGGGAGGGCAGGAGCGGCTCTTTGCCCTGCTCCAAGGCCCCGGCTTCGCCCTGGGCCGCCAGCGGCTGGGCCGCCGCGGCCGGGTGGTGGCCTGGCCTCGGGGACTTCCAGGCGAACAACGCCGCCAAAAAGAGGATGACCACCAGGGCCACCAGGAAGAAGCGGTAGCGCAACAGTCGCGCCAACAGGGACAGGTGAGCCGGGGAGGGGCCTCCCGGCGGCAGGGGCATCGGCAAGTGCTCTGGTTTTTCAGATCTGGGGGTCATGGCTTGGCACATCCGGTTTTATGCGGATTCTCGCTGATGATCTCCGCAGTGAAGAGGTAGATTTTGGTGGCCGGGTCTCTCCAGGCGTCCGGCGGCAAACCGGCCTTGCTGCAGGTCTGCTTAAGGAAGGTGAGCCGGTCCCAGTGATATTCCGTGGCCACCTGGGGCAAGAGCAGGCCCCGGCAGCTCCCCTGGACCATATACAGGCCGTGGGCGCCCACCTCGATTTGGTCAATGTCGCTGACCGGCTGCATAGGGCTCAAGACGGAGATTTCCACCTCCAGGTCGGCCAGTTCCTCCCGGCCCAGGGGCCGGAAGCGGGGGTCATGGAAGGCCGCGGCTGCGGCCATCTCCCGCACCGTCTCCCCCAGGGGTTGCACCGCCTCCAGATAGCCGATGCAGCCCCGGAGCTGCCCTCGGCGGTGCAGCGACACGAAGGCCCCCCGGGGCTGGCACAAGGAGGGCGGGGCGGCCTCCAGGGCCGGCGCCGGCTTATCCAGGAGGTGCGCCTCGATGCTGCCCCGGGCTATCTGCAACAATAATTTTTTATCCGCATCGCTGAGATCCATCTCGACCTGGTCCTCCCGGGCTTGCAGGGCAGCCGGGCCCCACGGGCCGCCGCTAAGCAGAATCAGCATTTAGGCGATAAATATCCGCAACCTTGGGGTTACGACCGGACCGGAACCAAGATTGCCTTATATTGTTTATCTAACCAAGATTCCTCACGCATGTCAATGGCCCAGGGGGCGAAGGCGGCGGAATGGCTGGCAATTTCCTTGCCTGGCGGCCATAAGCCTGATAGAGTTAAATATGGACCGGGCTGTTTCCGAGGGTCTGAAAGACTCCATGGCCGCCGCCTTGGAGCCCGGCGCCTCCCGATACGAGCTGATGAAAACCTATCCCATCTTTGCCATCATTGAGGATCGACCCTGCCTGGTGGTGGGCGGTGGCAGGGTGGGGGAGCGCAAGGTCCAGGATCTGCGGGAGGCCGGGGGCCGGGTGACCGTGGTCAGCCAGGGGCTCACCCCCGTCCTTAAGGAGCTGGCCCGGGCGGGGCAAATCGACTTCCTGAATGAAGAGTTCACCCCGGAGCATTTGCAGGGCATGGTCCTGGTGATGGCCGCCACTGATGATCCCGGGCTCAATGCCCGGGTCAGCGCCGCCGCCCGGGAGCAGGGAATCTGGGTCAACGTGGCGGACCAGCCGGAGCTCTGCACCTTCATCGTCCCGGCCCAGGTGCGGCGGGGCGACCTGACCGTGGCCATTGGCACCGGCGGAGCCTCTCCGGCCCTGGCCCGGCGGCTGCGGGAGGACTTGCAGCAGCGCTTCGGTCCCGAATACCTGCCTTATCTGGCCCTGCTCAAAGGGGTGCGGGTGCGGCTCCTCAGCGAACGGCGGGGCCACCCGGAGAACGCCTCCCTGTTTCAACGATTGGTGGACAAACCTTTGCTGGAGGCGGTGATCCGGGAAGACCGCCGCTGGGTGGCGGCCCTGCTCTGGGAAGTCCTGGGCGGCGTCTTGAGCCCCCAGGTCCTGGGGGAAATCATCGAGGAGGCCTTTAAGGAGGCTCAAGGCTAATCCGGGAGCCTGCACCTTTAAGCCGTTATCATGACCGATTATTTCTTATACTTTACCCTGGCGTGCTACTTTGGGGCCACCGTCCTGTGGCTGGCCTATTTTCTGGCGCAGCGGGACAGCTTGTACTGCTGGGGCGCCTGGACCCTGGCCGCGGGCCTGGTCTTCCATACCCTGGCCCTGCTGCAGCGCACCTGGGCCTATGGCTATCTCCCCGTGGCCTCGTTCGGTGGCGCCCTGTTGCTGTTCGGCTGGGTCCTGGTGTCGGCTTTTTTGCTGTTCAACTGGCGCTACCCCATCCGGGTCCTGGGAGCCCTGGTGGCGCCCCTGGCCGCCCTGATCATTTACGGCGCCCTCGTCTCGGCCCGGGGCCAGGAAACCATCTCCCCCATGTTGCGGGGCGTCTGGCTGCTGGCCCACATCGGCCTGACCATGGGGGGTATTGCCGCCCTGACCCTGAATTTTCTGGGCGGCATCTTTTACCTGATCCAGGAGCGCCAGCTCAAGGCCAAGAGATTCGGTTTCTTTTTCCGCCGCCTGCCGTCGCTGTCCCAACTGGACACCCTCAATTACTGGTGCCTCAGCATCGGTTTCCCCCTGCTTACCGGAGGCATAGTCACCGGCTCCATATATGCCCAGCATACCCTGGGACGGTTTTGGTCCTGGGACCCCAAGGAAGTCCTGACCCTGCTCGCCTGGCTAATCTACGCGGTGCTGATGCACGAGCGGCTTACCGTCGGCTGGCGGGGCCGGCGGGCGGCCTGGCTGGCTATCCTCGGCTTCCTGGTGTTGCTGGTCACCTTTGTGGGCGCCAACCTCTGGGTGTCGGGCTACCACAGCTTCGCCCAGTTCGGGAAACCATGAATCTTCTGTTAGTGGGCCTCAATCAGAAGACCGCTTCCCTGGAGTTGCGGGAGAAGCTGGCCGGCCTCATCCCGGACTTGCCGGCGGCTTACCTGCGCCTCAAGGAATTCCCGGAATTCGCCGAAATCATCCTCTATAGCACCTGCAACCGGGTGGAGCTGCTCTGCCTGGCAGAGGACGCAACCGCCGCCCTGGAGCGGCTGCGGGCCTTTTTCTCCGGGGCCCCGGACGTCTCCCCGGAGGCCTTGTCGGCCTCCCTTTACCAGCATCAGGGCGCCGAGGCGGTGCGGCACCTCTTCCGGGTGGCCGCCAGTCTCGACTCCATGGTGCTGGGGGAGCCCCAAATCCTGGGCCAGATCAAGGAGGCCTACCGTCAGGCCACCGAGCAGGAGGCCACCGGGCCTGTTCTCAACCGCCTGCTGCACAAATCCTTCACGGTGGCTAAACGGGTTCGCACCGAAACGGGCATTGGCGATCACGCCGTCAGCGTCAGCTACGTCGCCGTCGGCCTGGCCCGCAAGGTCTTCGGGGAGCTGGCCGGGCTGACGGTGCTGCTGCTGGGCGCCGGCGAAATGGCCGAGCTGGCCCTGGAGCACCTCCGGACCCAGGGGGTGGGCCGCCTCATCGTGGCCAATCGCACCCTGGAGCGGGGCCTGCGCCTGGCAGAGCGCTACCAGGGGGAGGCCGTCTCCCTGGAGGAACTGGAGGAGCAGCTTGGGGGCGCCGACATCCTCATCAGCTCCACCGGCTCGGAAACCTATCTGCTGCGGCGGGACCAGGTGCGGGCGGCCATGCGCCGCCGCAAACAGCGGCCCCTGTTCTTGATCGACATCGCCGTGCCCCGGGACCTGGACCCGGCCATCAATGAACTGGACAACGTCTACCTTTACAATATCGACGACTTGCAGGAAGTGGCGGAGCAGGGCTGGCAGAAGCGCCGCCAGGAGGTGGCCCGGGCCGAACGCCTGGTGGCCGAGGAGACCGTCAAGTTTCAGGAATGGCTGTTGACCCTGGAGGTCTACCCCACCATTATCGGCCTCAAGGAAAAGGCCGCGGCCATCTGCCAGGCGGAGCTAAAAAAGACCCTGAACCAGTTGGGACCCATCAGCGAGGAGCAGCGCCAGTCCCTGGAAGTGCTCCTTAATTCGGTGAGCCAAAAGCTCCTCCACGACCCCATCATCTTTCTGAAGCGCAACCACCACCGCAAAAATCCGCACCTGGAGCTGGACCTGGCCCGGCGCCTCTTCAATCTCGACCAGGACCGCCAGACGGAAGAGTCCGAAGAAGAAGAATCATAAGATATTTCTGAAATAATACCGTAGAACTGCCAGGGGCGGGTTTAAAACCCGCCCCTACCGTTTGTACCCATAGATTTCGGCGAGAGGCCCGCCGCGGTTCATCTTAGGGCCGCCAGCAACTGCTTCAGGCTCTCCCGGTTCTCCACATTGAAGATGGCTTCCTTGGGCTCCTGGGGCAAAATCTTGCGGACCAGACCCGTAAGCACGTTCTTGGGGCCTACTTCCACCCAGGTGTCCACCCCCGCCGCCTTCAGATTCAGGATTAATTCGGCCCAACGCACCGGCGAGGTCAACTGCCGGGACATGGCCTGGCGCAGCAGCTCGGGGTCAGGCTCCGGCGCCGCGGTGGCGTTGAGGTAGACCGGCGTCGCCGGGGCTTGAAAATCGAGGTTCGCCAGGAAGGCGGCAAAATCGAGGGTGGCGCCCTCCATCAGGGGAGAGTGCCAGGCCCCGGACACCTTCAAAGGGACCACCCGGGCGCCCTCGGCCTTGGCCAGGTTGCCGGCCCGGGCCACCATTTCCGGGGCGCCGGAGATCACCGTCTGCTCCGGGGTGTTGAAGTTGGCCAGGGCGATGGGACCTTCCTTGGCCAGGGGATGGACCAGTCCCTGCAGTTTTTCCGGGGTGAGGCCGATGACCGCCGCCATGGCGCCGGGATATTTTTGGGCTTCCCGCTGCATCAGGCGGCCCCGCTCCCGCACCGCCGCCAACGTGTCCGCGGCGCTCAGCACCCCGGCGGCGAACAGGGCGCTGAATTCCCCCAGGCTGTGGCCGCACACCGCCCCCGCCCTGACCCCGGCCTGCCGCAGGGCCTGGTAAAGGCACATGTTGACGACAGTGACGGCCGGCTGCAGATGCACCGTTTCGGTGAGCTCCTCCAGGGGGCCGGAAAAGCAGAGACGCCTCAAGGGAAGGCCGGTCACCTCCTCGGCCAGGTGGAACAGCTCCCGGGCCTCCGGGTCGTTATCGTAAAGGTCCTGGCCCATGCCCAGGTACTGGGAGCCCTGGCCGGGGAATAACATTGCCAAATGGGACATGTTCACCTCAACAAAGATTTAAGATGCGGGAGTGGCGGCCAAAGCCCGCCTCTCCCTGCCGGCCGTCACGGCCAGCCTAATTTATCTCATAGCGAAGTGCATTTTTGCAATAATGAATACTGGCAGTAGTGTCCGGCAAGGTTTTTACCATGAGGCAGGCAGTAGGGAATTGTTTGAGCTTAGGTGTGCCCGCTATCTAATTATTTCAAGGAATATAAGAATCTTTTCCCGCTATCCTCGGATAGGGGCGACCCGTTCACAGGCTGGAAGCCTGTGCCACTGGCGCCCCCACATATCCACTCGAATTAACAAATTATTGCCCTCTCCCCCCTTGGGGGGAGAGGGGAGGGTGAGGGGGGGTGGAACGGCCTTTGAAGCCGCCCCTCACCCCGTTTCTTCCCCTCGCAGGGGAGAGGGGATTTGGTCCCTTAAGGCCCGGGCCGCGGCGCCAGGCTCGGGGGCCGCGGTCACCGCACTCATCACCGCGGGGTGCCGGGCGCCGCAGGCCACCACCCCGGCGATGTTCCGCTGATTGATGCCGCCCATGGTGCTCCAGGGAATCCTGAGGTGCGGGGCGATGCCTTCGAGGGCCGCAAGGCCCAGGGGGGTTACAGCGGGTTTGGTGGCGGTTGCGAAGATGGGTCCGATATTGACGTAGCCGGCCCCGGCCTCCTGGGCCGCCAGGGCCTCTTCCAGGGAATGGCTGGAGGCGCCGATGATCAGGTCCGGGGCGATTTCTCTGGCCGCGTCCACGGGCAGGTCCTCCTGGCCCAGGTGAACTCCGTCGGCCCCCGCCGCCAGGGCGATGTCCAGGCGGTCGTCGATGATCAACAGGGCTCCCGCCGCCTGGGTTCGCCGGCGGAAGGCCACCGCCAGCTCATAAAGCCGCCGGTCGGTCGGGTCCTTTTCCCGGAGTTGCACGATTCCCACCCCGGCGGCCAGGACCTGGTCCAGGATCGTGAGCCCGCCTCTCCCGGCGCAGAAGGCCTGGGTGATGACCACGTAGAGGTCGGCCCGCTCGAAGGCGGCCAGCCGCCGGGCCAGGTTCATCAGCCGCCCCCCACCAGACGCACCAGCTCCAGGATGTCGCCCTCGGAAAGCCTGGTTTCCCGGAAAGACTGGCGGTCCACGATCTCCCGGTTGCGCTCCACCACAGTGCCCTGGGGGTGGAGGCCCATCTCTTCCAGGAGGCCCAAAACCGTGGCCGCCGCCACCTCCCTGGATTCGCCGTTGATGGTCAATTTCAAAAGGAATATCTCCTCGAGTTCTGGTTCAAAGTTCAAGGTTCAAGGTTAAAGGCAACGCCTGCAGGGGAAGAATTAACTTTGAACTTTGAACTTCGAACTTTGAACTATTCCACAAAGGCCGGGTCGAAGTCTTTCCACACCGGCTCATAGCCGGCCTGGCGGATGGCGGCCACCACCTCGGCGGGGCTGCGGCGGTCCTCCACCTCAAACTGCTCCAGGGCGGCGTCGCCGTCCAGATGGGCATAACCGCCGGGCCGGGTAGAAGAGCCGGCGCTCATCATGGTCACCCCCAGGGGGATCAGGCGGTCCCTGAGGCTGGAACTTTCCCGGGTGGAGAGGTTAAAGCCCACCTCCGGCAGAAAGATCCGCAGGGCCAGCATCAACTGGACCAGTTCCCGGTCCGAGGGGAGATGCTCCACCTGGAAGCGCTCCGGGGCGTGGCGCAGCCGCGGGAAAGAGACGGCGATGGCGCTCTGCCAGCATTCCTTCTGGAGGTGGCGGGCGTGCAGGCCCATCCAGAAGCCGTCGGCCCACCAGTGGTAGAGGCCCAGAAGCGCGCCGATGCTGAGGCGGCGGACCCCGGCCCGGCCCGCCCGGGCCATGGCCTCCAGGCGGTAGCCATAGTCGCGTTTCCGCCCCCGCCGGTGCACCTGGGCGTAGGTCTGGCGGTGGTAGGTCTCCATGTACAGGGTCACCCCTTCCAGGCCGCGGCTCACCAGCAGGCCGTAGTCCTCCTGGTCCAGGGCGTACACCTCCACGGAGACCGAGGCGAAGTACTTACGGGCGATGGCCACCGCCTGGGCCAGGTAGGTAACCGGCGCCACCTTGGGGGCTTCCCCGGTGAGCAGCAGGATGTTTTGAAAACCGTGGCCGGACAGCGCGGCGCACTCTGCCGCGATTTCCTCCATGGTCAGGGTGCGCCGTTGGCCCTGGCTCCCGGAGTGCAGGGCGTAGCCGCAGTAGGTGCAGTCGGAGTGGCAGATATTGGACAGATAAATGGGGGCGTAGAGCCCGATGGTCCGGCCGAAGTGCTGGCGGGTGAGACGGTGGGCCATCGATGCCATCTCCTCCAGGAAAGGCAGGGCGCGGGGGGAGAGCAGGGCCGCCAGGTCTTCCGGGGCCGGCTGCTCCCGGCTGAGCGCCCGCTTGACCTCGTCCGGCCCGGCCCGGGAGATCAGTTCCGTAAGGCGCGCCTCCGGCCAGGCATCTAAGATTTGGGCGAAGGAGGAATTTTTTGACCGTATTTCCATATGACGTTTCGGACTATGTGGCGCTTCGTAATTAGGTCACAATTCTTTCTCTATAAACCCAACTGCCTCTTCTATGGAAGATATTATCCTACAATCAAAATCTTGCTCTATCTGCAAGTGATTTTGTTCCAGCAATGTCTTGAGTGGATTTTCAGTAAGAAATGCATCACAGTAAGCGACTGCGGCGGCTGCATGATAAAAATCATAAAAGTCATTACGTTTAAACTTCCTATTTTTATCCCAACGCAATGACGCATGACAAAGTGCTATGATATGTAGCGTAGGCAATAACGTTGGCAATTTATTTTTTCCGGAAAGCTTGCAGAAAAAACTGAGCAGTTGAAATTCATGCTCTTCCCGTTCGATGCTAAAATCTTTTATAACATTGCCCGTTCTCCGCTCAAACATGTCCTCTAAGATTTTAAGCGCGTCAGGTATAAAGAGACTCAGGCAGCCTTCAATTTCAATCGTATATGCCTGTCTGAAATTTTGGATTTCACCGGCATTGTCAGCGTTGCCTTCATTCAGCATTGATGCCAAGGCTTTGAAATCTGATTCTGGTGGTTGTTCATCTCCAAGAGTATCTATCATCTCGGCAAGTGTGCAATCCCACATATGATCAAAAACTACTTTCTGAAAAATAAGTTTTTCTGAACCGATTTCAATATTTGTGGGATGCACAACTCCAAAGACATAAGATAGCTTTGACCATATTAGCCATTTTAGGGGATATATGGAATCTCTCCCAAAATTTGAGTAAATTAAATGGGCAAGTTCAGTTTTAATCCGCTCCTCCTCATCCGCCAAGGTAATACCCAAGCTAAGTTCATCAATCAGTTCTGCAGTTTTTCGACGTGTTTGTAGGTCTTGTTGTTTTAGTAGCTTTATAAATACTGATGCACTGATAGGGCAAATTACTTTTTCTTGTCGAGCTTTCAAACGCAAAGAATTTAGGAGGCGCACACCGGAATCATCAGTTCGTCTTCTCAGCAAAACATCCCGCAGGATAATCCAATACCGTGTATCGAGGTAAATAAGTTTGCGTTGTGTGACATTTTTGCCTAACTCAATCCTTCGATTTCGGACATATCTACTAAGGGATATATCGGCTTCCAAGGAATGCTTTTCAATACTGGCTTTTAATTTCGCGTCATCCAACGCATTTACTCTTTCGCGCACAATTTACTCCAAAAACCCCGTCAAGGGGGAAGAGGCGGAGGCTGCCTGGCGTTCCGGTCCCAGGCCGGCCAGGTAGGCCAGGCGGCCGGCCTCCACCCCCAGGGCGAAGGCCCTGGCCATGGCGGCATGATCCCGGGCGTCGGCCAGGGCGGTATTGACCAGCACCGCGTCCGCCCCCAGCTCCATGGCCTCGGCGGCGTGGGAGGGGGCGCCCAGGCCCGCGTCCACCACCACCGGCACGCTGGCCTGCTCGATGATGATGCGGATCATGTCCCTGGTCCTGACCCCCCGATTGCTGCCGATGGGCGCGCCCAGGGGCATGACCGCGGCCGCGCCCATCTCCTCCAGGCGCCTGGCCAGAATGGGATCGGCCTGGATGTAGGGCAAGACCACAAAACCTTCTTTAATCAGGAGTTCCGCGGCCTTCAGAGTCTCCACCGGGTCCGGCAGCAGGTACTTGGGCTCCGGGGTAAGTTCCAGCTTGACCCAGGGCGGCAGGCCCATGGCCCGGGACATATTGGCCAGACGCACCGCCTCCTCCGCGGTGCGGGCCCCGGAGGTGTTGGCCAGGATCAGGTATTTCCCGGGGTCCAGCACCGAGAGGATGCTGTCGCTGGCCGGTTTGCCCAAATCGACCCGGCGCAGGGCCACGGTGACGATTTCGACGTCTGTCGCGGCCAGCGCCGCCTTCAGGGCCGCGGCGGAGGGAAACTTGCCAGTGCCCACCAGGAGGCGGGAGTGAAAGGTGCGGCCGGCGATGATTAAAGGATCATTTGGCATATCAGCTCTTTTGTCAGTCAGCAATGAGCAGTGAGCAGTAAAAGCCAAGGCCGGGAAATTTGTTACCTTAATTCATTCCCAAGCCTGGCTCGGGAACGAGTAGGCAAATAAGGAAATGGTGGACAGTGCCCACCCGACATTTCTGCTCACTGCTCACTTTCTTTGCGCCCACCAGCTCGGCGCAGGCTAAAGCCTGCGGCTACATTGAATGCCTCCGCCGAAAACTGGTCCCTAACCCCTAACCCCTGCCTTTTCTGCTCACTGCTCACCGTATCCCGCAGAGCTCGCAGTCCGGATTTTTTGGCCGATCCACGGTTTGAAATCTCCCTCGCAGCCCGTCATAGGCCAGGAGCCGCCGGGTCAGGTCCGATTCCCGGCCCAGGAGAAGTTTCAGGGTCTCCACCGCCTGGAGGCATCCCATGACCCCGGCCACCGCCCCCAGGATGCCCGCGGTGCTGCCGGCAGGCACGGCCGCCGCCGCCGGCGGCTCCGGCACCAGGCAGCGGTAGCAGGGATTCTCCGCCCCCGGCCGGGCCACCAGCAACTGGCCATGCCAACCGGTGGCCGCGGCGGACACCAGGGGAAGCCCCTCGCGCCAGCAGCACTCCGCCACCAGGAAGCGGGTGGGGAAGTTGTCACTGGCGTCCAGTACCACCTCAAAGCCCTGCGCCACTTCCCGGACCTGGGCCGGGGTGCGGAGGTGCAGGTCGAAGGTCTCCACCCGGCAGTGGGGGTTCAGGGCCGCCAGGGCGCCGGCCGCCGAGGCCACTTTGCGCCGGCCCAGGTCTTGCGTGCGGTGGATAATCTGGCGCTGCAGGTTGGACAACTCCACGTGGTCGCCGTCCACCAGGCCCAGGCGCCCCACTCCGGCCGCGGCCAGGTAAAGCAGGGCGGCGGAGCCGATGCCGCCGGCCCCCACCACCAGCACCCGGCCAGCGCCCCAGCGGGCCTGTCCCTCCCAACCCACCTGGGCCAGCAGGGCGTTCCGGGAATAGCGTTCTCTCTCCTGGGGAAACATTCCTCCCCTTCTTCGGTCCTCATCAGGCTTCTTCGAGATGGCGGCGGCCCGCCCGTAATACCTTTTAAGTCAAAACGGCGGGCACAGCCCGCCCTCCCAGCCGGTTGCCAGAGGGAAATTCTTAGGGCGGCCCGGGGCCGCGCATTCCCCTAGATTGAATATCTTATTCAAATTATAAACTTCCGCAAGCCATCAGACAACCTGGGGGGCCCCGGGGTTTACCCGGCGGCTCTCCTGCCGGCCTTGCCTTGACAGGCTTTCCCCATTTGGATAACTTTTAGGGGATTCGGGAGGATCTGTTCCTTGGAGTTGGAAGCCGTCATCGGGCTGGAAATTCACGCCGAGCTGCTCACGGCCAGCAAGATCTTCTGCGGCTGCAGAACCGCCTTCGGGGCCCCACCCAACACCCAGGTGTGTGAGATTTGCCTGGGCATGCCCGGGTCGCTGCCGGTCTTGAATAAGAAGGCCGTAGATTACGCCTTGATGATGGCCCTGGCCACCAATTGCCGGGTGAATCCGGAGTCGGTCTTCGCCCGGAAAAACTACTTCTACCCGGATCTCCCCAAGGGCTACCAAATCTCCCAGTATGAGATGCCCCTGGCGGAGCACGGCTACCTGGACATTAAGGCCAACGGCATCCTCAAGCGCGTCGGCATCACCCGGATTCATCTGGAGGAGGACGCGGGCAAGCTGATCCACAGCGAGACCCGGCCGGTGAGCTTCGTGGACTTCAACCGCACCGGGGTGCCCCTGATCGAGATCGTGAGCGAGCCGGATATGGAGAGCCCCGAAGAGGCGGTGGAGTACTTCAAGGGCCTGCGCGCTATCTTGCTTTATCTGGAGATCTGCGACGGCAACATGGAGGAAGGCTCCCTCCGCTGCGACGCCAACATCTCGCTCAGGCCGGTGGGCGCAAGGGCATTGGGTGTCAAGGTGGAACTGAAGAACATGAACAGTTTCCGCTTCGTCAAGGCGGCCCTGGAGTTCGAGATCAAACGGCAACGGGCCAATTTGAGCGCGGGGCACGAAATCGTCCAGGAAACCCGCCTCTGGGATACGGCCCAAAATCAGACGGTGTCCATGCGGGGCAAGGAAGAGGCGCACGATTACCGCTACTTCCCGGACCCGGACCTGGTGCCGGTGAGGGTCAGCGATGAGTGGCTGGCAGACCTTAGAGATCACTTGCCGGAGCTGCCGGCGGCGCGGCGCCAGCGGTTCCAGGCCGACTACGGCCTGCCGGAATACGATGCCGAGGTGCTCACCAGTGATAAAGCCCTGGCGGATTACTTCGAGGCTACGCTGAAATTGTTCCCCCACCCCAAGAAGGTGAGTAATTATGTTATGGGGGATGTGCTCAGAGAGGCAAAAAAAAGAGGGGCTGGCATCACCTCCTTGATGTCAACCCTCACTCCCGCGACTTCCGCAAGTATGCTCAGTTTGGTGGAGGCCGGCACCATCAGCGGCAAGATGGCGAAAACGGTGTTCGACGAGATGGTGGCCACCGGAGTCGACCCGGAGGTAATCATCAAGGAAAAGGGCCTGGCACAGATCAGCGATACCGCGGCCCTGGAAGCCCTGGCCCGGGAGATTATCGCCGCCCATCCCAAGGAGGCGGCGGACTACCGGGCCGGCAAGGGCAAACTCCTGAGCTTCTTCGTGGGCCAGCTGCTGCGCCGTACCCAGGGCCAGGCCAACCCGCAGATGGCTAACGAGATCTTTCAAAAAATGCTCAAATGAGCCATGGGAATTCAATCGGAGGGGCGGGTTTAAAACCCGCCCCTACCCAGTAGTGCCCCGCAGAGATTTTGCATAAGGACTGGCGAATGAAAATTGAAAATGTAGCCGCAAGCCTTAAGCCAGAGAAGACGAGGGCAGCCCGGAAGCGCCAGAACTCCCTCTCCCCCATTGGGAGAGAGGGAGAAAGCGAGAGAACTCCATAAGTTAACCAAAGAAGATTTGGGAGCCTTGATTGCAACGGCAGATTAGCAAAAACCTTGCCGGGCACTACTGGCCCCTTCCCTTGCACATTCGAGGTTTTATCCGAAAACCGAAAACCACAAACCGAAACCCGCAAACAGGATGATAATATGATCCCCTACTGCAGCATCTGCTGGGATATCGACAAGATCAAGCTGCTGGACCAACGCCGCCTCCCCCGGGAAGAAGTCTATCTAGAGATCAGGGATTATCATGAGGTGATCGAGGCCATCCGCACCCTGGCCATCCGGGGGGCGCCGGCCATCGGGGTGGCCGCCGCCATGGGCGCCGCCCTGGGGGCCCTCGAGATCCACACCGAGGATGTGGCCGAGTTCCTGAAACGCTTCCAGGAAATCTGCCGGGAAATCGCGGCATCCCGGCCCACCGCGGTGAATCTCTTCTGGGCACTTAAGCGCATGCAGCGGCTGGCTCGAGACCATGCCCAGGAGCCGGTGCCGGCCCTCAAGGATTACCTGGTGATCGAAGCCCAGGCCATGCTCAAGGAAGATGAAACCACCAACCGCCATCTGGCGCGGTGGGGGGAGATCCTCATCGAAGAGGGGATGCGCGTCCTCACCCATTGCAATACCGGGGCCCTGGCCACCGGGGCCTACGGCACTGCCCTGGGAGTCCTGCGGTGCGCCTGGGAGACCGGCAAGCGGTTTTCCGTGTGGGTGGATGAGACCCGGCCGCTGCTTCAGGGGGCCCGCCTCACCACCTGGGAGTTGGGGAAACTGGAGATTCCCTACACCCTGATCCCCGACGGCGCCGCGGCCACCTTGATGCACCAGGGCCGGGTGGACCTGGTGATCCTGGGGGCGGATCGAATCGCCGGCAACGGCGACACCGCCAATAAGATCGGCACTTACAGCCTGGCGGTCCTGGCCCGCCACCACGGCATCCCTTTCTATGTGGCCGCGCCCTTGTCCACCTTCGACTTCACCATTGCCGACGGCAGCTACATCCCGGTGGAAGAGCGCTCCGGAGAGGAGGTCACCCATTTGCGAGGTGAGCCGCTGGCCCCGGCCGGGGCCCCAGCCCTGAATCTGGCCTTCGATGTTACCCCCAACGATCTGATTTCCGGTATAATTACGGAGAAGGGGGTGTTTGAGCCACCCTATACCTCCAGTCTTAAGCCCTTTCGGCCACAGGAGTAAGGTATGCGTTATTTGTCTTTACCTCTGGCGTTTCTGCTAATCCTCAGCGTGGGGCTGCCGGCTTGGGCCGGCGGACCTTATAACTTCCGTCCGCCCGCCACCGCCAGCGGCATCGATCCCCAGGCGATGACGGTGATCGGCGCCCCGCAGCATCATGTGACCCAAAAAGGGGAGGACCTCCTGGACATCACCCGGCACTATGATCTGGGGTGGACGGAAATCGGCGCCATGTACCGCAGTTGGGACCCGTTCCTGCCGCCGCTAGGGGTCAATCTGCTCATCCCCACCCTGTGGATCGTCCCCACCGGCCATGATGCCCAGATCGTGGTGAACACCGGGGAGATGCGGCTCTACTACTTCGTCAACCACGGCACCCAGGTCTACACCTATCCCATCGGCATGGGGGTCCTCGATTACCGGACCCCCACCGGCAAGTTTACGGTGAACCAGAAGGAAGTGAATCCGGTATGGTACATTCCCAAGGAGTTGCAGGCCAAATACGGCGGGGCGATCATGGACGCCGGGCCGGATAACCCCATGGGCGCTTTTAAACTGGGGCTGTCCTGGGGAGACTACGGGATTCACGGCTGCAACCTGCCCTGGGCCGTGGGCCGGCTGGTGAGCCATGGCTGCACCCGGCTCTATCCCGAGGATATCAAGAAGCTCTTTGCCATGGTTCCCATGGGCACCCGGGTGGAGTACATTTATGAGCCGGCCAAGATCGGCTTCCGCAATGGCCGGGTCTTCCTGTCGGTGCACGATGACGTCTATTTCAAGATTCCCTCCATGATCCTGCACGTGCTGGGCATGATTGAGAAGCGGGGCCTGGCGGGTCAGGTGGACATGCGCAAGGTGTTGCAGACGGTGGAAGAGCAGAACGGCATGCCGGTGGATATCACCCGGGGGGCCGAGGGGGCCGGCAGCCAGCTTAGCCAGTCCAGTTATTGAGGCGAGCCGCTTTCCCGATCCCGGGATCCGGCCTAGGTTAGGGGGCGTGAGTTTGGGCGCCCCCTTTTTTTATGGCATCCGCAGGCGTGGGGGCCGGTGAGCCCCAAACGCAGAAGCATGAGGTCATAACTGGCGGCGATCAACTGGCGGTCTTCTGTTGCCCCGGGCCCTGAAGCAAACCCGGCGCCTGGACAGACAGGACGCCCGGGCTCCCGGTAGCTGGGTGACCGGGGATGAGATTTCTGCCCAAATCGAATCGAGGGCAGCCGCCTGCGGCAGCGTCCCCCGGTAATTGAGGCCCGGTCTATTCCGGGTAAACCTCCCCCCAAAAAGACAGAAGGTGTGGTGGGCTTACGCCCGGTCCACACCCTCTTTCTGTAAAGCGGGGCTAGGCCCCAGTTGGTTTTAGTTACTTTGCCGGTTCCGGAGCGGCCGGAGCCGCCTTTTGACCCGGCGGGCATGCGACCTTCGCCTTATGGTGGAATTTGTGATGATGATGGTAAGCCCCGTGGGCTCTCATCGTTCCAACCTGGGCGCAGCACTTTTCCGCGGCGTCTTCGGCCCTGGCGGCAGCGGCCTCCGCCTTGTCGGCGGCAGCAGCTGCACGAGGCGCAGGGACCTTGGCATCTTGCGCGGCCGCCTCAGCCTTTATGGCTGATGCGGCTGCCCGATCTGCAGAAGCTTTAGCTTGCTGTGCGTACATGACGCACTGATCATGGTACGTTTGGCAGCAGCCAGCACCTCCCAGCACCAGGGCAAAGACCGCGAGGAGAGCCAAGGCATAGCCTTTTCTCATTGCCTTCCTCATCGATTACCCCCTTTCGGAGAGCGTTAAACCCTCCATTAGCTGTTTAACCCGGGTGCTACTTTCTCATCTTCTTGGTCAGGCAGGCCTCAGCCTTTGCCGCTGCAGCCTCAGCCCGATCAGCCGCCGCCTCAGCCTTGTCAGCCGAAGCTTTGGCATCAGCCGCCGCCATTTCGGCATTCCGCGCTGCGGCGTCCGCCTTGCCAGCCGAAGCCGCTGCCTGATCGGCATACATCTTGGCTTCGTCTACGCTTTTCTTGCAGGCGTCGCAGCAGCCTCCCACCATGGCAACGATAAATGCCATGATGATGGCCAAAGCCAACCCCTTCCTAAGCAAAGCCTTCCTCATCATTTATCCCCCCTTCTCAAAGAGATGGTTAAAGGTTAAAGATGCCGACATTAAATATCAGCAATCCAAAAAGATCAAGAAAAATATGGGTTCTCGAGAAATTTTTTTTGATGTGGCGATTTCCGGCGCCCACAAATTTCTTGATTTTGGTTTAAGATAACTATGCTCAAGAAAATATCAAGGAAAAATCTACATCCAGTTCATTTTTTTTTGCAGGAGCGGCCGTTGCCATTTGGGTAACCATTTGGTATAATTAAATTTACCCCTGTATTTATCACTGCACTTTTTTTTCAAAGGGAACCATTTCTCCCCAAGTTTGGCCCACCCGCAGGTCCACTTCCAGCGGCACCTTCAGGGGGACCACCCCCTCCATGACCCGGCGCACCATGCCGGCCGTGGCCGCCAATTCCGATTCCGGCACCTCAAACAGCAGCTCATCATGGATCTGCAGCAGCATCCGGGCTCCCAGGCCCGCAGCCGTCAAGGCCGCTTCCACCTCCAGCATGGCCTCTTTGATGATGTCCGCCGCGGTTCCCTGGAGGGGGGTATTGATGGCGGCCCTTTCCGCCTCCTGGCGCAGCAGGCGGTTGGCGCTGTTGAGATGGGGGAGGCGCCGCCGCCGCCCCAGCAAGGTGGTGACCCAGCCCCGCTCCCGGCCCGCCTCCAGGGTTTCCTCCTGATACGCCCTGACCCGGGTGTGGCGAGCGAAATAGCGCTGGATGAACTCGCTGGCCACCCGCTGGGGCGCCCCCATTTGCTTGGCCAAGCCGAAGGGACTCATGCCGTAAATGATCCCGAAGTTGACTACCTTGGCCTGGCGCCGCATCTCGGAGGTCACCAGTTCCGGATGGATGGCGAAGATCTCCGCCGCGGTCTGCCGGTGGATATCGATCTGTTCCCGGAAGGCCCTCAGGAGCGCCGGGTCTTCGGAAAAGTGGGCCAGGAGCCGCAGTTCCATCTGAGAGTAATCCGCCCCCAGGAAGACGTAGCCCGGGTCCGGGATAAAGGCCTGGCGCACCTGGCTCCCCAGTTCTCCCCGCACCGGAATATTCTGTAGATTGGGGTCCCGGCTGGAGAGCCGCCCGGTGGCAGCCACCGACTGCAGGAAAGTGGTATAGATGCGGCCGCTGGCGGGGTCGACCAGCTTCAGGAGGGCGTCCACGCAAGTCGATTTTAGCCTTCCCATGGTGCGGTATTCCAGGATTTTGGCCGGCAGCGGATGGACCGCCGCCAGCGTCTGCAGCACCTCCACGTCCGTGGACAAGGCCTTGCCCTTGGTCTTCTTCTGGGGGGTGAGATGCAACTTTTCGAAGAGAATCCGGCCCAACTGCTGAGGGGATTGAATCAGGAAGGTCTCTCCCGCCAGGTCATAGATCTCCTTCTCGAGCCGCTCCATGTCGGTTTCCAAATCCCGGCCGAAACGCCGGAGGAAATCCTGGTCCAGGCGGATACCAAAGGCCTCCATCCGGGCCAGGGTGGCGAGCAGGGGCAGCTCCAGGTTGGCGTAAAGCTCCCAGAGACCCTCCCGTTCCAACTCGCCCCGGAGCAGAGGCCAAAGGTTCAGGGCGGCTTCGGCCCGGGAGGCGGCATACAGGCAGCGAAAATCCACGGGCAGGTCAGAGGCGCCCAGGGGCCGCCCGGCCAACTCCCGGGGGCCAGCCAGGTTAAGAGCCAGGTATTGCAAAGCCACGTTTTCCAGGGTCTGCTCATAACGGGCCGGGTCCAGCAAGTAGGAGGCCAGGAGGAGGTCGCCGGTCAGACCGGCGGCCTCCTGGCCGAACCGGCCGGCTACCAGCATGGCCGCCTTCAGGTCTGGGCCCACCTTCGCCACCCCCGGGTCGGACCACAGAGGCCCCAGGACCTGCCAGGCCGTCTCCGCCGGCATCTCCGGACCGCAGGGGACGAAGGCCGCCTCCCCGGGCTTCCAGGCCAATCCTATCCCGGCCAGGGGCGCCAGCACAGGATGCTGGTCCCCCAGCAGATAAAAGACTGCCATGGTCCCGGCCTCCCGGATTGCCGCGGCCACCCGCGCCAAATCCTCACGGTTCCGGACCAGGAGACAGCTCTCGGGAGGTCGGGTGTCGAACCCCAGCTCCTTGGCCAACTTGGTGAACTCCATGTCCACGAACAGGCGCCGCAGACCTTCCCGATCAGGGGGGCCAGGCTGCAAGGCCTCCAGGTCCACCTCCAGCGGCACCTGGCATTCCAACAGCGTCAGGCGGCGGCTCAGGCGGGCCTGCTCGGCATATTGGCGCAGGCGGCCGCGCAAGGCCGTCTCCTTGATCTCTTCTAGATGGGCCAGGAGGTTTTCGAGACTGTGGAACCGGACGATCAGTTTTATTGCCGTCTTCTCACCGATTCCCGGCACCCCGGGAATATTGTCGCTGGCGTCCCCGGCCAGGGCCCGCATCTCCACCAGCTCCTCCGGGGTGAGGCCGTATTGTTCGCGGATGACCCCGGGGTCGAAGCGCACCCCCTTCATGGGGTCCCACATCGCCACCCCCTCCTGCACCAGGGGCAGCAGGTCCTTATCACCGGAGATGATCTCCACTTGAAAACCCTGGGACCTGGCCCGGTGCACCAGGGTGCAGATGAGGTCGTCGGCTTCGAAACCCTCCAGCTGCAAGACCGGCAGCCGCAAGCCCTCGATGATCTTGCGGATCTCAGGGAGCTGCACGACCAGTTCCTCCGGCATGGGGGGCCGCTGGGCCTTGTAGTCGGGAAAGTCACGGTGGCGCTGGGTGGGCCCCTTGCTGTCGAAGGCCAGGGCGAGATAATGGGGCTGGCGCTCCTTCAGGACCTTGAGGAGCATGGTGGTGACCCCGTAAACCGCGTTGGTGGGAAAACCCGCGGAAGTGGACAGCCCCCGGATGGCGTGGAAGGCCCGGTAAAAATAGGAGCTAATGTCGATGAGATGGAGTACCCGGGGTGCCCCGGCCATGGTCGGCCTCCGGGTTCACTTATAATCCTCCCGGCCCCTCCTGTCAATAAAGACCTCGGCGCCACTTAAATGGTGTCTTCGGGGGCGCCGCGGACCCAGAAATTTTGTCGCATTATGGTTAAATAATGGTATGTTACCCTAAACTACTCGGTTGCAAGTGAGGTGGCGTATGCCCGAAGAGACCCAAGATGCACGGCCGATGCCCGACAAGTTCCACCGGGAACTGGCGGAGCTGAAGGCCCGGTTGCTGGAACTGGCCCAGGCCTCCGAGGCCGCCATTGAGCATAGCATCAAGGCGCTTTTGAACCGGGACCCTGACCTGGCCCGGCAGGTGATCACCGGCGACCGGAAGGTCAATGACCTGGAGGAGGTGATTGACGGCGAATGCGTCCGCTTGATCGCCCTGTTCCAGCCCGTGGCCATCGATCTCAGGGAGCTGATGGCCATGGACCACATCAGCGCCGAGTTGGAGCGCATCGGCGATTCAGCCACCAATATTGCCGAAGAGGTCCTGAATTTGCAGCATCTGCCGGCCAAGCCCATCCATTCTGATCTGCCCCTCATGGACCAGAATGTCCAGGAGATGGTGCACCAATGTCTGCAGGCCTTTCTCACGCAGGACACCCACCTGGCCCGGGAGGTCTGTGTGGCGGACGACGAAGTGGACAGCCTGGACCGCTCCATCATTCATCACCTGGTGACGGAGATGAGCGCGGACCCCGCGGCCATCGCTGCGGGGATGTGTCAGGTCAACATCGTCCGCAACCTGGAACGGGTGGGCGACCATGCCACCAATATCGCCGAACAGGTGGTCTACATGGTGGAGGGAGAGTCCATCCGCCACCGTTGCCAGGGGTAGAGATCATGACGGCGGCCTTGGAGGAACGGCCCTGGGGGATTATTAGCACTTTCCGGAGGGTGTTGCTAAGATGGCAAAAATCCCTTATACTCTTGACAGATACCGACTGGGTTATTAACTTTCATTTTTGAGATATGGTCATGGCATTGTTAACGAAGCTTTTGGGAGATCGGTTCACCCGGGTCCTGAAAACCGTGGTGTCCCAGTATATTGTCACCGGCGAGCCGGTGGGTTCCCGCATGGTGGCCAAGGTTTCGGGCCTCAACCTGTCGCCGGCCAGCATTCGCAACCTGATGATGGATCTGGAGGAGCAGGGCTACCTGCAGCAACCCCATACCTCCGCCGGCAGACTCCCAACTCCCAAGGGGTTCCGCTATTACGTGGACCATATATTGCCCGTCCAGGAATTGGGGGCGGGCGTCCAGCAGACGATTCAGGCGGCCTTCACGCCGCCGGTGGGCGAACCCCAGGACCTGTTCCGGCGGGCCTCCCGGGTACTTTCCAGCGTCAGCGGCCATCCGGCCCTGGTCCTGGCGCCCCGGCCCCAGGCGACGCGGCTGAAGCATATCCAATTTATCAGTATGAGTGGCGACGGGGTGCTCGCCATCCTGGTTTCCCAGGACAACCAGGTGCAGACCCGGTTCGTGCGGGGCGAGTTTCACTACTCCCAAGATCTGCTGGACCGCTTCAGCAACTATCTCAACGAGCTATACCAGGGCCATACCCTGAGGGAGTCCCGGCAAAAGATTCTGGCCAAGATGGAGGAAGAAAAGAGCCTCTTCGACAAAATGGTCTTCCAGGCCTTGAGTCTCAGCAATCAGGCGCTGCAAAGCGAGGAGGGAGAGGAACTATATATCGAGGGTACCAGCCGCATCCTGGACTACCCGGAGTTTGCCGAGGACGTGGCAAAACTGCGCAGCATGTTCATGGCCTTCGAAGAGAAACATCGGCTCATCACCCTGCTGGATCAAACCCTGGCGGCCCAGGGGGTTCAGATCATCATCAGCCCGGGCGAGCCCTTTCCCGAGATGCAACTGAGCTTGGTGGCCTCCTCATACGGATCCCGGCGTGCCCCCTTGGGTTGCCTGGGGATCATCGGCCCCATGCGCATGGATTATGCCCGGCTGGTTCCCATTGTGCGCTACACCGCCTCCCTGGTCAGCGACTTGCTCGATGGGCGGCAGAGCTGAGCCCCTCGCAAGTTCCCTAGATCAGAGACCTGCCCGGATTAGCCTCTTGCCGGCGGGCAAAAAGGAGAAATGGGTCATATGACCGCGGCCAAACATCATAAGGGAGGGCAACCTGGGGGTGCCCAGGAGGCTGCCCCCGTGCCCAAGGACGCCGCACCGGCGCCGGCGCCCGATATTTCTCATTTGCAGCTCCAGTTGGAAGAAAAGACTAAGGAAGCCCAGGAGAATTACGAGCGGTACCTCCGGCTTGCCGCGGAAACGGAGAACCTGAAGAAGCGGCTGGAGCGGGAGAAGGCCGACCTGCTGCAATTCTCCAACGAAAATCTGATCAAAGAGCTGCTGCCCGTGGTGGACCATGTGGAGCTGGCCCTGGAACACGGACGCCAAGCCGGCACCCCGGCCCCTTTTCTGGAAGGTCTCGAACTGGTGCACCAGGGATTTCTCAAGACCCTGGGCCGGTTCGGGGTGACTCCTCTGGCGGCGGTGGGCCAGCAGTTCGACCCGGCTTACCACAACGCCGTGATGCAGGAAGCCGCCCCGGAGGTTCCCGACTGCACCGTGCTTAAGGAGCTGCAGAAAGGTTACCTGCTCCATGGCCGCCTGTTGCGGCCGGCCATGGTCGTGGTGGCCCGCAATACCCAGGAAAATTCAAATCAAACCGATTCGACCGATCAGGAGGATAGTTAAATGCCCAAACCCATAGGCATTGATTTAGGCACCACCAACTCATGCGTGGCGGTTATGGAAGGTGGGGAGCCCAAGGTCATCGCCAATGTCGAAGGAGCCAGGACCACCCCTTCGGTGGTGGCCTTCACTGAAACCGGGGAGAGGCTGGTGGGCCAGATCGCCAAACGCCAGGCCATCACCAATCCCATAAACACCGTCTTTTCCATCAAGCGCCTCATCGGGCGCAAATTTGACGACCCGGCAGTGCAGCGGGATCTCAAGATACTGCCCTATAAGATCGTCAAGGCTGCTAATGGTGACGCCCACGTGGAGATCCGGGGCCGCACCTATTCCCCGGCGGAGATCTCCGCCATGATCCTCACCAAGATGAAGCAGACCGCAGAGGCGTACCTGGGGGAGAAGGTCACCGAGGCGGTGATCACCGTGCCGGCCTATTTCAACGATGCCCAGCGCCAGGCCACCAAAGACGCCGGGACCATCGCCGGGCTCACCGTGCTTAGGATCATCAACGAACCCACTGCCGCCTCCATGGCCTACGGCCTGGAGAAGAAGAAGGATGAACGCATCGCGGTCTTCGACCTGGGCGGCGGCACCTTCGATATCTCCATCCTGGAGCTGGGGGAGGGGGTCTTTGAAGTAAAATCGACCAACGGCGACACCCATCTCGGGGGCGACGACTTCGACCAGCGCATCATGAACTTCCTGGCCGACGAGTTCCTCCGGGAGCAGGGTATCGACCTGCGCCAGGACCGCATGGCCTTGCAGCGCTTGAAGGAAGCCGCGGAGAAGGCCAAATGCGAGCTCTCCACCGCCCTGGATACCGAAGTCAACCTGCCCTTCATCACCGCAGACGCCTCCGGGCCTAAACATCTGCTGATCAAATTGTCCCGGGCCAAGATGGAGTCCCTGGTGGCGGAGCTGATCGACCAGACCGAAAAGCCCTGCCTCAATGCCTTGAAGGACGCCAAGGCCAGCCCCAACGAGATCGACGAGGTCATCCTGGTGGGCGGCATGACCCGCATGCCCCGGGTGCAGGAAAAGGTCAAGCAGATTTTCGGCAAGGAGCCCCATAAAGGGGTCAACCCCGACGAAGTGGTGGCGGTGGGCGCCGCCATCCAGTCCGGGGTGCTCAAGGGCGAAGTGAAGGACGTGCTCCTGCTGGACGTCACCCCCCTGTCCCTGGGGATCGAAACCCTGGGCGGGGTCTTCACCAAGATCATCGAGCGCAACACCACCATCCCCACCCGCAAGAGCCAGGTCTTCTCAACCGCGGCGGACAACCAGACCGCGGTGACCATCCACGTGCTCCAGGGGGAACGGGAGATGGCCTCAGATAACAAGACCCTGGGGCGCTTCGAGCTCTACGGCATCCCGGCGGCCCCACGGGGCGTGCCCCAGGTCGAAGTCACCTTCGACATCGACGCCAACGGCATCGTGCATGTGGCCGCCAAGGACCTGGGCACCGGCCAGGAGCAGTCCATCCGCATCACCGCCCCCAGCGGCCTCAGTAAGGACGAAATCGGCAAGCTGGTGAAAGAGGCGGAACTCCACGCTGAGGAAGACCACCACAAGAAGGAGCTGGCCGAGGCGCGCAACCAGGCCGACTCCCTGGTCTACACCACCCAGAAGACCCTGGCGGACCTGGGGGACAAGGTGGACGCGGCCACCAAGGCGGATATCGAGGGCCGCATCAGTACCCTGAAGACCGCCATCGAAGCCAACGACCTCCAGGGCATCAAGACTGGCAGCGACGAGCTGATGAAGGCCTCCCATAAACTGGCGGAGCAGATGTACGCCAAGACCGGTGCGTCCGGCGGCGAAGGCGGTCCCGGCGGTCCCGGCGGTCCCGGCGGGCCAGGGGGGGCCGGCGGGGAAGCCGGTCACGAAGAGCAGGCCAAAAAACCCGAAGAAGAGGTGGTGGAGGCGGAGTTCGAGGAGGTCAAGTAAGGCTGGATCTCATTTTAACCTCTGCGGCCAAACCGAAAGGGCGGGATCTTCCCGCCCTTTCCCTTTTTTTACCGCTTTTAGCCCGGTCTCAGGCGGGGAGAAGACGGAGTCCCGGCTTCTGAAGGGCCTCCCCAAGTCAGGAATTCGCCCTCTCCCCCAATGGGGGAGAGGGCTGGGGTGAGGGGTGCTCTGCCTGGTTTTGTGTAGGGGCGGACCCAGGTGTCCGCCCTTTAGGGGCGGGTTTAAAACCCGCCCCTACCGCTCCCTCCCTCAAGGGGGAGGGAATTTTTCTCCCCTTGCTCAATGTCATAAACCTGGCATTCGTGCTACTTCCGCCCTATGATAGTAGCGACTCCTATGCCTTGAGGTCCTTCAATCCCCTGGCAATTTCCGCCGCGACCCGGCGGGCCGCCTCAGCCGGAGAGGCAGCCAGGCGGATGGGACGTCCCACCACGATATAATCGGCCCCGGCCCGGATGGCTTCGTAAGGGGTGGTGACGCGGCTCTGGTCATCCCCAGGCACGGCGGCCCAGGCCGGCCGGATGGCCGGGCAGACCACCAGGAAATCCGGACCGAAGGCCGCTTTGACCGCTTGGGCCTCGGTGCCGGCGCACACCACCCCATCGCAGCCGGCCTCATGCGCCAGTTTCGCCCTCAGGAGAACCAGTTTGGCAGGGTCTCTGGCATACTCCGGGGCGATGCCCATGGCTAAAAGGTCATCCGGCCCCAGGTGGGTAAGAACCGTAACCCCCAGGACCTTGGCCCCGTTTTTCAGGGCCTCGACACTGGCCTGGAGGGATTTGCGGCCCTGGTCCACATGAACCGTGGCCAGTTTGGCCCCCTTGAGCATCCGGGAGGCCGCGCCACGGATGGTGGCGGGAATATCGTGAAATTTAAGATCGAGGAAGTAACCGACGCGGGCGGTGTCCGCCAGGAATTGCAAAAAAGCAGGGCCTTCAGCCACAAAGAGTTCCAACCCGACCTTAAAAAGGCCAACCTCGTCCTTTAGTAGGGAAATATATCTCTCGGCTTCAGCCTTATTGGGAACATCCAGGGGAAAGATGAGGTGGTCTCGGGGCTGCGGCATGTCAAGCCTTTGGTTGCCAATTGGGCAATTTTTACCATCCTTGCCGGGCACTAGTCAATCTAATAATTGCCGGCCCAACGGCCGGGTTTTGGTATTCCCGGCCCGGACCGCCGCCCCCCTGACCCTTGGCGTCTCAAACAATTCCCTTCTTTTTCCGGGAATAATTTGTTATTTTTTTAACTTAACCTAAATTCTCGGGTGTTTAGGATATTAAGGATGAAAATCACCCTGCCCAGGGTTTCGGCCCTCTGCCTGCTGCTCTGGCTGCTGCCGGCCTGCGCCGAACTTCCAGGCCCGCCATCCCCCGGACGGCCCCTGGCGACGGTGGTTACAGACGAGTCCCTGTTCCAGGTGGCGGAGGCCGATTACCACCGCCAGGCCTACGCCCAGGCCTACCAGGGTTATTCCCAATATCTGCAGCGCTACCCCCAGGGGCCGCACGCCTTCGAGGCTCGCCTGCGGGAAGCGGAGCTGCTGGGGCTTCAGGGTGATTGGCAGGGAGCGCTGGCGCTTTATCAGGGCATCCTGGCCCAGCAGCCGGAGCCCAGCGTCGCCCTGAAGGCCCGCTACGGGATTGGACAGGCCTATTACCGGCTGGGCCAGTTTCAAGAGGCGAACCAGACCCTGGACAGCCTCACCGCGGCCCCCAACCTGCCTCGTTCCCTGTGGTTCTCCACCCAGGCCCTGCTGGCGGAGATCGCCCTGAGGCAAGGCAACGTCCCCGACGCCTTTTCCCGATTGCGACTGGCGGCCCAGGACCTGTCTTCGGGCGACCGGGAGTGGTTTGAGGATCTGAAGACCCGGGTGGTGGAAGCGGCCAGCATCCAGGACCTGGAAAGCCTGGCCAACCTGTATCGGGAAAACCCCTTGAGCGCCGCCCTGGTCCTGCGCCTGGCCCGCCTCTCCCAGCAGGCCGGCCAATCCGGGGAAACCCGGAAATGGGTTAAACTCTTGCAGGAGCGCTACCCCGACAGCCCGGAAGCCAAGGCTGGCCAAGCCTTGCTGGCCGGAGCCCCCAGCGGCAAAATAACCCTGGGGTGCCTGTTGCCCCTGAGCGGTGACCTGAGCAACATCGGTTATCGGGTGCAGCGGGGCATGGAGCTGGCCGCCCAGCAGGCCCCGGTGGATTTGATCTTTAAAGATACCCCCAATGATCCCGACACCGTCAGGCAACAGGTGCAGGGATTGGCCCAGGATCCTCGAGTACTGGCCATTCTGGGACCCCTCAGCGCCGGGATAGCCCAGCCCGCGGCAGCCGCGGCCCAGAACGCCGGGGTACCCCTGGTGGCCCTCTCCCAGAAGGGCGACCTCACCCAGACCGGCAATATGATCTTCGACGCCTTTCTCATCCCCAGCCAGCAAGCTCAGGCCCTGGTGCGCCGCTGCACGGAGATGGGCCTGCAGCGCTTCGCCATCCTTTATCCCGATTCTGCTTATGGCCGCGCCTTCCTGGAGGCCTTCCAGAAGGAACTGGCGGCGGCGGGCCTGGGGTTGGCCGCCCAGGAGATGTATACCCCCGGCACCCAGGACTTCACCCAGGAGCTGACGAGCTTGAAGGAGGCCCTGTCCGCCCAGGGGCCGGAGACCGTGCCAGCCACGGCCCTCTTCATCCCGGACGACGTCATGGCGGTTTCGGCCATCGCCGGGCAACTGGCCGAATCACCCCTGGCGGGAGTCCAACTCCTGGGCACCAACCTGCTGCATAACCCGGGAATCACCCCGGAGCAGGCGGCCGCCCTGAAGGGGGTGTGGTTTTCCGACGCCTTCTTTGAAGGCGACCCAAATCCCGCCGTCCAGGCATTCGTGGGCAACTACCGCCAGAAATACGGCGAAACCCCGGATTACCTGGCGGCCCAGGGTTATCTGCTGGTCAGGCTCTTCGGTAGGCTGGCCAAGTCAGGCGGCCCCCTGAGCCGCGCCGATCTGGCCTCCAAACTCTCATCCCTCAAGGCCGACCCCGACCTGCCCTGGTTCCGGGGCTTCAACCGCCAGGGGGAAGAGGAAGCGGCCATCTACCTGCTCACCTTCCAAGATGGCCGGGTGCAAATGCTGCCGCCCCCGGCCCCGGCTCCTGCGTCGGAGTAATGATTACCAAGGTTCCCGGATTCCAGGTGGGGCATGCCAGTGACTTCAAAAACGTCACCGGCTGCACAGTAGTCCTCTGTCCTCCGGGCACGGTGGGCAGCGTCGATGTCCGGGGCTCCGCCGCGGGCACCCGCCAGATGGACACCCTGGTAAAATACCACCTGGTCACAGAGGTCCATGCCGTCCTGATCAGCGGGGGCAGCGCCTTCGGCCTGGACGCGGCCGGCGGGGTCATGGAGTACCTGGAACAGCAGGGGCGGGGCTTCGACGTCTCGGTTACCAGGGTGCCCGTTGTCCCCACCGCGGTGGTCTTCGACCTGTCAGTGGGCGACCACCGGGTCCGCCCGGACAAGGCCATGGGTTATGCCGCCTGTCAGGCGGCCCGGGGGGAACCCCAGGGCGACGGCAGCCTGGGGGCCGGCACCGGGGCCACCATCGGCAAGATTCTGGGGATCAGCCAGGCCACCAAAGGCGGGCTGGGCACCGCATATGTGGAAGGCCCCGATGGCCTGCAGGTAGGCGCCCTGGTGGTGGTCAACGCCTTGGGAGACGTGGTGAACCCGGAAACAGGGGAAATCCTGGCCGGGGCGCGGAAATCCCCTGACAGCAAGGAGTTCGCCGACTCCGCCCGCCTGATCCGGCAAGGAGTGGTGCGCCGCCAATTCAGGGAGCCCAACACCACCATCGGGGTAGTGGCCACTAATGCCCGCCTCAACCGGGAGGAGGCCAGGAAGATCGCCGAGTTGGGGCAGGACGCCCTGGCTCGCTGCATCCGGCCGGTGCATACCCTGTTCGACGGCGACACCGTCTTTGCCCTGGGCCACCCTTGCGTCGAGTCCGACCTGCAAATTATCGGCATGCTGGCGGAAACCGCGCTGCAGCAGGCCATCATCCGGGCGGTGAAACGCGCCGACAACCTGGGGGTCCTGCCCAGCTACCGGGACCTCAGGGGGAGGCGGGCCAGGTAGCCAGCCGGCGGCCAGCGCCGCGGCTTGGTCGCCAGGCCCGCTGACCGGCCCCGGCCGGAGCCACTCCCGCTCCCGATCCCTTTGGAAAATATGGCAGATGTATCAATAAAGAAGATTCCCCTAGATCTCATCGTCTTCGACCTGGACGGCACCCTGGCGGACTCGGTGCCGGATCTGACCATCGCCGCCAACTACGCCCTACGCACCCTAAGGCTGCCGGAGCGTTCCGAGGAGGCCGTCAAAGGCATGATCGGCGGCGGCGAGCGGATGCTCATGGAGCGCCTCCTGGGCCCGGAGCGCCGGGACCTGGTGGAAGATTGCCTAACGATCTACCTGGACTACTACAGCCGCCATTGCTGCGACCTGACCCGGCTCTATTCCGGGGTGCCGGAAACTTTGGAGAGACTCTCCGGCAAGAAACTGGCGGTGCTGTCCAATAAGCTCCAACGGCTGACAGAGCAGATCCTGACGGCCCTGGGAATCGCCCGCTTTCTCGACGCCAGTCGCGGCGGCGGCGCCGGACTGCCCTTGAAACCAGCCCCGGAACCCCTGCTGGCCCTGATCCGGGACCTGCAGGTGGAAGCCGGGCGGACCCTGATGGTGGGGGATAAACCCTCGGATGTGAACTGCGCCCGGGGCGCCGGGGCCCACAACGCCGCGGTCACCTACGGTTACGGCGACCGGGAATCCCTGGAAGCGGCCACCCCCGAATTTACCTTGGACCACTTTGCCCAAGTGTTTGAGATCATTAAGTGATTAAGGAAGGCCGCCTCCGGCCATTCGGGAGCCGTCTTGCGCCCGGCTGGGTGATTTTGTTTGACAGTCAGGGCCAGGAGCAATATATTTTCAAAAGGTACGGCGGTGTAGCTCAGTCGGTTAGAGCATGCGGCTCATATCCGCAGTGTCCGGGGTTCGAATCCCTGCACCGCCACACAATTCACTGAACTCATCTCGAAGGGAGGCAGGGAAGAACCTGAGGATTACTATGAAGAAGATTATCACTCTGGCCGCGGCGGGGATATTGCTACTGAGTCTGCAGACCGCCAGGGCCCAAAAGGAAGTGGCACCGCCGACGGTGCCCCCCTTGCTGGGGGACCAGAAGCCCCTAGCCACCCCCGAAACCAAGGAACCGGCGGCGCCCCAGGAGGGGCAGGCAGGACAGGCCAAACCCAAGGGCAAGGCCAAAACCGCCTCCAAAACCCGGAAGAAGACGACCTCCAAACTAACCAGGAAAAAGACCACCGCCAGCAAGAAGGGCGCCTCCACCAAGGGCCACCGGGCAGCCAAAACCAAGGGACCCAAGGCCGCCCCTGAGACCAAGCTCCCGGCGACCGAACCTGCTGCGCCCGCCGCGCCTCTCGCGCCCGCGGCGCCCCCGGCGGCCCCCGGCTTCAACGGCGGACCCCCGAAAACCGAGTAGCTGCAATCCCGATGAGAGGAAGAAGCCCATGAAATTCAGAGTAACGACGCTCCTGGCCAGCCTGGCCCTGTGCTTCGCTCTGGTTACCTTAAGTTCGGCCACAGAGCAAGGCTTTCTGTTGAATGGCACCCATTGGGAAGCCTTCGGTTACAATCTGAAAGTGGCCTACATTAAGGGAGTGGGCAATATGGCCGATTTTGAGGCGAAGACCGGCGCCGGCGGCCAAGCCGGCTGTATTTCCACGGCGTTGGTAGATGAGCTCAAGAACAAGGCCGTGCTCCAGGTGGTGCAGGAGGTGGATAAATACTACAAGGAGCACCCCGGAGAAAAGAACTGTCCGGTGTTGGAAGTGATCCTTCGGGCCAGCACCAAACTATGTTCGCAGGAGACCAGCGCTACTCCACCGAAAAAATAGGTAAAGCGCGGTCTCGAGCCGGTTCGCCAGCAAAGTCTCAGAGGTCCCGGAAATGGCGCCCCGCCGCTATGCCAATCCAGGCTTGCCTTGACTGGCTTGACAAAGGGAAGGCGGCACCTAACTTTAAGAAGCAATGCCGCTGGCGAACTGCCAGCAGAGCAGATCATTTTTTCCCAAATCCCAGCGGAGGTGTTCGCGTGAAATTTCGGGGAATGGTTGCTCTTCTTACTCTGTTGGTGTTCCTGGCCCTGGCCGGCGGCGGCCTCGCCCAGGAGAAGGCATCTCTTTGGAACGGCAACCAATGGACCCAATTGCCCTATGACGGCAAGGTGGGCTACGTCAAGGGCATTGGCAACCTGGCCGACTTTGAATATGATGTGGCGACCTCCAAAGGCAAAGCCGATCCCATTGCCCAGGCCTTGTCCATCCAACTGAAAAACAAGACCGTGGGGCAAATCACCGACCAGGTTGATCGTTATTACAGAGAGAACCCCGGCAAACTAAGCAACTCGGTTATAGAAGTGATCCTGCTCCGCTGCACCGAGGGGGTCTGCCCCCCGGGACTGACCAAATAAGTCATCAGGACTTTAGCGCCTCCGGCCCGGCGGCTGGCGTCCCCGGCAACCTGCCGGAAGCCCCGGGGGAGGGGATAGCCGCCGTCAGTGGGGAATTCGAGAATCTTTAAGATACCGGCTCAACATCCACTTCCTCACCACTCCCTGGAATACGGGGGTCCCGGGAGGGTTTTTCCCCGGACTTTTATAGGCTGGTAACAGCTCCCCGTTGCCGGGGGACTAACGCCTTAACTCAAAGGTGCAGGAGAAGATGCTGATGAAAAAAGTGCTGGTTCTGGTTGTAGTTTTGGCCCTGGCCTTGGGGGGATGTTCCGGGATGTCTGCCACCCAGGAGCGGGTGCTAAGCGGCGGCGCCATAGGCGCCACTGGCGGCGCCATCATCGGCGCGGCGGCGGGCTCACCCGCGGTGGGTGCGGCCATCGGCGGCGGCGCCGGGTTGCTGGGCGGCTTTATCTACGACCAGTTTCAGAAATCCCGGGGCCAGTAATCCGGCCTCGTTGCTCCAAGAAAAAAAGTTGGCTTAGAGCAGGCGGGCTGAAAAACCGCCCCTGCCCAGGCCGCTCCGCCAGCCGGCGGCAAGATCATGGAACCGGCGCCGTCAGGGAACCCTTAGAAGGGGAGAGGTGATGAAAAGAGCCACTGGCCTACTGGTGTTGGCGTTGCTGCTGGCGGCCCTGATGTCCTGGGGCTGCTCTGAAAACGGTTCTGAGAGCGAGGTAGTGGGCCAGTGCGCCACCTGAGCTGTGACCGGCGCCGCCGTGAGCGGCGACTATACTTTGCCTGCCGCCGCTCGAGCCACCAACCCCACCACCCCCAAATAGGGTAATGACTGCCAGCTCCCGGCTCTCAGCAGGGACTTGTTAAGCTAGCCCAAAGGCGGAGGTCCCCCAGAGCTGCTTTTTACTCCCCGCATCAGTCAATGCGGGGTGGGAGTTGCCCACCCTAGACCTCCAAGCCCAGCCATGGAGGGTTATTCTATAGCAGGTAAGCCTCGGAAGGGAGAAGTGATGAAAAGAGCCACTGGGTTGCTGCTGTTGCTGGCGCTCCTGATGTCCTGGGGCTGCTCCGAAACCAATTCCCAGAGCGAGGTAGCGAGCCGGGCCGCCACCTGCGCCATGTGCGGCGCCTCGGTGACCGGTGACTATTTTTACTATACCACCGATCGCGCCAGCGGCCCCACCCAAAAGTGAGGTAACGGCTGCCGGGTCGGCCCTCAGCAGAGACTTGCCAATCTAACCCAAGGGCGGCGGTTCGCCAGAGCCGCCTAATTATCTTCGTATAAGCCATGGCGGGTTGGGAGCCGCTCACCCATGACCTGCCAGACGCCGCCTCGAGGGCTGTTCTACACTTTTCCACGCCACCTTTTCAGATAGACCATCAAAATGGCCAGGGCCGCGGGGGTCACCCCGGAGATGCGGGCCGCCTGGCCCAGGGACTGGGGGCCCACCTCAGCCAGCTTTTCCTGCAGCTCTGCGGATAGTCCCGGCAGGCCGCGGTAGTCGAAGTCCGGCGGGATGCGGCGCCCTTCCCCCTGGACGGATTTTTTGGCCGCCGCCTCCTGGCGCCGGATATAGCCCTCGTATTTGTGTTTAATTTCCAACTGTTCCACCACTTCAGGCGGCACTGGTGGTTCTTCCCCGGCCAGGCGGTAGAGGGTGGCCAGATCGAGTTGGGGGCGCTTCACCAGGCTCAGGAAGGGCGCCGGGGCCTGCAAGGCGGCGCTGCCCCGGCGGGTCAGCTCCGCATTGACCGCGGCCGAGGGATGGAGGCGGCGGCGCGCCAGGCGGGCTTCCTCTGCGGCCAGCAGCCGCTCCTTTTCCTGGAGGCGCTCCAGGGCCTCTCGATCCACCAGACCCAATTCATGGCCCCAGCGGGTCAGACGTTGATCGGCGTTGTCTTCCCGGAGCAGCAGGCGGTATTCCGCCCGGGAGGTGAACAGCCGATAAGGCTCCCGGGTGCCCCGGGTCACCAGGTCGTCCACCAGCACCGCCATGTAGGCCTGGGAACGGTCCGGCAGAAAAGGGGGGTGTCCCAGGACCTGGCAGGCGGCGTTGATCCCGGCCCAAAGTCCCTGGCCGGCTGCCTCTTCGTAGCCCGAGGTGCCATTGATCTGCCCAGCCAGAAAGAGTCCCTGGATCAGCTTGGTCTCCAGAGTGGGTTTGAGCTGCAAGGGGTCCACATAGTCGTATTCTATGGCATAGGCGGGGCGCATCACCTCGGCCTCCGCCAACCCCGGGACGCTCCGGAAGAGCTGCACCTGTAGCTCCAAAGGCAAACAGTTGCCCAGGCCCTTGGCGTAGATCTCCGCGGTGTCCCGGCCTTCCGGCTCCAGGGTGACCTGGTGCCAGGGTTTGTCCGGGAAGCGCATGACCTTGTCTTCCAGGGACGGGCAGTAGCGGGCGCTCACCCCCCGGATGGAACCGTTGTATAGGGGGGAGAGGTGGATGTGGTCCCTGACCAGGCGGTGGGTTTCAGGATTGGTTCGGGTGAGGAAGCAGGGAAGCTGCTCCCGGGGCCCGGCCGGGCTCCGCCAGGAGAAGGGGCGGACCCGGGGATCGCCCGAGAGCACGCCCATGCCGGCAAAATCGATGCTGCCGGCCCGGAGGCGGGGAGGGGTGCCGGTCTTTAAGCGCCCCATCCGGAAGCCCAACTCCTTCAAGTTGGCCGCCAGATCGGTGGCGGCGAACTCCCCGGCCCGGCCCGCCGGGATGCGGGCCTCGCCGATGTGGATCAGGCCATTCAGGAAGGTGCCGGTGGTGATCAGCACGGTCCGGGCCCGGTAAGCCAGCCCCAGGGTCTCCACCACCCCCGTCACCCGGCCCTCCTCCACCAGGAGCCGCGCCACCGTGGCCTGCCGCAGATGGATGCGGGGTTCCCGCTCCAGCCGGGATTTCATGGCCAAACGGTAGGCCTGCTTATCGCATTGGACCCGGGTGCCCCGCACCGCCGGACCCTTGGAGAGGTTCAGGGTGCGAAATTGGATGCCGGTGAGGTCCGCCAGCTCCCCCATCACCCCGCCCAGGGCATCGATCTCCTTCACCAGGTGGCCCTTGGCCAGGCCACCCACCGCCGGGTTGCAAGCCATCTGGGCCATGGTATCCAGCGAGAGATTGCAGAGCAGCACCTTGAGTCCCATGCGGGCCGCGGCCAGAGCCCCCTCGCAGCCGGCGTGGCCGGCCCCGATGACGATCAGATCGTATTCTGTGGAATAAAAGGCCATGGCAGGAAATTTCGGGCTTGAAATGCGGCCGCGAGACGTTTATGCTAAATCTTCAAGCAATTCGCCTGAGGAGGAGACGATGACACACCCTGTTCACGGGAAAGATCCGGACAATGAAGAGCACCGCACCTATGTGACCCTCAAGCCGAAAGGGGAGATCGCAGTGGTGCAGCGCCCCGATGGCGTTCTCAAGATAGTGGTTTACACCGGCAGCGGCGAGAAGCAGGTAGAGCATAGCGAGATTCTCCTCGACCAACACAACGCCTTTGAGCTGGCCATGGAAATCCTGCAACAAGCCTACCGCCTGGGCCACGCTGAATAAGGGCAGCCGGTGGCCAGCAGCCAATTTAATGGATTAATAGCTTTTTCTCTCTTCAAAGCTGCTGGCTGCTGGCTCTACCTATCCAATTCCACCTCCCGCATCAGGTCGATGAACTCCGGAGATTCGCCGTAGGCCTTCATGGCCTTCTGATAATCGGTCCAGGATTGCCACAGGGCCAGCCACTCCCGGTTGTGCCAGTAGTAAGGGCTTTCCTGCCCCTTTTCGGTAATCCGCAGAAAATTTTCGTACTCTTCCTGGCAAAAGGCGCACAGACGGTAAGGCCCGCCGTAGTGTTTATACATTTCGGAGGTGTCGAATTGGATCCCGCAACGGGCGCAGCGGGCCAGGCAACGGGTACATTGCACCACCTTGCGCACCGTTTCGGTCTTCTTGGCCCTGTCCACCCTGGCCTTTTTCTTCTGCTCCAGCTTCAGGCGGTCTTCGATATCGATGACTTTAGACATCTCTGGCCTCATCCATGCGGGCTGGCAAGGTCTCGTCCTTCTTCGCCCTGCTTCTAAAATAACAAGAATACCGGGGCCGGTCAAGTGAGACTGGGCCGCCAGTGCCCCCAGAGCCCGGTCCCCCAAACACGCCGCCAGACTTATTTCGAATCCATGACCCGCACCGGGGTCCACTCGGGGCCGGGCGGAGCGAGGCAGAATTTTTCGGAGAGTTCCAGGTAGTTTTTACTGGGGGTATCCTGAGGATGCAGGTTGAGGGCCTCAGTGAAGGCCCCGGCGCTTTCCTGCCAGCGGCGTTCCCGGAAAAAAGCCAGCCCCTGGTTATAAACCTCCAGGAAGGCGGTTGCATCCGGTTCCGGGGCGCCTTCACCCAGAAGTTCAAAGATCGTCAAAGCCTGGGCTTTGCCCTTGACCTGGACCAGGTCCACTTCCCGGAGGACGAACTGGCCGTCCAGGGCCTGAGCCGTGGACGAGCTGATGAGGATCGAGGTGCCGTAATATTTGTTCAGGCCTTCCAGGCGCGAGGCCAGGTTGACGTTGTCGCCGATGGCGGTGTAGTTGAACAGGCGGTCGGAGCCCATGTTGCCCACGGCCACGTCGCCCGAATTGAGGCCCAAGCCGATGCGCATGACCGGGCGCCCCTGGCTCTCCCATTCCTCGTTCAAGGCCTTGAGCTTCGCCATCATCGCCAGGGCAGTGCGGCAGGCTAAAACGGGGTGGTCCGGACGATTCAAGGGGGCGCCGAACAGGGCCATGATGGCGTCGCCGATGTACTTGTCAATGGTGCCGCCATGGGTGACGATGATCTCGCTCATGGGGTTGAGAAAGTCGTGCAGCAGGCCCACCAGGACCTCAGGCTCCATGGTTTCCGACAGGCTGGTGAAGCCCCGAATATCGGAAAAAAGAATGGTCAACTCCCGGCGCTCGCCGCCGAGACGCAGGAGTGCCGGGTGTTTTAGGATTTCATTCACCACATCCGGAGCGACGTAAGACTGAAAGGCCTTCTTGAGGTACACCCGCTGCTTTTCTTCCGCCAGAAACCGCTGCACGGTGAGGCTCATGTAAATGCCGCCTATGGCCAGCAGGGGGTAGAATAGCTCCAGTTGCCAGCCCCAGCGGCTGAAGAGCAGGTAGTTGCAGGTGGTGTAGCCTCCCGCCAGGAACAGTGCGAAGACTGACGACCAGGCGGCGGAAAGGAGCGGCAACACCAGGCCCAGGCACAGTCCCAGGCCCAGGAGGGTGAGCAGGGTGGGTATCGGGGAGAATCGGCTCGTCTGTAAAAAGTGGCGGTGGATCAGGTTATCGATGAAGGTGGCCTGAATTTCCACCCCTGGACTGATACCGGAAAAGGGCGTCACCCGGAGATCATAGATGCCCACGGCGGTGGCCCCCACCAGCACCACCTTGTCTTTCAGAGCGCTGTCCGGCACCTCCCCGTTCAGCACCTTGGCGGCCGAATAGTAAGGGAATCGGCCGGGAGGCCCATAATAATCGATGAGCTGGCGGCCGAACCGGTCCACCGGGATTTCGGTGTCGCCCAGGCGCACCCCCTCCACCCCCATCTGGGACGTGGTCAGGATTAAAGGCGGGCCCCCCAGGTAGCGTTGGGCCACGGCCAGGGCCAGGGGGATGTAGATATCCCGTCCGAAGGAGATGGCCTGGGGGAGCCAGCGGACGACCCCATCCACATCGGGCACCATGTTGAAATAACCTCCACCGGCGGAGGCGGCGCTGATCTCCGGCAGGTTCAGTTCAATATCTGCGGCGCTGAGGACGGGTATCGTTGCGGGCTTGGCGTCCAGGGAGCGCACCACATTGTAGGTGCAGGCCCGGGAGGCCCAGGTTGCCTTGACCTCTTTGGCCTTCTGGGCGGCCTTGCTTCCTACCTCGTTAAAGAAAAACCCCAGCATAGTGGGCGAGCCTTGGGCAATGGCCTGGGCCAACTGCCGGTCCACATTTACCCGGTTTTCTTCTTGGGTCAGCAGATGCAAAATCGCCGGGTTGGCCGAGCCGGCGCCGGTCAGCCCCTGGCGCAGGTTCTTGATGGTTTGCACCGCCGCGGTCTCTTCTTTTTCCGCGAAAATGATATCCAGGGCTACGACTTTGGGGCCCGCCTCCTTGATGCGATCGATCAGGCGGGCCTGGATATCCCGGGACCAGGGCCAGCGTCCCAGGGCCTTGAGGCTGTCTTCGTCGATGGTGACGATGACCACTTCCGGGCCCGCAGGTTGCACCCCTCGCACCCGCAGCTTGAGGTCGTAAAGTTTGAGCTCCATTATTTCGGAAAAGAGGGGCTGAAACAACACCAGCAGGACCACTACCAGGGTCACGAGGGTCACCAACTGGAAGGTGATGGAGCGAAATAGAGAGGCTAGGCGGCGTATCATGGGCGGAGGTCGGCTTCGGGAACTTAAGCGGTCTTGCCGCCAGTGGCCAAAGATCTGCGGGTCATTTTAGCGAAATCAGGCAATCTTTAACAGGATAGAATTAAGTATAGTTATCCCCGGCAAGGGAGCCGGCAGAGTTCCCCTCTTCCAGGGGCATGCCCCGCCCTTTCAGTTCCCTTGTATTTAGGGCGGACCCTGGTCTCAGTCCAGTAGGGGCGGGTTTAAAACCCGCCCCTACTGCCCGCGGCTTCTAGTGTCTCTGCCACGTCAGGATCGGTCCGGCGGGGTTACCCGGCGTCCGTCCTCCGGTGGTGGCGCCGGAGGCCGTCCGCAGCGCCGCCAGACGCTGCTGGCGCAACCGCCGGAAGGCCCGCAGATTAGCCGCCGCCGAGATGGGATTGCCGGATGTCCCGGGCTGGATCAGGTCCGACATCCCTTGGATCCTGGAGCCCAGGGAAGTCCCCGTTAGCCGGGTGAACCGGCTGGACAGGAAGGGGGAATAGGCCCAGGCGTTGGTTCCCGTCGTAGTCGCCGTCCCCACCGCAGGCGGGTCGGTCTGGGTCAAGGTGCCGTTGACGGTCATGGGGTAGCCGTTGATGGTGCCGTTGCTATTCTGCGCGTTTAGGGTGAGGGTGGCCGGCAGGTTGCCATCGGAGTTGGTATTGATGGTGAAATTATTGGAAGGCCCGCCAAAGGATATGTTAAAAGTGGACGCCTCGCCAGAGCCGTTCAGGGAGCCCATGGCCGTGCCGGTCTGTGTGCCTCCATTCTGGCCGATGACCGCGCCTATCATATTAAAGAAGGCGGAACCCGAGTCCGGCGTAAAGGCGCCTGCCTGGCTGGCGCCGGTGAAGTTAAAGTTGCTCGTGATGGCATAAGAATTGACGGCGCCCGAGCCGCCCAGATACATAGTCCCTGTGGACCCGGAGCCCCCGGAGCTGGTGAAGCTGGCAGTGCTATAAGGGGAGCTGGAAGTAAGTTGATAGCCTCCACTAAGGCTTTCGTAAAAGGAACTGGTGATCAGGCCGGAGCTGGTGGGCGTCGTCGCCAATATGCCATTGATATAGGGTCCGTAACCTCCTGAGCCGACCGCAATCTGGCCGTTCAGATTACGGGTGGTGGGATCATAGGTTATCTGCATCGGTGTTTGAGATACGGAGGACCCACCCACAGTCACAGTGGAACCCAGCACCCCATAGGTTAGCTGCCCGCCGTACCAGGGGCTCACCGCGCCGGCGCCGGACACGGAGTACGACCCGCTGGTGCCCGTGGTAAGCATTGGAAGAGGAGCGCCGTTGCCGTAACTCAGCGCCAGGCTGCCATTGGTAGCAGTGCTGGCCAACCCGCTGACAGTTTGGGTGCCGCTCATCTGGCCGGTGTTCAACAGGGTGACGTTAGAGCCCCCCACCGCCACATAGTAAGTTCCCGAAGCGCTCTGGGTGAGGGCTATGCCGAATTGCTCGGTCATGGTCCCCGCGCCCGTCACCGTCGTCTCTCCCTGGGTGACGGTGCCGGTATAATTGAAGGTCAACTGGCCGTTGGGGGAGATAGTAATCGGCCCAGAATAATTTATGGTGCCCCCGGTGGTAGAGGTGCCGGTGTAGCTGCCGTTCCCCGTGAGGGTATAGCCGCCCAGCACACCGGTGACCGTGCCGGTGAGGGTCCCGGAAGCACTTTCGCTGCTGCCGTTCCCTACGGTAAAGGAACCGGAAGGCCCGCTCAGGGTGCCGTTGTCAACCTGGTTCAGGTACGTGCCCGGGAAAACGCCGGAGCGGGTGCCGAAGCCTTGAGCCTCATAAGTGGCTTGGGTCGTGCTGGTGGGGGTGATCACCACCGAGTCGGTCAAAGGGATGCTGAAGCTATAAGTGCTGGCCGTCGGAATCGTCGCGGCCGTCTGGGTCCAGGTGCCCTGCTGCTTGAAGATGCCGGATGGGGCCGGTGTAACGCTGTTATCGGCATTGGTGCCGTAGAAGGTGGCGGAGAGGCTGCCGTCCGGGTTGATGGTTACCGGCCCGGCAAGGGTCCATTGGTTGCTGCTATCCCCCTGGCCGGAGCCCAGGGTGGTCATTACCCCGGTTTGCGCCCCTCCGGCCGGGCCGCTGACGACGCCCTGCATGGTGGCGGCTAAACTGCCCTGGTCCGCGGGAGGATAGTAGCCGTTTACCGGCGCGGTGCTGGTCATGTTGATGGTGGCGGAAAATTGCCCCGGATAGACCCCGGTGCGGGTGCCCCAGATGGGATAGCCGTTGGCGTTGGTGAAAGTTTGCTGGTTGCCCGAGGCGTTGCCGGTCTGAGTTATGCTGCCCGAGGCCGACTGGGTGAAATAGGTGCCCGGGGTGCCGCTGCTCGAGCCGGTGCCAGTTACCGTATAGGTGCCGTTGCTGCCGGTTAGGTTGGTGTAATTGAAATTGAAAGTGCCATCCGGGTTGATGGTGATGGGCCCGGAGAAGGTGCCGCTAGTTCCCTTGGAATTGGTGAAGGTGGCGGAGTAAGTCCCGGTCAGGGTTGTTGACCCCAAGACGCCGCTGACAATGCCGGAAAGGACATCGGTGGCAGTGTAATTACTAGTGCTGCCGACTGAGCCGGTGTAGCTAAGGGAAGTACGCGTGCCGGAGCCGCTGGTGGTGAAATATTCCGGCGCAGCCGACGTCATTGTCAATTCCCCCCAGTTAGCCGAAATGGAGTTGGCGATACCTGGGGTGCTGCCGGTAGCTGAGGTGGTGATGGTATCAGTGCGATAGCCGTAAAGGTCCATCGAAAAATCATAAGTGCCGGGGGACGGACCCGGGGCCGGGCCCGGCGTGGGGCTGGGGATGAGCGGGTTATTTGCCGGGTTATTCAACCCGGTATTCGAGGTGTAGACGGTGAAGGTCGGGTTGTTTGCCGGGTTATTCACCTCGTTATTCAGGGTGAAGAGGGTTCCCAGCAAGGTGCCGGGTCCACCGCCGCCGGCCAGGGGCCCGGTTGCCAGAGGCGAGGCGCCGCCGCCGCCCCCATTAAAATGGCTAAAAAATACCTTCAGTTGCAGCAAGTCCTGCTGGGTGATGGGCATAGGCAGGGTGGGGGGCAGGTTGAAGGCCACCCGGGTGAACTCCAACCCGGTCAGCGTCACTATTCCCGGCACTTCCGGGAAGAGATTCTGCACCTGGGTGGTGCCATGTTCATTGTAAATGTCGGTGGACAGGGGCGTGAGCTGGGCGTACCAGCCGGTGCCTCGCACCCCTAGGACCCCGGTATGGGTCTTCATGATGAAGTCCGGCTTTTCGGTCTGCAAAATCTTACTCACCAGGAAGTGCACCATGCCCCGGAAAACCTCCACCGTGGCCTGGCGCTGGCTCTTGCCGGGGTCGTAAGTGTATTCGTCGATGGCCACCCGGCTCTCCGGCGCCAAAGTCAGGACGGTGTCATCCATGAACCGGATCTGGGCCCTGGATTGCGACTTGGTGCGGACCGCGTCTCCCTGCTGCACCTCATCCTGGACCTTCACCGGGACGGCGGGGGCCTTACCCCCCTTCATCAAATCCACCGACCCTTCCACCTGTACGAACCGGCCCACCGCCGTGGCCTGGGCTGCCAAAGGGAACCCGAGGGCAAACACCGCCAGCGCCAGCACACCTGCCAGATACCTGGATTGCATGTCACTCACCTCCCGGCTGCTGCCAAAGCTCAATAGCGATAACTCAATTGCACCCCCGCCAGGTGGCGGTTGTAATTATAGAGGGAAACGTTGGAATCATCCCGGATGAAATAGTAGTGAATGTTGCCTTCGAGGCCCTTCCAGATCTGATAGGACAAGGTCAACCCGGTGGTCAGGTCCTTGTCGTAACGCTTGTCTTCATAGAAGGGAGGGTTTCCCCCATAGAAGCGGAAGTTATAGGGCTGAAGCATCAGGTCGACGAAAACGGACACTTTCAGACGGGGGGTGATGGGATAAAGAAGCGTCGTCAAGAGGCGATAACTGCTCTCATCCCAGTTGGTGCCGCCGGTCCAGTCATGTACATAGCTGAACCGCGACTGCAGGTAGCCCTGTTGATTCTTGAAGAAATAGTAGACTCCCAGACTTCCTCCGAGATCGCGGCCGCTTTGGTCGTCCTGAGAGAAGGAGATGGGATACCAGTAATATTCCCGCTCCAGGATGCCGCCCACCTCCAGCCCCACGTTGGGGGTGAGGAGATGGAGATAGGTGGGGTCCAGGTTAAAGGCGCTGTAATAAGCATCATATTTCACGAGGGTATTGTTGTAAATGAAAGGCACCGACAGGCGGCCGTTTTCGAACTGGTAAGTGGGAGTGAGGCCCGGGGAGTTGCTCAGCAAGTCGTATTGGTAAAGGCGGGGATGGAAATTCTGAAAATAGGCATAATTGGCCAGGAGTCCGAAGGGGCCCTGGGGAACCAGGTTGTATTCGGCGTAGCCGCCGTAGGAGAAGGCGACGTCGCCCTTGCCCGAAACCTGGGAGGCGGAGGCGGCGCCGCCGGGCTGCAGGGTGACGTTGGAGTCATAATCGACGCCGGCATAAGCATTGAAGTGAAAGGGGCGAACCTCCTCGAGGCGATTTTCCACCGCGGCTTCATAACGCTGGGCGAATGCTGCGGTGCTGGTTTGGGGCGCCAGGGTGATGGTCTCCTTGAGGGTTTTCTCGGCCTCCCTGAGGCGGTTCTGGGCGGCCAGGGCCAGGCTCGCCTGCAGCGTGGCCTCCTGGGCCAGGGCCGGGTCCGTCTTGGCCTTATCGAAATAGTCCAGGGCCTCCCGGTAACGTTTCTGCTTCATGGCCACCTGGCCCTGCATCATCGCCGTCTGGGCCGGCTGATAGCCGGCGTTCTCCAACTCCTTGAGCTGGATCAAGGCCAGGTCCGGCTTATCCAGGGTGATCAGGGTGTCGGCCAGCAGCCGCCTGGCCTCCATATAGTCCGGCTTCAGACGGACGGCCTCCTCGAGATAATCCCTGGCCTTGGGATAATCGAGGAGCTGGCGGTAGACCACTCCCAGATAAAAGGCCTTGGCCGCGGTATGGGGCCCTGTCTGCCAGGCTTTGGTCAGTTGGGCCAGGGCCTCTTCGTAATTTTCCTGTTGTAGATTCTTGGCCGCCTGCTGCACCAGCACGTCATCGGGAGGGTTGGCCGCCAAAGCCTGGACGCTCGTCAGGAGGACTCCTACGAGTATTATTACCGGTGTCAGGCATTTTGGGCTGATCTTCACCAGGAGCTCCCCCGAGTCAGTTAGATTTTAGACATTAGGCGCAACTTGCTGGAACTTCCACAACCTGCGGCTGCCCGTTTAGCTTGCCAGACGCCTTGGCAGGGTGAGAAAAGTTAACCCACAATAAGCCAAAGATCAAGCAATTTTTTGAACAGTTTTATAAAGTTAAAAGTTTCACAATGCCGCTCCCGGGCAGGGTGCGGTGGGGGAAGGGACTGTCTTATGGGGGCGCACCCATATGTGCGCCCCGCGGTCTCCCCCCGGCCTGGCGAACCGGGAGCACTGCTCACACCCTGGGCTTGGCCCAGATTTCCAGGACGGAGAGCTGCAAGAAGCGTTTGGAGGCAGCCGCACGAATAATGGCAACCACGTCCCAACCCCGGGCGGTGCCGCCTATGGCCACCACTTCCTCTCCCTCCGGGACCAGGCCGGCATCCACCGCCTCCATGACGATCTCGCAGCAGACCTTGAGGCCCTGCCCCAGACGCCGCAAGGTATTGGCGATCAACAGGGTGGGGGCGCTCCCCTTGAACTGATCGGCAATGGCGGCTTCCAGGGAATGGGTGAGGATGGTCGCCTTCAGGACCTTGCCTCCCAGGCGGGTGATCTCCTCAAAGTGCTCCGGCAGAAATTCGTCAATATTGGGCCCTTTGTAGCCCACGGAATGGCCCACCACCACCAGGTTGGCGCCTTTGCCCGCCAGGCGCCGGGCCGCCTCGGCGCCGCTCACTCCGGTGGTGGAGGCCACCACCAGGTGGCGGAAGCCCTCGGCCACCGCCTTCTCCAAAAGTTCCTGACAGGCCGGGGTGTTCTCGGTCCCCACTTTCTCGAAGTACCAGGTTTCCCTACGGATCATGGCATACCTCCTCTGCTTTTGTAGGGGCGGCGTTTCGCCGCCCTGGGCGGGGAAACCCCGCCCCTACGGAATCGGTGGGCAGTGCCCACCCTACATATCTTTGCCACTGTCGCTCCCAGGCCTATCCCCAATGGCGCCTGAGACGCGCCCTACGGTTGCCATTATGCAGAAGCATTGTAGTCTTGTAGGGTGCGTCTCACGCACCATTATGAGTGACCCAATCAGAGGCCGGAAGCCTGTGCTACTGCGCCCCTGCTGAAAGCTCACTTTACCCCAAATCATCGGGGAGAATGACCACTTCCCGCTCCAGGGCCAGGCCCTGGGTGCGCCAGACCCGTTCCTGGATCTCGGCGATGAGGGCCTGCACCTCGGCCGCAGTGGCCCGGCCCTGATTGAGGATGAAGTTGGTGTGCTTCCGGGAGACCTGGGCCTCACCCCTTTTCAGCCCCTTGCAGCCCGCCGCCTCAATGAGCCAACCGGCGGCGGGCCCGGAGGCGGGATTTTTGAAGACGCTGCCGCAGTTGCGGTAATTGGCTGGCTGCCGGGACCGGCGGGCCGTCTGCAATTCCCGCAGGCGCCGCCGCACCGCCTCCGGCGGGGCCGGAGCGCTCAGAAGAAACTCCGCCTCCACCACCAGCCAATGAGGGAAATAGAGGAGCCGTGAGGAACGATAGCCCAGCCCCAGTTCCCCGGCCCCAAATTCCAGGATCTGGAGCTTGGGGGTGGCCACCCAAACCCGGCTCAGCACCCCGGCCAGATCCCGGCCGTCCGCCCCGGCGTTGAGGCGCACCGCGGCGCCCACGCTGCCGGGAATGCCTGCCAGGAATTCGAAGCCCGAGAAACCCAGGGCCGCGGCGGTCCGGGCCAGGCGGGGCAGCGACACCCCGGCCCCGGCCCTGAGGGTATCGCCCCGGCGTGAAAGACCCTGGAGGCTCCGGGCCAGGTGCAGGGTGAGGCCCGGGAGGCCGGCGTCGGCGATCAGCAGATTGGAGCCCTGCCCCAGGAAGAACAAGGGCCAGCCCCGCTCCTGGGCCAGGGCCATAAGGCCCAAGACCTCTTCCAGTCCCGCCGCGGTGGCCAGATACTGTGCCGGCCCGCCGATCTTCCAGGTGGTCAGCGGCGCCAGAGGCTGGTTTTCCAGGATGACCCCGTTCATGGCTTTGGGGATAATCTCTCTTTTCACCACGGCTCGACTTCAGGCAGGAATTGCCGCCCATAGAAAATGGCCGCCTTATTCATGCGGCCATTATACCAATTTTCAGAGGCGAAAAGGGGTCAGGCACTGAGCCTCTTTCGCTGCGTGGATATTTTTTTGGCAATATTTTGTTTAGCTTTCTTTTGCGGTTGTCGATTCGTTACCAATTTCTCGGGTTTGAGGGCAACTTTATATCCCAAAACATGCAGGATATCAGCCACCGTGCGTAAAGTGAGATTCCGGCCGCCGTTCAGCAATTGGGAGACAAATCCTTTGGATTTGCCCAGGCGCTCGGCCAGTTCTTTCCGGGAAACTCCTTCTTTCTCCAGGAGTTCACAGAGGGTTTCCGTGACCTCCATGATCAAGTCCCCCTGGGCCATCATTTTGGCAAACTCCGGGTCTTCCAGGTACTGGTCCATCAAGGTCTTTTCAGGTTCTCTTCTCGTGTTCATCTCGAATCCTTTTCATCCGCTCAATTTCCTCGGGCCTAATCCTAAGCTCTTTTTTGATAAAACCGTGGGTAAGGATTAGCCGGCCCGCCCTGTGGAAATAGCAGGGCATCCTGATTTGGAAGTTCTTAAATTCAAAGAAGTCTTCACCTTCAATTTTCTTGAATTGCTCCCGGTTGCTCACCTTGCCTCATCTGCCCGGCGTTTTATAACTCGTAAAATTTTTTCTCTATCTTCTTTCGAGAGGTCATTCAGAAATTTCTTGGCCGGACATCTGCCATTGGCAGTTACGGCAAGCTCAACCGTGTAAAATTTGCCTTGGTATAAGACCTCCCTTTTTGGCATGCAATGTAGTTTACATAAAGATAAACTATAGTCAAGAAAAAATCAAGTACATATGGAAAATCTTCCCCTGCGCTCCATCACTGCCCTTCTTGACAATCATGGGGGAAAAAGGTAGCGTTAGCGCAGCTAATGTGGGGGGAGGGCATGGCTCAGACGCGGTTTTCCCGGGTGGCGGCGGGGGTCCTGATCCTGGCGGCGGTTCTCACGGGAGGGGCGGCGCCGGCCCGGGCCGAGACCCCGCCGGTGGCCTACGTGGGGCTAAAATACGACCTGGTGCGCCAGGGGTTGGACAAGGGCTACGTCTTCCGCACCTTCGCTGACCCCCGCTCTCAATTCCTGCCCGACGTAGTCCGGAAAATCGCCTTCCTTCGCAAAGAACCCCCCGACATTTATGCGAAATTCCTGACCCCGGCGGTGGCCGCCCAGGGCCGGGCCTATCTCGCCGCCCACCAGGACGCCCTGAACCGGGCCGCAGCCCAATATGGGGTGGCCCCGGAGGTCATCGTGGCTATTCTCACCGTGGAGAGCGGCCTGGGGAACAACACCGGCAAGTACCCGGTCTTCAATGTCTTCGCCTCCCTGGCGGTGATGGCTTCCCCGGAAATCATCCAGGACCTGAACCTGGACGCGGCGGGCCGCGACCGCCTGGGGAAGAAGGCCGCCTGGGCTCAGCGGGAACTTCGGGTCTTCCTGGAATACTGCGCCGCCCACCACCTGGACCCCTTCTCCTATAACGGCTCCTGGGCCGGAGCCATGGGCTTCTGCCAGTTCCTGCCCTCCAGCCTGAAGAGTTGCGGCGTCTCCGCCAGCGGCAAGGGGCCGGTGGACCTGTTCACTCACGACGACGCCATTTTCAGCATCGCCTGCTATCTGCACAAGAGCGGCTTCCAACGACAAAACCGGGCATCCTGGCGCCGGGCTGTTTACGGTTATAACCATTCCGACGCCTACGTGGACACGGTGATCACCCTGGCCGGGTGGTACTGAGGGCAGACGGCGAGATCGATGAATGGGGAAGGGGCTCGGGCCCGCGGCCTCTGACCTTTCCCCATCCCGTCTCCCCACTCGCATGAGGTTTTTTTTACTGTTTACTGCTTACTGCTCACTACTTGAGGTGTGGGGGGCGGGCAGCCCTCCCCCAACCAGCCAAAGCAAGGGGATAATTATGGCGGTAGCCGTGGGGATCGTTTTAGGCAGCGCCTCGGATTGGCCCGAAGTGGAACCGGCCGCGCAGTTGTTAAAGGAGTGGGCCATCCCCTTTGAGGTGGTGGTGGCCTCGGCCCACCGGGCCCCCCAACGGGTTCAGACCTATGCCCGGGAGGCGGCCGGCCGCGGCTTAAAGGTCATCCTGGCGGCGGCCGGCATGGCGGCCCACCTGGCCGGGGCCCTGGCCGCGGCTACCACCCTGCCGGTCATCGGGGTGCCCCTACCCGGGTCTCATCTCCAGGGATTGGACAGCCTCCTGGCCACGGTGCAGATGCCCCCGGGGGTGCCGGTGGCCGCCATGGCCATCGGCAAGGCCGGGGCCAAGAACGCCGCCATCTTTGCCGCCCAAATTCTGGCCTTGAGCGACCCCCGGCTTAAGGAGGTCCTGGCCCGGCACAAACAGGAGTTGGAGCAGCAGGTGGCCCGGCAGGCCGAAGAGATTCCCGCCGAATACCGGCGCCAGGAATAGCTTGCCCGGAGGTGGGCGCGGGCGGCAGCCGGCTCCATCCGGGACAGGTAAGCAAGGAATAAGGCATGATTCTCACCTCCATGGTAAATTTGCACGTTGACCTGGCGGCCCTGGAGCACAACTACCGTCAGTTGCGGCTCCTGTGCGAACCGAAGGTCAAGATGCTGGCGGTGGTCAAGGCCGACGCTTACGGCCACGGTCTGCTGCCGGTGGCCCGGACCCTGGCCCGCTTGGGGGCGGATTATCTGGGAGTCGGTTCCCTGGAGGAGGGCCTGGTCCTGCGCCAGGCGGGATTGACCCAGCCGATTCTCCTCCTTTTGGGAATCCTGCCCCGGGAGGCGGAGCGGGCCGTAGCCGCGGATTTGGAGGTAGTCCTCTTCCGGCGGGACGTGGCGCAGGCCCTGGCGGCCGCGGCCCTGTGTCAGGCGAAGCCGGCCAGGGCGCACCTCAAGGTGGACACCGGCATGGGCCGGCTGGGCCTGCTTCCCGGGGAGGTCCCGGAGTTTCTGGCCGGCCTCAGGGAATTCAGCCAATTGGAGGTCTTGGGGCTCATCTCCCACCTGGCCGTGGCGGACGAGGAGGATAAGGCGTATACTTTTAAGCAGTTGCAGGAATTCAGCGGGCTCGTATCCGCGGCCCGCAGCCAGGGCTGGGCCTTGCCGCTGAACCACCTGAGCAACAGCGCCGCCCTCTGGGAACACAAGGAGGCCCATCTGGACCTGGTGCGGCCGGGCCTGATGCTCTACGGCTCACCCCCGTCCCCCAGCCGCCTGCCGCCGATTACCCTCAAGCCGGTAATGACCCTGGCCACCGAGGTCCTGCAGGTGAAGCGTCTGCCTCCGGAGAGCAGCATCAGCTACGGATGCACCTACACCACCCGCGACTGGTGCGACTTGGCGGTGCTGCCGGTGGGCTACTGCAACGGCTACAACCGGCTGCTGTCCAACCGGGGCGCCGCCCTGGTCCGCGGCCGGCGGGCCCCCATCCGGGGCCGGGTTTGCATGAACCTCACCATGGTGGAGGTGACCGGGATTCCCGGGGTTAAGCCCGGGGACCGGGTCACGCTGCTGGGGCAGGACCAAGACGAGCGGATCAGCGCCGAGGAATTGGCGGCCTGGGCAGACACCATCAGCTACGAGGTCTATTGTCTCCTGGGCGCCGCCAATCCGCGCCTTTACCAGGGAGCCCGAGATGGCGAGAAAACCGGATAGCCAGGAGCCCAGCATCTGCCTGGTCTGCGCCTGGCGGGAGAATTGCGTCAAGAAGTATTCCTTCACCGGCCAGCACTGCCTCGAATTCACCCGGGACCTGACCCTGAAGGCCAAACCGGTGGGGGAAGCGCCGAAGAAAGAGTAGCCAGTAGCCAGTAGTCAGCAAAGGCTTGACAGGTAGCCGCAGGCTTAAGCCTGCGCCCGCCGCTGATTGCCGGCGGCCACAGGCCGCCCTATAATTGCTTTCCGTTTGCTCATTCCCAAGAATAACTTGGGAACAAGAGTAAGGTAAAAGCCAAGAGGTTAAGGTTTTGCCTTTTTCTTTTTACCTTTGCCTTCACTAAAATAACCATCCGAAAGTTGATCAATGCGCCTCAAACAAATCCTGCGTGTCCTGATTACCGCCGCCGCGGAAGCCGCCCGGGCCTCGGGCGACCTCAACTTTGACGCCCTGCCCGCCTTCGAAGTGGAGACGCCCAAGCAGGAGGGCCATGGCGACCTGGCCGCCAATCTGGCCCTGGTCCTGGCCAGGGAAGCCAAGATGCCGCCCCGAAAGGTGGCCGAAATTCTGGTAAGCCGGGTCCGGATGGCTGCGCCCACAGGTATGCTGCAAAGGATAGAAATCGCCGGCCCCGGGTTCATCAACTTCTTCATAGAAGACGCCTTCTGGTACCGGGTGCTCCCGGAGATTCACGAGCGGGGCCAGGCCTACGGCGACAGCGACCTGGGCGCCGGCCGCCGGATCCAGGTGGAGTTCGTCAGCGCCAACCCCACCGGCCCCTTGCACATCGGCCACGGCCGGGGCGCCGCCCTGGGGGACGCCCTGGCTAACCTGCTCGGCGCCACCGGCCACCAGGTGGTGCGGGAATACTACATCAACGACGTCGGCAACCAGATTCTCACCCTGGGCAAATCCCTCTACTTCCGGCTGCGGGAGCGCCTGGGTGAGGTGATCGAGTTCCCCGAGGACGGCTACCAGGGCGACTATATGAAGGAACTGGCCGGGAATTACCTGGCCCAGGGGAAGGCGGTGCCGCCGGCGCCCCCCCACGAGGACGACCTGATCGAGTTGGGCCGCTATGCCGGCGCGGTCATCCTGGCCGAGATCAAGCGGGACCTGGAAGACTTCGGGGTGCGCTTCGACCATTGGTTCAGCGAAACCGAGCTCTATCGGCGGGGGCTGGTGGAGCAAAGCTTCGAGCTCCTTAGAGAGCAAGGCTGGCTCAAGGAGCGGGACGGCGCCCTCTGGTTCAAGGCCAGCGAGTTTGGCGACGAAAAGGACCGGGTGGTTCGCCGCAGCAACGGGGTCACCACCTACTTCGCCTCGGACGTGGCCTACCATCTGCTGAAGTTCCAGCAAGGCTACGACCTGGTGGTGGATATCTGGGGGGCCGACCACCACGGCTATGTGCCCCGGCTGCAAGCCGCGGCCCAGGCACTGGGGTTTACGGGGCGCCTCCAGGTGATCCTGGTGCAGTTAGTCTCCCTGCTGCGCCAGGGAGAGCCGGTGGCCATGACTACCCGGGGCGGCACTTTCGTCACCCTGCGGGAGGTGCTGGATGAAGTGGGTAAGGATGCGGCCCGTTTCATCTTCCTGTCCCGGCGTCCCGACGCCCAACTGGAGTTCGACCTGGAGCTGGCCAAGCAGCAGAGCAGTGAAAACCCGGTTTACTACGTGCAGTATGCTTACGCCCGCCTGGCCAGCGTCTTTCGCCAGGCCGAGGCCCAGTCCATTCTCCCGGCCGCGCCCGACCCCTCGCGCCTGCCGCGGCTCACATTGCCGGAAGAGCTTGGCCTGCTCAAATTGATAGCAGGCTACCCGGAACTGGTGGAGGCCGCGGCCCGCAATTTGGAGCCCCACCGCATCACTTATTTCTTGACGGAACTGGCCTCGCAACTGCATAGTTATTATTATAAACAGCGGTTCATCAGCGAAGATGGGGAGCTGACCCGGGCCCGCCTGGACCTGGTGGCCGCGGTGAAGACGGTGTTAGCCCACGGTTTACGGATTCTGGGGGTGGCGGCTCCGGAGACCATGTGAACCGTGGCGGCCTCGCCATTCCAGACCAATACCGGCGACGGAGGGAGGGGACATGGAGACAGGTCGGGGCAGAAGCAGCAAAAAGCCATGGCATCTGACCCTGCGGCTGACGGAGGTCATCTTCGCCGTCTTCGGCATGCTGGGACTGCTGATGACGAGTTTCACCCTGGGGGTTCTGGCCGGCCGGGGGGATATCTATCGGGTGGCTTACTCCCTGGGGCTGCTGGTTCAGGAGCCCCAGCAGGCGGCCCAGGGAATCCCCCCGTTGGGGTTGATGCCGGCCCCAACCCAGTCCGCCGCGGCCCTGGCCCCGGCAGTTGCCCCAGGCCCTGCCGCCGCCGTCCCCGCTCCCGCGGCGGCGCCGGCCGCCCGGGCAGCTGCCGCCTCCAGGCCATCTCCGCCCGCACCGGTCACCGGCTCCATGGTCCCGCTGCCGCCGCCGGCCGCCGCCGTCTCCGCCAGGAAGAGAGCGGCCCGGGCCGCCCATGCCCAAGAGCAAAAGGCCCGGGAGGAGCAATTGCGCCAGCATCAGGATCTGGCCAAGAAGCTGACCTTTCTCAACAGCTTCGATAACAACCCCAAACCGGCGCTCCCCCAGATAAAGGTGGCCACCTACCGGGATGGCAAGACGGCCCGGGCCAAGGTGGCCGCACTGGAAAAGCAAGGGATCAAGGCCACCCTGCGGGAGGGGAAGGATGACCAGGGCGCCTACTATACCGTGTTCCGCCCGGCGCCCAACCCCAAAAAATCCGAAAAACTGGCGCAAGACAAGGACGCGGCGAAGCCCGTCAGCCCCGCCTCCAGCCACAAACCGCAAAATTAGCCGGGAGCCGCGGCCCGCGGGCTGCCCAGGCGTCTCGTTGGATTCCTTCGTGATCAGGCCCAATCATTTTCACGCCGTATTTTCCTTGCGGAACGATCTAGGGGCGACCCAGCGGGTCGCCCCTACGCAGGAAACATCGCCAGGCGGTCCTCCTCCCTGCTCAGTGGGGGCCATCGTGGCGCAGTTTAAATCGAAGGTAACCAAGCGATTCAAGTCATCCAGGAAAATCCCAATTGATCATCTTTGGCAACGCAATTATTATGAACATGTGGTCCGGGACGAAGCTGATTTGAATCGTATTCGCCAATACATTGAATACAACCCGACCAGATGGCTCGAAGATCAATATTATTCCTCGAAGGGGCAACCCGCTGGGTCGCCCCTTCTGGTTCATCAATCCTGCTTCGGGAGATCGGTTCGGGTTTTGGCAGGGTAACTCAGGAAAGGTCCCCAGGGGTGGGCTAAAAGGAGTCCTCCGGTCCATCCGGGGCGGATGCGCCATCCCCGGCTTCCATGGCCTCTTCCACCATCTGGTCCACTTCGCCGGGGGTGTCCTCTCCCATCTCCTGGGTCATTTTCTTGAGGACGCGGGCCACGCTCTTGGGGTCATTTTCATCCAATCCGCCCCAGACGCCGGGGTCGGCCAGCTTCTCCAGGCGGGTCTCCTCGGAAAGGCGGACGTGCACCCGGGACAGCACCCGGGTCAGGGAAGTGCTGCCGCACCGGGAACAGCGGGGAGCAAAGGGCTCTTTGAGGTTCAGGATCAAGAAACCGGAGATCCGGCGGCAATCCTGGCACTGATATTCATAAATGGGCATGGCGGCGTCCGTTACAGAAAAACAGAAGAAACATCAAATAGCGGCGAATGGCGTTCCTAAGCCCCGCCTCTTCGAGCCAAACTCGAAACTCAGGGCGGACACACGGGTCCGCCCCTACAACTTGAAATCCGGTAAGGCGCCCGGAGCTTCATCTCTTCCAGGAGGCCTAAGGCTCCCGGGCCTCGGCCTATTGCATACCCACGGGAGACAGATTTTGTTGACCCCAATCGGAAATGGCACCTCCACCTTCCTTGACCTTCATCTTTCCCAGGCGGGCGACCTGTTCCTGGGCATCGGCATAGCGCCCATCCCCGGAGGACAGATTTTTTAACGCCAATTTAAAATGGAACAGCGCAGTGGGCAGGGCTTTGGCCCTGAGGCTGTAAAGGCCCAGGTAATAGTGGGCCGGGCCCAACTGCCCCTTCTCCCCGTAGATGGTGCCCAGGTTGTAATAGACCTGGGCATAAGCGGGATTCAGCCGGTAGGCCTTTTCATACAGGGATATTGCCTGATCGGCCTGCTTGCGCTCCTGGCAAATCCTTCCCAGGTAATAGAGGATGACCTCATCCTGGGGGGCCTGGCGCCCCAGCTCTTCCAATAACTGGTTGGCCTCTTTGTAGCGGTTCTGGTCAAAATAAAAGAGGGCCAGTTCCCGCTTAATTAGAAAATTCTTCGGGTCCAGTTTCAGTGCCTGCTGAAAGGCGGCTTCGGCTTCGGGAGCCTGGTCCAGCTTGGCCAGGGCCAGGGCCCGGCCAAAAGCGGGGACCGGATTTTGCGGCTCCCGGATGGCGTCTTGGGTCGTACCCCGCAAAAGTTGATGGGGGTTGCCGCAGATGGAGTTCAACTTGAGGAGGAAGTATTGGAAGTCGGGATAAGGTCTAAACGGCGCCAGCTCCTTCCGATGGATCTCCAGTTTATTCTCGAGCACCACGATGCGGTCATCGGTGTAGGGATGGGTGCGCAGGTATAAGGGAACCTTGCCTCCCTCGTACCAGCGCTGTTTATTCATCTTTTTGAACATGGCCACCATGCCCTCGGGGTTATAGCCGGCACTGAGCAACCACTTGAACCCCATGGTGTCCGCCTGGCCTTCAAATTCCCGGCTGTAGGCCAGCATGCCGGCTTCCCCCCCGCCCATGGCGCCCATGATCAGAGGCTGGGCCATGGCGCCGCCCAGGAAGACCGAAGCTATGGTGGCCAGTAAGGAAGCCACCGTCAGCACCTTGGCCTTCTCCATCATCTGGGCCATGTGCCGGCAATAGATGTGGGAAACCTCGTGGGCCATGACCCCGGCCAGCTCCTCCTCCTTATCGGCCATCAGAATCATGCCGGTATTGAGAAAGACATAGCCGCCCGGCACCGCAAAGGCGTTCATGGTCGGATCTTTGACGATGTAAAACTTATACTTGAAAGGCTGGGGCCCCATTTGGGCTACCAGTTTTTGGCCGATATGATTGACATACGAGGTGAGGAAGGGGTCTTCGATGAGGGTGGCTTCTTGCTGAAACTCCAAGAGAAACTGTTCGCCAAGCTCCTTCTCTCTCTCGATGGTGAGACCCTTAAATTCATCGAACAGCGCCAGGGAGGCGCGGGTTTGCGCCAGGACCAGGCAGGCTGCCAGGAAGCCAATGAGCCCGGTTTTCCAGATACCTGACCGCAATCTATTCATGGCTGGAGGATTCCGATCCGGAATCCGGTTTGGGCGCCGGCGCCGGGCTGATCCTCAGAGCCTCGGCCCAGAGACCTTCCAAATCGTAGAATTCCCGGAGTTCCTGGAAAAAGATGTGAACCAGCACGGTGTTATAATCGAGTAAAACCCAGAGTCCTTCCTTGACCCCCTCCACCCCCAGGGGCTTGACCCCGGCCTTGGCCAGCTCTTCTTGCAGGTGCTCCGCCAGGGCCTGCACCTGGCGCTTGGAGGCCCCGGAGCAGATGATGAAATAATCCGTAAAAGAACAATGCTCTTTCACGTTGAGGAGCAGCGGATCCAGGGCCTGGAAATCCGCCAAGGTTTTGAGGGCCAGCTCCGTCAGGGTGTCCAGGTTGGGAGGGGCTGAAGGGGCCGTATAAGCATCTCCTTATCGGTAAAGTTTGTTGCTTATTATATAGCTTCGCACCGGCTCCGGCAAGAGGTAGCGGAGGGAACGCCCCTGGGCTGCCAGCCGGCGGATGCCGGTGGCGGAGATATCCAGCAGGGTGGTCTGCTGCCAAAGGACCTGATGCCCGGAGGGATGCTGGAAGCCGCGGCCAGCCGCCAGGGGCTGAAATTGCGGATTAACTTCCCGGGTGAGGATCTCCGAAAGAAGGGAGCGGTCATATCCCGGCCGGTCCAGCACCACAAAGTGGCACAGATTGAAGATCTGGCCATAGTCCTTCCAACTGGGGATCTCCAGCATGGCGTCCAACCCGAGGATAAAGTAAAGCTCCCAGTCGGGGCCGAACTCCTCCCGGAGCAACCGCAGGGTTTCGATGGAATATGACTTGCCGGGGCGGCGCCCCTCGATGTCGGAGACCTCCATGAGCGCCTGGTCCCCCACCGCCAGCCGGGCCATGGCCAGGCGTACTTCGAAGGGGGTGAGCTCCCCGGGGGCCTTATGGGGCGGTTTAGCGGCGGGAATGAACCAGAGGCGGTTCAACGCCAAGGCCTCGCAGACCTCTTCCGCAGCCCGCAGGTGGCCGAAGTGGATGGGGTTGAAGGTCCCCCCGAAGAGGCCCAGGCGGCGCCGGGCCTCAGGTTCTGATCTGGCCGTCTCCATAAACGATGAACTTGGTGATGGTGAGTTCCTCCAGCCCCATGGGCCCGAAGGCATGCAGCTTGGAGGTGTTGATGCCGATCTCCGCCCCCAGACCCAGCTCGCCGCCGTCATTGAAGCGGGTGGAGGCGTTTACCAGGACCACCGAGGAGTCCACCTCCTTCAAAAAACGCTGGGCCCGGTGATAATCCCGGGTAATGATGGCCTCGGTGTGCCGGGAGCCGTAGCGGGCGATGTGGTCCAGTGCCCCGTTAAGGTCCGGCGTCACCTTGACCGCCAGGATCAGGTCCTGGAATTCGCAGCCCCAGTCCTCCTTGGCGGCCGCCGCCACCTTGGGGTCGATCTCCCGGGTGCGGGGACAGCCCCGCAGGTCCACCCCGGCTTCCCGGAAGCGGGCCAGCATCCGGGGCAGAAAGGCCGGCGCCGCCTCCGCATGCACCAGCATGGTTTCCATGGCGTTGCAAACTCCGGGGCGCTGCACCTTGGCGTTGAAGCAGACCGACTCGGCCATCTCCAGATCGGCGCCCGCATCCACGAAGATGTGGCAAACCCCTTTGTAGTGTTTCAACACCGGGATGCGCGAGTGCTCCGTCACAAAGCGGATCAGACCCTCGCCTCCCCGGGGGATGATGAGGTCCACCAATTCGTCCTGCTTCAGGAGTTCCAGGGTGGCCTCCCGGGCGATGCTGGGAATGGCCTGCACCGCGGCCCGGGGCACCCCGGCCTCCGAAAGGGCCTCTTGCATCAGCCCGGTCAAGGCTAAATTTGAGTGGATGGCCTCCTTGCCTCCCTTGAGGATCACGGCGTTGCCGCTCTTGAGACAGAGGGCGGCGGCGTCCACCGTGACGTTGGGCCGGGACTCGTAAATAAAGCCGATCACCCCCAGGGGGATGCGGGCGCGCCCCACCCTGAGGCCGTTGGGGCGGACCCACATGCCGGTCACCGCGCCCACCGGGTCAGGCAGGGCCGCCACCTCCCGGAGGCCCTGGATCATGGAGGCAATCACCTTATCGGACAGGGTGAGGCGGTCGAGGAAGGCCTCGGGAAAGTCCTGGGCCCGGGCCGCCTCCAGGTCCCGGCGGTTTTCCTCCTGGAGGGCGCCGCGGCGCTCCGTAAGGAGCTCCGCCACCCGCAGGATGCTCCGGTCCTTGACGTCCCGGGGAAGATTGCCCAACTGCCGGGCCGCGTCCCTGGCGGCCCGGGCCAAATCACGAACCAGGTTGGGGATGTCCATGTTTAGCTCCAAGCTTTCAGCTTTCAGCGGTCAGGTTTCAGCAAAGGCAACGATAATTTCATTTTTCATCAGGCTGCTCATCCTCCGGCAGCTCCTCCGCCACCTCCATGGCCTTGAGGATCTCCAGGGCCCGGTAGCGGTCCGCGGCGGCCACCATGAGGCGCACTCCCCGGACGAACTGCAGCGAAGGGTAGGCGCCGCCGGCGTCGTCGGCCAGGACCATGGCGGGGACGCCTTCGGACTCCAGCAAGCCCGCGGCCATCTCGGCCTCGATGCGGCTGTAAAAGGTTTCCAAAACTACGGCGTCGTCGAGGTTCATCAGAGCCCCTAACCCCCAGGCAGACAAAATTTGACGGGGATAGACTAAATCTCCGGAAAAATCACCAGGTTATCCCGGTGGATGACTTCGTCGTAGCCTTTTTGGCCCAGGAATTGGGCGATCTCGCTCGTATGGCGGCCCTTGATGCGGTTGAGGTCCCGGGCCGAGTAGTTGCTGAGCCCCACCGCGAAGGCCCGGCCCTCCGGGTCCAGCAGTTGCACGGCGGCGCCCTTGCCGAAGCCGCCCTTGACCTCGACGATGCCCGCGGGCAGCAGGCTCTTGTGGTGCTTAACCAGGGCCTTGCAGGCCCCCGGGTCCAAGCGGATGGCCCCTTTGGGGTTGACGTTGTAGGCCAGCCAGTACTGGCGGCTCTTCAGTTTCTGGGGCTGGGGCAGGAAAAAGGTGCCCACCGGCTCGCCGGCGAAGAGACTGGGCAGGATGCCGGGGATCAGGCCGTTGCCGATGAAGGTGGGGATACCCGCGGCCGCCGCCTTTTTGGCGGCCTGGAGCTTGCTGCCCATGCCGCCCCGCCCCAGGGCGCCGGGCCGTCCGGAAGCGGCCTTCTCCAGTTGGGCGTCGAAGACCTCCACCAGGGGCACCAGCCGGGCGTCGGCATGTTCCCGGGGGTCCTTATCGTAGAGGCCGTCGATGTCGGTGAGCAGGATGAGCAGGTCGGCCCCCGCCAGGTTGCAGATGAGGGCGGCCAGGTTGTCGTTGTCCGCGAACCTGAGCTCCTCGGTGGCCACGGTGTCGTTTTCGTTGATGATGGGCAGCACCTGCCACTGGAGCAGAGCGAACAAGGTGTTGCGGGCGTTGAGGAAGCGCTGGCGGCTCTCCAGGTCGTCGTGGGTCAGGAGGATCTGGGCCACTTTAAGCCCGAAGCGGGCGAAGGCCTCTTCATAGGCCAGCATCAGGGCGCTCTGGCCCAGGGCGGCCACCGCTTGCTGCTCGGGGATGCCGGTGGGGCAGGTGCTCATTCCCAGCTTGCGGCAGCCCGCGGCCATGGCCCCGGAGGAGACGATGATGAACTCCAGTTCGCCTCCTTCCCCCCGGAGGGCGCTGATCTCCCCGGCCAGCCGCTGGATAAGGGGCTGGTTGAGCCCTTCGGCCGCGGCCAAAACGGCGCTCCCCAGCTTGAGCACCACGCGCCGGGCCTTACTCAGGTATGGACGTCGCACCATCGTCATGGCTAAAACGGCTGAACTCTTCCCAGATGGCCCGATTCAGGGCCGTGAGGCCCAGGCCGGCCTCGGCGGAGACCAGCAGGCACTGCCGGCCGGTGGCCGCGTAGGCCTGGAGCACCTGCTCCCTGGGAAATTCCGGGGCCAGCAGATCGATTTTATTTAACGCGATCAGGCGCGGTTTGTCCAGCAACTTGGGGTCAAAGGCCTGAAATTCTTTTTCCAGTTCCTGCAAGGGGGCCAGGGGCCGGGCCGGGTCCACTTCGCTGACGTCAATGACCTGCACCAGCAACCGGGTGCGAGTAAGGTGCCGCAAAAACCGGTCTCCCAGGCCCTTGCCCAAGTGGGCATCAGGGATCAGGCCGGGAATCTCCGCTAAAATCAAGGGCTCTCGCTCCTGGTCGCCGCCCTCAGGCGGGGCCAGGACCAGAACCCCCAACTGAGGGGTCAGGGTCGTGAAGGGAAAGGCGCCCACCCGGGCCCGGGAGGCGGTGAGGGCCTTCAAGAGGGAGGTCTTGCCGGCGTTGGGAGCGCCCACCAGGCCGACGTCGGCCAGGATCTGCAATTCCAGGCGCAGGCGGTGCTCCTGGCCCGGCTCCCCCGGTTGGGCGAACCGGGGGGAGCGCAGCCGGGAAGAGGTGAAATGGGCGTTACCTTTGCCGCCCCGGCCGCCCTTGGCCACCACCAGGCGCTGGCCTGGCGCCAGCAGGTCTTGCAGAAGCCTGCCGTTGGCGGCGAATACCCTGGTCCCCAGGGGGACCGGAATGATCAGGGGCGGGCCGCTTTTGCCGTGGCGGTCCTGGCTCCGGCCCCGGCCGCCGTTTCCCGCCTGAAAGAGGCGGCGCCGCCGGAAATCGACCAGGGTGCGTTGGGTGCGGGAGGTCTCCAGGATGACGTCGCCCCCGTTGCCGCCGGTGCCGCCATCGGGGCGACCCACGGCCTGGGAGCGGGTCCGGAGGAAGCTGACACAGCCCGGACCGCCGTTACCTGCCCGGACCATGATCTCGGCTTCGTCAGGAAAGGATTTCAAGTTGGGGGATAGACGCTGACCCGCTTGCGATCTTTGCCGAAGGGCTCATAGGCCACCACCCCGTTGATCTTGGTGAACAGGGTGAAATCCTTGCCCATGCCTACGTTCTGCCCCGGATGGATGCGGGTGCCCACCTGGCGCACCAGGATGGTGCCGGCCTTGACCACCTGGCCGGCGAAGCGCTTTACCCCCCGGCGCTGGCCGGAGCTGTCCCGGCCGTTGCGGGAACTGCCCCCGGCTTTTTTATGTGCCATGGTATCCTCACTCGTGCAGGCTGGGCTCTCTGCACCCTGCCGTCCTCACGGGGGCGGCCGGACCGTCCCGCCCTTAATTTTCCAGGATTTCCTGAATTTGCACCGCGGTGAACAACTGCCGGTGCCCCTGTTTGCGGCGATAGCCCTTGCGGCGTTTCTTTTTGTAGACCAGGACTTTTTTCGCCTTGCCCTGGAGCACAATCTGGCCGCGCACGCTGGCGTTCTCCACGAGCGGGGTGCCCACCCGGGTGTCGCCGCCGTCGCCGGTCACCAGGAGCACCTGGTCCAGCTTCACTTCATCGCCCCGTTCGCCTGGCAAGCGCTCCACCCGGAGCACGTCGCCCGGGGAGACCCGATATTGTTTCCCGCCCGTTTTTATGATGGCGTACACGTATCCCTCCAGCTTCCAAGACCTTAGAAGGTTTATTTTATCTTCCCTCAACATCTTGTCAAGACCCAAACCGGGACTTCTGTAAAATGGCAGCCCCCGGGGCGCATTTAAGCGCCATTCGGGGAAAGACCCGGGGGCGGCGGCGGCGCAGAGAATCAGGCTGGGCGCGGCCCGCCTTTTCCGCAGGGGCGGGGTTTCCCCGCCCGGGGCAAACCCAGATTGCCAGAGGCTTGTGCCACTGAGACGCCGCCACTATAAGCGCAGGCTTGCAGCCTGGGATCGGCCCGCTCGTAATGGTGCGTGAGACGCACCCTACATGACTGCAGATTTGATAATATTTCTCTCCCATTCCCGCCGGAAAATCACCCGTAGTTGACGGAAGCGGCCGGGCAGATTAATATGCCTAACAGATCATGGAGCGCCAAGGAGCCTCAATGGACCATTTGCCGGTCAAGGCCGGACCTCTCGGATACGTGGTGATCCACGGCCATTTCTATCAGCCGCCCCGGGAGAACCCCTGGATCGAGCAGATCGAAGTGGAGAGCGGCGCCCAACCCTTCCACGACTGGAACGCCCGCATCAACGCCGAGTGCTACAGCCCCAACGCCGCGGCCCGCGTCTACGACGGCCAGCGCCGGATTATGGATATTATCAACAACTACGAATACATCAGTTTCAATTTCGGTCCCACCCTGATCAGTTGGCTGGCGGAGAACGCCCCGGAGACCTACGCCAGGATACTGGAGGCGGACCGCCAGAGCGTGATGGCCCTGGGGCACGGCAACGCCCTGGCCCAGGCCTACAACCATGCCATCCTGCCCTTGTGCCAGGAGCGGGACCGGGAAACCCAGATAATTTGGGGCCTCAAGGACTTTGAGCACCGCTTTCAGCGGCCGGCCGCGGCCATGTGGCTGCCGGAAACCGCGGTCGATTTCCCCACCCTGGCGGCCCTGGTGGACCACGGGATGAAGTTCGTCATTCTCTCCCCTTACCAGGCCAGGCGGGTGCGCCCCCTGGCGGGAGGGGAATGGACGCCGGCGGCGGGCCCAACCCTGGACAGCACCCAGGCCTACCGCTGTTTCCTCCCGGGAGCCGCGGCCGCGGCCGGCAAACGGCGCCATATCGACGTCTTTTTCTATAACGGCGAGGTAGCCGCGGACCTCAGCTTCGGAGATCTGCTCACCGACAGCTATCGCCTGGCCAGCCGGCTAGTGGAGGGCTACTCCCCCGGGCGTTCCGGGCGGCCCCAGATCCTGAACGTAGCCACGGATGGGGAAAACTACGGGCATCACAAGAAATTCGGCGACCTGGCCCTGGCCCACGCCCTGTCCCAGGTGCTGCCGCAAAAGGGCTTTCAGCTCACCAATTACACGGCTTTCCTGGAGTTGGCGCCGCCCGTGAAGGAGGTGGAACTCTATCTGGGACCCCGGGGGGAAGGCAGCTCCTGGAGCTGCCCCCACGGCGTGGGCCGCTGGAAGGAAGATTGCGGCTGCGCCACCGGGAGCCAGCCCGGTTGGAACCAGCGTTGGCGCGCCCCCGTGCGGGAGGCCTTCAACTGGTTAAACGACCGCCTGGCCGGGATTTTCGAAGGCGAGGGACAGAAATACCTGCGAGACCCTTGGGCCGCCCGGAACGCCTATCACCAGGTGCTCCTGGACCGCAGCCCCGGGGTGCTGAAGGAATTCTTTTCCCGGCAGGGAGTCCCGGGCCTGAAGGAGGCCGATTGGGTGCCGGCCCTGAAGCTCCTGGAGATGCAGCGCCACGCCCTGCTGATGTTTACCAGTTGCGGCTGGTTCTTCGCCGAGCTGTCCGGCCTGGAGACCCTGCAGGTGCTCAAGTACGCCACCCGGGCCCTGCAGTTGGGCCAGGCCTTCAGCCGCGAGCACCTGGAGCAGCCCTTTTTGCGCCTCCTGGAGACGGCCAAGAGCAATATTCCCAAGGAGGGCAACGGCCGCACCATCTATTTCCAGCGCATCAAACCGGTGGTGGTGGACTATCCCAAGGTGGCCAATCAGTGGGTCATCTCCTGGCTCCAGGAGCGGCAGCGGCAAGCTCGCCAAGACCGGGTCTATCATTACCGGGTGGAGCCCCTGGATCAGGAGGACCAGACCCAGGGGAGCCTGCTCTTTGCCGCCGGCCGGCTGCGCCTCACCTCCGGGGTCACCCTGGAGACCGAGGAGTTGGCCTATTTCACCGCCTTCCTGGGCAGTTACCTCTATCGCACCCAGGTCCAAAGCTCGCCGGACCACCAGGAATACCAGGGCTTGAAGGTGGAGTTCTTCCAGGTCCTGGAAAAGACCCCGGAAGATTTGATTCCGCTGATGGTGCGCCGCCTGGGGGAGAGTTATTACAGCTTTCAAGATCTCTTCCGGGAGGAAAAGGTCCGGATGTTCCAAGATCTGATGCGGGACAACCAGGAGGAAGCCGTCTCGCTGATTTCCCACCATTTTGAGAGCGCCGGGGCCCTCCTTAAGGCCATGGCCGCAGAAAAGCTGCCCTTGCCCCGACTTTACCGGGTCCTGGGGGAGATCACCCTGAACCGCCGCTTGGTGGAACTCCTGCGCCAAGTGGAGCCGCAGCCCTCCCTGTTGGCTACCTCCCAGGATATCCTGGATCTGGTTAAGGAGACGGAATTCCTGGGACTGAAGCTGGAGTCGTGGGAAGGGGCCCAAATCCTGCAGCGCATGCTGAAACGGCACCTGGATGACCTGGTTGCCGGTTTTCGGGGGGAAAACGCTACCCATCTGCGCCATTTTCTGAGCCTGGTGAACCGCATCCCCATAACCCTCGATTTGACCGGGGCGCAAAATTCGCTGTTCCACCTGATGAAGGAGCACTTCCCGGAGGTGGCTGCCAAGGCGGCCAAATCTCCCGAGGCCGACGTCCTGGCCCGGGAGTTGGTGAAGCTGATGGAGGACCTCTCCTTCAGCCCGGTACGCTACTTAAAGTTGTTGGGATGAGGACTGGCGCCAAGTTTCTGCTATTCCTCCAATGAGGGAAATTCATCATCTTTAGCCATTTAAAATGTAGCCGCAAGCTTTAGCTTGCGAAAAACCTTATAAAATGAGCACAGGCTAAAGCCTGCGGCTACCAGAACTTGCTTGCTGATTCTGAAACCTGACACTGGCAGGGCGGGCGTTCGGCTTTCCGGCTTTTTTTGCTTTTCTTTGCTTTTTCCTTCAGGATGATTGAGCCATGATGATCTTGCTGACCCGATTTCAAGAGGCCATGGCGGAGTCCAGCCGCCTCAAGCAGGAATTTGCCGCGGAACAGGGCGAAACGGTGGTGGCCGTGGCCCGGAGGCTGGCTGAGGTTCTGAGGACCGGCGGCAAACTGCTCCTCTTCGGCAACGGCGGCAGCGCCGCCGACGCCCAACACCTGGCCGCGGAGTTTGTCAACCGCTTCCAGGTGGAACGGCCCCCCCTGGCGGCCCTGGCCCTGACCACCGACACCTCCATCCTCACCGCGGTGGCCAACGACTACGACTTTCTGCAGATTTTTGCCAAGCAGGTGCAGGCCCTGGGCCGTCCCGGAGACCTGGCCTGGGGGTTCAGCACCAGCGGCAACTCCCCCAACGTGGTGGCGGGGCTGAAGAAGGCCCGGGAGCTGGGCCTTTCGACCCTGGCCCTGAGCGGCCGCAGCGGCGGGCCGGTGGCGCAGGCCGCGGAACTCGCCCTTACCGTGCCTTCTCAGGAGACCCCCCGGATTCAGGAGGTCCATATCACCATCGGCCATGTCCTCTGCGACCTGGTGGATTTTATTCTGTACCCGGATAAATTTGCCGACCAATGAGAGATCCCCGTGCAAGAATTGGATCTAGTGTGATGCTTCATCATTGCTATGCCTTTTAAATAAGGTTTTTTAACCCCCCCCTTGAAAAAGGGGGGCAGGGGGGATTTAAATAACCTTTTGGAATCCCCCTAAATCCCCCTTTTCCAAAGAAGGACTGTATACCCTTGGAACTTAAGTTTTCGTTTGATTTAGCGCCATACTATTGAGGAAGCACAACACCAGGTTGGCGAGTGACCCGCAGCCGGCAAGCGGCGGCGGATGGGAACGGCGATGAAAAAGATTGAACCCCTGAACCTTAAGGATCTTAAGACTTATAGTTTGCCGGGGCGCCACTCCAAGGTGAGCCGCCGGGACTTTGGCCGCGCCTGGGAGAAGGGCGGCACCTTCAAGGATTTCGTGGCGCGGCTCCCGAAAATCCTGGCGGGGGATACCCTGCGGGCGGTGGCCGCGGCCTGGGTGGCTGCCCGGCGCCAGGGCCGCCAGGTCCTCCTGGGCATGGGGGCCCACCCCATCAAGGTGGGGCTCAGTCCCATCCTCATCGACCTGATGCGCCGGAATCTCATCACCGGCCTGGCCCTGAACGGGGCCGGCGTCGTCCACGACGTGGAGATCGCCATGGTGGGCTGCACCTCGGAGGACGTGGACCAGGTCTTGGGGTGCGGCCAATTCGGCATGGCCCGGGAAACCGCGGAGTTTATCAACAACGCCATTTCCTGGGGAGCCGGCCAGGGTCTGGGCCTGGGCGAGGCGGTGGGGCTGCGCCTCATGGACTCGGACTTTCCCTTTAAAGAAGAGAGCCTGCTGCGGGCGGCCTCGGAGTTAAGCCTGCCTCTGACAGTGCACGTGGCGGTGGGCACTGACATCGTTCACCTCCACCCTTCGGTGAACCCGGAGGCCCTGGGAGCTGCCACCCATTACGATTTTCGTCTATTCGCCGCCCTGGTCAGCCGCCTGGCCCAGGGAGTCTATCTCAACCTGGGGTCCGCGGTAATCATGCCGGAGGTCTTCCTGAAGGCCCTCACCCTGGCCCGCAACCTGGGCCATCAAGTGTCGCCCCTGACCACCGTCAACCTTGACTTTATCCAGCATTACCGGCCCCTGACCAACGTGGTGCGCCGGCCCACCGCCGCCAGCGGCCGGGGCTACGCCCTGACCGGCCATCACGAACTGCTCTTGCCAATGTTGGCCGCCCTGGTAATCGAAGAGATGGAGGATAACCATGCCCACGGAAATCGTGATTCTGGTAAATGACTTGCGTCTGGAAGGGCTTCTCAACGACTCTGACACCGCCGCTGCCCTGGCCCAAGCCCTGCCTATCGAGGCGGAGGCCCACCGCTGGGGGGACGAAATCTACTTCCCCGTGCCCCAGGTGGTGGCTGATCTGGACGACACCGCGGCGGTGGTGGTAAACGTGGGGGACCTGGGCTACTGGCCCACCGGCCGGGCCTTCTGCATCTTTTTCGGGCTCACCCCCGCCAGCATCCCGGGAGAGATTCGGCCGGCCAGCGCCGTCAACCTGGTGGGCCGCCTCCAGGGCGATCCCTGCTGCCTGAAACTGGTCCCGGAAGGGGCCACGGTGCGGATCGAGAAGAAATAGGGTATAATATTTATTCAGAGAAGGGGATAAGGGCAGGAACTTTTTGCCTTTGCGAAAAATACGAAAACCCCTCTTGCCCTACCCCGGAAAAATTCGATCCAGGAGATCTTAGATGCCGATCTTTGAGTTTCATTGTCAGGCTTGCAACCAGGATTTCGAGAAGCTGGTTATGGGGAACGACCCGGAGGTGGAGTGCCCTTTTTGCAGCCAGACCCAGGTAACCAAGTTGATGAGCCCCTGCGCCGCCAAGGTGGGTTATAAGTTCACCGCGACCTCCAGTCCCAAGGGAGGGTCGTGTTCCAGTTGCTCCTCGGGTTCCTGCAGCACCTGCGGCTGAGGCTCGCGGGAGCCTAAACAAGATGCCTGCCCCGCCTCCGGAAGCAAAGATCCGCCTCGGCACCCGGGGCAGCGCCCTGGCCCTGGCCCAGTCCCGTTGGGTTAAGGAGCAGCTAACCGGACGCCATCCCCACTGCCGGGTGGAGTTGGTGGTTATCAAGACCACGGGAGACACCATCCGGGATGTCCCCCTGGCCCAGGTGGGGGGCAAAGGCCTGTTCATCAAGGAAATCGAGGAAGCCCTGCTCTCGGGCCAGGTGGACCTGGCGGTGCATAGCCTCAAGGACATGCCCGCCCAGGTGCCGGCCGGCCTGATGCTGGGTGCGGTACCGGCCCGGGAGGATCATCGGGACGCCTTCATTTCCAACCGCTATCCCAACCTAAAAGCAATCCCGGCGGGCGGGCGCATCGGCACTGGCAGTCTGCGGCGCCAGGCGCAGATCCTGCACCTGCGCCCCGACCTGGAGGTCGTGCCTCTGCGGGGCAACGTGGACACCCGCCTGAAAAAGATGGAGAACCTGGGGCTGGCTGCCCTGATCCTGGCTGCCGCCGGACTCAACCGCCTGGGGCTGGGCCAGGTCTACCGGGGCCTGCTGCCGGAAACCGAGATGCTGCCCGCGGTGGGACAGGGAGCCCTGGGCCTGGAGGTGCGCGCCGAGGACCGGCGGCTGCTGGAGCTCCTGGCCTTCCTGGATCATCCTCCCAGCCGGGTCGCGGTAACCGGGGAGCGGGCCTTCCTGGCCCGCCTGGAGGGGGGCTGCCGGGTGCCGGTGGCTGCCCTGGGCCGGATGTATGGCGACTCCCTCACCCTGGAGGCTCTGATCTGCGATCCGGAAGGCAAGCGCTGCCTCAGGGACCGCGCCAGCGGCCCGGAGGACCAGGCCTGGTCCTTGGGGACGGAACTGGCCGACCGCCTTCTTTCCCAGGGCGGCCGGGAAATCCTGGCGGCGCTCTCCGAGACCCTCCCTTAATCCAAGGTATCCCCCTTGACATTTTCTAGATAAGGTGTTATATTATTGGGGCTTATCGCATTTTGGGGGAATGCCGGTATGCGGGGAAACCGGGGGAGAATCTGGCTGGCAGTGGTGAGCTTGGGCTTAGGCCTGCTTGGCGCCCCTTTCTCGGGGATGGCCGCGGATACCTTGGCTCCGGGCGGATACCCGCCTTTCAGCCTGACGGCGGCCCAAACTCCCCTGGAAGCCCAGATGGTGGGGGAGGCGCCCTTCCAGTCCCATTCCACCCCCAGTGATGCCAGCGCCCTCTTCTCCAACCTAAGCTCCCGCCTGCGATTGGACGGGGCCGGCGGGGCGGCCATCATACTCCCTTATAAACTGGAGATGCATATCTCCGTGCTCTACGCGGGCGATCCCGGCCGGATAGATCCCCAACAGCAAAGCGACTCCATGTTGATGCAGTCCTCCCTCGATTACCGTCTCCTGCCCAACCTCAAGGTAGGTCTGAACGCCTACCTGTACCGTCCCGAACCGGTGAACAACCTCGCGGCGGCCCAGCCTTACGGCGGACAGGCTATGGGCGTGGGGCCCGGCATCACCTACGACCTGGGGCGCTGGAGTTTTATTATGAAGTCCCAGATGGAAACGGACGCCCGGGACCGGAACGACCTGCAAAACTGGTTCCGGGTCTGGTACGCCTTTTAGAGTTCCCGGTCTTTCTCAGTCGTGCGTTTTACTGGCCCCCTGATCTCAGCCCGCTTTCTGGAGCGCCGCCGGCGATTTCTGGCCTTGGTGGAGCTGCCCGACGCCCGCCGGGTTTGGGTCCATGTTCCCAACTCCGGGGGCCTCACCGGCTGCGCCCCGCCCGGCGGAGAAATCCTGCTCACCGATGACCGCCGCCCGGGCCGCAAAACCGAATACACCTGGCGATTCACCCGGGTGCCCGGGGGCTGGACCTGCATCGACACCCTGGCGCCCAACCGCCTGGTGGCTGAAGCCCTGGCCGCCGGCGGCCTTCCCGGCCTGCCCCGCCCCCGGGAGGTGCGGGCCGAGGTCAGCGTGCCCCAGGGGAGCCGCCTCGATTTCGCCTATTCCCTCCGGGATTCCGAAGCTGTCCTGTATCTGGAAGTGAAGAGCATCACCTGGGTGGAGGACGGGGTGGCCTTGTTTCCCGACGGCGTCACCTCCCGGGGCCGGCGTCATCTGGAGCACCTGACCGCCCTGGTGCGCCAGGGCCACCAGGCCTGGAACGTCTTCGTGGTCCAGCGGCAGGATGCCAGCCGTATGCGCCCGGCGGCCCAGGTGGATCCGGCCTACGCCCGGGAACTGGCCGCGGCCGCGGCCCAGGGGGTCGGCATCCTGGTGCTCCAAGAAAAAGTCGCCCCCCCGGAAATTACCCTTGCCTCGACCCTGCCCTTTGAATTAACATAATTTTTTGGAAGAGATTTTTCCAAAATCCCAGGACGCCCTTGGATAAACGACGCCATGCCCGAGAATAATATCCATATCCTCACCGGCAACTCCAACCCTGAGTTGGCCCGCAATATCTGCGAACATCTCTCCCTGCCCCTGGGGGAGGCCCTGGTCACCAGCTTTAGTGACGGGGAGATTCGCGTGGAGATCAGCGAGAATGTCCGGGGCCGTGACATCTTCGTCATCCAGTCCACCTGTCCCCCCACCAACCGTAACTTGATGGAGTTGCTGATCATGATCGACGCGGTGAAACGAGCTTCGGCCCGGCGCATCACCGCGGTCATCCCCTATTTCGGCTATGCCCGCCAGGACCGCAAGGTGCATCCCCGGGTGCCCATCACCGCCAAGCTGGTGGCCGATCTGCTGTCCACCGCCGGGGCGCACCGGGTCCTCACCATGGATCTGCACGTCGGCCAGATCCAGGGCTTTTTCAACATCCCGGTGGACAACCTCTACGCCTCCCCCATTATGATCCCTTACATCCGGGAGAATTTCCAAAATGACCTGGCCATCGTCTCCCCCGATGCCGGGGGGGTGCCCCGGGCCCGGGCCTACGCCAAACGCCTGAATGGCTCCCTGGGTTTGATCGACAAACGCCGGGATGCCCCGGGCAAGGCCAAGGCCATGAACCTCATCGGCGAGGTTTTGGGCAAGGAGGTGGTCATTATGGACGACATCATCGACACCGGCGGCACCCTGACCGAGGCGGCCGCGGTCATTCTGCAGCGCGGCGCCCTCAACGTCAACGCCTGCTGCACCCACGCGGTGCTCTCCGGGCCGGCGGTCGGCCGGGTCATGGAGTCCCCCCTGAACCGCCTGGTGGTCACCGACACCATCCCCTTGAGCAAGGCTGCCAGACAATGTCCGAAGATCGTACCGCGGCCGGTGGCCTCCCTCTTCGCCCAGGCCATCCTGCGCATTCATCAGGAAGATTCCATCAGCTCGCTCTTTGAGATCCAGTTCTAAATAGAGAAGAACTGCGGCTCCGGGCGGTCCCCATCCTTTTGGCCCCATTAATCCTGCCAAGTCGAAACCTCTTCGGGTTTGGAAAATCAAAATTCCCTGACTCGGTCCATCGGTCCCTGACCCTTGACCCTGGAATTTTTAACTTGGAACTATTGGGGTGAAGCACCCCTGGGTTGGGGGAAAAGTCCCGAAACCGCCACGGAGCATGCTCGGCTACCGAGGCGCCAAACTTTGAGAATATTTTCATTTGTTGAGAAATTACAGTAATTTAAATTGACAGAGGAATTATTTCCCGGCTATCATGGCTTTGGCAGGACCCTTGCACAGAATATCCTGATAATAAACTTCACGAAAAAGGGGGTGGTGGTGCGTCCGCGGTTGAACCGAAGTACGGGTCATTTTGCTTTTGATCGACAGCCCTTTTTCAAATTCATTATCTCATACTAAGGAGGTTTTCCGAGATGGCTGAACCAGAAGAAAAGATTTTAGGGACTAAGGTAATGATCGGCAATCCGGCGGTAGTGGGGCTGGGAGGATTCGGTATGACCACCCTGATCCTGCAGTTCCACAACCTGGGCTTGTGCCCCATCAGCCCGGTCCTCTGGCTTGGTCTGGTCTTTGGCGGAACGGCTCAATTGATCGCGGGGATGCTCGAATTTCGCACCGGCAATAATTTCGGTTTCGCAGCTTTCAGCGGTTACGGAGCCTTCTGGATTTCGCTGTGCTTTTTGGTGATCTTCGGCACCAACGCCGACCTGGTCAAGGCCTATCCCACCCTGGCCTTGAAAACGGGCCTCCCCTGGTTCCTGCTGGTGTGGACCTTCTTCACGTTCCTGCTCTTCATTCCAGCCATGAAGCATCACGGGGTGTTGGCCTGGATCTTCCTAACCTTGCTGCTGGGCTTCATCGGCCTCGATTTCAAGGAATTTTTCAAAATGGAAATGATAGGCACACTCGCCGCCTATGATCTGATCATTTGCGCCCTGTTGGCCTGGTATCTGATGTGGCACGTCATCTGCGGGGAAGTGGGCATCAACCTTCCTCTCGGTAAGGCCTGGATGTAACCGCGTTAACCCGGCTACGGCCGGGCAACGGGAGCTAACGACAATGGGCTGGATTTCTTCCAGCCCATTGTTTTTTCAGGGTAAATCCGAAATCGAAAGAATAATGCGAGGTCTTCTCGGCGCGGCTTTTCAGAACCAGGTTCCGCAGTTGCACCAAAATCGTGGTCTTCTGGCAGATTAAGGTGCAGAATATCTAAAAAAGTTTCAAAAAGTTGACAGTGGCTGTATATTTAGGCAAATGACGTCCGCAGGAACCTATTTCCGGAGCGTTTTCTGCTCCGGGTCGAGGGCCCGGTCCAGGGATCTGCCGAGGGTGGCCGGTGAATAAAGACGACGCGCAAGGATTCGAGTCCCTGATCCCCGGGGTGGTCTGCCGGCCGCTTGAGGTTCACCAGGATGAGCGGGGCTGGCTGGCGGAAATTTTCCGCCAGGATGAACTCCCCCCGGATAATATCCCGGTAATGGCCTATATCTCCGTGACCCATCCCGGGGTGGGACGGGGCCCCCATGCCCATCACCGGCAAACCGACCTCTTCTGTTTTCCCGGTCCGGGGGAGTTTCGGGTCATGGTGTGGGACCAGCGGCCCGAGAGCCCTGCTTTCGGCTTGCGCCAGGACTTTATCCTGGGGGAGAATTCCCCGGGCCTCATCATCATTCCACCGGGGGTGGTGCACGGCTACCGGAATCTCAGTGATCGGCCGGGCCTGGTGTGCAACTTCGCCAACCGTCTCTACCGGGGACCGGGCCGCCAGGAGCCGGTGGATGAGATCCGCTTTGAGGACACCCCCGACTCGCCTTTCCGCCTAAAGTGAGGCAAACTGCAGGGCTGGCGTCATGCCTTTAGGAAAATTCCAAAAACCGCAATCAACAAGCCGAAGACCTGCATTATGAAATTATTGATCGCCGGCGCGGCCGGCCAGTTGGGACAGGCATTGCTCCGGGAGGCGGCCGCCAGGAACTGGGAGGCGGTGGGCGTCGATTTGGAGCATATGGACATCACCGATCCCCGGGCGATCCGGCAGCAGTTGGCCCGGCACCGGCCAGAAGTGGTGGTGAACGCCGCCGCGGCCACCCGGGTGGACGATCTGGAACAGGATGCCGACCTGGCCTTGAAGGTCAACGGCCTGGGGCCGCGCAACCTGGCGGTGGCCTGCCGGCGACTGGGGTGCAAATTGATCCACCTCTCAACCGATTATGTCTTTGACGGGACCCAGCACCGGCCCTACCTGGAATGGGACGCAACCGGCCCCCTGTCGGTATATGGCGCCAGCAAGCTCCTGGGGGAGGAACTGGTGCGGCAGCAGTGGACCGATCATTTCATCGTTCGCACTGCCTGGCTTTACGGCCTGCCGGGCCCCAACTTCGTCACCGCCATCCTGGCGAAAGGCAGGAGTTTGCAACCGGGACAGGAGATAAAAGTGGTGGCTGACCAGCGGGGCAGCCCCACCAGCACCCTGGCCCTGGCGCCGCAACTCCTGGCCCTGGCCCAAACCGAGGCCTTCGGCACTTATCACGCCGCCTGCCAGGGAGAGACCACCTGGTATGAATTTGCCCGCCTGATTCTCGAGACCGCCGGTCTCCGGGCGGCTGTGGCTCCCTGCAGTACTGCCGAATATCCCCGCCCGGCCCGGCGTCCGGCCAATTCGGTGCTGGCCAACCGCCTCCTGAAGCTCCAGGGTCTGGACCTGATGCCCCACTGGCAGGCGGCCTTCCGGGAGTTCTGGGGGATCTTCGGGGAGCAGCTATGAGTGTCGTTCTAATAACCGGCGGGGCGGGATTCATCGGCGCCAATTTCATCCATTTTCTTAGGCGCCACCGCCCGGACTGGCGTCTCATCAACCTGGATCTCCTGACCTACGCGGGCAATCTGGAGAATTTGGCTCCCCTGGCGGGGGACCCGCACCTCACTTTTGTCAAAGGGGACGTGGCTGACCGGGACCTGGTGGGCGGACTGTTCGACCGGCACCCCATCACCCGGGTGGTGCATTTCGCCGCAGAAACCCATGTGGACCGCTCCATTCTGGACCCGGGGGTCTTCGTGCGCACCAATGTCCTGGGGACCTGCAACCTGTTGGACGCGGCCCGGGAGCATTGGCAAGGGCCGGCGGCCGAGTCCGGGCCCCGCTTCTTGCAAATCAGCACCGATGAGGTTTACGGCTCCCTGGGCCCCCATAATCCACCGGCCACCGAAGCCTCCGCCTATGCCCCCCGCAGTCCGTATGCGGCCTCCAAGGCCGGGGCCGATTTCCTGGCCCGCTCCTATTTCCACACCTACGAACTGCCGGTGCTCATCACCAATTGCACCAATAATTACGGCCCCTACCAGTTTCCGGAGAAACTCATTCCCTTTTGCCTGAGCCAGGCCCTGGAGGGGAAGCCCATCCCCATCTACGGCCGGGGAGACAACATCCGGGACTGGCTCTATGTTACGGACCATTGCCGGGCCCTGCTGCTGGTGTTGGAGCAGGGCGCCCCGGGTGAGACTTACAATATCGGCGGGGGCCAGGAGAAACCCAACCTGGAGCTGGTGCGCCTGCTGCTGCGGGTGCTCTCCGAGTTGCGCCCGGAGCTTGTGGACCTGGAGCGCCTGATCACCTTTGTCCCGGATCGCCCCGGCCATGATTGGCGCTATGCCCTGGACACCGGGAAGATCGAGGCCCGATTGGGCTGGCGCCCCCAGGTCACCCTGGAGCAGGGTCTCCGGGAGACGGTGGGCTGGTACCTGGCCCAGGCGGGCTGGCTGGAGCGGGTGCGCTCCGGGGCCTATCGGGACTTCCTGCGCCAACAGTACGGCGCCGCGGTGGCGGAGGGGCAGGGAAGGCAAAAGGCAAAAGGCAAAAGTAAAAAGTAAAAACGTTGCCTGGGGTTTTCCCTTTTTGCTTTTCGTCCTCTGCGTCTCTGCGGTGAACCCCGGCGTCATTTTCACCGCAGTTAGGCGCAGAGAGCGCCGAGAAGTCGACTTTCACTTTTTCCTTTTACCTTTTTACTTTTTCCTTATTTCGGAGCAGCCCACTATGACTTGCGACCGCGACACCCTGGTGCGCTGGGACCGGGAGCACCTCTGGCATCCCTTCACCCAAATGCAGGGGTTCCTTACGGAAGATCTCCTGATCATCACCCGGGGAGAAGGGAGCTTCCTCTTCGATCAGGAAGGCAACCGCTACCTGGACGGGGTCTCCTCCCTCTGGGCCAACCTCCACGGCCACCGGCGCCCGGAGTTGGACCAGGCCTTGAGGAGCCAACTGGAGCAGGTGGCCCACAGCACCCTCCTGGGACTGGCCCACCCCCCGGCCATCTTGCTGGCCCGGCGCCTGGCCCAACTGGCCCCGGCCGGCCTCACCAGGGTCTTTTTCTCCGATGACGGCTCCACCGCGGTGGAGGTGGCCCTGAAGCTGGCCTTCCAGTACTGGCAGAACCTGGGAAACCGGGAGAAGCGGCGATTCTTGAAGTTGGAGAACGGCTACCACGGCGACACCCTGGGAGCGGTGGCGGTGGGGGGGATCCCCCTGTTCCACGAAATCTACCATCCCCTGCTGTTCGACACCCTTTCGGCCCCGGCCCCTTATTGCTACCGCTGCCCCTACCGGGAGGACTGCCGGGAGCAGTGCCTGGAGGAGTTGGAAGCCCAGGTGGCCACGCATCACCGGGAGCTGGCCGCGGTCATCCTGGAGCCGGTAATGCAGGGGGCGGCGGGCATGATCCCGCAGCCGCCCGGTTACCTGGCCAGGGTGCGGGAGGTGACCCGGCGCCACCGGGTGCTCCTGATCGCCGACGAAGTGGCGGTGGGCTTCGGCCGCACCGGCCGGATGTTCGCCTGCCAGCACGAGCAGGTGAGTCCGGACCTCATGTGCCTGGCCAAGGGCATAACCGGGGGCTACCTGCCCCTGGCCGCCACCCTGGCCAGCGATGAGATTTATCGAGCCTTTCTGGGGGAATACCAGGAATTCAAAACCTTTTTCCACGGCCACACCTATACCGGCAACCCCCTGGCCGCGGCGGTGGGGCTGGCCAGCCTGGATATCTTCGAGAAGGAGCGGTTGATTGAGGCCCTGGTCCCCAAGATCGAGTTGCTCACCCGGCTCCTGGCGGGGATGGCCGGCCACCCCCACGTGGGCGATATCCGCCAGCGGGGCCTGATGGTGGGGATCGAGCTAGTGCGGGACCGGGGCTCCCGGGAACCCTGGCCGCCGGCCCAGCGGATCGGCCATCGGGTCATCCTGGCGGCGCGGCGTCTGGGAGCCATCCTGCGGCCCCTGGGGGACGTCATCGTCCTGATGCCGCCGCTCAGCATCTCCCCGGCGGAACTGGAGGACCTGGCCAGGATCACCTATGAAGCCATCGACCGGGGAACGGCCTCAGATTGATACACCCAGGGCGCGTCCGGCCTTAATTGCAGATAATGGCAAGATATTGCCTCTCCTATCAAATGGGATGCCAAGCTTGAGAGGGAGGGGCCACCCACCCCCGACTACAAAGCATTCTCTTTTTTCCATATGAACTTGAAGTCTGCAAAACGCTCTTCTATTTCTTTTTCCAACCCCATTTTAAAATAATCATTAATAATTGCTATTATATGTAACATAACATTGTGAGCAGCGATTAAAGTCATATCAACCTTATCATGCTGGGCTCCTTCGATGAAACTCAGTCCGCCATCTTCTCGCGCTTTCAATCTATAAATTAAGGAAGACATTGTTGCATGAGCTTGTAAGGTCGGTACCAAATAGCATTGCCAGTATATGTCATCAAGCCCTGCTTCACGGGCCATCGACAGAAGGTCTAGCTTAGACCATGACATCATTACCCGGCTTGTACCACATTTTGTGCATATAGTTTCTCTGTATTTTTCTTTCGTTTTCTTATAATTATCCTGAATCTGGGCTATTTCATTTTGAGATAAATGCTTATTGAAGTGTTCTTTAGCATGATTGAAAAATTTACCAATATGAATATGATGATAATCATAAAAATCATCAGCCTTATCAGGATTTTTGGCTATATACCCCAATGTTACACAACGTTCATACAATCCACGCAAAAGTTTCATCCCACCAATACCATACCCATTTCCACATAGGAGAAGGATCTCCATAAAGTCTTCAATCGCCAGCCGTCCAAGAAAAAAGATTACTCTGCTGGATAATTCTTCTACCTCCATTTCTCTTATAAATATCTTCTCTAGGGTTCCGAAAAGCAGCTTTAGCTTTTCAATTAATTTGGGATGGCGCTCTTGAAAAGCACGCCATTCTTCAGGAATGCCAAATTTAATTTGGCCTGAATTCATATCTATTTCTCTTTAAAATGAGAGATTATGCGGCTGCCTTGTTAATCACGGTTACAAAATAGTTTTGGAACCTCAAATCCAGACGCTCAATCGCGAAGTAGTTCCTCTTTTTGTAGCCTGATCGTCTTTCGGAATACAGGATAGCACAAATTACCATCAAATTTGACAAATTGTTATACTTGCATTAATATTAATTTTATACTTCCGGAGAAATGGTCAAAAATCTACCGGCTTGTGTTAGGATATAAAAGAACTATTTGGGCTAAAAACTATGAAAAGACTTCTAAAAGAGATAGAAGACTTAAGCAGGGACTATTCAAGTTTAGTTAAAATAATTCTTACCTTTACCAGTGTTTTCTTAGTAATCCCATTTTTTATTCTTCTTTATAATCGGGGTGCCAATGATTGGCTCACAGCTTTTATGACTTTTTACTTGGTGATTGCTACCCTTGGGCTCGCGATAATAACGGCTGCTGTGATAATATGGCAAGGACAGCAACTAAAAAGACAATTAGAGTTGCAAGTTATAACAGAATTATATAAAGAATGGAATGAAGATGAAATGTTCGAGGCGAGATGTAGTTTGTGTAAAATATTACCACCAGAAGGAATAATCACTGATTTTGGCGACGATACATTTGATAAAGTCGAAAATGTTATAGAATTTCTTGAAAGGATAGCCTCATACTATATGAATTCCGTTTTAACAAAAAGGCTTGTTTGGGATACTTTCAGTTTTTATATTATGAGATATTATTTTTATACTCAAAAAGCTATCAAAGAAATTGAAAAATATTGGGGCGATGATAAAATTTTATATCGTGACCTTTCCGATCTTTATAATGAATTAATAGACTATGAGTGTAATGAGCGTAATAAAAATAAAAAGGAAATTGAGCAAAGTTTTGTAGATGAAACAAATAAATTTAAGAAATCTGAATGTTATGAAATTCAAATTTCCCAAAATAGTGATTAAATTAAAGCCATCGCGAATTGATAATGGCGGCGTAGGAGTGTTTGCCGTTACAGCCATTAAGAAAGGAGAAAAAGTCGCAGATGGCATCCCAATAGAAGACCTGTCTGAGGTGATCCCATGGAACGAGGTTGGCCACTTAGATAAGAATGTTCAGAAAAAGGTAAAGAAGTTTTGTGTTGGGACTATTATAGGATTTGTTCCGCCGGACAACAATGATTTTAATAAATTATCAATCGAATGGTATTTCAATCATTCTTGTAATGGAAATCTGGGATTTGACAAAAATGGGGATTTCATTGCAATTAGATATATTAAAAATGGAGAAGAACTTTCTTATGATTATGGTCTAATTGAATCAAATCCTAACTTTAAGATGAAGTGTAAATGCCATAATTATAATTGTCGAGAAATAGTTACTGGAAATGATTGGAAAGTCTTGGCAAAAGATAAATCTAAAATTAAATACATGCACCCTTTTTTAATCTCACTCATAGACCAGACCATAAAAGGGTAGCGAGGTAAGTAAACAAAAGGAGAAAGGTGTGTTCCCTTTTAGGGAGTTACTGCTTTCTATCCACTATTATCCCCGTGCCTGCCGCCAGGGGCGGGTCCTCTTGACATGCTGGTTTGGCCCCTTACCTTAAAGGCATCTTTAATACCCCCTTCCTCATATGAGCAGCCCCCCGCAGACAGCCATCGTGACCGGAGCTTCGCAGGGGATCGGCGCGGGAATCGTGAAAGGATTGGTCGCACGGGGTTTCAACGTCGTTGCCAATTCCCGGAAAGTGACCCAATCGACCGAAATCGCGGCTTCCGACCGCGTCGCCCTGGTGGACGGCCACATCGGCGAGCCGGCCACTGCCGCCAAGATCGTCGAGACGGCGCGGTCCCGTTTCCAGTCGCTCGACGTACTGGTCAATAACGCCGGCAGCTTCTTCCCCAAGCCGTTCACCGACTACACCGCCGGGGACTTCAAGTCACTCGTAGCGGCGAACCTCGAGGGCTTCCTGTACCTCACCCAGTTCTCCATCAAGCAAAGGTTAGCGCAGAAGACCGGCGGCAGCCTCGGCTACCACGGTCTAAAATGGTTTTGGGACATGAGTCTCCCACCTGATTGGCAGGAGAACCAATTGACGCTCCGCCGAAATGAGATCATGCCACTCCTGAATTGTTCGTACAGCAATTTCGCACTTTTAAACGACTATGATTGTGCGTAGTAATTTCTAAAACGAATATGACAAGCCGGCAGTGGCTCCGTTAAAAAACACGCCGGAGACGTTAACGCCGAGTGCGTGCACGAAAGGGCCCGGAGAAATAAAGGTTTCCTGTATCTGTCCAGGCGCCAAAGCAACGCCTTGGAGCCAGAGTGCTTCGTAACCGACCTTCAGATCAAGCCCCTTGCTAACCTGATATTTGCACTGCAAGCCGATTTCGCCAACGAAAGCGGCGGGGGTAGCCACGGTAGACGACGGTCTCAGGACCTTATAGATGCTGACTTGGGTTGCCTCTTGCGCGGAGTTGACATAAGCCCCGGCCTTTATCTGTCCGTTAATCGAAAAGCGACCACGCCCCCATATCTTTCCATCGGCGCCGATCTGGAGACCATAAAGATTGTTGCTCGTATTTGTATTCCAGAAAGGCTTAAACCCCAATAGGGGTTCTAATGAACCCTGAAGGTTTTCAGACAGGTTGACCCAACGGAATCCGGCCAGCAGGGTTAGACGGCTATAAAGATTCCAGCGCACGTTGAGCTCTGCATTATGAAGTTTTGTATCGTAGTCCCATGCCATTGCCTGGTATGTATGATCTTGGGTTTGGAGAAAGCCGCCGGGAGCCTTCATCACCAGCCAGTCCGGGGGATTGTCGGGCCCAATGCTTTGGCTGCTGTTCCAGGGGGCGGTCTGGAAATACGACACTTCCAAATCGCAGCCGGAATCACCATGGCGAATCACGTCTATTCTCCCTCCAGGGGAAAAGCCTTGAAAATCGTTGCTGTTGAGAGCTTCCGTGCCGTTGGTGGTTCCTAGGTTGCTAAACGGCACGGGGGCAGGCACTCGGTTAACGAGGGGTCGACTTACGGAGCTGAATCGGTACAAGACGAGGGCGTCGGCTGAGACAGTCCATCGCGGCGGGGCACCCTGCGTCTGGTCAACCGGCGCCTGGGAAGACGACACAGGCGAATCTTTACTATCCGCCGATTTGCCTGTTGAATTCTGTTGGTCTTCAGCGAAGGCAGTTATCGACAGGAAGAGCATGGCGACCAGAGCACAGAGAAAATAGAGGGCGATCAACAGCTGTCTATTATGAAACGGGCCTCCGCGGCTTCTGAGCATCACCTTTCCATGGTCTTCAACGCCGCGGACCACTCCCGGCGACGCCGGGCCTTCTCCATCTCCAGGCAACTGATCTTCAGGAAGGCCCGGTAAGGCAGAGAAACCCGGACCATCCGCCCCGACTGGGCGGGTATGTCGCTGAACCCTTTCTGACATCGGCAATGTGATTTCCTTTTCGGCTAATTTCCCCAAACTCTTAAAACAGATGTTGCGCCTATCCTGATGGATTTCCGCATCTTTACAAATCGGGGATTCCCTGTTTTATGAGGTCGCGTTTTCCAGATTTTTTACTCGGGGATTCCCTGTGTTTTCTACGGATATCGCCTTGGCGATAGATGCCGGAGTACGTTACATGATGCTCTAGAATGACCTGCCCCCCCAAAAACTGATCCACATGTTAAGTTAGAGTGGTGGATCGAAGGGAGGTAGGGAGATGACCAGGAAACGTTATACGGCGGAGCAGATCATTGGGAAGCTGCGGGAAGCAGAGGTGGCCTTGGCCCAGGGGCAGAGAACGGGCCAGGTTTGCCGCAGCTTGGGCATTGCCGAGCAGACCTTTTATCGCTGGCGCCGGGAGTATAGTGGTTTAAAGGTAGAGCAGGCCAAGAGGCTCAAGGCCCTGGAGCAAGAGAATAGCCGGCTAAGACGGGCGGGTGGCGGAGCATGAAACCATCTACTACGTCAAGGATAATGGCATCGGATTTGATGAGCAGTATGCCGGCAAGCTGTTCGGGGTCTTCCAACGACTGCACGGAGGTGAGGAATACGAAGGCACCGGCGTCGGCTTGGCCATCGTGCAGCGCATCATCCAGCGGCATGGTGGCCGGGTCTGGGCTGAGGGGAAAGTGGACCAGGAGGCGACCTTTTACTTTACCCTGCCCAAAACCGGAGATTAAATTTCGTCAAATGTTATTCAGAGCGCCTTCTGAGAGAGTGTCGCTCATTGCTATCTAGCCACTATTATCCCCGTGCCTGCCGCCAGGGGCGGGTTCTCTTGACATGTTGATTTGGGCCCTTACCTTTAAGGCATCTAGAGATGCCCCTTTCCTCATATGAGCAGGCCCCCGAAGACAGCCATCGTGACCGGAGCCTCGCAGGGGGTCGGCGCGGGAATCGTGAAAGGGTTGGTCGGACGGGGGTTCAACGTCGTTGCCAATTCCCGGAAAGTGACCCAATCGACCGAAATCGCGGCTTCCGACCGCGTCGCCCTGGTGGACGGCCACATCGGCGAGCCGGCCACTGCCGCCAAGATCGTC